>Ga0208319_100002_pt1 | contig 672544 bp, 640 predicted proteins | sample Virmet3750_2500_FD_185740 | JGI IMG/M metagenome (GOLD analysis project Ga0208319, IMG submission 185740) | Marine viral communities from the Southern Atlantic ocean transect to study dissolved organic matter and carbon cycling - metaG... | ecosystem: Environmental > Aquatic > Marine > Oceanic ...
GTCCCGAGGACAGCCCCGCGCCGACCAGCTGGGGAGAGGAGGCGGATGTGGAGTGGGACACCACAGATGTGGTCGAAGCTGAAACGCCAAGGGTGACAGACTGGTCCGACTTCGATGACGTCAAGGCGACCGGCTCCTGATCGCATAAGACAAACTGCAATGTGATGAACAAACCCCGGTGGGAATTGCTCCTGCCGGGTTTTTTAATGCGCAGCAGAGGTATTCCGCATTGAAGCACATAATTCCGCATATTGAAACTGAGCAGCGGGGAGGATAGGACTTAGGCGGAATCGAATGCTGCCGCGCAAGGAGGAGCCGCCCGTGTCGAACCCCGTGCTTATGGAAGTTGTTGATGATATTGCAGTCATCGCGATCGCCAATCCGCCCGTAAACGCACTCAGCCACGCTGTGCGCAGCGGTCTGGATGCAGCCTTTGCCGAGATCGCGCGCCGCGATGATGTGAAGGCGGTGGTGATTTATGGCACGGACCGCACCTTTATTGCGGGGGCAGACATCCGTGAATTTGGCAAACCGCCGCAAGAGCCGTTCCTGCCGGATTTGATCAACCGCATTGAAGCATGCGCCGTTCCGGTCGTCGCGGCCCTACATGGCACAGCCCTTGGCGGCGGTCTTGAGGTCGCCCTTGGAGCGCATTACCGCGTGGCAGTGCCAAACGCGCGTTTTGGTCTGCCGGAGGTCACGCTTGGTATTCTACCGGGGGCGGGGGGAACCCAGCGTCTGCCGCGTCTGGCGGGAGTAGAATTCGCGCTGGAAGCCATAACGTCCGGCCGTCAGATCAGCGCAGATGAAGCGCTGGAGACCGGTGTGATTGATCGCATCAGCGATACCTCCGACGTTCGTGAAATGGGCCTAACTTACGCACGGGAATTGGTCGCCTCCGGTGCCACGCCGCGCCGGACAAGTGAACTTTCCCCAGCGCCCGTCGCGGCTGAGGTGTTTGACGCCGCCCGCACACGACTAGCGAAAAAAGCGCGCGGGCAACTAGCGCCCCAAAACTGCATCAAAGCGGTGGAGGGCGCGACGCGCCTTTCGTTTGCAGAGGGTCTCGCCAATGAGCGCGCCTTGTTTCAGGAATTGATGGAAAGCGACCAGCGCGCAGCCCTGATACATGCGTTCTTTGCCGAGCGGCAGGTGGCCAAAGTGCCTGAGATCAAGGATGTTGCGCCTCGTGCGATTGACCAGATCGGTGTGATCGGCGGCGGCACCATGGGCGCAGGTATTGCGGTTTCGGCGCTGCTGGCAGGGCTTCAGGTGACACTGATTGAACGCGACGCAGATGCTGTCGCGCGCGCTGAGGCCAATGTGTCAAAGACCCTGCAAGGGTCGGTCAAGCGCGGCAAGCTCTCACAAGAGAAGTACGACGCGATCATGGGCGGAACCTTCCGTGCCAGCGACGACTACGCGACGCTCGCCGAGGCAGATGTGGTGATTGAGGCTGTCTTTGAGAGCATGGAGGTGAAAAAGGATGTTTTCACCAAGCTCGATGCCATCTGCAAGCCCGGTGCGGTTCTGGCGTCTAACACCTCTTATCTTGATGTGAATGAGATCGCAGCGATGACGTCCCGGCCTGAGGATGTGATCGGGCTGCATTTCTTTTCGCCCGCGCATGTGATGCGTCTGTTGGAAATCGTGGTTGCGGACAAAACGGCACCAGAGGTCACAGCCACCGGCTTTGCGCTTGCGAAACGGTTGAAGAAAGTCGCGGTGCGCGCAGGTGTTTGTGATGGCTTTATCGGCAATCGTATCCTGAGCCATTACCGGAAGGCTGGCGATGGTGCGGTCCTTGCAGGCGCAAGCCCCTTTGAGGTGGATCGCGCCTTGGTGAATTTCGGCCTTGCGATGGGGCCCTATGCGGTGAGCGATCTGGCCGGTCTGGACATCGGATGGGCCACTCGCAAGCGTCTCGCCCCGACCCGCGATCCGCGTGAGGTTTATGCAGAGTTTGCGGACCGTCTGTGCGAGGCAGGCCATTTCGGGCGCAAGGCCGGCAAAGGTTTCTACGTTTATGGCGAGGAGGGGCAGGTTCCGAATGACGAGGTGCTGGAGCATATCGCCACCGAGCGCGCCGCCAAAGGCATTGCCGCGCGTGAAATCTCTGAACAGGAAATTGTCGATCGCTACATGGCTGCGATGGTCAATGAGGCCGCCCGTGTGGTGGAGGAAGGTATCGCACTGCGTCCACTCGACGTCGATGTGACCCTGCTGAATGGCTATGGCTTCCCGCGCTGGCGTGGTGGCCCGATGCAATACGCCGATACCGTGGGTCTTGATAAAATCCTCGCCGATATCGAACGGTTTGCGCAGGAGGATGACTTCCTGTGGCAGCCTGCATCGCTTCTGAAACGTCTGGTGGCTGAGGGTAAGACCTTTGCCGACCTTAACAACGCCTGATTGCCTCGGGGAGGAACTACCTATGAAACAAGCCGTTATCGTCTCCACTGCCCGCACGGGTCTCGCCAAATCTTATCGCGGCGCCTTTAACGACACCCATGGTGCCCACATCGCGGGCCACGCGATCCAACACGCTGTCGCGCGTTCCAAAGTGGACCCGGCACTGATTGAGGATGCGTTTATTGGCTGCGGCTATCCAGAGGGCTGGACTGGCGGCAATATCGCACGTCAGGCTGTGGTGCGCGCGGGGCTGCCGGTGACGGTGGCTGCTGCGACGGTGAACCGTTTTTGTTCGTCCGGGCTGCAGGCCATCGCCATGGCGAGCCATGCGGTTACACTAGAGGGCGCCTCTGCCGCCATCGCGGGCGGGGTTGAAAACATCAGCCAAATGCCGCCCTCGCGCCCGGCGCAACGCCGGGACGAATGGATCGAGGCGAATAAGCCCGAAGTCTATATGACCATGATCGAGACCGCCGATGTGGTTGCGCAGCGTTATGGCGTGAGCCGCGAGGCGCAGGACGAACTGTCACTGGAAAGCCAGATGCGCACGGCAGCGGCGCAGGCTGCAGGCAAGCTCGACGATGAAATCGTACCCATCACCGTAACGCAGAAGATCACCGATAAGGAAACCAAGGAGGTCTCCTATAAAGAGGTGACCTTCTCGATGGATGACTGCAACCGACCCAACACCACGCTCGAGGGTCTCGCGGGTCTGAAACCCGTGCGCGGCGAGGGTAACTTTGTGACCGCTGGCAACGCCTCGCAACTCTCCGATGGGGCGGCGGCATTGGTAGTGATGGACGCAGATCTTGCCGCACAGCAAGGACTGGAGCCGCTTGGTGCGCTCAAGGGGTTCGTCACCGCAGGCTGTGAACCCGATGAGATGGGGATCGGCCCGGTCTTTGCGGTGCCGCGCCTACTGGAACGCCATGGTCTGAAGGTTTCCGACATCGACCTGTGGGAACTCAACGAGGCCTTTGCGTCGCAGGCGCTTTACTGTCGTGAACGGCTGGAGATTGATCCTGCAATTTGCAACGTGAACGGTGGGTCTATTTCTATCGGCCACCCCTTTGGCATGACGGGCGCGCGGATGACGGGGCATTTGCTCATCGAGGGCAAGCGCCGGGGTGCGAAACTCGGTGTGGTGACCATGTGCATCGGTGGGGGTCAGGGCGCGGCGGGCCTGTTTGAGATCTTCTGATCCACCGCTCTTGGGGCCGGGCTGGTCCTGTAAAACTCAGATGGCACGCAAAAAACAGCGTGCCATCGCCACGACTGCAAATGTCTCATCAATCATTGGTGATCTTACGGCAAATGCATTGAGAGTCTTAGTAAATCTACTTTTCTTAACGCGAGAAAACTTTGTATGATTGCGCCTTCAGGTGATGCTAAAGGACGAAAAACGATGCGCGATCTCGAGCAGGATCGGAGATACGCCAATACTCTGGCCCGAGGGCTCAAGATTTTGCGCGCGTTTCGTCCTTCGGACAACGGGCTGGGCAATCTCGAAATTTCCGAACGCACCGGCATTCCGCGTTCGACGGTTTCACGTCTGACGTTTACGCTCTGTGCGCTCGGCTATCTCACGCATGGGCGGCATTTCGACAAATATCGCCTTGGTCCTGCGGCTTTAGCGCTCGGCAACATCGCCTCCGCGGCCTTTGGATTTGTGACGGTGGCCTCACCAATCATGCAGGCCCTTGCAAATAAGGTGAATGCGCTGGTGGGCGTGGCCATTCAGGATGATGGCAATATGCTGATTGTCAAAACGTGGCGGCCGGAAGGGTCCGGTACCATCTGGCTTGATGTCGGGTATCGCATGCCGGTGATGACCTCCTCATCCGGGATTGCCTATCTGGGGGCGCTGTCGCGAGAAGAGCGCGAAAAGCTGGAAACACTGTTGTCGGTTGAGGCAGCGGAGATGTGCGAGGAGGTATGGGATTATCATCGCTTGCAGCTGCGCCGTCTTGGCTATGCCTGCGTGTGCGAAGATGTGCGCTACTCCCGGGCGATCAATGCGGTTGCCACCCCGTTTCGCCCGTCTGAAATCGGCGAGCCGATCTCGATCTTCTGTGGGGCCAATGTGGATGATCTGAGCAATGCGCGCATTCATGAACAGGTCGGGCCAGAATTGGTGCAAGCGGTGGATAAGCTGAAAGCGCTGACGGGCCACGCGGTGTCAGCGGTTGCATCGGCCTAGCGGCTGTCAAACACCTGACATGAAAGGGCGATAAGGCTGGTGGGTCAGACCATTCAAGGACGAGACCCGATGGCTATCTTTCGCCCAGACCCGATACGGCATTTGACCGGTGCCGATGCTGAAACCAACCGTCCGGCTGCGATTACAGAGCCGGGGCAGGGTGGGAAATTCGCACCCGATGGAACTGTGTTGCATTGGCCGGGAAACACGGTGATCTGTCATATCGACCCGCGCAGCGACGCGCATGCGGCCCTGTGCGAGATGCAAAATGACGTCCGTGAGAGCCCGTTTGGTGCGCTCTTTACGTGGCTCCCGGTTTCCAGCCTGCATATGACAGTGTTTGGTGGGGTCGCTCCGGACGAACGCAACTGGCCCGCCGGCATCGCGCGGGGTGCAACACGGGACGAGGTGACGGCGGCATTTCAGGATAGATTGGTGGGTCAGCAGGACCTTCCACAGAGCAGACATGTGAGCGCGCGGGGCCTGTTTGCCGGGCATTCCGTGACCCTTGAGGGGGCTGATGCCACGGAAGACGCCCGCCTGCGCGCCACCCGCGTCTCTCTGCGCGAGATGACCGGGCTGCGTCCGGATCACTTTGACACCTATACGTTTCATTCGACCCTTGGTTATCTGTTGCGCTGGTTGGATGCGGCAGAGGCGGCAGATCTTGTGGCCTTCTCGGATGAGGTCTTTGCCCATTATGCGGCGCAGCTGGCCCGGATCGATCTTGGGCCGCTGGAGTTGTGCAACTTCGAAGACATGTACCATTTCGAGCCGGTGGCTTATCTGACGCAGTAAGTGTTTGTGTGAAATTTGTTTGCGCTAACACTTGCGCCTTGCGCGCTCTTGCGCAACAGTCACGCGGGTTTTGGCTCGCGGTCAGCAAAGCGGTCGTGAAATGACCTGCGAGACTTGACCTGTGCGCGCTGAGCCTGTTTGACCCTTGGCAACTGACAACCTGAGCATCGGGTCTGCCCGTACCTTGTGTGCGTGGCGGGCTGGAGGGGCTAAGATGTGGAATCTGATCGCTGACGTCGGCGGAACCAATATGCGGCTTGCGGCCGTGAACGTCGAGGGCGAGATCCTCGAACAGGCCCGCTATGACAGCAAGGGCACGCGCAATCTGGAAGAGGCCTGCGCAGATTTTGCAGCCCACCGCGCCAGTGCGCCGGGGCGTGCGGTGATTGCGGCGGCGGGCGTGGTGCGCGCGGGATCGGTACAGCTGACCAACGCCAACCAGAGTTTTTCGGAACGCGGGATCGCTGCTGCCCTGCAGACCGAGCGCGTCAAAGTGCTCAATGATTTTGAAGCGGCTGCTTGGTCATTGGCTTCTGTGGGTGAGGGGGATGTGACAGTTCTGCAAGGGCAGGCGGTGTTTCCCAAGGAGCCTTGCCTGATTATCGGTCCCGGCACAGGGCTTGGCGTCGGGGCCTTGATCTGGGCCAATGGCGAACCCTGCGTGGTGCCCGGCGAAGGCGGTCATGTGGCAATCGGCCCGCGCACCGCTGAAGAGGTCGCGATCTTTGAGGCCCTGCGGGAAGAGTGGCCTGAGATCGGCATGGGGCCGGGGCTTGCGGTGGAGGCGGAGGGGATCCTGTCGGGAACCGGGCTACCCTATTTTTATCGCGCGGTGGCGCGCAGCATGGAACTGACTGCGCCGCTTTCTACGGGGGCCGAGATCTTTCAATCCGCCCATGCCCGGCTCGACACCGCAGCGGTGCGCGCGGTTGAGCTGTTTGCGCAGTATCTCGCCGGGGTCGCGGGTGACCTCGGCCTCGTCTTCGCGGCCAAAGGGGGCGTGTTCGTGACCGGGGGCGTTGCTGCCGCCAACCCCTGGATCTTTGATGATGCCTTTGTGGAGGCGTTCAACGCGGGCGGGCGTCATACCGCATGGCGTGAAGAATTGCCGCTGCATCTCTATCATCAGCCCAATTTTGGCCTGATCGGGGCGCGGAATTACCTGCGAGCGCGGTAGGCGGATCTGACCCGTTCTGTCATGGGGCGCTGAGACGGTGCACTCTCATCTTGATATTCCGGGATGGAAGATCAAGCATTGCGCCATTGGATTTGACCAAAGCGGAGTTTCAGCGCCTGTATGACGGATGAGATATTAACCACGCCACAGATTTTCACCTTTCGGGGCCAACCGGTGATCCGGGATGCAGATCTTGCGGCGCTGTTTTCCTACACCACAGGGAACCTCAACAAACTGGTGAACAACAACGCCGAACGCTTTGGCGGGGATTTTGCGTTTCGCCTGAATGAGGACGAGTTTGCCGACTTGAAATTCCAACTTGGAATATCAAAGGCACATGGGGGGCTGCGCCATCCGCCGATGATGTATACCGAACACGGTGCGGTGATGGCAGCAACGCTTATGCGATCACCACGCGCGGCTGAGGCGTCTCGTTTTGTGGTGCGTACCTTTGTTGCTGCGCGTCGGGGGCTTTTGTCAAAATCCAAGGGGCAGAACCTGCCGCTGTCGCTGCCGGTGAATGATCTGCTGCCGCTTGCCAGTTCCGAGCGCAGCGGTTTGGTCACCAAGCTCGACGCGGCCTTGGGCCGGGTGCTGGATGCCATTGCCGATCCTGTGCAAGAGACCTCAGTGCGCGACGAGGCGCGCAGCATCGCGCTGGAGGGGCTTTCTGCGATCAAGGCGCATCTGAAAAAGCAGGATATCGCCAATGAAAAGACGCTTGCCGAGGTGCATAAGCTCTTGAAAGAAGCAGAGGCGATCGATGCCGAGATTTCCGCGCGGCATATTGAGAATAATCACCGCCAGATGGCGTATCTGGCCAAGCAGCTGCGGATTGTCATCGAGGTCCAGCGCTATCTGGAACAGGGCGATGTGGACACGCTGCTGGCGGTGTTGACCGATCTGGGCAGCTGACCTCTGGGGGACCTAGCGGAGCGCCTGCGGCGCACAGGTTATGGCGCTGACGCGCCGGACGGGCGTCACGCCAATGGCGCATCACATCTCAGGGCTCTCAAGCCAAGTGTCACTGCGGCGCAGCGCATGGGAGACCTGTTGCAGATGTTCAGCCATTGCGCTGCGTGCGGCCTCTGCGGAGCCGGCACAAATGGAATTTGCGATGGCGCTGTGTAGGGTCGAAAACTCGGCGATTTCCTCAAGGCCGAGCGCCTCGCGGCGAGTGCGTTTCCAATCCGCTGCCTGGCGCAGGGTGCGAATTTCCTCAAATAGCGAAAGAAACACCGGGTTTCCTGCCATTTGGGCGATCTTGTAGTGAAAGATGTCGTCGGCGCGCTCGTAGCTTTCGAGATCGGGTGCCATAAGGCTGTCTTCCATCAGGTGAAGAAGGCGGGATTTGTCTTCGGTGCTGCCACGGGTTGCGGCATGGGCGGCCAGTGCTGGTTCCAGATCCAGCCGCACCTCCATCAGGTCACGGGGCGAAACCCGCCGGGCAAGCGCGCTCAGCCGTTCAGCCCCCTGCACCGGGGGCGGTTGCAGAAAGGTGCCCTGACCGTGACGGCGGAAAATCAGCCCCTCTTTGGCCAGCGCGTCCAATACACCGCGCAGTTGTGTGCGCGAAATGGCCAGCTTTCCCGCCAATACGCGTTCGGGGGGCAAGCGGCCATCTGTGGAAAAATCCCCCTGAAGAATGGCCGCACGCACGTCAGTCTGAGCGAGCGTGGCGGGCTTCAGAGCCACCCTGCCTGCTCCGCCAGATCCGCAAACATGCGGATAGAGGTTGCCATGAGGAACAGCCCAAACGACAGCTTCAACGCACGGCGCGGGATTGAATGTGCCAGTTTCACCCCCACGCGGGCAAAGGTTGTCGACAGGGGAATGATGACGGCCGCCAGCAGCAGGTTCACATAGCCCAGCGATAGCGGTGGCAACCCTTCGGCGCCAAAGCCGGTTGCCATGTAGATAATCGCGCCGGGCAGGCCGATGATGAACCCTATGGCGGCAGACGTACCCACGGCTTTGCGGATGTCATAGCCGAGAAAACTCAGCGTTGGCACACAGACAGAGCCGCCGCCAATGCCCATCATCGCGGACACCGCACCGGCAAAGACCCCAAGCGCGGCCCAGACGGGTTTGGAAAACGAGCGCGGTTCAGGGGATTCCTTGGGTTTGCGCAGGATCAGATCCAGTGCCACCGCCATTGCGATTGTGGCAAAGACGATCAGCAAGACATTGCCCGAGACCAGCCCCCCCAAGACGCCGCCGATGACCACACCGCCGAGAATGGAAGGGGCCCAGAGCTTTAGGAGCGCCATGTCGATCGCTCCTTTCTTGTGGTGGCCATACCCCGACGACAGCGCCGTGAACACGATGGTTGCAAGCGAGGTGCCTACGGCCACTTGCATCGTCAAAGCCGGGTCCATACCCGTAAGGCCAAGTGCAAAATAGAGGGCGGGGACGATAACAATACCGCCACCGACACCAAGTAGCCCCGCAAGGATGCCGCCAGCGATGCCCGCACCCGCAGCAACGCCCATCAAGGGCAAGAGTGTTTCCAATTCCAGCATGTCGATCCTGCCCGCTTTTACATTCCCGACCTCGGGGAACCAATTTAAGATTGGTTTACGCGCTGCATAAATTGTTCGTCAACCCCAGCGCTTACTGTGTGAGGGAATAGGGCGGTCTTGCGTCAGGATCGCCTCAGTTTGGTGCTGCAAAACCTGCGTGTGTGTCGAGGAGATACTGTGCGATCAGGGGTTTGGCCGCAGCGCCAAGGGCCGAGGCATTTGCGCCAATCTGGCCTTCTTCCACCTGAGGCAGAATTAAACCACGCGAATCCAATGTGGGGAGTTCACGTCGGATGCGTTCAACGAGGCGGCTGCGGACGGGTGCAGGCATGGCACCATCGATCACCACGGCCTGAAAATCGATGATCGCGCAGGTTGTCAAAGCAGCCCGCGCCAGTGCGCAGGCGGTTTCTTCCAGCCATTGATCGACAAGAGAGGCGAAGGGGCTCCAGTCCTGTGGCTGCTGCCAAAGTGCGCTGGAGTCGATACCGGCTTCGTTGAGCTGCCGTTCGAGTTCGCGGATCGAGGCGCTATCGAGCAAGCGACAAATGCGACCATCGGCCCGTTGGGAGGGCAGGGGGCCAAGTGCACCGGCGTTGCCCATGCCGCCCTCATAAACGGAGTGATTCAGCACCACGCCACCGCCAATGAAGGAGGCGATGAAGAAATACACGCTGTCGCGCCACCGACGGCTGCTGCCGAACATATGTTCGGCACGGCACGCCGCAGTGGCATCATTGATCACAAAGACTTTGAGCGAACTAAACCGGGCGATCTCGGTTGCGGGGTCAAGGGCGCGCCATGCGGTGAGGCTGGCCTTTGGGGCTCCGATCTGCTCGTGCCAGCGCCAGAGGTCAAATGGCGTAGCCACACCGATACCACAGACGCGCGCACGTTGTTTTGCGCTCAGGTCAGCGCTGATCTCGTCGATGCTGGTTTTGATAAAATCAAATACTTCGGTGGGCTGGGGATAGGGGTAGCGGAGCCGTCGTTCAGCACGCACACCACCGCAAAAATCCGTAAGCATCAGATCTGTGCTGCGCCGGCCGATCTTTATTCCAAAGGAAAACAGCCCTTCTGGGTTGATGCTCATTGGGACCGAAGGTTTGCCCACGCGGCCCTTCTGGCTCTCGCCCCTTTGAACCAGACCGTCCTGCTCAAGCTTGCGCAAAATCACCGAAACTGTCTGCGACGACAGCCCGGTGCGGCGTGCCATCTCGCTCCCCGGCAACGCACCGTCCTGATGCAGCAGCGATAGCAACAACCGCTCGTTATAAGCGCGCAATTCACTTTGGCTTGCGCCGGTGGTGTGAGGACGTGGATCTGTCATGCCCGGTCTATGCGCTCCTCCCTTATCTGAGGCAAGAGCTTGCGCGCGCTGAGTTAATAAATCAACTTTATTTATTTATTGACAGAAACGTGGAATCACGGTTTTCATGCAGTCAGTCACAGCGAGGGCCCCGGCGAAGAAGAGGGCTAAGCGATGCATATACACAGAGTAAGATTGTTGTTTCTGGGAGGAGACCATGAAGAAACTTTTGCTGACCACGATTGCTGGTGCGGCCCTGTTGGCGGGTGCTGCACAGGCCGATGAGAAGGTGACCGCCTGCTTGATCACCAAGACGGACACCAACCCGTTCTTTGTAAAAATGAAAGAAGGGGCGACCGCCAAGGCGGAGGAACTGGGCATGGAGCTCAAATCCTTTGCTGGTAAAATCGACGGTGATCATGAAACCCAGGTGGCTGCGATTGAAACCTGCATCGCTGATGGCGCTAAGGGTATTTTGCTGACGGCATCTGATACATCGTCGATTGTTCCGGCTGTTCAACAGGCCCGTGATGCCGGTCTGGTAGTGATTGCGCTCGACACGCCGCTCAGCCCGATCGATGCCGCTGATGCAACCTTTGCGACCGATAACTTCCTTGCGGGTGAGTTGATCGGCCAGTGGGCGGCAGCATCGCTTGGCGATGAGGCGGCAAACGCAAAGATCGCGATGCTCGACCTCGGCGTCAGCCAGCCGACAGTGGGTGTATTGCGCGATCAGGGCTTCCTTCAGGGCTTTGGCATTGATCTGGGCGACCCTAACAAATGGGGTGATGAGACCGATCCGCGTATCGTTGGGAACGATGTGACCGCAGGCAACGAAGAGGGGGGGCGCAAGGCGATGGAGAACCTTCTCGCCAAAGATCCGATGATCAATGTGGTCTACACCATCAACGAACCTGCGGCGGCAGGCGCTTATGAGGCGCTGAAATCCATTGGTCGTGAAAACGACGTGCTGATCGTCTCTGTCGATGGCGGCTGCCCCGGTGTGCAGAACGTCAAGGACGGTGTGATCGGTGCGACCTCGCAGCAGTATCCGCTGATGATGGCCTCGCTCGGCGTTGAGGCGATCAAGAAATGGGCAGATGAGGGCGTGAAACCCGAACCGACCCCGGGCAAGGCCTTCTTTGATACAGGCGTCGCATTGGTGACTGACAAGCCAGTCAAGGGTGTCGAAAGCATCGATACCACTGAGGGCACCAACCTCTGCTGGGGCTGATCTGAACAGGGTGGGGCCTATCTGGTCCCACCCCTTTGGCGCAGGCCGTGTGGTGAAGTGCGCGTTCGATCCAGAAAATGTCATGTTTGAAACAGGGCGGCGCGTATTCGTCGCCCTTTCACCCCAAAATATAACAATAACAAAGACCAACCCCGCCACAGCGGGTGATTTGGAGGAGTATCATGTCTACCCCGCAGAGCTATGAAGCCGCGGTTGCCCGAAGCCCGGACAAGGTGGCCGAATTCGACCATGGCCCGCAGAGTTTCATTCAGAAATTTCAGCACGCGCTACATGTGACCCCCTCGCTGGTGCCGCTGATCGTGCTGGTGATGTCTATTGTGATCTTTGGGTTGCTTTTGGGATCGAAGTTCTTTTCCCCCTTCGCGATGACCCTGATCCTGCAGCAAGTGGGCATTGTCGGTATTGTCGCCTGTGCGCAGTCTCTGGTGATCCTCACTGCGGGGATCGACCTGTCGGTCGGTGCAATTATGGTGCTCTCATCGGTGGTGATGGGGCAATTTACCTTCCGTTATGGTGTGCCGCCGGTCATGGGCGTGGCGTTTGGGCTACTCTGCGGGTTGCTCTGTGGCTATATCAATGGCTGGCTTGTGGCCAAGATGAAGCTGCCCCCCTTTATTGTGACTCTTGGCATGTGGCAGATCGTGCTGGCGTCAAACTTCCTCTATTCCGCGAATGAAACCATCCGTAGTCAGGAGATTGCGGAAAAGGCTGCGTTCCTGCAGTTCTTTGGTGAGAAATTTAAAGTGGGCGGTGCGGTCTTTACTTACGGAGTCATCTTCATGATCGCGCTGGTTCTGATCCTCGCTTATGTGCTGCGTCACACGGCTTGGGGGCGGCACGTCTATGCGGTCGGAGATGACAAGGAGGCGGCGGAGCTGTCGGGTGTCAACACCGACAAGGTATTGATCTCTGTCTACATGCTCTCGGGGCTGATCTGCGCCTTTGCGGGATGGGCTTTGATTGGTCGTATCGGGTCGGTTTCACCCACATCCGGCCAGCTTGCGAATATTGAATCCATTACTGCAGTGGTGATCGGGGGGATCTCGCTCTTTGGCGGGCGGGGCTCGGTCTTGGGCACCTTCTTTGGCGCGCTCATCGTTGGTGTCTTCACCCTTGGTTTGCGTTTGCTTGGTGCCGATGCGCAATGGACCTATCTCCTCATCGGCGTGCTGATCATCGCCGCCGTGGCCGTGGACCAGTGGATCAGAAAGGTATCGGTGTAATGGAACCCATTCTCAGAGGCCGCAATCTGGTCAAACGCTATGGCAAGGTGACTGCGCTCGATCACTGTGATTTTGAGTTGATGCCGGGAGAGATCCTTGCGGTGATTGGCGACAACGGCGCGGGAAAATCGACCCTGATCAAGGCGCTCTCGGGCGCGGTGATCCCGGACGAGGGCACTGTGGAACTGGACGGAAAACCGGTGAACTTCCACTCGCCCATTGATGCGCGCGAGGCGGGGATCGAGACGGTTTACCAGACGTTGGCCATGTCGCCTGCTCTGTCGATCGCTGACAATATGTTCATGGGACGAGAATTGCGCAAACCCGGCTGGCGCGGCCAATTCCTGCGCCAGTTGGATCGCAGCCGTATGGAAGAAGTCGCCCGCGAAAAGCTCAGTGAGTTGGGGTTGATGACGATTCAGAACATCAATCAGGCGGTAGAAACGCTCTCTGGTGGCCAGCGTCAGGGCGTGGCGGTGGCGCGCGCGGCGGCTTTTGGTTCAAAAGTCATCATCCTTGATGAGCCGACAGCAGCCCTTGGAGTTAAAGAAAGCCGCCGGGTGCTTGAGCTTATTCAGGACGTGAGATCGCGAGGCATTCCGATCATTCTGATTAGCCACAACATGCCGCATGTGTTCGAGGTGGCCGACCGAATTCATGTGCATCGTCTGGGCAAACGGCTCTGCGTGATCGACCCCAAACAGCATGAAATGTCGGATGCGGTGGCCTATATGACCGGGGCAAAGGAGCCCGATCCGGAGTTGTCTGCCGCATGACCATCGATGCGCTGTGCCAAAGCGTGATTGAGAAGCTCGACACCGCGCATCAGGGGCGCCAGTTGGTGGCCCTGTCTGGCGCGCCGGGCAGCGGGAAATCAACGTTGTCAGCCCCTTTGGCCAAAGCGCTGACAGCGCGTGGATTGAAGGCCGAGGTGGTGCCGATGGATGGGTTTCATCTGGACAATCGCCTGCTTCAGACACGCGGGTTGCTGGCGCGCAAAGGAGCGCCGGAGACCTTTGATCTGGATGGATTTATGCGTTTGTGTCAGGCGCTGAAACAGGCGGATCATGTGATCTATCCTGCGTTCTACCGTGACCGCGACATTGCCATTGCGGGCGCCGCAGAGGTGGGGCCGGACTGCCGTGTCGCAGTCATTGAGGGCAATTATTTGCTCTTCGACGCGCCCGGTTGGCGCGATGTGGCAGCACTTTGGGATGTGTCGATCCGACTTGAAGTTCCCAACCAAGAACTGGAAGCGCGGCTGATACAGCGCTGGCTGGATCATGGTCTGGATCACGCGGCAGCCGTTGCGCGGGCGCAGGGCAATGATCTGGCAAATGCGCGCGCCATTGATGCTGCCAGACTGCCCGCAGATCTGGTCTGGCGTGCAGCATCCGCCTTTGAAACATAAAGGAGACCGGGGCATGAAACGCTCTGAGGTGAATGAAATTTTGGATCAAAGCTGGTCGTTTATCAAAAGCCATGGTGTGCATCTGCCCCCCTTTGCGCATTGGTCCCCGGATCAGATGCGCGCGGTTGAGGCGGCCGATATCCGGGCGCGTGGCTTGGGGTGGGATATTACCGACTATGGGCAGGGGCGATTTGATGAACTCGGCCTGTTTCTGTTCACTGCGCGCAATGGCGGCCACGAGGATCTGAGCGCCGGGCGTGGGATGCTCTATGCGGAAAAGATCATGATTTCGCGCAGGGACCAGCTGTCGCCGATGCATCGCCATAACATCAAGGCGGAGGACATCATCAACAGGGGGGGCGGCACGCTGGTGATTGAATTGTTCGCACCCGATAAAGATGGCGGTATTGACCGGGTCTCACCGGTGACTGTGCCCACTGATGGGATCGCACGCACCTTGCCTGCGGGGGGTAAGCTGATGCTGGAGCCCGGCGAGAGTGTGACATTGATGCCCGGAATTTGGCATGCGTTTTGGGCGGAGGGCAGTGATTGCCTGATTGGCGAGGTCTCTACCGTGAATGATGACCGCACCGATAATGTGTTTGAGATGAAGATCGGACGCTTCAGCCAGATCGACGAGGATGCAGAGCCTACGCATCTGTTGGTGTCTGATTACTAAGCGGAGCGCCGGGTCAAAGCCCCGGCGCACAGTTTTGTCTGACGAGGGGCACTGCCCCTCGTGCGCCCCGAGGTAATTTTAAAAGGTGAAACTGGGAGTGGGTTTAGTCTGACTGTGTGGGGGCTGATCTTTTGGGGAGTGCGTTCAAAAACACCTCCACCTCGCGCAGGTTTTGCAGGATGTAGATGTGTTTTTCCGCCGGAGCATTGTCGATCAGGCGCTGAATTGCACGGCGCGAACTGTGGCGCGTGCGCCAGATAAAGCGATAAAATTCCAGACTGAATTGTTCGGGGCAGCCGTCGGGCATGTCGGGACGCGACCGACCCCAATAGATCAGCGAACGTCTGACGACGCGCCACAAGCGCAGGGCGAGCGGCACGTCGAGCCAGATGATCGTGTCGGCGCGCGACAGCCGGTCGGGCCAGGTTGCCGAGTGGCCGCCCTCAAAAATCCATGTGGGGCGCGCGTGGACTTCAAGGCACAGGTGGGTTTTCTCATCACGGGGGCGCTCTACCCAGCCCGCAGACCAGTGGATCTTGTCGATGTGAAACACAGGTAAGCCGCTGCGCTGGCCGAGTTTTTGCGCAAGGGTTGATTTGCCCGAGCCGGGTTGTCCGAGGATCATCACGCGCTGCATCTGGGCCTCCTTTTACGCAAGAGGGCCGAGATACTCTTTTTCCCGTATGACGTGCAAGACGCTTTAATTGCTGTCGAGGCGTGAGAGGGTCAGACCGGTGGAAAGGTCTGCTCGAGTGTATTGTATCGGGGCGACCATCCTGTTGCTTGCATCAAGCGCGCGGAGGAGAGTCTTTGATCCAACATCGGCCCTTCGGCCCAGTGCCCCTCGCGGGCGAGGACGGCCATGCGCGGCAGGCAGGTTTGACGGCCATCATGATGGTGAGTACGGGAGAGCGTAGCGGCAATCTCGCCGATCGTGACGCCAGTTTGGGCCACGGCATTGAAATGGCCCGTGAGATCTGGTCGCTCTGCCAGAAGGCGATAGGCGATAGCGAGGTCAGTGCGGTGGATCAGCGGCCAGCGAATGTCGCGGCTGCCCCAAATCTCAACCGGGCGATTGGCTTTGATATCTGCAAGCATACCGTCAAAGACGCCGCCTTCTTCGTGATACACCATCGCGGGATGTAGCGTGGCGGTTACAAGGGCAGGCGCATTCATCAGCAAATGGGCATGATCGAGCATCGCACGGAAAGCCAGAAGCGGCGCAAAGCCATCGTTCTCTGTCGCGATGCGGCCCTGAGTGTCACCATAGAGCCAGCACCCGCCGGTATAGACAACACGCAAAGGCGTAGAACGGTGGTTGGCGGCGGAGAGGATCGTGTCGACCACGATGCGATCCGCCGCGACCATCTCATCATCGAATGTAATCGCGGCGTGGATCACGACATCCTGACCTTTCAGGGCCTCTGACCATTCCTCAGGCTGGCGCATATCACCGCGTTGAACGGCGGCCCCTTGGTCTGACACCGCTTTGGCGGCGGTGTCAGATCGGCAAAGTGCTGTGACGTGATGTCCCGCGCTCAGGAGTTCGCGCAGGACCGCCGAGCCAATCGAACCTGTGGCACCAAGAAGGAAAATTCGCATGTGTCGTCTCCGATAGAAGCTGTGGAGACGGTTTTCGGATCTCAACTATGGTTGAGGGCAAGCGAAAATTTTGGGTTGCGCCTAGGCGTCTGGCAAGCCCGCAATTTTTGGCGCCGCTGCAATGCCATCGACCCATGTTGCACGATCCGACCAGCAGATCCCGGCGTTGATTGGCACATCGGGGGCGGTGTCGAGGCATCCGGCAGGGATCACGATATGGTCGTTGCCCACATAGGGCATCGGGCTTGCACAGGTGGCGCAAAAACTACGGTGGTGGCGGCTGCCGTGGTGTTGGTAGTGACGCAGTTCTGTTTTGCCTTGTGTCCAGCGGACCGACGCGCCCGGAGCAAAGAGGTTTGCCGCATGGGCTGAGCCTGTTCCCTTGCGACAGCGTGAACAGTGGCAGAGAAAGAAGGCTGCAACATCGCCCGTGATCTCAAACGCAATCGTGCCGCAGAGGCAGCTTCCGGTGTAAATCTGTGTCATGAGGTCTCCTTTGGCGGGCGCGCTCGTACGGTGTCGCGCCGTTGTGCTTGGGTCAAGCCTCAGTCGGGCGGTGTGAGGCGCAAAAAACGGCGCGGCAGAGAGACTGCCACGCCGGTTTGTGTAGTCCATCAAGCGCAGGCCTTAGCGTGAAAGCTGGCTGGCCTCGCGGGCAAGCTCTTCAATGGCTTTCCAGTCGCCTGCCTCGACCAATTTGGAGGGGGCGACCCAGCTGCCACCTGCGCAGACCACATTGGACAGGCTCAGATAGCTGTCGGCGTTTTGCGGGCTGACGCCTCCGGTGGGGCAGAAGGAGATTTGCGGCAAGGGCGCGCCAATGGCCTTGAGCGCGGGCGCACCGCCAGAGGCCTCAGCGGGGAAGAACTTCAGCATGTCATAGCCCAGTTCCAGCAGCGCCATGGCCTCGGATGCGGTGGCAGCCCCCGGCAGCATCGGCAGATCGGCGGCCAGTGCGGCGTCCAGCAACAGCGGCGTGGAGCCGGGGGAGACACCGAATTTGGCGCCCGCGGCAACGGCGGCGGTGACATCGGCGGGGGTGACCAGCGTCCCGGCGCCGACAACGCCGCCTTCGACCTGTGCCATTTCACGGATCACATCGAGTGCTGCGGGAGTGCGCAAGGTGACTTCCAGTGCGGGCAGGCCACCAGCCACCAGCGCCTCGGCCAGGGGGCGGGCGTGTGCAACATCGTGGACGACCAGAACCGGAACGATGGGGGCCAGCGCGCAAATCTCGCGCGCCTGTTTGCTGGCGTCTTGCGGGGTAAGGGCCATGGGATCAGACTCCAAATACGGTTGCGCCGGTATCGGCGGAGGTCACGGAATTGCGGAACAGGGCGAAGAGTTCGCGCCCGGTGCCGTGTTGATAGGATGTGAGATCGGCGGTGGCGGCGGGGCGGTCGAGCACGCCTTCGGTCAGCACCTGCAGATCGCCGCTCAGCGCATCCACCCGCACCACATCGCCATCCTGCAGTTTGGCGATCGCGCCGCCGTCGAGGGCTTCGGGCACCACATGGATCGCCGAGGGCACCTTGCCTGAAGCACCGGACATGCGTCCATCGGTGACAAGCGCCACTTTCTGCCCGCGCCCCTGCATGATCGACAGGAAAGGCGTCATGGAGTGCAGCTCCGGCATGCCATTGGCCTTGGGACCCTGAAAGCGGACCACGATAACCACGTCACCCTTGTCGAGCTCGCCTGCCTTGAAGGCGGCTTTGGCCTCGTCCTGATCGTGGAAGACCCGCACCGGAGCTTCGACCACACGGTGTTCCTCGGCCACGGCAGAGATCTTCATCACCCCGGTGCCGAGGTTACCGGTGAGACGCGCAAGGCCGCCGGTCTTTTGGAACGGATCAGAGGCAGGACGTACGATCTTGTCGTTGAGCGTGTCCGAGGTGCCCTTGCGCCATGTCAGTGCGCCTGCATCAAGGAACGGCTCCATCAGGTAGGAGCCAAGACCCTCGCCGGTCACGGTTTTGGTGTCGGGGTGCAGGTAGCCTGCCTCCAATAGCTGGCCGATCATGTAGCCCAGACCGCCTGCAGCGTGGAAGTGGTTCACATCCGCCAGCCCGTTGGGGTAGACCCGTGCAATCAGTGGCACTACGTCAGAGGTTTCGGAGAAATCCTGCCAGTCGAGGATGATCCCGCCGGCGCGTGCCATGGCGATCAGGTGGATCAGCAGGTTGGTGGAGCCGCCGGTGGCCATCAGCCCGACCATGCCGTTCACGAAAGCCTTCTCATCAAGGATATCGCAGGTCGGCGTGTAGTCATTGCCAAGCGCCGAAAGCGACAGCGCGCGCTTCGCACCCTCTTTGGTCAGCGCGTCGCGCAGCTCGGTGCCGGGATTGACGAAGGAGGAGCCGGGTAGGTGCAGCCCCATGAACTCCATCAGCATCTGGTTGGTGTTGGCGGTGCCATAAAACGTACAGGTGCCGGGGCCGTGGTAAGCGGCCATCTCGGCCTTCAACAGCTCATCCCGACCGATCTCACCTTTGGCAAACTTCTGGCGGATCTGCGCTTTTTCGTCATTCGAGAGGCCAGACGTCATCGGCCCGGCAGGTAGGAACACTGCAGGCAGATGGCCAAAGGCCTGCGCGCCGATCACCAAACCGGGGACGATCTTGTCACAGACGCCGAGGAAGACAGCGGCGTCAAAGACGTTGTGCGACAGTGCGACACCCACCGACATGGCGATGCTGTCGCGCGAAAACAGCGACAGCTCCATGCCTGCTTCGCCCTGCGTTACGCCATCGCACATGGCCGGAACGCCGCCTGCCACCTGCGCGGTGCCGCCCGCCTCGCGCACGGCTTCGCGGATCAACATCGGGTAGGTCTCAAACGGCTGATGCGCCGAGAGCATGTCGTTATAGGCGGTGACGATCCCGAGGTGGCCGCCTGTGCCGGTGGCGAGTGTTTCCTGATCCGGGCCGGTGGCAGCATAAGCATGGGCCTGACCGGAACAGCTGAGGTGCGCGCGTGCGGGGCCTTTGGAGGCGGCGGCGCGCATCCGGGCAAGATAAGCCTCGCGCGTGGGACGGCTGCGTTCAATAATACGGTCGGTGACGGCGGCGAGTGTGGCATTGAGCGACATTGGCGTGCCTCCTTTTCAGATCTTACAACAGGGTCAGGCGCCGATAGCGCGCCAGCGGCGACCGTCACGGTGCAGCAGCAAAAGCGCGTCTTCGGGGCCGGAGCCGCCCTGATCGTAGGGTTGCGGCGTACGGGTCGAATTATCCCACGCGTTGATGATGGGATCGGCCCAGGTCCAGGCGGCCTCGACCTCGTCACCACGCATGAAAAGGGTCTGGTTGCCGCGGATCACATCCATGATCAGGCGCTCATAGGCGTCCTGCGGGCGACCGGCCTCGGGCAGACTGTCGGCAAAGGTCATGTCCAGATCGGCAGAGGTCAGGCGCATGCCGCCGGGGCCGGGGTCCTTGATAGTGGTCTTGAGCGTGATGCCCTCGTCCGGTTGCAGGCGAATAACCAGCATATTGCCATCAATGGCGTTGTCCTCGCCAAAGATATTATGCGGCGGCTTGCGGAAGTAGACGGCGATTTCCGACACCCGCTCGCGCAGGCATTTGCCGGTGCGCAGATAAAACGGTGTGCCCGCCCATCGCCAGTTCGCGACCTCGACCTTCATCGCAACAAAGCTTTCGGTGCGCGAATGCGGGTCACCTGCGTGATCGAGATAGCCATCTCCTCCCGCCTTGGCGCGATACTGGCCGCGCACGATGTCATCCGCCGGAACCGGCTCAAGGCTTTCGATGACCTTGAGTTTCTCATTGCGCACAGCATTGGGCTCAAAGGTCGAGGGCGGCTCCATCGCGGTGAGACACAAAAGCTGCATCAGGTGGTTTTGCACCATATCCCGCATCGCGCCGGATTTGTCGTAGTATTCACCACGCCCCGCCACAGAGATGCTCTCGGAGACGGTGATCTGCACGTGGTCGATGTGATGCGAGTTCCACTGCGGCTCAAAGAGCGAGTTGGCAAAGCGCAGCGCCATCAGGTTTTGCACCGTTTCTTTGCCAAGGTAGTGGTCGATCCGGTAGATCTGGCTTTCTTCAAAGTGCTCGCGTAGGGCTGCGTTCAGCGCCTGCGCCGAAGCCAGATCGTGACCAAAGGGTTTTTCCACCACGATGCGGCTTAGGTCGTCCGCGATGCCAGTGGATTTGAGCCGCCCGGCAATGTCACCAAAGAGCGAAGGCGCAACCGAGAGGTAAAACGCCCGCACCACGCCATTGCGCAGTTTGCTGCCGAGGTCGGACCAGCCGCCATCTCCTTTGGCATCGACGGAGGCATAGTCCAGTAGCGCCAGAAACCGTTCGACATCTGGTTCTGCATCGGCGGGGATGTCGCCGAATTCCTTCAGCGCATCGCCCACGAGGGTCTGGAACTCGCCCTGATCCATCTTGGAGCGTGACGCCCCGATAATGCGGCTGTTGTCGTCGAACTGGCCGATCTGGAACCGGTGGAACAGGCTCGGCAGGATCTTGCGCCGTGCAAGGTCGCCGGTGGCGCCGAACAAGACGAAGTCGAAACTGTCTACGGGGATGACGCGGGATACCATAAGTGTCTTCCTCTTGAATGGCGGGTCAGGTTGAAAGCTTGGCCAGCAGGCCGCGGGTAGAGGCATCTTTTTGGGATGCATCTGCCCCTTCGACCATCGGCAGAAGGCGGGTCGCCAGTTCCTTGCCCAGCTCGACGCCCCATTGGTCAAAGGAGTTGATCCCCCAGATCACGCCTTCGGTGAACACACGATGTTCATATAGCGCAACGATCTGGCCAAACACGAAAGGCGTCAGTTTGGGATAGGCAATCGTCACCGAGGGACGGTTGCCGGGAAAGCTCAGATGCCCGGCCATCCGGTCAGCGTCAGCGCCGCTAAAGCCACGTTTTTCGGCGATCTCGTGCGCCTCATCCCATGACCGTCCCAGCATCAGCGCCTCGGATTGGGCGAGACAATTGGCCTTCAAGAGGTTGTGCTGATGGGCCAGATCGGGTTCGTGACCTGTGGCGGCGATCAGGAATTCGGTGGGGACCACCTGCGTGCCCTGATGGAGCAGCTGATAAAACGCATGCTGGCCATTGGTGCCCGGCTCGCCCCAGACCACGGGGCCAGAAGCGCGGGGCAGGGGGGTGCCGTCCAGCGCGACGGACTTGCCGTTACTCTCCATATCGAGCTGCTGCAAATAGGCAGGCAGGCGCGAGAGCCGCTGATCATAGGGCAGCACCGCGCGCGAAGCATAGCCGCAGATATTGTTGTGCCAGACACCGATCAGCCCCAGAAGCACGGGCAGGTTTTCAGACAGTGGCGCGCTGCGGAAATGCTCATCCATCGCCGCCGCACCATCAAGGAACGCGCGGAATGCCTCTGGCCCCACGGCGATCATGATTGGCAGACCGATTGGCCCCCACATGGAATAGCGCCCGCCCACCCAATCGGCAAAGCCAAAGACACTGGCGTCGGGAATGCCCATCGCGGCGGTCTTGTCCAACGCGGTCGAAACCGCCGCCAGATGCGCCGAGACATCTTCGCCAAGCGTGCCTTGCAGCCATGTGATGGCGGTCTGGGCGTTGGTCATCGTCTCGATGGTGGTGAAGGTTTTCGATGCGATCACGATCAATGTGGTCTCAGGGTTCAACCCCGCCAACACATCATGAATATGCGCGCCGTCCACATTGGAGACAAAATGGCAGGCAGGCCCGTCGTGATAGGGCGCGAGCGCCAATGTCGCCATCACGGGACCAAGGTCAGAGCCGCCGATGCCGATATTCACCACATCTGTAAACGCCTTGCCGGTTTTGGTGGCATAGGTGCCATCGCGCAGGGCAGTGGCAAACTTACCCATCCGCGCCAGCACGTTCTGAATGCCGGGCACCACGTTCTCGCCGTCCACCTCAATCACCGCATCTGCGGGCGCGCGCAGGGCGGTGTGCAGCACCGCGCGGCCCTCTGTCGTGTTGATCTTCTCGCCCGACATTAATGCATCGATCTTTGACGCAAGGTCCGCGCCCTCCGCCAGTTGCATCAGCAACGCGCGCGCGGTGTCATCAAGCGCGGTCTTGGAGTAGTCCAGCAACAGATCGTCGACAGAGACCGAGTATCGCTCAAACCGATCGGCATCTTTTGCAAAGAGATCGGTCAGCGGTGTGGTCTCGGTTGTGGCCCGGTGGGCAGAGAGTTGCTGCCAAATGTCACTCATCAAGTCGGCTCCTCGTGGATCGCATCGGGATGGCTGCGCGACCGGCGACCGCGCGCGGGATCCGTTTCGCGGCCTATATGCCAAGTTAGCGCTAACAATACCAGTTCTATTTCTAAAATTTCACACTCTTGCAACATGCCAGCAGTGTTCAAGGGAATGTCACAGGCGCGCAGGCGCTGCAAAACTCTGCTTTAGCGTGTTTGCGTCGCGATCTGTATGGCACGCCGTTAGAGATGGACCAAGACGACTGGGCAGTTTTTTGCAACTTGTGTGAAGCGCTTCATATTGCGCGTTTTCAGATCGCGTTACCTTATTCGCAGAAAGGGCAATTGATCGCCCTTATCGCCAGAGGATACCGATATGATCCAACACATTAAAACCTTTGCCCTGGCTGTGCTGATTGTTGGCGTTAGCCTGACCAAAACTTATGCAGACGGCGGATTTTGTGCCGATAAGGTGCACGGCGTGGAGCTGACGCAAGCGCTGGACACGCAGATCCTTTGATCGTTACTGTGTCGTTTGAGTGCGCCCAGCGCATCTGAGTTACCTCGTGAGACGTCGCAACGGGTTTTACCCGGGCGGCGTTCTCACGGTTTGGGTGGGACGAGCGCGCCCGAGTCGATGCCACCAATCTCAAAGAGATGATGCAAGACCGCCTCGACCCCGTCTCCGTGGCGCATCGCAGTAAAGACAAATGGCAGCCCCCGGCGCATCCGGGTGGCGTCGCGTTCCATCACCTCAAGTGAGGCCCCCACATGTGGTGCCAGATCGGTCTTGTTGATGATCAACAGATCGGACCGGGTGATGGCGGGGCCGCCCTTGCGGGGGATTTCCTCGCCTGCTGCGACGTCGATCACATATAGCGTCACATCCGCCAGTTCCGGTGAAAACGTCGCAGAGAGGTTGTCTCCACCGCTCTCGATCAGCACGATTTCCACCTCCGGGTGGCGCTTTTGCATCTCGGCCACCGCCGCGAGGTTGATCGAAGCATCTTCACGGATGGCCGTATGCGGACAGCCTCCGGTTTCGACGCCAATCACACGGTCCTGCGGCAGGATTTGCTGACGCATTAATGCCTCGGCGTCCTCCTGTGTGTAGATATCATTGGTGATCACACCGATGGAGTGATGGTCCTTCAGCGCGCGAGCAAGCTGCGCCGTCAGGGTGGTTTTGCCTGCACCCACGGGGCCGCCGATCCCAACGCGAAGCGGGCCGTTGTGCGAAGTGGTCTTCGAGGTCATGAGCGGAAGATCCTTGAATATTGGGTTTCATGGCGCATGGATGCGATGTCTGCGGCAAAACTCGCTCCAAAGAGATCGTCTAGCGTGCAGGACAAGGCGGCTCCGGCTGTGTCACGCAATTGCGGCGAGAGAGCGGAGAGGCGCTGCTGCGCGTCTGTCTGACCGAGCGCCAGAAGTCTTTGGCCAGCGGCGATGAGGTTTGCGAGAAACGCATGCAGATACATCTGCACGGTGAGATCCAGCGGGATGTCATGTTGCCGCGCGGCACATCCCACCGCCACCGGATAGGTGAGCCGCGCAAGGTCATTGCCCCAGGTGGCGGCTGTGGTTCGGCAAAACGCAGCACCTTGCAGGTCGGTTTCCTGCAAGCGCTCGGCCGAGGGGCAAAACGCGCGGGCGGTGGCGTCGATCTCGGACAGGTCCGCCGCCGTCTCTGCCCGATAGGCACAGGACAGCAGCACCGCATCAGAGCGTGCGCCCCCATGGGTCAGAAGGTCGGTAAGCCACCGGGACAACTCGTTGCCATCTCTGACGTGCCCCTCTGCCACCGCACACTCCAGCCCGTGTGAATAGGCAAAAGCCCCCACCGGATAGGCAGGCGACAGCCATTGCATCAACAAAAGCGTGGCCTCAGTGCTCATGGCTGTGGTCGTGATCGGCGTGGCCGTGATGATGCGTATGCCCATGTTCATGCGCATGGGTGCGCCCGTGGCCATATGCGCCGCCTTCCGGGGTAAACGGCTCTTCAACCTCGCGCACAGTGGCACCGAGGTGGTCGAGCATCGCCCGGATCACATGATCTCGCTGGATCAGCAGGCGGGTGTCTTCGATCTGGCAGGGGGTGTGGCGGTTGCCGATGTGCCAGGCGATCCTTGGCAGATGGTCGGCAGTGACCTCCAGCAGCGGCTCAGAGGCTGCGACCACAAGCACCTCGCCACCGCCCTCCAGCAGAAGAACGCCGCCATGATCGAGCGAAGTCGTATTGGGCAGGTCAACCAGCAGGCGCTCACCGCTTTCGCAGGTCAGCACCTTGCGACGCAGAAAACGGGCGTCATAGTCGAGCACCACGCGGTCGCGAGGGCTCTGGTCATGCGGGTGCCCGTGGTAGTGGCGGGCGGTCAGCCGGGGGGCGCTCATGACAGGCCCCCCGCTGTGGTCGTTTTCAGGTACCTCTGCGTGCAGAGGCTCAGACGTACATGATGTCCGAGAAGACGTGTTTTACAACGTCGTCGCGCTTCAGACCGCGCTTTGCCAGTTCCTCGTCGGACAGCGCCATCAAGGTGCGGGCGCGGTTCACACGATGGTTGGATTCTGCGAGGTGAACCAGACCGTTGCCAATCGCGCGGAAAAAGCCTGCGATCAGGCCCAGCGGATTGAAGGGGGCGCGTGTTTGTGCGTTCGATGCGTATGCCATGGGGATGTGCTCCTGTGTTCAAGAATGTCTCTCCCGTGACACCAATATAGCTGCAGCGCAGCAAATAGGTAGGTAGTGTTGACGCATTCCCGCCATGCGTCTGTGACAAGGCAAGGGGTGAAGATTCTGATTTTGCTGAATATTTCGGCATGATGATGGGGCCTTTGATCGATTTTTCGCCGTGTTTTGGCCAAGGGGGCAGTGCGCGCCCGTCTCTTGGTTGCAGCTGGGGTGCGCTTCAGAACAGGAAATACCGCTGCGCCATGGGCAGTTCCGCCGCTGGCTGACAGGTCAGCAGTTCCCCATCCGCGCGCACCTCATAGGTTTCCGGGTGGACCTCGATATGTGGCGTCGCATCGTTGAGCTTCAGCGCGGATTTACCGATCCCCCGCGTGCCCTTCACGGCGAGTGTTTGCTTTGCCAGGCCAAGTTTGCCGCGAATGCCTGCCGCCTGCGCCGCCTCTGACACGAATGTCACGGCGGAGTGTTCAACAGAGCGGCCATAGGCCCCCCACATGGGCCGGGAATAGACCGGTTGCGGCGTCGGGATCGAGGCGTTGGGATCGCCCATCTGGGCACAGACAATTGTGCCCCCCATCAGCACCATCTCCGGCTTCACGCCAAAGAACGCCGGGTTCCACAGCACCAGATCGGCGCGTTTGCCAACCTCGATCGAGCCAATCTCATGCGAGATACCATGCGCAATCGCCGGGTTGATGGTGTATTTCGCCACATAGCGGCGAACGCGGAAATTGTCGTTCTCGCCGACCTCATCCGAAAGCCGCCCGCGCTGTTTCTTCATCTTGTCGGCGGTCTGCCACGTGCGGATGATCACCTCGCCGACGCGCCCCATCGCCTGACTGTCCGACGCGATGATCGAGAACGCCCCCATATCGTGCAGGATGTCCTCGGCCGCGATGGTTTCACGGCGAATGCGGCTCTCGGCAAAGGCCACATCTTCGGGGATGGATTTGTCGAGGTGGTGACACACCATCAGCATGTCGAGGTGTTCTTCGAGTGTGTTCACAGTGAAGGGCCGCGTCGGGTTGGTCGAGGACGGCAGCACATGCTCCTCGCCGCAGATCTTGATGATATCGGGGGCATGGCCACCGCCTGCGCCTTCGGTGTGAAAGGCATGGATCGTGCGGCCTTTCATGGCCTTTACGGTATGCTCGACAAAGCCTGACTCATTGAGCGTATCGGTGTGGATCATCACCTGCACATCCATCGCATCGGCAACCCCGAGACAGCAATCAATGGCGGCGGGGGTGGTGCCCCAGTCCTCGTGCAGCTTCAACGCGCAGGCGCCCGCATTCACCTGTTCCTCGATGGCAGCAGGCAGCGAGGCATTCCCTTTGCCAGCAAAGGCGAGGTTCATCGGAAACGCATCTGAGGCTTGCATCATACGACCAATGTGCCAGGCACCGGGGGTGCAGGTGGTGGCCAAGGTCCCATGCGCTGGCCCGGTGCCTCCGCCCAGCATGGTGGTGAGGCCAGAGTGCAGCGCATCCTCGATCTGTTGCGGGCAGATATAATGGATGTGGCTGTCAAACCCACCCGCCGTGAGGATGCGCCCTTCGCCCGCGATCACCTCGGTACCGGGGCCAACGATAATGGTCACATTGGGCTGGGTGTCGGGGTTTCCGGCTTTGCCGATGGCATGGATGCGCCCATCCTTCAGGCCGATGTCGGCCTTGTAGATGCCGGTCCAATCAAGGACCAGCGCATTGGTGACCACAGTATCAACCGCGCCCGCCGCGCGCGTGGTCTGCGCCTGCCCCATCCCGTCACGGATCACCTTGCCGCCGCCGAATTTGACCTCCTCGCCATAAGGTCCGGTGAGGTCGCGCTCCACCTCGATGATCAGGTCAGTATCGGCCAGCCGCACGCGGTCTCCGGTGGTGGGGCCATACATGGCGGCATAGTCAGAGCGGGAGATTTTGGCGGGCATGTCGGGTTTATCCTGCTGTTATAGCGGTGTTTTTCTTGTCAATGCGCGGCAGAGAACCGGGTGTTCTGTGTCTCGTGCATTTGGGAAGTTTGTGATGTGTGAAGATTGGGAGGCTCCTGAGCCGCTGCGGCTCGCCCTTCATCAAGGAGCGCCTTTTCGTGTCTATATTCAGTTTTTCCTGATCCTGCTTGTCGAGGCAGATCGGTAAGTCGAGATCTCGAAATGACCCGCCCGGACGATAGGCCGGGCCGCGTCCGACCCTCCCCCAAGGAGGGCGCGTTGGCATCGTAGAGACAGGCGAAACCGGTGCTCTGGGGCGTGAGGGCGCGTTCATCATCGAAGGCAGCAGCGCCCACCCAGGCTCGGTCGCGGCCCTCAGCGTCTCCATCACAAATCCCCCATCACCTGAGCATTGAACCCATAGATCTTGCGCGCACCACCAATCGGGATCAGTTGCACTTCGCGGCGCTGACCGGGCTCAAACCGCACGGCGGTGCCTGCGGCAATATCCAGACGCAGACCACGGGCGGCGGCGCGGTCAAACTCCAGCGCCGGGTTGGCTTCGGCAAAATGGTAGTGGCTGCCCACCTGAACCGGGCGATCGCCGGTGTTGGCAACCATCAAGGTGAGGGCCTCGGCTCCGTGATTCAGGGTCAATTCGCCACTGGCGGGGAACATCTCTCCGGGGATCATGTGAAGCGCTCCTCAGCCTGCGAGCCCAAGCGCGGTGCCTGCAAGAACGACGCAGGCCCCAAGGACGCGGGGAAGGGTGGCGCTGCGCTGCGCCAAGGTCAGCCCACCGGCAACACCGGCGGCGTGCAGCAGAGCCGTGGAGAGCGCAAAGCCTGCCAGATACGGCAGGGCCTCGGCTGCACCGATTTCCGCACCGTGAGCATGGCCGTGAAACAGCGCAAAAAGCCCGGTAATCGCCGCTGCCCCCGCAAGCGGCATCCGGAGGGCCAGCGCGGCCATACCGCCAAGCACCATGACAGAGGCGAGGATCATCGGCTCGACCAGTGGCAGGTCCACGCCGCGCATGGCGGAAAGGAACCCGAGCGTCATCATGCCCACGAAGGCGGTCGGCAGCAGCCAGAGTGCGCGGGTCTCACCCGTGCGGCGCGCCTGCACGACGGCCCACAGGCCCACCGCCACCATGGCGAGGATATGATCCGGGCCGAACACCGGATGGCTGGCACCAGCGGCAAAGGATCCATGCCCGGCCGGGTCCAGATGCGCAAAGGCAGGGCTGGCGGTCAGCAGGGCAGCGAGGGAAATGGCAATACGGGATTTCATGTCGGTCAGTCCTTGGAAAGCAGTCAGTCAGCGAACGGGGTTATGCACGGTCACCAGCTTGGTGCCGTCAGGAAAGGTGGCCTCGACCTGAACCTCGTGGATCATCTCGGGCACGCCCGCCATGCAGTGTGCACGGGTGATGACTTCGGCCCCGGCCTGCATCATCTCTGCGACGGAACGACCATCGCGTGCGCCCTCGACCACTGCATCGGTGATCAGCGCGATCGCCTCGGGGTGGTTGAGTTTGACCCCACGGGCGAGCCGCTTGCGCGCGACCTCTGCCGCCATGGCGACCAGCAGTTTGTCCTTTTCTCTTGGGGTAAGGTTCATGGATGTGGCGCTTTCATGGTCAAAGTCTCCAGCAACGGGGCAGGCCACCCTCGGTCAGCCTATCAAGAAGGGGCAGCAGGCTCTGGCGCAGGACAAAACTATCCACTGCCAAGAGCCGCATATGCAGTAAATCTGGGGCGAGGAGCGAGGCGCCGCCGAGGGCGTCGCCACCGTCCGGCAGGTGAGTGCGCAGCCACCCCAGCGTGGCTTCGGCGTCTGGTGCGGCCAACAGGAGGGTCGCCATCGCACTGCAGCGGGCCGACAGGACGCCCGCCACGCCCGGACGGCTAAGCTGCGCGGCCAGATCGCCTTGCAGATGGATTGCATCGCGATAAATAAGCTGTCCCGCGCGCCGGATCTGGATGTGATCGCGAAACCGGACGGATGTAAGCGCCTCGCCCATTGCGGCGCGTCCAAACACCAGCGGCTCCACCAGCAAGAGCCGTGCGTCCTCTGCCAGATCGGCGTGCAAACTTCGGGTGAAATCGCTGCGCTGAAAGAGAATGGTTTCCTGTGGCAGCCAATTGAGGCGGGCACCGGCGGCGACGCTCAGGTGTGTGGTCACCTGCCCGGTCTGTCCGGGCTGCGCACGATAGGCGCGTTCGGCGGCTTGGGTGGTGAGGGTCAGCTGACTGCCCTCTCCGGCCTTGGCGCTCAGGGAAAACCGGTCGCCACCGGTAATGCCGCCTGCGGTGTTCACAGCCACGGCTTCCAGCGTTTGCCTGCCCGTGGGAAACAGCAGCTTGAGCGCCCCGGACTGATGCAGCGCATCCAATGCGACCTTGCCATCAGGACGCAACTTGCTACTGACATGCGCGTGCCCCATGGCGCGGGGCTGCTGTTCCGGGGCAGCCGTGATCGGGTTGTGAGACCCGGGCGTGATATGTGCGATATGCGTGATCGCGCTCTCCCTGAATACCGCCCTGAGACACTGCGAAGAAGATCGCTGCGTGTATCTGTGCGTCCTCGCTGACTTTGCGAGGGCGGAGGGCAGCGCGCTATCAGGAGCGCTGTCTGTAAGGGCGGCGGGCCATTGTCGTGTCGAGTTTTTGAGCGAAATAAGCCGATTTGCCAGCAAAATAGGCAAATCAAGAAAGCGGGGACGCTCCCGCCCGGTTTGCCTGCATTGAAATGTCGTCAAACCCGTTGGGCCCGGCAGCGCACCTGCGGTGCGCTGCGGGTGCTCTCGGGCGGGCGTGTCTTGTCGTCTCTGCGCAATGGGATTGGCCTTTGGCGATCGGGTCGGCTATGCACAGGACCAAGTGTTTAACTTGCAAAGGACATTTCAGCATGACTCCGCTTCAAGGTCTCAAGGTGGTGGAACTCGCCCGTATTCTCGCTGGTCCGTGGATTGGACAAGCCTTGGCGGATCTTGGTGCGGAGGTGGTGAAGGTCGAAAGCCCCGAAGGCGATGACACGCGTCGCTGGGGGCCGCCCTTCGTGGAGCGGGACGGAGACAAGACCGCCGCCTATTACTATGCCGCCAACCGGGGCAAAACATGCGTCACCGCAGATTTTCGCACGCCTGAGGGGCAAGCCAAGGTCCGCGATCTGGTTGCGGGCGCAGATATCCTGATCGAGAACTTCAAGGTCGGCGGACTGGCGAAATATGGCCTCGATTATGAAAGCCTCGCTGAGGTGAACCCGCGGCTGATTTATTGCTCGGTCACAGGGTTCGGGCAGGATGGGCCTTATGCCAGCCGTGCCGGTTATGATTTCCTGCTACAAGGCATGTCGGGGCTGATGTCGATCACTGGTGCAGCGGAGGGTGAGCCGCAAAAGGTGGGCGTCGCAATCACGGATGTGGTGACGGGGCTATACGGCAGTATCGGCATTCTGGCCGCAGTCGAGCAACGGCATCGGACCGGACGGGGGCAGCATATCGATATGTCCTTGCTGGATTGTGCCACGGCCATGCTGGCGAACCAGAATATGAACTATCTGGTGACGGGCAACAGCCCCACCCGTATGGGCAACGAGCACCCCAATATCGCACCCTATCAGGTGATGGCGGTGCGCGATGGGCATGTGATCCTTGCGGTCGGCAATGATGGTCAGTTCACGCGGCTGTGCGATGTGCTGAACCTCGGAGGTCTCAAGGATGATCCCCGTTTTCTCACCAACCAGCTGCGGGTCGCAAGCCGGGGTGATCTGACGCCGATGCTGGCGGCGGCGCTGGCACAGTGGAGCCAGGCGGATTTGCTTGCCGCATTGGAGGCCGCGACCGTTCCGGCGGGGCCGATCAACACCATCGGGCAGGCGTTCGACGACGCGCAGATCAAACACCGACAGATGCAGATCGCGCCCGAAGGCGTGCCGGGCGTGCGGGGACCCTGGGTGTTTTCGGATGCGGAACTGGCGCTTGATCGCTCGGCGCCGGTATTGCCGCGCAAGGCAGACTAGCTGGGCGGATATGCATCAAGTGTTAGGCTCAAGGGCACCTCACCCCCAAGCAGACGTCGCACCTTGGGATCGAGGCGCGGGCTATCCTTAGGCAGGGCACCCGCATCAGCAAGGGCCTCGCGCGCAGTGCGTTTTTCCTCAAGCCGCACCCAGACCGTGCGGGTGGAAAACGGGCGACGGTTGGCCCCGGCGGAGACGCCGAGGACCAGCCCTTGCAGATAAGAGATTTGATGCGGGTGTTCCGGCATCAGGATCGTCTCTGAGAGTGCGCCGACGGTGTTGCGGGGGCGCTCCGTCAGACACAACCGTCCGCCGCGTTCTGAAACCAGCCCCAGATAGGTGCTGCGCTGGCGGATGCTGCCGTCACTTGCGTGGGCGCGCTCAAAGGTATGGCTTACCACATAGCCATCGACCTCTTTGAGATGGATCAGCGAGCGCAGCACCTGTCCGGGCCATGTGGGCGTGCAAAAATACCCATGATAAGTGCCGAGAAACCGGCGCAGGGGGCGGGCCTGATTGGCAAAACCCGTGCCGATATGCAAGAGCGGCGCGGGGAGCTTGGGCGCGGTGGTCGGGCGACGTGCGGCTGCGAAGTGATCGGGGTCCGTAAAAAGATCGGCCTCACCTACGTCGAAATGACGCGCGATGCGGCGCAGATTATGCGCCGAGGGCAGTCCGGCCCCCGAGAGGTAGCGGTTGAACTGTTGCCGGTTGAGGCCGATCTCGCGGCAGGTCTGCGCGATCGAGGGGGCCTCGGCGCAGAGAAACCGTAAATTCTGACTGAAGGCCGTGCGCATGAACTGGGATTTCGCGATGTGACGCTATTGTGCGTACACCTGCATCATCCCGCGTACAAGTGCGCAGTTTCGCCCTGTCCGGAATTCGCGCACACTCTGCCCAAACGCATAAGGAAACGAGGCCGACATGTCCGCGCAGATTCCCATCACCGTGACCGAACACCTGTGGATCCCGCTGCCCGATGGGCGCAGGCTCGCGGCGCGGATGTGGCAGCCTGCGGGCGCAGGCCCGTTTCCGGTGATCCTTGAATATCTGCCCTACCGCAAACGCGATGGCACAGCCCCACGCGACGCCACCACCCATCCGGTGTTTGCCACCCATGGCTATGCCTGTGTGCGGGTGGATATTACGGGTTCGGGTGACAGCGACGGGCGTTTTGATGACGAATACTCCGAGCAGGAACTCTCGGATGGTGAGGCGGTGCTGGAGTGGATCGCGCAGCAGCCTTGGTCGACAGGCAAGGTCGGTATGATCGGGATTTCCTGGGGCGGGTTCAATGGCTTGCAAATGGCCTACCGCCGACCGGAGGCCTTGAAAGCGGTGGTTTCGGTGGCCTCTACCGTGGATCGCTATGCTGACGATATCCACTATATGGAGGGCTGCCTGCTCAGCGATAACAAGAACTGGGCGAGCCAGATGTTTGCCTATATGACCCGGCCACTGGATCCGAAACTGCGCCCGGATTGGCGCGCGGAATGGTTGGGCCGGATCAATGATCTGCCCTTTATGGCGGCGGATTGGCTGCGCCATCAGACGCGGGATGCGTTCTGGAAACATGGCTCGGTCTGTGAAGACTGGTCGGCGATCCAAGCGCCGGTGCTGGCAATCACCGGCTGGGCCGATGCCTATGTGAACGCCCCGCCGGCGCTGGCTGCAAAGATGACCGGCGCGCCAGCAAAGGCCTTGATGGGGCCGTGGGAACACCGCTATGCCCATATCTCTCAGATTGAGGCGGCGGATTTTCATGGCGAGGTGCTTCGCTGGTTCGATCAATACCTCAAAGGTGAGGACGCCGGGGCAGAGGCCTTGCCCGACTACCGGGTCTTTATGCAGGAGTTCACCGCGCCAAGCCCGAAAAACCTGCCGCAGAACGGCCGTTGGGTAGCCGAAGCGCAGTGGCCCTCGCCCAACGTCACGGACGTGGTGTGGCCGCTGGCGGAGGGGGGATTTGCACCCGAGCCGCAGGCGGGTACGGCAAGGGTACAAAGCCCCGCGACCGTGGGGCAGGCGGGCGGTTATTTCTGCCCCGGTATCCGGATCGACAATGAACGCCCCGGTGACCAGAGCGTGGATGATCGGGCCTCGACCTGTTTTGACAGCACCGCGCTGCTCGCCCCGATGGAGATCCTGGGCCGTCCGCGCGTGCGACTGGCCTTCAGTGTCGACAAACCCGTCGCGCAGGTGGTGGCGCGGTTGTGCGATGTGGCACCCTCCGGTCAGTCGCAGCGCATCACCTATCGCCCCCGCAACCTGTGCCATGACGATAGCCATGAGGTGGCGACACGGCTGGAGCCGGGCAAGCGCTACGAGGTGGAGTTTGAGCTGAATGAATGCGCGCATCGGGTGCTGGCGGGGCATCAATTGCGGCTGGCGCTGTCGACCTCCTATTGGCCGATTGTCTGGCCCGCGCCGGAGGCTGTCGAGATCACGCTGCATCTGGACGGGTGCGCGCTGATCTTGCCGGAGCGCCGCGTCGAGGTCGAGATTGAGGCCCAGGCTCCGTGCGCGGCGCGTGACTACCCGAAGTATCAGGCCGAGGTGTTGGAAAAGCCGTGGGGCGAGGCCGAGACACGCATTGAAGCGGACGGTACTCATGTGCTGGAGAGCTTTGACAGCTATGGCGCAGCGCAGGATCTGACCCATGGCCAGCGTGTCGCCAGTAACGTGCGGATGCGCTATGCGATCCACCCCAATGATCCGGCCAGCGCGCGGTTTAACTGTGCTTGGGTCTTCAACTTTGGCCGCGATGGCGAAGGCGATCAGGAGGACTGGGGCGTGCGGATCGAGACCGACAGTTCAATGCACTGCGACACCGAGAATTTCACCCTCTGGCGCGGGATCAAAGCTTATGAGGGCGAAGAGGTGGTGCTGACGCGCGAGTGGACCGAGGTCATCCCGCGCGGCTGTCTCTGACGGAGGGCCCAAAGGGGCCACCCAGTTGAACCAAGGCGCGCGCCCGTCAGGATTGCGGCAGGGCGCGCGGGTCGAATTGGCACATCTCGCCCGCTTTGGCCAAGGCCTGATCCAGCCCGAAGAGGGAAAAACCACCGTAGAGCCAGGTTTCACCTTCGGCTGCGCGATCCACCGCAAAGCCAAAGTCGCCCTTGGTGACGAGCATGGCGCCGATCAATTCCGAGATGAAGCCCGGTGTCAGGCTCGCACCATAGGTGAAGCCCGGTGCGGTGTAGAAAAACATCTCGTCACCAAACCACACCGGCTCATCCCCCAGATAAAGCGTCACACTATCCGCAGCCTCATCCCAGGGGGCCTCGACCTCGTCAGGGCCGTAAGGCGTGTAGATATAGTCGAAGGTAGCATTCAGACCGTTGTGTTCGAACGTGAACTCCAGATAGCCGGAGGTGTCGCGCGCGGAGGAGAGCGTATAGACGTGGCAGGTTTTGCCCTTGTAGACCGCCGCCCAATTGCCAGCCTCAAGGAACAGCGTCGAGGCCTGCGCAAGGCCACCCATAAGAGACAAGGCGAGCGCCGCAGCGATAGATTTCAGCATGAAAGATGTCCTAAACAAACGTGGTTGGCGCAAAGCTACTGCGCAATAGATGCGGAAACCTTAATGCGTTATCGCGTTTGGTGCTCGCCGGGGACACCGTGGTTCAGTCGTCCGTCACATGGATCGCGAATTGCTCTAGCCCCGCGGATTGGGCTTCGATCACGCGGAAACTCTCGCGCACCCCAGCCTCGGTCAGCTCTCGCGCGACTGTCAGCAGTGTGTTGGGGGCGTGATCCTCGCAAAGCTCTGCCATATGGTCGATCTCGGCTTCGGCCACGGGGCGGGCGCTCGCCATATCCGGCGCGCCATAGATCTCCATGAAATGCCGGGCGAGCTGTTCGATCAGTGTGGTGACTTCTTCGGCCTCGATCTGGGTCACGGCGACAAATGTCACCCGACCCGCGGTCTCCAGCCCCATCCAACCATTGGCAAAGGCCTGACGCTGCTTGCCAACAAGGTCGCCCTCGCTCCAGTTGGAGAACTCAAACCCGCCGGAAATACACCATTCCCCGGTGCGGGCGGGGCTGGCGAAGACGTTCATGTCGCTTTCGTCAAAATGAATGGCACGGGCCAGTTTCATCGCGTCTTTCTCCTGTCAGTCCTGCACCAGAACAGTGGTGAGCGGGATCAGATGGGTGGTTGTGTCGTCGCGCAGGAGCATGCCGAAATCCTCATCGACGCCGAGGAAGGTACCGCTCTGCCCGGCTTGCTGGCGATCTTCGCCGATGCCATGCGCAAGCCCGCGCCATTCTGCATGAAGCGCTTTGAGTTCGCCTTCGTCCCACCGGTTGATCCAATGCAGGCAGTGGCGGGTCCAGCTTTCCAGCAGGCGCGGCGCAGCCACATCGGCGCAGCCTTCGGCATAGAGCGCGGTTTGATCCGGTGTGTCGCCCCCGTCGCCCGCAGGCCAGAGCGGCAGGTCCAAGCCCACAACCAGCCAGTCCGGCTGGGCGTCGGGTGCATCGGTACTGGCCGCGATGCGAAGGCTTCCGCATCGCGCGCCATTGATCAGCAGACCACCGTCCCAGTCCAGATGCACGGCAACTTCGGGCGGGGCCAGCGCGCCAAGGGCGTTCTGAAAGCCGAGGCCGCAAACGGGCAGCATCTCCATGGCCTTGGCCAGTGGCACTTCGGGCGCGAGCACCAGTGCGGCGCGCAACACGTCAGTGCCGAGGTCATAGACCACAAGCCCCGCGTCGACGCCCAGCTCGGCCTTCTGGCAGGCGAGATCAAACGGGTCCTGTCCCGGACCAGCGGCCTCGCCCGTCATCAGGGGGGGGAAGGTGACAGTCTCGCTCATAGGGCGCCGCGCTCCACAAGGGCTGCGGCGATGTCCTGAAAGGCACGAGCCTGTGTGCTGTCGGGTTTGGAGACCACGATGGGCGCGCCGCCATCCGCCGCCAAGCGGACATCCAGATGCAAGGGTACCTCTGCCAAGAGCGGTACGTTCAGTTTCTCTGCCTCTGCCGCAACGCCGCCATGGCCAAAGATATGCTCCTCATGGCCGCAGTTGGAACAGATGTGGGTCGACATGTTTTCAATGAGGCCGAGGATCGGCACGTTCAGCTTGTGGAACATATCAATACCTTTGCGGGCATCAATCAGGGCCACATCCTGCGGGGTGGAGACCACAATCGCCCCGTCCACCTGCGCCTTTTGCGCCAGTGTCATCTGCACGTCGCCGGTGCCCGGCGGCAGGTCCACGATCAGCACATCGAGCGCGCCCCATTGCACCTGCATCATCATCTGTTGCAGCGCGCCCATCAGCATCGGGCCGCGCCAGACCACGGCCTGATCGTCATTGGTCATCAGACCGATCGACATCATGGTGACGCCGTGATTCCGCAGCGGCAGGATGGTCTTGCCGTCGGGGCTGGCCGGGCGGCCAGAGACACCCAGCATACGCGGCTGCGAGGGGCCGTAGACATCCGCATCCAAGAGGCCCACGCGTTTGCCGGCCTGCGCGAGGGCGCAGGCAAGGTTGGCCGAAACGGTGGATTTCCCCACGCCGCCCTTGCCCGAGGCGACCGCGATGATCTTTGCGATGCCGGGGATCTTTTGCGGGCCTTGCGGCTCTGCGGGTTTGTTGGGTTTGAGATCTGGCGGGGCTTTGGTGCTATGCGCCGTCATCAGCGCTGAGACTTTCTCAACACCCGCGAGGTCGCTCACCAGCGCTTCGGCCTGATCGCGCACCGGCGCGTAGGCCTCGGATTTGGCCGGGTCAATTTCCAGCACAAACCGCACATTGCTGCCTTCAATGGTGAGGGCGCGGATGATGCCTGCGGCGACGATATCGCTGCCGCTCACGGGGTCTTTCAGGGTCTTCAGGGCGTCGAGGACGGCGTCGCGGGTGATGGACACGCGGGTCTACTCCTTGGTTGGACTGGTGGTTGGCCTGGTCAGGTCACGCGCCTGCATGGTGCCTGCTGCGCGCGCGGGTTGAAAGGGCTCAGTGGCGCAAGTTTGCGTCAATGGTCGCGCCGCGTGCTGAGATAATCCTCAGTGGTGCGCACGCGAGGACGTTCCTTGCCCGCGAAGGGGGAATCCTTTTGGTGGAACTGCGCGTTCACGCGGCAGTCATCGCACATCTGGATCATCTTGGCGGCATCCGGGTTGGCAAACATCGCATGATTGCCCGCAAGCTTTTCCATGATCCGCTCGACGGTGGATTTGACCCCAAAGAGGCTGCCACATTCGATGCAGGCAAAGGGCTCTTCTTCATTCAGAACCACCTGATCCAGCGCCGAGGCGGCAAGGTTCAGGCGCGGCTCATAGGTGATAGCATCCTCCGGGCAGACATTAGCGCAGAGACCGCATTGCAGGCAGGCATCTTCTTGAAAGCGCAGCTGCGGCAAGTCCGGGTTGTCCCCCAACGCCCCCGACGGGCAGAGCGACACGCAGGACAGGCACAGGGTACAGGCATCCTGATCGACCAGCACCGCGCCGTAGGGCGCACCCTCTGGCAGCGGCAATTCTGTGTCAGCGGCGTTTAGCGCCAAGGCGGCCTGTCGGGTGATCTGGCGGCGGGTGCCCATGGGGCGCTGGACCGTCGCGGGGGCTGCGGGCAGATCGCGGGTCTCGTAGAGCGCATCACACAGCGCCTCGGGTTCTGCCGCATGCAGCAGGCGCGCGGCATCAGCGGAAATCGCATTGGCCAGATCAACCTCACGCGTTTGAACCTCAAGATCGGCGCGCGGCCCGGGCAGCAGGCAGACCTCGCGGAATCCAGCGGCACGCGCCGCGAGGATTTCTGCATGGCCAAAGGTGTTGAAGGCCTCGACCTCCAGCGGAATGACGCTTGCGGGGAGGCCACGGTCAAACCGCGCGGCGAGGCGGATCATCTCGGCACCATGGGCGTCCACCACCAGCAGCCGAGGCGTGTCGCCGCCCGCCGCCAGATAGGCCTTGGCGAGGGTTTGAACACGCAGGAACAGGCTCTCAGCCGGGGGCGCATCATAGGTGATGGCGCTGGACGGGCACAGCGAAGCACAGGCGCCGCAGCCTGCGCAAATCATCGGATCAATGGCAACGCTGTCGCCATTGGGCGTGATCGCACCGGTGGGGCAGGCATCCAGACAGCGGGTGCATCCGGTTTGACGCGCGCGGGAATGAGCGCAAAGCAGCGGCTCCGCCTTCACGTAGAGCGGTTTTTCAAAAGTGCCGACCATCTGGCTGGCAGCCAGCACCGCGTCCGCCACCGCGACCGGCGACTTCGGGTCTGCGCGCAGGTAGCCTTCGCGTTTCTCGGGGGCCGGGAACAGGGGGGCGTCGCCGCGCAGGTCGAGGATGACATCGCACTCGGAGCGGCCTGCGTCGCGGGGCGCGCTCCACGTCCAGTCGCGCCCGGTGACATCGAGCGATTGCAGCGCGTCCACCGTCACTTCAAAGTTGCCGAGTGCTCCGCGCGCGCTGCGCAGCTGCCCTCGGATTGCGTCGAACCCGCGGCTGAGCGGCGGCTCGGCCGCATCGGTCAGCAGGACCGTAACGCCAAGAATATCCTGTAGCTTCTCGGCGGCAGGCAGCGCCACATCCGCAGTGCCGACGATCAGGCACAGACCCTCGCTGATCACATCGACGCTCTTGGCGGGGCGGATGTTCAGGTGCGTCTCTGCAACCAATGCGGACATTTTGGGTAGCACATCGCCCGCATTTTGCGCCTCAATGGACCATCCGGCCCTGTCTCGCAGGTCGAGAAACAGCGGGGCATCCTGTCCCAACTCCTCGGCCAGGGCGGTGAAAAAGCGGCTTTCCTGGCCGCAACAAAAAATTGCATCCGGGTCCTGAAGGGCTGCGACTGCGGCATCGGATTGGGTTGTGCAGAGGTTTGAATGCACCTTTGAGCACGGCAATCCGGTGGTTGCGCTAAGGGTCTCTGAATCGAGTGGTTGTGATCCGGAACAATCACACAATATCAGGTTCTTAGGCATGTTTTCCTCGCTGGCCGTCGGGCTGGCATTCGGTGGTGAAATCACGGGTTTGGAGCGTATCCTAGTCAGGTTTCACGGCATTCGTAAACCACCGTAAAGCGCGGCAAGGGGCGCAGGATCCAGCGCGGTGGCGAAGTGATTCGGGAATTTATCGAAAAAATCGAATGCCTGAGCAAAAAGATAGGGTTGGACAATTCGTCCACTGCCGGTCCTTGGGTTGGGGTGGGGGAGTCAAATTGTCCACGGCGGGCTGAAATGCCCAATCCCATAGCACTGTGTGCTTTCGCATGCAGGGTGGTTTGCGGCAAGATTGCAGCAACTTAGCCAGGGATGGGTCGTGGACCAGTACTACGCAAAGATGGATGTGATGCCGCTTGGGGTCGTGATCCGGCGCACGCCGGGGGTTACGCCGTGGGCGCGTTGGGCGTGGCGTGTGGTGGCGGTGCTGCCCGGAGCCGCTGATGCCGACTGGAGCCTGATGCGGGAAGAGGGCGAAGCTTGCGAGTTTCACGCAGCCACGTTGCCGCTTGAATTGCACCGCGCCGATGCTGAGGCTTACATGCAGGGTCTCACTGCCAATCCGCCAAGCATTTACGTGGTGATGCGACCGGGGCCGAATGCGCGCCCTGAGGTGACGCTGGTCACGGCCTCGCCGTTTGAGGCGCAGGATTACGCCGACACTGGCGAGGATCAGGTCGAGAAGGTCGAGATGCCTGCGGGGCTGGTGGCATGGGTGCGCGACTTCACTCTCGCGCATTTCAAGGAAGAAGAGTTCAAGAAGCGCCGTCGCGACCGCCAGCGCGTGGATCTGGAGGAGGACGGCGTGGGCGATGCGCGCATTCCGCAACTGACGGATGTGTATCGCGCCCCGGCCAAGGCCCGTAAGGAGCGGCTGCAATGAGTGCGCAGAACTTCTGGTCCCGCCGTCGCGCAGCGGTCGAGGCGGAAGAGGCGCAGGAGGCCCGCGCGCTGAGGGAGGCCGAAGCGCAGGCGCGGGACGCTGAACTGGCAGAGCGCAGCGATGCAGACTTGCTCGCCGAGTTGGATCTGCCGGACCCGGATACGCTTGGGCCGGGGGATGATTTCAAGGCGTTTCTCACCGAAGCCGTTCCTGCACGTCTCAAGACACGCGCATTGCGTCGGCTCTGGATCACCAACCCGGTTCTGGCAAATGTCGATGGGCTGATCGACTATGGCGAGGATTTCACAGATGCGGCGATGGCGGTGGAAAACATCCAGACCGCCTATCAGGTCGGCAAAGGCATGACCGCCCATGTGGAAGAGCTGGCCCGTCAGGCAGAGCGTGAAGCGGCGGCACAAGACGCCGATGACGTGGCACCGGACGTCGCAGCCTCTGATGCGCAAGAGGACGCCATTGCGCCGGAGGACAACGCCGAAGCCGCCGCTGCGCCAGTCGCCTCCACCGAGGCCGAAGTGGTGCAAGAAGATGAGGTCGCGCACAGCGAAGCGCAGATCGAAGATACCCCGCCACAGGTGACATCGCGCCGAATGCGCTTTGTCTTTGAGGATGCGGAGGCAACAATATGACACAGGAGAGCCCGATGACAGACGCCGCCGTGACCACAGAGCGGGTCAGCGAAGAAGATCGGCTGCGCGCGGATCTCTACAACTACCTTGGCCTGATGCTGGCCGCGCCCCCGAGCGAGATGCTGCTGGAACAGACGGCTGCGCTCTCAGGGGATGAGACACCGCTGGGGCAGGCGATCACCCAACTGGCACGGGTGGCCAAACGCACCAAACCTGCCGGAGCCGAACGCGAGTTCAACGCGCTGTTCATCGGTCTGGGTCGGGGGGAGTTGCTGCCCTATGCAAGCTATTACCTCACTGGTTTCCTGAATGAAAAGCCTCTGGCAGCGCTGCGTAACGACATGAGCGCGCGGGGGCTGAGCCGCGCGCCCAATGTGTTTGAACCCGAAGACAACATTGCCTCCCTGATGGAGATGATGGGGGCGATGATCGTGGGCCGGTTTGGTGCCGCCACATCGCTTGCAGAGCAGAAAACCTTTTTCAACAAACACATCGGTCCGTGGGCCGCGCATTTCTTTGCCGACCTCGAGGGCGCAAAGAACTCCGTGCTTTATGCCTCAGTGGCGGCGGTTGGGCGGGCCTTCATGGAAATTGAGACCGAAGGATTTCGGATGGGGGGCTGAGCTCTCTGATCCACGACGATGCGCCCGCAGGAGGCAGGCGCAGGGCAGGGCGGCCCGGACGCCCGAACGACTGGACCTAAAGACCGAAAGAGGAGGAGGATCCACATGTCACGGAAAGAGGATGGCGCAAGCCGCCGCGACTTTCTGAAACTGGCTGCAACCACCACGCCCGCAGCGGCGGTGGCCCTTGCAACCACCGGAGGCGAGGCTGAGGCCGCCACTCCGGACCTGTCATCGAACAAGATGCAGGATACCGCGCATACCCGCGCCTATTACGACAGCACCCGGTTCTGACCGGATGCCTTTCATGCCTGAGCCGACTGGTTGCGTGACGCCCGACTGAGCAAAGGTTTCTCAATAAACCCAGCGCGCTTCTGATTTCAGGGGCAAGCAAGGGAGGTTTTAAAATGCTTAGGAAAAAGACCAACGGGGTTGCGCGACGCCCCCAGCGGACCAGTATCCTGTCCAAGGTCGGCGAGTCAGCTGTCGACCGCCGCGCATTCCTGCGCGGGTCCGGCCTCGCCATCGGCGGGCTTGCGGCCATCAGCGCCACCGGTGGAACGGTGACGCAGGCCAATGCGGCGGCTTCTGCGACCGGCGCCATGGAAACAATCAAATCCGTCTGCACCCATTGCTCGGTCGGCTGTACGGTCATCGCAGAGGTGCAAAACGGTGTCTGGGTCGGTCAGGAACCCGGCTGGGACAGCCCCTTCAACTTGGGATCGCACTGCGCCAAGGGCGCATCAGTGCGCGAGCACGCCCATGGTGAGCGGCGCCTCAAGTACCCGATGAAACGCGAAGGCGGTGAGTGGAAGCGCATCAGCTGGGAACAAGCCATCGACGAGATCGGCGACCAGATGATGTCCATCCGCGAAGAAAGCGGCCCGGACAGCGTTTATTGGCTCGGCTCTGCCAAGCACAACAACGAACAGGCCTACCTGTTCCGCAAGTTCGCCGCCTACTGGGGCACGAACAACGTGGACCATCAGGCGCGGATCTGTCACTCCACCACCGTTGCAGGTGTTGCGAACACATGGGGCTACGGCGCCATGACCAACAGCTACAATGACATCCATAACTCCAAGGCGATCTTCATCATCGGCGGCAACCCTGCCGAGGCGCATCCGATCTCGCTGTTGCACGTGCTGAAGGCCAAGGAGCAGAACAATGCGCCGCTGATCGTTTGTGATCCGCGCTTTACCCGCACGGCGGCCCATGCAGACGAGTATGTGCGCTTCCGTCCCGGTACCGACGTGGCGCTGGTCTGGGGGATCTTGTGGCATATCTTCGAAAACGGTTGGGAGGACAAAGAGTTCATCCGCACCCGTGTCTGGGGTATGGACCAGATCCGCGATGAGGTCGCAAAATGGACGCCCGAAGAAGTTGAGCGCGTGACCGGCACCCCCGGTAGCCAGCTCAAGCGCGTGGCACGAACCTTGGTGAACAACCGTCCCGGCACCGTGATCTGGTGTATGGGTGGCACTCAGCACACCAACGGCAACAACAACACCCGTGCGTACTGCATCCTGCAGCTTGCACTCGGCAACATGGGCACCTCCGGCGGCGGCACCAATATCTTCCGCGGTCACGACAACGTGCAGGGGGCGACCGACCTTGGCGTTCTGAGCCACACTTTGCCGGGCTATTATGGTCTGTCGGCTGGTGCATGGGGCCATTGGGGCCGTGTCTGGGGCGAGGACATGGACTGGCTCAAGGGGCAGTTCGAAACCGTCAAATCCGCCGACGGCAAGGACAAGAACCTGATGAACCTGACGGGCATTCCGGTGTCCCGCTGGATCGATGGGATCCTCGAAGACAAAGAGAACATAGATCAGCCCAACAACGTGCGGGCCATGGTTCTCTGGGGCCACGCGCCGAACTCTCAGACCCGGATGACGGAGATGAAGACGGCGATGGAAAAACTCGACATGCTTGTCGTGGTGGACCCCTATCCGACCGTCTCTGCCGTGCTGCATGACCGCACCGATGGCGTCTACCTGCTGCCCGCCTGTACTCAGTTTGAGACACGTGGCTCCGTGACGGCGTCGAACCGGTCGCTGCAGTGGCGCGATCAGGTGGTGGAGCCTCTGTTCGAGAGCCTGCCCGATCACGTGATCATGGCCAAATTCGCCAATAAGTTTGGCTGGGCAGATCGTCTCTTCCGCAATATCGAGATGGAAGACGCCGAGACCCCCAACATCGAGAGCATCACCCGCGAGTTCAATCAGGGTATGTGGACGGTGGGCTACACGGGGCAAAGCCCGGAGCGTATCAAACTCCATATGGCGAACCAGCACACGTTTGACCGCACCACGCTGCAAGCGGTGGGCGGCCCGGCGGATGGGGATTTCTACGGCTTGCCGTGGCCCTGCTGGGGCACACCCGAGATGAACCATCCGGGCACGCCGAACCTTTATGATATGTCCAAACCGGTGGCCGAAGGTGGCCTGTGTTTCCGCGCCCGTTTCGGGGTGGAACGCGATGGCGACAATCTGCTGGCCGAGGGTGTATCCAACCCCGGTGCAGAAATTCAGGACGGCTATCCTGAGTTTACCATGCAGATGCTGGTGGATCTGGGCTGGGATAAGGATCTGACCCAAGAAGAGAAAACCGTTATCGCAGGCGTTGCGGGCGTACAGCTCGATGGTGCGGGCGAAGCGGGAACCAGCGGAAATGGCAATCAGGGCGCAGGCGAAGAAGTGGGCGAGCAGTCCATGTCTCCCTTCCCGTCTGATTTCAACACCAAGACCGCTTCGGTGAACTGGAAAACCGACCTCTCCGGCGGTATCCAGCGGGTTGCGATCAAGCATGGCTGCGCCCCCTTCGGCAACGCCAAGGCCCGTGCCGTGGTGTGGACCTTCCCGGATCCGGTGCCGCTGCACCGCGAGCCACTCTACACCAACCGGCGGGATCTGGTGGCGGATTATCCGACCTATGAGGATCGGAAATTCTACCGTCTGCCTACCATGTATGCCTCGATCCAGAAGAACGACGTCTCCAAGGAATATCCGATCATCCTCACCTCCGGCCGTCTGGTCGAATATGAGGGCGGCGGTGATGAGACCCGTTCGAACCCATGGCTTGCGGAATTGCAGCAGGACATGTTCGTCGAAATCCACCCGCGCGATGCCAATGACATCGGCGTGCGGGATGGGGCTCAGGTCTGGGTCGAAGGCCCGGAAGGCGGCAAGGTCAAGGTGATGGCCATGGTGACAGAACGGGTGGGTGAGGGCGTTGCCTTCATGCCGTTCCACTTTGGCGGGCACTTCCAGGGTAAGGACCTGCGGGACAAATATCCCGACGGTGCGGACCCCTATGTGCTGGGCGAAAGCACCAACACCGCGCAGACATATGGCTATGACTCGGTCACTCAGATGCAAGAGACCAAAGCCACCCTCTGCAAAATCATGCCAGCGTAAGGAGACGGACATATGGCACGAGCTAAATTCCTGTGCGACGCCGAACGCTGCATCGAGTGCAACGCCTGCGTCACCGCTTGTAAGAACGAGCACGAAGTCCCTTGGGGCATCAACCGTCGCCGCGTTGTGACCATCAATGATGGTAAACCCGGAGAGCGGTCGATCTCGGTCGCCTGTATGCATTGTTCCGATGCACCCTGCATGGCGGTCTGCCCGGTGGACTGTTTCTACCAGACCGAGGACGGGGTGGTTCTGCACTCCAAGGACCTCTGCATTGGCTGTGGCTACTGCTTTTACGCCTGCCCCTTTGGGGCACCGCAGTATCCGCAGGCGGGCAACTTCGGCTCTCGCGGCAAGATGGACAAATGTACCTTCTGCGCCGGTGGGCCTGAGGAAAACAACTCTCAGGCCGAGTTCCAGAAGTACGGGCGCAACCGGATCGCAGAAGGCAAATTGCCGATCTGCGCCGAAATGTGCTCCACCAAGGCGCTTTTGGCAGGCGATGGCGACACCGTCTCCGCTGTCTACCGCGAGCGTGTGGTGGCCCGTGGCTTTGGCTCCGGCGCTTGGGGCTGGGGAACCGCTTACGATCAAAAGGGCGGCTGACGCCCACTTTTGATCCCAATACGCCTACACCGGGAGGCGGCCCGCCATTGTGGCGGGCCCCTTCCGCTATGCGACTGATTCATTTTATCAAATCCGGTTCAACGGGAGGTCCATCCATGCCGCGCCTGATTTTCGTATTCGTCCTTAAACTGGCCCTGCTCTGTGGCCTGTCTGCCTATGCGCAGGACGCAAACCCCGTGGCACCTGATCGTTCCGCCACCGGTGGGGCGCAGACACTCGAGGACATTCTCGCGCGGCAACGTGGCGAGGCGCTGGACGACAGTTTCCGCAGCGACGCGACCGGGAACCCTGAGATTGCCGCCGGGATTGATCAGCAGCTGGGTACCCTTGGTGGCCAGTCCGATCCCGAACTCTGGCGGGCGTTGCGCTACAATTCCGCCGATATTCGCGTCTCTGCCGGGGGCGATGTGGCCACGGTCCTGGTGCAGGACGGTGGCATGAACTGGCTCTCGTTCCGGGCAGGCCCGTTGCGGCAATATGGGGGCTGGCTCTTGCTGGGCACGATTGCTGCGTTGGCAGTGTTTTTCCTGCTACGGGGCCGTGTGCGGGTCGATGCAGAAAAGACCGGACGCACAGTGACCCGTTTTGCCTTTGTCGAGCGGATGACCCACTGGACTCTTGCCGGATCTTTCATCCTGCTTGGTCTGACGGGGCTTCTGACGCTCTTTGGTCGGGTGGCGATCCAGCCGTATCTGGGCAAGGACGTGAATTCGGTGCTGCTCATCGGCTCCAAATGGATTCACAATTCCGTCTCTTGGGCCTTCATGCTGGCGCTCATTTTGGTGTTTGTCATGTGGGTTGCGCATAATATCCCGAACAAGCTCGATCTGGTCTGGATCAAGCAATTCGGTGGCATCATCGGCAAGAAACACCCCCCCGCAAAGAAGTTCAACGCCGGTCAAAAGGTGATTTTCTGGTCGGTCATCCTGTTCGGGGCCTCGATCTCCGTCTCCGGCCTGTCGCTGCTGTTCCCGTTTGAACTGCCGCTCTTTGCCAAGACCTTTGCACTCCTCAATGACACCGGCATCCCGCAGTGGCTTGGTTATGGTGTCTTGCCCACAGAGCTTGCACCGCAAGAGGAGATGCAGCTTGCTCAACTCTGGCACGCAATCGTTGCCTTTGTGCTGATGGCGATCATCATCGCACATATCTATATCGGCACGCTTGGCATGGAAGGCGCGTATGACGCCATGGGCTCTGGCGAGGTGGATGAGGCCTGGGCGCATCAGCACCACTCGATCTGGCTTGAGGAAGTGCAGGAGAAAGAGCGCGCCAAGGCTGCAAACACAGGCGCCACCCCGGCGGAGTGACGTGATGCGGCGACTGGCGCTAAGCCTTGCCCTCTGTGCCGCGCCCGTCTGGGGCGCGGGTGCAGAGGAATTTGTGACCCTCAAAGGACACGGTGGGCCAATCATGGCGCTTGCCGTGGACGATGACGATCGCGTGGCCAGCGCCAGTTTCGACAATACCGCTGCCATTTGGCAGGAGGGCAGACCTACGTGGCTGGAGGCCCATGACGCTGCCACCACTGCGGTGACCTTTGGCCCGCGCGGGGCGCTGTTCAGCGGTGGCGATGATTTTGCGATCTATCGCTGGCAGCAGGGACAGCCGCAGCACATCGGGCGTCATGCGGGCAAGATCCGCGCGCTGGACGTCTCGTCGGATGGGGCGTTTCTGGCCTCAGCCAGTTGGGACGGCACCATCGGTCTTTGGTCGCTGAACGGCGGTGCCGGGCAGCAGATCACAGTGGGTGCAGGTGTCAACGATGTGCGCTTTAATGCCAAAGGGCGCCTGTTTGCCGCGACCATGGCCGGGCAAGTGCAGGTCTATGACACGCCCGACGCCACACCCCGGCTCTTGGCCGAACAGGGGTTTGGCATCAACCGTCTGGTGCTGTCGCAAGAGGGCTGGCTTGCCTATGGCGCGGTGGATGGCGGCACACGGGTGATCGATATGGAAACCGGCGCGCAGATCGCCGATTTCACCCTCGACCGCCGCCCGATCCTCGCCTTGGCCTATCATGCGCAAAGTCAGCAGATCGCGGTTGGCGACGGCCAGGGCTACATCATGATGATCGACACCCGTAATTGGACCATTGCCCGCGATTTCAGGGCGATGCGCGAGGGGCCGGTCTGGGCGCTGGCGTTTTCGCGCGATGGCAGCCGCATCTGGGCCGGTGGCATTCACGATGTAATCTATGGCTGGCCGATTGCGCTGATGGACAGCCATCAAGCCGCAGGGAATGAGACACGCAGTTTTCTGCAAGCCCCCGAAACCATGAGCAACGGCGAGCGCCAGTTCATGCGCAAATGCTCCATCTGTCATGATTTGAACGATGCCGGGCAGCGCCGGGCCGGGCCGCATCTGGCAGGTCTGTTCGGGCGCGCGGCGGGCAGCCTGCCGGGCTACCGCTATTCCCAGACATTGCTGCAATCTGACCTGATCTGGACGGACGAGACCATTGATGCCCTGTTCGACCAAGGGCCTGACCACTATATTCCGGGGTCCAAGATGCCGATGCAACGCATCACCGCCCCCACGGATCGCCAGGATCTGATAGACTATCTGAAAACCGCGACAAAACTTCCGGAGGACGACTGAAATGAAAGCCATGCTAACAGGCTTTGCCCTCATTGCCGCAATCGCGGTGGGTGCTGACTTTGCGTTGGAGCGTGCAGGATTTTCCGCGCAGGACCAGAACTCCGGTGCTGCCGTGCGCCTGAACTGACGCGCCAGATGAACGTCTCCGCCACCATCCGCGATGAATACTCAGAATCGCTGTCGTCCGCGTCGATCCTCGTGATTGATGACGAACCCGGCATGCGTCACTTCATGACCAAGATCCTGGAACCCCGCTGCAAACGCGTGGAACAGGCCGCCTCTGCGCGCGAGGCCTCTGAGATCCTCGACAAGGCGCATTTCGATCTGATCGTGCTGGACAATATCATGCCCGGCATGACCGGTCTGGACTGGGTGGCAGAGCAGCGCCGGGTGGGGCTGTTTGCCGACACTATTCTGGTGACCGCCTACGCGGATCTCGATACGGCCATTCAGGCACTCAGGATCGGGATTGCGGATTTTGTGCTCAAACCCTTTCGCGCCAATCAGATCCTCAACGCGGTAGCACGCGCCCTCGACCGCAAGTATCTGCGGCGGGAAAATTACCTCTTGAAGCACGAGCTTTCAGCCGAGCAATCCGGCGCGCGTGGCCGCCTACTGGGCAAGTCCGCGGCCATCGAAAAAGTGCGCCAGATGTTGCAGCGACTGGCCCCCTTGCCGACGCCGGTGCTGTTTACCGGCGCGTCCGGCACGGGCAAGGAAATCGCCGCCCGCACGTTGCATTCTCTCTCGGATCGGGCAGAGCAGCCCTTTGTTGCGGTAAACTGCGCCAGCCTCTCTCCCGACCGTCTGGCAGAAGAGCTGTTTGGGGTCATTGATGCGCAGGATCGTCGGCGCGACGGTCTGTTCCTGCACGCCGACGGTGGGACGCTTTTCCTTGATGAGGTGGCGCAGATGCCGGAACAGGTGCAGGCGGCGCTGTTGCGGGTGTTGGAGGACCAGAAGGTACGCCCCGTTGGTGCGGAACGTGACATCCCGCTGAACCTGCGGTTCCTGCTGGCCACCAACGCCGACTTGCCAGAGGCAATCGCGGCGGGAAAATTCCGCGCGGATCTCTATCACCGGATCAATGTGGTCACTATCGAGATGCCGCCGCTTCAGGAACGGATCGAGGATATCGTCGAGCTGGCCGCGCTCTTTATGGATCAATTCGCATTGAGCCTCGGCATGCCCGCGCTGGAGCTGGATGAAGAAACCCTGCTGAAGTTCTCGCGCTACGCATGGCCCGGAAATGTGCGTGAATTGCGCAACCTGATCGAACGCTCGGTGATCCTCGGGGCCTTCCCCGAAGAGTTCGCAGGCACCGGATCTGTGACCGGAACCGCGGCGGTTGAAAACCTCGATATGGTGATGCAGCGCCACATTATGCATGTTCTGGATGCCTGTGATGGCAATCGCGCCGAGGCAGCCCGCCGCCTTGGTGTCTCGCGCAAAACAGTAGATCGCAAATGCGCCAGTTGGGGTGTCTGAGCCGGGGCCGCGATCACCCCTGATCGATGTCATCTTCGTCTGATGGGCGGGGCAGCCAGATCAGGAATTCCGCCCCGCGTGCGCGCCGATTGCGCACGGTAATGCGTCCTCCGGCGCGTTGAATGAGGGTCTGGCTGATCGACAGGCCAAGCCCGGTGCCCTCACCCTGCTTAGTGGTGAAAAACGGGTCAAAGATATGATCGATCCGATCTGCAGGGATACCGGGGCCGGTGTCGGCAATGCGCAGGGCCACGCCCATTTGCGCGTCGCGTTCCGCGCTTGCGACGGTGATAGCAAGCGTGCCGTTTCCATCCATCGCCTGACTTGCGTTGATAATAATGTTGATCACCACCTGCTGTAATTCGCCGGGGTCGATACGCACACAGGGCGCGTCATCAAATTGCGTCAGCACCCGCACTTCCTGTTTGGAGATCACATGATCCACCAGCACAAGGCAGTCTCGCACCACCGCAGCCACATCCACATGTTCGGCAAAGGTGCCAAATTCTGACGGGCGAGCGAATTGCAGCAGTTTGCCCACAATGGCCCCGATCCGCATCACCTGATTGTCGATCAGGTCCAGCTCGGTGCGCACAGGTTCAGCCGCCTCGCCCAGCGTCATCCGCATCACATCCACATTGCCCTGAATCACAGCCACCGGATTGTTGATCTCATGGGCGACACCGGCGGTGATTTCGCCAATTGAGGCGAGCTTTTCGCTCATCACAAGCTGGCGGAAGGTTTCCTCCAGTTTCTCATTGGCGATTTTCAACTCTTTGGTGCGTTCCTCGACGCGGGTGTTCAACTCTCCGGCCCAGTTGCGCAGGCGCCGGTCGCGTTCCTGCACCTGGTCGAGCAATGTATTCAGATGGTTGGCCACCTGGCCGATCTCATCCCCGCGCGAAGGGGTCTGATTGCGCGCCGTCAGATCGCCACGTTCAACCCGTGCCATGGTACGGGTCATCTGCTCAAGCGGCGCGAAGATTCCCTTGGCCAGCCACAAAAACAACGGAGCGGTCAGGGCGATCACCAGTACAAAGGCCCCGACGACGGTCCAATAGGCTGCGCGCTTGGCGTTCTTGTAGGGCGCTTCCAGAAAGCCCACGTAGAGCATGCCAACACGTTTTCCAAAGCTGTCGCTGATCGGCATATAGCCCGAGATATACCAATCATTGACGACAAAGGCGCTGTCGAGCCACGTGCGCCCCTCGCCGAGTACCGCGTCGCGCACGGCGACAGAAACCCGCGTACCCAGCGCGCGCACATCCTCAAACAGGCGCACATTGGTAGAGACGCGCGTGTCGGATAAAAACAGCGTCGCGGTGCCTTGCCGCCCGGCGTTTGACTCGCCTTGCAGGTAGACCAGCTCATTCAGCGTATCGATAAAGTCGAGGTTGCGATTGAGCAGCAAACCACCCACCAGCACGCTGACCTCCCCGTTGACGCGCACAGGTGCGGCGGTGTGAACCACCATGCCGCGATCCTCGACCGTGTGATCGGCAGGGGCGGCGGCTTCTGTGTCGATCAGCTCGATCCGGGCCTGTGTGGCCAATGCCGGAGAAAGCGCCGCCAGATCCTCGGCAGAAAAGATATCTATCTCCGAGGCCATCCGCCCGGCTGCGGCCTCAAAGATCACCGGCCATTTTTCCTTGGCCTCGGTCAATGCGTCGCCGCGCAACAGATGTAGAAAATCGAGGTTCAGGTTCTCTTGGCTCTCGCTCAGAAATGCCTCGGTCGCATCAGAGCCGCTGGACAAAACGCCCGCAATCCGAGCGGATTGCGCAATGCCCTGAAGCGCGCGGGCAGAGTTGCTTTGCAGATGACCCAGATATTGCTCGGCAATACGCAGGTCGCTTTCTACCTTTGCAATCAGTATCTTATCGTAATCTGCATTCCACCTCGCCATCGCCACCACCATCAGGAGCGGCATCAGAACGATAAGCGGCAGCAGCGCCATAATAAGCAGGCGCAGGCGGACAGATTTCAACATGGATGGCTCTCTCCCTAGGCCGCCGGATTGCGCGTTACCTCGCGCAGAATGTCGCCGGAACCGCCCGAAGGTGCAAGGCAGCGCGGACCTGCGGCGGATAGGGAGATGGTTCAGGCGGGGACTTCTTTTCCGGCCCAATCAAACTGTTTGCCGCTGTCATGTGGTTTCAGCCCGGCGATGACGGACATCAGACATTGTGCGCAATACTCTGGCGTGAACAGCTTGCCGTCGGGCACGTTGCTCTGGAACGGCGCAGAGAGCGCGGTGTCCACGGTTCCGGGATGCAAACAGACGCAAATGGCATCGCGGTTCTTGCGTGCAACCTCGATGGAATAGTTGCGCATCAACATGCACAGCGCCGCCTTTGAGGCGCGATAGGCATGCCAGCCGCCCAACCCATTGTCGCTGATCGACCCCACCCGCGCCGCCAGAGCCGCAAAGACGCAGCGTCCCTCACGCGGCATTCGCCCAAGGAAGTGTTTGGCGACCAAGGCAGGCCCGAAGGTGTTGATGCGAAACACTTGCTCGAACGCGGCTATATCCTGCTGGCGATAGCTTTTCTCTGGTGTAAGCCCGGTGTCAGGATCCGTCAGAATACCCGTCGCAAGGATCACCATATCCGGCGTGCCGACCTGCGCGGCCAATGCCTCAAGATCGCTTTCTGAGGTGATATCCGTCTGATGCTGGCTGATCTTATCCTCCGCTGACGGATCAATCGCAAAAGCTGCGTTCCCGCCACGCGAAACCGCATGCACGCTCTCGACCGCTGCTTTACCCGCATAAGCTTCCACCAAGGCGCGGCCAATGCCACCGGATGCGCCAAAAATCACCACGTTGCGCGGGTTCATCATATCAACCTCGTGACCCATTTACGGGGCAGATGCGCCGCGATGCGAAACACCCATGAAAAGGGCGCGGGAAAGGAGCTTTGAAACCGGTTGGAGCGCAGCGCTTTCATGCAGCAGGCCGCGGCCTCTTCCGGGGTTTGGATCATCGGCATCTTAAAATCGTTCTTGGCCGTGAGCCGGGTTTTGATAAAGCCCGGATTGATCACCTGCACTTTGACATTGGTGTCGCGCAGGTCGCGGTGCAGGTTCTCGCCCAGATGCATCACTGCGGCCTTGGAAGCGCCATAGCCTATGGCACCGGGCAGGCCGGTAAACCCAGCGAGCGAGCCAATCAGCGCAATGTGGCCATGTCCACGGCGGGCCATTCGGGGTGCAACACGCCCCATCACGCGCATCGCGCCCATAAAATTAACCTCACAAATGGCTTCTGCCGCTTCTGGCTCCCAATCCTGCACGGTCATCGGATCATAAAGCCCGGCGCAGTAAATCACGCCATCAGCATCGCTCGCAGCTTCTGCCGCGGCAAGGACTGAGCGGGCGTCTGTCACATCCATGGGCAGCGCCTGTGCGTCGCGCAAGCTGTCGCAAAGCGCGCTGAGGCGGTCTTTGCTGCGGGCCGACAAGATCAAGGATGCGCCCTCTTGATCCAGCGCCTCGGCGAGCGCGCGCCCAAGGCCTTCGCTGGCGCCAATGATCCACCATGTCTGACCTTGAACTCTCATGGCGTCCCCTCGGATACGGCGTCCGGCGCAGGGCGGATGGTGGCGATCAGTTCGGCGACCTTTATGCCGAATTTACGCATCTCGGAGCGGTTCATGATCGTGCCGTTTTCCATCAGATACATCCAGTCGGTGACATCCAGCACATGCCCGCCAGCGTCCTCGGGCAGGCGAATGCGGTAGGATAACCGCACGGTCGCGCCCGCGTGCTGGCCCGCGCCCGTGCCGAGAATGTCCTGCGCCGTGGCGGAAAATGCACCGTCGTTGCCGATCTCCAACATCCATTTGCGCGCCTGTGTGCCACCACCTGCGTAGGTGAAATCCTCTGTGAGCGTGCCGCTGGTGCCATCCCATGTGCCGTTCATTTCGGCCACGAACCGGGACACCACGCGCCCGGTCGGCCCATAGATCATCCCCTCGGAAATGAAGCGCCCGTTCAGGTGCTTGCGTATGTCAAAGGCGGGGCCGGTTTTGGTGTAATCAGACGGGCGCTGCGCGCGAAAACCCAGTCCGGGGCGCAACAGTAACAAAAGCAGCACGAGGATAGTGATGCCGAGGAGAAGTTTCATGCATGGACCTCTTCACGGGGGAGTTGCAGCGCCAGCGCAATGGCGGCACATTTGATGAGACAAGGCAGAACCGCATAGCCGAGGGTAAGCGCCATCAGCGCGGCCTCAGAGTTGTCGGGACCGGGGCGATAGCCGCTCATTTCCAGTAGCGGCAGCAGCAGGATCGCGGCACTTGCCAATGCTAGTTTCGCAGCAAAGGCCCAAAGCCCAAAGGCACGCCCTGCCTGAAGCCCCGCGCGGTCCAGAGCGCCTGCAAAGAGTGCGGGCAGGATCACCATATCCGCGCCCAGGGCCGCACCAGAGCCGAGACAGATCAGGGCAAAGCCAATCGCAGCTCCCGCAGGCAACAACGCAGCGCCGATAAAGGCGAGGATCGCAAGGCACATGGCGGCGATCAAACTGCGGGTCGCGCCATGTTGTGTCGCTGCGCGCGTCCAGACAGGCACTGACAGGCCCGCAGCCACAAAGAACAGGATCAGAAACGGCCCTGCCAGATCCGGCAGCCCAAGCCGGTCTTCGACAAAGAACAAAAACAGCGTCGAGGTGATCGCCACGGGCAGCGCATTGACAAAGGCCAGCGCCAAAAGGCCAAGCCCGCCAGAGGCCCGCAACTCCGCAAGCGACAACGGGGCGTGCGCAGGAGCCGAGACACGCCAGAGCGGGCGGCTGACCCAGAGTGCGATCAGGCACACACCGGCCAGCAGCACACCAAAGGCCGCATAACCACTGCCCGTGGCCCCCAGCATCACCAGCACGGCAGGCGCGCTGGCCGCAAGGATGATGCCACCCAATGTGCCCGCCTCGCGGTAACCGGCCAGATGCATCAGCCCATCGGTTTGTGCCGCAAGGGCCGCGCTTTGGCCGTAAAACAAAATGGTTCCAAGGCTATAGGAGGTGAACACCAGTGCCAGTGCCGCGATGAACCACCATAACCCACCGCCCTCGGGGCGCAGCGTGTAGAGCATCACAAATCCCAGTGCCATTCCCAGCGCGGCACAGGTCGCAAAGGCAGATTTGTAACGCGGGTAGCGATCCACCAGCCAGCCCAATGCGGGGTCCTGGGCAAAATCCATCACCCGGATACCTGCAAGGATCACGCCAAGGGTCGCAAGGCTCATCCCTAGCTCGCCAGTCGCGTAGCGCGGCAAATGGATATAGAGCGGCAGGCCAGCCGCAGCCAGCATCAGCGCATATGTGCTGACCCGCCATTTCATGTCTATTCACCCCGCAACTGTGCCGACAGCCGTGCGGAACGGCTGTTGGGTGACAGCCAGATCCCGAGGAAACGCCGGCGCAGGTCAGGATGCGAGACCCGGCAGATACGTTGACCGTTCAATCGCATCTCGACCGTATTTGGTGCCGTTGCGATGGCGACATAGTTGTCCCCTGCCGCGACTGGTCGAAAGCAGGTGGCGAGCTTCTGCAGCATCACCGCTTGATCCGGCTGTGCCCCTTCAATGCGCTGAAGCTCTTTTTCGGTGCCCTGCAGGAGTTCCTGATCGGAAAATCCACGCGCGTAATCCAGCCGCAGCGACAGAGGCTGATCCCAGCCAAACCGCTCCGCGCCTTCGGTATGAAGGGTCGCGGTATAGATCTCGAACCCCAGAAACCGCAGCGTGGCCTGACCCAACTGCACCGGCGCCTTTAGACCGGTGGGACTGGGGCTTGCAAACAGCGGCGCGGCAAGGGACAGCGCCGCCAGCAGCGACAGCCCCGCGATCAGCGAGAGCACTGTCGCAAGGCCGGTCTCAGGTCGCATGGGTCAGCTCCACCTGCACCACATCTGTCTGGCGGGTCTCAAAGGATGCCGCGCAAATCTGCAGGTAGAACTGCCAGTTGCGCAGGAAGCCCTGATCATAGCCCAGACCGAGCACCTTGTCCGAGGTCGCACTCAGGCGTTCTGACCACATCCGGCAGGTGCGGGCATAGTCCTGACCAAAGCCAAAGTTGTCGGTGACCTTCAGCCCCGCCTTGGCGGCGTGATGTGCGATCATGGCATCCGACAACAACATGCCGCCGGGAAAGGTATATTGGCGGATATAGTCCGATCCCTTGCGGTAGATGTCGAAATAGGCATCCGGCACGGTGATTGCCTGCACCACGGCACGACCGCCCTCGGCCAGACGATCCTTCAGCATCTCGAAATACTGCGGCCAGTACCGCTCTCCCACGGCTTCGATCATCTCGATCGACACAATGCCGTCGAATTTGCCCTTGGTGTCGCGATAGTCACACAGCTGGATTTCCGCGCGCCCATCAAGGCGTGCATCGGCAAACCCGTGTTGGCTCGGGGAGATGGTGATGCCGGTCACATGGCGTCCGCGATCGGCAGCTCGCTCTGCAAACCCGCCCCAGCCGCACCCGACCTCCAGGATGCGTTCAGCATCGCTGGCGCGGTTCAGGATGCGGTCGTACTTGCGGTGTTGCGCATCCTCCAGCGTCTTGTCGCCGGGGGCAAACAGGGCCGAGGAATAGGTCATGCTTTCATCGAGCCAGAGCTGATAGAACTCATTGCCGACATCATAATGCGCCTTGATGTTGCGGCTGGCCCCGGCGCGGGAATTGGCGCGCAGGATGCGGTCTACGAGGCGAAACTTCAGCGTGGCAAGGCGGCTCGGGTAGGCAAAGGCCTCAAGATAGTCGAGGTTCAATAGCGCCACTTGCGTCACGGCCTCGATCGACGGTGTCTCCCACAGTCCGGCCACATAGGTTTCCCCCAATCCGATGTCTCCGCGAGAGGCCAGCGCGGTCACCACGCCCCAGTCGTTGATCTGCATCTCGGCCGCAGGTTCACCCTGACCAAAATCATATGTTTCGCCTTCGGGGGTGATCAGCCGCAGGCTGCCCCGTCGGATTCGGGCGCAACTGTCGAGAAAATCGCGTTTCACGCGGTTGGTAATGAACAGCATCAGCTTACCTCCTGTTCGGGCGGAAGCGGGCGTCTTCTGTAGCGCGCGCCCTTAAGTTTGAGTTTCAGGGCCTGCCAATAGATCAGCGCAACGGTGCGCATCGCGCCGAGCGGGCGGCGCAGGCTGGCTTTGATCAGGCGGGCGTTGTTCAGGTCGTGCACATCGCCCACCAAAGTGGCGATCACGCCTTCCGCGCCGTTTTCATGGGCGATGCGGATGGCGATCCGTGAATTTGTTATATCAAAGGTAAACCGATACGCGCCCGCGACCTCCTGAAAGGGCGAGACGTGAAAGATTTTCTGCGCCGTGAGGCAGGTTTTGGCCGTGATCGGCGCAAAACCGGGCTGCGCGCAGAGATAACTGTGACGGTCCCCAAAGGTGTTTGAGACCTCTGCGATCACCGCGCGCAGATCATCGCCTTCATAGGCGAGCCAGAAGCTCACGGGGTTGAAAATATAGCCCAGAAAGCTCGGTTGCGTCAGCAGCAGGATGGTCAGCCCGTCCGGGGCAAGCCCTGCGCGTTCAAAGACCTCTTTCGCCCAGGTCAGCCCGCGTCCCTGTTTTGGTGCGCCGCCGTGATTGCGATCCATGACGGAGGCAAGATTCCAGCGGTTGCGCGAAAATAGCAGCGGACCCCGGGTCGAGTTTGGGTCGAGCAGCACATAGTCCACCCCGTAGCGAAAGGCGTTTTGGATGCCGCCGCGACGCGCATGTGTGGTGGTGCCCGCCAGATATTGCGGCCAGCGCGGGGTATGGTCGCCGGGCGTGCTCATGCGAGCAACTCTGCGGCGTCGCGGTTGCTGTGATAGCGGGCGTTGATGCCGCGTGCGACGCGCACTGCGCTGGCAAAGCCGTCCTCATGGAAACCATGGCGCAGATAGGCCCCCGCAAACCATGTGTGGTTCTGCCCCTGCATCGCCTGTACTGCCCCCTGTGCTTGGATCGCAGCGCGATCAAACACCGGGTGGCGAAAGGTTTTATCGTCATAGATCAGCTTTGGGTTTACGTCCTGCACCGGGTTGAGAGAGACAAACAGCGGATCGTTTTCCGGCAGGTTCTGCAAGCGGTTCATCCAATAGGTGACGCCGATCGCCGGGCGGTTGTCACGCTGATCTGCCTTATAGACCCAAGAGGACCAGCACGCGCGGCGGCGGGGCATCTGGCCCGCATCCCGGTGCAGGATCATGTGATTGTCCTGATAACGCATCACTCCGAGAGTGGCCTGCTCCTGAGGTGTGGGACGGGCCAGCAGGCGCAGGGCATCATCCGAATGGCAGGCAAAGATCACCTCGTCAAAACCCTCCACACGCCCCTCGGATAGGCGCAGGGTGACGCCATCCTCAGTGCGCTCGACCGATTGCACCGGGCAGGCTGCGCGCAGATCCACGCCGATCTTTTGCAGATGTTGGGTCAGGCGGCGGACGTATTCGCGGCTGCCGCCTTTGACCGTCCACCATTGATGCTGACCCGAGGCCGAGAGCAGCGCGTGATTGCGAAAGAACCGCACCAAAGAGCGGGCCGGGAATGCGCGGATCTCTTCGGGTGGGGTGGACCAGATCGCGCCGCATATCGGCATCAGATAATAGCGCTGAAACCAATCACCCAAAGACAGTTCCTGCACCATCTCGCCAATGGTGGTGCTGTCATCACGGGCCACGCTCTCGGCGCGGGCGTTGAAACGCAAGATATCGCGCACCATGCCAAAGAATGCGGGCCGGCCAAGGTTGCGGCGCTGACCAAACAATGCCCCCATATCCTTCAGCCCGTATTCCACCGCACCGTTCTGGATGGTCGCGCCAAAGGACATGTCACTGCGCACCACCGGTACATCCAGCGCGTTGAACATGCGCGTCAAATGCGGGTAGTTCACATAGTTGAAGACGATGAACCCGGTGTCCACTGGCTGATCGCCGCGAATGCCTGCCGTTACCGTGCGTGCATGCCCCCCGAGGCGCGCCGAGGCTTCAAACAGGGTCACGTCATGACGTGGACCAAGGAGCCATGCGGCAGCCAGACCGGATATGCCACCGCCGACAATGGCGATCCGGCGGCGCTGAGAGGGCAGGGCATCAAAGGACATGTATTCTCCATCGGTTTTCATGAGCTTACGAGGCGAGGCGCTAGATCGGATCAAAAAAGCGGAAAAATATGTCGGGGTATCCGCTGATTTTGCGATGGCGCAGATTTTTTGTGATCCAGCTCCATCTCCGGTGCGTAGTGGAATTATGTTTGAAGCTCCTGACGCTCTTTGCGATGACAGCCTTGAAGCCCCCGTCGCGCCCGCTAGGGTGAGCGAGGGCACAAGCAGTTGCCGGGAGAGCGACAGAGTGACAGGCGAGGCATATTCCGAGACGACGGTCTGGATGCTGGCGGTGCGCGATCAGCGGGACAAGGTGGCTTTTGGCCGTCTGTTCGACCATTTTGCGCCCCGTCTCAAAGGCGTCATTTGCCGCTCGGGACTGCCGCCTGCGCAGGCGGAGGACATTGTGCAGGACGTGATGCTCACGGTCTGGCGCAAGGCGCATATGTTTGACCCCGGTCGCGCGCAGGTCTCTGCGTGGATCTACCAGATCGCCCGCAACCGGCAAATCGACATATTGCGCAAGGAAAAGCGACCGGTGCCGGAAGAACTGAAGCCGGTCGAGGATACAGAGGATGACGCGTCACAGGTGGTGGCGCTGGAACAGGAAACGCAGGCTTTGCGCGCGGCATTAAAGACATTGAAGCCCGCGCAGCGTGACATGGTGGAACGCGCCTATCTGGGCGAGTTGACCCATGCGGAGATCAAGGCCGAAACAGGTCTGCCGCTGGGCACCATCAAATCGCGCATCCGGCTGGGGCTGGAAAAACTGCGTCACGAGTTGAAGGGAACGGAACGCAAATGACGGGCATTACGCACCACATCCCTGATGAGTTGCTGATCGCCTATGCGGCGGGAAACCTGACGAAGGCTTTTTCGCTGGTGGTGGCAGCGCATGTGTCCATGTGCGACGAGTGTCGCGCTCGGCTTGGCGCGCATGAGGCATTGGGCGGCGCACTTTTGGATGACATGCCAGCGACGGAGGTGTCTTCTGGTCTCAAGGGGCGGTTGTTTGATGCGTTGGACGACCCGATCGCCATTGAACAACGCTATGATCGCGCAGGTATTTTTCCGGCCCCGGTTATGGAAGCGCTGGGCGGTTTGCCCCCCAAATGGAAGCCTTTGGGGCTGGGCGTGCGGCAGATGATTCTAGATCACGACCGCAGCGGCAGTGTGCGCCTGCTTTATATTCCCGGCGGGCAAGGGGTGCCGGATCACGGTCACAACGGGCTGGAACTGACCATGGTCCTACAGGGGGCGTTTCGGGATGAGACAGGCCGCTTTGGTGTTGGAGATGTGGAGGTGGCCGATGGTGATCTGGAGCATGAACCGATTGCCGAGGACGGTCCTGCCTGTATCTGCCTAGCGGCGACCGATGCATCGCTGCGGTTCCGCTCTTTTGTGCCGCGCCTGTTGCAGCCGATTTTCCGGATCTAACGCCTTGCGCTGATGTCAGCTTTGGGATGCGAGGCTCTGCCTCGCGCTCCGGGATATTCTTGGTTAGAAGAACTCGAAAAAAAGGGCCACCGCATCTGCTGTGGCCCTTTTTTTATGAATATCCTGCCCGGTTTGGGTCAGAGAAATTTGCCCATGGCGCGACCGGTGTCGATCATCCGGTTGGAAAAACCCCATTCGTTGTCATACCAGCTGACCACGCGCACCAGACCCTCGGAGGTGACGGCCGTTTGTGGTGCGGCAAAGATTGAGGAGCGTTTGTCGTGGTTGAAGTCGATGGAGACCAGCGGCGCCTCTTCGTAGCCGAGAACACCCTTGAGCGGACCCTCTTTTGAGGCGGCCTCAATGGCGGCATTGATCCCCTCAACAGAAGCGGCGCGCTCGGGTTGGAAGGTCAGGTCCACAACCGAGACATTCGGGGTGGGCACGCGGATGGCGGAACCTTCAAGGCGACCTTTCAGGTGCGGCAGCACGAGGGAAATGGCCCGCGCCGCGCCCGTGGAGGTCGGGATCATCGACAAAGCTGCCGCACGGGCGCGATAGAGGTCCTTGTGGGTTGTGTCATGGGTCGGCTGGTCGCCCGTGTAGGCGTGGATCGTGGTCATATAGCCGGTCTTGATGCCAAAGGCATCGTCCAGCACCTTTGCCACCGGTGCGAGGCAGTTGGTGGTGCAGGACGCGTTGGAGACCACGATATCATCTGCGGTGAGGTCTTGGTGGTTGACGCCAAAGACCACGGTGCGGTCGACCTCGGTGCCCGGTGCAGAGATCAGCACCCGTTTGGAGCCGTTCTTCAGATGCATGGCCGCTTTTTCACGACTGGTGAAGAGGCCGGTGCATTCATAGGCGATATCCACATCAGACCACGGCAGTTCTTCGGGGTTGCGGATCGCAGTCAGGCGAATTTCATGGCGGCCCACTTTCATCGTGTCGCCCTCGACCGTGACATCGGCGTTGAGGCGGCCATGCACGCTGTCGAATTTCAGCAGGTGAACTTGGGTGGCGGGGGGCGCGAGGTCGTTGATTGCCACCACCTCGACGTCGGTGGTGTCGTTTTCCAACAGCGCGCGCAGCACGTTGCGGCCAATCCGGCCAAATCCATTGATCGCGATCTTAAGGGTCATTTGCCAATAACTCCGGTTGGGTTTCCGGGCACGGCACCGAAGCTGGTACCGCTATCACTCGCGGCTATCGTTAACGCTAACGAAGCTGCCAATCAAGCCCCGTGAGTTTAGCGCCGGGCTGGTCGAAATGGGGGGCTTCATGCTGAGAATAGCGCAGATGGGCCGGGTTGCGCGGAATATGCCCGTAAATTGGTCAGATACGCTGTGCAGGCTCGGTTTCTGAGGCGCAGAATTTGCCCGAGCGATTTGTGGCTCATAGGATTGAAACGCGCCTGCATGGGTTGGCGCAGGTTGGGGACATGCTGCGTGCGCGTGCAGAAAGGGAGAATGATGGCCACGTCCTTTGCTGCGAGACTGTCGCAACTCTTACAGCGGATCTATCCGGATCTGGACGCTGAAATCCTCGGCTCCAAAGTGGTCGAGGCCTTTTGGCCCGAAGGTACCCATCGGCGCAAACGCCCGCGCATGCCCGGGAATTCGCTCTGGTCCGAAGGCGATGCCCTGCTGATCACCTATGGCAACTCTATTCGGGACGGTGCGCATAAGCCGCTGGATTTGCTGCACGACTTTCTGCTGACCCATATGAAGGGCGTGGTGAATGGGGTGCATATACTGCCGTTTTTTCCATTTACCTCCGATGATGGGTTTGCGGTGACGGATTACCGCAAGGTGAACCCGGAGCTTGGTGATTGGGCCGATATACGCCGCATTGGCGGCGCGTTTCATTTGATGTCGGATATGGTGCTTAATCACGTGTCGTCGCAAAGCGCGTGGTTCAATGCTTATCGGCAGGGGCAGGCACCATTTGATCGGTTCTTTTACGAGGCCTCGCCAGAAGACGATCTAAGCGCCGTGGTACGTCCGCGCACAACCCCATTGCTGCAGGAGGTGGCGACCTCCAGTGGTGCGAAACATGTCTGGTGTACCTTCAGTCACGATCAGGTCGATCTGAATTTTGAAAACCCCGAGGTGCTGCTGGAGATCCTGCGCATTATCCGTTTGCATATCGATCAGGGGGTGCGGATTGTCCGGCTCGATGCGGTGGCGTTTATCTGGAAACAAGTGGGGACATCCTCGATCCATTTGGCTGAAACCCACGCGATTGTTCAACTGCTGCGGCTATTGGCGGATTACGCGACGGAGACGGTGGTTCTGTTGACCGAAACCAACGTACCGCGCGCAGAAAACCTCAGCTATTTTGGCAATCGTAATGAAGCGCATGTGGTTTATAATTTTCCGCTGCCACCGCTGATCCTGCATGCGATGATGGCAGGGTCGGCCCGGTATTTGCTCAAGTGGGCGCGTGCGATGCCGCCAGCGCCTTTGGGCTGTGCCTATCTGAACTTCACTGCAAGCCACGACGGGATCGGCATGCGCCCTGCGGAGGGCGTGCTCCCACAAGGCGAGATCGATCAGATGATTGACTGTGTGCGGGCCGGCGGTGGTCTCGTTTCGATGCGCAGTCTGCCCGGTGGCGGTGAGGCCCCTTATGAGGTGAATTGCGCCTATTTTGATGCGTTGAGCCGCACGTTTGAGGGAGGTGAAGGGTCGAAAGTGGAGCGGTTCATCTGCGCGCAGACGATCCCGATGGGGCTTGAGGGTATTCCGGCGTTTTATATCCATGCGATGCTAGCAACCGCGAATGATCATGAGGCGGTGGAGCGGCGCGGCATGAACCGCGCGATCAACCGGCATCGATGGGATTATCCGGAGTTAAAAACCCGCCTGTCAGATGCACAAAGCGATCAGGCAGGGGTGTTGATGGCCCTGTCCGAGCGGCTAAAGATCCGGGCAAAACAGGCAGCATTTCACCCCAATGCCACGCAGTTCACATTGCAGTTGGATGATCGGGTGTTTGCCCTGTGGCGGCAGTCTTTGGACCGGGCGCAGTCGATTTTTGCGTTGCATAACGTGAGCGATGAGGCGGTGATTTTGCCGCCCGGTGCGCTGAACCTGATTGAAGGCGAGCATTGGCGGGATCTGTTGTCGACTGAGGCTTTTGCGAGCGATGCAGAGATCACACTTGCGCCCTATCAGTGTCGCTGGATCACCAATCAGGGTTGAGGCAGGGGCCTTTGCGGTGATACGAGAGGGCAAATGCCCCTCCAGACTAGGGAATTGTTGATGTTGGAGATTGCAACCACCCGCTGACAGGTTCGGCTCACCCGAGACCTGTCACACCCGCGCAGGCGCGGCGCTTTGGCGTGCGCGTGCCGGTTTGACGTGGTTCAATCACAGGCAACATTCGATGAATATTTCCAAAAACGAACAGCGCGTATTGCACGCGTTGGCGCAGGGTGGGCGCATCCTTTATGAACGCGCCGCCAATGGCCGGGTCACTGAGGTGATCTGTTATACCCGTGACGGGCTGATCCTGACCAATTGCACGCTCGAGATCTTTCAGAAACTCCGGCGCAAGCGGCTTGTGGAGAGCAAGTGCTCCAGCCCTTATCGGATATCAGACAAGGGGCGGCGTTCGGTGCGATCACAGTTGGACAATCGATGACGTGAGGGGGAGCGTGGGGGGGCGGCTCTCTCATGCTCGTGTGGGTATGCGAGGGGCCAGCCCCTCGCGCTCCCCGGGATATTTGGAGTTAGAAGAAAGGGTTTTGAATGCACATTCGACAGGAAAGACGCGGAGATGAGGTCGCGATACATGACCTGACGGCTGTGGCCTTTGCGGATTATCCACATGGGGATGGCAGCGAGCCAATGATCGTGAAACGGTTGCGTGACGCGGGGGCCTTGCATCTGTCGTTGGTTGCCGAGGAGGCGGGGGAGATCCATGGCCATGTGGCCTTTTCACCCATCACCATCTCTGGTGAGGATCTGGGCTGGCTGGGGCTCGGGCCAGTGTCTGTATTGCCAGCGCGGCAAGGGCAGGGGATTGGATCTGCGCTGATCCGTGCGGGGCTTGAGCACCTTGAACGCGCGGGCGCCGCTGGCGTGGTTTTGCTGGGAGAGCCTGCCTATTACGCACGCTTCGGGTTTGCCGCGCGAGCAGGGCTGGTTTTGCCGGGCGTGCCTGCAGCGTATTTCATGGCGCGTGCTTTGCGCGGTGACATCCCACAGGGAGAGGTCGCCTATCACCCCGCGTTTGGGTGATCACATTGACAGGACTGCGCCCCGGATTATCCCGGGGCGTAGTCCGCCTCATCCGCGAGGGCGGCGGCTTTGAGGTCCGCAAGGAAGCTTGGATTGGCGGAATGGATACGGTTCCAATTCGGGATGAAGGGGGTTTCATGGGGGGTGTCCAGAAACACCTGCCCTGCGCTCATGATGTTATTGGCAAACATCTCCACCATTTTTTCTTCGCCGTGGCGGTCCATGTCTAAGCCATTCATGATGGCGTCGTGAGAAAAGGCCTCCAGCAGATCGAGCGCCGAGCGATAGTAGGTCGCCTTTAGTGTGCGAAACACATTGGGGGTAAAAACGGTGCCATCGGCGGCGAGTTTGCGAAAGATGGCCTTGCAGATATCCGTCGACATCCGGTTGAGCCCTGCGGAGGCGTCCTCGGGGCTGAGGGACTGGTGTTTGTGGTCGTAATTGTCGGCAATCTCCACCTGACAGACCGCCTTGCGGCCCAGGTTTCGCCAAGCCTCCGACAGGACGCCGATTTCCAGCCCCCAGTCCGAGGGGATGCGCAGATCTGGCAATAAGGGCGCGCGCAGAGCCATTTCACCAGAGAGTGGGTAGCGAAAGCTGCGCAGGTAGTCGATGTAGTCGCGATCGCCAATCGTGCGTTTGAGTGCGATCAGCAGTGGAGAGACCAGCAGGCGTGAGACGCGGCCATTCAGTTTGCTGCCGCCGACGCGGGCATAAAATCCCTTGGAGAGTTGATAGGAGAACGCCGGATGCGCCACGGGATAAACCAGCCGCGCCAGCATTTCCTTGGAATAGGTGGTGATGTCGCAATCATGGATCGCCACGACGGAGCTCTCGGCCTGTGCCAGAAGATACCCGATGCAGGACCAGACGTTTTTGCCTTTGCCCGGCTCTGGCGGGGCGAGCCCCTGTTCGGCAAGACGCGCGCCCAGGTTCTGCATCCTTGGGCTGTCGTTCCACAGCACCCGATGGTTTTGGGGCAGGGAGGAGAAATATCTGCGGGCGTGGCGGTACTCAGCCTCATTGGCGCGGTCCAGACCGATCACGATGTGATGCAGATAGGGGACGCGGGCCAGTTCATCGAGGATGGGGCGCAGGGCAGGGCCTTCCAGTTCCGAATAAAGACAAGGCAGGATCAGAGAGATTTTGCGGGTCTGGGCAAAGGTTGTGAGTTCATACTCCAATTCCTCGACCGGACGGCTGCGCAGGTTATGGAATTGGGCTATATTGCCGTTCTGATGAAAGTCAGCCATGGGGTGCGGCTCCTTTTTGGTATTGGTCCCAGTCGCAGAGGAGGTGGAGGATTGCGGCGCACCAGCCCTCTGGGCCCGGCAGATCGGTGCGTAAAATGCGCGTGCCAATCGGGAAATCGGCAAGGTCCGGGCCATGGTCGTTGCGCACGAGAACGCCGCGATCTGCGGTAGCGATCATCTCGGCATCATTGGGTGCGTCGCCCAGAGCAATGGTGAAACAGGGCGCATTCTGACGACAGATGTGCTGCATCTGATCGGCCTTCGACGCGCCATAAGACAGCGTCAGAAACCGCCCCCCCTCTCGGGCGGTGATCCCCGCTTGTACCAGCTTGGCGATGAACTGTGCCTTTTGATCCGCGTCCCCCTTCCAAAGGCCCGGTTCGCTGAACTGGCGGGCTTTGGCACGCGCAGCGGCAGGGCGTGGCAACCCGGTGAGCGTGGCAACTTCATCCACTGACATATCGCCAAATCCCGTGAACGGCGCGTCGAGAGAGGACAGCAAAGCGCGTAGTTTACGGTAGACCGTATCACGACCGTCGATCTCTGTCGGGGTCAGGCAGGCGGCCCCGTTTTCCACGATCATCGGAGCCTCGCCCAGATCAAGCTCTTGATGCAATGGCAGCATTTCCGCTGCGGTTTTTGAGCTCGCAAGGATCAGCAGAGCATCCCGCGCGCGCAGCGCCGCCAAGGCCGGACGGGCAGGGGCATAGCTGTATGTTGTGTGATCCAGCAATGTGCCGTCGAGATCGCTGAAAACAAGAAGCCGGGGCATAGAGTGGTCTCTGTGTAAGGCCGCACCAACAAGGCGCGTTCAGGGGCTGCTTCAAGCCTAAGGAGCAGATCCGACCGGCGCAAAGATCCCCGCCTGCGCCGTGATCCCAAATGCAGCAAATCTCAAAAACTGCATGTTTTTTGTGCAGATCAATGGAGGTTTGAGATTCGCCGCGCCGCAGCAAGAACGCATATGCGGCTTTACGACAGGGCTTTCAGCTTCGCGACATCTGCTGAAATCACGGACCAGTGTCATGACGCATTGGCGCGAATTCTTGTCGGATCATCACGGGCGCGCGCCCTGGCAAAGCAGGACGCTCATGCAATCCACACGCGTATTCATGCTGCGGTGGCAACCAAAAGGTACAGGCGCATGCGTGCCCCAATGTACCGCTTTTCCAACAGAGAGGACTCACCGTCATGCCGCTTAAACCTCCTTTGACGGAGCTAGAGATCAAAACTGCCGATAGCGGGTTTTATAAAGGCTTTACCAAGGATGTGACCATCACGGCCAAAATCCTTGTGGCTGCCCTGATCTTGTGGGCCGTGGCCTTTCCCAATCAGGCGGCAGGCGTGCTGTCGCATCTCAACGGGGTGATCCTTGCCAGTTTCAATTACTGGTATGTTTATGTTGTGGCCTTTTTCGTGGTGGTCAGCCTTGGGCTTGCGATCTGGCCCACATCGGGTCGTTTGCGGCTGGGTGCAGAGCATGAGAGGCCGGAATTCTCGGCGTTTTCGTGGTTCTCGATGATGTTTGGTGCGGGCATGGGGATTGGTGTTTTGACCTACGCCACCGGAGAGCCGATCTATCATTTCCAAAACAATCCCGATGTCATCAAGGGGCTGGTCGAAGGAGGCAGCGCGGAAACGGTGCGTTCGGCTTACAAATGGGCCTTCTTGCATTGGGGGCTGTCACCTTGGGGGGCCTATGCGTTGACCGGTCTGGCGTTGGCATTTTTTGCATATCGCCGTGGGTTGCCGCTCACGATCCGGTCGGCACTGACACCTTTGTTCGGGGATCGACTGTCGGGATACGCGGGGCACGCGGTGGATGTGGTTGCGGTCATTGCAACCGTGCTTGGCGTGGCGCAAACGCTTGGCTTTGGCGTCGAGCAATTTGTCGCGGGCCTCAGCCGTATCGGTTTTGGGGACTGGCTTTTGGTGACAGAGGCCGACGGCACGCAAAAGGCCTCTGTGGTGGCGATCGTTCTGTCGCTGGTGATTATCATGGGCGCCTCGACCCTTTCGGCTCTTTCCGGTGTGGGCAAGGGGATCAAGTGGCTCTCAAATATCAATATGGCGCTGAGCTTCTTTCTGCTCGCCTTTTTCCTGTTTTTTGGCTCGACCGTGTTCGGTCTCTCTGCGCTGGCGACCGGGATTTATGACTACCTCGTTGCGTTTCCTCGCATGTTGGTCACGGTCTGGAGTGATGATGGCACTGCCACCGGTGCCGCTCTAGAGAGCTGGCAAGGCAGCTGGACCATCTTTTACTGGGCATGGTGGATCGCATTTGCGCCATTTGTCGGCCTGTTCCTTGCCCGGATTTCACGTGGACGCACCATCCGCGAATATGTCTTTGGTGCGATGTTGGTGCCGTCCGTGATGTGTTTCGTCTGGTTCGCCCTGATTGGCGGCACTGCCATCGATCTGGAGCTTTCTGGTGTGGCAGAGGGCGCAATTCTTGGTACGGGGCTCTCTGATCAGCTTTATGCAACGCTTGCGGTTTTGCTGAGTGATGGGCTCGCTTGGGCGTTCTCGGTCGTGGTGGCGATCCTGTTGATGACCTATCTGGTCACCTCCGCAGATTCTGCCGTGTTGATCATCAACACCATCAATGCCGCGGGGGACGAGGGGCCAAAGGCGCGGCCGCATATTATCTTTTGGGGGGCGGCACTGGCGCTGGTTGTGGGGGCCTTGCTGATCATCGGCGGGCTTGGTGCAATTCAGACTGCAATGATCATCGGCGCATTGCCGTTCTCCGTTGTGATGGCACTGATGGGGGTGGCTTTGATCAAGGCTATCATCCGTGACAGCATCCGGGGACGCGCGGGGTTGCCTGTGACTGCGGATCAGATTGCGGGCGAGTAAACCTTCCAGGTTTGAAACCCGCGCGCCGTCGCATGCGGTGCTTGCTGAAAAGGCAATATTGCTGACCTATTGTTTCGCATGCGAAACAATAGGTCAGTGGGCATTCCGCATGATTATCAATGTGTTAAGCGGGTGTTGTCGCTGCGTGCCTCAGGGGGTCGGGCGGGCGGATCTTGATCGGCAGATGTCTGGTGCGTCAAGCCTTGGCCTGTGCAGGCAAAGCCTCTATTTCTTTTTTTAACAAAGAGAAAAGGATCGCTTATGCCTGCCTCGCAGCCCGAATATGTCATCGCGCCACCGCCACAAGCCGCATTACCCATTGCGGGCAGCGCGGCGGTCTTTCCCGTGCGTCGGGTCTATTGCATTGGCCGCAACTACGCCGCCCATGCGATTGAGATGGGACATGATCCTGACCGCGAACCCCCTTTCTTTTTTCAGAAAACCCCCGACAGCCTCGATACGTCTGGCCGTTTTCCCTATCCGGTGATGAGCAATGACGTCCACCACGAGGCAGAACTGCTGGTGGCGCTGGGCAAGGGAGGCCGTAATATCGCGCAGGAGGACGCGCTCGATCACGTTTGGGGCTATGCGCTGGCGCTCGACATGACCCGGCGTGATTTACAAGGCATCGCCAAAAAGGCGGGCCGCCCATGGGAAATCGGCAAATCTTTCGAACATGCTGCGCCCGTGGCTCCTCTGACCCCGGCCAGCACGCTTGGCCACCCTCAGGCGGGTGAGCTGACACTCATGGTCAACGGAGAGCCACGCCAGCAAGGCGACCTCAACCAGATGATCTGGAAAATCCCGGAAATGATTGCGCATCTGTCGCAGTATTACACATTGGCTGCAGGCGACGTGATCCTGACCGGTACGCCCTCAGGGGTGGGGCCGGTGGTGCCGGGCGATAGGTTAGAGCTGACATATGAGGGGCTTACACCGCTTGTGGTGCAGGTGACCTGAAGCATCGATTGCCTCAGATAAAGCAACAGATCGGCTATTGAGGAGAGCGCAGGCGCGCGGCCGTCAAGCCGCGCGCCTGCGCTCCGGTCGGATGCGTCAGCATTCGAAACCCCTTGAGGTATCTGTCGGGATATCGAGTCTGGGCAGGGCGCGAGTTTGGAATTCTCGGAACCCAGAAGCGCAGGTCGCGTTCCCTCATAGACCGATGGCGCGTATGTGATCCGAGGCAAATGTGTCTGAGGGTTTCCACGCTGCAGATCAGACCCTATGTCTGGTCAAACGACACCGCGCTCAACTGAGAAGAGGGACATATGACTGTTGAATTCGAAGCGGCGCGGCTAGGGCCTATCCTGTATTATCGGGGGCTCAAGGGGGACGCGCTGCAGGTTGCAGCAATGGTCTTGCTCCCGATTGGCGAAGAGCCCGATCTGTTGGAAGCGGGTGACGTACAGCACGCACCAAAACTCTTGCGAGAGATCGGCCGCAACGCCATCTGGCGCTATGATTTCACCCTCACACAAAGCAACGGCACCTATCACCTCGGCGATCAGAGCTATAGCGTGCAGACCGACCTGACAGGCGACATGCGCATCGCCTTTGCCTCCTGCAATGGCGAAGAAGAAGGGGATCTGGACCGCGATCAAGAAGAGCGCAACCTGATGTGGGCGCATATGTGTGACGCGCATCGCCGCGCGCCTTTTGCGCTGCTTTTGCAAGGGGGCGATCAGATCTACGCCGATGAGGCCACGCAGGGCCATCCCCTTAGCGAAGACTGGCCAGACAAAGCGGATCGTCCCCGCAACGCTGAAGAACTGGAGGATCTGGCGGATCATTTGCGCCAGCGCTTTGCCGAGCGGTATGTGCAGGCCCTGTTTGGCGAGGCACCGAGATGGATTATGGCACGGGTGCCAACGCTGGCGATCTGGGACGATCACGATATTTGCGACGGCTGGGGATCGCTCTATCGGAGCAAAACCTACTCAGAAGTGGGCCAGTGTCTCTACCGGGTGGCACGGGAAATGTACCTCTTGTTTCAGCACGCCGCCGTCGAGGCCGATATCCCCGATCTGTTTCTGGATAAGACCGGCACCTCGCTTTCGTGGCAGCGGGCCTTGCCGGGGGTGACATTGCTGGCACCGGATTTGCGCGCCGAGCGGGGGCGGCGTCAGGTCATGGGAGCCTATGGCTGGTCCGCCACCGAGGCCATGGAGCCGGGCACGGAGCATACTTTCCTGATCTCCAGCGTGCCTCTGCTGGGGCCGCGGCTCTCGTTGGTTGAGGGGCTCATGATGATGATCCCGACGATGCAGAAATACGAGGATGACCTGCGCGACCAATGGCAAAGCCGCGCGCATCGCGACGAATGGGTGCGGATGCTGAAACAGGTTCTGAAGTGGCGCGAGACCGCCCCAGTGACGGTTCTGTCGGGAGAAATCCACCTTGCCACCCGCGCAGAGATGGGTCCCGATGAGATGCGCGTGCATCAGCTTGTGGCTTCGGGCATTGCGCATCGCGCGCCGCCACAGGGTTATGCGCGCAGTCTTGGCACGCTTGCAGGTTTGGGCGATGCGCCGGTGTCGGGGCATCCGATCCGCATCCATCCGCTTCCGGGGCAAAAACACCGCTACACCGCAGAACGCAACTATCTGGAACTGCGGCGCACCGGCGGCACTTGGCACGCAGTCTGGCATCTGGAAAACAGTGGCGACACCGAGCCAATGGCGCTGGAATAGCGTCACAGTGGCGTAAGAGCTGCTTTCACCTTTGCGAAATTTTTCTGAATTTTTCCTTACTTTCTGCGCGGGGTTCCACGCTGCGGAAGGCAGAGGTTAATAAATCTCCTGCATCTTGTTCCTGCGTCGGGGTGGCGCATTGGGTGAGTGATCTTTGCACGCATCGGACCCGGAGTGGTCCGGTGTTTTGCAAGGGCAGGGGACGTTTGTGAATGACTGAAATCTCAGAGAGACGGGCGGGAGGCCGGCGCGGCTTTGTGAACTGCCTTATGGTGGGCGCTTTAGCGATCATGGCACTGGCTGGTCCCGCGCAGGCACGACTGCCAGATGACGCAGAGCAGGCAACGCACCATAGTCTGGGCGTACGAGATGAATTGGGCGACCGGCGCGCGGTAAACGCGCCCGACGTGCAAATGTCACCGCTCGACTGGCGTTGTCAGTCGGTTTGCGACGAAAGCGGCCATATGCGCCAATCCTGCCTGATGTTGTCTGACCCCCGCCTGAGCGGTCTGGGGCAGAGGTTGGACCATCTGTCGAAGTCCAAACCGAGCCTGAAATCTCTGGGAGATCTTGGTCTTACGGATCTCTCACAAGCGCCGGGGTGTTGAGCTGCGCGCCCCCTTTGGGGAGCGCGTCACCGGAGTGTTAGCTGCGGGCATAGGCCTGCAAGGCCGCGCGGGTGCCGTTGGTCCAGATCACAGAGAGCCAATGGCAAAAACGCTCTGCAAAGCGGGCGTCCTGTGCAATGTCGCCGTAGTATTCCGCCTGTCGAAGCCATGCGGAGGGGGCAAATTTTGCGGCGTGCGCGGCTGTCTGCAATTCCTGCCACTTTGGATCATTGGCTGCGATTTCGCTGCCGTCCTCGCGGGTGCCAGCGCACATCCTAGCCCAGAGCGCTTCAACCAAGGCGAGGCCATCAATGCTGGCATTCGCCGCCAGCGCATCGCGCAGAATCGGTAGCACAAAACTCGTGTGCCGTGACGAGCCATCAAAGGCCACCCGCCGGGTGGTGTCACGGATTGCAGGATTGGAAAACCGCGATGCAATCAGCGCCACATAGGCTTCGGGTGTGATCTCTGGCACCGCATGCACATAAGGCGCGATCTCTTCGGTTTCGACTTTTTCGAACAATGACCGGATATCGGCGTCTTCCATACAGTCGGCGATGGTGGCACAGGACAACAGCTCGCCCGCGTTGGCGATCACCTGATGGCCTGCGTTGAGAATGCGGATTTTCATCGTCTCATAGGCATGTACCGCATCGGTGAAGGTCGCCCCCACCTTGTCCCAATCGGGACGTCCGGCGCAAAAACTGTCCTCGATGACCCATTGGCGGAAAGGCTCATGCGTGACGGGGGCCTGATCGGCGACGCCCATCTCTGCGGCTTTTGCGATCTCCGCCGGGCCGGTGGCGGGGACGATGCAATCCACCATGGAGTTTGGAAACGTGCAGTGCGCCGCGATCCAATCCGCAAGCTCTGCATCCACGGCGCGCGCAAGGCCAAGCACGGTCTGACGGGTGATATCGCCATTTCCCTGCAGGTTGTCGCAGCTTTGCACGGTGAAAGGACCAGTGCCTGAGGCGCGGCGCTGTCCAAGGGCCGCGACGATCGCCCCAAAAGCCGTGCGCGGCGCATTGGGGGTGGTGATATCGTGCTGAATGTCGGCATGCGCGAGGTCAAAACCGCCTGCAACCGGGTCTTGGTAATAGCCGCCCTCGGTAACGGTTAGCGCCACGATGCGGATCTCGGGGCGGGCCATGGCGGCGATCAGCGCGCCGTTGCCATCCTCAATCGGCAGATAGTCGATCATCGACCCCACAACCTCGGCCGAGGTTGTGTCGGGGGACAATTCAATCAAGGTGGTGAGGCAATCCTGCGCCAGCAAACGCGTGCGCATCGCGGCATCATAGGGGCGTACGCCCGCGCCAAGGATCGCCCAGTCTTGAGCCTCTCCCTGTTGCATCAGCCGGTGCAGATACCAGCTCTGATGGGCGCGGTGGAAATTACCAAGCCCGATGTGGACGATACCGGGAGTGAGCGCCGTGCGGTCATAAGAAGGGCGGGCGATGGTCTCGGGCAGGGCGGCGAGAGTGTCATTTGAAAGGGGCAGAGTCGTCATCAGCTCATCCAGTGTCCGCGTAGTGTCATGCGGTGATCCTCAGGCCTTGTGCGTCAAAGCGGTGCATTACATCGGTGCGCGGGGTGAGGCTGACCCGGTCGCCATGGCGAAAACCCACCTCGCCGTCGGCGCGCACGGTGATCGTCTCTGCCAGCCCGGTGTCATGGATGTGAAAGAAGGTGTCGGACCCCAGATGTTCAGACACGCCAACCACGCCAGACCAAGCGCCCCCGCTGTCGCTGATGGCGATATGTTCGGGGCGGATGCCAATGGTGTGGGCGTCGTATTTTGCGGCCTCAGATCCCTCGATGAAGTTCATTTTTGGCGAGCCGATGAAGCCCGCAACAAAGAGATTGCGGGGGCTGTGATACAATTCCAGCGGGCTGCCGACCTGTTCGATATGACCGGCACGCAGCACCACGATTTTATCGGCCATGGTCATGGCTTCGACCTGATCGTGAGTCACGTAGATCATTGTTGTGGCGAGCTTTTTATGGAGTTCGGAAATCTCCATCCGCATGCCGACACGCAGTGCCGCATCCAGGTTTGAGAGCGGCTCGTCAAACAGGAACGCCGCAGGTTCGCGCACAATGGCGCGGCCAATGGCGACGCGCTGGCGCTGACCACCCGAAAGCTGGCCGGGTTTGCGTTCCAGATAGTCGGTGAGGTTGAGCGCCTTGGCCGCAGACTCGATCCGGCGGTTCTGTTCCGCTTCGTCGATGCCTGCCATTTTCATCGGAAAGGCGATGTTTTTGCGTACCGACATATGCGGATAGAGCGCATAGGATTGAAACACCATGGCAAGGCCGCGTTTGGCGGGCGGTGTCATGGTGGCATCCTGACCGTCAATGCGGATCTGGCCGGAAGTTACATCCTCCAACCCCGCGATCAGCCGCAGGAGCGTGGATTTACCGCAGCCTGAGGGGCCTACGAAAACTGTGAATTCACCGTCTTCGATGGTCAGGTCCAGCGGCGGGATGACCTCTGTTGCACCAAAGCTCTTGGTGACTTTGTCGAGTGTAATACGTCCCATAATTCGTCGTCCTTATTTCACAGCGCCAAAGGTCAGGCCGCGCACAAGTTGTTTCTGGCTGAACCAGCCAAGGATCAGGATCGGCGCGATGGCCATGGTGGAGGCCGCGCTGAGTTTTGCGTAAAACAGACCCTCGGGGCTGGAGTAGCTGGCGATAAAGGCCGTAAGAGGCGCGGCTTTGGCGGCTGTCAGGTTCAGCGTCCAGAAGGCCTCGTTCCACGCGAGGATGATGTTCAACAACAGCGTGGAGGCGATGCCAGGGATGGCCATCGGCGTCAGCACATAGAGGATTTCTTCTTTAAGGCCGGCGCCATCCATCCGCGCCGCTTCGAGAATTTCGCCGGGGATTTCCTTGAAGTAGGTGTAGAGCATCCAGACGATGATCGGCAGGTTGCACAGCATCAGCACGATGATGAGGCCAGTGCGGCTGTCGAGCATCCCAAGGCGGATGAAGATCAGATAGATCGGGTAGAGCACACCCACCGCAGGCAGCATCTTGGTCGAGAGCATCCACAGCAGGATATCCTTGGTGCGTTTGGAGGGCACAAAGGCCATCGACCACGCCGCCGGGATTGCGATGATAATGCCCAGCACGGTGGAGCCGCCCGCAATCGCGATCGAATTCCACAAAAAGCGCATGTAGTCGGAGCGCTCTTGCACCACGGCGTAGTTTTCCAGCGTCCAGTCAAAGAAGAAGAACAGCGGCGGGTCGTTGATCGCCTGCGCCTCGGTCTTGAAGGAGGTCAGGATGGTCCAGAGGATCGGGAAGAAGATCAAAAGACCTACCGCCCATGCGGCGACGGTGTTGATCGCCTTGCGTTGTTGGGTCACGGAACGTGCCATATCGGTGGTCCTCCCTTACGCGTCGAGGTTCTTGCCGACGATGCGCATCAGGAACGCGGCAACGATATTGGCAAGGATGATGGCATAGACACCGCCGGCAGAGCCGAGGCCGACGTTCTGGCTTTCCAAGACGCGCTGGAAGATCAGATAGGTCAGGGTGCGGGTGCCAAAGGAGCCTTGGGTGGTCACAAAGATCTCGGCAAAGATCGACAGCAGAAAGATCGTCTGGATCAGAACCACAACGGTGATCGCCCGGCCAAGGTGGGGCAGGATGATATAGCCAAAGCGGGCGAGGGGGCTTGCGCCATCCATCTCTGCCGCCTCAAGCTGCTCGCTGTCGAGCGACTGGATCGCGGTCAGCAGGATCAGCGTCGCAAAGGGCAGCCACTGCCAACTGACGATCAGGATGATCGACTGCATCGACGCCTCAGAGAGCCACGAGATCGGCTCCGCGCCGAAGGCTTTCCAAAGATGCGCAAAGAGCCCGTTCACGGGGTCCATGAACATGTTCTTCCAGACCAGCGCGGACACGGTTGGCATCACGAAAAAGGGCGCAATTACAAGGATCCGCACGATCCCCTGTCCCCACATCGGCTGATCCAGAAGCAGCGCCAGCAACACGCCGAAGATGACGGTGATGGCCAGAACGCTGCCGACGATCACAAGCGTCGCCTGCACGCTGGGCCAGAAGGCAGAGGACGAAACAAAACGAATGTAGTTGTCAAAGCCGACCCAACCCAGATCGCCGCCCCGCAGGGGGAGATACTTCTTGAACGAAAAAAGAAGGGTCATTGTCAGCGGAACGAGCATCCAACCGAGCAGCAGGATGACGGCCGGGGCCATCATGATGCGCGCGGCAGAGCGGGAATGCTGGGTTGCCATGGGGGACTCCTCGTCAGATGGGTCAGGCCCATCCAAGACTGCGACAGAGAGAAAAAGGGCCAGGGTTCGCGAGATGCGAAAGCCCTGGCCGAGGAGGAGTGACGTTAGTAGCCTGCGGCTTCCATTTCGTCGGTGGTGAGGGCCTGTGCTTTTGCAAGCGCCTCATCCACGGATTGCTGACCGGCCAGTGCTGCCGAGAATTCCTGACCGACCTGCGTGCCGATGCCCGCAAATTCCGGGATCGCCACAAATTGCACGCCGGTATAGGGGACCGGGTCCACAGAAGGGTTGGTCGGGTCGGCGGCGTTGATCGAGTTCAGGGTCATCTCGGCAAAGGGGGCTGCGTCGAGATAGTTCTGGTTCTCATAAAGCGAGGTGCGGGTGCCCGGAGGCACATTGGCCCAGCCTTCCTTGGAGGCGACCAGCTCGGTGTAGCCCTTGGAGGTGGCCCATTCGATAAAGGTCTTGGCCTCATCGGTGGCGTCGGACCCAGCCGGAACCGCCAGCGTCCACGCCCAGAGCCAGTTGCCGCGTTTGCCCAGACCATTGTCCGGTGCCAGTGCAAAGCCGACCTTGTCGGCCACGGTGGAGTCGTTGGGGTTGGTCACAAAGGACGCCGCAACGGTGGCGTCGATCCACATGCCGCATTTGCCCTGCTGGAACAGCGACAGGTTTTCATTGAACCCGTTGGTAGAAGCACCCGGAGGGCCGTAGTTCGTCATCAGGTCCATGTAGAAGGTGAGGGTGGTTTTCCATGCTTCGGAGTCAAATTGCGCGGTCCAGTTCTCATCGAACCACTTGGCGCCAAAGGAGTTGGACATGGCGGTCAGGAAGGCCATGTTCTCGCCCCAGCCCGCCTTGCCGCGCAGGCAGATGCCGTAGACTTCGTTGTCCTTGTCGGTCATGCCCGCGGCGGCTTCCTTGATGAACTCCCATGTGGGGGCGTCGGGCATTTCGAGGCCTGCTTTTTCCATCAGGTCGGTGCGGTACATCACCATGGAGCTTTCGCCATAAAACGGCGCGGCATAGAGGTTGCCGTCAACGGTCAGACCACCACGGATCGCGGGCAGGATGTCGTCGGCGTCCCATTCTGCAGGCATGTCGTTGAGCGAGACCAGCCAGTTGTTCTTGGCCCAGATCGGGACCTCATAGGTGCCGATGGTCATCACGTCGAACTGGCCGCCTTTGGAGGCGATGTCCTGGGTGACACGTTGACGGAGCACGTTTTCCTCAAGCGTGACCCATTCCAGTTTGATGTCGGGGTGTTGTGCGGTGAAATCGTCAGCCAGACCCTGCATGCGGATCATGTCGCCGTTGTTGACGGTGGCAATGGTCACCGTGGTTTCGGCCTGAACGGCGCCAGCCGCCATGACTGCAAGTGCAGATGCCGCACAAAGTGCGTTTCTCAGGTACATCCGTTTCCTCCCTAGTGTCTGGATGTGATGCAATCACGGTAGGGCGCGGGAGGGGCTATCGTCAATAAATATTTACGCGCGTAAAATTATGGTAGTGAGTGATGTGAACTCAAGCACTTAGGGTGTCGCTCAGGCGGAAGCGCGTTTGATCAATGTGCCTTCAAACAGGGTGGTGTCGCGTTGCTCTGCGCGCTCACCCGATTCGATCAGCTTGAGAATCGCCTCAACGCTGCGGGTTGCGATGGCGGAATAATCCTGTGCCACGGTGGTGAGCGGTGGGCAGGTGAAGCGCGCATAAGGGTGGTCGTCGTGGCCCGCGACACGCAGGGCGCAGCCCGTCCCTGACCCAACCCGAAGCCCGCATTCATAGGCGGCGGCCAGGAACCCAATCGCCAGACGGTCATTCGAGCATAGTACAGTGTCAGTGGTCAGTTGACGCGTGCGTATGGCCTCCAGCCCGCCTTGGTAGCCAATTTCTTCAAATTCCCATGTATCGCCTTCGATCTGGATCAGCTTGGGCTCTAGATCCAAGGCTTCCATCGACTCAATATAGGCATTGCGGCGCTTATAGGCATTGGGGTTGGTGGGTGTCCGCATCTCAAAGAAAATCGGCGGCTCGCCTGTCTCAAAGAGGTAATTCACCATCATTTTAATGCTTTGAGGATTATCGAGACCAAAGAAGGCTTCGCCCAGATCGCCAATGCTGTTGTCAAATAAAACGGTTGGCACATCGGCGCAGAAGCGTTCGATCGCGGCCACGTCAGAGTTGCGACCCAGCGGGGCCAGCAAAACCCCGGCCGGTCGGATCGAGCGCAGTGAGTCGAGGTTTTCGATCTCTTGCCCGGTGCCGCCATGAGAACTGAGGAGGATCGGGCGGAAGCCGCCTTGAATGACCAGATTTTCGATCACGCGCGCGATCTCGGCAAAGAACGGGTCGGCGAGGTAGGGCACAACGATGCCGATATTCTTGGTCAGCCGCCGGTTCTGGTTCATCGCGTAGATGTTGGGCTGATAGTCATAGGTCTCTAGGGCTGCCTCAACCTTTTTGCGGGTCGAGGCGCGGACACTTTCGGGGTCGTTGAAGTATTTCGAAAGCGTGGGGCGGGAGATGCCGCTGACGCTGGCCAGCTCTTCCATATTGCGGATTTTTGACTCTGACATGGCCCCTCCTGGTCACGACGCCACCCGAAATGCGTGCAGCACTCTCTTCGTTTTCGCGCCAATAGTGCGCTCAAATCTTTGCGGGCGCAAACTTTTTGCAAGGCACGTTGAAGGCTGATCCCTCGTTTTAACAAAAAACGCAAGGCCCCGACATCACATGCACGGGAGCCTTGCGTTTGCCTGTCTGATGTCTCCGCTGAAGTCAGGCCGAACGGGCAGTTGTGGGCGCATCAATTGCGTCACTGCCCCACGAGGAAGGGGCATCTGCGCTCATCGGGGTGTCGATCTGAAAGCGCCCGGTTACGCGCGAAAGCGTGCGGGCCTCGCTTTGCAACAATTGGCTGGAGGCGGAGGCTTCTTCGGCCATTGCGGTGTTCTGCTGGGTCACGGAATCCAATTCACGGATGGCCGCATTGATATCCTCAAGCCCTTGCGATTGGTGTTGTACCCCACCTGCGATTTCCGAAATCAGGTCACTCACCGATGTGACTTGCTCAATAATACTGGTGAGCGCATTGCCGGCTTTGTCCACCATGGAGACCCCGTTTGCCACATGCTCTTCGCTGGTGGAGGTGAGGGTTTTGATCTCACCTGCGGCTTCGGACGCACGGCGCGCAAGGTTGCGGACTTCTGAGGCGACAACAGCAAATCCGGCGCCCGCCTCGCCTGCACGGGCGGCTTCAACCCCGGCATTGAGGGCGAGGAGGTTGGTCTGAAACGCGATGTCGTCGATCATATTGATGATCTTTGAGATCTCAGAAGACGCCTGCTGGATCTGATCCATCGCCGCAACGGCAGAGCGCACCACTTCGTTGCTTTGTTCCGCTTCGCGGCGCGTGCCGCGCATGGTGCTGTCGACCTCGGTCGCCTTTTCTGCGGTGTCGCGCAAACGCTGGGTCAGATCCTGCATCGCGGTTGCGGTTTTCTCCAACGTGGAGCCCTGGCTTTCGGTGCGTTCAGCCATTTCGTTGGCAGAGGCGCGCTGCTCTTGCGAGAAGCGGTCCACATGCCGGGCGGCTTCGACCACCTCGCGCAGGGAGTTGCGCAGGTTTTGCAGGCTGTGATTGTAGTTTTCCCGCAGGGTCTCATAGTCAGGCGAGAAGGGGCCGTCGATCTCACAGATCAGGTTCCCATCCTGAAGCTGCGACAGCGCGTGGCTCATTTCTTCGACCACATAGTCGGTCTCACGCTTGGCTTCTTCTTCTCTGGCCGCGGCCTCATCCGCGAGCTTCAGTTTGTCGCGAAACGTATCGAGGCTGCGGGCAAGGTCACCAAATTCGTCGCCACGGTCCAGCCCGGAGATGGCGATGTTGTAGTCTTCCTGCGCTAAGGCGTTGGTGGCGTCGCGCAGGTGGTGGATCGGGCGAGTCACACGGTTTGCCGCGGCCCAGGAGACGCCGATGGATACCACAACGGACGCGCCAATCAGCGACAGGACCATCCATCGAATACGGTAAATCATCGCGAAGGCTTCGGCATCATCGGTTTCCATGACAACCGACCAGTTAAACCCGTTGAGTACCAATGGAATAACGACGGCGGCAGCGGGTTCGCCAGATGCGGTCTGCGTTTGCGAGAACTGACCAGCCTCGCCCTGACGGGCGGCGGTGATATGCGGTGCGTCTGGAAGTTTGCTCAGCATATCAAAGGCACCGGGGATCATGCCGGGGCTTTTTGCGGTGCCATCGGGGCCAATCAAGTAAATGTTCTCGTGCCCGTCTGCCTCAAGATTGGAGCTGAGGGCGGATTGCACAAAATCGGTGCCAATACGCACCGCGATTGCGCCGACCGGCTGGCCGCGTTTGTTCAGGATGGGGGAGGCGAGGAAGGCGCCGACGCTTTCAGCGGGGCTGTAGGCGGAGAAATCCTCCACCACGACGCTTCCGGGTTCTGCTTCCAGTGCCGCCTGCGCCACGCGCGCCAACGCGCTGTCCGCGAGCAGGTCGCCGGTGATTTCTTCGGCGAAATCTCCATTCTTTTGAACCGTGTAGGCGACAAGCCCTGCCGGGGTGATCAGGTAGATATCGGAATAGCGGTTGAGCGTGGCGGTTTGTACGAATGTCGGGTGATAGGTGACATGGGATTGGCTATAATAAGAGCCATCACCCGGGTCCACAAGTTCTGCGCGTTGGTCTTCGGCGTTGGGATTGTCGGTGATGAAGTGTTTTTTGAGGTAGCCGATCTTATCATCCGCCTCCACCATGCCGATCACGCGCTCAAAGTTGTTGATCGCGCGAAATGTCGTAGGCAGGGCGGCGAGATTTGCCACATCACGCTGTGCTGCGCCGATGCTGAAACTGAGTGCCTGCGCCCCGGCTTGTGCCTTGGAGGCTTTGGCGGAGGTGACATTCTCCCGGATGCTGCGTTCTGCCATCGTATAGATCAGGAACGACACCGTCACCACAAATGCCACCGTGAGGGCGACCATCAGAACGGGTAGTTTGAGCTTGAGTGAAACACTCGAAGGTTTCAGCAACACAGGGAGTTCTCCTTACAGCAGGGCAGTGCGCATCCCCAAAGGGTCGCATATGTTTCCTAATATTCTGTTTTGCGGTCTTCGCTGGCGTTCTGCGGGCGGCGAAGGGGCTGCTATGCGGACTCGGCGCTGTTGATGCGGCCGTGTTGCGCGATCAAATGGGCGAGCGTGTTGAGATCAACGGGTTTCCCAAGCAAGGCGCTGATCACATCTTCGGTCAGGCTGGGATCAGAGAGCTTGCGTGCGAGCGCTGTGACGATGACGATCGGCAAATCCCCATCCGCGGTTTTTGCCGCCCGCGCCAGCTGGCCGCCGTTTTGTCCCGGCATATTGTAGTCGGTCACAAGGAAGGACCACAGGCCCGGATCTTCTTCAATGGCTTCGAGAGCCTCATCGGGGTGCAGGCAGATGCTGACCTCAGCCCCGAGGCGCTCCAGAAAGGCGGCAATCGATTCAGCGACCTGCGCATCATCATCCACCAGCAACACCAACTGCCCGTCGAGCCGCACGGAGCCGATGTCCTGTTCGCTGATCCGGGTGAGAGAGTAATCTGAGAGCGGCAGGAAGATTTCCACCCGCGTGCCTTTGCCTTCTTTGGTCAAAAGGCGAATGGCACCGTCGTGGTTTCGTATGATTTCAGCGATTGCCATCATGCCAATGCCGCTGCCGCGCTGGCCTTTGGTCGAGCAATGTTCATTAAACAGACGCTCCCGCACGTCGCTGGGCATGCCGCTGCCGCTGTCCTCGACGGCGTAGCGCGCATAGATCTGGTCCGGGTCGATCTGTCCCACATCAAGCCGCAGATCCATCAGATCAACGCCGGGCAGGCGTTTGAGGCATTGGTGGATGCGACCGGGCTTGTTACCCAATGCGTCCTGAGCGTTTTGCACAAGGTTCAGCGCCACACGCAGCAGATCGGACGGCGAGCAGACCATCTCCATCTCGTCTTCGTCCAGATCCAGCGTAAAGCGTGTGTCGGCAGACAATGCGCTGTGCAGCAGATCCTGAGATTCCGTCAACAGATTGCGCAGGTCGATCATGCTTTGCTGATCGGTGGACATGCCAAGATCAAGGAAGCGGTTGATCATCTTGGCCGCGCGCGAAGATGCCTCGCTGATGCGGTTGGAATAAAGCTGGACCTTATCCGGCGGCGTGCGGTCATTCAGCAAGGCGGAGTGCCCGTTGATCACCGCCAGCAAGTTATTGAAATCATGTGCAACGCCAGCGGCCAGACGGCCTATGCTTTCGTTTTTCTCGAAGTCATGCAGCTTTTGCTCAAAGTTGGTGCGGGCTCTTTCATACTCAATTCGGCGGGTGATGTCGCGCGCCACCACGATGCGCATTTTTTCGTCAATGCGGGTGACGCAGACCTCAAACGTGCGTTCCCCATCCGCCAAGTTGGCCCGCATTTCGATCTGTGCGGAGCCTTCGGTTGCGACCTTTGGGCGAACCTCGGAGGAGAGGCGGGCGACGTCTTCGTCACGAAAGGCTTTGCACCAGCTTTCCCCAATGATGTCGTCGGGGTTTTCTGTGCCAAAGATGCGGGCAAATGCCGGGTTGGCATAGTTGATGCGGGCGGTGCGCTCGACAATGGCGATGCCCTCAGCGGTGCTGTCCATGGCGGCGGCGCGTTGTTGCAGCACACGTTTTGTGCGCTTGATGTCCGTGATATCTGTGCCGGTGATGACGCGACCGCCTTCGCTGCTGTCAAAGCTGCGCACAAGGAAGATGGTTCCGTCGCTACAAGTGACCTCGACCCGCTGATCACTGTCTTCGACGCTTTTGATAAAGGTGGTGATGGCCTGATGTGGGCGCATCTCGGTGCCGTATAATTCGTGCAGGAGACTGCGCATGGCGGTGTTGGTATAAAGCACCTCTCCGTCGGCGCCGGTTGCCAGAATAGCGCTGGTGACAGCCTCCATTGCGGATTCGATACGTTGTTCGAGCTGATGCACCACCAGCTGCGTTTGCGCGTGTTCGGTGACATCCGTGTGGGTGGCCAAAAGGTAGCGTAGCGTTCCAGAATCGCTGCGGATCGGGGTCAGACTGATCTCATCGAGGAATGGGGCACCGTCCTTTTTGGTGTTCAGGATGCGGAACCGTCCCCGCCGGCCATCGGCAAAGGCGTTGCACATGCTGTCCAGATCCGCGCCGGGGCGAAACCGCTCGGTGATAAACATCATACCCAGCATTTCGGAGAGTGTGCGCCCGGACATGACCTCATACGCGGCGTTCACATAGACCACATCGCCGCCTTGATCGGCGGGGTTGACCAGCATCACGGGAACCTCGGCATTCTCAAGAACCGAGGCGAGCAGCGACTGGCGGTCGTCCATGCGGATGCCGCGCAGTGCATGACTTGTGATGGCGGTGAGACGGGACAGAACCTGCGCTTTGCTCTCATCAAAAAACCCGGGTTCCTGATGCCAGCACAGCACAACCATGAGCCGGCCGTTCTTGCGGCGGCAGGGCGTGGCGATCAAGCTGCCCTCGCTATGGCCGGACAGGCTGGCAGCGGCGCGGGTGCGACAACGGCTGAGATCACGGATCTGGCGACGGCGCGCGAACCACTCTATTTGCTCAACCTTCAGCGTGCGTTCGCATTTTAGCGGAAACAGCACGGTCGGTTGGCTCTCTGGGCTGCCGAAGTGGCGTTCGCTCACATCCCCAAAGACCAACACCTCTTGCGCGCCGGTGGTGGACTGGAGCGTCTCGCTCAGCGCCTGCAGGACTGTTCCTTGGGTCTCGGCGCTCGTCATCGCCTCAATCCCGTCCAGCATGGCGTTGGTGACATGCAGCTCGTGCAGCGCACCCTCGCGCGGGGGCGCGGGAGCTGTCAGACGATCAGAGGCGTCGTCCTTGGATAAAGGGGCCGGTCGGATGCTCATATGGGCGAGAGTAGACCGGGTATCCTTAAGGATCGGTGCAATTTTCCCAGCAAATTGCAGCAAACCCGCACGGAGTTTCAGGTCGCAAATGCCAAAAGAGGAAGGTCACAAACTGTTTCAATGTTGGGATTGAAAACAGTGGTAGCGGAGGAGGGACTTGAACCCCCGACACGCGGATTATGATTCCGCTGCTCTAACCAACTGAGCTACTCCGCCGCTCGCTGTGTGGAGGCGATTTACGGAATGCCACCGATAGGGTCAAGTGCGAAAACAAAAAGATGCGGAATTTTCAGGAAGTTTTTTCCACGCGCTACCGCATCTTGTTTGAACTCAGTCAGTTACCTCTGCTGCGAGGGGCGTTATTTGTGCCGAAGGCAGGGGCGAGGCATCTTCAAGCTCGATCAGTTTCGGCAGCGGCAGCTGATCGAGAAGGGCGAAGACCCGTGAGCGGCAGGATTCCCCGACCCAATCGCCGGGGTGAAAAGCCCCCGGCAGATCCGGGTGGCGCAGTGCAATGCGACGCCAGCGATGGACCAGCAGTGTGCGCAGGCAGGCGCGTTGCAGCGGGCTTAGTTCAGGGGGCGGGCCAAGGGGAACAAGGGCGCGGTCCAGTTCGGCGCAGCTTTGGCGCAATGGCTCCGGGAACAGTTCTTCTTGGAGCCACTGTGGGACATGGGCAATCTCAATGTTGGCGACCAGCATGTCTGATGCAGCTGTCGCGGTAGGCTCTGCGTGTCCTGTGGCAAGGCCAGTATGACGGTTGATGCGGATCGCCCGTTGCGGTCTTTGCTCACCGAGCGCGTCCAGTGCTTCCAGACCTTCGGGCGTGCCCGCGATCAGCAGATGCCACGCCCGCGTTTGGCAAGCGGTGCGGGCATATATCCGCGGCGTAACCAGCGCAGATTGTGCGCGACCATAGGGTGTTAGGAAATGGCGCGAGCCTCGGCCACGACGCTCGCTCTCGGTCCAGCCGTCCTTGCGCAGGCGGTGCAAGGCAACACGAATGGCCTCGGGCTTGATCCCAAGGGGGGTGATCACACGCGTCAGGGCGGCGCTGCTGATGCCTGCGCCCTCATCCTGCGCCATGTCACCGAGAAATGAAATGATGATGGACCAGACCCGCTGGCCCTGCGGCTCTGCAAGCGCTGATAGCGCGGTGGCAAACCAGTCATGTGTGTCCAGTGTCATAAAAACACGATAGGGGTTGGCGCGATTGAGCGCCAGCCCCATCAAAATATGCTGATATCACATCCAAAGTGGGTGCGGTCAGAATGCAACCATCGTCAGCAGTTCATATTCCGCCACCAGTTCGTCGTCCTGATTGGTGAGCGTCACGTGCCAGCGTATTTCGCCATATTCCTCGTTGCGCGGGGTCTTGGCCTTGACGGTGAGGCGCACCTTGATGCTGTCGCCGGGCACCACCGGTTTCATGAACCGCAGGTTGTCGAGGCCGGTGTTGGCCAGAACCGGACCCTCGTCCGGCTGCACGAACATGCCCGCAGCAAAGGACAACAGCAGATAGCCATGTGCGACGCGGCCCGGGAAGAACGGGTTCCGTTCGGCGGCGGCGTCATCCATGTGGGCATAGAAGGTATCACCCGTGAACTGCGCAAAATGGGCGATGTCGTCACTGGTCACGGTGCGCGGTGCGGTGTGGAGCGTCTCGCCAATGGCCAAGTCACCAAAGCGACGGGTGAAGGGATGCGCCGGGCCTGTGGTCTCCGGGCTGCCGGGCACCCATTTACCGGTAATGGCCGAGAGGATCTCGGGCGAGCCCTGCACCGCAGTGCGTTGCATGTAGTGTTTCACCGCACGCACACCGCCCAGTTCTTCGCCACCGCCCGCGCGACCGGGGCCGCCGTGCACCATATGGGGCAGGGGGGAGCCGTGGCCGGTGGATTCCTTCATTGAGGTGGCGTTGTTGATATAGACCCGCCCATGAAAGGCCGCGATATTCAGTGTCACCTCACGCGCCACCGCCGGGTCGGCAGTGATGAGCGAGGCCACGAGGGAGCCTTGGCCGCGATTGGCCAGTTCGGCGGCATGCGCAAGGTCGCGATAGCCCATCACGGTGGAAACGGGGCCAAAGGCCTCGGTGTCGTGCACGTGGTGCGCGGCGTCTGGGTCAGCGCAATGAAACAGCATCGGCGGCACAAAAGCACCCTTGTCCTTGTCGGCGCCCTCAACGGTGAAATTATCGGGGTCGCCAAAGACGCGGGTGGCTTCGGTTGCGATCTTGGCGGCTTGCTCCAGCACATCGCGTTTTTGCGACGCCGACACCAGCGCGCCCATGCGGGTGCTGTCGGCGCGCGGGTCGCCAATGGTGATTTTTGCCAGCGCGGTGCTCAGCCCCTCGATAACGGCGTCAACCTGTGCGTCGGGCACAATGATGCGACGGATGGCGGTACATTTCTGCCCCGCTTTGGTGGTCATTTCGCGCTGCACTTCCTTCAAAAAGAGGTCGAATTCCGCGCTACCGGGTGCTGCGTCGGGGCCGAGGATCGACGCGTTGAGGCTGTCTTGTTCCGCCACAAATCGTACGGAGTTTTCAACGATTGCAGGCGTTTGGCGCAGCTTCAATGCGGTCGCGGCAGAGCCGGTAAAGCTCACCACATCCTGACAGGTCAGCCGGTCCAGCATATCGCCAATGCCGCCGCTTACCAATTGTAGCGCGCCCTTGGGCAGAAGGCCGCTGTCCAGCATCAGGCGCACCGCAGCTTCGGTAACGTAGCAGGTGGCGGTGGCTGGTTTTACAATGGCTGGAACACCGGCGAGCAGGGTGGGGGCGAGCTTTTCCAGCATGCCCCAGACCGGGAAGTTGAAGGCGTTGATATGCACCGCAACACCGGGCAGCGAGGTGCAGATGTGCTGGCCCATAAAGCTGCCGTGGCGCGACAGTTGCTCGACCGCGCCGTCTGCATAGACCGTGCTGTCGGGCATTTCGCGCCGCCCCTTGGAGGCAAAGACAAACACCGTGCCGATGCCGCCGTCCACGTCGATCAGATGATCCTTCTGCGTCGCGCCGGTGTCAAAGCTCAGATCATACAATTTCTGTTTGTGGGCGTCCAAATGCTGTGCCAGCGCCTTGAGCATGCGGGCGCGGTCATGGAAGGTCATGGCGCGCAGGGCGGGGCCGCCTGTATCGCGGGCATAATCGAGCATCGCTTGCACATCGAGCGTGGCATTGCCCGCGCGGGCGATCACCTCTCCGGTGATGGCAGAGGCAATCTCGCGTGCGCTGTTGTCCGGTGCGATCCATTCTCCGGCGGCAAAGCTCGCCACATCTTTCGGGCACATGTCTCGGGTCTCCCTGAAGTCTGTTGTGCAACGTGCCTGCGCCCGGTTTCGGGGCGGCCCATTTTCCTGATCAGATATATTGACCGTCCGGTCGGTTTATGCAAGTCTTTTCCCAATCGGGCGCCGGATCGCCCGCCACTGCGAGGGGAGGCATCATGGAACAGAGTATTCTGACGCAGGATCACGGGACGTGGTGCGAGATCACGCTGAACCGCCCGGATCGGCTCAATGCGTTTACCGACGAGATGCATCTGGCCTTGCGTGCCGCCTTGGAAGAGGCGCGCGATTCTGGCAAGCGGGCGCTCTTGCTGACGGGTGCGGGGCGGGGATTTTGCGCGGGGCAGGATCTGTCGGCGCGCAACCCGGATGCGGCGGGTGGCCCGGTGGATCTGGGCTATACGGTGCGCACGTTTTATGCGCCGCTGGTGAACCAGATCCGCGCGTTGGAGTTTCCGGTGGTCTGCGCGGTGAACGGCGTGGCGGCAGGAGCGGGGGCAAACCTGTCGCTGGCCGCAGACATCGTGCTGGCAGCGCAGAGCGCGAAATTTATCCAGTCCTTTGCCAAGGTCGGGCTGATCCCCGACACCGCTGGCAGCTATCACCTGCCGCGCCTGCTGGGCGAGGCCCGCGCCAAAGCGCTGGCGCTGACCGGAGAGCCGCTGAGTGCCGAACAGGCTGCCGACTGGGGGCTGATCTGGAAATGCGTCGCCGATGACGTGCTCATGACCGACGCGCGCGCCCTGACGGCCAAGCTCGCCGATGGGCCGACGCTGGGGCTGAGCCTGACCAAATCGCTGATCCAGACCTCGGGCGCCTATACGCTGGCCGAGCAGCTGGAGCGCGAGGCGGATGCGATGAAAACCTGTGGCGAGAGCGCGGATTACGCCGAAGGTGTGCGGGCATTTCTTGAAAAGCGCCAGCCGGTGTTTCGGGGGGAGTAAGCCATGACCATGACCGCAAAGACCCGCGCCGAGAAATCCGCCGCCGCCATGTGGGCCGACGATCAGGCGTCCAAATGGGCCGGTATGGGCATCGAACGTGTCGACGAGGGCAGTGCCGCGCTGGCCCTGACCGTCGAGGCGCATCACTGCAACGGCCATGGGATCTGCCATGGCGGTGTGATTTTCATGCTCGCCGACAGCGCCTTTGCCTTTGCTTGCAACAGCCGCAATCAGGCGACGGTGGCACAGCACAATATGATCAGCTTTATCGCGCCGGGGCGCAAAGGCGACCGGCTGCTGGCCGAGGCCCGCGAGGTCTCGCTCACCGGGCGCAGCGGTCTTTATGACGTGAGCGTCAAAAATCAGGACGGACAGCTGATCGCGGAAATGCGCGGCTGCTCGCGCGCCATCAAAGGGCATCTGTTTGAGGAAACCGATTCGCCTATGCCCCGCGATTAAGCGGCACCAGGACTATCCCGCGACGGAGGACGCCAATGATAGATTTGACACCCAACCGGTCAGACCTTGACCCGATCGAGATCGCGTCCATCGACGAGATCCGCAGCCTGCAGCTGCAGCGCCTGAAATGGTCGCTGCGCCACGCCTATGACAATGTGGCGATGTATAAGGCGCGGTTCGATGCGGCCGGGGTACACCCGGACGATCTACAAGAGCTGTCGGATCTGGCGAAGTTTCCCTTCACCACCAAGGGCGATCTGCGCGACGCCTATCCTTTCGGCATGTTTGCAGTCCCACGCGAGCAGATCCTCCGGGTGCATGCGTCTTCCGGCACCACGGGCAAGCCGACAGTGGTGGGCTACACGCAAAAGGACATCGACACCTGGGCGGACCTCCTGGCGCGGTCCTTGCGCGCGTCCGGCCTGCGGCGCGGCGATATGGTGCATAACGCCTATGGATACGGGCTCTTTACCGGCGGGCTTGGCGCGCATTACGGCATTGAGCGCCTCGGCGCGACGGTGGTGCCGATGTCAGGCGGCCAGACCGAAAAGCAAGTGACGCTGATCGAGGATTTCCGCCCCGACGGCATCATGGTGACGCCCTCTTATATGCTCAACATCCTTGAGCAATATCACCGCATGGGGATCGACCCTCGAAGCTCTTCGCTGAAGGTTGGCGTCTTTGGCGCGGAACCCTGGACCGATGCGATGCGCCGCGAGGTCGAGGCGGCCTTTGATATGCATGCGGTGGATATCTACGGCCTCTCGGAAATCATGGGGCCGGGCGTTGCCAATGAATGTGTGGAGACCAAGGACGGGCCGGTCATCTGGGAGGATCACTTCCTTCCGGAAATCATCGATCCCGAAACCGGCGCGGTGCTGCCCGATGGCGAGCTGGGCGAGCTGGTCTTTACCACGCTGACCAAGGAAGGCCTGCCGATGGTGCGCTACCGCACCCGCGACCTGACACGCCTGCTGCCGGGCACGGCGCGTTCGATGCGGCGGATGGCCAAGATCACCGGGCGGTCGGATGACATGATCATCCTGCGCGGTGTCAACGTCTTCCCCAGCCAGATCGAAGAGCAGATGCTGACGGTGGAGGCGCTCGCGCCCTACTACCAGATCGAGCTTTACAGCAAGGGCCGAATGGACGCGATGCGCATCCATGTTGAGGTCTTGCCAGCGGCCACCGCGCCTGAACAGCGCGCCGCCTGCACCAAGCAGCTGGCCAAGCGGATCAAGGATATCGTTGGCATCTCGGCAGAGATTTCGGTAGGCGCGCCCGGCAGTGTCGAACGCTCGCAGGGCAAGGCGCGCCGCGTCGTCGATAATCGCGAGAAAGGATAACCGCCCTTGGCCCGGACCATTGCCAAAGACCACGATCAAAAGCGCGCGCTGATCCTGTCGGCCTCGGCGCGGCTGTTTGCCGAAGAAGGCTATGACCGGGCCTCGATGACCCAGATCGCGCGGGCCTGCGGGATCTCCAAGGCGAATATCTACCACTATTACGAGGGCAAGGACGCGCTGCTGTTCGACCTGCTGGACAGCTATCTGCGCAGGCTGCGGGATCGGGTCTGTCAGATGGACCTGGGCGATCTGGATCCGGTGGCGCGGCTTAGACGTATCCTGACAGAGGTGCTCTTGGCCTATGAGGGCGCGGATCACGAGCACAAGGTGCAGCTCAACGCGATCTCGGCCCTGCCGGACCCACAACAGGAGCATCTGCGCGCCTATCAGCGTGAAATGGTGAAATTCATGAGCGCCGCCATCCGCGACGCCGCACCCGAGACGCTTGGTGCGGACAAAGGCAAGTTGCGCGCGGTCACCATGTCCGTCTTTGGCATGTTGAACTGGCATTACATGTGGAACGCCGGGGCTGACACAGAAGATCGCAAAGGCTATGCCGATCTGGTCGCGCGCCTGACGCTTGAGGGTGTTCAGGGGCTGTGAGCACCGTCTTGGGCGACCGCTGCGCCTGATAAATCTGCTGTATCCTTAGCCGTACAACAGTTTCCACAAGATGCGCTCGGACACCCGCCGATTTTAGGGGGTGTCATCGGCAATCTATTGCTGTGTCAAAATTTCTTCGCTTGGAAAGGCTGTTGAACGGTCTAGGTATAACAGAGGCTTATCGTCCGTCCCGTGATGGATCTGAAGGTATTGCGCGGCTGATGCGCTCCTTGCGGGATGACGACACCAAAGAAACGTGAACCATTCAGGAGATGGGAAAATGTCAAAGACTTCAGGTGTGATCGCAGCATTGTTTGCTTCCGCACTCGCCGTGGCGGGCTGTACCGACAATCAGGACATCAACGCCGTATCCGGTGCGCTCGTTGGCGCGGCGGTTGGCAATCAGGTTGGGTCTGGTAGCGGTAAAACCGCGGCGACGCTTGTGGGCGGTGCCGTTGGCGCGCAGCTTGGTGCAAACGCACCACGTCAGTGCACGTATCGCAACGCCAACGGGTCGACCTATAAGGCCGCGTGCCCGTCCTGATCTCGGTATCGGCAGGTCGGTTTTGCCGACCTGCTCGCAAGATAAAAATGCCCCGGCGATGTGCCGGGGCATTTTTGTTTTTGTTGACGGCGCTTACTGTCGCGATGCCAGAAGCGGTGTAATCCGCCGTACGGTGACGCGGCGATTGGCGCGTTCGGCGTCGAGCACAGGCACCGCGAGATCGCTTTCGCCATAGCCTTGGATCACCATGTTTTCCGGTGGCACGTCAAAATACTCGGTGAGGGCCAGCGCTACCGTTTCTGCCCGGCGGTCAGAGAGCGCGAGGTTATAGGTTGCTGCGCCCACCGCATCAGTGTGACCTTCGATCAGGAACACCTCGGTCGGGTTCCGCTCGACCATTTGGCGCAGCGCATTGCCAAGGTCCGTCAGCTCTTCGGCCTGTTCCGGGCGGATCACCGAGGAGCCGGTTTCAAAGGTCACCTTGTCGACGTTGATTTCCGGCACCAAACGGCGCACCGCATCGATGTTACGCACCTGTGCAAGCGAGAATCGACGGTCGATCCCTTCGGGTTGTTGGGCTGCGAGTGCCGCGGCCAGATCCTCAGCGGAGATGCTGCCATCCGTCGAGAAAGCTCTGCGGTTTGGCGATGCTTTGGGCAGCTCTGTTACCACCACTTTTTCAGCCTCTTGTGTGTCGTCGAACAACACCACCGTGCGGCCATCGGTCAGGGTCTTGCTGCGGCGCAACACACGGCCATCGGCGGCGCGGATGGTTTCCACCTCGATGCCGTCCTCGCGTGTGACCACGGTGCGGGTGGAGCCGTCCTTAAACTGGTAGGTCTTCACGTTGGAGCCGGGTTGGCGCAGCAGGGCGTCGTCATTTTTGATGACGCGATACTGACCGTCCTGTTCAACGACCGCGCGGTCACCGCTGTTAGAGACCACGGTCTCGCCAGATTTCAGCAATTGCCCAACTGCCAAAGCGCCAAGCCCGAGGAGAGCCGCTTTTTCCAGTTTGGACAGGCCATCGTCTTTATCGGCTTCTGCGCTCGGCGCGGCGGGGGCGGCGTCTTCGGTCGCGGCGGTCTCGTTCACCTTGGTGTCGAATTCCTCGGCAGAGCTGCGCGCGGTGTCCTCAGTCACGGTCTCTTCAATCACCTCGGCTTCGGCCTCCGCGTCATCGCCTGCGGCGGCTGCTGCGGTGGTTTCGGTCTGGGTTTCTGCCAAGGCGTCGGCTTGTTCCTGACTGTTGCGTTCGGTGACTTCGGGGTTGTCAACAGGAGCACTCTCGGCCACCTCAGCCTCAGCCTCAGCCTCAGCCTCAGCCTCAGCCTCAGCCTCAGCCTCAGCCTCAGCCTCAGCCTCAGCCTCAGCCTCAGCCTCAGCCTCAGCCTCAGCCTCAGCCTCGGTGGTGGCATCGGCGTTTTCTGCCGCCAGTTCCTCCGCTAGCGCTTCAGCGGTCTCATCGGTGGTTGGTTCTGCTTCAACTGCCGCGTCTGCGTCAGCCGCAGCGCCTTCTGCTTGATCGACCTCGGCAGATTGTTCTGCCTCTGCAGGCTCTGTTTCAGCGGTGCTGTCAGTCGTCTCGGCGGGGGCGGTGGTTTCTTCAGCCTCCGCAGCAGAGGCCTCCTCGAGGGGCGTTTCTTGCACCTCTTCCCCGGCGCCTGCTTCTGGTGCGGGTTCTGGTTCAGCGTCTGCCGCCTCTTCCAGCTTTTGTTCGAGGTCGCTCACCTCCTCGGCGGCCGGTGCCAAGGCCGACAGAATTGAGCCAGACTGCAACTCAACCGGCAGGGCCTCATCATAGGTGCCTTCACCATATTGTGCGCAGAACTCGGCAATCGGGTCAGCCCCGTCGGCCTCTGCGTTCGCCTCAGCGCCTTCGCGGCAACGCTCCACAAGTGCAGCGATTTCGGTCTCGCTCATTTTGCTGAGGTCGAATGTTGCATCGCCTTCAGTTTGGGCCACCCCCGGCATCGGCGCTGCTAACGAGGCGATGACGGCCAATGCGGTGGCCGATTTGAAAAATCCCGGTTTCATTGCGAGTCCTTTCCTGTGTCAGCACATGACTGTGCCCCATGAACGCAGAAGTCGGACGAAAGTTGCATCACATAAACGTAAGGGCCACCCATTGGGCGGCCCTTCGCGTGTTCGGACGGCAGTGTTGCGCAGGTCAGATTTCGACCGGGGCAACCATGCCAACGATGTCGTAGGTCTTGCGCAGGATCGGTGCGGTGATTTCGCGTGCGCGCTCCGAGCCCCGAGCGAGGATCTTGTCAATCTCGTCCTGATTTTCCATCAACCGGGCCATTTCGGTGGTGATCGGCGACATTTTATCTACCGCCAGATCGGCCAGCATCGGCTTGAACTCCGAGAATTGCTTGCCACCTACATCCGCCAGCACCTGATCCACAGTCTGACCCGAGAGCGCGGCATAGATATTCACGAGATTGCGCGCCTCGGGGCGTTCTTCCAGCCCTTTTGCTTCCGAAGGCAGGGCCTCGGGGTCGGTTTTGGCCTTGCGGATCTTCTTGGCAATGGTGTCCGCATCATCTGTTAGGTTGATACGGCTTGCATCAGAAGGATCTGATTTCGACATTTTCTTGGAGCCATCGCGCAAGCTCATGACCCGCGTCGCCGCGCCCTCAATCACCGGTTCGGTCAGCGGGAAGAAATCAACGCCGTAGTCGTGGTTGAACTTGGTCGCGATGTCGCGCGTGAGCTCAAGGTGCTGTTTCTGGTCCTCGCCCACCGGCACATGGGTGGCGTGGTAGATCAGGATGTCGGCGGCCATCAGGGACGGATAGGCCAACAGACCCAGCGAGGCGTTTTGCTGGTTTTTACCTGCCTTATCCTTCCACTGGGTCATCCGCTGCATCCAGCCCATGCGGGCGACGCAGTTGAAGATCCATGCCAGTTGCGCGTGCTCTGGCACCTGGCTCTGGTTGATCAGAATGGATTTTTCCGGATCAAGCCCGGCGGCGATAAAACCCGCACATAGCTCGCGGGTGGCCTTTTTCAGATCAGCCGGGTCTTGCCAGACGGTGATCGCATGCAGGTCCACCATGCAGTAGATGGATTCCACATCCCGCGATTGCCAGTCGACGAACCGCTTCAATGCACCGAGGTAATTCCCCAGATGCAGATTGCCCGAAGGCTGGATGCCTGAAAAGACACGCGGGGTGAAGCTGGTTTCGCTCATCGTCGAAAACTCCCGTCTGGAATTATGCACCATCGTCGCTTACCCATGGCGCAGAGTATCGTCAACAGGCCTAGACCCGCAGAGAGCGCGAGAGAGCGCCGGAGAGCAGGACCAATGCAAGATCAAAACCAATCCCCCTTTAACGCGCTGCCACCGGTGGTGGTGGCTCTGGTGATCGTGATCCTCGGGATCGAGATTGTATTTTCGCTCGGCGCGCGCGGCTTCATTGGCGGGCCAGAGGCGGTCGGCTGGCGATTGAGCGCGCTGCAGGAATACGGTTTTGGCGCGCAATATTTCTGGTGGATGTGGGAGAGCGGCACATGGCCCTTCGACCTCCTCAAACGCTTTGTCACCTACGCTTTTGTGCATGGGGCCTTCACCCAGACGATTTTTGTCTGTGTGTTCCTGCTGGCCATGGGCAAGATGGTAGGTGAGGCGATGGGAGAGATCGCCGTGGTGCTGATCTTTCTCGGCTCTGCCATCGGCGGGGCGCTGGCCTATGCGCTCTTGGTGGGCGGCAATGTGGCGTTGATCGGGGGCTTTCCGGCGGTCTACGGACTGATTGGTGGGTTTACGCATCTATTATGGCTGTCGCTAGCGACCGTGGGGGCGCAGCAATATCGGGCGTTCTCCCTGATTGCCTTCTTGATGGGCATTCAGCTGCTCTTTGGCCTGATCTTTGGCGGCAGCCCCGAATGGGTGGCCGACCTCGCGGGTTTTGGCACCGGTTTTGTAATGTCGTTCTTTCTGGTGCCCGGCGGGTGGGCGCGGATCTTGCAGAAACTGCGTCAGGAACGGTGATGGGTTGGGTCCCTGCGGTCAGGCTTTGCCGCGCCGCAGGGCCGATCTGAACTCCGACAGTCTGAAGGCCCCGATGATCTGGCCGATGGCGAAATAGGCCACCGCACCGATTACGATCAGTGCCAGCAGGGCGAGGTAGCGCCAGTAGGCTGTCGCCAATGCCGGGCCGAGCAGCGCGGCGGCGGCGAACAAGACACCGCCCATGGCAATTGATGCCAGCACGATGCGCAAGGACCGGCGTTGAAAGCGCGCGTCAAACTGCGCCGCTGCCCCCATGCGCCGCGCGCCGAGCCAGAGTTGCAACACCATCACCCAGCCCGCGACCGGGGCGGCGATGGCCGGAGCCAGCCAGCCAAAGACAGGTTGCAATCCCACCGCAAGAACCGCGTTCACCACCATTGCCACAAGCGCGTAGTGAAACGGGCTGCGGGTGTCTTCGCGCGCAAAATAAAGCGGTTGCAGCACCTTTTGCAGCACAAACGCTGGCAGCCCTGCGCCGTAGATGGCCACGGCCATTGCAATCGCTGTCGTATCCTGCGGCCCCGTTGCGCCACGCTCATAAAGGACAGAGACCAGCGGCAGCGGAATAGCGATAAAGGCCACGGCGGATGGGATCGTCAGCAGCAGGGAAAATTCGCCCGCGCGCGACAGCGCATCCTGCGCGCCCTGATCGTCTCCGGCCCGCAGGCGGCGCGACAGATCGGGCAACAAGACGATGCCCACCGCGATGCCCACCACACCAAGCGGCAATTGATAGAGCCGATCCGCCAGCGAAAGCCAGGAGACCGCACCGGCGTAGCTGGAGGCAACTGCCTGACCCACCACCAGATTGACCTGCGTCACCCCCATCGCGAGGGCAGCGGGCAGGGCGACGCGCACCAGTTGCTTCATCTCGGGGGTGAGGCGGGGCAATCCGGGGCGCAGGGAGATGCCCGCACGTGCGGCCGCGCTCCAGACCAGCGCCAGTTGCGCAATGCCTGCAAAGGGGATCACCCAGACCAGCCAGTCGATCACCTCTTGTCCGAGCAAAGCGCCCGCGATCATTGCGGCGCAGGCGAGGATGTTCAACAGCACCGGCGCCGCCGCCGCCGCCGCAAAGCGCCCGGTGGCGTTCAGAACGCCGGAAAACAGTGCGGCCAGCGACATGCAAAGGATGTAGGGAAACACAATGCGGCCATAGCCCACGGTCAGATCAAACCGTGCGTCGCCGTCAAAACCGCCGGCGGTCAGCAGCACCAGCGCTGGCATGAACACCATGCCCAATGCCGTCAGCAACAGAACCGAGGCGGCAAGGAGGTTGAACGCATCCTGAGCAAAGCCCTGCGGGTTCTCACCCGCCTCCCAGCGTTTGGCAAACATCGGCACGAAGGCCGCGTTGAACGCGCCCTCAGCAAAGAAACGGCGGAACATATTGGGCAGGCGGAAGGCGGCGTAAAACGCATCCCCCAGAACACCGGGGCCGATATAGGCGGCGATGAGGATTTCACGCATGAAGCCCAGAACCCGGCTCGCCAGCGTCCAGAATCCGACAGTCATAAAGCCGGACATCAATTTGATCGGCTTCATGTATCGGCCCGCTTTGCACCGTCGATGATGGCTTCGCGCAGTTTTTTCTCGAGCGACTGCTGCTTGGCTGCGGAGTGGTATTTCAAACCGAACATGTCCTTCACGTAGAAACTGTCCACCACCTGTTCGCCATAGGTCGCAATGACCGCATTGGCGATATAGACGTTCGCCGCCGCCAAGGTGCGGGCCAGATCATAGAGCAGGCCGGGGCGGTCGCGGGTGTCCACCTCGATGATGGTGTAGATATCAGAACCATCGTTATCAAAGGTGATATGGGTCGGCACCCGGAAGGCACGCTCGCGCTTCTTAATCTTGTCGCGCGATTTCAGCGCGTCGCGGGCGATGACCTCACCATGCAGGGTTTTCTCGATCATGCTGCGCAGACGGGGCAGGCGGGAGGCCTCGAACGGGTGACCGTCGGCATCCTGAATCCAGAAGGCATCGGTCACAAATCCGTCCTTGGTGGTGTAGCTGCGCGCATCGACCACATTGGCCCCCACCAGCGCCAGCGCGCCTGCGATGCGGGCAAAAATGCCCGGATGGTCCGGCATTACGAAACAGGCACGGGTGGCGTCGCGGTCCTCGTCCGGGTGCAGGCGCACCAGCATGGCCGAAGGGTCATCCAGCCGGTCGATCTCGCGCAGCATCTCGGCAAAATCCACATGCGCGGTGACATGCAGCCCCTGCCAATAGGGCGGATAATGGCGGGCGGTTTCGCGTTTGACGGCGGCTTTTTCCCAGTCGGGCAGGGCCTTGCGCAGGCGTTTTTTGGCCTCGGTGCCGCGGTGCTCGCGGTTGAAGGCCTCCAGCCCGTTTTCCATCGCATCACGGGTCTGGTTGTAAAGCGCGCGCAAGAGCACCGCTTTCCAGTTGTTCCACGTATCCGGGCCAACGCCGCGAATGTCGCAGACCGTCAGCAGCAACAAGAGATCCAGCCGTTTGACCGTCTGCACCGCCTTGGCAAAATCGCGCACCGTGCGCGGGTCGGCAATGTCGCGTTTCTGTGCGGTGTCCGACATCAGCAGATGGTAGCGCACCAGCCATTCCACCGTCTCGGATTCGGATTTGTTGAGCCCCAGCCGAGGCGCGACCTTGCGGGCGATCTGCGCGCCAAGAATGGAGTGGTCCTGCGGACGTCCCTTGCCAATGTCATGCAGCAGCATGGCGATGATCAGCACCTTGCGATTGACGCCCTGTTTGATCAGCGAGGACGACAGCGGCAACTCGTCCTCCAACTCGCCCCGCTCAATGGCAGAGAAGTTGGAGATCACTTGGATCGTGTGCTCATCCACCGTGTAGGAATGATACATGTTGAACTGCATCATCGCCACGATCGGCTCGAACTCCGGGATGAAGGTCGACAGAACCCCCAGTTCGTTCATGCGCCGCAGCACGCGCTCCGGGTTGCCGTGTTTCAGCAGCAGGTCGATGAAGATCCGCCGCGCATCCGGGTTGTTGCGCATTTCGTCATCAATCAAATGCAGGTTGCCGCGCGCCAGTCGCATGCTGTCGGGATGCAAGAGCAGGCCAGTGCGCAGGGCTTCTTCGAACATGCGCAACAGGTTCAGCTTGTCCTGCAGGAAACTCTCGGGGTCGGCAATTTCCAGACGATTGTGATTGATCTTATAGCCGGGCTTGATGCGCGGTTTGCGCCGGAAGATGCGCTCCAGCAGCGGTTCGCTCTTGAGTTGGCTGTCTTCGAGTTTGGAGAGCAGGATGCGGGTCACATCGCCCACTTGCGTGGCGTGGCGAAAATAATCCTGCATGAAGACCTCGACCGCGCGCCTGCCGGACGTGTCCTGATAGCCCATGCGCTCGGCGACCTGCACCTGCATGTCAAAGGTCAGTTGTTCGGTGGCACGCCCCGCACTCAAATGCAGATGCGCCCGCACGGCCCAGAGGAAGTTTTCAGCCTTTGCAAAGAAATCGAATTCTTCGGGGCGGAACAGGCCGAGGGGCACCAATTCGGCCACGTCCTGCACCTTGTAGAGATATTTGGCGATCCAGAACAGTGATTGCAGATCGCGCAAGCCGCCTTTGCCCTCTTTGACGTTGGGCTCCACCATGTAGCGCTCGCCCTGCTTGAGGTGGCGGGCGTCGCGTTCGGCCAGTTTGGCGTCGATGAACTCGGCGGCGTCCTTGGCAAAGAGATCCTTTGCCAAACGCTCTTCCAACTCTGCCGCGAGGGGGCCGTGACCTGCCAGAAACCGGTGCTCCAGCATGGCGGTCCGGATGGTGAAATCCTCAGAGCCGAGGCGGATGCAGTCCTTGATGGTGCGGCTGGAATGGCCGACCTTCAGCCGCAGATCCCACAGGATGTAGAGCATGGATTCAATCACGCTCTCCGCCCATGCGGTGATCTTGTAGGGGGTCAGGAACAGCAGGTCGACGTCGGAAAACGGCGCCATTTCACCCCGGCCATAGCCCCCCACCGCAAAGACAGAAATCCGTTCGCCGGTGGTGGGCGTGGCGATGGGGTGCAGCACGTCCACGGCGGCCATGAGCGCTGTCGTGACCAACCCATCGGTCAGATAGGTATAAGACCGGGCCAATTCCCGCGCCGCGAAGGGCTGCAATTCAAAGGCCTCGGCAATGGCGCTGCGTCCGGCCTTATTGGCGTCGCGCAATAGCGCCACCACAGCGGCGCGAAACTCTGCGCCCTGGGCCTCTTGAGCCAAGTCCTGCACCCGCAGGCGGATCGCATCGGTATCAAAAATCATACTGGGGTCGCAGATCAGCGACCCCAGAGGTTCGGGATGGGTTTTGTCGTTGGCGTCCGCCGGTTCAGGAACCGGCTCCTGGGAAGCTACGGGGCGCTGGGTCAATGATGACGACTTTCTTGTCCTTGATCGTTGCGATGGCGAGGCCACGTTCGTTGGTGCCATCAGGACGCAGGCGGAAGATACCCCCTGTGCCTTGGAACCCTGCGGATTGTGTCAGTGCCGCACCGGTCAGCGCACCGGAATTGCCAGAGCTGACAAGTGCACCAATGGCGGCGATGCCGTCATAGGCCAACCCGCCAATCGGGTGAGGCGCTGCGCCGTACGCGGACTGGTAGCGGGCACGGAAAGAGCCGGACTTTTGCGGGTCAGGCATCGCAAACCAGCCATTTTGCACGCCGGATAGTTCCAGCGTTTGTGCCGGAATGTCCCAGCGGGTCAGGCCCATGTACTGCACATCTGTGGTTGCAACACCCGCTTCGGGCAGCAGTTGGGTCAACAGCGGCAGCGCACCTGCGGTGGTGGCGGTCAGGAACATCACGTCTGCGTTCTTTTGGCGAACGCTCTGGGTGATGGTCGGGATCGCATTGATCACGCCCTGCTGGGACAGATCATAGCTCACACTGCCCGCAACGGTCATCCCGCTCTGCACCGCAGCCTGCTGAATCGCGGCGCGTCCGGTCTGGCCTGCGGCGTTATTGCCAGAGACCACGACCATATTGCTCTTGCCTTGGCGCTTTGCGTATTGGGTCAGGCGGCGGGCGGAGTTTTCAAAGGTAGACCCCAGCACAAAGACGTTACCGCCTGCAATGGAGGTGTTGTTGGAAAACGCCAGCACGTTTACGCCACGCTTGGCCGCAGCGATGCCTGCGGCATTGGCGGCCTCAGCGTAAACCGGGCCGAGGATGATGCGCGCGCCATCTTGCACCGCTTGGGTTGCGACGGCAGCGGCAGTTTGTGGATTGCCCGCGGTGTCATAGACCCGCAAGTCCACCTGCACACCGTTCAGGTCTGCAATCGCCAGACGCGCGGCATTCTCTAAACTCTTGGCCAGTACGTCATCACCGCGCTGGGCAGAGCCGCGCGGCACCAGCAAAGCAACCGGCACGGGTTTCGAAGTATTGATGGTGGGCCCACCGCCGGAAATCGCACCGGGATCACAGGCGGCAACGAGTGCAGTGGCAACAACTGTGGTGGCGGTCAGGACAACCTTGCGGGCCCGATTGAAAACAGCAAACATAAAGCGCATAAACTCCCTGTTCCGGGCCGCGACGATATGCTTCGCGTACCCGTTTTGGTTCGGAGCGATCATAGACGACCAGAAAAGCGGGTCCAGCGTGAATCACAAAATCGTCAGTTTGCCGCCGGGGTTATACTTTGTCGCAACTCCCATCGGCACCGCACGCGACATTACTCTGCGCGCCCTTGACGTGCTGGCCTCTGCCGACGTCATCGCGGCAGAGGATACGCGTTCTATGCGTAAACTCCTTGAAATCCACGGGGTGCCCCTCGGGGATCGTCCAGTGGTTGCCTATCACGATCACTCTGGCGCTGGCGCGCGCGCACGCCTGATGGCGGACCTCGCCGCAGGGAAATCGGTGGCCTATGCATCTGAGGCGGGCATGCCGATGATCGCCGATCCGGGCTATGACCTCAGTCGCGAGGCCGCGCAGGCGGGCCATCTGGTGACGGCCGCACCGGGCGCTTCTGCCGCACTTTGCGCACTGACCCTCGCGGGCCTGCCGACAGATGCGTTTTTCTTTGCAGGTTTTTTGCCCAATGCCAGTGGCGCGCGGCGTAAGCGTCTGGAAGAGGTGGCGAATATTCCCGGCACCTTGGTGTTTTACGAATCACCCAAACGCGTTGCGGCCTCGCTTTTGGATATGGCGGAGGTTCTTGGCGGGCGTGAGGCAGCGCTGTGCCGTGAGCTTACCAAAAAATTCGAAGAGGTGCGCCGGGGAACGCTCGCGGATCTCGCCTCAGGGCTTGCCGAAGCCCCGGTGAAAGGTGAAATCGTAATCCTTGTGGACCGGCAGCGAGAAGCTGCAACCAGCGCTGCTGATCTGGAGGCCGATCTGCGCGCGGCCCTGCGTGATAATTCGGTCAAAGATGCAGCCGCGATTGTGGCCGAGGCGCATGGCGAGCCACGCCGCAAGATCTATCAACAAGCGTTGCAAATCGCGCGCGAGAGCTGAGGGCGGATAGCATGGGGCAGGGCAGGCAGGCGCGAGGACAGAGGTCTCATATCGCGGGTGCTGCTGCCGAGGAGATTGCCACCCGTGCCTATCTCGCCCGTGGATATGCTTTGGCCGAAACGCGCTGGCGTGGCCCACATGGCGAGATCGACCTGATCGTTAGAAATGGTGAAGAGGTCATCTTTGCCGAGGTGAAATCCAGCTCCACCCGTGATCGTGCTGCTGCCCGCATTTTGCCTGCGCAAATGCAGCGGGTGATGGCAAGCGCGGCCGTCTTTCTGGATGGCGAACCCAAGGGCCAGCTCACTGAGACGCGCCTTGATGTGGTGTTGGTCTGGGGGGCGGGTGAGGTGGAAATTATCGAAAATGCCTATGGCCATGGCTGAGCCATTGAACATGGCTAAAGCCTGCGCCATGTATCGGTGGTGAAACAAGGGACACATGTTATGAAAATTGCCTTTCAGATGGACCCGATCATGGGCGTCGATATCAACGCCGACAGCAGCTTTCGCCTTGCCGAAGAAGCGCAAAAGCGTGGTCATGAGCTGTTTTACTATGGCCCCGATCAGCTGGCCTATCAGGAAGGGCGCATCACCGCGCGTGGTCATGACATGGTCGTACAACGTGTGGCTGGCACCCCGGCTAAGCTAGGTGAATTCCGCGAGGTCGATCTGGCGGATTTCGATGTTGTCTGGCTGCGTCAGGACCCGCCGTTTGACATGCATTACATCACCTCAACGCATCTGTTGGATCGGCTGAAGGACGACGTGCTTGTGGTCAACGATCCTTTCTGGGTGCGCAATTACCCGGAAAAGCTGCTGGTTCTGGACTTCCCGGAACTAACACCGCCAACCACGATCGCGCGCGATCTCGACACCATCAAGGCGTTCAAGGCCAAACATGGCGATGTGATCCTGAAGCCGCTTTACGGCAACGGCGGGGCAGGTGTGTTCCGGCTGGATGCCAATGATCGCAACCTGTCGTCGCTGCATGAACTGTTCACTGGTTTCAGCCGCGAACCGCTGATTGTGCAGAAATTCCTGCCCGATGTGTCCAATGGCGACAAGCGAGTGATCCTCGTGGATGGTGAGCCGGTGGGGGCGATCAACCGCGTGCCCGCTGCGGGCGAAACACGTTCCAACATGCATGTGGGTGGACGGCCCGAGAAAATCGGCCTGACCGACCGTGACCTTGAAATCTGTGCCGCAATTGGCCCGCTCCTGAAGGAGCGGGGGCAAGTGTTTGTGGGCATCGACGTCATTGGCGATTACCTGACCGAAATCAACGTCACCTCGCCCACTGGCATTCAGGAGTTGGAGCGGTTCAACGGCGTCAATATCGCCGAAAAGGTCTGGGAGGCCATTGAGGCACGCGTTGCGTGAGCCGCGCACTTAACCTGTTGGTGGCAGGGCTGCGCTATCTGGTGCGGCCCCGGTTGCAGCGTGTCAAAGGGCCAGAAGAGGCGCGCGCATCGTTTGAGCGCACCGCACGTCTGGTGTTTCAAACGCCGCCATACCTGTGCCATATCGCGGATCGCGCGGGGCTGGATCGTATCCGGTGTGGTCCCTGCACGCCGGGTAAAATCATCCTTTACTTTCATGGCGGTGGCTATATCGCCGGAAGCACCAAGAGCCACGCGGCGATGCTGGGTCGGCTTTCGCGGCTTTCTGGGTTGGAGGTCTGCGCCCCGGATTATCCGCTCGCGCCAGAGCACCCCGCTCCGGCGGCCTTTGACGCAGCCGTTGCGGCGTGGGCGCATCTGATTGCATCGGGGTATGCTCCCTCTGATGTGGTGATTGGTGGGGATTCGGCAGGGGGCGGGCTGGCACTGGCGCTGCTGTCGCATCTGTGTTGCGCGGGCACGCCGCCAGCGGCCCTGTTTGCCATGTCGCCGTGGTGTGATCTGACCCTGAGCGGTGAGAGCCTGACCCGCAACGCAGACCGTGATCCTTTTCTGCCGGTCGCACGCATCCGAGAGCTGGTGGATTATGTGGTTCCAGCGGGCATGCAGCCTGCTGATCCACGAGTGTCGCCCCTATTTGCCGCGTTTCCCGACTGTCCGCCGGTTCTGTTACAGTATGGCGAAACCGAAATCCTGTTTGATGACTGCCGCCGCATGGCAGAGCATCTGCGTGGATCTGGTGCAGAGGTCTCAGAGTATCTGCACCCCACAGCGCCCCATGTCTGGCATCTGTTTGATGGTTGGATTCCTGAGGCGCGCAGGTCGCTTTGCGATATTGCCTATTTCGCCCGCATGAACCTCTAGGCTCTGACCTCAGCGCGGCAAGCGGTACGAAAGGGCCTCGGCGACGTGATCACGCGCGATCTCGGGCGCGCCGTCCAGATCGGCGATGGTGCGGGCGACCCGCAGCACCCGGTGATACCCCCGCGCGCTGAGACCGAAATGTTCGGAGGCCTGCATCATGAGTGCACGACTGTCGTCTTGGAGCTGGGCGACATCTTGCAGAACGCGTCCTTCGGCGTCGGCATTCACAATCGCCCCATCACAAGCCGCATATCGCTCTGCCTGAATGGCGCGGGCCTGTGCCACCCGCTGGGCGACAGTTGCCGAGCTTTCGCCGGGGCGGCTGCGTTCCAGATCGGCAAAGGCCACGGGCTCTACCTCTATGCGAAGATCGAACCTGTCCATCAGCGGGCCGGAGATGCGCCCCATGTAATCCGCTCCGCAGCTTGGTGCGCGGGGGCAGGCGCGGGAAGGGTCGGTCATGTAGCCACACCGACAGGGATTGGCGGCGGCCACCAGCATGAAACGGCTCGGATAGCGCACATGCGCATTGGCCCGCGCGACCATCACGTCTCCTGTTTCCAGAGGCTGGCGTAGGGTTTCCAGAACGGCGCGGGCAAATTCGGGTAACTCGTCCAAAAATAATACGCCATTGTGGGCAAGGCTGATTTCGCCCGGTTGTGCCCGTCGCCCCCCGCCAACGATGGCCGCCATCGAAGCGGTGTGATGCGGTGCCCGGTAGGGGCGGGCGCGGCTGACTCCTCCGGCCTCGATCAGACCGCAAATGGAGTGGATCATCGATGTTTCCAGCGCCTCTTGCGGCGTGAGCGGTGGCAGGATCGACGGCAGGCGTGCGGCCATCATGGATTTCCCAGCCCCCGGTGGACCACTCATCAACAGATGGTGGCGCCCTGCAGCGGCGATTTCCAGTGCGCGCCGTGCAACCTCTTGTCCTTTAACGTCCGACAGATCCTTGTCAGGTGGGCCATCAATGACCTCGCCTGGCTGTGCAGGTGTAATCACGCCCTGTCCGGTGAAATGGCGGATCAATTCCGACAGGGAGGCCGCGCCGATGACTGTTGCGGCTTCAACCCAAGCGGCCTCCGCGCTTGACCCTTTCGGGCACAGGAGCGTGCGGTCCTGCTCCGCGGCGGCGAGGGCTGCGGGCAGTGCGCCGGTGATTGCAACCAGCGTTCCGTCCAGCGACAGCTCTCCAAGCGAGAGGGTCTCATTGGCCGCCTCGGGGGGAAGTATTTCAAGGGCTGTGAGCAGGGCGACCGCAATGGGCAGGTCGAAATGGCTGCCCTCTTTGGGCAGATCCGCAGGTGACAGGTTGATGGTGATCCGCTTCGACGGCAAGGCAATCGACATCACCGCCAGTGCTGAACGCACGCGATCACGCGCCTCGCTTACTGCCTTGTCCGGAAGCCCCACGATGGAAAAGGCCGGAAGCCCCGGTGCCACAGCACATTGCACCTCCACCGGGCAGGCCTCAACACCCTGAAAAGCAACAGTTTGTGCGCGTGAAATCATAGCTGCCCCCGGAGAAATCTCGGATGAGATTCTCAAGGGACAGTGTTGGAAATCGTGGTTACTGATTGGTTAAGGGTGGCGTGAAGCCTCCGCGAAATCGTGCAGGGTGAATGTCAGAGCGCCCATGGCTTGCGGTCCAGATCCAGCAGATAGGGCTCTGGATCATACCGCACCTCGCGTGCGGTGTCTTGCCACGACAGCACGGCTGGATCGCTCAGGAGTTTGATGCAATAGGCGCGAGTCGCGTCAGAGACTGGCAGATCATAGCCAACGACCCGTGCCGCAACAGGGGTGTAGAACACCTCTGCCAGACTATACGCGCCAAAGAGCGGCCCGGTCGCGTGACCCGATATCTTGCGCGCATGTGCAAAGAGCGCCTCGATCCGCCGCAGGTCTGCCAAAACCGCTTCAGAGGGTTGAAAACCCTGCCAAATATGGCTGAGTTGCATGGGGCAGGCACTGCGCAGGGCGCTGAACCCTGCGGCCATTTCAGCACAAAGCCAGCGTGCGGTGGCGCGGCTCTTGGCATCTTGCGGCCACAAACCCGCGTCCGGGTGGCGCTCCGCGAGGGTTTCGGCCATCGCCATCGTTTCGCCGACCACCGTGCCATCAGGCAACTTCAGGGTAGGCACGAGACGCGCCGGGGCGAGGTCCGCGAGATCCTGCGCCATGGTTCCAGAATAAAGCCCCACAAGCTGCGCGTCATAGGGCAGCGAGAACTTCTCGAGCATGAGCCAGCCGCGCAAAGACCAGCTGGAATACATGCGATCACCGATGTAGAGTGTATATGTCATGGAGCTAGGATAGCCGTGCGCTCTCCATCAGCATAACTAATGTTTGTTGCGCAATATATCACAAAATTTGATTTATAGCGCCTGCACGCCAGCCTTCAACGCTATGATAAATCTGACTCAGGGAGAGGTTGTCGATTTTCTGCGCAAAGGCCTCGGTCGCGGTCAAACGGGAGGCCCGTTGCACCTGACAGAGGATCTGACCGAAATGTCCGACGACGATGATGTCTTGTCCTCTGTGATCTTGTGCAAGCGTATCAAACCGATGTGACACACGCCGCATCAGCGCGTTCCAGCTCTCGCCATTGGGCGGAGCGATGTCACCCGGCTGTTCCCAAAAGGCGCGAATGTGATCAGGGCTTTCGGCGTCGATGTCTTTCCAGCGGCGCAGTTCCCAGTCGCCAAAGTGCATTTCGCGCAGATCGGGTGCATGGGGGAGGCGGTGACGCTTGCCCTGAATCGCATCAGCGGTGGCAACCGCACGGTCGAGATCAGAGGAGATCACCAAAGCCTCACTTGGCAAGCCGTCTGACAGGCGTCTGAGCGCCCCGGTATCCGACAAATCTGCGGGCACATCAGACCATCCCACCATGCATTTTGCATGGGTCGGGCCGTGGCGTATCATGTGGAACCGAGTGATCACAGCGCGCCTTTCAACACCATGGGTAAACCTGCCGCTACCATCACAACACAGTCGGCTTTTGCAGCAAGCGCGATGTTCAAACGCCCTTGCGCCTCACGGAAACGACGCGCCAATGCATTTTCGGGAACGATCCCAAGACCGGTTTCATTTGTTACCACAATCACCTCTGCCGGGCATGTCTCAATTGCAGACAGAAGGCGGTCTGTTTCCTCTTCCAAATTATGCTCAGCTATCAAATGATTAGTCAGCCACATCGTCGCACAGTCCATAAGGACTACATCCTTTGGTTGAGTATTCTCAAAGGCTGTCGCTGCGGTATAAGGGTCTTCGATTGTGGTCCAGTCGGGGCCGCGTTGAGTAAGGTGGCGCGCGACTTTCTCTTTCATTTCAAGGTCAAATATTTGTGAAGTCGCCCAGTAAATTTTGTTTTTGGCTGTCTTAACACAGGCTTGCTCAGCGAATGCGGACTTTCCCGAGGCGGCACCACCGAGAATAATTGTGACTTTGCTGGCCAAGTTGGTTATCCTCAAAGTTGTAAGCATACTGCGCGTCGCGCCGACAGATGCGGCCGCTCAGGTAATTTGCATTCCTACTGTTCACCGGGATGCGATGGGCATCTTTCAAAGATCCGGCACATTTATTTTTGAACCAAAGCCCGCCCTCACACGTTGTCAACGTAGTTCTTAGAACAGGGAGTTTAAAATGGCACTGGACGAGACCACCGAAAACCCCCTCCCGAAGCGGGCGATGAAAGCCGAGCTTCTGGATGCAGAGACAGAGTTGGCCTTGGCCTACGCCTGGCGGGATCATCAGGATGTGCAGGCGCTGCATCGTCTGATCACGGCTTACATGCGGCTTGCGGTCTCGATGGCCTCAAAGTTCCGTCGTTACGGTGCGCCGATGAACGATCTGATCCAAGAGGCGGGGCTGGGCCTGATGAAGGCTGCGGAGAAATTCGACCCAGACCGTGGGGTGCGCTTCTCGACATATGCGGTCTGGTGGATCAAAGCATCGATTCAGGACTATGTGATGCGCAACTGGTCGATGGTGCGCACAGGGTCGACATCATCGCAGAAGTCACTGTTTTTCAATATGCGCCGTGTGCAGGCGCAGCTCGAACGCGAAGCAGAGAGCGATGGCGTGGAATTGGATCGCCACAAGCTGCACCAGATGGTTGCCGAAGAAATCGGCGTGCCCCTGCGCGATGTGGAGATGATGGATGGCCGCCTCGCGGGTGCGGATTTTTCGCTGAACGCTGTGCAATCAGCGGATGAGGACGGGCGCGAATGGATCGACGCGCTGGAAGACGACAGCGAACAGGCGGCAGAGCGGGTTGCGGCAGATCATGATCGCAGACAGCTGCGTGAGTGGCTGGTAACGGCGCTCAACGGGCTGAATGAACGCGAGCGCTTTATCGTGCGCGAACGCAAGCTGCGCGAGGAGTCCCGCACGCTCGAAAGTCTCGGGAACGAGCTGGGCCTGTCCAAAGAGCGTGTTCGCCAACTGGAGGCGGCGGCATTCCTCAAGATGAGAAAGAGCCTTGAAGGTCAGTCGCGTGAGGTGCAGAACTTTCTCGCATGAGAATACCGAATTTTAAGGGCGGACCCCAGGGTCTGCAATTTAGTCTGGCAGCAGCCGCAATTGCTCTTCTGCCCTATACATTCGCTGCCAATGCCGGGCAAAACCCTGATTTGGCAGCCGTTATCGAGAAGGCCAAGCAAGCCGATATCGTTCTGCTTGGCGAAGTTCATGACAATCCGGCGCATCATCTGGTGCAGGCTGAGGTCATTGCCGCGATCAATCCAGTCGCTGTGGTCTGGGAAATGCTGACGCAGGAACAGGCGGAGCTGTTGAACCCAGAAGTGCTCGCTCAACCGGCGCAACTGGGCGAGGTGCTGGGGTGGGCTGAAAGTGGCTGGCCAGAGTTTTCGATGTATCAGTCGATCTTTGCCGCCTCTCCCGCAGCGCAACATTGGGGGGCGGCGGTGCCACGATCAGAGGCACGCGCGGCGGTGGCAAAGGGCGGTGTGGCCTATTTTGGCCAAGAAGACGCAGCCCGCTTTGGGCTAGACATGGCCTTGTCAGAAGACGAGCAATCCGCACGTGAGGCCGACCAACAAGCCGCGCATTGTAATGCGCTGCCGCATGATCTCTTGCCCGGTATGGTAGAGGTTCAGCGGCTGCGGGATGCATCACTGGCGCGGGCCGCGCTCCGGGCACATGAGGGTGCGGACAATGCCAAAGCGGGGCCAGTGGTGATCGTAACGGGAAATGGTCATGCAAGACTGGATCGCGGCGCGGCGGTCTATCTGCGCTATGCAGCAACAGAGCTTTCGGTGTTCTCCCTCGGTCAGGCAGAGGATGGGCAGATTGATGGAACCTTTGATGTGGTGATCCCATCCGATCCGGTGGTGCGCCCGGACCCTTGCGCGGCCTTCAACTGATGCACACAGGCATGTGAGGCAGTGTTTGCCCTTGCACATCCGATTAACTAGGGTGGGCGAGGGCGTTTGTTTTGCCCGGAAAACCCAAACACCGAGGGCGTATCATGCTGTCAGGAAAACACATTCTGCTGATTATTGGCGGCGGGGTCGCGGCCTATAAATCGCTGGAGTTGATCCGGCGGCTGCAAGATCAGGGCGCGCGTGTGACGCCTGTTCTGACCCGCGCTGGCGAGGAGTTTGTAACACCTTTGTCGGTCTCGGCGCTGGCGGGGTCTGCGGTACACCGGGATCTGTTTGACCTGACTGCAGAAGCGGAGATGGGGCACATCCAACTGTCGCGCAGCGCGGATCTATTGGTGGTGGCCCCTGCGACTGCGGATCTGATGGCAAAGATGGCACAAGGGCACGCGAACGATCTGGCCTCGACGCTGCTGTTGGCGACCGACACGCCCGTGCTGCTGGCGCCTGCAATGAATGTGCGCATGTGGGAGCATCCGGCAACCCAACGCAATCTGGCGCAGCTCCGGGTCGATGGGGTTCAGGTTGTCGGCCCCAATGAAGGGGGCATGGCCTGTGGTGAATACGGCCCCGGCAGGCTTGCGGAGCCGGATGAAATCGTCCGCGCCATCGCTGCGCAGCTTCAGGCCGGGCCGCTTAAGGGGAAGCGTATTATCGTCACATCTGGCCCGACCCATGAGCCGATTGATCCTGTGCGCTACATCGCCAACCGATCCTCTGGGGCGCAAGGGGCAGCGGTGGCCCGTGCTCTGCGGGCATTGGGTGCGGAAGTGGTGTTTATCACGGGCCCGGCAACGGTGCGTCCTCCTGAGGGGGTGCAGGTGGTGCCTGTGGAAACCGCGCGTGAGATGCAGGCCGCTGTGGATGCTGCATTGCCTGCGGATGCGGGCGTTTTTGCCGCTGCGGTTGCGGATTGGCGCGTGGCATCTGCGTCTGATCGCAAGCTTAAGAAAACCAAGGACGGGATGCCGCGTCTGGAATTTGCCGAAAACCCGGACATCCTGCGTGATGTCTCGACCCGTACCGAAGGGCGACCCGGTCTGGTGGTCGGATTTGCAGCGGAAACCAACGATGTGGTGGAGCACGCCACGGCAAAACGGCTTCGCAAAGGCTGCGATTGGATCGTCGCCAATGATGTATCACCCGCCACGGGAATCATGGGGGGGACGGAAAATGCAGTGGTTTTGATCACTGCTGATGGGGCGCAGCATTGGCCGCGGATGCCAAAAGAGCAGGTGGCCGCGCGTTTGGCTGAAAAAATCTGCAACGCACTGTCCTCGCCAATCTCGGGGAATTGACAGCAATAAAACTGCAAAGCCTTCAATCGGAATTGCCGCATATACCCCTTAGGCTGGGTTTGTGCGTGAAACTTGTGCCTTCGTTTTTTACGCTCGAACGATAGGGAATTAAGCGATTAAGAGGTAAAACAACCTCCAGATGATCAGAAAGGATCATATCGGAGGTGTCGCAGGTGATGAGCAGCAAAGTTAAATCCCTCTATCCGAGGGGGCTGACCCCCATTTGGGGCGCAAACTGATGGCACTGGCAGATCGTGATATTCTGGTGTTGGAAGATGACATCCTGCTCGGCCAGCTGTTGTGTAACATGATACGCATGTACCGCATTGGTCTGCCCCATCTGTCGCTCAGTGAGGTTGATGCCTGCCAGATGATGCGTGAGCGCGATTTTCACATTTGCTTCTTGGGGCTTCGGCTTCGGACGGGCGTGTGCGAACGTGCTGTGGCACTGGCCAACGCCAAGAGAATTCCCACTTTGCTGATGGCGGATGCAGAAGGTCTTGAGCCGCTCTCCATCCAACCGCAACGGGGCTTAGTGGTTCAAAAACCCGCCAGCGAAGAGATGATCCGCGATGCGGCCGCGGCGCTCCTGATGCAAGAAGCAGTGCGCTGACGCATCGAGCTCTTTGAGGTGAATTTTTGAACCACAAATGATTTTCACTCGCCACCCAGCGTGCTAGCGTGGTTGAGAAGTGGCAGTCGTAATTTTTCCAAAGTTGTTATTGTAGCGCCCGAGAAATACCGAGGCCTTTTCAAGGCTTGCGCACGACAGGCTAGAAAACAAGGTTTCGTCCATGAGGACCCGCAAATGAGCGATCACACTATTCCCTTTATGGTCGGCATTGCCGCCTCGGCTGGCGGTTTGGAGGCTCTTTCAGAGCTGGTGCAGGAGTTGGGGGAGCAGAATTCGGCCTCTTATGTCATTGCCCAGCACATGTCCCCGACACATAAAAGCATGCTGAGCGCATTGATCGCGCGCGAAACCCGGCTGCCGGTGAAGGAACTGACCGCCGAAGAGGACATCTGGCCGGAGGTGAATACCATCTATGTGGTGATGCCCGGTCAGGATGTGGTGATCGCCAAAGGGGGCAAGCTGGGGTTGCGGGAACCGGATGGCCAGCGTGGACGTCCCAAACCGCTGGCCGACCGTCTGTTTAAAACCATGGCGGAGGAATACGGCGAGAACTGTGCCGCCATTGTTCTGTCGGGCACGGGCAGCGATGGCAGCTACGGGGTGCGCGCCATTCGTGAGGTGGGCGGGATCACCATTGCGCAGGATCCAGACAGTTCCAAATATTCCGGCATGCCGTCGTCGGCCCTGCAAACCGGATGCGTCGATCTCACGCTCTTGCCGCGCGAAATTGGCGAGCATCTGGGCAAGATTCTCTCGCGTCCGCGTGATTTTACCGAACTGCAGGAATTGCACCACAAACCGCACAAGCTCTCTGATCTGTTTCAGATCCTGACGGCGCGCACCGGTGTGGATTTCCGGGAGTATAAGGCCTCCACCATCAATCGCCGCATCGCACGACGCATGCTTGCATTGGGGTTTTCCGAATATAACGCCTATGTGGATTTCTGCCGCCGTGATCTGGCGGAGGTCGATGCGCTCTACAAAGATCTGATGATTTCGGTGACGCGGTTCTTTCGCGACCCGCAGCAGTTTGAGGCGCTCAAGTCCAATATCGAGGCTATGGTCTCGAAAATGGACGCCTCTGACCAGCGCACCATGCGTGTCTGGGTATCGGGCTGCGCCACCGGTGAAGAGGCCTATTCGGTTGCGATCCTCTTTTTGGAGGCGATGGGGGGGCTGGAGAAAGTGGCGCAACGCCGCCTGCAGGTGTTTGCCACCGATATCGACCAGCAGGCATTGGATGTGGCACGGCGGGGGGAATATCCGATTTCCGCGGTCAGCGACATTCCGGACGAACTGGTGGATCGCTACTTTGTTGAGCGTACCGAAACCATTGAAGTCAAGAAGGCGCTGCGGGCATTTGTTCTGTTTTCACGCCACAATGTCATTCAGGATCCGCCGTTTACCAATCTTGACTGCATCAGCCTGCGCAACCTGTTGATTTATTTCAATGGCACCCTTCAGGATAAGGTGCTGGCGCGGGTTGGGTATGCTCTGGTTCCAGACGGATTGCTGTTTTTGGGTGCGGCCGAGACTGTGGGGTCGATGGAAAACATCTTTGAGCCCACCACCCCCTCCGACCGGATTTACCGCAAGCGTGCAATGACGCGCAAACCGGCGTTGCAGTCTTTTCTGGAAGAGACTTCTCCGCGCCCTGCGCAAGAGCAGACCTCGGTTCGTTTCTTGTCGGATAAGAACCGCCATCACGGCTCGACCCGCCAGTTTGATAGCCTGATCCGGGTGCTTGCACCCAACGGGTTCCTTGCGAGTTCGACGGGGGCGATCCTGCGGATTATTGGCGATATTTCTTATGTGACGGCGCTTACGGAAAGCTCGGGGTTGCAAGTCGATCTGAAGATCTTGATTCCGTCCCTGCGCAGCGAGGCCTCTAGCCTCATCAACGTCGCGTTGCGGTCTCGTGGTGTGCGCAGTGGGCAATGGCATCCGTTGCCTCGGTCCGATCATGAACAGGTGCGCCTGACCTGCTATCCGATTGCCGCACCCAGTGATAGTGACGGAGATGGGGCCAGCGTCGTGCTGATCGCGGTGGAGACCCGGATCAAGGAAGAGCAAACCGCAAGCCCCGAACATCTCGACCCGCAAGAGCAGGACCGCTACATCCGTCAGATCGAGGACGAGGTGATTTCGACCCGCGAAGCGTTGCAGCAAACCATCGAAGAGTTGCAGACCGCAAATGAGGAACTGCAGTCCGTCAACGAGGAAATGCAGGCTGCGAATGAGGAATTGCAATCCACCAACGAGGAGCTTGAGACCTCGAATGAGGAATTGCAGTCCACCAACGAGGAACTGATTACCGTCAACGAGGAAATTCAGGTCAACTCAACCGAAATCCAGCATGTGAGTGCGGAATTGACCGCCGTGTTGCGCGCCAATCCCTTTGTCATGATCGTGGTGGATCAGGCGTTGCAGGTTCGGCATGCATCGCGGCAGGCCATGACCATGTTCGAACTGGATTCGTTGCCGAAATCCGGCATTCACATCAGCCAATGTGCGCCGGTGAAAGGGTTGCCGGATCTGACATCACGGATTTCTCAGGTGTTTCGCTCCAGCGCACCGCTGGTCGAAAACGCTGAATTTGGTGGGGAAAACCACGAGATGACCTTTACGCCGTTCCGCCAAAAGGACGGCCGAGAGCTGATTGGTGTGGCCGTTACCATCGTCTGAGGCCGCGCGTGAAAGCTGTCGCGCACAAGGATGTGCGGCAGCTTTAAGAACCATGTGGCAATTGCCTGCCGTTCCGGGGCATAAACGCTGCGCACAGGTGGGCGAGACAGGCCCATATGACGCAAGCGTAAGAAGGATAGCCCCATGACTGCAGCGCCCTTTGCGGTAGAAGTGAAAATCATCGACCCGCGTATTCGGGACTGGGGAATGCCCAGCTATCAGACCCAAGGCTCTGCGGCGATTGATCTCTTTGCCTGTATCGACGCCCCAATGGAGATCGCAGCACAAGCGCCCGCTGTCCTAATCCCGTCTGGGCTTGCGTTTTACATGGGCGACAATGCCTGCGCAGCCCTTGTGATGCCGCGTTCGGGTCTTGGTCATAAAAAGGGTCTGGTGATGGGCAATAACGTCGGGTTGATCGACGCTGACTATACCGGCCAAGTGTTTATCAGCGCATGGAACCGGAACCCGCCGGGCACCGATGCCATCCGTATTGAGCCAGGCGAACGCATCGCGCAGCTGATGTTTGTGCCAGTTCTGCGTGCAACCTTGAATGAGGTTGAGGATTTCTCTGACAGCACCGAGCGTGGGGCCGGGGGCTTTGGTTCCACCGGTGCCGGAGCCAAGCCGGTATGATTCTGGTCCTCGGGCTTGCTGGGCTGATCTGGTGGGGCGGTCGTCTGGTCGGTTTCTCCCGCCCAATGCGCATGGCGCTGCTGGCGCTGCTTTATGCGGCGGTCTTGCTTATTCAGCTCACCTTGCCCGAGGGCAGCCCACTGCGTGAAGCGACTGGCGGTTCTGCCAGTCTGTGGCTGATCTTGGGTGGCGTTGGTGTCATCGTGGCGCTTTATACTGCGGTGTTGAAGCGCCTGCGCCAACGTGTCGAAGCCAATGACAACACCCCGGAGATGCAAAAATCCGAGGCTCCTTTTCGTGATGTAGAACTGGACCGTTATGCGCGCCATATTGTGCTGCGCGAAGTAGGCGGTCTGGGGCAAAAACGTCTGAAGGATGCAAAGGTTCTGGTGATCGGGGCCGGGGGGCTGGGCGCACCGGCGCTTCAGTACCTCGCAGCAGCGGGTGTCGGCACCATCGGGGTGATCGACGACGATGTGGTGGAAAACGCCAACCTGCAGCGACAGATTATTCATCGCGACCAAGACATCGGTATGCCAAAGGTCTTTTCCGCGCAGGCTGCGATGGAGGCACAGAACCCCTTTGTTGAGGTGCGTCCCTATCATCGCCGCCTCAGCGATGAACTGGCGGCAGAACTCTTTGCTGACTATGATCTGATCCTCGACGGGACAGACAATTTTGCCACCAGATATCTCGCCAATCGCACGGCGGTTGCTCAGAAAAAACCGCTGATTTCGGGCGCGCTGTCGCAATGGGAGGGTCAGATTTCCGTCTTTGATCCCGTCATAGGTGGCCCTTGCTATCAATGTATCTTCCCTGAAAGCCCCGCAGAAGGTCTCGCACCGAGCTGCGCCGAAGCAGGCGTGATTGGACCTTTGCCCGGCGTATTGGGCGCAATGATGGCTGTGGAGGCCGTGAAACAGATCACTGGCGCCGGAGAGGTCTTGCGCTCACAGATGTTGATCTACGATGGTCTCTATGGTGAAACCCGCCGGATAGCGCTGAAAGCGCGCGCCGATTGTCCGATTTGTGGACCCCATAATGGCAACCCGGCCCCGACAGGAGAAAACTGATTATGACCCGCACCCTTGCCCTGAGCGCCCTTGCGACGGCGATCTTTGCCACTGGCGCTTTTGCCGCCGATCTGCCGGATCTTGAGGGGCGCGAGGTCGTATTCGCGACCGAAAACACCTATCCGCCGTTGCAGTTCATTGACCCAAACAGCGGTGAGGCCATCGGCTGGGAATATGACGCAGTCGCCGAGATCGCTCAGCGGCTGAACATGACCGTGGTCTATGAAAACACCAGCTGGGATGCGATGATCCCGGCGATCACCGCGAGCCAATACGACATCGCCATGAATGGCATCACCATTCGTGATGACCGTAAGGAAAAGGTAGATTTTTCCGACAGTTACCTGACCTCGCAGATGCGTATGATCGTGGCAGGCGATGAGGAACGGTTTGTCGATGCCGCGGGTTTTGCAGCCGACGAGGACCTGCTGGCCGCCGCTCAGCCCGGCACCACGCCCTTTTATGTGACCGTCTATGATGTGTTGGATGGTGATGAGGCCAATCCGCGCATCAAACTCTTTGAAACCTTTGGCGCATCGCTGCAGGCCTTGCGCGCTGGTGATGTTGATCTGGCGCTCTCGGACAGCACCGCTGCTGCCGGGGTGGTCGCCGCCTCTGATGGGGCGTTCAAAATCGTGGGTGAACCGCTCGGCACCGAAGATTTCGGCTTTATTTTCCCTAAAGGTAGCGATCTGGTCGAACCCGTGAATGCGGCGCTGGCGGAAATGAAAGCGGACGGCACGCTTGATGCGCTCAATAAGAAATGGTTCCTCGACTATAAGATGGGCCAATAAGAGCCTCTCTTTTTGAATTTTAATACCGCCCCGGCCAGACAGTAGGCCGGGGTTTGTCGTGACAGGGCAAGCACATGACCAATCGCCACAAGCGCGAAGACAAAGAAGATTTCCCGTGGTGGCTGGTGGCCGTCGGGCTGACGGCAGTCTATCTGGGCATTGAGGTCGCGCGCAGCGATGTCTACGCCCAGATCATGAACACGCTCTGGCGTGGGGTGGGGATCACCGTCTTTGTGACGGTCGTGAGCTTCTTTTCGGCCTCCGTTTTGGGCATGGCGCTCGCGCTGGGCGCAGATTCGCGCTGGCTTGTGCTGCGTCAGATTTGCCGGTTCTACGTCGAGGTGGTGCGCGGCGTGCCGATCATCGTGCTGTTGCTTTATGTGGCCTTTGCGCTGGCACCGGCCCTGGTGGATCTGCGCAACTGGTTGGGCAGTTTCATCGGGCTGGAAGAGATCCGCACGCGAAACTTCCCGCTGTTGTGGCGCGCCATTGTGGCGCTGATGATCGCATACTCCGCCTTTATCGCTGAGGTGTTTCGCGCAGGCCTGCAATCGGTACCCGAAGGTCAGGTCGAGGCGGCAAAAGCGCTGGGTCTCAACTGCTGGCAGCGGTTCCGGTTCATTGTATTTCCGCAGGCGATCCGCACGATCCTGCCGCCGCTTGGCAATGATTTTGTGGCGCTGGTCAAGGATTCCTCGCTGGTGTCCGTGCTCGGTGTTCTCGACATCACCCAGCTTGGCAAGGTCACGGCGGCCAGCAATTTCCGCTATTTCGAGACCTACAACATGGTGGCGCTGATCTATTTGGCGATGACCATTTCCCTGTCGTTAGGCCTGCGCGCACTGGAACGCCATTTGCGCAACAAGCAGGATCAGCGATAGCGGGGCAGGCCGTATTGCAGGCGTAGAAACCGTCGTGGTGCAGACAGATTGCAGGTCGGAGGGGAAGGCGCTAGCGTCGACCCAAAGGAGACCTCACATGACAAATCCGCTGCTGCGCGACTGGCAAACACCCTTTGGGATTGCGCCCTTTGATCAGATTTCCGACGATGATTTTGCCCCCGCGCTCGATCAGGCCCTTGCGGTGCATCAGGCGCAGATCGAGGCCATCGCCACCAATCCCGAGCCTCCCACATTTGCCAATGTGGTGGAGGCGTTGGAGACCCCCTGTCAGCAGCTCGAGCAGGTGCTGTCGGTGTTCTTCTCGGTTGCCGGGGCGGACAGCAACCCGGCGCGTGAGGCACTGCAGCGGGAGTTTTCGCCCAAGCTGGCCGCGCATTTTTCGGCGATCACTGCAAACAAGGCGCTCTATGCCCGGGTGCAGGCGGTCTGGGAGCAGCGCGATGACCTTGACCTGACGGATGAGCAGGCCCGTGTGCTGATGCTCACGCACCGTGGGTTCGTGCGTGGTGGTGCGGCGCTTCAGGGTGCGGAAGATACGCGCATGCAGGAGATCAAATCACGCCTTGCGACACTTGGGACCAATTTCACACAGAACCTCCTTGCGGATGAGCGGGAGTGGTTCATGGAACTCTCGGAGACCGACCTCGAAGGCCTGCCCGAATTTGTGGTCAAAGCCGCGCACACGGCGGGCGACGAAAAAGGCGCGTCCGGTCCGGTGATTACGCTCGCGCGTTCGATCGTGACGCCCTTCCTGCAATTTTCGCCCCGACGGGATCTGCGCGAAAAAGCGTTCCGCGCCTGGGCGGCGCGTGGCGCGAATGGCGGTGACCACGACAACCGCGCAATTGCCGCTGAAATCCTGGCCCTGCGCGAAGAGCGCGCCAAGCTGCTGGGGTATGAGAATTTCGCCGCCTACAAACTGGAAACCGAAATGGCCAAGACGCCAGAGGCCGTGCGCGGTCTCTTGATGGATGTCTGGGGGCCGGCTAAGGCGCAGGCCGACAAGGACGCCGAGGTGCTGACGCGGATGATGCATGAGGATGGCATCAACGGCGATCTGGAGCCGTGGGACTGGCACTATTACGCAGAGAAACGCCGCAAGATCGAACATGACCTCGATGAGGCAGAGCTGAAGCCCTACTTGCAGCTTGACCGGATGATCGAGGCGGCCTTTGCCTGCGCCAATCGCCTGTTTGGGCTGGAGTTCGCACCGCTTGATGTGCCGCTTTATCACAAGGATTGCCGCGCGTGGGAGGTGACCCGGAACGGCAAGCATCTGGCGGTGTTCATCGGCGATTATTTTGCCCGTGGTTCCAAACGCTCGGGCGCGTGGTGTTCGGCGATGCGGGCACAGGCGACGTTCCCCGAGGTGCAGACGCCCATCGTGGTCAATGTCTGCAATTTCGCCAAAGGGGACCCGGCGCTGTTGTCCTATGACGATGCGCGCACGCTGTTTCACGAGTTCGGCCACGCGCTGCATCAGATGCTGTCGGATGTGACCTACGAGAGTGTCTCCGGCACCTCCGTGGCGCGTGATTTTGTGGAACTTCCGAGCCAGCTTTATGAGCATTGGCTCGAAGTGCCCGAGGTGCTGCAAGAGTTTGCCACCCACGCGGAAACTGGCGAGCCGATGCCAAAGGCAATGCTCGACAAGGTGTTGGGAGCGGCGACGTTCAACATGGGCTTTCAGACCGTGGAATATGTCGCTTCGGCACTGGTGGATCTGGAGTTCCACGACGGTGCCGCCCCCGCTGATCCGATGGCAAAACAGGCCGAAGTTCTGGCCGAGATTGGCATGCCCTCAGCCATTGTCATGCGCCACGCAACGCCGCAGTTTGCGCATGTGTTTTCGGGCGATGGCTATTCCTCGGGCTATTACAGCTACATGTGGTCCGAGGTGATGGACGCGGATGCCTTTGCCTCCTTTGAGGAGGCGGGGGGCGCGTTTGACCCCGAACGTGCCAAGGCACTGGAGGCGCATATCCTCTCCAAGGGTGGGTCTGAGGATGCGGCGGATCTTTATACGGCGTTCCGGGGAAGGTTGCCCGGTGTTGAGGCGCTTTTGAAAGGGCGCGGGCTGGCAGCGACGTAAGCGCCCCCTGTGAGGGCGCGGCCTCCGGCGGAGGTATTTTGAAAAAGATAAAGAGGGGCGCGATGCGGCGCCCTTCTTTATTAGTAGCCGCGCTCGCGGTCCACCACATGCACAAAATCTTCACCTGCCTCGCCGCGGCGGATGTTTTCTGCAATCACGCGCGATGCGGTGAGGGGCCGGGTTTCGGCGGCAATATGCGGTGTGACCGTGACGCGGGGATGTGCCCAGTAGGGATGGTCCTGGGGCAGGGGCTCCACCCGGAAGACATCCAGCGTTGCGTGGTCGATCTGACCGCTGTCCAGCGCAGCCAGCAGAGCCGTGTCATCGATCAGCGGCCCACGCCCCGGATTGATGAGGCGCGCGCCTTGGGGGAGATACCCGAGGCTCTGTGCATTCAGGATGTTTTCTGTCTGCGGGGTGTCTGGCAACAGCAGCACCACGATCTGCGCGTCTGCGAGCGCAGGCTGGAGACCATCAGAGCCGTGGTGACAGGTCACATCCGGCAGATCCTTGGGGGTGCGCGACCATCCCGATACTGGAAAGCCCAGCTGGGTCAGGGCCTTGGCGCAGGCTTGACCCAACGCGCCGAGACCGAGGATGGTCACCGGGCGTTCCTCTGCCAATGGGGGCACATAGGGCTGCCAGCGGTCTTGCAATGCAACGGACCGGTCGATTTCCAGATGGTAGCGCAGCACGTGGCCGGTGACCCATTCGACCATGGATTGGGTGAGGCCCGGATCAACCATCCGACACAGGGGCTGGGTCAGAGTTTCGTTGCCGGTGATCTTCTCAACCCCTGCCCAGAGGTTCAAAACCGCCTTGCAGCGCGTGTAGGGGCGAAAATCCTGCACGCCCGAATTGGGCGCATAGACGATGTAGTCGACGTCTTCGGGTGCAAAATCCTGACGCAGATCGACCTTCAGCCCATTGGCGACAAATGCGGCTTTGAGCGGGGCCTCATAGGTCTCCCAGCGTTCGGGACGGGCGGCAAACAGGGCGTTGATCATGTGGCGAAAACTCCGTCCATATCTGCAAAACCTTTGACTTCGATGGGGTTGCCGGCAGGGTCATAGAAGAACATCGTGCTTTGTTCGCCCGGCTCGCCCTTAAATCGGGTGGTTGGGGGGATCTCAAACTCCACGCCAGCTTCGTGCAGACGTTCGGCGAGGCGTTCCCATTGATCCTGAGGGAGGATCACCCCGAGATGCGGCATCGGGACGAGGTGTTCGCCAACCCGGCCGGTTTTGGCGGTTTCAAAGGGTGTGCCCTTGTGGAGCGATATCTGGTGGCCGAAGAAATCGAAATCAATCCAGCTGTCGGTGCTGCGTCCAGCGCGGCAGCCCAGTGTCTCTGCATAGAAGCTGCGCGCGGCGTCCAGATCGTCAACGTGATAGGCGAGGTGAAAGATGCTCATTCGGCGTCTCCTGCGGTTGCATTGCATTTGAGTTCTGCATAGCGCTTCGAGAGCTTAACATGCTAGCTTGTTTTTGAAGGTTCAGTCGTAAGGAAAACTGTGGACACGCGATTTGTTGCCAGCCTATTGGCCATTGTCGACGAAGGCTCCATTGCCGCTGCGGCGCGACGTGCTGGCGTGACGGCCTCAGCGCTGTCGCAACGGGTTGCTGCGTTGGAGGGTGATCTCGGGGTTGCGCTGCTGCGGCGTGAGGGGCGCATGGTGCGGCCTACCCATGCCTGCAGCCGTTTGTTGCCGCGACTGCGGGAATTCATGCGGTTGGAAGGAGATCTGCGTGCAGACCTGCGAGGGCATGGGATGGCAGGCACCGTGCGCGTTGGGGCGATTTCTACCGCGTTGGGAGATTGGGCCGCACCTCTGCTGCGGCATCTGCGTGCCACTGCCCCTGAGGTGGATCTGCGTTTGGTTCCGGGGACCTCGTCTGGATTGCTCGCGCTGCTGGAGGCGGAAGAAATCGATGTGGCTGTGGTGGTGGAGCCGCCTATGACGTTACCGAAATCACTGCGGTTTCAGCCACTTCTTAATGAGCCGATTGGCTTGCTCAGCCCCGTGCAGGGACCCTCAGACAAGCTGCCCTATCTGGTCTATTCACGCGATGCGTGGGGAGGGGCTTTGTGTTGGTCCGCGCTAAACGCGCGTGTCCATGATCCTGCGGTTCTGGTTGAGATGGATGCGTTGGAGACCATTGCCCAGATGGTCGAGGACGGGGTGGGCCAGGCGGTGCTGCCAAGATGGCGCGGTCTGTCGCGGCACGCGCCCAAGGCGCAGTTCGCACCATGGCCAGATGTGCATCGCACCATAGGTTTGGTGCATCGCTTGCGGGATTTGGACAGCCCCTTGCTCGCCCTTGTGCGGGACGGGATCGGAGGCGGGCGTCTTGATCTTTAGCGCGGGCGGTGGACGTTGGCGCTCTGCACGATGCCGAAGGCTGCCAAAAGCACCAACATCGCCGACCCGCCATAAGAGACCAGTGGCAATGGTACGCCCACAACGGGTGCAAGCCCCATCACCATCGACATATTGACTGCAAAGAACAAAAAGAAGTTCAGCGCGATCCCAAGTGTGACCAGCGACGAGAAACGGTCCTTGGCCGAGATCGCGGTGGAGACACAAAAGACAATGATCATCACATAGATCGACAGCAGCATCACACCGCCCACAAACCCGAATTCCTCGGCGAGCGTGGTGAAGATAAAATCGGTCTGCTTTTCCGGCAGAAAGTTCAGCCGCGATTGGGTGCCTTGCATGAACCCGCGCCCTGACCAGCCGCCGGACCCTAGGGCAATTTTGGATTGGGTGATGTGATACCCCGCACCCAGAGGGTCTTGGGATGGATCAAGGAAGGTGTCGATCCGGCGATACTGATAGTCCTTTAGCAGTTGCCAATCGGTGCCCCGGCTTTGAAATACGGCCGCCACAAGCCCCCCTGCTGCGGCAAACACCGCTGCAAAATAGGCCCAGTGCACGCCAGCCAGAAACATCACGCCACCCCCTGCCGCCAGCAAGAGAATGGAGGTGCCAAGATCGGGTTGCTTGAGTACCAAAAAAGTCGGTGCGAGGATCAAAAACAGTGGCAGCAACACAAACAGGGGCCGCGATGTGCGATTTGCCGGGAGCCAGTCGTAATAGGCGGCAAGCACCATTACGAGGGTGATTTTCATCAACTCTGAGGGTTGTAGACGAATGGGCCCAATGTCGACCCAGCGTTGCGCCCCCATGCCGACAGAGCCGAAGAACTCCACTGCTACCAAAAGCACCAAGGCCAAAAGATAGGCCACCACCGAGATATTGCGCCAAAACCAGATTGGCACCATTGCCACCACCAGCATGACGCCCAGCCCGAGCAGAAAACGCTTGGCCTGCGGTTCGACCCATGGCGTGAAAGAACCTCCCGCCACAGAATAAAGCATCAAGAAGCCAACACTTGCAGCCGCAGACAGCAACAGCACCAGCGGCCAGTTCAGAAAGAGGATCTTGCGCAGCCCGGTTGGGGTCGATTTTGCGTGATATTCAAGATAGCTCATGCGCGATCACTCCCGCCGCTCTCGGTGCGTTGGCGCATCTCGCGTTCAAGACGCTCTTGCTGTGCTTCGATCTTGCGCCGGTCACCAGCCGGATAGGCCTCCAGCGGCGGGGTGCCACCATAAAGCGCCTGCAACAGCACATCGCGCGCAACAGGGGCCGCAACAGAAGAGCCGCCACCGCCATGTTCAACCACAACGGCGACCGCGTATTTCGGTTTGTCATAAGGGGCGTAACACACATAGAGCGCGTGGTCGCGGCGCTCCCATGGCAAATCCTGATTTCGGATAACCCCCGATGCGCGTTCCGCAGCGGTGATGTTCCTCACCTGACTGGTGCCGGACTTCCCGGCCATGCGCATCCCGTCCCCGATAATGCGCGAGCGGTAGCCCGTGCCGCGTCGGTCGTTGCTGACCGCATACATGGATTTGCGCACATGGTTGAGGTGGTTTTCATTGAGCCCGATCGGCTCACCGGCGCCGGAGGGTTGTTCGACCCCATTGATGGATTTGACCAATCTCGGAGAGACTGCGCGGCCCGACGCAAGGCGCGCTGTCATCACCGCCAACTGCATGGGAGAGGCCAGCATATAGCCCTGACCGATGGAGGCATTCACGGTGTCGCCCACCAGCCAGTCCTGACCGTAGGTGCGCGATTTCCATTCACGGTTCGGGGCCAGACCTGCGGCCACCGCAGACATCGGAATATCATGGCGGATGCCCAGACCAAGCCGGTTTGCCATCTCTGAAATCCGATCGATGCCAACCTTGATAGCAAGGTCGTAGTAATAGACGTCACAGGAACTTTTGAGCGAGTCCAACAGGTTAACATGCCCATGCCCCGCACGTTTCCAGCAGTGGAACCGTCGACCGGAGACCTCCAGATAGCCGGGGCACCAGGTTGTTTCCTCAGGCGTGATGACGCCAGCTTCTAGACCCGCAAGGGCGGTGACCATTTTAAAGGTCGATCCGGGCGGGTAGGTGCCTTGAACCGTTTTGTTGGCCAGCGGGCGATAGGGGTCTTCGGTGAGCGCGCGGTAGTCGGCAACTGATATGCCGCGCACGAACAGGTTAGGATCAAAACTGGGGCTCGAACAGATCGCACGCAGATCGCCATTTTCCACGTCTATGATCACCCCGGCCGCGCTTTCGGTGCCAAGACGGGCCTGCACATAGCTTTGCAGGTCTGCATCCAGTGTCAGCTGCATATCTGCGCCTGCTTCGCCTTCGCGCCGGTCGAGTTCGCGCATCACGCGGCCTGCGGCATTGACCTCGACCCGTTTGATGCCTGCTTTGCCGCGCAGGGTTTCTTCTTGTTTGGATTCAAAACCCACTTTGCCGAATTGAAAACGCGGGGTCAGCAGGACGGGATCTGGGTTTTCCATCTTTGACAGATCATAGTCCGAAACCGGGCCGACATAACCCACAACATGCGCAAAATCAGAGCCTTGCGGGTAGACACGCGACAGGCCCACTTCTGGCGTGATGCCGGGCAGGGCAGGGGCATTCACCGCAACCTTGGAGATATCGTCCCACGAAATCTGGTCCGCCAGCGTGATCGGCAGGAATGGTCGCGAACGGCGCATTTCCGTGCGCGCGCGCTCCAGATCTTCTTCATCAAGCGGCAGCAAACGGGTCAGATTGGCAATCACCTGCTCCACATCACCTGCGTCCTCAGGGACCAACACAATCCGGTATGACGGCGAGTTTTGCGCGATGATATTGCCATTGCGATCATAGATCTCGCCACGGCTGGGCGCGAGCAGGCGGATGTTGATGCGGTTCTCTTCTGCAAGCAGTCGGAACTGGTCGGCCTGATCGACTTGCAAGAACCGCATTCGCATTGCCAAGGCACCAGTAAACCCAAGCTGCAAACCACCCAATACCAAGGTGCGCCGGGTCAGCATGCGGTGGCTGTGGTCCTGATCTTTCTGATTGCGTTTCACAGGCGCGCTCCAAGGGTTTCTGCATCCGCCGCCGACAGACGGCGCACTCCTAACAGGCTCTGGCTAATCAGAACCACAAGCGGATAAGCGGCAATGGTCATGATGACCTGCACCAGAATCAGCGCAATATGCGCCTGATCCACGGCCAGAATGCCAAGGATCATCCGGTTGAGCAAAGCGATGGCAATCATGACGATGCTGACCGCGACCCACTCACCTAAAAATGGCGTTTCGCGATGCGTCGACAAGCGCGATTTCAGGAATTCGCAGGCCAACAGCACCAAGAGCGCCCAGAGGCCGGGGGGGCGCTGGAACAAAAGATCTGCCAGCAGCATCACCATCGCGATCAGAAGTGGCGGCACAAAATCGGGCCGTCGCGATGACCATGCCAGCGCCATCGCCAGCAGGAAATCCGGCGGGCTCCAGCGTCGGGGGATGGTGTCGAGCGGCAACAGGTGGAAGAACATGATCAGAAGCGCCAACCCGGCAAAGATCGCGCGCATGAGCCATATCGCAGCCGGAGAGGTCTTAGCCATTGTCAGCCTCTTCCGGTGTCTCGGCGGGCGTTGCGCCCTCCAAAAATCCATCGGGGCGCGGCAGCGGGATCATGTCTTCGGGGACGGGGGCGATCAGGGCACCGGGATCGGTGATCGGCGTACTGCCCTGATGACGCAGCACCCGCAGGAACTCAAGTCGCTCATAATCTGCAGACAAACGTACCCGCAGGCGCCCGGCGCGGTCTTGCGCGACCTGACCGATCAAAAGACCCGGTGGAAAGACTTTGCCATCGCCCGAGGTCACGACCCGGTCGCCGGGGCGCACCAATTCAGGGTTTTCAACAAAGTTCAGCAAAGGTGCTGCGGTGTTGTCGCCGCTTACCAATGCGGATTGCCCCGAAGGCTGCAGCGTCGCAGGCACGGCACTGGCGGCGTCCGTCAAAAGGATCACCCGCGCGGTATCAAGCCCGGTGCCAGAAATCCGACCGACCAGCCCGATCCCATCCATTGCGGCCCAGCCGTCCTGGATGCCATCACGCGCGCCCACATTCAAAAGCACCGATTGACGAAAGGGGGAGCCTGAGTCGGCGAGTACCACGCCCGTCACATAGGTAAGCTGTGGATCAAGACGCACATTGTTCAGATCCAGCAAGCGCGCGTTTTCCTGCTCCAACTGCAGCGCGGCCTCTTTCCACGCGCGCATCTGGCGGAGTTCAGACCGTAATTCCCGGTTTTGCTCTGACAGACGCTGGTAGCTCTGAAAGTCGCGTACAAGGTTGATTGCGCCAGTGACTGGTGCCATCGCCCATTGCATATTGGGCACCACTGCATCCACCACCTGTGCGCGAAACCGTTCCACGCGAGGGCTGTCGATCCGCCAGACCAGAAAAATCACCGCCAGCACAAGCACCAAAATCCCGACAAGCAATCGCTTGAGCGGACCGGCGTAATCTTCGCGCTGTGACCGGTCTTTGGCCAAGGCTCTCCTTCCAGAAGTCAATCAAAACCAAGGGCATGCCCGATCAGGGCGGGGGCGTTAGCTGTCGTAGTCGATCGCGTGGCGCAGCTGCTTTTCGTACTCGAGCGCCTTGCCGGTACCCAGTGCCACACAATTCAGGCTCTCATCCGCGATCGAGACCGCAAGACCAGTTTGTTCGCGCAGCGCCAGATCCAGATCACCCAAGAGCGCACCACCACCAGTCAGCATGACGCCCCGGTCCACGATGTCCGCGGCCAGATCAGGCGGAGTGGTTTCCAATGCGGTCATCACCGCCTCGCAGATTTGCTGCACCGGTTCGGCCAGAGCTTCGGCGACCTGAGCCTGCGAAATCTCGATCTCTTTGGGCACCCCGTTCAAAAGGTCACGCCCCCGGATTTGCATCGACTGGCCACGGCCGTCGTCGGGCATGCGGGCGGTGCCAATGGAGGTTTTGATGCGTTCGGCCGTGGCCTCACCGATCAACAGGTTCTGCTGGCGGCGCAGGTAGGAAATGATCGCCTCATCCATACGGTCGCCACCGACGCGCACGGAACGCGCGTAAACGATGTCGCCCAAGGACAGAACAGCCACCTCTGTGGTGCCGCCGCCGATGTCGACAACCATGTTGCCGGTTGGGTCCGTGATAGGCATGCCAGCGCCGATGGCAGCCGCAATCGGCTCCGCGATCAGCCCTGCGCGGCGCGCACCGGCGGCCAGCACTGACGAGCGGATCGCGCGTTTTTCCACCGGGGTTGCGCCATGCGGGACGCAGACGATGACCTTCGGCTTGGAAAATGTGGAGCGTCTATGCACCTTGCGAATAAAGTGCTTGATCATTTCTTCGGCAGTATCAAAGTCCGCGATCACCCCTTCGCGCATCGGGCGGATCGCCTCGATGGAGCCGGGGGTCCGACCGAGCATCAGCTTGGCGTCCTCACCGACCGCGAGCACTTTTTTCACGCCATCTTTGACGTGATACGCGACCACGGAGGGCTCCGATAGGATGATGCCGCGGCCTTTGACGTAAACCAGCGTGTTTGCAGTACCGAGGTCAATGGCCATGTCCGAGGTGAACAGACCGCCGAGATTTCCGAAGAGCGCCATGTAAAAGGGATCCTGTAAGTACTGCAATTGCCGGGCCGCGACTCTTTCGTCGGGCCGCAGACTTTGACCTTATAAGCATGGCGGGCCTGCCGTAAAAGGGAGTATTGGGCTCACCTAGCGTCTTTTCGCTTGTGAAACGGGTCAATTGCGTCCTCAAAGATGGAGGAATCACATCAAGGCGTCGCCCTAGCTCGAAAAGATAGCATCCATGCGGGCCTTATAGCTGTCCCAGCTGACGGTGGCGCGGTTGCCTGCGTAGTTGTGATAGTAGGATTTCCCATTGGAGGTTGGGAGCCCTGCCCAGATCTTGGCGAGGTTATTCATGAATGTGGTCTGGGTCATGTCACCAGCTTTGAACTGAGACAGCCCCGCCTCTTCGATCAGCTGATGCGCCAGTTGATCCTGCAGATCTTTGTTGAACTTGCGGCCAAGCGGGACGCCCTGGTGTTTGACAAGACGGCGCAGTGTGGCGGGGATGAACTGATAGCGTCCGATGGCATGTGGTTGCCCGGGTGTGGCGTCAATCCAAGTGTAGATTTCCAGCAATGTCATGTCTGTCGGGTCTGCCGGGGGCTTGATTTTCGCGCCATGTTGGACGGCGTCATAATCAGCCTTGCCGGCCTCAGCACTTGCGATGACGTTCATAATTTCCGCGACATCCATGCCCACCGCCACGGCCGCACGTGCAAAGAGGCTTCCGCTGCTGCGGCCTCGAAACAGGCTGGCCGCACCCGGATTCATCGACACGGCGCCGCGCCCGGTTGCATCATCATTGAGCACCACGTCGCGTGCAGATGGGGCAGAGGTCCGCATAAAGAAACCGCCATCGCCAACCAGAGAAAACCCCGCAGAATTGGCATGAAGGGCGCTGTTCCAGATGGAAAAGATCAGCGTAAACGCAATGAAAACGCCGGATGTGGGGCTCGTTCTGAGGGGCATATGGACCTGCTTCTGCGGGTAATTTCTCCTCTCACTGTGCCGCAATGTGGTTGAGATTTGGTTTAGGGAGCGTGAGCGCAGCCCCTTTCGCAACGCCTGCTTTGCAGCTAAGGGAGGACCATGCTGTCCTATCAACATATCTATCACGCGGGCAATCTCGCCGATGTTCAAAAACACGCGCTGTTGGCGTGGATGCTGGACTATATGACCCGCAAGGATAAGCCATTGAGCTATCTGGAAACCCACGCGGGGCGGGCGCTCTATGATCTGGCGTCTGCCGAGGCGCAAAAGACCGGTGAGGCGGCACAGGGTATCGACATCGCGCGGGATTGGTTTGCGCCCGATCATCCTTACGCACGGGCGTTGGATCGTGTGCGTGCGGCGCATGGCGCAACCAGCTATCCGGGGTCTCCTCAGATCGCGGCAGAATTGTTGCGCCCCATCGATAAGCTGCATCTGGCAGAGCTTCACCCGCAAGAAGCTGCGGCGCTCCGGGACGCGATGCGCGGCAGCGGCGCGAAAGTCCATGTGCAGGACGGGTTTGAAATGGCGCAGTCGCTGGCCCCGCCAGAACCACGCAGGGGGCTGGTGTTGATAGACCCAAGTTACGAGATCAAAACCGATTACACGCGCATTCCCGGCATCATCGCGAAACTGCATCGCAAGTGGAACGTAGGCGTTATTGCGCTTTGGTATCCGCTGCTGAGCGATGGCAGCCATAAGTCGATGCTTGCAACGCTTGAAGGGCAGGGCCTGCCGGATGCGTTGCGCCATGAGGTGCGGTTCCCGCCTGCGCGTGAAGGACACCGGATGGTGGGGTCGGGGATGTTCGTGGTCAACGCGCCCTTTGGGTTGGCACAGGAAGCGGCGCGTCTAGACGCGAAATTCGCACGCCTTTGAACGCGCGAAAATTCCAGGTAACGCCCTTGATTATATAAGAAAACCGCCCGCGTCTGAACGCGAACGGTTAAAGGTTTGCACATGTTTGTGCGAGCGGTGTTTATGACACGCGGCGCAATGCGCTCGTGTCGTCTTTCTCCACCTGAAACTGGCGAGCGTTTTGCGCCAGAGTATTGGCTTCATCCCGCAGGCGTTGGGTTGCCGCCGATGTCTCCTCAAACATTGCCGCGTTCTGCTGGGTGACTTGATCCAGCTGGTCCGCAGCGGAGGTGATTTCAGACAGGCCGGTGGATTGCTCGCGGGCGGCCTCTGCAAGGGCACTGACGGTTTCATTGATCGCCGAGATATGCTCGTTGATCTCGTCCAGCGCGGTGCCGGAATCACGCGCCAGAGCGACGCCGGTTTCGACCTCGCGGCTGGCGTTGGTGATCAGTTCCGCGATTTCACGTGCCGCATCCGATGATTTTCCGGCCAGGGCACGGACCTCTCCGGCGACGACCGCAAACCCACGACCCGCTTCGCCAGCGCGGGCAGCCTCGACCCCGGCGTTTAGGGCCAGAAGGCTGGTCTGGAATGCGATGTCATCGATGAGCGAGGTGATGCTGGAGATTTTGGCTGAGCTTTCCTCAATTCCGCGCATCGCATCAATGGTGCGACGGACCACCTGCGCGCCACGCTCCGTGCGGTCGCTGGCTTGCTGAACGCGCTCAGAAGCGGCACGGCTTTCCTCGGCAGAGTTTTTAACCGATGCCGAAAGCTCTGTGAGGGCAGCGGAGGTTTCCTCCAGCGAGGCGGCCTGCGTTTCTGTCCGCATGCCCAGTTCTCGCGAGGAGCTGTCGAGCGCTTCGCTTTCGCTCTCGATGCGCTCCACGCCGACCATCAGCTTGCGCATCAGATCGGAAATCTGCGTCACAGTTGCGTTGAAGTCCTCTGCCACCTGCCGGAACTCTTCCGGCATGGCGTCATCAACGCGCACGGTCAGATCACCTTGGGCGAATTTCGCCAGACGTTGGCTGAGGACGGCCACGACGCGTTGGCGTTCCTCATCCTTGATGTGCGCTTCTGCTTCCAGTGCGGCCTGCATCTGCAGCCCGTCGCGGAAATTGGCGACCGCATGGGCCATTTGGCCGATTTCACTGCGGTCCGTGAGGCCCGGCACATCAGAGTCGAGATCGCCATCCGCCATAGTCACCATCCGCCCCTTGAGCGCATTCAGCGGTGGCAGCATGCTGCGAATGATCAGAAGCGAAACGCCGATCAGCACCGCCAACGCAACGCCCAACCCAACCAAAGCACGCATACGCATCTGAGCAATATCAGCCTCAATGTCATTCACGTAAGCGCCGGTCCCCAGATACCAATCCCAAGGTTCGTAATACTGCGCATAGGTCAGTTTGGGTTCTACCTCTTTGGTCGCGGGGTTCTCAAAGTAGATGGTGGAGACGGACTGCCCGTTCTCATCCAAATTACCGAGAATCGCTTCAAAGATTTTGTTGCCATGCACGTCTTTCAGATTGCGCTGGCTTTCCCCGCCAACCCACTGCGGGCGAAAGGGGTGGACAGAATAGACGATGTCGCTGTCAAAGGCGTAGATATAGCCGTTGTCACCAAACCGCAGGTCATTCAGAATCTGACTGACGGCGGCCTTGGCCTCTTCAAGCGTGATTTCACCGGCTTCTACGCGGTTGTTATAGGCCTCAATCTGGCTGCGCCCGACATCGGTGATATGACGCAGTTCTTCTGCTCGAAGGTCATATGCGGCATCAGATGCGCGGTTGAGGGTGAAGAAGGTCAGGCTTGCGGCTGCGATGAGCGCAAGCGCCACGAGGGCGTAGATCCTATAGGATAATCCGTAAAATGCGGCGGGCATGGTGGTAGGCCTTGCGTGTTTTCGATTGGCTCCCTTTTTGCGCCAAAAATACTAACGCCGACTTTACAGAAGGGGTCTGACACAAAGGCGGTCAGCGGGTATTCACAAAATGCAATTCAAAACTGTCACGCGCTACAGATGGCGCTGGCCCTAAAAAAACAACGCCCGGACAGGGCCGGGCGTTGCAAGTTCTTATCGTTCAGTCGGCTTAACCGATGATGTCATTGAGCGTTGCAGAGGGGCGCATGACTGCAGCCTTTTTCTCAACAGACGGGTGGTAGTAGCCACCGATATCGGCAGGCGCGCCTTGTGCGGCTGCCAGTTCCGACAGGATTGCACCTTCGCTGGCTGCAAGCGCACCGGCGATGGGGGCGAAGTGTTCTGCCAGTTCTGCGTCTTCGGTCTGGGTTGCGAGCGCTTCAGCCCAGTAGCGGGCAAACCAGTAGTGGCTGTCGCGGTTGTCGGGCTGGCCGACTTTGCGGTCTGGCGATTTGTTGTTGTCGAGGATGCCTTGGGTTGCAACCTCGGCTGCTGCACCCAGCACCCCAGCTTTCTTGTTGCCTTTCACATCGGCAAGGAAGTTCAGGCTCTCACCAAGGGCACAGAACTCACCCATAGAGTCCCAGCGCAGGTGGTTTTCCTCAACCAACTGCTGCACGTGCTTCGGCGCAGAGCCACCGGCACCGGTTTCAAACAGGCCGCCACCGTTCATCAGTTTCACGATCGACAGCATCTTGGCCGAGGTGCCCAGTTCCAGGATCGGGAACAGGTCGGTCAGGTAGTCGCGCAGCACGTTGCCGGTGATGGCGATGCTGTCCTTGCCTGCGGTGATGGTTTCCAGCGACTGACGGGTTGCTTCGCGCGGCGCGAGGATCAGGAACTTGTCCGCAACACCTGCCGCTTCCAGCGCGGGCGTCACGTATTTGATCAGCTCGGCATCGTGAGCGCGGTTGGCATCGAGCCAGAAGATCGCCTCCGACCCGGTCAGACGCTGACGGTCCAGCGCCAGCTGAATCCAGTTCTCAATGGGTGCTTTCTTCACGGTGCAGGCGCGCCAGATGTCGCCGGCCTCAACGTCATGGGAATGCAGCGTGTCGCCATTGGCCAGAACCACACGGATCACCCCGTCTGCGGGTGCCTCAAACGTGGTCGGGTGGGAGCCGTATTCCTCGGCCTTTTGTGCCATCAGGCCGACGTTGGCGACAGAGCCCGCCTTGGTTACGTCCAACGCGCCATTGGCTTTGAAGTAGTTGATGGTCTCGTCGTAGACGGTGGCATAGCAGTTGTCGGGGATGACGCAGTTCACGTCGCCCTTGTTGCCTTGGGAATCCCAGCCCTTGCCGCCTGCACGGATCACAGCCGGCATGGAGGCGTCGATGATCACGTCGGACGGAACATGCAGGTTGGTGATGCCCTTGTCGCTGTCGACCATGTACATCTCAGGACGCTCGGCGCGCACGGCCTCAATGGCTGCGGTGATTTCGGCATTGCCTTTCACGCGCTCCAAAAGGTCGCCCATGCCGGAGTTTGCATTGACGCCCAGCGCCTTCAGCTCCGCGCCGTATTTGTCGAACACCGGCTTCAGCCAGGCCTTCACCGCGTAACCAAAGATGATCGGGTCGGAGACCTTCATCATGGTGGCCTTCATGTGCAGCGAGAACATGGTGCCATCGGATTTGGTGTCTTCAATCGCACCTTCAAGGAAGCTCGACAGCGCCTTGACGGACATGAAGGTCGCGTCGGCCACGGTGCCTTCGGTCAGCGGCCATGCGTCCTTCAGCACAGTGACCGCGCCATCCTTGGCGACAAATTCGATCTTTGCGTCGCCCGCCTGAGCGGCGGAGATGGTGGCGGATTTCTCGTTTGCATAGAAATCATTGCCCGGCATCGACGAGACTTTGGTTTTGCTGTCGGAGGCCCACGAACCCATGGAATGCGGGTTGTTCTGAGCGTAGTTCTTTACGGCCTTGGCGGCGCGGCGGTCAGAGTTGCCTTCGCGTAGGACCGGGTTCACGGCTGAGCCTTTGATGCTGTCGTAACGGGCACGGATTTCCTTTTCCGCGTCGGTGGACGGCTCGTAGGGGTAGTCGGGCAGCTTGTAGCCCTGTGCCTGCAACTCTTCGACGGCGGCAACCAGCTGCGGCACGGAGGCGGAGATGTTCGGCAGTTTGATGACGTTGGCGTCTGCGGTCTTTACCAACTCGCCCAGCGCGGCGAGATCATCGCTCTGACGCTGGTCGTCGGTCAGGTTCTCGGGGAACGTCGCGATGATGCGGGCCGCCAGAGAAATGTCCTTGGTGCCGACGCTGACACCGGCGGCATCCGCGAACTTGCGGATGATCGGCAGGAAGGATGCCGAGGCCAGCTCGGGCGCTTCGTCTACAATGGTATACAAAATGTCCGGCGTTGAATTTTCTGCCATGTTTCACAACCTTTCTGCGAATTCGGAAGCTGTTGTTCGTCGTCAAATCGGTGCGCGTTCGTCGCGTCACCTGTTGTCCGTCCGGTCAGCGGCATAAAGCCAGCGCCGGGCAGGCATGATGTTCACACGCCTCTCCTAGACCACGAGGCGGCACAAGGCAATTGTCTCCATGCGACTTCGCGGGATTGTTGCGCAGCGACGGATAGAACTTAACCCTAACCTTTCAGGATATGATCTATCCCTGCGAAGGTTCCCCCTGTCCATTTGCGCGTTGCGGCTATTCTGTCGTTGGTTTGAGTATCGCTGTGGGTGCATGGTTAACATGGCTTAAGGGGCGTGATGGTTAATGCCCTGACACCGGAGCGGGCGCGGTACGGAATGCGGGGGGCACTGAACCGCGCCCCCGGGCTGCCTCGATCCAAATGAACGGTAGGGTGCCGTGTTGAGTAAGGCGATCGTCTCCTCTCTCAGCGCAACGGAGAATGAAACTATGCGGACAGCGGCAGCAGGCCATCTGTTTATATATGCGCCAGTTCCGGTCTACCGGGATGCAGATGCGCTTTATGTCGAGCGGCAGGCGGTGAACGGCCTGCGCCTCTGGTCGCGTCATTTCGCCCGAGTTACCGTTGTCATGCCGGAAAAAAATACTGATGCGCCAAAGGGCTGGATGCCACTCGCGGAGGCGTTGAGCGAACTGCCGGACGTGCGGGTAGAGACCGTGCCTTCGGCCTTTAGCCCGCAGCATTTCTTGCGCGTATGGCCACGCGAACGTCGCCGTCTGAAGGCGCTTGTGGCGGAGGCCGATTACCTGAGTTTTGCCATTGGCGGGTTGTTTGGCGATTGGGGGGCGGTCTGTGCGCTAGAAGCGCTGCGTTTGCGCAAGCGCTTTGCCATCTGGACGGATCGTGTCGAATCCGACGTGCTGCTCAAATCCCGCGAATGGGGTGATTGGAAACAGCGCCTGAAATCCCGCCTTTATCGTCGCCCCATGGCGTGGCTGGAGCGCACGCTGATTTCACGTGCCGATCTGGGCCTGTTTCACGGCAAAGAGACTTATGACGCCTATGCGGGTTTCAGCCGTAATCCGCAGTTGGTGCACGACATCCATATTGCCGGAGCGGATCACATCAGCGATCAAGCGTTGCAGGTCAAGCTCAGCGAACTTCGCCAAAGGCCGCTGCGAATCGTCTATGCGGGCCGTGCCGAAGGCATGAAAGGCCCCGCAGATTGGATCTCCGTGCTGGAACGCCTCTCTGTGCTCAACGTGCCCTTCGAGGCAGAATGGCTCGGGGATGGCAGTTGCTTGCCAATGATGCACAACCGTATCCGGCGTGCGGGCCTGTGCGATCAGGTGCGTTTTCCAGGGTTCGTCGAAAATCATGCAGATGTGCGCGCGTGTCTGCAGCGCGCGGATGTTTTCCTGTTTTGCCACAAAACCGCCGAGTCGCCGCGCTGCCTGATCGAGGCACTTACCAGTGCCACGCCGATTGTGGGCTACGAGGGCGCTTATGCGCGAGATCTTATTGCCGGTAGCGGTGGGGGACTTCTGGTGCCGCAGGGAGATACCGAACGATTGGCACAAACGCTCGCTGTGCTGAGCGATGAGCGTGAAACCTTGGCGATGTTGATGCGCCGTGCCCATATGGAGGCCGCGCCGTTTACGGATGAAAAAGTGTTTGCGCACCGCTGTATGTTGATCCGGCGCTATCTGGCCCCCACGTCGCGCACATCTGGCCGTGGGCCCGGAGGGCGCGCTTTCCGGGTGGCCGCCGAAGGGTGAGGGGGGCTGCGCCTATTCGCGCAGCTCGTCCGCGTCTACGCCCCATAGGTTTTCCTTGCGCGTCCAGCCGGTGTGACCTCCGGCGGTGACCTCGCACCAGATGGGATCACAGGCCCCCAGTTGCGCCACAACGCCCAGTTCAAAAGCGGCGACGACGGGTGCGCCTTCTTGGGGGCGGGCTCGCACCTGCAGCATGTCTTCTTCGATCAATACGGTGCGAATCCCCGACAAGAGTGCGTAATGCACCCAGCCGCCTTGTCCGTCACGGTCCTGCACCCGCCGCCAATGACCGTACTCGGCAGTTACCTCAAGTGGCATGCCACGCCGTTTAAAAACCCAGTCGATCCGGTGATTGAGCGAGGGCCCGCGGCGCACGTTTCCTTCGGCGGCTTTCATGGAAACGAACCGAGGCAGCGGCAGGTTCGTCACCGGGCCGAGCTTTGGTCCTGTGCCATTGACGCTGGCGCTATCCTGCGCGGCAGCCGCCAATGTTGCGCCCGCCAGAAAGCAGCCCATCAAAAGCACACATAGCGTCTGCCGCACAGCATTTGCTGCGCATAGGCCGCGACGGCGCCCTTTTGTTTCAGTGATTTTCTGCACGGCCTCAATGCCCATCATTGTCCCGGGCGCCTTGTTTTTATGATCCCGCCACCCGCTGATCCTGCATCTGCTCATATCGTAACGCAAGCTCGGGCGGAAGGGTGCTTGTGCCCGCAATTATCTTGCGACACGATGCCATGGAATGGATCGACTTGCATAGCCCGAGGGAGAAGGCACGTGCCCAGAGAACGCCTGAGTGTTGTTGTTACGCGACGGTTGCCAGAGCCGGTGGAAACCCGCCTGAGTGAGCTGTTCGACGTGCGGTTGCGCACCGATGACACCCCGATGAGCCGCGAAGAGCTGGCCGCCGCCATGAAAGAGGCAGATGTATTGGTGCCCACAGTCACCGACACAATCGACGCGGGCCTGCTGGGGCAGGCGGGCGAACGGTTGCGGTTGATCGCAAATTACGGCGCCGGGGTCGACAATATCGACGTCGCCACTGCGCGTCAGCGTGGCATTCTGGTGTCCAACACACCCGGCGTGCTGACAGATGACACCGCCGATATGACCATGGCGCTGATCATGGCCGTTGTGCGCCGCATTCCCGAAGGTCTCGCTATTATGCAGCGCGGCGATTGGGAGGGCTGGTCGCCGACGGCAATGCTGGGGGGGCGTCTGGCGGGGCGTCGTCTTGGTATCCTAGGGATGGGGCGTATTGGCCAGGCGGTTGCGCGCCGGGCCCGCGCCTTTGGCATGCAGGTCCATTACAACAATCGCCGCCGCCTGCGCCCCGAAGTCGAAGAAGAGCTGGAAGCCACTTGGTGGGAGAGCCTCGATCAGATGGTGGCACGGATGGATGTGATCTCGATCCACTGCCCGTCGACGCCTTCGACCTTTCATCTGATGAACGCCCGCCGCCTGAAGCTGTTGAAGCCGGATGCGGTGATCGTGAACACGTCACGCGGTGAGGTGATTGATGAGAACGCCCTGACACGCGGCCTGCGCGGCGGTGAAATCGCAGGCTGTGGCCTTGACGTCTATGAACACGGCACCACGATTAACCCGCGCCTGCGCGAACTGCCCAATGTGGTGCTGCTGCCGCATATGGGATCTGCCACGATTGAGGGCCGGATCGAGATGGGTGAAAAGGTTCTATTGAACATCAAAACATTTGAAGATGGGCACCGTCCACCGGATCAGGTGGTGCCTTCTATGTTGTAGGCGTAACACCCGGCAGGTTTCGGGCTGCGCGATTTGGGAGGAAGATATGAGACCGATATTCTGGAGCGGGGCGATTTTTGCGGCCCTTGCAACACCTTTGATCGCCCAGCAGGCCGCAGATGCGGTTGCGCCTGAAACCGCAACCATCGGCCCCGGCGCGGCAGGCTTGGTGCTCTCTGATGCGGCGTCTGCCGCGATGGCGTCCCGCAATGCGGGCGAGCCGGTGCTGGCGGATGACTGGATGGTTGCCGCTGCCAATCCGCTCGCGGTCGAGGCCGGTGCACGGGTGTTGCGCGACGGCGGCACGGCGGCAGATGCGATGGTTGCGGTGCAAACGGTTCTGGGGCTGGTGGAGCCGCAATCCTCCGGCCTCGGTGGCGGCGCTTTCCTTGTCTATTATGACGCCAAGACTGGCGCGCTCAGCACGCTTGACGGGCGCGAAACCGCACCGCTTGCGGCGACCCCGACCTTGTTTCAGGATCATAACGGCGAGCCGCTAAAATTCTTTGACGCGGTAGTGGGTGGTCGTTCCGTTGGCACGCCGGGCACACCGGCGCTGATGGAGACCGCACATCGCAAATGGGGTAAATCCAACTGGGGTGGGCTGTTTACCGATGCGATCCGGCTGGCGGAATTGGGCTTTGCCGTGTCGCCAAGGATGGCGGAGTCGATTGCAAACGATGCGGAGCGCCTAGGCCGGTTCCCCGAGACCGCGGCCTACTTCTTGCCCGACGGTGTCCCACTGGAGGCCGGTCAGGTCATCACCAACCAGCCCTATGCCGATGTGCTGCGCCGCATCGCAATGGAGGGCACGGATGCGTTCTATGCCGGCCCTGTCGCGGCGGATATTGTCCGTACGGTGCAAAGCGCTGCTGGCAATCCGGGCGTTTTGTCGGAGCTTGATCTGGCACTCTATCAGGTGAAGGAACGCCCGGCGATCTGCGCCAGCTACCGCGCTTATGAAGCCTGCGGCATGGGCCCGCCGTCCTCTGGCGCGCTCACCGTCGGGCAGATCCTTGGCATGCTTGAATCCTATGATCTGGCAGCGCTTGGGGCGGACAATCCGGTCAGCTGGCGCTTAATCGGGGATGCCTCCCGCCTCGCCTTCGCCGACCGGGGCCGCTACATGGCCGATAGTGATTTTGTGCCGATGCCCACCAAGGGTCTGGTGGATGCCGAGTACCTCGCAGAGCGCGCAAAGCTGCTGCAAGGCGACACGGCACTGGACAGCGTCGCCCCCGGTACGCCCACGTTTGACCACGCGCTGATCTGGGCCGATGACGAAAGCATCGAGTTCCCCTCGACCTCGCATATCTCCATCGTCGACCAATACGGCAACGTGCTGTCGATGACGACGACGATCGAGAACGGGTTTGGCTCGCGTCTGATGACCAACGGGTTCCTGTTGAATAACGAACTGACCGATTTCTCCTTCCGCAGCCACAGCGATGGGGTGCCGATTGCGAACCGATTGGAGCCGGGCAAACGCCCTCGCTCCTCAATGGCGCCGACCATCGTGATGCAGGACGGCAAACCGGTTCTTGCGATTGGCTCTCCGGGCGGCAGCCGCATCATCGGCTATGTGGCCACGGCGATTGTGGGCTGGGCCGATTGGGGGCTCAATGTGCAGGAAGCGCTGTCGCTGCCACATGCAGTGAACCGCTTTGGCACCTATGATCTTGAGGCCGGCACAGAGGCCGAGACATTCGAGGCCGCGCTGACGGACATGGGATTTGAGGTCAACATCCGCGATCTCAACTCCGGTCTGCATGCAATTGAAATTGGTGAGGGCCTTAAAGGCGGTGCAGACCCGCGCCGCGAAGGCATCGCGCTTGGTCATTGAGGCGAAGGTGAGCAGGGGCTTTGCCCCTCCTGGCCTCACGGCCAGTTCACCCCAGGATATTTTGCGTTAGAAGAGGACTGAGTTCCGCTTCTTTTCTAACGACAAATATCCCGGAGCGCGAGGCAGAGCCTCGCATTTCAGACCTCTCAGCGCGCCATGGGCTTGTGATGATAAGGCCATCGGCATAGAGTCTGCTCAATTGATTGTTAACAAGGCAAGTTGCGTGTCGCGCCTTGTTGATCCTTCGCACGTTCTGAAAGGACATCATTATGGTTCAGGCCACCACCTTGCCCCGCAATGAAGGCGGTATCAAAGCAGCAGTTGAGGCGCTTTCGGAGAAATTTGGCGACCGGATGCAAACCGGGCAGGCGTTGCGCGAACAACATGGGCACACCACCACTTGGATCGAGAACCAAGCCCCGGATGCAGTGGTTTTTCCAACCTCTCGTGAGGAAGTGTCTGATATTGTGAAGATCTGCGCAGAATTTGGTGTTCCGGTGATTCCGTTTGGGACAGGCACGTCGCTGGAGGGACATGTGAATGCGCCTGCCGGGGGGATTTGCGTTGATATGATGCGGATGGACAAGATCCTTGCGGTACACCCGGAGGATCTGGATGTGGTGGTGCAACCCGGGGTGACGCGCGAGCAGCTCAATACCTATCTGCGTGACCAGGGGCTGTTCTTTCCCATCGATCCCGGTGCCAATGCTTCGCTTGGTGGCATGGTGGCGACACGCGCGTCCGGTACCAATGCAGTGCGCTATGGCACCATGAAGGACAATGTTCTGAGCCTTGAAGCGGTGATGGCAGATGGCACCATAATTCGCACAGCATCGCGGGCGAAAAAATCCTCTGCGGGCTATGATATGACCCGCCTTCTGGTCGGCTCTGAGGGCACATTAGGCCTGATTACGGAAATCACCCTGCGTTTGCAGGGCATCCCCGAAGCGATCCGCTCGGCGCGGTGCTCGTTTCGATCGGTAGATGATGCCTGCCGCGCGGTGATGATGACCATTCAATATGGTATCCCTGTTGCGCGTATTGAACTCCTTGATGAAATGAGCATCGGGGCGGCCAACCAACACTCCGGTCTGGATTTGCCAGAGGTGCCGCTGTTGCTTCTGGAGTTCCACGGCTCTGACGCGGGCGTCGTTGAGCAGGCTGATATGTTTGCCCAGATCGCCGAGGAATTTGGCGGTTTTGACATCTCTGCCACGTCGACCGCAGAAGAACGCAACAAACTCTGGCAGGCGCGTCACAATATGTACTGGGCCAGCCTTGGATTGCGCCCCGGTGCCAAGGGGATATCGACCGATGTTTGCGTGCCGATCTCGCGGCTGGCCGAATGTGTTTCTGCGTCTCGCGCCAAGGCCGAGGAGATGGGTCTGATGGCCCCGATGGTTGGCCATGTGGGGGATGGTAATTTCCACGCCCTCTTGCTGATCGATATGGAAAACGCCGAAGAACGGGCCAAGGCGGATGAATATGTCGGCTGGCTCAATGATCTGGCGATCTCCATGGAAGGGACCTGTACCGGCGAACATGGCATTGGACAGGGGAAACGCCCTTATCTGATCCGCGAGTTGGGCGAGACCACCCGGTTCATGGCAGCCGTAAAAGCGGCACTTGATCCCGACAATATCCTCAACCCGGGTAAAATACTCAGCGACGGGTAACGCAGCAATAGGGAGGAAGCATGCGGCGGTCACGCCGCATCTTTTTTCCGATATAAGGCCCAAATTCTGCCTGATCCCACTGTTAACAGCGATAGTGGCCAAGAGGTGGGATGACATGTTTATCATCAGAAAATTACATAGGCTGTTTCGGCTCTATACCTTCGTCTTGCTGTGCGGGATCGTGATGGTGGGTATCGACTACGACATGCGGGCAAAAGCGGTGGGACAGACGATTGGGACCTATGAACCCAGCGCCTATCTTGCGACTCTTCAGCGTCGGCTTGGTCGGCCGCAATCGCTTCAGGTATCCTCCGATGGTCGCATTCGGTCACCGGAAGAGCAGGTGACCTCCCCGCTGGATGTGGCGTTTCGCGCCCTGCGTGGCCTTGCGGTGGCCAAGGCGCAGATGATGGGACAAGACCTCGAGATGGAACAGGTGGTCCTGTTGCCTCCGCCCGCGCCGACCACGCTGTCTGTACCGCAGGACACAGAGGCCGCTTCAGCAGAAGCGAGCCCGTCTCAGCGCCCCTGCGTACGTCGCGGCAACGTGCTGAACTGCTAAAATTCAGCTGCGCGAAATATCCTGTCGCCCGCCAAGGGTCGCGCTTTGCTGCGAAACTCTGACACGAAGTCGGTTTTGTCATTTTTTGCGTCGGACTGATTTCGCGTCTCTGGCACAGTCTGCGTCATAACCGATTCAATTGTGAATCAGAGAACTCGGAGAGCGGGCTCATGAAAACCCAAGTCAAAGCACTGGTCGTAGGCGGCGGCGCCGTCGGCACCTCGATTGCCTATCACCTGGCCAAAGCCGGCTGGGAAGACGTCATGCTGATCGAGCGTGACGAGCTGACCTCCGGCTCGACCTGGCACGCGGCCGGCCTCTTGCCGCTGTTCAACATGTCCTATGCGACCACCCACATCCACAAGTACTCGGTCGATTTCTACAAGACCCTGGAAGAGGAAACCGGCCTGAACGCAGGTTTCGCCGTGGTCGGCAACCTGCGCATGGCGCAGACCCAGGAGCGCATGGACGAATACATGCTCTATGCCTCCACCGCAGAGACCTGCGACGTGGACTATGAGTGGCTGACCCCGGACCAGATCAAGGAGCGCTGGCCGCTGATCGAGACCGGCGACCTGAAGGGGGCGATCTACCACACCGAGGACGGCTATATTAACCCGGCAGACGTGACCCAGGCGATGGCCAAGGGCGCCCGTCAGCGCGGCGTCGACATCGTCCGCAAGCTGCAGGCCGATGCCTTCCACTGGACCGGCGCCCACTGGGAAGTCACCTGCACCAAGATGGTCGAAAAGGGCGGCAACCTGGTCCCCTCCGACGAGCAGGTGGTGATCACCGCCGAGCACGTCGTGACCGCCTCCGGCAACCACGCGCAGCGCACCGCCAAGATGCTGGGCATCAAGATGCCGGCAATCCCGGTTGAGCACACCTTCATCGTCATGGACAAGGACCCCGAGCTGGTCAAATGGCGTGAAGCGGGCAACCCCGAGCACCCCGTTGTGCGCGACGCCGACAATGAATCCTATGCACGCGAAGAGCGCGGCGGCTGGATCCTGGGCATCTATGAGCGCGGCGCCCCCGCACAGTTCGAGCACGGCGTGCCGGACAGCTTCCGCGCCGACCTGTTCCCGCTGGATCTGGACCGGATCGCCGAGCAGTACATGGCAATGGCAGAGCGCGTGCCGTCCTGTGCGGAATCCGGCCTCAAGGACGACTTCAACGGCCCGATCTGCTACACCCCCGACGGCAACCCGCTGGTCGGCCCGGCGCCGGGTCTGCGAAATATGTGGCTGGCGGAAGGCTTCTCCTTCGGGATCACAGCTGCGGGCGGTACCGGCTACTATCTGGCACAGATGATGGTGGACGGCGAGGCCGAGATCGACATGGCGTCGCTCGACCCGAAACGGTATTCGTCGAACTGGATGACCACCGAGTTCGCGGCCCGCAAGAACGAGGAATGCTACGAGCACGTCTACATCCTGCACCACCCGGACGAAGAACGCCCCGCCGCACGCCCGCTGCGCACCGCGCCTGCGTTCGACCGTCAAAAAGCCCGTGGTGCTCAGTTTGGCTGGGTCAACGGCTGGGAGCGCCCGAACTATTTCGGCCCCGTGGATGCACCGGAAAACTTTGACCATGACGCCCGGTCCTTCCGTCGTGGCGGCTGGTGGCAGCACGCAGTGGACGAGGCCAAAGCGATCCGTGAGGGCGTCGGCCTTGTGGATGCAACCGCCTTCACCAAACATGTGGTCAAAGGCCCAGGTGCCACCCAATTCCTTGACTGGTTCACCTGCAACAAGCTGCCCAAGGTTGGCCGGATCAACCTGACCTACGCGCTGACCCAGAACGGCACCACCCGCACCGAATACACCATCGTGCGCAATGGCGAGAACAACTATTATCTCGTCTCCGCCGGGGCATGGTCCGAGTATGACGCCGATTTCTTGCGCAAGGCGGCAGAGGACAAGATGGAGGAGTTCGGCTACATCGAGATTCAGGATGTAACCACGCAGTGGGGTGTCTTTGCCATCGCAGGTCCGAAATCCCGGGATGTGCTCAAAGAGGTCATCAACGACGCCGACCCGGCCACCGCGCTCTCTAACAAGCGCTTCCCGTGGCTGTCGGCCAAGCAGATCGAACTGGGCATGTGCCCGGTGAATGCGATCCGCGTGGCCTATACTGGCGAGCTGGGCTGGGAGCTGCACCACCCGATCGAAATGCAGAACTATCTCTTCGATCTGCTTGAGAAGGCGGGCGAGAAGCACGGGATGAAGCTGGTGGGCGCACGGGCGCAGAACTGGCTGCGTCAGGAGAAGAGCTACCGCGCCTTTGGCAACGAGCTGGGCCGGGATGCCACCCCGCTTGAGGCCGACCTGCCGCGCTTTGTGGACCTGTCCAAAGATTTCCACGGCAAGGCCAAGCTGGAAGAAACCGGCGTGCGCGTGAAATGCTGCACACTGCTGATCGACGGGCCAAGTGATGCCGATCCGTGGGGCCGCGAGGCGCTCTATGCGGAGGATGGCACCCGCGTCGGTCGTCTGACCTCCGGCGGCTACTCCGTCGCTTTTGAGAAGTCCATTGGCATGGGCTACGTCAAACCCGAGCACGCGGTCGAAGGCACCAAGCTGAAGGTCAAAATGCAAGACAAGCTCTGGGATGCGGTTGTTACCTGCGACAGCCCCTATGACCCCAAGAACGAGGTCATCCGCAAGGACGGCTAATTCTGCAGCCTTTGCCTGCACTGGCGGGCTGTGGTGACGTAAATCTCCCTCAGGCGCTCCGGTACAACCGGGGCGCTTTTCGCTTGGTTACCCAGACGAATTGCGAAATAATGATGTGAGTGTTGCGGCGTCTTTGAACAGGGCGCCGGAGGTTAAAGAGACAGTGATCGCGAGTAAGTTCCTAGCCGTTTTTGCGGACATCCCAGCGCGCCGCCTTGATTCAGCCACCCGTGGGTTCTGCGTGTTGTTGCTCTTGGGGCTGGCCTTCAAAAGCGTGTTGCTGGCGCATTGGGCATTGAGCGCCATTCTGGTGGTTTTGGCCGGAATCATCCTGATCAATATGGTGGCGCTGAATCTGGAGCGCGAGGCTTTCGTACCTCTGTCAATTCTTGTGGCCGTACTGACCGCAACCGTGATCCTGACCACGTTCTACGTGGGTCTCTCAGGTGCAACTTGGATGTTCCCAACCTTGGTGGGGCTGCGCTTTGCAGCGCCACCGTCGCAGTATCAACCGGCGCGGCTTGTGCTGATCGTGATGGTGCCCTTGGTGGTGCTTTATCATGGCGATGCTGGCAACGCGGGCCGGTTGCTGGCGGCGGGGATCATCACCTCTGCCTATCTTTGGCTTGCGGAGGGCGAGATCGTCTCGTTGCGCGCAAGGCTCGACGGGGACGAAGGCCGCGATCCTCTTACGCGGGCCTATTCGCGCGCGCGAATGGAACTGGACAGAAGCCTGATCGCCGACAATTTGCCCGTGGGGATTGTGGTGGTGCGGCTCAATGGGCTTATGGGTTTGCGCACGCAAGGAGAGGGCGCGCGCGCGGATGAGATCATGGTCACTGTCGCGGCCTCTATTCTGCCGCTTCTCAGCGCCCGCGAGCGTCTCTATCGGCTGAGCAACAATGAATTCATGATCGGCCTCGCAGGCTGGCGCGCGTTTGAGTGCTTCGAGTTGGGCCAGAAGGTCTGCAAGATCCTCCAGCCGCAATTGCCGGAGGGAATTACTGCGCAAAGCGGCGTCTCTGAGGTCAAGGCACCAGAGGATTTTGAGGCGGCACTTGATCTTGCGTCATCCATGGTCTCAAGCGGCTCAGATTACCGGCGCAACGCACTTTCGTCGGCGTTTTGATCTAACGCTGCATGTCGGCATGCGAGACGATGCCGTCTCCGTCACGATCCAGGCTATGGGCAAAACGGTCGGAGTGACGGTGAAATTCGCGCCGAGAAATAAACCCATCCGCATCGGTATCAGCAAACGTAAACGCATCAATGCGACCGGGACTTGCATTGTGCTCCTGATAGCCTTGCCCCATCTGACGAAAGCGGGCTCTGGCATTCTGCAGAGAACGGTCGAATTCTTCGGAATTGATCTTCCCGTCCCCATCGCGATCAATTTGGGTAAACTGCTGATTTCGCACCAATGCCACCTCGCTGACCGTGACCGTCCCATCGCCATCAAAATCGAGGCTTTCCAAAAAATCAGGATCCGCCCAGACAGATGTCGCCCCGAGGCTGACTGTGAGACAGAGAGACGCAAACAAGGGTCTGAGGCCGACAGCCTGCAGATCGGTGACGAAAGGGCGGAGGGTCTGAGCCATGGGGAACCTTGCAACTGCTGCTTGGTTTTGAATTAAGCGCGCAGTTGCCGTTTTTTGAGAGGCCCGTGTTACAAAACTGTCAAATTTTTGCACATCTCATGTGCGTGACAAAATCAAGCACAGGTTGTTGGCAGGCATCTCCACGGGGCTCGCAACACTCAATCCGGCCAGAGCGGCCCATTCCGTGACGGTTTCAACATCCTTGTACCCAATGTCGGGATCGTGAGCGGTGAGAGCGGCGTGAAAGTTCTGATCTCCCTCGCTCACCAACAAGCCATTCCGCGCAAAGGGCCCATAAATCAGAAAACGACCAGCGGGGGCCAAGGCGGTGGCACTCTCCGAGAGGAGTGTACGCGCCTCATGCGCGCTGATCAGATGCAACAGATTGGCCAGCACGATCAAATCAAAAGGCCCGATCAGCGCGCCCCATCCTTGTGTTGTGGCATCAAGAACTGCGGCCTGTGCGACGTTCTGCAGGCCCGCCTCGGTGACGTGGGCATCAACGCTTGCGCGGCGGCTTGGGTCAATATCGCTTGGTTGCCATTGCAACCCGGGCATGGCTTTCGCATAGCCGACCACATGCTGTCCGGTGCCACTGGCAATTTCCAATGCCTGACCTTTGGGGGGCGCGTGACGCTCCACGACCTCCAGAAGCGGTGCCAGATTGCGAGCCGCAGAGGGGGCAAAGAGTTTGCCGCCCTCACTCTCCTCGGCCACAGAGGCCTGTCCGGGAACCGATCGAAAGGGCATTATCGAAACCTCCCGGGACATAAGGTGCGGACAATATCGGCGCTGATCTCGGGTGTATCGCCTGCCGCCAGCGCGCGTAGCAGCCGGGCAGAGGCGGGGGCGCTTTGGAAGCCATAGCCGCCTTGCCCTGCATACCACCAGAACCCCGCCTGAGCTGGGTCTTCGCCAAAGACAGGAACGCCGTCCGGCGCAAAGCTACGCAAACCTGCCCAGCTGGTTTCCAGTCGCGTGACGGGTGTGGTGACCATTTCCTCGTAGCGCGCAAGCCCTTCGGCCAGCACCATGTCATCGGCCCATGCGTCTTGTGGAGGGACGGGGTCCGCGTCGGCGGGGGAAACCAGCAGCTTTCCCGCCTGTGGCTTGGCGTACCATGACTCATGCACGCCCATCAGCATCGGCCAGCCGTTCACATCATGGCCTTCGGGTGCGGGCAGCTGTGCCATGGAACGGCGCTTGGGCTGAAGACCCACCGGGGCCACGCCTGCCATCTCGGCAATGATATCGGCCCAGGCACCTGCCGCGTTCACGATCTGGCGCGCGTCAAAACTGTCATTGTGGGTTTCGACCCGCCAGCCTGCCTCAAGTCGCGTGATCGCTGTGACCTCCTGCCGCGTGAGCGTCTTGCCCCCGCGTTGGCGCAGCAGTTTTGCCCAGTCCCCCATCAGCCGATCCGTGTCGATATCGGTTGCGGTTTCATGCTTTGCCGCAAAAGCAAGCGTCTCGGGGTTCAGGATCGGCACCCGTGCGCGTGCCTCTGCGACGGGGATTTCCTCCAGATCCAGTGTGGCCAGATCCGTTTCAAACCCCGCCCTCTGGTCGGCACGGCCCACCAGCATCAATCCGCGCGGACTGAGGTAGCTGTCGCGCCCCGCGCCGGGGGCCGCGAGATAGGCCCGGCTGGCCCGAGACAACGCCTTAATCGCGGGCGGGCCGTAATCTTCTTCAAACATCGCCGCAGACCGCCCCGAGGCGTGATAGCCCAACGCATCTTCACGCTCTAATAAGAGTACCGAGCCGAGCTCTGCCAGATGCGCCGCTGCTGCGATCCCGGCCACCCCACCGCCGATGACGAGAAAATCGGTCATACCTCCTCCAGCCGATCGGTCGCGGGGGCAGGGCGGGGACTCAGGGCCTCGATACGGGCGTATAGCTCCGGGGACATTTCAAACTTTGTGGCTGCAAGCGAAGGGGCCAGCTGACTGGCAGAGCGCGCCGACAGGATCGGTGCGGGGCGGGCGGGGTGATGCGCAGCCCATGCGACCGCCAGCGTCGCTGGGTCGGTGCCTTGCTCCTGCGCCAGTTGCAGAAGATCCTGCGCGGTACGGTGCATCCAATCCTGACCGTATCGGGCGCGATATTTCTCATCTTCGCTCAACCGTCCGCTGCCGCCCTTGGCGTATTTTCCAGTCAGAAGGCCACCGCCAAGGGGAGAATATGGCACCGGCAGGATATTCTGATCAGCACACATGGGCAGGATTTCCACCTCTGCCTGACGTTTGACCAGTGAATACATCGGCTGCAACACGTCGATCTGAAGGCCAAGACGTGCGGCCAGCGCAACCGCCTTCATCACTTGCCATGCGGCAAAGTTGGAAAGCCCGACATGACGGATCAGCCCTTCTTGCTGCAGCTCCGCAAAACAGGTGAGCGTGTCCTCTAGTGGTGTCTCTGAATCGAAGCGGTGCAAATAGAGAAGGTCCACCTGATCAAGTTTCAGACGTGCGCGGCTTTGATCAAACTGCGCGCGCATATTTGCGGCGCTAGCCCCACCCGTGAAGCCCACTTTGGTGGCCACATAAAGGCTCTCCCGTTCAGCCGCGATCAACTTGCCAAGGATCTCCTCACTTGCCCCGTCCGTATAGAGCCACGCGGTGTCGAAATGGCGTAGGCCCGCCTCCCGGCAGGCGGCATACATATCGGAGGAGGCCTGCGCATCGGCACGGCCGCCAAACTGCATACAGCCAAAGGCAAAGCGGCCAATCTCATGACCATCCAGGGTGGTGAGCGGGGGGCGGGATACATGTGTCATGTCGCGGAGACTGACACGCGCCCGGAGGGCGCGCAACGCAGAGTTTAGCCCAATGCGATTTTGTGATCCGAAGTAGAAGTATCTCAGGCTTCACAATCCGGCAGCGGCAACGTGAGTGGATGTTTCAACCTTTAGTCGCTAGATCAAGGGGATGTTTGACGCCAAAATCCGCCCTCTCATTGATCCGATCCTGAACGCGCAAGGGGCGCGGCTGGCCGCCTTTGGGGTGACCGCCAATCAGATCACTGTAGCGGGTCTGGCGCTTGGCCTGGTGTCGGCTGTCATGATTGCATTGGGTCTGACCTATTGGGCGCTGGTGCCGCTTTTGGCATCACGGTTGGCGGATGGTCTGGACGGCGCGGTGGCCAGATGTCATGCGCCGAGCGACTTTGGCGGCTATCTTGATATCGTATGTGATTTTGTCTTTTACGGTGCGGTGCCGCTGGGGTTTGTGGCGCTGGCACCAGAGATCAATGGCTTGGCCGGAGCGTTTCTCTTGTGCAGCTTCTACGCCAATGGTGCGAGCTTTCTCGGTTATGCCGTGCTTGCGGAAAAGCATGACATGCAAACTGCGGCGCGAGGAGTGAAGACCCTTTATTTCACGGGCGGTATTCTGGAGGGGGCAGAGACCATAGGCTTTTTTGTGCTGCTGTGCCTCTGGCCTCAGTGTTTTATACCGCTGGCGTATGTCTTTGGTGCGCTGTGTTTTGCCACTGCTTTGTCGCGGGTGTTGTTGGCGGCACGTGTGTTTTCCAACAGATAGCGACGCGCCCAGTCGCGCGGGGGCTCCCGCCGCTTCAGGCGCCCTGACCCTTTCGGGTCAGACCTACCCTCAGAGTTGGGCCAGGCCTTTTGTCCGGGGTCCCCGGACAAAAGGCCGCCGCGCGCGCCCCATTTGGGGCACGCGCGGCCACTCCTAACGGGAGCGAATGCGCAGGATTTTCCTGCGGGTTTGGCGACGGGCGGGAGCGCAACCTTCATGGCCAACAGACACGAAAAGACCCGCCACACAGGACGGGTCTTTCCAAATACACCAAGTATCTTGGGGCATTACTCGGGGATCGAACCTTCGATGCCTTCGACATAGAAATTCATGCCGGCAAGGGTCCCGTCGTCCGCGGTCTCACCTTCAGCAAGGAAGTCGGAGCCGTCCTGCTTTTTCAGCGGGCCAGTGAAAGGGTGGTACTCACCAGATGCCATTGCATCCTTCAGGGCCAGTGCTTCGGCTTTCACCTCGGCAGGAACCGCATCCGAGATCTCACCGATGCCGACCATGCCCGGGCCAATACCGTCCCATGTGTCAACAGAGCTCCAAGTGCCGTCCATCACTGCTTTGGTGCGGGCAATGTAGTAAGGTGCCCAGTTGTCGATGATGGAGGAAACGCGCGGCTTGGGCGCATATTCTGCCATGTCGGAAGCCTGACCAAAGGTGATCACATTGCCCGCCGCCTGCGCTGCAGCTTGCGGCGCGGTTGAATCGGTGTGCTGCAGGATCACGTCTGCGCCCTGTTCGATCAGAACTTTGGCGGCGTCAGCTTCTTTGGCCGGATCAAACCATGTGAAGGCCCAGACGATCTTGAACTGGACGTCCGGGTTTACCTTCTTGGCGTGGATATAGGCCGAGTTGATGCCGCGGATCACTTCGGGGATCGGATAAGAGCCGATGTAGCCGACAATATTGCTCTCGGTCATACGGCCCGCGATGGTGCCCTGAACAGCGCGGCCTTCGTAGAAGCGTGCCGAATAGGTCGAGACGTTTTCGGCGCGCTTATAGCCAGTGGCGTGCTCAAACTTCACGTTCGGGAATTTCTTGGCGACGTTGATGGTCGGGTCCATGTAGCCAAAGGAAGTGGTGAAGATCAGATCTGCACCCTGCAGCGCCATCTGGGTGATCACGCGCTCGGCATCGGGACCTTCGGCGACGTTTTCCACATAGACGGTTTCAACTTTGTCGCCGAATTCCTTTTCCACGGCCAGACGTGCCTGATCGTGCTCATAGGTCCAGCCGCCATCACCGACAGGGCCAACATAGACAAAGCCGACCTTGGTTTTGTCCTGAGCCAGCGCGCCACCGGCGGCCAGACCCAGTGCAACAGCAGCACCGGCAAGAAGTTTGGTGAGTTTCATATGATGGGTTCCCCCTGATTGGTTCCATGTTTGAATGTCCGCCCCGGTTTCATCCGAGACTGGACTGGTCTTGAACGGTTCGGGCAAAACATCCCGCAACTGTCATACGCTCCCGGCGTTAGCGAGACGCGTGAAAACTCCGGCCAAGCGACGCAGGCGCGCTGCTCTTGTCGGCGGACAAAATAACGAGCACCAGAATGGTGATCAGATACGGCGACATTGCCAGATATTCCACTGGGATAGCAACGCCCGCTGCCTGCAGATTAAGCTGCACAACGGTGACGCCGCCAAATAGATAGGCACCCAAAAGCGCCCGCCATGGCTTCCAACTGGCAAAGACCACCAGTGCAAGGGCGATCCAGCCGATGCCGGCGGTCATCCCCTCGGTCCATTGCGGCACGCGGATCAGGCTGATGTAAGCCCCACCCAGCCCTGCACAGGCACCACCGAACAGGATCGCCAGCGTGCGGATCTTGACCACTTTGTACCCCAACGCATGCGCTGCATCGTGGTTTTCGCCCACCGCGCGCAAGATCAGACCGACGCGGGAATACTTGAGCACCGCCCAGACCGCAGCCGTCAGCGCGATCCCGAAGTAGAGCACAACATCATGGCCAAAGAGAATGCGCCCAAACACCGGCAGATCAGACAGGATCGGAATGTCGATACGCCCCATCTGCGGCGGTTTCACCCCCACGTATTTCTGTCCCATCAGGGCCGAGAGCCCCAAGCCAAAAAGCGTCAGGGCCAGCCCCGAGGCGACCTGATTGGCCAATGCAACTTGGGTCATGATCACAAACAGCAGCGACAATAGTGCCCCCGCGATGGCGGCGGCAACAAATCCCAACAGGGGGGAGCCTGTCTCTACGGCGGCGGCAAATCCCGCAATCGCCCCGACGATCATCATCCCCTCGACGCCGAGGTTCAGAACACCGGATTTCTCCACCACCAGCTCACCGATTGCCGCCAGCAACAAGGGCGTTGCAGCCACCATCAGAGACGCGATCAGAAGGACTGGGTTGATAGCAGACAGATCCATCACGCCACCTCCGGTTTGCCAATTGCAATGCGATAGTTGGTGAGCAGATCAAGCGCCAGAAGGAAGAATAGGAGCATGCCCTGAAACACCTGAATGGCTGCGGACGGCAGGCCCAGATTGCCCTGCGCAATATCACCGCCAATGTAGGTCAACGCCATCAATGCGCCTGCCAGCAGAATGCCCACAGGATGCAGGCGGCCCAGAAAGGCCACGATAATCGCGGTAAACCCATAGCCCACGTTGAAGTCAATCGATACCTGTCCTGAGGGACCAGAGACCTCAAACATCCCTGCAAGCCCCGCCAATGCGCCAGATGCCCCGAGACAGAACAGGATCAGCCGGGCGGGTTTCACCCCTGCGAATTTTGCCGCCCGCGGCGCCTCGCCGGTCAGGCGGATATGATAGCCAAGCATATGGCGGTTGAGCAGCACATAAGAGAAAATCACCGCAATCAGCGCGGCCACCACGCCCCAATGCATGCCGGTCCCGGCGATCAGCTCGGCGTTATGGGCGCTGTCATATTGTTGCAGGTTGCGCGAGCCCGGAAAGCCGAACCCTTCTGGGTTCTTCATCAACCCCAGCGACATGGACGCCAGCAGCTGTTCGGCCACATAGACCAGCATCAGGGACACAAGGATCTCATTGGTGCCAAACCGTGTTTTTAGCACCGCAGGGATCATCGCCCAGGCCCAGCCGCCAAAAGCGCCCGCCAGAACCATCAGCGGAAAGATGATCCAGGACTCCATCGGGTAGAGCGCCAGCCCCACACCCGCACCCGTGAGCGCGCCGATAATATATTGCCCCTCCGCGCCGATGTTCCAGATCCCGGCACGAAATCCCAGACTGAGGCCAATGGCAATCAGCACCAAGGGAGCACCTTTCACCAAAAGCTGCGGGCGGTAATAGAACGCAAACTCGCCAAACAGCGGCTCCCAGAAAATGGTGCGGATCGCCTCCACCGGGTTCTTGCCAAGGGTGGCAAACAGCAGCCCCCCCATCACCATGGTCGCCAGCACCGCCACCAGTGGCGTCGCCATCGACCACGCCCGCGACGGCTGCGGTCGTTTCTCTAGCCGGATCATCCCTATTGTCCCTCTTGGCCGGATCTTTGTGGTCCGGTTCTCTTCATCTTCTTGCAAATATCCCCGCCGGAGGCTCCCGCCCCAAGCGTTACATCCCCGACATTTGTGGTGAGGATCCTACACATGCGCCACTTCCATGCCATGTGCACCGCCCATCATCAGGCCGATCTCATCCACCGTCAGCTCCGCCGTGGGGCGCGGGGCAGACAGACGACCCTCATTAAGGGCGGCAAAATTGTCAGAGATTTCCATCAGCTCATCGAGATCCTGACTGATGCAGATCACCGCCGCGCCATTTGCCGCCAGATCGAGCAAGGCCTGCCGGATCGCCGCCGCTGCGGCTGCATCCACGCCCCATGTGGGCTGGTTCACCACCAGCACTTCGGGGCGCTGCAATACCTCGCGGCCAATGACGAATTTCTGCAAATTCCCACCAGAGAGCGAGCGCGCTGCATTCTCCGGCCCCGGTGTACGCACATCGAACGCCTTAATGATCTTCTCGGCAAAGGTCCTGGTTGCGCCCCATTTGAGAAAGCCATTGTTTTCCAGCCCCTCGCGCACCGACCCGGTCAGGAGCGCATTTTCGGTGAGGCTCATATCAGGCGCTGCCGCGTGGCCCAGACGTTCCTCGGGGGCGGTCAGCACGCCAAGCGCGCGGCGTGCCGCCGGCCCCATGTGACCGATGGGCTTGCCATCAAATTTCACGGCATCGCGCGCGCAAGTGACCTCGCCCGACATCACCGACAAAAGCTCATCCTGTCCGTTGCCCGCAACACCGCCAATACCAAGGATCTCGCCCCGCCGAACGGTCAGATGCACATTCTTCAATGTGGTGCCAAAGGCCGAAGGCGCAGGCACCGACAGGCCCGAGATGTCCAAGGCCACATCGCCAAACTCCCGTACACCGCGTTCGGGCGTCTTGAGGGCGGTGCCCACCATCAGCTCCGCCATGTCGCGGGCCGAGGTGTCGCGCGGCACACATTCGCCCACGTTCTTGCCCAATCGCAGGATTGTCGCGTGATCGCAAAGCGCGCGGATCTCTTCGAGCTTGTGAGAGATATAGAGGATCGACGTACCCTCGCTCTTCAGCTTTTTCAGGGTCTCGAACAGGATTTCCACCTCTTGTGGAGTCAGAACCGATGTCGGCTCGTCCATAATCAGGAGCTTCGGATCTTGCAGCAGGCAGCGGATGATCTCCACCCGCTGACGTTCGCCCGCCGACAGATCGCCGACGGTGCGGAACGGATCAAGCGGCAGGCCATAAGCCTCGGAAACCTCGCGGATACGGGCCGCCAGATCACGCAGGGCGGGCGGGTTCTCCATCCCCAACGCGATGTTCTCCGCCACATTCAGCGCGTCAAACAGCGAGAAATGCTGAAACACCATCGCGATCCCATCGGCGCGCGCCTGACGGGGCTCGGCAGGCTCATAACTCGCTCCGCGCAGGGTCATGCGGCCACTGTCAGGCTTCACAAGCCCATAGATCATCTTGACGAGTGTCGATTTGCCCGCGCCGTTTTCACCCAAGAGCGCATGTACCTCGCCCTCGCCGATGGTAAAGGAGACATGGTCATTGGCCACCACGCCGGGGTAGGCCTTGGTGAGGCCCTCGATGGTCAGAAGGGGAGGCGTGCTCACGCGCTATGCTCCTTTTTCAAGTCCAAACGCTGCGAAAGCGCCATGAGTTCTGCCGCCACGCCGATGGCGATGGCCTGCGGGTGTTTGCCCAACTCGGGCCGCCCGATCGGGCAGGTGAGGCGCGCGATCTGCTCTGGGCTATGCCCGAGCGCTGAAAGACGCGCGCGAAACCGCGCCCATTTGGTCTTGGATCCGATCAGCCCTGCAAATTCAAAGCCATGCCCCAGCAGGCGATGGCATAGCGCCAGATCCAGCTGATGGGAATAGGTCAGGATCAGATGATGCGCATCAGAGGGCGCGTGCGGCACCAATCGGTCCGGTTCCTGTGCGGGCAAGGCAGTCACGCATTCAGGGATGCGTTCCGGAAACTTTGAGTGCAGCGCATCGACCCACGTGATTTCAAACTCTGGCAAAGGCGACAGCACCTGCACCAGCGCGCGCCCTACATGGCCAGCCCCCCAGATCCAAAGGGGCTGTGTTGGCCGCGCAACCGGCTCCACCATCCAACCTGCGATCATTTGTGGCTGGGGATGCTGTCCTTGTGCACGGGCAGCATTCAAAAGGCGCGTTACGACAAGGGGTTGCGGTTCGGGCTTTATTGGGCGTGCGATCACATCCCCCTGAAGGCGGGCCAGATCCTCTGACGTGTAAATCTCGCTTAGTAGGGTGACTGACCCACCACAGCACTGCCCCAGGTCGGGTCCGAGCGAATGCGTTGACAGCCTGCGGGGCACGTCCAGATGCTGGGCGGCCTCTGCCGCTTCGAACTCCAGCGCGCCGCCACCGATTGTGCCAGATTGCCCACCGCTCCAGACCAGCATCGCCGCTCCAACCTCGCGCGGCGCCGATCCTTTGACCTCGGCCACCACAACACGGATGACGCGGCCATGGGCCTCTATGGCAGCCGTGAGGGCGTCGACATCAAACCCCATCGCGCTGTGTCCCAAGTGCACGCCAGATCTCCTCTGCCGTGGCCGGCGCATTCAGATGCGGATAGGCATCGCCACAGGCCGCAACTGCATCCGAGAGCGCAAGCCAGGCAGAAATCCCCAGCATAAAGGGCGGCTCCCCCACCGCCTTGGAGCGATAAATGGTGTCTTCGCGGTTCTGGCCGTCAAACAATGCCACGTTAAACACATCGGGCCGGTCAGAGCAGGCCGGGATCTTGTAGGTCGACGGCGCATGCGTCCGGAGCCGCCCTTTGTCGTCCCAGACCAGTTCTTCGGTGGTGAGCCAACCTGCGCCCTGCACATAGGCCCCTTCCACCTGACCGATATCCAGCGCCGGGTTCAGCGACGCCCCCGCATCATGCAGAATATCCGTGCGCAGGATGCGGTTTTCACCGGTCAGCCGGTCCACGACGACCTCCGTGACCGCCGCCCCATAGGCAAAATAGAAAAACGGCCGCCCCGCGCCCTTGATCCGGTCCCACTCCAGCGAGGGGGTCTTGTAAAACCCTGTCGCCGACAGGCTGACGCGGCCCGTGTAACAAAGCATCGCCGCCGCCTCGAAACTGATCTCCTGAGAGCCGATGCGCACATGATCGCCCTCAAACACGACCGCAGAGACCGGTTGCTGAAGGACCTCGGCCAAATGCGCCGCCATGCGGTCGCGAATGGTGTCGCAGGCGGCCTTCACCGCCATGCCGTTCAGATCCGACCCTGAAGAGGCCGCCGTGGCCGACGTATTGGGCACCTTGGCGGTATCGGTTGCGGTGATCTTCACGCGCGCCTGATCGACCCCAAAGCGCGCCGCCGCCACTTGCGCGACCTTCTGGAACAATCCCTGTCCCATCTCAGTGCCACCATGGTTGAGATGGATGGAGCCGTCCTGATAGACATGCACCAAAGCCCCCGCCTGATTGAGATGCGTGAGGGTGAAGGAAATCCCGAACTTCACCGGTGAAAACGCCATCCCACGCTTCAGGCGCTCATTTTTTGCATTCCAGGCCGCGATCTCTGCCCGTCGCGCCGCGTAGTTCGAACTCTCCAGCAACTGTGCGGTCATCTCGTGCAGCTCAAAGTCCGTGACCGGCATGCCATAGGGCGTGGTGTTGTCTTTCAGCTTTTCAGAAATATCTCGGGGGGAGGCCTCAGGCCGGGGGGCAGAGCCCCCTTTGCTCGAGGCCGTGGCAGTGCCTCCCGCATCAGCCGCGTCATAGTAATTGCGCACCCTGAGTTCGACCGGATCAATCCCCAGAACATGCGCCGCATGATCCATCACCCGTTCGATCCCGACCATTCCCTGTGGGCCGCCAAAGCCGCGATAGGCAGTGGCGCTTTGCAGGTTGGTTTTCAGACGGTGGCTCTCGATGCGGATCGCGGGGATCGCATAGGCGTTGTCGGCATGTAGCATGGCACGGTCCGCCACCGGCAGCGACAGATCCTGCGCCCAGCCGCAGTTGACAAGATGCGTGAACTCGATGCCCTGAATGCGCCCCTGCGCATCAAAGCCCGCGCGATAGGAAATCCGAAACGCATGGCGCTTGCCGGTGATGGTCATGTCATCGTCGCGGTCATAGCGCATCTTGCAGGCTTTACCGGTGAGGCGCGCAGCGACGGCGCAAGCGACGGCCAGTGCGTTGCCCTGACTTTCCTTGCCGCCAAAACCACCCCCCATCCGCCGGGTTTCCACCCGCACCGCGTGCATCGGCAGGCCAATAGCCTCGGCCACCTTATGCTGGATTTCGGTGGGGTGTTGGGTGGAAGAGTTGACGATCATGCCGCCATCCTCCTGGGGCAGGGCCAGCGCGGCCTGACCTTCGAGGTAGAAATGCTCCTGCCCGCCGATCTCGAAGATATCCTCGATCACATGTGCCGCCGAAGCGATGGCTGCAGGGGCGTCGCCTTTTTGATAAATGCGCGGGCCTTCCTCGAAGCGGCTGTCGGCAGCGAGCGCTGCGTCAAGGGTCAGCAGCGCCTCTTTTTCGGCGTATTCTACCTTGCCTTTCCGTGCGGCAATGCGGGCGGCGCGATGGGAGGTCGCGACCACCAGAAACACCGGCTGCCCTAGATAATGCACCTCTCCTTTGGCCAACAGCGGCTCGTCATGGGCCGAGGGCGACACATCATTGTCAAAGGGCAAATCGTCTGCCGACAGCACCGCGACAACACCTTGAGAGGCGCGTACCTCCGCAAGCTCCATCGCGGTGATCTTGCCTTTTGCAATTGGCGCAAGGCCAAAGGCCAGATGCAGCGTGCCCTTGGGTGTGGGGATGTCATCGACATAGCGGGCCTGGCCCGTCACATGCAGGGCCGCCGCATCATGGGGCAGGGGTTTCGCAACACTCATAGGTCCACCTCCAACACATGCTCAGAGGCGCCGTTCAGATCTGTGAAATAGCGCGTGAGCATATTGCGGGCGCAGTCCAGCCGATAGGCGGCGGAGGCGCGCATGTCACTCATGGGGGTGAAATCCTGATCAAAAGTCGCTTTGGCGGCCTCAATCGTTGCGTCTGTCCACGGCTGGCCGATCAGGGCGGACTCCACATGCGTGGCGCGCTTCGGGATGGCTGCCATGCCGCCAAAGGCGATGGCGGCTGCGGTCACGCTGCCATTGACCACGGTGACATTAAACGCGCCCAGCACCGCAGATATATCCTGATCAAAGCGTTTGGAGAGTTTATAGACCCTATGGCTGTCGGGTTGGCGCGCAAAGCTCACGGCCTCGACAAATTCACCCGGGGCGCGGTCCTGTTTGCCGTAATCGATAAAGAAGTCCTGCAACGAGATGGCGCGGCGGGTGTCTGCGTGGCGCAGGTGCAATGTGGCGCGCAAGGCGATGAGGGCAGGCGGGTTGTCCCCGATAGGAGAGCCATTGGCGATATTGCCGCCGATGGTCGCAGCGGCGCGGACCTGCTGGCTGGCATAGCGGCGGATCATCTCGGCGTAGGAGGCATGGAGCGGCTCAAGGGCGGCGCGGACACGGTTCATATCCGCCATTGCCCCGATGCGGACTTCTGTTTCGGTGACGGTGATGTCCTTCAGGTCCGTGCAGCCCTCAAGGAAGATCACATCATCCAGGTCGCGCAGTTGCTTGGTGACCCAAAGCCCCACATCGGTGGCTCCGGCGATTAGCGTGGCATCGGGGCGGGCTGCATAGGTTGCGGCCAGCTCATCCGAGGATCTGGGACGCAAGGTAGATGGGGGTGCTGCCACAGGGATGTCGGAGGGGGGCTCTGCCCCCCGGTCTGCGACCTCCCCCCGAGATATTTCTGAGAAGATGAAGGATGAATCTTGCCTGATATGCTCCGGCACAGGGGCGCCTTGAGCGGCTTCGGCGGCGTGGACGATCGGGGCATAGCCGGTGCAGCGGCAGAGGTTGCCGGCGAGCTGGTCGTCATGATCGGTGGCACCATTGGTATGGGCGGTGACCATCGACATGATAAAGCCTGGGGTGCAAAAACCGCATTGGCTGCCGTGGAGATCGACCATGGCCTGTTGTACCGGATGCAGGGTGCCATCCGGATGGGCGACCCCTTCGACCGTGCGTATGGATTTGCCGTGGAGTTGCGGTAGGAACAGGATGCAGGCGTTTAGCGCTCTGGCACCGCTTTGGTCGGTGACCATCACAGTGCAAGCGCCGCAATCGCCCTCATTGCAGCCTTCCTTGGTGCCGGTGAGACCACGGTCCTCGCGCAGCCAGTCCAAGAGCGTTGTTGTTGGCTGGGGTTCTGGAAGCGAGACCTCTTCACCGTTGAGATGAAAGGTAATCGTCATCTTGAAAAGCCCGTCGCGGTACCCTGTTGTCCCATGTTGCGCGACTTTCGATGCGACGTAGAAAGTGCGCGGGCGTTATTTGATGTCACGCTCAGCTTGTGAGGCCTTGCCAATCAAAGCAAGAACAATGGCTGCAGGCATCGGTCGAGAATTCTTCACGTTTAAGATCGAGGCATTGCACAGATTGCGCAGTTACTGTCTGATTTGTAACAATTTTACTCTGCGCGCGCTACGGTGGAATTCGTCTTCGGGCTAAAGAGTTTCAAAAAAATCCATAAATTAAGTGATGCGTTTCTGAGCGCGTGACGCTGTAATGAACGCCGCAAGTGTGTGGCGCGCAACGCAAAGGGATCATGTGTCAGCCTTTGGAGGCGCCGCATATATTGAGGCAACAAAGCTGACCTATCTGTGGTATGCTGCCCTCGCATTGGGCGGCTGCGACGCTATGAGCCCTTGTTTTCTTGCCTTGCCTTGTGTCGCGGGGGCAATGGCGCTAACAGGCGCTCAAAACAAGCTTCCCGAATTCACAGGTTTTGGTGTCATGACACGCGGCGTACTGGGCCTTCTGGCCAAGAATATCTCTCCTCCCAATCTTTCCATCATGCAGGATGAGGGCTTTACCGTGGCCCGTGTGCGCACCGAGCTTCTGTCGGGCCTGACGGTCGCACTGGCGCTGGTGCCGGAGGCTGTAGCCTTTGCCTTTGTCGCGGGCGTGCACCCGCTGGTGGGGCTTTATGCAGCCTTTCTGGTGGGGTTGATCACGGCGCTGATCGGGGGGCGTCCGGGTATGATTTCCGGCGCGACTGGCGCGCTGGCGGTGGTGATGGTTGCCTTGGTTGCAGACCACGGCGTCGAATATCTCTTTGCGACTGTGGTTCTCATGGGCATCCTGCAGGTGATTGCGGGGGTGATGCATTGGGGGAAGTTCATCCGGCTGGTGCCGCATCCGGTGATGCTGGGGTTCGTGAATGGTCTGGCTATCGTGATTTTCCTTGCGCAGCTGACGCAGTTTAAACAGCCGGGTAGCAACGGCGAACAATGGCTCGCAGGGCCACAGCTTTTGATGATGCTGGGGCTGGTGGTGCTGACGATGGTGATCATCTGGGGTATGCCCAAGCTCACCAAGGTGATCCCGGCACCGCTCGCGGGGATTGGGATTACGGCGATTATCGTGATTGCATTTCGTCTGGATGTGCCGCGGGTTGGGGATATGGCCTCGATTGAGGGGGGCTTGCCGATGTTCCATATCCCGATGGTGCCGCTCGATTGGGCGACTCTGCAGATCATCCTGCCCTATGCGGTGATCTTGGCAGCGATTGGCCTGATTGAGAGCCTATTGACGCTGAACCTTGTGGGGGAGATCACCGGCAAACGCGGCGGTGCAAGCCAGGAATGTATCGCGCAAGGGACCTCTAACATTGTCACCGGCTTTTTTGGCGGCATGGGTGGTTGCGCCATGATTGGTCAGTCGATGATCAATGTGAACTCTGGCGGGCGGACCCGGATTGCAGCGATTGCGGCCGCCCTGTTTCTGTTGCTGTTTATCGTTGCGGCTTCCCCGCTGATTGAACAGATTCCGTTGGCGGCCCTTGTCGGGGTGATGTTCATGGTGGTGATCGGCACCTTCGCGTGGAACAGCTTTAAGATCATGACCAAGGTGCCGCTCACGGATGCCTTTGTCATTGTGCTGGTAACTGTGGTGACAGTCATGACCGACCTTGCGATTGCCGTGGTGGTTGGGGTCATTGTTTCGGCCTTGGCCTATGCGTGGAACAACGCCCGCCGCATTCATGCCATCACTCGTGACAGTGTCAGCGAGAAAGGGGCCAAGGTCTATGAGATCCAAGGCCCGCTGTTCTTTGGTTCTACGGACGGGTTTATCGAGCTGTTTGATATCGAGAACGACCCGGATGTGGTGATCGTTGATTTTGCCGCTTCGCGTGTGGTGGATCAGTCGGCGTTGCAGGCGATTGAGGCTTTGGCCGGAAAATATGCGGCGGCGGGCAAAGCGTTGCAGCTGCGCCATCTGAGCCGCGATTGTCACCAGTTGCTCTCGAAGGCGGGTCATCTGATGGTCGATAGCGACGATGACCCTGAATATGGTCTGGCGGTGGATTACTCGGTGAAAACCGGCATTCTGGGCGGTCACTGAGATCTGGCAGGCAAGTTAGCAAAGCGGTCGCGGTCCCAAATGGGACCGCGGCTTTTTTGTTTAAAAAGGAGGTCGCGCGCCAAAGCGGCAGATCAGTCGGGCGCGAGCGCTTCGAGCATGTCGAGATCGCCAGATGTGATGGCGGGCTCTGCGCGCAGGATCAGTTCTGCTGGCCAGTCCCACCATTTGAGCGCCAAAAGACGGGCAATCTGCGGCTTAGGAAACCTGTGACGGGCAATGGTGGCCGGATTGCCGGTCATGATGGCGTAGGGTGGAACGGTGCCACGCACCACGGCCCCTGCACCGATAATGGCCCCATCACCGATACGGGCACCGGGCAGGATCAACGCGCCGTAGCCGATCCAGACATCATTGCCGATCACCGTGTCGCGGGTGTCGGGTTGAAACCCGGCCATTTGAGCAGGGTCAAACACCGGAAACGGATAGCAGCTGAGGCCCTCTTGTGCATGGTTGGCTGAGGCGGTGATGAACTTCACCCCATGGGCAATCTGGCAGAACCGGCCGATTTTCAGCTGCTCGCGCGCGCCAGCAAAGAGATAGGGCGCAAGATGACTGCCCCAGTCCCGTGGCGGATCAAAATCGGATGCATAGGTGTAGTCGCCGACGATGAAGTTCGGGTTCTCCACCGCGCGAGCCAGCTGCACAGTGCCTGCATGAGGCGAGCCATCGGGCAGGATGATCGGATGGCGCATCTTTGGATCTGGGAGCGGCATCTCAGTCGTCCGGGCGCGTCAGCGCGAACAGATCGCTGACCTTGGCATAATCGCGATAGCCAAGACGCGAGAGCGGCTGGTACTTGGTCACGTCAAAGATCCCGTCCACAAGGCAATCATCGCGCAAGTGCACGCCAACCACCTCGCCAAAGGCCACTTTGTTGGCCTCGCCGGGCAGGTCGATGATCTGGGTGAGCTTGCACTCCAGTGCAGCGGGCACGCCTGCGACACGGGCGCAGTTGATCGTCTCGCATGCAACCGCCTCAAGCCCCGCATGGGCAAACTCGTCGACGCCCTTATCAAGTGCTGCAGAGGATTTGTTCATCTGATCGCGCATGGCGTATTCAACGATATTGACGCAAAAGACGCCGGTCTCGCGAATATTGGCCATGGAATCCTTGGTGCCGTCCTGATCCGCCTTGGTCGAGGTGGAGGCAAACATCACCTGCGGCGGCACATAAGCAACGGCATTAAAAAAGGAGTAGGGCGCGAGATTGTTGACGCCTGCGCCGGAGCGCGTGGAGATCCAGCCGATCGGGCGGGGGGTCACGACGGCGTTAAACGGGTTATGGGGCAGGCCGTGGCCATCCTCGGGGCGGTAGAACATTCTATGTCTCCAAGTGTTTGCCCCAGACTTACGCCCGTGCTAGGGCGAAATCCACCCCCGCGTCGAGTTGGCCCTGTGGTCGCAAAGCGCAGCAGACGGAGCCTGAGACACGTGATCACAATCGCGCCGGAGATGCCGGAGGATTCTTGGGAGGTGGAAGCCCTCTATGACCTGTGCTTTGCGCCGGGGCGGACGGCTTTGTCCTCTTATCGTCTGCGCGACAATGTCGCCCCGGTGCGTGCGCTCAGCCAGGTGGCACGCGACAGCGATGGCATTCTGGCAGGCGCGATCCGGTTTTGGCCCGTTCATGTCGGTGACAGCGACGCGCTTTTGTTGGGGCCGGTGGCGGTTCACCCGACACGGCAAGGCGAGGGCATCGGTGCCTCATTGATCCGCGACAGCCTGTGGAAGGCGGAGCACAGCCACTGGCAACGTGTGATCCTTGTGGGGGATGCCCCTTATTATCAGCGCTTTGGCTTTGTGCGGCTTGAGGGCGTGGAGATGCCGCCTCCGACCAACCCCGAACGTATTCTGGGCCTGAACCTGAGCCCAAATGCATGGCAGGGGGTGCAGGGGCGCGTGGCGCGCTGGAGCGGTGCGGCGCAGGGGTAACACTCAAGGCCCGGATGCAACGTTCAGACCTTGAAACCATGGACGTGGCTTCTGATCTCTTATGGCAGGCGCAGCAGGGATGAGGTCAGACATGGGCGAACTGCCGGGTGAAATTCTGGAGAGCAGCGAGCGCAGCCTGACGGTGCGCGATGTCGAAGCAGAATTGGATGCGATTGCCGCTCGCTACCGGGCGGCGGGGCATTTTGGCATGCGGTTATTGAATGCGCTGGGCGGTCAGGGAGAAGACCTGATGCGCCGTATGCCGAGGCCCGTGCGCAGCGCGATTGAGGGCGCGGTTTTGCAGGCGTTGCATCTCTCTGTTCGGGGGGCGGCGCTTAGCCGTCGCGTGCTGCCCGATCAGCCAGCACAGACCAATCGCTGGGTCAGTACCACCATGGGCATGGTGGGTGGTGCGGCCGGGTTGCCGGGCGCATTGGTGGAATTGCCTGCGACAACGACCTTTTTGATGCGCAGCATTCAGGGTGTCGCGCAGGAATATGGTTTTGATCCCAATGCCAAAAGCGTGCGTTTTGATGCGGTCGAGGTTTTTGCCGCTGCGGGGCCTATGGCGCATGATGATGGGGCGGATACGGGGTTCCTGACCTTGCGACTGGGGCTGTCTGGCGCAGGTTTGTCGCAATTGATCGCAGCCGTTGCCCCGCGCTTGGCAGTGGCGCTTGGCCCCAAACTCGCCGCACAGATGGTGCCTGTTCTGGGGGCTGTGGCGGGCGGTAGTGTCAACTATGTCTACTCGGGCTATTATCAGGAAATGGCGCATGTGCATTTTGCGCTGCGTCGCCTCGCATTGGAGGCAGATACACCCTATCCGCAGATGGTGGAACGCCTGCGACAGCGGCTTTTGAGCTGAGAGCGTATCCCAAACGACGCGGTATCGTGATCGTACCCGCCGACCGGCGTCAAAACGCCCATACCTATTGCTCCTCTGGATTGCACGGTGAAGAGGGGTAAAAGGAATGTTAACCATTTTTTCGCAATGTTGAGGCGCATGTTATTTGATTGGTCCGTGTTTGGGCCGCAATTTTAAAGAGTAAAAAGGCAGGAGACCCATGTTAGAGGTCTTGGACGCAGTCAGGCCGCAAGGCGAGCAGCAGGCCTTGCACCAGCAGGTCGGGGCGCTGTGTTATCGGATCACTGCCAAAGGGCGGGTCAAAGTGTTGCTTGTCACGTCTCGGCGCACGCGGCGCTGGATCATTCCAAAAGGCTGGCCAATGGAGGGGAAATCAGCGGCCCAGGCGGCTGGTGTCGAGGCATGGGAAGAGGCGGGCGTCACAGGAGAGACGCTGGACATGCCAATCGGTCGGTTTACCTATGATAAGGTGCGCGAAGCCGCACCAAATTTGCGCTGTCGGGTGGATGTGTTTGCCCTGAAGGTACACAAGCTCGCGGATCGTTTTCCTGAACGCGAAGACCGCTTGCGGGTGTGGATGTCGTTGAGCCGCGCAGCGAAACAAGTGGCCGAGCCAGAATTGGCGGCCTTGCTGCGTTCATTCTCGCCAAAGGGACTGTAATGACGGGGTGGGTGGTTCCGGGCACGGCCACCCTTGCAAACCTCGCCCAGCCGTATTTAATCGTCGCCTCTGAGCACGAGACAAAAAATGATACGTTATGCACTGAAATGCGCTGAAGGACATGGCTTTGAAAGCTGGTTTCAATCGGCAGAGGCCTATGAGAAGCTTTTAGGCACGGGCATGATAGCCTGTACCCATTGTGGATCCACCAAGGTGGAAAAGGCCCTGATGGCGCCCAGAGTGCGCCCCGGTCGCAAAGCGGCCTCCGCCCCCGCATCAGAAACTTCACCTGACACTGTGCCAGCTGCACCGAAACAGGTCGCGCCGGCCCCGACATCGCTTTCAACACCATCGAATGAATTGGAAGCGGCGATTTCTGCGCTCAAAAAACAGGTCGAGGCGAATTCAGACTACGTCGGCAAGGATTTCGTGAAACAGGCGCGCGAGATGCATCTGGGTGATGCGCCCACGCGCTCGATCCATGGCGAGGCAAAGCCGGAAGAGGCCAAAGCGCTGATCGAAGAAGGCGTACCGGTTTTGCCCTTGCCCTTTGCGCCCACACGCAAGACCAACTAAGGCAGACCTATCTTGCGACTCGCTGGGACCGGTTGCGGATAGGAGCAGGCAGAGCAGACAGGAAGGAGACCGCCAATGCATGTGGTGGTGACAGGCAGCAGCCGCGGTATCGGACGCGAGCTGAAAACGCGGCTGACTGAGCGTGGCGACCGGGTGACGGGCACCTCGCGCGATCATTCCTCGGGTACGCGGCTTGATGTAAGTGATCCGGGCCAGCAAGCACGCTTTGCGGCGCAGATCAAAGGCGACCCGGTTGATCTGCTGATCTGTAATGCAGGCGTCTACCTCGATAAATCCATGGCGCTGAAGGACTATACCGCTGAGGTTTGGGCGAAATCGCTGGCGGTGAATGTGACCGGTGTGTTCCTGACCGTGCAGGCGATGCTGCCAAACCTGAAACTCGCTGAGGCCCCGAAGATCGCGATTATCTCTTCGCAGATGGCCAGCCATGCCCGCGCGCCGGGGGGATCTTATGCCTATCGCGCCTCAAAGGCGGCAGCGCTCAATATCGGGCGCAACCTTGCAACCGACCTCAAACCCGAAGGTATCGCGGTTGGGATCTATCATCCCGGCTGGGTGCGCACCGATATGGGGGGGCAGGACGGCGATATCTCGGTGCAGGAATGTGCCTTGGGGCTGATCAATGAATTTGACGTTCTGTCGCTCGACACCACGGGGTGTTTCCATACTTGGGACGGTCAGGTCCACGCCTACTGAGGATGCGGTCATGCGGGGTCTTTGCGATCAAGGCAAAACCCGCTATGTGCGGGGCGAACCCCCTCTGATCCACCACCACCGGCCCAATGATCCGGGCCGGGAAACGGGATGACCGCATCATGACTGCCAGCAAACGCATCGTTCTTTCCAGTGATCACGCCGCCATCGAGCTGCGTCAAACCATCGCCAAACATATCGAGGCACGCGGCTATAGCGTGACCGATCTTGGCCCCACCACGCCGGAGAGCACCCATTACCCCAAACACGGTGAAGCCGCCGCGCGTCACGTGGCGGCAGGTGAAAGCGACTTGGGCATTTTGCTGTGCGGGACCGGGCAGGGCATCATGATGGCCGCCAACAAGGTCAAAGGCATCCGCTGCGGTGTCTGCTCTGATACATTCTCCGCCCAGATGATCCGCGCCCATAATGACGCCAATATGCTGTCGATTGGGGCGCGTGTCGTGGGCGAAGGGCTGGCGCTGGAAATCGTTGATGCTTTCCTCAACACTGAATTTGAGGGCGGTCGTCACGGCACCCGTGTCGATATGATTTCCGCAATCGAAGGCTGATGACAGGATTAGATCCGGGTCACGTGCACGTGTGATCCGGCCTGAAAACAAAGGCTCCCGAAGTGATCTTCGGGAGCCTTTTGATGTTCGGGGTGTGGGAGGTCTTAGTCCCAGCAGCTGACCAGCGTCGTAAGGCCGGTGGCCTCTTTTTGCAGCAGCGACAATGGCATCTCGCCAGTGGCGGAGGCTTCTGTCGCGGGCAGTCCGACGCCCGCCTTTTCAAGGGCCATACGGATCACCTCACCTTTGAGCGCAAACCGTACGCCTTCGGGCAATGTCGGGCCATCGGTCACAACGGGCAACAGCATGCCATGCACCGTGCCGTCCTTGTCCAAAAGCGGACCACCGGCATCACCGGGCTGAGCGGCGAGTTCCAGACGGGCCAGATAGTCCTCACCCTGCAAGCCCTTGAGGTCACTGAGCGCGCCCCAAGTGAGGCTCGGCGCGCCGAGAACACCGCCGTAGGAGTAGCCGGAAACTGCAAGCGCGCTGCGCAGGCGTGGCGCAGTCGAGGCAAGCGGTGCGGTTGCCATTGGCGCAAGTGCTTCGGTCGGTTTCAGCACTGCAATGCCCGCCTCGCTATCGCTTAGCAGCACTTCGGCGGTTACGTCGCGATCCACGGTGATGCTGCCGCAGCTGTTCACCACATCTGCGGTGGTCACAACTACACCGTCGCCCGACACAAAGAAGCCCGAGCGCGACAGGCGCGGTTTGCGGATTTCCAGACCCGAGACCAGATCGATGGATTGTGCATCATCCATGCCTGCAGCCGGGTCGAGCACATTATCCAGACGGGTAAAGCTCTCTTGCATGGCAGACAGTACACGGGTGCGGCGCGCCTCATCCCCTGTGGGCCACACAAGGGTAAAGCCTTTGATCTCCCCATCAATCAAGCGTGCCTCTGCATACGTGACCACCTTGCTGTCGCGCCCTTCGAGGGTGAAGCGGTCGCCAGTGCGTTCGCGCGGACCTTCGAGCGGCATGATCGCCAGCGTCTGCATGATGTCATAAAGACCATAGAGCGTGCGGCGGTCGCCGGGCTGCGAAATCAGCAGCACGCGCGCACCAAGATCGCCAGAGGACTCAAAATGCGCAAAAGGCGGCTCGTAGCGGCTGAAGGCCACTTCGTTCAACGGCAGATCCAGCGAGATGCCTGCGGCTTCGTCGGTATATGACGCCATGCCGGTGGAAATCAGCGGTGCGTTATATTCATCCATAAGCGCTTTGCGTTGGCCGGTGGTCAGAACACCGGTCGCCTCATAGCCGCGTGCCACTTGCCAATCCGACATGGACGCGCGGGTGCCACGACCAAAAGCACCATCGATGCCAGAGTTGTAAAACCCTGCTGCTTTCAGCGCGATTTGCAGGTCCATGCGCTCTTCGCGGGTGAGGGCGCGTTCGCTTTGGCGCGCCTGAGCCGGAGTTTCATCAGCTACTGCGACGTCTGGGGTGACGTCGGAGGCAGCATCCTCTGCGGGGGCGGCCTCAACCTCGGAATCCGCCAGCGGCACCGGGGCCGTTCCTTCCGACTCGGCTCCTACAGGATAAAAGCGAGTGCGCAGGTTGCTTGTGAAGGTGATGAAACTGTCACGCGGGATCTGGCCCTCAGCGCGGTAGACACGCAGCACTTGTTCGGCGTCAGAGCGTGCATAGGGGCCGATGACGATGCCATACCAGCCCCCGCCAAGCGCATATCCTGACACATCGGGAAGGCGGGCGGCGAAATCACGTGCCTCTTCCTGCGCTTCGCTCAGCGACGGGCGGGCGGCGACCTGAATCCAGACGCCTCCGGCATTGGATTGCTGCGCCTGTGAGACGCCCGGAAGCGCCGCAAAGCACAGGATCAATGCCCACAACACCGAGGCAAATAGGTTCTTCATTGCTAATCCTCTGTACGAAGAAACGGATTTTGTTCGCCGCGCAGGTAACCATTTTGTGTCCCAAAAGGAAACGGCGAGAATCCGCACATCTGCGTGTTATATGCATCTGTTTCTCATCTTCGACACTTCGACGCGAATTTTCCCCCTGTCTGCGGTCTCGCCGGGGTTTGCAACGCACGGGGCCGTTGACCCCGCCGGGGGGCTTGCATAGGAAGACGGTCGAACATTGCACCGTCTGTGTGGGCTTCCGGTGGCTCTCATGAGGCGGGCGCGCCGATGCCCTAGAGGGGAAGAGACATGACCCAGACCACAGCCCCGCGTTCGTTTCAGGAGATCATCCTGCGTTTGCAGACCTATTGGGCCTCCAAGGGCTGCGCCATCCTGCAGCCCTACGATATGGAAGTGGGCGCGGGCACCTTTCACCCGGCAACCACGCTGCGCTCGCTCGGCTCTAACGCATGGGCCGCAGCCTACGTGCAGCCCTCGCGCCGCCCCACGGACGGGCGCTACGGTGAAAACCCGAACCGCTTGCAGCATTACTACCAGTATCAGGTGCTGATCAAACCCAGCCCGCCCGACTTGCAGGAGCTCTATCTCGGCTCGCTGGAGGCCATCGGCGTCGATATGGAGCTGCACGATATCCGTTTTGTCGAAGACGACTGGGAAAGCCCGACGCTTGGCGCCTGGGGGCTCGGCTGGGAAGTCTGGTGTGACGGTATGGAAGTCAGCCAGTTCACCTATTTCCAGCAGGTTGGCGGCCATGATTGCCACCCGGTCTCGGGCGAGCTGACCTATGGTCTGGAACGTCTGGCGATGTATATCCTCGGCATTGATCACGTGATGGATATGCCCTTCAACGATCCGCAATCGCCACAACCGCTGAGCTATGGCGATATCTTCAAGCAGACCGAAGAAGAATACGCGCGCTGGAACTTTGACGTGGCCAATACCGAGGTGCTCTTGCGTCATTTCGAGGAAGCCGAGGCCGAATGTGCCGCAATCCTCGCCCAGGAGCATATGGACCCCAAGACCGGCAAGCGCATCATCATGGCGCATCCGGCCTATGACCAGTGCATCAAGGCCTCGCATATCTTTAACCTCTTGGATGCGCGCGGTGTTATTTCCGTGACCGAGCGTCAGGCCTACATCGGGCGCGTGCGCACGCTGGCAAAGCAATGCGCCGATGCCTTTGTGCTGACCGAGGCGGGTGGGCATACCGGCGAGACAGCGGGCGAAACAGCGGCCTGAGCGGCGCAAGGGAGCATCTGATATGACCGGTAAAATCCTGTCGATCATTCTCATCGTCTCTGGCCTCGCGGCAGGGATCGCGATGTACTACCTGCAGGTCTATGGCTTTTATGACGATGTCGTTGAAAGGCCCGGGCAGGATGTCGTGTTGCTGCCGATCGGAGGCGAGACGCCGGAACCCATCGCCTATGGAAACTTTCAGGCCATTGATGCCGATAGCTCTCCGATCCGCTATCGCGCCTGTTTCACCACGCCGCTGAAACCGGCAGAGGTGGCGCAGCTCTATCAACTGTCTGACGCGCGTGAGCCGCGCAACGCGCCAAACTGGTTTGATTGCTTTGACGCCAATACCATCGGGCAGGCATTGCATGACGGGCAGGCGACGGCGTTTATCTCTGAAAAGAACATCGAATTTGGTGTCGACCGTATCGTGGCCATCACTGAAGATGGCCGGGGTTACGTCTGGCACGAACTGAACAACTGTGGCGAAAAGGCCTATGACGGCACCATTGTGGGCGAGGAATGCCCCAAGCGGCCGCAAACCAACTGACGGGCGCAGGCGCGTCTGTTGCCACATCCCTTATTGCCGTGAACGCACGGCAGATCCGAACCGTTGAGGACTCGTAATGGCTGATCTTCTGATCGAACTTTTCTCCGAGGAAATCCCCGCCCGCATGCAGGCGCGCGCGGGCGAAGATTTGAAGAAGCGGATGACCGACGGTCTGGTCGAGGCGGGTCTGACCTATGCCGGGGCCCATGCGCTGACCACGCCGCGCCGCCTGACGCTGGCCATTGAGGGGCTCTTGGATCATTCCCCCACCGTGCGTGAGGAACGCAAAGGCCCCAAAGTAGGCGCGCCCGACAAGGCGATTGAGGGCTTTTTGCGCGGTGCAGGTCTGAGCCGCGATCAGCTTGAGGAACGCGACACCCCCAAGGGAGCGGTCTATTTCGCAATCATCGAAAAATCAGGTCGCCCGGCGGCAGAGATCATCGCCGAGGTGTTGGAAGACACCATTCGCAACTTCCCATGGCCCAAATCCATGCGCTGGGGTGCTGGGTCTTTGCGCTGGGTGCGGCCCCTGCATTCGATCTTGTGCGTGTTGACGCGCGAAGACGGCAGCGAGGTGGTGCCGCTGGATATCGACGGTATCAAATCCGGCGATGCCACATGGGGCCATCGCTTCATGGCGCCCGCGCGGATTTCGGTCACTGGATTTGACGACTACGCCGCCAAACTGAAACGCGCCTTTGTGGTACTCGACCCCAAGGAACGCGAGGCGGCGATCTGGCAGGATGCCACCAATCAGGCCTTTGCCTCGGGCCTTGAAGTCGTGGACGACAAGGGCCTTCTGGCCGAGGTTGCGGGGCTGGTGGAATGGCCGGTGGTGCTGATGGGCTCGATTGATTCGGAGTTCCTCGACCTGCCGCCCGAGGTGCTGCAAACCTCCATGAAAGAGCACCAGAAGTTTTTCTCGGTCAAGAACCCCAAGACCGGGCGGATCGAGAAATTCATCACCGTGGCCAACCGCGAAACCGCCGACAATGGCGCGACCATTCTGGCGGGCAACCAAAAGGTGCTGAGCGCGCGTCTGGCGGATGCGAAGTTCTTCTGGGAGAACGACCTGCGCATCGCGAAATCCGAGGTCGGCATGGAAGGCTGGCTGGAGAGCCTTGGCAATGTGACCTTCCACAATAAGCTCGGCACCCAAGCCGCACGGATCGACCGGATCGCGGCGCTGGCGCGCGAAATCGCCCCCGTTGTGGGCGCGGATGCGGATCTGGCGGAACAGGCGGCGAAACTCGCCAAGGCGGACCTCAGTTCCGAGATGATCTATGAGTTCCCCGAATTGCAGGGCCTGATGGGGCGCTACTACGCTCAGGCCGCCGGGCTGCCGCAAGAGGTCGCCAATGCCTGTGAATTGCACTACTCGCCCCTTGGCCCGAGCGATGATGTACCGACAGAGCCTGTGTCAGTCGCGGTGGCGCTGGCTGACAAGATCGACACGCTCACCGGGTTCTGGGCGATTGATGAAAAGCCCACCGGGTCGAAAGACCCCTATGCGCTGCGCCGTGCTGCGCTGGGTGTGATCCGGCTGGTGCTGGAAAATGGTGTGCGCGTCGATTTTGGTCGAGTCCTCACTGAGTATTTCGGTAAGTTCGCCCTGAAGCAACTAACGGAAGAAATAGTGGACCGCTTGGCATCAGGTGTGGAGCACCTAGATCCATCGGTTTCGGAGCGTCAGGCGCTTTTCAAAAATGCTCGCGACTATCTAAGTCAATCAGCAGTGTGGAAAGAGGTGTTGGATACAGATTTCCCTACGGACGGAATGAAAGAGTATTATTCAAATTGGGATTTCTCTGCGGAGGAAGCACGCCTTTTAGCGGTATCGAGTTTGGATCTCGTTTTTGAGGAAACAAACTGTTCATTTGGTGACTTTGTTGAATCCGTGGACTGGAGTCGACGCGCAAACATGGGTCATGAGCCAGCTACAAATGTACTCAGCGCTGTTGTCCAAAAGGTCGCCCACAACCTCCTCTCCTTCTTCCACGACCGCCTCAAGGTCTTCCTGCGCGATCAGGGTATTCGTCATGATGTGATCGACGCCTGTATTGCGATGGAGGGCAATGACGACCTGACGCTCTTGGTGAAACGCGCCCGTGCGTTGGAGGCGTTCATGTCGTCGGAGGATGGCGAAAACCTGCTGCAAGGGTTCAAACGCGCCAACAACATCCTGTCGCAGGCCGAGGAAAAAGACGGGGTCGAATATTCTTACGGCGCCGATAAGAAATTCATTGAGGATCCGGCAGAGGCTGCCCTGTTTGATGCGCTTGCCGCAAACGAGGGGGCGATCTCCTCGGCCATCGAGGCCGAGGATTTCGCGGCCGCCATGGGCGGCATGGCCGCATTGCGCGCGCCGGTGGATGCCTTCTTTGAGGCGGTGCAGGTCAATTCCGACAATCAGGTGGTGCGCCGCAACCGGCTGAACCTGCTGAGCCAGATCCGCAAGGTCTGCGGTCAAGTGGCTGATCTGAGCCGCATCGAGGGCTGATCCTTCGCGTCAACTCGCGTGATCAAAGGCCCTCGCTATTTTTAGTGAGGGCCGTTTTTGTTGCAGCTTTGGCATGCTTTTCCTTGCGGGAGTGATTGCGCGCATTATGCTCGGGTTCAGGGAGGAACGCTGCATTGCAGAAACACACAGGGGACGAACCGATGGATACTACCCCGAAGGCCACATTGATCACTGCGACCGCGCCGATTGCCAATCAGACGCATGGCGGGCGGGCGAAATGTTTGCAGCGGCTGGTGCGGTTGAACCTGCCGGTGCCGCAGACTGTGGCGCTGTCCTTTGATGCGGTGCATGAGATCGCCGAAGGCTATATGGTCGACGTACAGGCGATCCTTGCGGATCTGCGCCCCGATGCGCTGCTTTGTGTGCGCCCATCCTCTGAAGATCCCGACTGGGGTGGCCCCGGTGCGGTGCTGAACATTGGCATGAATGATGCGCGGTTCGTGGATCTGAGCGACACGCTTGGCGCGGATGCGGCGGCGGCGCTTTATTTGCGGTTTGTGCAGTCCTATGCGGTGCATGTGGCGCGGCTGGACCCCGATGTGTTTGAGGACGTCGAGGACGGTGGCCCCGATGCGCTGAGCGAGATGTTGCAGGCCTATGAGGCTGAGGCCGAAGAGCCGTTCCCCCAAGATCCCGGCGAACAGCTGGCGGCGGTGCTGAGGTCGATGGCGCGCGCGTGGGAGGGCACTTCGGCGCGGCTGTTGCGGGCGGCCAAGGGCGCGCCAGAGGATGCCGGGCTTGGTCTGGTGGTGCAGGAAATGGTGCCGGGGCTGGGGCAGGGCGAATGCGGCTCTGGCGTGCTGCAGCTTGTGAACTCTCAAACCGGGTTGCCGCAGATCACGGGCCGGTATCTGAGCCAAAGTCAGGGGCGGGACGCGCTGGGGGTCGATGCGGAATCGATCTATCTGGAGCAGGACGAACGCGGTCCTTCGCTTGAAGAACTGGCGCCCGAAGCCTTTGCTGAGCTAAAGGCCCATGCGGCCCTGATGCGGGTGAAGCTGCGGGCGGAGATGCAGGTGGAGTTCGTGATCGAGAATGCCCGCGTGCATATTCTGGATGGGGTGCGGGTGACGCGCTCGGCTCAGGCTGCGGTGCGGATTGCAGTGCGGCTGGCCGAAGACGGGATTATCCCACCGGAAGAGGCGGTGATGCGGGTGGACGCGCATTCGCTCAATGAATTGCTGCACCGTCAGGTGGACCCGGACGCCAAGCGCGATGTGATCGGCAGCGGGATCGCCGCAAGCCCCGGTGCTGCCACGGGCCGGCTGGTGTTCACCGCAACAGAGGCGCAGGCCAGCAAATCGCGCGGCGAGCCCTGTATTCTGGCGCGGCGTGAAACCTCGCCAGAGGATGTGCGTGGCATGCACGCAGCGGCCGGTGTTCTCACGGAAAAAGGCGGCATGACCAGCCATGCGGCGGTGATCGGGCGCGGGCTTGGACTGCCTTGTATCGTGGGGGCCTCCAGCCTGAGATTTGATAGCCGACGCAAGCAGTTAACCGCGCCGGATGGGCGGGTTTTTAAATCCGGAGAGACGATCACCGTGGATGGAACCTCGGGTCAGGTTTTGGCGGGAGAGCCAAAAATGACCGAGGCGGCGGAAGACGATGCGCTTACGACTCTGATGGGGTGGGCCGATGCGGCGCGTGACATCGCGATCCGGGCCAATGCCGACACGCCCGCGGATGCGCAAACCGCGCGCAATTTCAATGCGCAAGGGATTGGGCTCTGTCGGACAGAGCATATGTTCTTTGATCCCGGCCGTTTGACGGTGATGCGAGAGATGATCTTTGCCGAGACCTCTTCGGGCCGGGCTGCGGTGCTGGCGCGCCTGTTGCCGATGCAGCGGAAGGATTTCCGCGAGCTGTTTCGGATCATGGAAGGGATGCCGGTTTGCATTCGCCTGTTTGACCCACCTCTGCATGAGTTTTTGCCCACCACCACCGCCGGTCAGCGCGAGCTTTCCGAGGCTTTGGGCCTGCCGGTCAGCGATGTGACCCGCCGGGTGGAGGAAATGGGTGAGTATAACCCCATGCTGGGCCTGCGCGGTGTGCGTCTTGGGGTGACGGTGCCTGAGATCTACGACATGCAGGCGCGTGCGATTTTTGAGGCCACGCTGGAAGCCTCACGCGATGGGGCACCGGTGGTACCGGAAATCATGATCCCGCTGGTGTCGGCCAAGCGTGAGGTGGAATTGGTGAAGGCCCGGATTGATGCGGTCGCTTCAGCAGTGAAATCCGAGCGCGGGGCAGATTTCACCTATCGTCTGGGCGTCATGGTCGAAACCCCAAGAGCGGCGCTGCGCGCTGATGAGATTGCTGTTCACACCGCCTTCCTGAGCTTTGGCACCAACGATCTCACGCAGATGACCTATGGTCTGTCCCGCGACGATGCGGGGCGGTTCATGTCGGCCTATGTGCAGCAGGGTGTCTTTGCAGAAGACCCGTTCCACGTGCTTGATGTGGATGGAGTAGGGGAGCTGTTGCAACTCGGTGTGCAGCGGGGACGGATGGCAAAGCCTGAAATCACCCTGTCGATCTGTGGTGAGCACGGCGGCAACCCCGAATCAATCGCGTTTTGCCGCGAGGCGGGCTTTGATTATGTGTCCTGCTCCCCCTTTCGAGTGCCCGTTGCACGGCTCGCGGCGGCGCAATTGGCGATCGCCGATAAAACCGGCCGAATAGCGCCGACATACATAAAAAATTAACGAATTCAGGGTTCTTCGGCGGCAAAAGAGACATCGCCGCATCGATGTAAGCCTTGGGGCATAACGGGTATACGTCCGCTTGGGTGGACGTTTTGATACATTTCCGTTACCCGAAGCCGTCGCTTGCGGTCGGAATGCCGCTGCAGGCAGTTGGACCGGGGGTACCCTGAATGAAACGGAATCTGATGTGTGTCGCAGTGATCGCGGCAACACTATGCGGTAGCATTGCCTCTGCAGACATGGGGCTGGATGCGCTTTTCAAACAGGAGCAGTCGACGCTTCAGGCCGCGCCGAAGGAGCGTATGCTACGCTTTTTGGGTGGAAAACGCCAAAGCCGAACCAAAGAAGTCACGCAGGTCGAATACACGCGGGCTTTCTTAGACAGCCGACCCGAAGCGTCTGGTGGCAGTGAGTTTGCGTGCCTTGCCGAAGCGCTGTACTTTGAGGCGCGGGGCGAGACCGTCAAAGGTCAGTTTGCGGTCGCTGAGGTGATCCGCAATCGGGTCAAGAGTTCACAATTCCCAAATACATTCTGTGGCGTGATCAATCAGGGCACAGGTCGCAAATATCAATGCCAGTTCACGTATACCTGTGATGGTCAAAAGGAAGTGATCCGCGAGCCACGCGCGTTTGAACGTGTCGCCAAGGTAGCGCGGCTGATCCTAGACGGGGTGAACCCGAAACTCACGCAGGGTGCCACCTACTATCACACCACAGCGGTAAAGCCGCGTTGGTCGCGGAAGTTTACCAAGACCGCGCGTATTGGCGTGCATCTTTTCTACCGTGACGAGCGTTTCCGCACGGCGGCGAAATAAGCGACGCGATTTTCCCCGCCAGAGAACGCCAGACGCCGCTTTCCGGCTCTGGCACGGCGGGTCTGAGCCTGTTATCTGGCCTGAACGGACCTAAGACTGTGACTCCTGACACAGCCTCCTTCCTGTTCTAAGCCAGCCGAGGGCCACACCATGAGTTCCGATATCCACCTCGCCTTCGCGCATCCCTCAGAGCGGTCCGCCGCAACGGCACGTCCGGGACCGCTGGACCGGATTTCCCTGCGCGATCATATCGTCGAGGTTGAAATCGGCGCATTTCAGCAAGAGCGCGGCACCACGCAGCGGGTCTGTTTCAATGTGGTGGTAGAGATTGCGCCGCTGCCTGCGGATCTGGACGACGACGTTGATCGCATCCTGTCCTATGACAAGGTGACAGAGGCTATTGCGTATGAGCTTGCCCGCGAACGTCTGGCGCTGTTGGAAACCCTCGCCGAGCGGGTTGCGGAACGTATCCTGTGGGAGCCGCAGGCGGTGCGCGCTTTTGTGCGTATCGAAAAACTGGACCGAGGTCCCGGCAAACTCGGCGTGGAGATCGTGCGTTCCTCGGATCAGGTGTCGCATGAGACAGAAGAGGACATCAAACCACACCCTCGGCTGATGTTCCTGTCCAATTCCGCAATCGACAGTGACAATCTGACCGGCTGGATCGATCAGATGGAATGCCGCGAACGGCCGCTGATCCTCTGTGTGGGGGCGCATGAGCTGGCGTTGCCGCAAACCGGGCATAAATGGACCCAGCGCCGTATTGATTTGCTGGCAATTGAGCAAAATGCATGGCGATTGGCCGCCAGGGATGAACGCTGTAAAGTGGTGGAAACACGCACTGAGCTCGACTGGGCCATGAAGAATGGCCAGATTTGCGTCTGGGCGCCGTCCAAAATTGTGCTGGATGCGGTCGAGGGGCCAAGCGAGCCGCCGTCGAATGCGGTTGCACTTGCGGCGTGGTTCGCTTCTACTTTCGAAGCAGAAGAAATGATCGTGATCGGCGCGGAGCTTCCGGACAACCCCGGCGTGCCCCTGCGCGCCCATGCTGAGGAGCAACATACCCTGTGAGTTACTACCGCCCCCTGGTTCGTCATGGAGACGCGCGCCCCGAGGGTGCTATTCATCTTGCCGGCAGCGCGCTTTGGTTCACTGAGGTCGAAGTTTTAGATCGTTTGGCCCCGCCCCGTATCGTGCCGGCGGGTCTATTGCCAGAAGAGATCCAGTTCCGTCTGATGAGCCGCCGCGCCGCAATTGCCGGGCTCGATATGACCCATCCGCATATCATGGGCATTCTCAACGTCACTCCGGACAGTTTTTCTGACGGCGGTCAGCATGACGAGCTGACCTCGGCGCGCGACGCGGCTTTGCAGATGGTATCAGACGGGGCCTCGATTATTGATGTGGGGGGCGAAAGCACCCGCCCCGGCGCGGCTGAGGTCGAAGAGCTGGAAGAGATCACCCGCACCGCGCCAGTGATCGCCGCGATCCGCGAGGCAAGTGAAGTGCCGATCTCCATCGATACGCGCAAAGCGACCGTGGGGATGGAGGCATTGGAGGCGGGCGCGTCGCTGATCAATGACGTGTCGGGCTTTACTTTTGATGCCGCGTTGGCACCGCTGGCGGCACAGGCTGGGGTGCCGGTCTGCGTGATGCATGCGCAGGGGGATCCGCAAACCATGCAGGAAAACCCGCAGTACGAGAATGTGGTGCTCGACGTCTACGATTTCCTTGCCGCGCAGGTGGACCAACTGGAGGCCATCGGTGTTTTGCGTGAACAGATCGTCATCGATCCGGGCATCGGTTTTGGCAAGAGCGAGGCGCATAACCTGGCGCTTCTGCGCAATCTGAGCCTGTTTCACGGTATTGGCTGCCCGATCCTTCTGGGGGTCTCGCGCAAGGGATTCATTGGCGCGATTGGCAAAGAACCGCAAGCAGCACGGCGCGCGCCGGGTTCTATTGCCGTAGGACTTGCGGGATTTGCCCAAGGCGTGCAATTGCTACGGGTGCATGATGTGGCAGAAACGGCGCAGGCTCTGCGCCTGTGGCAAGCCACGAGATAACGAGATAACGGCAGCTGTTGGACCCTCCGGCGGTGCGCCGGACAGAGGAGCAGCTTTGATGCGCAAACTCTTTGGAACCGATGGGGTGCGTGGCAAGGCCAATCTGCATCCCATGACTGCCGAGATGGCGCTGCGTATTGGAGCAGCTGTCGGTCGGTATTTTCGCCGTGAAACAGATACCGTGCACCGGGTGGTGATCGGTAAAGACACACGGCTGTCAGGCTATATGTTTGAAAACGCGCTGACGGCGGGGCTGACCTCGACGGGAATGAACGTGTTGCTCTTGGGGCCAGTGCCGACGCCTGCGGTGGGGCTGATGACACGGTCTATGCGGGCAGATCTGGGTGTGATGATTTCCGCCAGCCATAATCCGGCCGAAGACAATGGCATCAAATTCTTTGGCCCCGATGGCTACAAGCTCTCCGATGAGGTGGAATTGGAGCTGGAAGCGCTGATTGAGGCGGGGGTTGAGCCTGCACAGTCCCACAATATCGGTCGCGCAAAACGGATTGATGATGCCCGTTTTCGCTATGGAGAGCGGGTAAAGAGCTCTCTGCCACGCGATATGCGTCTGGACGGGTTGAAGGTGGTGATCGATTGCGCCAATGGCGCGGCTCATCGGGCTGCTCCTGAAATACTGTGGGAACTGGGCGCTGATGTGATCCCGGTAGGTGTGTCACCGGACGGCAAGAACATCAACCGCGGCTGCGGCTCTACCAAGCCCGCTGTCGCCGCAGAAACCGTGGTGGCGCATGGTGCCCATGTGGGGATCTGCCTTGATGGCGATGCGGACCGGGTGGTGGTGATCGACGAGACCGGCACCGTTGCGGATGGCGATCAGCTGATGGCGCTTTTGGCGTCCGCATGGGCTGAGGACGGGCGGCTGAGCGGCGGTGCGCTGGTGGCAACGGTGATGTCCAACCTTGGTCTGGAACGGTTCCTGAATGATCACGGCATCGGGCTCGAGCGCACGGGGGTCGGTGACCGCTATGTGGTGGAGCGAATGCGGCAGGGCGGTTTTAACCTCGGTGGTGAGCAATCCGGTCACATCGTGATGAGCGACTATGCCACAACCGGCGACGGGCTGATGGCGGGGCTGCATTTCCTTGCTGAGATGGTGCGCCGAGAGCAGAAAGCCTCTGAGTTGGCACAGCAGTTTGAACCGGTGCCGCAGTTGTTGAAAAACGTACGCTTTGAGGCGGGGCAGGTACCGTTAGAGGTGGATGCGGTGCAGGATGCGATTGCGCAGGCGGAAGGGCAGCTCAATGGGCATGGGCGTCTCTTGATCCGAAAATCCGGCACCGAGCCGCTGATCCGAGTGATGGCAGAGAGTGAGGATCCAGACCTCCTGAACCGCACGGTGGATGACGTGGTCGCTGCCGTCGAGGCGGCGACGAGTTGAGGTTTTTCCGCCCGGGTGTCCGGGCGGACCCGCGCGCCGCGCCAAAGGCTCGGCGCGCGAGAGGGGGCGCTGCCCCCTCGGGCGAAGCCCTCACCCCCGGGATATTTCTGAAAAGCTGAATGAGTGGGTAGCTTGTCTTAGTGCCTGAGCCTCAGGTCAGGCCAAACAGGCGTTTTAAGGCACCATATTGGCTGAGGGCTACTCCTGCGAGGATCAGGGCCAAGGCCCACAGAAGCGTGCCCGGCAGGGCTTCGCTGAGGAACACCGCACCAAAGAACACGGCGCAGACAGGGACCAGATAATTAGTGAGGCTCATGAAGGTCGGTCCTGCACCGCGAATGACCAAGACGCGCAACAGGTTTGCTCCGGCGGTTGGGATCAGACCTAAAATTGCCAACCACATCCAGGTTTCTGACGAGATGACGGGTGGCGGGCCTTCGACCACCCAGGCGGCGGGGATGATGCCGAGGGCACCGATCAGCAGGAGCACTGCAGCAAGGCCAACGGAGTCGACCTCTGGCAAGCGGCGCATGGATATGGATGACACCGCGTAGCAGGCGGCAGCGGTCAGGCAGGCTAGACGCCCGGCCCATTCCAGATCGGAGCCGTTGCTTTCAAAGGCTTGTCCACCGATCAGCAGGGCGACCCCGAAAAAGCCGATGACCACACCGATCAGGCGGCGCAGGGTCAGAGGTTCTGAGGCGAAGAAATGCGCCAGCGGCAGAACCATCAGCGGGATGGCCGACATGCTGACCCCAGCAAAACCGGAGGTCACATGCTGCAAGCCCCAACTGATCAGGATGAACGGCAGCGTGGAGCTCAGGACGCCAATGAAGATAACAATCCACCAGTTTGGGCGTTCTTTAAACAGTTGAAAACCGCGCAGGCCCCAGATCGCGGTCAGCAACAGCGCCGCAAATCCGATCCGCCCGGACGCGAGCCAAAACGGGGTGATCCCGCGCAGTGCCAGTTCGACCACCATGAAGGTCCCGCCCCAAGTGAGACCTAATGCGGCCACCATGGCCCAGTAACGGGGGGCGATTTCCGGCATGATTTTCTCCTGACAATGGGCACTGACTGAACTCGGGTGCCGTGCGGGCAGATGACCTATGGTGCGAGGAAAGGTCAATGAGGCATGCTTCGTTCCAGAGCGAAGTGTGTCGCGATGTAAAAAAGGCGCCCCGGTGTTCCGAGGCGCCCTGCAGAGGTCCGGGCTGCGGAGCCTTGGCTCCGCAAACGGGGTCCTTAGTTTTTGGACTTGTCGACCATCTTGCCAGCAGAGATCCAAGGCATCATTTCACGCAGTTTGGCGCCGGTGGCCTCGATCGCGTGCTCGTCGTTGGCACGACGGGACGCTTTGATGGTCGGCTGACCCACGGCGTTTTCCAGCATGAAGTCGCGCACGAATTTACCCTGCTGAATGTCGGCGAGGACTTCCTTCATGCGGGCTTTGGTTTCGTCGTACTTCAGGATGCGCGGGCCAGTGACATACTGGCCGTACTCGGCGGTGTTGGAGATGGAGTAATCCATGTTCGCAATGCCGCCTTCGTAGATCAGGTCTACGATCAGCTTCACTTCGTGCAGGCACTCGAAATAGGCCATTTCCGGCGCGTAGCCTGCCTCAACGAGGGTTTCAAAGCCGCAGCGGATCAGTTCAACCAGACCGCCGCAGAGAACGGCTTGTTCGCCGAACAGGTCGGTTTCGCATTCTTCGCGGAAGTTGGTCTCGATGATGCCGGAGCGACCGCCACCGATGGCAGAGCAGTATGACAGCGCAGTTTCCAGCGCGGAGCCGGATGCGTCATTGTGAACCGCCACAAGGCAGGGCACGCCGCCGCCTTTGGTGTATTCGCCGCGCACGGTGTGGCCGGGGCCCTTGGGCGCCATCATGATGACGTCGACGCCTTCTTTGGGCTCAATCAGGCCAAAATGCACGTTCAGGCCGTGGGCGAATGCGATCGCGGCACCCGGCTTGATGTTGTCGTGTACGTATTTCTTGTAGGTTTCTGCCTGAAGCTCGTCGGGCATTGTGAACATGATCACATCACACCAGGCTGCCGCTTCGGCGATGCCCATCACGGCCAGGCCTTCGGCTTCGGCTTTCTTGGCGGAAGGGGAGCCTTCACGCAGCGCGATGACAAGGTTCTTTGCGCCAGAGTCACGCAGGTTCAGCGCGTGCGCGTGACCTTGCGAGCCATAGCCGAGGATGGCGACTTTCTTTTCCTTGATGAGGTTCACGTCGCAGTCGCGGTCGTAGTACACACGCATCGGATCAATCCTTTGACCTGAGTTTCTATCTGTCAGCGAGCATAGGCGGCAGGGCAGGGGATGCGAGTGCGATTGGTGTATGAATTCATCAATTTTCGCGGTATCTATTCGCGAAAATGTAGATTAGCGTAGTAATCATGCTTGATGACCTCGACAGGCGCATATTGCGCAACCTTCAGGAGGACCCGACCCAATCGCTGCCGGATCTGGCAGACCGGCTGGGACTCACCGCCTCGCGTCTGTCACGCAGGCTGGAAAAGCTGCGTGAGGGCGGTGTCGTAAAGGGCACGCGGGCGGTCATCGACTGGCAGGCCTTAGGCTACGCGGTTGAGGTCTCACTGCGAGTGACACTTGATAAGACCAACCCACGCGCTTTTGATGAATTCATCCCCGCCGCGCGTGAAATCCCGGAGGTGCTGGAGATCCAGACCTTCCTTGGGCAGGTCGATGTGCGCCTCAGCGTGATTGCGCGCGATATGGCCCATTATCAGGCGCTGTATCGGGATCGCATCCTGCAACTGCCGAATATCACCGATATTGAGGCGCTGATGCATGTGGCGCGGATCACCACACGGACGGCGCTGCCGCTATGACAGAATTGGATGAAATTGATCTGGCACTCCTGCGGGCCCTGTCGGAGGACGCAACCCAGACCGCAGGCGCACTTGGCCGCGCGCTTGGCCTCAGCCAGCCCGCCACATGGCGACGCATCAAGCGGCTGGAGGAGGCAGGGATTTTGTCGCATCGGGTGCTGGATCTTGATCTGGAGAAACTGGGGTTCGGTGTCACCGTTTTTGTCGGCGTCAAACTGGCCACCAAAGGGCGTGTCAGCCTTGATGACTTTGAACGCGCGGTCTCGGCCATCCCAGAGGTACAGACGGTAGAGCATGTACTGGGGTTTTATGATTATCGCCTGCGGGTGGTTGCCCGCGACATTGCCGATTTCGAACGCGTCCTGCGGCGGCGGATCATGACATTGCCGGGGGCGGGCAATGTGGACGCCAATGTGCTCTTGTCCGAAGAACGCCGCCCCGGCCCCTTGGGCTGATGCGCATTTAACGGCTTTTGCGACAAGAGCTGTAGCCACGTGGCGCTTGAGCCAGAGGGGCGGCTCTGCCATGACAGAGATAACCGGCCCCAGCCGACCCTATTGAAGCAAGGAGATTTCTCATGGCCCTCTTGGATACAGTCGACCCTGATGGTCTGGATGAGTTCTCGGTGGTGTTCACCGACCGGTCCCTCAATCACATGTCAAAGGAATTCCAGCAGGTGATGCTGGACATCAACGCCATGCTGAAAGAGGTCTACAAGGCGGATGCGACCGCGCTGGTGCCCGGTGGCGGGACCTATGCGATGGAGGCGGTCGCGCGCCAGTTTGCCCGCAATCAGGACACGCTGGTGGTGCGCAATGGCTGGTTCTCCTATCGCTGGAGCCAGATTTTTGAAACAGGCGGCCTGATCAAATCCGCCAGTGTCATGAAGGCGCGCCAGACCGGCAATACTGCGCAATCGCCCTTTGCTCCGGCCCCCATCGAGGAGGTCACCAAGGCGATCCGCGACCAAAAACCCGCCGTCGTTTTTGCGCCCCATGTGGAAACTGCGGCCGGTGTGATCCTGCCGGATGACTACGTGACCCAAATGGCGGAGGCCGCCCATGAGGTCGGCGCGCTGATGGTACTGGACTGCATCGCATCTGGCTGCGCTTGGGTCGATATGAAGGCCACCGGCGTCGATGTGCTGATCTCCGCCCCGCAAAAAGGCTGGAGCGCGTCGCCGTCTGCGGGGCTGGTGATGCTCTCCAAACGTGCGCTTGCGAGACTGGACGAGACCACCTCCGATAGCTTCGCCCTCGATCTCAAGAAATGGCGCGCGATCATGCAAGCCTATGAGGATGGCGGCCACGCTTATCACGCCACCATGCCCACGGATGCGCTGCGCATGTTCCGTGATACCATGGCGGAGACCAAAGAATATGGTTTCAAACGCTTGCGCGAGGCGCAGTGGAAACTGGGCAATGGTGTGCGTGAAATGCTCGCAAAAAAAAGCGTCACTTCTGTGGCGGCCGAAGGCTTTGGCGCGCCGGGTGTGGTGGTCAGCTACACCGATGATCCGCAGATCCAGAATGGCAAGAAATTCGCCGACCAAGGCATGCAGATCGCCGCAGGCGTGCCGCTCGCGGTTGATGAGCCTGAGGGGTTTATGACCTTCCGCCTTGGCCTCTTTGGTCTTGATAAGCTCTATGACGTCAACGGCACGCTGTCGCGGCTGAAAACCGCGCTCGATCAAGTGCTCTGACACCGCTTCATCTTTTCAAAAATACCTCCGCCGGAGGCACGGGTCTGTCCCATAGGACAGGCCCGTTTTTTATCGCACGCCAAGCCCCATATGCATCAGCATCTTGCGCACCTGCGGCAGGGAATACAGCGCGTTCAGCCCACCGGCCCGCAAATCCCTGAGCGGACGGGCTTCGATCATCGACGCGCGATTCAGCAGATCAATGCCGCTGACCCGCAATTTGATGTCGCTGTGACGGGCTTTCTCATAAGCATCCAGCATCACCTGATCGCCCAGTCCCTCGGGGCGCGCCTCCACCAGATCCATCATCACCCGCAAATCCGCCAGCGACATATTGAGCCCCTGCGCCCCAATGGGTGGCACCACATGTGCTGCTTCAGCCATCAATGCCAGACGCTCGCCCACCAGTCGTTCGGCGCGCTGGCTGATGATGGGCCAAAGGGTGCGGCGCGAGGCCAGTTTCAGCGACCCCAGCACCCCGCAGGAGCGGGTGTTCATCTCGCCTTCGAATGCGGTTTCATCAAGGGCTGCGAGCCGGTCGGCGTTGGCATTTGTTTCCATCCAGACAATCGCCGACGATGGCCGCCTCTCCAGATCCGGCAGGGGCACCAGCGTAAACGGGCCACCAGTGCGGTGAATTTCGGTCGACACATTCTCATGCGGCAGATCATGGGTCACCGCAAAGGCCAGCGCCTTTTGTCCATAGCGGGTGGTCTGCACCTCGATCCCTGCCGCCTCGCGCATAGGTGACGCGCGCCCATCACAGGCCAGCACCAGTTTGCACTGGATACGCGCGCCATCACTCAGGGTCACACGGGCCTCTCCCGTACGGGTGAACAGGCTCTGGGTGCCAACGCCGGGGCGAAACTCCGCATTGGCCAGCTCATTGATGCGCGACAGCATTTCGCGGCGCAACAGCCAGTTGGGCAGGTTCCAGCCAAAGGGCAGTTCGGAAATCTCTGCGGCATTGAACTCTCGCACCACACGCGGTTCGGGTTCAGCGCCGCCCGCGTCAATGATGCGCATGATCTGCAAAGGTGCGGCATAAGGCGCCAACCGCGCCCAGAGCCCTGCATCCTCCAACAGTGATTTTGCCGGTTGCAGAAACGCCGTGGTGCGCAGATCCGCGCCCGCATCCTCGCGCGCGGTCACAGGGGCCGTCGGGTCCACGCAGATCACGGAAAACCCGCGCGCTGCAAACGTCGCCGCAGCGGTCAGCCCGGCAATGCCGCCCCCGGAAATCAGGATGTCACATGTCTCGCTCATCACCTCGGCCCCGCGCTATTGCTATGAGGGGAGACATAGGGCGCGGGGCGGGCGAATGACAAGCGGCTCTGTGCCGCAGGGGATCAACCGCGCGAAATCAGGATCAATATGATCCACATTACCGGCACCAGAGCGAGTGCAGGCAAATAGAGGCCGGGCAGGCCAAACAGCATGATGGAAATGCCCCAGAGGCTGATGAACGTGGCAATTGCGTAGTAGATGTTGCCCTCATCGCCATAGCTCACCTCTTTCCAGATGCGGCCCAGCACGGGCACACGAAAGATGATGCGCTCAAAGGTGGTGAGCTTCGGCGGCAGGGTGTAGGCGGTCATGTCAGGCTCCGTCATGTCGTGTCGCCCTGCGATATAGGGTGCAAAACATGACTAAAACATGTGCATTTTGGTCGCTGCGACAGGCTACCGCAGGTGGCCTAAAAATTCTGTCAAATCCATGGTGTGATGATGGATGTGATCGCCCTCAAAGACTTCGGGCGCCACATGCACCGTGCGCATGCCCATCGCATGCGGCGCGGTCAAATTGCGCGGGTCATCCTCAAACATCGCCGCCTTGCCGGTCTCGACACCGGCCTGCGCAAACACCCGTTCAAAGGCGCTGCGCTCTGGTTTTGGGCGATAATCTGCGTGCTCAACGCCGTAGATGCCGTCAAACAGCCCCGAGAGCCCCCGTGCGGCCAGAACGCGCTCCGCATAAGGGGCAGAGCCATTGGTGTAGACGATTTTCCGCCCCGGCAAGGCCTTTATGTGGCCTGCCAACATCTGATCAGGCTCCAGATGGTCGAGCGAGATATCATGCACCGCCACCAAAAACGGTTCGGGGTCGATACTGTGTTCCTGCATCAACCCCGCCAGCGTGGTGCCGTGATTGCGCCAATAATCGCCGCGCAGCTTGTCGGCGGCCCCATGATCGATCCCGAGCGTGTCCATCACATACGTGATCATCTTCGCCTCGATCTGGTCAAACAGTCGGGCCGAAGGGTGATAGAGTGTATTGTCGAGATCGAACACCCAATGTTCGACATGAGAGAAGGATTGCTTGACCATAATCCGAGACCTAGGCGCTATGTCTCGGATTCGCAATGGATTAGCATAAGGCGCATTCCGCCTCAGACTTGATCGCAGCGCTGGCAAAGCGTAGAAAGTGGCGGTGCAATGGAGGGCAAAGCGCCGATGAGCCAGACGAAGAACAGCACCCAGAAAGACGCCTATGGGCTGATCCTCGACGCCATCGACGTTGGAATGTTCAAACCCGGCGACCGTCTGGTGGAGAACGATCTGGCCGATCGATTTGGCGTGTCGCGCACCCCTATTCGCGAGGCATTGCAACGGCTTGAAACCCAGAGCTTGCTGGAACGCGATGGCCGTTCGCTGATTGTGGCCTCGCTCGATCACAACCAGATGGCCGAGCTGTATGTGGTGCGGCGCGAGCTAGAAGGGCTGGCGGCTGCGCTGGCTGCGCGCCATGCCACCGATGAGGAAGTGCAGGTTCTGCGCGATATGGTCGCGGCAGATGACGCGCTGGTCGACAAACCGGTAGAGCTTGCCAAGGCAAACCGGCGGTTTCATCAGCAAATCCATCTGGCCTCACACAACCGCTATCTGGTGCAGCAGCTGGATTTGGTGCATCGCTCAATGGCGTTGATGGCCACCACGTCACTGGCAGCCGAAGGGCGCGGGCGTATTGCGCAAGACGAGCATAAGGCAATCGTCGCAGCCATCGCCAACCGGGACGAGGCTGCAGCGGGGCAAGCGTTGAAGGATCATATCTCGGTCGCCTTCACCACGCGCCTGAAGCAGGATGCAGGCGCGCGCGGCGGCTGACTTACTCCTCCGCCGTGCCGCCATGATCACCGTGAGCGGTCTTGTCCCAGAAGAACGGAGCGGCAAAAACCTCCCACAGGGCTTTGTAGGCGGCAAAACAGCCAAGCGCAAAATAGAGTGGCATCAACGGGGCGCAAAACGCTAGCAACGGGCGGCCTGATGCGCGCGCACCGCTGATCCAGATGCAAAAGTTAAGCACCTCAAAGATCACAAGCGCCCCGGCGATGACGTGCAGCGCTCCGGGCGGCAGCGCACCCTCTAGCGGATGTGGCAGGCCCAGTGCCACCAGCCAGAAACTCCACAACACCGGGGCCAATAGAAATTGTCCCAAGGTGCCGAGGAAGAACGCCTGAACGCCCAAAAAACGCCACCAGCCGATATCGCGCAGCAGCTGGTTGGGGGCCCGCATATGCACCAGATAGGTCATCATAAACCCCTTGAGCCAGCGGGAACGTTGCTTGATCCATGGGGTGATGCGGCTGTTGGCTTCTTCATAGGTGGTCGTGGGCAGCATCTCTGTGCGATAGCCTGCGCGGGCAAGGCGCACGCCAAGATCGGCGTCCTCGGTGACATTATGTGCATCCCACGCGCCGAGGTTCTCTAGGGCATCGCGTCGGATGAACAGGGTGGTCCCGCCCAATGGAACCACCAGCCCCAGCCGCGCGATGCCTTGTAACAGAACCCGAAACCAGCCCGCATATTCGAGCGTAAAGCAACGCGAGATAAGATTGCGGGTGGGGTTATAGAAATCCAGAACCCCTTGGAAGCAGGCCACTTCGGGTGGCGCGTGGGAAAACGCCTGCGCGGCGATTTCCAGTTGGTCTGGTTCTGGCGCATCTTCTGCATCCCAAATGCCGATGATCTCGCCATGGCAGAAGTTCAGCGCGTAGTTCATCGCCCGAGGTTTGGTGGTAAGAGAGCCTTCACCCGGCACCTCAACCACCCGAAACCAATCAGGGAGATCGGCGCATTTCACGGCGTTGCGCGTGACCTCATCGCTTTCTTCCAGCACCAAGAGCACTTCCATGCGGGCACGAGGGTAGGTGAGGCGACACAGGCGGCGCAACAAATGTCTGCCAATTTCCGCCTCGCGATAAAGCGGCACCAACATGGAGATCATGGGGGTTGCGTTCTGGGGCTCAATCTTGGGCGGGTTCGCGCGCCTGGCCGCCAGCAGACCGGTGATCCTGAGGCTCGTGAACAATACCAAGGTCAACAACGCACCAAAGGCCAGAAAAGCGATGACGACCTGCGGAACAAGCAAGGAGAACAGCACAAACAGCGCCGCAATTGCAAAGGCCGGGGCGCGGGCTGCTTGATAGTCAAACGTCCGGCAACTGAGAGCAGGAGGGACGCTGTTTGACGCCGCTTGTGTCATCTTTTGGCGAAACACCTGAAGCAGGGTCGCCTCAATCTCTGCCGCAGGGGTCGGTATGGGAACAAGGTCGTGAAAATGCCCCGCAAGCTCTTGTTTTAATGCCTGCAACCCCGTGGGATCTGCCATCAGGATGAGGGCGGTGTGTCCCAAGGTTTCCAATGGCACCGCCTGATGCCGCAACCAAAAGGCAGGAGGACGCAGGGCAAGAATATCCTGATCGGGGCGCTCAGTGCCGATCCGCTGCAACTGGGCCGCGCGGCGGGTGTTTTCAAGCCGCGCGATATTTTCCAAATGCTGCTGGTGGAGATTGGCCAGATCCAAGGAAGACGGCGGATCACGCAAATTGCCCGGTCGCGCCGACCGGCGATAGAGCACGCGGCTGCGCCGGTGCAGGTCTATCTGGTTCTTGCCCATAGCCCATAGCTAACAGAGCTGTGGCCAGCGCCTAAGTTAAACACCCGCAACAGATGGGAAAGTCACCGTAAAAGAAACCGCCCGGCTGCAGCGGCAACCGGGCGGTTGTGAACTGTGCTTTGGCCGCTGATCAGGCCTTGCGGGCCGTCATTGCTTCCGCAAAACGCTCAAACAAGTAAAAGCTGTCTTGCGGGCCGGGGCTGGCTTCGGGGTGGTGCTGGACGGAATAAACCGGGCGATCCTTCATGCGGATGCCGCAGTTGGAGCCATCAAACAGCGAGACATGCGTTTCTTCCACACCCTCGGGCAGGGTTTGTGCATCGACCGCAAAGCCGTGGTTCATCGAGGTGATCTCAACCTTGCCGGTGCCGTGTTCCTTGACCGGGTGGTTGGCCCCGTGGTGACCGTGGTTCATCTTGGTGGTCTTTGCACCCAATGCCAGTGCAAGCATCTGGTGGCCAAGACAAATCCCAAAGACCGGCAGGTCAGTTTTATCAAGGATGTCCTTGATCATCGGCACCGCATATTCACCGGTTGCTGCCGGGTCGCCGGGACCGTTGGAGAGGAACACACCATCGGGATTATGTGCCAGTACCTCTTCAGAGGTCGCCGTGGCAGGCAGCACGGTGACGTCACATCCGGCGGACGCAAGGCAGCGCAGGATGTTGCGTTTGGCGCCATAGTCGATGGCGACCACCTTGTGCTTGGGGTCCTCCTGACGGCTGTAGCCATCGGGCCACGCCCACCGCATCTCGTCCCAGCGGTAAGATTGCGCGCAGGTCACGTCCTTGGCGAGGTCCATGCCCTCAAGGCCGGGCCATGCACGCGCGGCGGCGACCAGCGCTTCGAGGTCAAAATTCCCGTCCGGGTTATGCTCCATCGCCACATGCGGTGCGCCTTGCTGGCGGATCGCACGGGTCAGACGGCGGGTATCGACGCCGCCAATGGCGATGCGGCCAGTGCGGGTGAGCCATGACTTCAGCTCTTCGGTGGCACGCCAGTTCGAGGCCAGCGTCGGATCCCATTTCACTACCATGCCGGCGGCCACTGGATCGGCGGTTTCGTCATCCTCGGGGGTGACGCCAGTGTTGCCGATGTGGGGGAACGTGAAGGTGACGACCTGACCCGCATAGGAGGGGTCGGTCATGATTTCCTGATAGCCGGTCATTGCGGTGTTAAAGCACAACTCGGCCACGCATCGCCCGGTGGCGCCGAACCCGTGTCCGTAGAACACGGTGCCATCTGCAAGGGCCAGGCAGGCGGTTGGCTTCGGCGAAACGGTTTCGACCATGACTCGACTCTCCATGCGGGCAAAATTCGCGCATCAATAAGTCTCGCATAGCGTGGGGTCAAGCACAGATAAGCCGATAACGGGCCTGCGTCGCGTGCAATCCCGAGAGCTTGAATGTTACCGCGGACTTGATTAATACTGCCTCTTCTTGTTCCACATGGACGAAGAGAACACATGGATACGCGAACTCGGGTCAACGAGGCCCTCAAGCAGGCGATGAAGGATAAGGCGATGGAACGCCTTTGCACTCTGCGTCTGATCAATGCTGCCATCAAGGACCGTGAAATCGCAGCGCGCGGTGACGGCGAAGAGGGCGGCATCGGCGACGAAGATATTCTCGCCATCCTCGGTAAGATGACCAAACAGCGCAAAGAAAGCGTGCGCGCCTATGAGGAGGGCGGACGGCTCGACCTTGCGGAGCGCGAGATGAATGAGATCGAGATCATCGAAGAGTTTCTGCCAAAGCAGCTCTCGGAGGATGAGGTGTCCAATGCGGTGAAAGCCGCTGTGAATGAGACCGGCGCCGAATCGATTCGCGACATGGGCAAAGTCATGGGCGCGCTGAAGGCCAAATACACCGGCCAAATGGATTTCGGCAAAGTTGGCCCGATGGTCAAAGATCAGCTCTGCTCGGCTGGTGGCTGCTGAGGCCAACGCCCAGAGCGTGACAATCAAGAGATAGATAAACCCCGGTTCGAGACGCGAGCCGGGGTTTTTTGTTGCCGTTTAGTCCTGATGTGACGTGGCGGCAGGGCTCTGACGAATGGAATTCCGCAGATCCTCATATAGTGCTTTGCGCTCGTCTTCGGACAGGAAGGCCCCGATTTCCACCTCTCTCCCGGCACCGCGCAGGGTTACGTAGTTAGGCACCGGCCCGCGCTCATGGTGCAGGGTGACCTCGGCCCAGTGGCGATTGCAGCGCCAGCTTTGTGTGCTGCCGCGTCCATCGGAGCGGATCAACTCTGCGTCCTTTGGTCCAAGACGCAGCACCTCCAGCACCTGCGCATTGCGGCGGTTTTGATCGAGGGCGTATTTCATCCCGAATACGGCCAGCGTGAGAAATGGGATCAGCGCCCAGAACAACGGCGTGCCCATCAATGGCAGCAGCGGCACCGTGATCAACGCAGCCGTCACCCCCAGAAAGCGTACATAGCCTTCGGGTTGGAGCGACTGATGGGGCCACAGGTGCAACTCGCCATCCTGATCGCTGGGGGGACGTGTCCAGTCATAGGGCATGGGGCGCATTTTAGCTCTCATGCGCAGGCTGTCGAGTGAAATGGCCGCCAGTCTTGGATCGGTGGCACAAAAGAAAACGCCCCGAAGCGCGAGGCTCCGGGGCGTTTTGATTTCAGCTCAGACCTAGCTTAGTGGCTGTGGCCTTTGTCCCAGTCTTCCTGCTTAGGCAGGGTTTCAAAGGTGTGCTCTGGCGGTGGGCAGGGCAGGGTCCATTCCAGCGTGTCGGCGTATTCGTTCCAGTAGTTGTTCTGGGTTACGCGTGCGCCACGCAGCAGCGAATAGATCACCACACCGAAGAAGAAGATGAAGGAGGCAAAGGACAGGAACGCGCCGTAGGACGAGATCTTGTTCCAGTATGCAAAACCTTCCGGATAGTCGATGTAACGACGCGGCATGCCCTGACGACCCAAGAAGTGCTGTGGGAAGAAGGTCAGGTTCGCGCCGATGAAGAACATCCAGAAGTGGATCTGTGCGCCCAGCTCGGAATACTGACGGCCAGTCATCTTGCCGAAGTAGAAGTAGATACCCGAGAAGATCGCAAAGACCGCGCCGAGGCTCATCACGTAGTGGAAGTGTGCAACCACGTAATAGGTGTCGTGATAGGCACGGTCGACCGCAGCCTGTGACAGAACCACACCGGTCACACCACCAACGGTGAACAGGAAGAGGAAGCCGAAGGCAAAGACCATCGGAGCCTTAAACTCGATGGAGCCGCCCCACATGGTTGCGATCCACGAGAAAACCTTCACCCCGGTCGGAACCGCAATCACCATAGTGGCGAGCATGAAGTAGGCCTGTTGGTTGAGGCTCATGCCGACGGTGTACATGTGGTGCGCCCAAACGACGAAGCCCAGAACACCAATCGCAATGATCGCCCAGACCATCGGCAGATAGCCAAACACCGGCTTGCGCGAGAAGGTGGCGATCACGTGAGAGATGATGCCAAAGCCCGGCAGGATCACGATGTACACTTCCGGGTGGCCGAAGAACCACAGGATGTGCTGATAGAGGATCGGGTCGCCGCCGCCTGCAGGATCAAAGAAGGTGAAGCCGAAGTTGCGGTCCATCAAGAGCATGGTGATCGCGCCCGCCAGAACCGGCAGGGACAGAAGGATCAGCCAGGAGGTGACAAAGATCGACCAGCTGAACAGCGGCACCTTGAACAGGGTCATGCCGGGGGCACGCATGTTCAGGAAGGTGGTGATCATGTTGATCGCGCCGAGGATCGAGGAGGCACCGGAGACGTGCACGGCGAAGATCGCCAGATCCATCGAGAAACCGCCTTCCTTGACCGAAAGCGGCGGATACAGCACCCAGCCCACACCGGAGCCAAGTTGGTTGTTGCCACCCGGTGCAAAGACCGAGCACACCGCCAGCGCGGTACCGGCAACATACATCCAGAACGAAAGGTTGTTCATCCGCGGGAACGCCATGTCCGGCGCGCCGATCTGCAACGGCATGAAGTAGTTGCCGAAACCGCCGAACAGGGCCGGGATGACGACAAAGAACATCATCAGGATGCCGTGGCCAGTAATCAGCACGTTCCAGAGATGGCCGTTCGGGGTACAGGGGTCGGAGGCAAAGCCTTCCATACACATGTATTGAACACCGGGATCCATAAGTTCGAGTCGCATGTAGACGGTGAATGCGACGGAAATGAAGCCGGTGAGCGCCGAAACGATCAGGTAAAGGATACCGATATCCTTGTGGTTCGTGCTCATAAACCAGCGGGTGAAAAAGCTCCGCTCGTCTTCGTGGCCGTGACCTTGAATGGCTGCGTCTGCCATTTGGGTGCCTCCTGTTAATACTCCTCAGAGACCGCACGAGGGATTCCCGGCGGCTCTGGACTCTTGCCGGTTTTAGAATGGCCTGCCCGGCCCTTCAATGGCGGAGTTTGATCTGGATCAAGAATAATTGTCGCGCCCCCTTGAGTTTTTTGCCGACCTTACGGTCGAATCCGGTCTACGCGATCCCCCGAGCGTCGCGGTCGCGGTGGGCATAGACCAGTTGCTTGACCGCATCTTCAGAGACTGCGACACCCAAGCATGACGCCTGCGTTGGGCCTTTGATACGGAGAGAGTCGACCATGACCGCCTATGATGACGACAATATTTTCGCAAAAATCCTGCGCGGTGAGATCCCCTCCACCCGCGTCTATGAGGATGACGACACGCTGGCCTTTATGGATATCATGCCACGCGTTGACGGGCATCTGCTGGTAATCCCCAAAACACCCTGCCGCAACATGCTGGATGCCAGCCCCGCGCAACTGGAGGCTGTAATCCGCACCGTGCAAAAGCTCGCACAGGCCAGCAAGGCTGCTTTTGATGCAGATGGGGTTACGATCCAGCAATTCAACGAGGCCGCAGGCGGGCAGGAGGTTTTCCATCTGCATTTCCACGTGTTGCCCCGTCACGAAGGTGTCTCTCCGCGCGCGCCGGGGCAAATGGGCGATATGGATGCAATCGCCGCCCACGCCGAGAAAATTCGCGCTGCGCTCTAAGGGCGCTGATCTCGCGGCATTTCAAATAACTGAATGGAGGTCATAGTGGCCAAAATCGCACATAGTATGATCCGTGTTCTTGATGAGGCTGCCTCTGTGGCCTTCTACAAAGCGGCCTTTGACATGGAAATCGCCGACCGTCTTGATTTCGATGAGTTCACGCTGATCTATCTGACCGCGCCCGAAGGCAGCTTTGAGCTGGAACTGACAATCAACAAAGAACAGAGCGAGCCTTATGAGTTGGGCAATGGCTATGGCCATTTGGCGCTGGTGGTTGAGGATCTGGAACACGCCCGCGCCAAGGTCGAGGCAGCCGGTGGCGCGCCACGTGATATCGTGGACTTTCGCCCCGCCGGAGAGCGCGTCGCGCGGTTCTTCTTTGTTGCGGACCCTGATGGCTATCAGATCGAAGTGATCGAGGCAGGCGGGCGTTTCCGTTAAGGCACTCTATGAGGGCCGTCACCGCGACAAAGAAAAAGGGCGCCTGAGGCGCCCTTTTTGCTGTCGTTTTTTGCAGCAAGCTGCGGTGTCAGTCGACGTCCTTATAGGAAATCTCACGCGAGTCTGCGCCTTCGCCCATTTTGTCGCGGCGCACGATCAGGCGGTTAAGTGCATCAATATAAGCCATGGCGGAGGCCACAACCGTATCGGTGTTGGCGCTGTCGCCGGTGGCGATGACGCCATCTTCTTCGAGGCGCACAGAAACCGTCGCCTGCGCGTCAGTGCCTTCGGTAACCGCATGTACCTGATAAAGCTGCAGATGCGCGGCGTTGGGGTGGATCTTGCGGATCGCCTTAAAAGTCGCATCCACCGGCCCGTCGCCCTCTGCGGTTTCTGTCACGTCCTTGCCGTCAACTTCCATCTCGACAGTAGATTCTGCCGGACCACCGGTGCCGCAAACCACCTTCATCGAGACCAGTTTCAGATGATCATCTTCATCGCCGCTGGTGCGCATGAGCGCGATAATGTCGTCGTCAAAGACTTCTTTCTTGCGGTCGGCCAGCTCTTTGAAGCGGACAAACAAGTCCTTGAGCTGGTTATCCCCGATCTCGTAGCCGAGATTGGTGAGCTTGTCGCGCAGCGCCGCGCGGCCCGAATGTTTGCCCAAAGGAAGCGAGGTCCCCGCAAGACCCACGTCCTCGGGGCGCATGATCTCAAAGGTTTCCTTGTTCTTGAGCATGCCATCCTGGTGAATGCCGCTCTCATGAGCAAAGGCGTTCTTGCCGACAATGGCCTTGTTGAACTGCACGTTGAACCCCGAAACCGTGGCGACCCGGCGTGAGATATGCATGATCTTCTTGGTGTCGATCCCGGTCTGGAATGGCATGATGTCGTTGCGCACCCGCATCGCCATGACCACCTCTTCCAGCGCGGTGTTACCCGCGCGTTCGCCAAGACCGTTGATGGTGCACTCGATCTGGCGCGCGCCCGCCTCGACAGCCGCAAGCGAGTTCGCAGTCGCCATGCCAAGGTCGTTGTGGCAGTGGGTGGCAAAGACAATCTCATCCGCGCCCGGCACGGTTTCGATCAGGCGGCGGATCAGGTCGGCGCTCTCGCGCGGGGCGGTGTAGCCAACCGTGTCGGGGATGTTGATGGTGGTCGCACCCGCCTTGATGGCGATCTCGATCACCCGGCAGAGATAATCCCACTCAGTACGGGTCGCATCCATCGGCGACCATTGCACATTGTCCACGAGGTTACGCGCATGGGTCACGGTGTCGTGGATGCGTTCGGCCATCTCATCCATGGTGAGGTTCGGAATCGCGCGGTGCAGTGGCGAGGTACCAATAAATGTATGGATGCGCGGCTTGGCAGCCTTGCGCACGGCCTCGGCGCAGCGGTCGATGTCCTTGAGGTTGGCGCGTGCCAGACCACAGATCACGGAATTCTTGGAGCGTTCTGCGATCTCGCTCACGGCCTTGAAATCGCCCTCAGAGGCGATCGGAAAGCCTGCCTCGATGATGTCGACGCCCATATCGTCCAACAGCTCGGCAATTTCGAGCTTTTCATCATGGGTCATGGTGGCGCCGGGGCTCTGCTCGCCATCACGCAGGGTGGTGTCAAAAATGAGAACGCGATCCTGCGGGTTCACGGTGTCGGTAATGCTGGTCATGTCAGATGTCTTTCTTGCTCTGATCCCCGGGGACGTCAGGCGTTATGTTCGGGGGGTAGGGTCCAATCCTTGGCGCGCATGCACATCCTCTGAGCGGGCGCGCCGGATGGCACGCTCAGAGGCGGATTAGGAGCAGTAGGCCACGCGAAAGCGCGCTGCAGGTGGCAGCGTCGGCAATCTGGATATGCGGATACGTGGTCATGGGCTGAGTTATACAGGCCATGCGCCGAATGAAAAGGGACAAATTTCTCTGCGCTGCAGCGACCGTGGTGTGCTGAGACTTCGGTTGGATTTGGATATTTATAAGAAGTTGAAAGCAAAGAGTGGAATTCCCTGCGCATCACGCCAGTTATGCCGGTCATGACACGGCTTGTATTAGTATTGGGCGACCAGCTGTCCGAGGGATTATCAGCGCTGAAGGCGGCTGATCCCTCACGCGATGTGGTGGTCATGGCCGAAGCGATGGATGAGGGCACCTATGTGCCGCATCATCCCAAAAAGATCGCTCTGGTTCTGGCTGCGATGCGCAAGTTTGCGGCCCATTTGCGACAGCTGGGCTGGCAGGTGGCCTATCGCCGTCTGGATGAGGAGGGCGCTGACAGCATCGTGGGGGAGCTGTTGCGCCGGGCCGAAGAATTTGACGCCTCGGAGGTGCTGGCGACCACGCCCGGCGAGTGGCGGCTGATCCACGCGCTGAAATACGCACCGCTCAAGGTCCATTTCCACGCGGATGATCGGTTTCAGGCGACACGCGCGGATTTTGCCGATTGGGCAGCGGGGAAGAAGCAGCTCCGGATGGAGTATTTCTATCGGTTGATGCGCAAGAAAACCGGCCTGTTGATGGAGGGGGACGACCCGGCGGGTGGCAAGTGGAATTATGATTCCGAGAACCGCAAAGCGCCACCGAAAGAGATCGACCATGCTGGCTCGCCCCGGTTTGAGCCAGATGACGACGTCAAGGACGTGCTGGAACTGGTCGAGGCACGATTTGGCACGCATTTTGGTGATTTGCGCCCGTTTTGGTTTGCCACCACCCGCAATCAGGCGCTGGAGGCGCTGGCGCATTTCATCACCCATGCCCTGCCGCAGTTTGGTGATTTTCAGGACGCGATGATGACGGATGAGCGCTGGCTCTATCATTCGATCCTCTCGCCCTATCTGAACATCGGCCTGCTGTCACCGCTGGAGGTCTGCGAGGCCGCAGAGGCAGAATGGCAGGCGGGTCGCGCGCCGCTCAACGCGGTGGAGGGGTTCATTCGCCAGATCCTGGGCTGGCGCGAATTTGTGCGCGGCATCTATTTCATCGAGGGCGAGGATTACCCCAGTCGCAACGCGCTGGGACAGACGCGCGCCTTACCGCCGCTCTATTGGGGGGCGGAAACCGAGATGCAGTGCCTGTCGCAAGTGGTGCGGCAAACACAAGAAGAGGCCTATGCCCACCATATCCAGCGGTTGATGGTGACCGGCAATTTTGCATTGCTGGCCGGGGTCGATCCCGCCGAGGTGCACGACTGGTATCTGGCGGTCTATGCGGATGCGTTTGAATGGGTGGAGGCCCCCAACACGGTCGGTATGAGCCAGTTTGCCGATGGCGGTATCATTGCCTCCAAACCCTATGTGTCCAGCGGCGCCTACATCGATAGAATGTCCAACTATTGCGCCAATTGCGCCTATAAGGTGAAGCAGAAAACGGGCGAGGGGGCCTGTCCGTTCAATTTGCTTTACTGGCATTTTCTGAACCGTCACCGGGATCGGTTCGAGGGCAATCCGCGCATGGGCAATATGTACCGCACATGGGACCGGATGGACGCTGACAAGCGAGATGTGATCTTGCAGGAGGCCGACGCGTTCCTTGCCAAACTGGAGGCGGGCGAAAAGGTTTAGCGGGTTCTGTTCATCCAGAACTTGCGCCATCTGTCTTCTGTCTCGGGCGACAGTTCGGCGAGCGCCAGAGCATTCGGTGCCAGTTTGGGCAAATCCTTGGCGAGTTTGTCGGGGGCGCGTGCCGAGCGTTCCATCATATCAAGCGCGATATTGGCCCAGACATTGCGTCCCTCCGGCGTTGGGGCGGCAAAGGCGCAGAGATAAGCGAGATAGCCAAACTCGGTGCCGCGCCCAAGCCCGTGGCGTATTGAGTATGCTTTGGCTTTTAGTCTTAGGGGCAAGGGTTTAGGCGGCTCATTTATTGTGGGTAACTTTTGAACAAGTTCGAGGTTCACAGCCCGCCCATGCGGAAACATGACGTCAAAACGTCCATGATACACATGCCGCATATAGTTTGAATATTGGCTCACCGTATCGTTGGCAAAGCGCAATTCCTGCGCGTTTTTTGACAGAAGCGCGCCGAGGTGAATTTGTTCGATATTGTCAACTATTAGATCACCTTTCGGGGCTTCATGCGGATCTAATGATTGATTTATGAAATCAATTTCAGCCACTGTCAGACCTAAAATCCCTGTGTTCAGGACTTCGGTACTGCTATGAATATGGGCCTCAAGCGCGGTGCCTTTGCAGGCGTCAATGATGGGTGCCCAGTCCGGGCGTCCCGCCAGCCAACCGTCGCGATCATAGAACAAGGGCACCTGCGCCGCGATGCGCTCGGTCATCTCACGGGGCGGTGCCTTAAACGCAGTGTCCGTCGCCACCCAGCAGACCGGGGCGGTGCTTTGTGAAAGGGTTAGTTTGAGCGCATGAAGCTGCGCGCGGGCAGGCCTGCGCCCGGCGTCCGTCCACTGTGCGATTTGATCGTCTGACAGGATATGATGGCGCACGGGCAGATCCGGTCGGCGATTGGCCTCATCGCACATCAGCAGGATTTCCACCCCCTCCAGCCCCTGTTTCAGGGCGGAGAGGATGCTGTAAGAGAGCTGCTGTTGTTGGCGCAGTGCGCGCCCAAAGACAAGATAAAGGAGCGTGGCCATACGAAGTGTTAGTCGCTGCCGCCTTCAGTTTCAGCCGGTTGATCGGCGGTGGATTTCAGCGCGCCATTCTCCCAAGTGCCGGAGGCCTCTTGGCCAGAGGCGTAACGCATGGTGCCCGGCCCCTGACGTTTGGAATCCACGAAATTGCCCTCGTAGATGTCGCCATTGGCATAAGTGGCAATGCCCTTGCCACTGATCTTGCCCTCGGACCATTCGCCCTCATAGCTGAAACCATCGGGACGGGTGATTTTGCCGGTGCCATGGCGCTGACCATTTGCAAACTCGCCCTCATAGATCGAACCATCTGCATAGGTCACTTTGGCCTCGCCGTGGCGCAGGCTGTTTTTCCAGCCGCCCTCATAGCGGTAGCCCTCGGGTGAGGTCATCACGCCTTGACCGTCGTTCTTGGCGTTTTTGAAGCTGCCTTCGTAGATTGCGCCATTTGCATAGGTGGCTTTGCCTTCGCCCTCAATGACGCCAGCGACCCATTCGCCCTCATAGGTGGAGCCATCGGGGTAGGTGATTTTGCCAGTGCCATGGGCCAGATCATCGCGGAAATCGCCCACATAGACCGATCCGTCGGGATAGGTCACCTCGCCTTGGCCTTCGATCTGGCCCGCCTGCCACTGGCCAGTGTAGATATAGCCATCGGTGCCGGTGAACGTACCCTGACCCTGCCGCAGGTCATCCTCAAACCGGCCTTCATATCTATCGCCATTGGCATAGCGCAGGATGCCTTCGCCATGGCGGCGGCCATTGATCAGCGGTCCCTCGTAGACGTCGCCGTTGGGTTGGGTCAGTGTGCCGGTGCCGTTCATCTGATCGTCAGCCCATTCGCCCTCATACTTCAGCCCGTCCGGCATCACCAACGTGCCAAGCCCGTCGAGCTTGCCGTCCTTGATGCCGCCCTGATAGGTGGTGCCATCGGGATAGGTGATCTTGCCGGTGCCTTCTTTACGGCCCTCAATCCAATCGCCTTCATACTGATAGCCGCCGGGGTTTTGCATAATGCCGCGGCCATGATGCTTGGCGTTGACGAATGCGCCCTCGTAGCGCACGCCATTGGCGTAGATCGCGATGCCTTGGCCGTTGATCACGCCGTTTTGCCATTCGCCCTCGTAGGTGCCACCATCGGCAAAGGTGATCTTGCCCAGACCTTCGGGTTTGCCCTTGGAGAAATCCCCCTCATAGACGGAGCCATTGGGAAAGCGCGCGATCCCCTTGCCGCGAATTTCGCCATCGACCCATTGGCCGGAGTATTCATAGCCGTTGGGCAATTTATAAGTGCCCTGACCATGTTGCAGCCCGCCCTTGAACTCCCCCTCATAGACGCCGCCGATTTCGTCTTGGGTGGTCAGGACCTGTCCGTCCTGTGCAAATGCGGGAGCCCCGACACCCGCAGCGGTCAGCGCCAGCAGGGAAGTCAGGATAAGTGTGGAGCCGATGCGGATCATGGAAACCTCAGTTGCCTCAAGTTCTTCGAGAGCTGCCTGGAAATTGGGTTGCTTGACCGCGAACCTATGTCAGCGGCGATCTGGTCGCAACGGTTTTGCCCCCTTAGGCTTCCCCTTCGGCGGGGATCTGATACATGGCTGGGTAAGAGATGAATTCGAGGACCCGTAAGATGGCCGATAGTTTTCGCATCACGCTTGCGCAATTGAACCCGACCGTTGGCGATTTGGCTGGCAATGCCGCCAAGGCGCTCAGCGCATGGCAAGAGGGGCGCGACGCCGGGGCTGACCTTGTGGCGCTGCCGGAGATGTTCATCACCGGCTACAATACGCAGGATCTGGTGATGAAACCGGCCTTTCATCAGGCCGCAATTGCCGAGGTGGAGGCGCTGGCCGCAGCCACGGCAGAGGGTCCGGCGCTGGCGATTGGCAGCCCATGGGTCGAGGATGGCAAGCTTTTCAACGCTTATTTGATCCTGAAGGGTGGCAAGATCGCGTCCAAATGCCTGAAACACCACCTGCCGAATGAAACGGTGTTTGACGAGGTGCGGATTTTTGATGCCGGGCCGTTGGGCGGGCCATATTCCGTTGGCAATACCCGTATCGGCAGCCCGATCTGCGAGGACGGCTGGCATGAGGATGTCGCCGAGACGCTGGAAGAAACCGGCGCGGAGTTCCTGCTGATCCCCAATGGTTCGCCCTATTATCGCGGCAAGATGGAAACCCGCTATAACCACATGGTGGCCCGCGCGGTCGAGACCGGCCTGCCGGTGATCTACCTCAACATGGTGGGCGGTCAGGACGATCAGGTCTTTGACGGTGGTACATTTGCGCTCAACCCGCATGGCGCATTGGCGGTTCAGTTGCCGGTCTTTGACGAATGTATCGCGCAGCTCGATCTGGAGCGCACCGCCGATGGCTGGCGCATCAAAGAGGGCGAGAAGGCGCATCTGCCGGATGCGTGGGAGCAGGACTATCGCACCATGGTGCTGTCCTTGCGCGACTACATGGGCAAGACCGGGTTCAAGAAAGCGCTGCTTGGCCTCTCGGGCGGTGTGGACTCTGCCATCGTGGCCGCCATCGCGGTCGATGCGCTGGGCGCGCAGAACGTGCGCTGCGTCATGCTGCCCTCGGAATATACCTCCAAGGACTCGCTGGAGGATGCAGAGGCCGTCGCCAAGGCGCTGGGCGTGCATTACGACTATGTGCCAATTTCAGAGGGGCGCGAAGCGATCACCAACACGCTTGCACCGCTCTTTGCGGGGCGTGACGCGGATCTCACCGAAGAAAACATCCAGTCCCGCCTGCGCGGTCTCTTGTTGATGGCAATGTCCAACAAATTTGGCGAGATGCTGCTGACCACCGGTAATAAATCCGAGGTCGCGGTGGGCTATGCCACCATCTACGGCGATATGAACGGTGGCTATAACCCGATCAAGGATCTCTATAAGACACGGGTCTTTGAAACCTGCCGCTGGCGCAACGCCAATCACCGCGACTGGATGATGGGCCCCTCGGGCGAGGTGATCCGCCCCAATGTCATCGACAAGCCCCCCTCAGCCGAGTTGCGCGAAGACCAAAAAGACAGCGATTCCCTGCCGGACTATCCCGAACTGGATGCGATTCTCGATATCCTTGTGGATCAGGACGGATCGATCGCGGATTGCGTCGCGGCAGGCTTTGACCGCGACGTGGCAAAACGGGTCGAGCATCTGCTTTATATCAGCGAATACAAGCGCTTTCAGTCCGCACCCGGTGCCCGCCTGACCAAACGCGCCTTCTGGCTTGATCGGCGCTATCCGATTGTCAATCGCTGGCGTGACCCCAGCTGAAAAACGCTGCGGCGCATTCGGAAAACAAGGTGGTTCCGGCCTTGATTGAGGCCGGAAGAACACAGGCCAGAGGAACTGGCCGACAGAGCCTTATACGCGGCTAGACCCGCTCTTTGCCCACGGACTAGAACTGACCCATGCCCGGACCACAGCTGCCTCATTTCAATTCGGACCGCGTGCTGCCAAACGCGGTTGATGTCGTCGTGATCGGCGGTGGAATCGTTGGCGCATCCACGGCGCTGGAACTCGCTGAACGGGGCCATTCGGTGCTGTTGTGCGAAAAGGGTCAGATTGCGGGCGAACAAAGCTCACGCAATTGGGGCTGGGTGCGCATGTCGCAGCGCGACCCCCGCGAGATGGAACTGATGACCCATTCCCAGCGCATCTGGGAGGGGCTCGACGCACGTACCGGCTACGCGACGGGCTATGCTAAACGCGGCATCATGTTCACCGCAGGCAGCTGCAAGCGCGAGGCGGAGTTGTTGGCCTGGGCGGAGCATCTCAAGGCGATTGGTGGCGAAGGCCATATGCTGCGCGGCGCGGCGCTAGAGGCACTAACACCGGGTTATGGCCATCGGTTGCGCGCGGGCTTTCACACACCTCAGGACGGCTGCGCCGAACCGCAGATGGCCACGCATGCGATTGCTTCGGCTGCGCGCGATAAAGGGGCCGTGGTGGTCGCTGGCTGTGCTGTGCGCACGCTGGATGTTGAGGCAGGGCGCATTCGGGGTGTTGTCACCGAAAAGGGCCGCGTGACCGCAACGGCTGTGGTGGTTGCGGGCGGGGCCTGGTCGCGCCTGTTCCTGCGCAACGAGGGCATCTTCCTGCCACAACTCAAGGTGCTCAATTCCGTGATGCGCCTCTCTCCGGTCGAAGGTGTCCCTGAAACCGCGCTTTGGGCGGCGGGCTTTGGTCTGCGCAAACGTGCAGATGGCGGCTACACCGTTGCCTCGGGCGGCGAAAACACCTTTGACATCGTGCCCGACACGTTCCGCATCGGGCACCGCTTTATTCCGGCCTTTCTGCAGGATGTCACCGCCCTGCGGTTCCGCCTGTCCAACCGCTGGCGCATTGAGGCCCGCGAGGCCCGCCCCTGGACCGGACAGGACCGTACCGCCTTTGAGGAAACCCGCGTGCTTGACCCTCAGCCCTCGCAAAAGGCGCTGCGCCGTGGGCTTGCGGCGGTGCGCGACGCTTTCCCGGCGTTGGAAAAGGCCGATGTCACCCAAAGCTGGGGTGGCCTGATTGATGTGACCCCGGATGAAATTCCGGTGATCTCCGAAGTGCAGGCCCGCCCCGGCCTGTTTGTCTCCACCGGCTACAGTGGGCATGGCTTCGGCCTTGGACCCGGTGCCGGGCGGCTCACCGCGGATCTGGTGACGGGGGACGCGCCCATTGTGGACCCGCGCCCCTTCCGCCTGAGCCGCTTTGGGTCTTAACCCATCATCTGATAGCTGACCGGGACAAACCTGAACCCGTCGCCCCGCGTCTCCACATAGCCCGCAGCCGGGAACGGCATATGGTAGCCGATCATTGGCGTGCGGCTGTCCGCCAGCATTGAGAGCACCCGCCGCCGCGTTGCTGAGGCCGCATCCTTGTCGGTGTCAAAACTGGTCTGCCATTCGGGATGAGCAAAGGGGAACACATAGTGATTGGCCAGATCCGCTGTCAGCAGCAGTTGCTGCCCGCTGCTCTCGATCATGTAGACCATATGCCCCGGCGTATGCCCAAAGGCCGCCATGCCGGTCACCCCAGAGGCCACGGTGCCGCCATCCTCGATAAAGCTCATCTTCTCGGCCTGCGGTGTCACCTTGGCCCGCACCCGATCCGCGCCGCCATTGCCCTCAGGCAGCCCGGTCCAATGGTCGTATTCCGCCGCCGCCGTCACATAGCGCGCATTGGAGAATGTCACAGCGCCGCTGTCGTCGGTCATGCCGCCGATGTGGTCGCCATGCATATGGGTCAGCACCACCACATCGATCTCGTCGGGTGTAACGCCCGCATCCGCCAGCGCCGAAGTGATGCCGCCCGCGTTGAGGCCGGTATCAAACAGGATTTTCTCTGACCCCGTATCGACCAGCGTCGGGGTGAAATAGAACTGCGCGCTGGTGTCAGAAATGAAATTCTCCTGAGCGACCTCTGCAAACGCCTCATCCGAGGCCCCGCCGCCAAAGATATCTTTCACCCCATCGCGCCCGGTGCTGCCCGCCAGCAGGCTGTGCACGGTATAATCGCCAACCTTGAAGGCGCGGGCATGCAAGGGTTTCATGGCACCCCCTTCGCCAGCGGCCCGCAGGGGCGCAGCAACACTGGCGGCAATCGGGGCGGCGGCGGCACCGGCCAGCGCGGCACGGCGGGATAGCTTTACTGTCATCCTCTTGGTCTCCCTGTTGAGTGGTATGATCCAACCCTAGCGCGCCAACCCGCAAAGTCCTCTGAAGTCCGATCACGAATGCGTGGGAGCACCACATCGCCTTCAACTTCTCCCAAATATCCCCGCCGGAGGCCGCGCCCCGACAGGGGCGCATCTTTGCAGCGAAAGACGCGAAAACTGGACAATTCCGCGCGCCTGTGACAGAGCAACCTCAACAGGAGATTTGCGATGACCACCACCCGTTTTGCGCCGTCGCCCACCGGCTATATCCACGTGGGCAACCTGCGCACCGCCTTGATGAACTATCTGATCGCCCGCAAGGCTGGCGGCACCTTCATCCTGCGCATCGATGACACCGATCCCGAACGCTCGAAAGAGGTATACGTCGACGCGATCAAGCAGGATCTGGAATGGCTCGGCCTCACATGGGACAAGGTCGAACGCCAGTCCGAGCGGCTCGATCGTTATGCCGAGGCCGCCGACAAGCTGCGCGAGATCAACCGGTTCTACGAGGCCTTCGAGACCCCGACCGAACTCGACCTCAAGCGCAAGAAACAGCTCAATATGGGCAAACCACCGGTCTATGACCGTGCCGCACTGGCGCTGTCGGATGCGGAAAAAGACGCCCTGCGCGCCGAGCGTGGCAATGGCGTGTGGCGCTTCAAGCTCGATCAGGAACGCATTGAGTGGACCGATGGCATTCTTGGCGACATCTCCATTGATGCGGCGTCTGTCTCGGACCCGGTGCTGATCCGCGGTGACGGGCAGGTGCTCTATACCATCGCCTCGGTGGTGGATGACACCGACATGGGCGTCACCCATGTGGTGCGCGGCTCTGACCATGTGACCAATACCGCGACGCAGATCCAGATCATGGGGGCCCTTGGCTTTGGTCACCCGGAATTTGCGCACCACTCGCTCCTGACCGGCCCGCAAGGGGAGGCGCTCTCGAAACGTCTCGGCACGCTGGCGCTGCGCGATCTGCGCGAAGCGGGCGTGAAGCCGATGGCGCTTCTGTCGCTGATGGCGCGTCTGGGGTCCTCTGATCCGGTGGAATTGCGCACCGGTATGGCAGAACTGATCGAGGGGTTTGACATCAACCGTTTTGGCTCTGCTCCGACCAAGTTCGACGCCGAAGACCTCTACCCGCTGACCGCGCGCTACCTGCAAACTCTGCCGGTGGAGACCGTCAAGGCAGAGCTTGATGGGATCGGTGTGCCAGCGGACAAGCAGGCGGCCTTCTGGGCGGTCGCAAAGGAAAACATCACCACGCTCAAGGATCTTGAGGGCTGGTGGATTCTGTGCCGCGACGGGGCAGAGCCGCTGATTGCCGACGAGGACAAGGAATTTATCGCCGAGGCGATGACCCTGCTGCCCGAAGGCCCTTACGACTCTGAGAGCTGGGGAAAATGGACCGCCGCAGTGAAGGAAAAAACCGGCCGCAAGGGCAAGGGTCTGTTCATGCCGCTGCGCAAGGCCGTGACCGGCATGGAGCGCGGTCCCGACATGTCGGCGCTGCTGGCCTTGATGCAGACCGTGCGCGCGCGCGGCTGAGCTGAGAAATATCCAAGACAAAAAGCGGGCAGGGCGCAGGCTCTGCCCGCTTTTTTATGGGCTATTGCGCGTCAAAATAGCTGCGGCGCATCTCGCGGGCGGCCTCTGTCATGGCGGTGTTGGAGTGATGTTCCAGCGCTTTGAGCGACGTCTCCATCCATGCCATAACCTCTGGCGCATCTTCTGCATAAAGCGCGATGGGTGGAAAACTTACCTTCAGCAGGTCTTTGGCTGTCACAGGTGGCAGGTGAACATGCGGATAATCCGCCTTTGCCTTTGTGGCGCTCGTGTCTTCGGGCAGGTTTTCCCATAACAGGCGGGTGATGCGCCCCATGACCTCATAGGCGGTGCCCGGATCATTGACGCCGGGGGACAAGGCGCGCTGCGCCGTTTCCGCCAGCAAGGTCAGACCAAAGGTCGGATCTTGTTCGAAGCTGCGTATGTCACCGATATCAATGAGGTCGCAGGCCTCCTCGCAAAAGGCCTCATCAGCGCCCTCCGCCACCGCAACGGGGCGGCCACGCAGGACAAATTCACCGGGCAGCCGGGTGAGGTAGAGGGTGACGCCCGCCTCGTCAGCGCGTGTGTTCAGCGCAGCCATATCCACATAACGGACAAAGCCGCTTTGGGTTGCTGCAATGGGGCGGGCATCTGATGGCGGCGCGCTCGTGCCGCAACAGCCACCAAGACAAGGCGTGTCCTTGCGGGCTTGCAGACTGGTGCAGGTGCGGGTTTCGATCAGGCGCAGCGTGTGGTCCATGCTGCCCAAATCCGACAGGTGATCGATCCAACGCAGGATTGCGACCACGATCAGCACCACCACCAGCGCCGTCATCACAAACACCACAAAGGCCGCCCCCGGCGGGTAGAGTTGCGCCCGAAACAGAATGATCGCGCTCAGGGAATAGACAAAGCCGCCGGTAAAGGTCGCCAGCACGCTCTGGGTGACCGTGTCTTCCAGCAGCAGCCGGTAGACCCGCGGTGTCGCCATGGAGGAAGCCGTGCGATAGGCGCTGACCATGACGTTCAGCGAGAATGTCGTCACTGCCAGCATGCCGGAGGCCAGGATCGTCAGCACCGGCAATACCGCATCGCGGCCAAAGCGATCTTCCCATTCATGCGGCAGCACAGGGGCCAGCAAGGGGGCCACCGCAAGCGCCAGCAAGGAGAACAGCGAAATCGCAACCACCCGAAACCACAGTTGGCGCACAATGCGCCGCAGCAGCAGGAGGCCGCGCGAGATCATAGGCTGTCCGCCAGAACCCGTGCGCCAGCCTCCGCGATCAGCGCATCGTGGAACGCGCGCTCGGCTGTGGTCATCTCTTGATGGCGCGGATAGCGCGGGGTGGCGCGATCATCGAGGATCGGCGTGTCCCAGCCATCGGTCGTCGCCATAAAGGCCCGCGCGCCGCCTTCGCCAAAGACCTCTGTATAGCCGCGCAGCACCACGTCGAGATAGCTCATCAGGATCTTGTGGCCATTGGCGTCCCGGTCCTGCGTTTCTTCGGGCACTTGATAGAGGGAGATTTGCGGGGCAGGGGCCATGTCATGTCCGACCTGCGCGGTCACATCCACCCGCACATAGCCGGTTTCCCGCTCATCCAATGCGGCCCAGTCGCCATTCGGCACGGCGGCCAGCAGCCCTTCGATCACGTTGCCGGGGGCGGCGGTGACACTTAAGAATGCCAGATCGCGTTCAGGCGTATGGACCCATGCACGCCGCCAGCCTTGCAGGCGCGCGGGGCGGGTGTTGCCATAAACATGGGTGGCGGTGTTCACGAGGCTGCCGAAGCCGAAGAAATGCGGTGTCATGGGGCCTTGTCGTTTTCTGAGCGAGCTTTGATGTATGTCAAACCGCTTTTTGTCCTAATTTGCAACAGTGGGCCATCGCCGCCAATGGGAGAGGGCCCCAGACATGCGTATCACAAAAAGAACCAATATCGCGGTCCGTCTGCTGATGTATTGCGCCCTCAATGAGGGTCGCCTCGTTACAAAATCCGAAATCGCGCAGCGCTGCAACATCTCGGAGAACCATCTGGCCCAGGTGGTCAATCAGCTGAGCCAGCTTGGGTTTTTGAAAACACAACGCGGGCGCAATGGCGGGCTGAACCTGAGCCGCTCCGCTGATGAGATCTGCATTGGCGATGTGTTCCGGCAGGTTGAGGGCGGCCTGCCGATGGTGGAGTGCTTTGCCGATGTCGACAACACCTGCCCCTTGGTGGAGGCGTGCCGCCTGCGCGATGCGCTCAGCCGCGCAGGCGAGGCCTTTTACAGTGCGCTCGACGGGGTCACATTGGAAAGCCTGACCTGCGATAACTTTGATCTGCAACGCATTTTGGCACCTGTGTCCTGTCCGGGTCCGGCGGTGGCCGCGCACGCCTAGAGGTCTGCGCCCCTAGTCGCGCGCGCGCAGCACCCGTGCGGGCCGGGCGGCCAGCGGGCGCAGCGCATAGGCCAGCCCGGCGAAGAGCGTCACTAATATGCCGCCGCCGATCACCCCAAGCGCATTGGGCCAGATCACCACATAGTCGGTCTCCAGCACAAAATGGCTCACCGACCATGCGCCAAGGATGCCCGCCAATAGCGCCACACTCCCCGCCGCCGCGCCCAGCAGGGCCGAGCGCAGCGCAAAGCTGCGCAGGATCTGACCGCGCGGCGCGCCAAGCGTTTTCAAGAGCGCCGCCTCGTAGCGCCGCGCAGGTTCCGCCGCGGCCGCCGTGCCCAACAGAACCAGAAACCCCGTGAACAAGGTCGCCGCCGCACCATAGGCGGTGGCGGTGGCCAGTTGGCCGAGGATTTCGGACACGCGGTTGATCGCGTCGCGCACCCGGATTGCGGTGATATTGGGCATGGCGCGGGCCACGTCGCGCAGGATTGCCGCCTCGGCCTCCTCTTCGGCATAGACGCTGGCGATATAACTATGCGGCGCGCCCCGCAGGGCGGCCTCGTTCATGGTCAGCACAAACCCCATGCCCGCGTTGGAAAAATCCACCTCGCGGAAGCTGGTAATGGTGCCGGTGATGTCGCGGCCCAACACATTGATGGTCATGGTATCGCCGAGCTTCAGGCCCATTTCCTCGGCCTCTTCGGCGGCAAAGGAGATCTGTGGCTCCCCATTGTAATCTTCGGGCCACCATGCGCCTGCGGTCACTTTGGTGCTTGTGGGTTTGGCAGCCGCATAGGTCACGCCCCGATCACCCCGGATCACCCAATGATCGCCCGCAACCTCCTTGGCGGGACGGTCATTGATGCGGGTGATAATGCCGCGCAGCATCGGCGCATTGTCGACCTTGCTGACCTGTGGGTCCCCCTCGACGCGCTCCAGAAAGGCGGGCATCTGGTCGCGCTGAATATCGACAAAGAAGTAAGAGGGCGCGACATCCGGCAGGTTGCCCGCAATGGCGCGGCGCATGTTGCCGTCGATCTGGCCAATCGCGGCCAGCACCGTGAGGCCAAGCCCCAGCGCCAGCACCGCCGGCATTGCGCCTTCGCGGGTCGACGAGATGGACGCCAGCGCCCAGCGCAGGGCCGGTCGCCCCCGTGCCACCCGATTGCCCATCCGCGCCAGCGCGCCAATGGCGGCCCCGGCAATCAGCAGCACGATGAGCGCGCCGATCAGCCCGCCAGAGGTCCAGAGCGCCAGCTCCGGTGCTCCGCTAAAGAAGGCGGCAGCGGCGATCAGAAGGCCAAGTGTCGCAAGCGTTGCGACGATGTACCGTGGCGCGGGCCAATGGATCTTCCCGCCCACCGCATCCCGGTAGAGCGCCGCCGCCCGGATGCGTTCCGCCCGCGCCAGGGGCCAGAGGGTGAACAGCAATGCGGTCAAAACACCGTAAAGTGCCGATTCCGCCAGTGCGCCGGGATAGACCGAGAACACCGCCGGAAAGGGCAGTTGCGCCGCAATCAACGGCCCTAGCACCAGCGGGCCAAGCCCGCCGAGCAGCAACCCGAGGGCAATCCCGCAGAGCGACAGCACACCGATTTGCAGAAAATAGGTCAGAAAGATCACCCGCCGCTCGGCGCCGAGGGTGCGCAGGGTGGCGATGGTCTCTGTTTTGGTGGCGAGGTACGCGCGCACCGCCGTTGAGACCCCGACGCCCCCGACCGCCAGACCAGAGAGGCCGACCAGCACCAGAAACGCGCCCAGACGTTCGACAAAACGCGCAATTCCCGGCGCGCCGTTGCGGGCATCGCGCCAGCGCATGCCGCTGTCCTCAAATCGTGCGCGGGAGTCCTGTTCCAGCGCCTGCAGGTCGGCCTCTGGTGGGAGGGTCAGGCGGTATTTGGTGGAATAGAGCGTCCCCGGCGCCAAAAGGCCCGATTGCGCCAAGGCCTCGGTGCGCACCAAGGTGCGCGGCCCGATGGAAAACCCGGACCCGGCGGCATCCGGCTCCCACGCGAGGAGGCCGCTCAGGCGGAACTCCTGCGTGCCGAGGCGAAACCCGTCGCCCTCGTTCAGGCCCAGCCTGTCAGCCAACACCTTTTCCATCACCGCGCCGGGGCGGCCATCGATCTCAGCCAGTGCGGCGTGCAGGGGCTGGCCCGAGGTCAGGCGGACCTCACCGCGCAGAGGGTAGGCGGCATCCACCGATTTTACCTGGGTCAGCGCGCGTTCTTCCCCCACCACGGCCATGGAGCGAAACTCCACCACCTCGGAGCGATCATGGGCGATCTTGTCCATCCAGGCGGATTCATCCTCGGAAGCAAAGCGATAGGTGAATGTTAGCTCCGCATCGCCCCCCAAAAGACTCGCGCCTTCGCGCGCAAGCCCCGCCTCGATCGACGCCCGGATGGAGCCGATGGCGGCAATGACACCGACCCCCAGCGCAAGGCACGCAAGAAACAGACGAAAGCCGCGCAGGCCGCCGCGCAATTCGCGCAGGGCAAAGCGCCACGCAAGGCGAAGCTGGCTCGGGGCCGCTGTCTCAGCGCTCATTCCGCCGCCTCACGCTGGGCGTTTGTCAGGATGCGACCATCGCGCAAATGCACCGTGCGGTCGCAGCGTTCTGCCAGTTCAGGCGCGTGCGTCACCATCACCAACGTGGAGCCATGCCGGTCGCGCAGGTCAAACAGCAGATCCATCACCTGCGCACCATTGGCCTGATCGAGATTGCCTGTGGGTTCGTCCGCCAAGAGGATCTCTGGCCGCGTCACCACCGCACGGGCCAGCGCCACCCGCTGCTGTTCGCCGCCGGACATCTGCGCGGGCATGTGATCGCAACGATGGCCCAGCCCCACGGCCTTCAGTTCCTCGCGGGCGCGCTCAAACGCATCACGCGCGCCAGCCAGTTCCAAAGGTGTGGCGACATTTTCCAACGCCGTCATCGTCGGGATCAGGTGAAAGCTCTGAAACACCACTCCCATATGGGCGCGGCGGAACCGGGCCAAGGCGTCCTCACTCAGCCGGGTCAGATCCTCGCCCATGGCGCGCACGCTACCACCTGTGGCCTGCTCTAGCCCGCCCATCACCATCAGGAGCGAGGACTTCCCGGACCCCGAAGGTCCCACCAGCGCCAGCGTCTCGCCCGCCTCGACATCCAGAGTGATCTCTTCGAGGATACGTACCGGGCCGGTATTGCCATTGAGCGACAAATGCACATCTTGAAGCGTAAGAACGGGGCGGGCGTCGTTGCTCATATGGGGCTACCTGTCTTTTTGATCTCAAATGGATATGGAGTGTCCAAAGCCATGCGCAAGTTTCTTAGGCAAATTGTGGTCAGTTTGGTTAGCATTCCCTTGCTTTTGACCACTGCTTGGGCAGAGCCCCTGCGCATTACCGCCTTTGGTGACAGTCTGGTGCAGGGCTACGGCTTGCCGCAGGAGCAGGGCTTGGTCGCGCAACTGCAGGTGTGGTTCGACACCGAAGGCTATAATGTGGCGCTGACCAACGCGGGCGTATCTGGCGACACCACCGCAGGGGGCGCGGCACGGATCGACTGGACCTTGGCGGATCAACCCGATGGGGTGATTGTGCTCTTGGGCGGTAATGACCTGTTGCGCGCCCTACCGCCCGAAGACACGCGCGCCAATCTGACCCGCATCATAGAGGCCTCGCGGGCGGCAGGGGCGGAGGTCATGCTGATCGGCATGCAGGCGCCGGGCAACTACGGCGCGGATTACAAGGCTGCATTTGACAGTATCTACCCTGATCTGACGCAGGCGTATGATTTGGTTCTGCATCCGTTTGCCTTTGCTGGTATGGCGGCAGAGACCGGCGAGGACCCGGCCCAAATGGGGGCGTTTATGCAAGATGACGGCATCCACCCAAACGCGCGCGGGGTTGCGCTCAACATCAAAGCGATGGAGCCGACCCTGCGCGCGTTTATGCAGCGTCTTACCGAGGTTTCGGCCCAAAGCGGCGGGTGAAGCGGCCTTTGGGGGAGCGATTTTTAGTTAAATGCGCGCAATCCTGTGGGCCGCAACAAGGTGACGCTTGACGTTGCGCGCGCTATTGCCCATGGCACCCCAAAAGGCGGCTCAAGGTCGCCCCTGCTACGCGAGGCGCGCCCATGACCATTTCCCATCTTGTCACCCATTCGGGCGGTTTTCACGCGGATGAACTGCTCTCGACCGTCATCCTGAGCTGCCTTTATCCTGACGCAGAGCTGGTACGGACACGCGACAAATCTTGGATCACCCCGGCTGAAGGGCGGATCATCTATGATGTGGGTGGTGAATTTGATGCAGGTGCCGGGATTTTCGACCACCACCAGCGCCCCAACCCGCTGCGCCCGAATGGGCAGCCTTATAGCTCCTTTGGTCTGATCTGGGCGGAGTTTGGGCGTGACTATCTGCGCGCGCAGGCGGTGCCGGAGAAAGATCTGGAGCAGGTCCACGCCGCATTTGACGAGGATTTTGTGCGCCCTGTGGACCTGTTGGACAATGGCGCGGTGGACACGGCAGAGGCGGGGCCGCTGTTTGCAGGCCTCACGCTGCCGGTGCTGCTGGAGAGCCTGAAACCGGTGTTTGATGACCGCAGCGAGGGGGCCGATGATACGGCGTTTCATGCGGCGCTTACGGTGGCCAGAGCCATTGTTGAGGCGCGCATCCGCCATAAGGCGGCCAAACTGCGCGCCGCCGATGTGGTTTTCACCGCAATCAAAGATGCAGGCACAGGCCGCGTGCTGGAACTGCCCATGGGCATGCCCTTTCGCGGCGCGGTCGAGCGCGCGGGCGCGGATCATCTGTTGTTTGTGGTCCACCCGCGCAATTCCGATTGGGCGCTGACCACGATCCGCACTGGCGACGACACGTTCGAGACCCGCGCCGATCTGCCTGCCGCATGGGCGGGACTTACCGATGCGGCGCTGGAGCAGGCCTCCGGGGTGGAGGGCGCGAAATTCTGCCACAACGCCCGCTTCCTTGCGATTGCCGACAGCCGCGATGCGATTTTGAAACTGGCCGAACTCGCGGTGGCCGAGGTGGTGGAGTAAGCAGCCGCAATGGCTTTTTGCTGCCGGGGCACGGGGTTGGCGTTGATATCGAATAACAAGGGCATATCTGCTAAGGTATTGGCATAATAAAACCGATTTGCTGCAATCATAGGACGCCTTTCATGTTCCGTGTCTCTCTGACCCTTTCTGCCCTTGCGGTGCTCGCCGCCTGCGCCACGCCTCAGGAACGTTGCATCCGCAAAGGGGCCTCAGAACAAACGCAGATTCTGAACAAGATCAAAGAGACCGAAGCCAATATCACGCGCGGTTACGCGATCCATCGACAGACCGTGCCAGAGACGGTTTTCTACAGTTGCCGAAGGGTCAACGACGGTAAAGTGGTCGGCTACTACCCCTGTCCAGAGACCTATTATCGCACGATTGAGACCCCGGTCAGTATCGACGTAAAAGAAGAGCGCAAGAAACTGCGCCGGCTTCAGGACGCGCTGCCCGCCGCCCAAAGCCGTGCCGCAGACGCCGCCGCGCAATGTCGGGTGCTCTATCCTGAAAAAGCCAAATAAGCCGCGCTTTTCCCCCTCGCGCGAGCGCAGAGTGCTATACGCCCACAACAGATTTTATGGTATTCTCACGCAGGTGATCTCATCGAAAGGATGGGTTGATCATGCGTGTTTTGATCAGTGTTCTTGTTATTTTTCTGTGTCTCAATGCCCCCTTAGCGATGGCGCGAAATGTTATCGCGGGGGGTGATGGCTCCAGCAATACAGTCAATCAGCGTACAACGCGCGAAGTGGTGCGGACGCTGGAGCATGAGGTTGGCTTGTGCCTTCAGCTGTTTGAGGCTTACCGCTTTGATTGTATTGTAAAATCTTACAATATCGCGGCGCGACTGATCAAAGGAAGCATTGATTATCTGCCCGCCTATGAGGCGCTCAACAGCGTAGAGCAGCGGGTTGGCGCGATGGTTGCAGCCAATGCCGACCCCACCGCGACGCGCTTGCGCCGAGGCATCATGAGCTATGGCGCGATCAAACCCGGCACGCTAGAGGCGGTGAAACGTGAAACCCTGCGCGCGATGAAAGAGGCGAGGGCATCACTCCTGCGCGCAACGGCGCCGCTGCAAAAGCCGCATTTCAAAGATATCGCGGATGCGATCGGTGCCAATTATGCCATGATACGCGCGGCCCTCGCTGCGCAACACCAAGGGGCCCCTTTGATCCCGAGCCTAGCCGAATGTCGTGACCACATCATACATCACGGGCTCAAAACTGCGGCACAGCGCATTTAGCTCTCGGTTGCGCTTGCGCATCTCCTTTGAGCGCAGCATCTCCATAAAGTCCTCACGCTTTTGCCATTGCGAGTAATTGGCGACCCGCGTTTGTGCGTCATTCACATGCAGCCCGGCGGCGATAAATCCCGGCTGATGCGAGATGAACTCTGCATAGGCGGCCTCCAGCGTGTCGATCAGATCCTGGCAGGTGCCCGGCGTGACCTCGAAGGTGGTGATGACCGTCTGTAGATCGTCTGACTTCTTGATTGTCGGCATGAGAACGTCCTCCCTTTTCAAAGCGTAATCCAATGCGCTTGAAAGTCTACATCGGCTTGCTCTACCATAGGTGGAGTGGGTGTGATTTCAAAAGGCTTGGCCGATGCGTCTGCCCATCCTCATTGCTCTTATAGGCCAGCTGTGGTCGCTGCCTGCTATGGCGGGCGCGTGGCTAGAGCAAAAGGGCGGTGGTTTCACCTCAACCGCGCTCAGGGCACGTGCGTCCGGACAAGAGCTCAGCGGCTATGTCGCTTATGGGGTGTCGCGGCGGCTGACCTTTGGTCTCGATCTGCATCACAGCACGGATATGAGGACCAAGAGCGCCCATGCTCTTGTGTTTGCGCGGCTGCCGCTGCGCCAATCGGATCAGGGCTGGCAATTGGCGTTTGAGCTTGCGAGCGGGTTCGGGCGCGACGGGCCGCAGTGGTCCGGCATGCGGCGGCTCAGCCTCTCTGCGGGTCGCGGGTTGTCGTGGCAGGGCCGCGATGGTTGGGTTAATTTTGATCTCACACGCGAGTGGCGGCGTGGCGGGGATCTCACCGCGTGGAAGCTCGACAGCGCCTTTGGGTTTACGCGCAAAACCGGACCTTCTGTGATCCTGCGTACCGAACTCTATCAGCCAGACGGCGGTGAGATGATCTGGAAGGCGCTGCCGGGGCTGCGCTGGCAGCTTTCACCTCAACGAGAAGTGCTGACCGGGTTGGAGTGGCGGTCTTTTGGCGCGGAGCGGCTTGGACTGACGGTGGAGTTGTGGCACAGGTTTTGAGCCTCGCCAGCCGGATCGTGATCCGCCCGCCCGGCCTGTTTTGCAAACCGGAGAGCGCAGCCGTGCCAGAAAATACAATTACCCCGAAAGAACCAAAATCACCCATCCGCCCCACCGATGGTGAGGCGCGCGGCCTTGCGTCCGATTTGATGCAGAGCGCGACATTTGCCGCATTGGCCACGCTCAGCGAAGCAGGTCACCCGGTCCAGAGCCGCGTGGCCTTTGCGCTGGATACTGGGGGGCGACCGATCTCTTTGGTGTCCACACTGGCGCAGCACACGCAGGCGATGGCTGCGCGTCCGCAGGTGTCGCTCCTGATCGGGGAGCCCGGCGACAAGGGCGATCCGCTGACGCATCCGCGCCTGACGCTCAATGGACGCGCCGAGATCCTGCCCAACGCTTGCCCCGCGCATGAGGAGATGGCCGCGCAGTATCTGCGCCGCCACCCCAAGGCCAAGCTCTACATCGGCTTTGCCGATTTCCACTTCGTGCGGTTCCAGATTGATGAGGCCTTTCTGAACGGCGGTTTTGGCAAGGCTTATGTGCTCACCCCCGCCGATATGGGCCTGAGTGCCTAGCGGTCGATGCGGATCAGCGCCCGCACGGTGCCGCGCACGGCCTGTTCCCACACGATGTCGATCTCGTCATTGTTGCTGCCTTCCTGCGTGCGTACATAATGGCCGGGGTAAACCACCGCACCGCTGCTGCCGCGCAGTGATCCCTCAACGATCACCGCATCCACCGCGCGGCTGTAGCCCTGAAACGGCAGCGTGCCGCCGGTGGGTATGGTCCAGGTACTGGCAGCGGTGTTCTGGTCAAACTCCACCCGCAGCGGATTGCGGCACTGGGTGCTGACGTTGTGAAAGCTGTTGGCGTCAAAGAACACGTCCTTTGAGCGCGAGAAATCGAGATTGGCAAAGCTGGTATCGACCCGCTCGGCCCGGTCGATGGTGCCGTTGATCGACCGGAACTTGTTGCCAGTGACCGATACCCCATTCAGAAAATGTCCGCTGCCATAAGGCTTTATCACGATATAGCTGAACCAGCTCGCCACATCACCGCTGAGAAACACATTGTCGGTAATCGACATGGCCGCAAAGGAGAACCCGCTGGTGAAATCGGGGTTTGCGTCATATTCATTGGTCCACTCGATAAAGCAGTTATCGATGTAGTTCTCGGAAATCGTGTGCGAGGCATAGGTATCCGTCACCACAATCCCGGCGGTGCGGATGCCGCCCGCAACACTGTCGCCCTGAAAGAAGTGGTTGCCGGTGACCGTGTGGTTCGACCCGGCCATCACCGCCCAATGCAGGAACCGCGTGGCGCGGTTGTGGCGCAGCTTCACATCGTTGGAGTTCACGTTGAGCGCAATACTCTCGCGATCCGCCACATCCATGGCGTCCTCGTCCGACAAGAACTGGCAATTGTCCACCAGCATGCCCTGACAGCCGTTGCCGATCGAGGTGATCCCGCGCGCCTTGGGGCGGGTAAAGAAACAATCATGCAGCGCAAAGACGGTGCCCGCCGGCGCAAGACGCAACGCGCTGGCGACGCCGTTGCACTGAAATTCCACGCCGGAGATGCCGAACTTCTTCAGCGCCGAGAAGCCGGAGAAATCCAGCATGTATTTAAACGCGGTGAAGGTGAAATTCTGCGTCCCTTCCGCGTCATACAAAGGCTGGCTCAGGGTCAGCTCGGTCGCGCCGACGTTTTTTGCGGTGACATAGACCTCGCGCCCGACACCTGCACCCTCGACCAGCGCGCCCACCGGAATGGCCGAGATATTGGCCACATTGGTGAGTTTCTTCTTGTCAGAGCTGTCATAGGTCGCCTGCGCGGTGACCACGTCATGATCCCAACTTGCGCCTGCCTGCGCCGTGAACTGGCCGTTGCGGATATAGCGGCGGGTGGCGTAGCTGGTGCGGTTGGGCACCGCCGCCTGCATGTCGATGGGGCCGCTGACAGCGATGCTGCGCCCGCCGAGGTCGAGGCTTTCGTGATCGACACTGTTCAACAGCGCCTGAAACGCCTTCTTGAAGGCCAGTTCCTCATCCCCAAACGCCGCCGCATAGGTCGGATAATCATAGCTCTTGGTCAGCAGGAGCATCGCGCTATCGGGCATCGACAACGTGCCTTCAAAGATCACATCATGATTGAGCGACAGCGTGTTGTTGATCCGAAACTCGCCCTCGGGCACCAGAATGCGGCGGCCATTGGCGGCGTCATCCGCCGCCTCGAACGCGGCGTGGCAATTGGTGGTGCCATCGCCCACAGCGCCAAAATCGGTCACATCCACCACGCTCAGCATATCGCGCAAAAAGACGCTGGTGATGTCCTCGATCACGATGTCGTCGACGCGGATCACACCGCCATTGGCCCCAGTGAGGTTCAGCCCGAGGTGCCCGTAGGCGGCGTCCAGCCCCCAGGGCATATCGACACCCGACCGGCTGCCGGTGCCGACAATAGCCTGTACTTCGACCACCTCGCCATAGGCGCTGAGCGTGATGCCCGGCCCGCTCTCAACCACGCCAGAGACATGGGAGTTGTTGGCCGCCCCGGCCCAGCCCGCGATGCGCACGGTGGGAAAAGCACCACTCATGGCTTTGACACGCGCGGTCACCCGCAGGTAGCAGCCCGGCAGGATCGGCGTTTCGCCCATGTAGCGCAGCCGCTGGGTGCTGTCGGTCTTTTGCAGCTCCAGACAGCCGCCAAAATCGGCGTCCCCCGCAACCACGGCAGCATTTGCCGCCCCGTCATAGGTGTCAGAGCCGGGTGTGCCGTCGCCGCTGGACCAGACGCCCAATCCGTCGCTAAACGCGGGCGGCATCAGCTGCAGACCGTCGGTGATTGCCTTGTTCATAAAAAACCCTTTCCTGTTCCACCACGCCGGGAGTGAGGAAGGGTTTTACCAGTTTGAATTTAACTCTCACTCAGGAGGGCGTACGCCCCATGGGCAACACCCGGCGCAGGTTTGCGTCCAAAGGAAATGGGGCCCCGCAGTGGGACCCCATGCCGTGAGTGGTGTGCGGACAGGCTAGAGCAGAAAACCCGTCTGAAGAGGTGAACGCAGAAGCAAAGCAAGATCGGGCGAGTCGGGATGAGCGGCTGGAGCAATGTCATATGCAACGCGCACTCCGGTATCGTCCTTCAGGCGAAATGTGACCCAAAGGCCGGGCGTGCAAGGGCGGATGCTTTCTTCAAGGGACAGGTCGCAATAAGCCAGTTCGTCATGGTCCTCGCACCAGACGATTGCCTCACTGCTCTCTGCATCGACCCAAATGACAACACCATTCATCCAAAACACCATAACCCGGTTCAAAGGCTTTTCTCTGCGTTCGTCAGATGCGCTGCACCCCGGTGAAGTTGGGAGGGACATACCTTTGTGCAACACTCTGACGTTTATGATGGTAGCGCACATAGGCCTCTGGTTGAATTTCGTAACTTTAGTTTTCTAAAAACTTCTGTGCAAGAAATTCAGAATATTCGAGTGGTTCGTCACGTATTTGCTGCTAAAGTAAGCGGATGCGTATCTATTGAAACATTCATTTTAACGAGTGCCTAAAGTGTCTGAGGAATCCCAAAACAAAAGCGGGAGTGCATTTGAGCGCGATCTGTTCTCTGCGCAGCTCGGTGAGCTTGTTGAAAAACGCGGGGCGATCGCTCACATCTGCAAGAACGCGGGCCTCAATCGGCAGCAGTTCAACCGATATCTAAGCGGTGAGAACATCCCCTCATTGGCGACGGCCTACCGGATCGCATCGGCGCTTGGTGTGTCTTTGGACAGTTTGGCCGGACAAGCTGTCACGAGAGAGCCAAACCCTGAGAAAATGCCGCTAGACCAGTTGTTTAATGAAAACGCATCACCCAACACAGGATTGGTCGAACCGGGGTTTTATTGGGAAATCACCCGCTATGGAGACCCGAGTGATCAGTTCGTCCTGAGCCTCACGCATTTTATCCCCCAGAAAACCGGTGGGTTGTACTATCGATATAATCAGGCCGCGCGTGCCGATGGCACCATTGTCCCTCAAGAATTCTGGGGGCGCTACTATGAGGCCGAGGGAAAAGTGACCGTGTTTCAGACCAATACCCGCGTCCGCAACACTATGGGGTCGATGGCGTTGCGGCGTCTGGATGGCTATGGCGCAGAGCTGGCTGGGCAGAAGATGGGGCACCGTTTTATCAGTGGCGCGCGCGTGACCACAAGTATCACAGCTTTGAAATTTATCGGGCGGGAAGTGGAGCAGGAACCCAACCAGTTGTTGACGGGGATCAAGCTGAGATCAGAGATCCCTGCCGATATCATGGTGCTCTATGATTCCGTCCTTGCGCTCTCTGAAGCGGAGCCGGGGCGTCTGCATTTTTAAGGAAGGCTATTTATGCTCGCCTTATGCTCGTCTGACGATAGGGAACGCAAAACGGGCGCCCTGAGATACAGCGCGCCCGTCAGAAGTTTTGTGTTCAAAGTGACCCTTAGGCTAATTCGCCCGCCAAGGCGCTCTCAATCAGCGCGATGGTGTCCTCAACGCCATAAAGCGCGATGAAGCCGCCAAATCGCGGACCTTGGCTCGCGCCCAAAAGCACCTCGTAGATCGCCGAGAACCACGCACGAAGGGGTTCGAACCCATGGATCTTGCCAATGGCAAAGACCACGGATTGCAGGAACTCGTCGTCGGAAAAATTGGCTTCGGGCAGCGGATCATCGTTGCCGACCAGCTCGTTTTTCTTGGCGATGGCCGCCAGTGCCGCCTCTGGCGAACGCAGCGCATCGGCCAGATCCGTGAGGGCTGCGCGCTCCTGATCGGTGGGCAGGCGGTAGGTTTTCGCGGGCTTCACGAAGTCATTGAAATAGCGCACTGCATGGCCTGCGGCCTGATCCATGCCGGGATGGGTCTCGGCGGTGGCGTCGGGCGCGTATTTGTTGATGAAGCCCCAGAGGGTTTCCTTGTCCTCGGCGTTGGAGACGCTGGCGATGTTCAACAGCATCGAGAACGGCACCATCATATCCGATTGCGGGACATTGCCGCCGTGGATGTGCCAGACCGGGTTGTTGAGCTGCGCCTTCAGGTCTTGCCCGTGATAGGCCCGCAATTGCTGGTGATATTCATCCACCGCCTTGGGGATCACGTCAAAATGCATCCGCTTGGCGGTCTTGGGCTTTTGATACATGAAATACGCAAGGCTCTCGGTCGAGGCGTAGGTCAGCCACTCGTCGATGGAGACGCCGTTGCCGGAGGTCTTGGAGATCTTCTGGCCGTTTTCATCGAGGAACAATTCATAGGTGAAATGCTCCGGCGCGCGCTGGCCCAGCACTCGGCAGATGCCGTCATAGATCGGCGTATTGGTGGAGTGGTCCTTGCCATACATCTCAAAATCGACGCCGAGTGCGGCCCAACGTGCGCCAAAGTCAGGCTTCCACTGCAATTTCACATTGCCGCCGGTCACCGGCAGGGTCCATTCGCGACCGTCCTCATCATCAAAGGTGATGGTGTAGGTCTCGGCGCAGACTTTCTTCATCGGCACATAGAGCACGCGGCCGGTGTCCGGGTGGATCGGCAGGAAGATGGAATAGGTCTGGCGGCGCTCTTCACGCAGGGACTTCAGCATGATCGCCATGATGTCGTCGTATTTTTCAACCGCGCGCTTCAGAACCTCGTCGAACTGGCCGGAGCCGTAGAACTCGGTAGCGGAATAGAACTCATACTCGAAGCCAAAGGTATCGAGGAAGCGGCGCAGCATGGCGTTGTTGTGATGGCCAAAGCTCTCGTATTCGCCAAACGGGTCCGGCACCGAAGTAAGCGGCTTTTGCAGATGCTCCGTGAGGCTCTCGGAATTGGGCACGTTGCCGGGGATTTTGCGCATCCCGTCGAGATCATCCGAAAAGCAGATCAGCTTGGTCGGAATGTCGGAGATCACCTCGAAGGCGGTCTTGATCATGGTGGTGCGGGCCACCTCGCCAAAGGTGCCGATATGGGGCAGGCCGGAAGGTCCGTAACCTGTCTCAAAGAGGACATAGCCCTTTTCTGGCGCGCCCTTGGCGTAACGTTTGAGAACACGGCGTGCTTCTTCAAACGGCCAGGCTTTGCTCTTCAGAGCTTCTTCGCGCAGAACAGACATGATGTACTCCAGTCAGCGTCTTTTCAGGGATCTGTGGTGGCACCATGCACACCGACGCGCTTCTCTATTGTGCCTGTGCAGCATGAGTCAACAAGCGCCGTTCTCTGAGCATGGGCGGAAAACCACTTTTCGCGCGGTGCATTGTTGTATGCGGGGCAGGGGGGGCTTATTCTTGGAGGAGGAGAAAATCCGCAGTTTCAGGCACAAAGGACGCCCTAGATGACAGAAGAGACCATCCAGTTGCTGACCCCGCAGGACTGCCTTGTGGCGGTTATGGTGGCTGTGTCGGCATCGGACGAGGACATTCGCACCGCTGAGTTGGTGAAGATCCAGAATGCGGTCAATATGCTGCCGATCTTTGCCGAATATGATGCGGATCGGATCGCAGCCGTCTCGCGTACGGTCTTTGACTTGTTTGAGCAGGAAGACGGGCTGGATGCGCTGTTTGGTTTGGTGCGAGATATCCTGCCTGAGCGCCTCACCGAGACTTGCTATGCGCTGGCCTGCGATGTGGCGGCGGCGGATGGCAAGCTGAATGAAGGTGAGCTGCGTCTGCTGGAAGAGATCCGCTATGAGCTGAATGTGGATCGGCTGCATGCGGCGGCGATTGAACGGGGCTCGCGCGCACGTCACATGGTCTGAGATGTGTCTGTGGGCGGGGTGCGAGGCGCTGCCTCGCGCTCCGGGATATTTCTGGTTAGAAGAGATGTCTTACGGAACGAGAGGGGCGCGAGGATGCGCCCCTTTTTATATGGGTCAGGAGCCGTAGACCTGCCCCCAGCGGTCCAGCAGGCTTTCTTGAAGTTTCTTGGCACGCGTGTTCCAGCTGCGCCCGCCGCGGGGGCGTTCGCGTTCGGCGCGGCTGATTTTGGCCCGGGCGCGCTGATCGGCACTGAAGATCGCAAACGCCAGCTCATTGCCGTCCGGGGTGGTGATAAAACCACCAAGGCCGGAGACGAAGTTCAGCGTGCCGGTTTTTGCTGCGATCTTCACCGGGTGGGTCTTTATGGGGCGGCCTTTGGCGTCGCTGAAATAATAGGGCTTTAGCAGCGGCTTTAGCGCGCCGGTGCGGCGCGAGGCGATCAACGCGCGCACCATATCGTCTGCGGTGAGGCGGGATTCTTCGCCAAGGCCAGAGTGATCCACCATCCGACAGCGCTGCATTCCGAGGTTGCTGCGGGCCCAATCGTTCATGATCTGAGCGGAGGATTTGAGGCTGGAGGGGCGGCTGCCGCGATTGACGGTTGCGGTCATGCCGATCATTTCGGCCATCAGGTTGTTGGAATATTTGAGCATCGCTTCCAGCAGGTCGGGCAGGGGTGCGCTTTGGATCTGTGCGATGACATTGCCGCCGGGCAGCGAGGAGGTCACTTTGGGGTTGGGCAGCGAGATGCCATTTGCGCGCGACAGCGTCTGAAAGACATCCCCTGCATAAAGCGCAGGGTTGCGTACCGGCAACCAGCGTGCGCCACCATTGCCGAGCGCTCCGCTGGCAACGGTCCAGTGATCGACGCCCGCCTTATCCTGATAGCTGTAGACGGGCAGGTCACGACGGGCGAGCGCCATCTTGGAAGTATAGACATCCGGGCGGTATTTTTGAGTGCGGGCATCCATGGTGATGGCCCAGCTGCCGCCTGCGCGTTTCCATTCAAAGTGAACCCGGTTGAAATTCAGGGCGATACCGCTCACCGAGGGGCTGTAGCCGATGTGGTCGGGCTGATCCGGGTCGATCGAGCGCACATAGGGCAGCATGTCGTCCCAGATCAACAGACGGCCAGAGATACCGCGTACCCCGGCGGCCTTCATCTGGGCTGCAAGATCGGCTAGCGCGTCGGTGTCGAGAGTGGGATCACCCCCTCCGGCCAATACCAGATCGCCTTGGATGATGCCGTTGCTGAGTGGACCTGTGGCAATCAAGCGCGTGCGAAAACGGTAGCCTGCGCCCAGCGAGTCGAGCGCATAGAGCGCGGTCAATACCTTCGCGACGCTGGCGGGGGGAAGCGCGGCGTCGCCCCGCGCGCTTTCAAGTATCTGACCAGTGCGGGCATCTGCGACCACGCAGGCGCTTTCACCCGAAAGCCCCGCACCTTTGAGGATGGCCTCCAGCCCGTCCGCACCGGGGGTGTAGGGGCTGACACCGCGTGCCTTGGGGCGCGGGGTGAGGCCGGGGGCGTTGGCGAGGGCCGGGCCGGTGGCGAGACCTGCGAGGGCGGTGCTGAGGAAGCGGCGACGTGAAATCATGGTGAACATTGTGAATCAAATTCCCGAACCAAGGGCAAATGCTTTGAAGGTCATATCACCAAGAAGTTTTTGTGACGTGGCACGTCGGTTGCGCCGGGCGTGGGTCATTCGGACCAGCCACCACGTTTGCGGATCTCGGTGGATGAGGCGTCGATCATCGGGACATTGAGAAAACACCACGCAGGGGTTTCAGCCCGCGCCAACCGCTGGCTCTGTGCGGCGGGAATGCGGTAGCGACTGTAGATGCGCGCGGCCGGAGATAGTCTGGCGGAAATGCGTTCGCCGGGGCGGGCCAGAACCCCCACTGGCACGCTGTCGAGGATTTCGCGCCAGTCTTTCCAGCGGTGAAAATGAGCGAGGTTATCCGCCCCCATCAGCCAGACAAACCGCACGCGGGGGTAAGACTTGCGCAAGGCGCGCAGAGTTTGGGCGGTGTAGCGCGTGCCGAGGCGGGCTTCGATATCGCTGATGCGCACCTTTGGGTGATCCATGATCTCGCGGGCCGCCTGCACGCGACGGGCCATGGACGCAGGCGGGTTTTCCTTCAGCGGGTTGCCGGGGGTCACCAGCCACCACAATTGATCCAGACCAAAGCGTTTCAGAGCTGCGCGCGAGATCTGCACATGACCTTCGTGGGGGGGATCAAAAGATCCACCCAATAGGCCTACGGTCATGCCGGGCGCGAGATAGGGATACGCATGTCTCATCATCGGATTGATGCGCAGATTTAGCAGGGGAAGGCAACGGCTTGCGCGGCAGTCGGTTCGTTGTCGCGCAGAATGCCGTAGCAGAGGTCGCGCAGGATCAGGGGCGGACAGGCGCGCATCTGATATGACCCAGCATGAGAAGTGGCACATCTATCATCTAAATGCGCGTTCAAGGTGGAGGCTAAACCTCGCCCACGGCGACCGGGTTTAGAAAAGTTCACTTGCGTCGAGAGGCAATCTCTCAGGTGTTAGCCAACTGCGGTTTCATGCGAGGAGTTTGACTCCCACTCGGACGAACGGTTGTGCAACAAATGCGCAAAAAGCGTGACACTCAATGTGCTGAGGGCGCCGACGAAGGAATAGATAAGCAGGCAGATCAAGATCGACAGATCCAATGCGATATACCCGATGGAGGCGGTGATCAGCCCTGCAACCATGCCTAGGAGCAATCCAGCGAAAGCCATTGTTTGCGATCCTCCCTCAGTCAGTTTTCGACCCAAGATCGAGCCGAATTACGATGCTTTGATGTTCAATCTTTAATTGATTTGTTCAAAGCCGCTCATCCTAAACTAGCAGAATTGTGTTGAGAAAAGGTTAACGCGACGGTGTTTGATGCTGTTTGAGCGGGATCGCGCCAGAAACAAAAAGGGCTTATTTCCACACCCGCACATCGCCGGATCAAAGGCCACCTCAGGCATGGGCGATGGACCGGTCGTCGCGTTCCATTGTGTCCTCACGACGTGCACGCAAAACTGTTGCAACAAAGAGGGTTAGCACCGTCACAAAGAGCCCTGTCGACATATATGTAGCAAAGCAGACCCAAAAACTCACATCAAAAAACAGCCCTGCACTGAGCGCGGACAATGCCCCGCTTATGACGCCGAGGATGAGTGCTGCCACGATCATATTTGGTCTCCTGTTGCCTCGCCCGACGTTCTGCGACTCTCCGCTTCTGCGGATATGGGCTGCATGTCTGGAATAATTGTAGATAAATGTGGTCAGAATATGGTCAATGACGTCACGGCAAGGCGCGCGATGACTCGCCCGCTCGCGCACCTGCACGGCAGCGATTGCTCCTGCCCGTCGCACGCGCTATCACAGCGGCCAAACTCTTTCCCCTAATGACGGAGCAATCCCATGGCCTCCTACCAGTACGTTTACCACATGCAGGGTGTCTCCAAGACCTACCCGGGTGGCAAGAAATGCTTTGAAAACATCCATCTGTCCTTCCTTCCCGGCGTGAAAATCGGTGTTGTCGGCGTCAACGGTGCCGGTAAATCGACCCTGATGAAGATCATGGCCGGTATGGATACGGACTTCACCGGCGAGGCCTGGTCGGCTGAGGGGGCCAAGGTTGGCTACCTGCCGCAGGAGCCGCAGCTTGATGAGAGCCTCACCGTGCGTGAAAACGTCATGCTGGGCGTCAAGGAAAAGAAAGACAAGGTCGACCGCTTCAACCAGATCGCGGTTGAAATGGCCGAAAACTACACCGACGAGCTGATGGAAGAGATGACCGCGCTGCAAGACGCCATCGATTCCGAGAACCTCTGGGATCTCGACAGCCAGGTCGACGTCTCCATGGAGGCGCTGCGCTGCCCGCCGGATGATGCGGCAATCAAGGATCTCTCGGGCGGTGAAAAACGCCGCGTGGCGCTGTGCAAACTGCTGCTTGAAGCGCCCGACATGCTGCTGCTCGACGAACCGACCAACCACCTGGACGCAGAAACCATCGCCTGGCTGCAACAGCACCTGATCGACTACAAGGGCACCATTCTCTGCGTCACCCACGACCGTTACTTCCTCGATGACATCACCGGCTGGATTCTGGAACTCGACCGGGGTCGCGGCATTCCTTACGAGGGCAACTACTCGAGCTGGCTGGAGCAAAAGGCCAAACGTCTGGAGCAGGAAGCCCGCGAGGACAAGGCCAAGCAGAAAACGCTGGAGCGCGAACTCGAATGGATGCGTCAGGGCCAGAAAGCCCGTCAGGCCAAATCCAAGGCCCGTATCGCCGCCTATAATGAGATGGCCAACACCTCCGAGCGGGAAAAGGTCGGGCGCGCCCAGATCGTCATCCCCAATGGCCCGCGTCTGGGTGGCAAGGTGATCGAGGTCGAAAACCTCGGTAAACACTATGGCGACAAGCAGCTGGTCGAAGGGCTGTCCTTCTCGCTGCCGCCCGGTGGCATTGTCGGCGTGATCGGCCCCAACGGTGCCGGTAAATCGACGCTGTTTAAAATGCTCACCGGTCAGGAACAGCCCGACGAGGGCTCCGTCACCTATGGCGACACGGTGAAGCTCTCTTACGTTGACCAGTCCCGCGACGACCTCAACGACAGTGACACCGTCTGGGAAGCGATTTCCGGTGGTGCCGAGATTATTGAGCTGGGCGATGCGCAGGTCAATTCACGCGCCTATTGTTCCTCGTTTAACTTCAAGGGCGGCGATCAGCAGAAGAAGCTGAACCTCCTCTCTGGTGGTGAGCGCAACCGTGTCCACATGGCGCGCCTTCTGAAAGAAGGCGGCAACGTGCTGCTGCTCGACGAGCCGACCAACGACCTCGACGTGGAAACCCTGCGTGCGCTTGAGGATGCGCTGGTCGATTTTGCCGGCTGCGCGGTGGTGATCTCGCACGACCGTTTCTTCCTCGACCGGATCTGTACCCACATCCTCGCCTTTGAAGGCGACGCGCATGTGGAGTGGTTCGAGGGCAACTTCGAGGATTATGAAGAAGACAAGAAGCGCCGTCTGGGACCGGACGCATTGGAGCCCAAGCGCCTGAAGCACAAGAAGTTTGTGCGGTGAGGCATGGGTAAGAAGTCTTGTTTTTTTGTGACACCAATTGGGGCGAACAATTCGCCCCAACGTGCCCGAGCGGATAACGTCAAAAAGTACATATTGGAACCAGCGCTAGGCGCTGATTTTGAGTTGGTTAGAGCAGACGAGATTGACGAACCTGGAGAAATTACTCGCGATATAGTGTTGCGGCTGTTTGATTCAGACTTGGTAATTGCAGATCTCACTGGAACTAACGCTAACGTTATGTATGAGATCGGCTTGCGCCACTCTTTTAATAAGCCGATGATATCTATATGTCAGTCTGGGGAGAAGCTGCCCTTTGACTTGGCTGCAGAACGAACCGTGTTTTTCGACATTGGTGATTTGAACTCTGTTGATGAGGCTAAGAAAAAAATTTCCAATGCCGCGAGGGCGGTTACATCTGGTCAGATGTATAAATCCAGTGTGGTGAGGATCTTAGAGCATTCTGACCTCTTTGGAGGCGAGTACCGTTCGCCTGAGCCTCGAAGTTTGCTGGAGACGATGGAAGAAATGGCAGGCGCAATACAGGAAATTCAATCTGATCTGTTTTCGTTGGAGTTGTCTGTCGATGGTATTGAGGTGGAGAACAAAGCAAGCGTTGATCCAATTCTGGAAAACAAATTGGACGAGTTGTTGCGGCTGTTTTCTCTAGTTGGCCCGACCGACATTTCATCTTTGGCGGAAGCCGTCAAATTATACCCCTCCAAAAAATGACATTTGAAATTTGTCGACCGAACTTGCTATTGAGGAGTGCGCGTTTCGAGGAACGCGCATTGAGGCGCGAGCCGTGCGGCTTTGCCTTACGGCCCCGGATAGGCTCGACTGTTTCGTCTCAGACCCTCACGGCTCCAGCTGAACAATCGGCCCCCCTGCGGCCTCGGCGTCTGCGGCATCATGTGTCACCATCAGCACCGGCAGCGCGCGGTCGCGGGCGAAGGTGAACACCAGATCGCGCATCTGGCTGCGCAGGGTGGCGTCCAGTCGGGAAAACGACTCGTCCAGCAACAAAAGATCCGGCTCGGAGAGCAGCATTCGCATCAGCGCCACGCGGGCTTTTTGACCGCCCGAGAGCGTCTCCGGGTCGCGGTCGTGAAAGCCTTCAAGGCCGATCTCTGCCAGTGCGTCTTTGATGCGCGTGCGACGGGCGCGGCCTCGGACTTGCGGCGCGAGGCCAAAGGCGAGATTGGCCCCGACGCTCAGGTGCGGGAACAACAGATGGTCCTGAAACAAGATGCCAACGCGGCGCGCCTGTGGGGGCAGGGGGCAGAGGTCGCGGCCATTCAGGAGGATCTCACCCTCAAGGCCGAAATCTGCGCTCATCTGCCCGGTGATGGCCGCTAGCAGGGTGGATTTGCCCACGCCTGATGGTCCCATCACGCTCAGAATGGTGGCGGGGGGCACGGTGAGGTCGAGTTCCAGCAAGGGGCGGTCGCCGTGTTTGATGCGCAGGGCGCGCAGTATCAGGCCCTCAGCCATGTTGCAGTCCTCTCCGGTTGCGCCAGACGATCAGCGGCAGGGTCAGCGCCAGCACAAATGGCAACAGCGCCGCGGCCGTTTGCAACAGCCCGTATAGGCCAATGGCACGGCGGTCGCCACCGGCGGCAAGGGCGACGGCCTCGGTGGTGAGGGTCTGGACGCGCCCGCCGCCCACCAGAAGCGTCGCCAGATATTGCCCGACCGAGACCGCCATACCCACCGCCAGCGCAGTCATCACCGGGGCCAACAGCATCGGCAGCCGCAGGGTCAGGAAAATACGGCTCGGAGAAGCCCCCATCGCCGCACCCACCGCACCAAGTCGCGCATCCCACGCCTTGTAGGGGCCTTCGAGGGACAGGCGCAGATAGGGTAGCACAAAGACCAGATGCGCGAGTATCACCGCCCAGAGTGTGCGGTCGATGCCAAAGCCCAGCAAGAGCGTCTGCATGCCCGGCAGGAAGGCGGTCTGTGGCAGCAAGAGCGGCAAATACAAGAGCCAAAGCCCCTTACGCGTGAGGCGCAGATTGCGGCGCTCTTCGGTTTCAAGACACCCCAGCGTCAGGACCAGCCCGGCTAGGGTCGCAGCAAGGGCGATGGCAAAGGTGGTGGTGAGTGTCTCCAGCGCGGCGGGGCCGTTGCGCTGCCAACTGCGCAGGCTAAAGCCGTCGGGGAAAATGTCGGGAAAGCTCCAGCGGGCGGCAAAAGACCAGACCACCAACCCCGCAAGCCCGGCCAGAACCAATCCCACACAGAGCAAAGACGTCATGAGACCAAATGCGCGCCAGAGGCCATCCTGCGACAGGCGCGGCCCGCGGTAGATCAGACGTCGGCCCAGCGCGGCAAGCGCACGTTCCCCTCCGTGCCAGAGCAGAAGCGCGCCAATGACCAGTGCCAGTTGCAGCAATGCCGCCGCCGAGGCCAGCGTGCGCAGCGTAAGGTCTGGCTCTCCCATCCAGCGCACGATCTGTACGGACAGCGGCGGTGGCGTGTTGGGGCCGAGGATCACCGCCACATCGACCACCGACATGGAGTAGGCAAGCACCACATAGACCGGCAGACGAATGCGCGCATAAAGCGCGGGAAGTACGCCAAACATCCACGCGGCCATGCGCCCATATCCAAGCGCCATGGCAACGCGCAGGCGGCCTTGGGTGTCGATCTGACCAAGGGCCGCGAGGCTGATCAGCAGTAGGAACGGCACTTCTTTGACCACCAGTCCCAGCGTCATCGCAAGGCCCATCGGGTCCTGCACCAACAACACATCGGGCGGGCGCTGCCAACCCGTAAGCCACGGGCTGAGCGCGCGAGAAATCCAGCCCGAAGGTTGGATCAGGAACATCAGCCCAAAGGCGGCGGCGGCATGCGGCACCGATAAAAGCGGCGACAACAGCCGCAGGACCGCACGAAAGGGGCGCGTACCGGACCAGCCTGCGAGCAGCAGCAGCGTGATCGCCAGCGAAAGAAATGTGGCAAGCCCGCCCGTTACAAGGCTGAGGCGCACCGAGGCCGACAGCCCCGGCCATTCCCACAGCGTCTGAAACGGCGTCAGTGACGGCCCCTGCAGCCCCGCCACCGGCAGATGCCCGAAGGCTGCGCTAATGGTGCCCCATAGCCCGGCCAGAACAGGCCCGATGAGAACCAATATGGTCAGCAGCGGCAGGACCGGGGGCAGGGCAAGGGAGGGGCGCACAGAGGTTGCGTTCTAAGGCTCAGTTGCCGACGCCGTAGCGGGCCACCCAATCCTCGGAGATGCGGGTCATCCAGCTCGGATGTGGTTCCGGCTGCACAGCGCCGAGTTCCTCGGGCGAAAGCGTCGCAATTCCCAGATCCAGCGTGCGGAAGGCTGCGCGATCCTGAACCGGCAAGGCGTTCATATCAAGCACGGTGCCGTAGCCCAGCACCTCGGGATCTTGGGCGCGCAACTGGGCCTCGGGCGACATCAGGAAGTTTGCCACCACCATGGATGCCGCCTTGGAACCTGAATTATAAGGGATTGCCACGAAAGACGCATTGCCAATGGTGCCCTTGTCGAGCACGAAAGTGCGCACGCTTTCAGGCAGTTGATAATTAGCGATTGCGGTGCTGGCCTCGCCGGGGCTAAAGGAAATCGCCAGATCAATCTCATCATCGTTCATCAGTTGCAGCTGGCGCGGGCCGGTGGGCGGATAGGCGCGCCCCTCACGCCACAACAGCGGCGTCAGCTCCTCAATGAAAGCCCACAGCGGCGCGGTCACCTCGACATAATTGTCTTCATTGACGGGCTCAGAGAGCGCCTTGGGGTTGTCGCTGAGATCGACCAATGCCTGTTTCAGGAAAGTGGTGCCGAGGAAATCCGGCGGCTGCGGATAGGTGAAGCGGCCGGGGTGTTCGCGGGCCCAGTCCAAGAGCGCATCCATAGAGCCTAAGCGTTCGGGCAGGTCTTTGGTGTCATGCATAAACACCACCTGCGCCATCGCCCATGGAGACTCATAGCCCTCGGTCGGGACGGTAAAATCATGCGTCAGGGTGCTGTTCTCCGTGTTGGCATATTGCCAGTTGGGCAGCGCCTCGGCAAAGGGGCCAAACAGCAGATCAGCGTCTTTCATGGAGGCGAAATTGGCGCCGTTGATCCAGATCAGGTCCACCGCACCATCCTCGTCCTGACCTGCGGATTTCTCTGTCAGCACCCGCGTCACCGCATCGGCAGTGTTTTCCAGTTTCACATGAGTGAGCGTGATGTCGTAGTCGTCCGCGAGCCGTTCCCCGACCCATGCGATAAAATCATTGGTCGCGGTGGAGCCTCCCCACGCATGCCAATGCACGGTCTGGCCCTGCGCTTCCTCCAGCACAGTGGGCCAGTCCGCCGGATCGGGAGAGGCCCACGCCGAAAGCGGCGCGAGGGCAAGGGCAAGAGACAACATGCGTTTCATGGCGATCCTCGTTCTGGGACAAATCTTGGGTGCAGTATAAGCCGCATATGTGCGGCGATACTCCTGCAATCTCCCTCTGATTGCGCGATCCGCGCCGCCGCGTCCATGGGCATGACGAAAATGTGACGCTTGGTGTGGTGAGGGGTGGGCGGATGCTTGCACGCTTAGGGTCCTGCGGGTATGCACAGGCCCATACTCGCATGGTACTATGCGAGGCGTGACCGGACGCGAGCGCTCTTCCACAACCGCGTCCGATTTTTCGGTGCCGTTACGATCTTCAGGCGGCCCGCGACCATACGAGGGGAAAACCCAGCCATGTCGCTCGATATTCCCGTGCTGCGCAGCGCATTGTCCCAGCACTACGATCTCACTCCGAACCCCGAACTCGCCGAGTCCATGTCTGATGTCTATCAGCGCATGTCCCGCGTGGTGTCGCCCGTCGATTGGGTGCTCTATGCGCCATACGTCAAGGCGATCAATGAGCTGAAGGCCAAGCGCAACGCGGTGATCCTTGGCCATAACTACATGACGCCCGAGATTTTCCACGGCATTTCCGATTTTGTCGGCGACAGCCTGCAACTGGCAATCAAGGCGACCGAAGTCGAGGCGGATGTGATCGTGCAATGCGGCGTGCATTTCATGGCCGAAACCTCCAAGATCCTGAGCCCTTCCAAAACGGTGTTGATGCCCGACATGGAAGCAGGCTGCAGCCTTGCGGAATCGATCACCGCCGAAGGGGTCGAGGAAATGCGCCGCCGGTATCCCGGTGCGCCGGTGGTATCCTATGTGAACACCACTGCCGAGGTGAAAGCGGCCTCTGACATTTGCTGCACCTCCTCCAACGCGGCGCAGATCGTCGGCGCAATGGAGAGCGACACGGTCATCATGACGCCGGACCAGTATCTGGCGCAGAACGTGGCCCGCGATGTGCCGCATAAGAACGTGGTCTGGTGGGAGGGCTCCTGCATCGTGCACGAGCAGTACTCTGCCCAGGATCTGCGCGATTTCCGCGAATGGAACCCCGGCACCCGTCTGATCGCCCACCCGGAATGCCCCCCGGATGTGGTGGCGGAGGCCGATTTCTCCGGCTCCACCAGCGGTATTCTCAAATACGTGACGGATGAAAAACCGGAAAAGGCGCTGCTCATTACCGAGTGTTCGATGGCCTCGAACATCGCGGATGAGCTGCCAGAGGTCGAATTTGTCGGCCCCTGCAACATGTGCCCCTATATGAAGAAGATCACGCTGGAAAAGGTCCTGTGGTCCCTGCACTCCATGGAAGGTCAGGTTGAGGTCGAGGCCGAGATGGCCGCAAAGGCCCGTCACGCGGTGCAGGCGATGATCGACCTGTCGCGCAAGCTGGGCATCTAAGCGCAGCATGGAAAGCTCTCAGGACATCCAAAGCAACCGCATCGTCATCATCGGTGCGGGGCTGGGGGCGCTTTATGCGGCGCTGACGCTGGCGCCGCGCCCGGTGGTGATGATCTCCCCTGATCCATTGGGGCAGGGGGCAAGCTCGGCTTGGGCGCAGGGTGGTGTGGCCGCCGCGATGGACGTGAGCGACAGCCCCGAAGCGCATGCCATTGATACCACCCGCGCTGGTGCCGGCACCGTCGATGCCGAGGTCGCCGCATTGGTCACCCGTGAGGCACGCGAACATATCCTAGATCTCACCACGCTTGGCGCGCCTTTCGATCGGACCGAGGACGGCGGCTATGTGATGTCGCGCGAGGCGGCGCATAGTTTTGCCCGCGTGGTGCGGGTCAAGGGCGATCAGGCCGGGGCCGAGATCATGCGCGCGTTGATCGAACGGGTCCGCGCGACGCCCTCGATCCAGGTGATCGAAGGGGTGCTGGCCGAGGGGCTGGAGGTCCGCGATGGCACTGTGACGGGCGTGCGGCTCATCTCTTCCGCGCCGGAAGGATCAGCCGGGGTGCTGCTGCGCGGCAGTGCGGTCTTGATGGCCGGGGGCGGCAGCGCCGGGCTTTACGCGATCACCACCAACCCGCCCCGCATCCGGGGGCAGGCGCTGGGCATGGCCGCTCGTGCCGGAGTCGAGATCGCCGATGCGGAATTCGTACAGTTCCACCCCACGGCGATGGATGTGGGCGAAGACCCGGCCCCCTTGGCCACCGAGGCGCTGCGCGGTGAGGGCGCGATCCTTGTCAATGCCACCGGTGAGCGGTTCATGCTGGACGAACATCCCGACGCGGAGCTTGCGCCGCGCGATGTGGTGGCACGGGCGATCTTTGCGCAGTCGCAAGCGGGCAGGCGCCCGCTTCTGGATACGCGGGCTGCAATCGGTGCGAACATCACCACGCTGTTCCCGGCGGTCAGCAGTGCCTGCGCGCGCAATGGCATCGACCCGACGCAGGAGCCGATCCCGGTGGCCGCCGCCGCGCATTACCACATGGGCGGCATCGCCACCGATCTGGACGGGCGCAGTTCGATTGCGGGGCTTTGGGCCTGTGGTGAATGTGCTTCGACGGGGCTGCATGGTGCCAATCGTCTGGCCTCCAATGGTCTCTTGGAGGCGCTGGTCTATGCCCGTCGCGCGGCAGAGGATATTGCACGAGGGCAGTATGCACCCCACGAGGCCGCGGCGCCGGTTCATCTTGAGTTGACCCCCGGTGGCGAGGGCGCTGATCCCGCGCTTGTCGCATCCCTGCGCCAATGCATGACCCGCAATGTTGGTGTTGTGCGCAACGCGGATGGGTTGCGCACAGCGCTGCGCGAGATTGCGGCCCTTTGCGCCAAACAACCCAATTGCGAGAGCTTTCAAAACATCTGCACCGCTGCCACCATGATCGCCGCCGCCGCATTGCTGCGCGAAGAAAGCCGTGGCGCGCATGAGCGGTCCGATTTCCCCGAAACCTTGCCCGCGCTCGCGCATCGCTCCCGTCTGACGTGGGATGCGGCCAAGACGCTGCGCGACAGCTTGCTTGAAGCGCCTTTACCCCACCCGGAGACCCCATGAGTTTTGCCACTTTGCCTGACCTGATCCTCGAGCCCCTGGTCAAATCCGCCCTGATGGAAGACCTCGGCTCTTATGGCGATGTGACCACCCGCGCGGTGATCCCGGAGGATGTGACCTATTCCGCCCGTCTGCGTGCCCGCGAGGAGGCCGTGGTTTCTGGCATGCAGGTGGCGGCGCTGGCGTTCCGGCTGGTCGATGCAAACCTGCGGGTGAAATCCCTCGTTGCAGATGGGGCCGCCTGTCAGCCCGGCGATGTTCTGATGGAGATCGAGGGCAAAGCAGCCTCGATCCTGATGGGCGAACGGGTGGCGCTGAACTTTGCGGGCCGCTTGACGGGGATCGCAACCCTGACAGCAGCCATGGTGGCTGAGACGCGCGGCACCGAGGCGCGCATCACCTGCACCCGCAAGACCACGCCCGGCCTGCGCATGGTGGAAAAGCTCGCAGTGCTGCATGGCGGTGGGTTCAACCACCGCTATTCGCTCTCGGATGCGATCCTTATCAAGGACAACCACATCGCTGCTGCGGGCGGTATCCGCGCGGTACTGGACGCCACCAAGGCGCATGCCAGCCATATGATGGCGGTGGAAATCGAAGTGGACACGCTGGATCAGCTGCGTGAGGTCCTAGAGGTCGGCGGTGCCTCTGTGGTGCTATTGGACAATATGACGCCGGACCAGCTGCGCGAGGCAGTCCAGATCAACGCCGGACGTCTGGCGCTGGAGGCCAGCGGCAACGTCAAACGCGACACGGTGGCGGCGATTGCGGCTACAGGCGTGGATTATATCTCTTCGGGGGCGCTGACGCATTCTGCTCGCACGGTCGATTTGGGCTTGGATTTTTAAACGCTCAGCCCACAGCCCTTGCTGGATGATAATGCCTGAAGGACGGGGTCCGCGCGCAGCCGGTCGCGGGCAAAATCGATAAAGCTGCGTACCTTTGCCGGTGCGCGCCGCCCTTCTGCATGGACCAGATGGATTGGCATGCTGTCGGGCTCAAACTCCTCCAGCAGGCAGGCGAGGTGCCCCGCAGCCACATCGCGTCCGGCCTGATAGGACAGCATCCGGCAGATGCCCCAGCCTGCGCGCGCGGCGTCCAGTCCGGCCGCAACTGTACTGACACAGAGCTGCGGCTTAATGCGCACCGTATCTTGTTGGTCGGTGCCAAACCTCCACTCCGTCGCGGAAGAGACCGCGTTGATCGCCACGATGCGATGCGCAGCAAGGTCTGCCGGAATCTCTGGCGTGCCGTACCTCTCAAGGTAGGAGGGCGCAGCACAGACCACCCGGCGCACCGCGCCAACTTTGACCGCTGACAGCGTGGAGGACGGCAGATGCCCGATCCGCAGGGCCACGTCAAAGCCCTCTTCGACGATATTCACCACCCGGTCTAGCAGCACCAGCTCGGCCCGCATCTCCGGGTATTGATCGAGATAGTCCAGCAGGATCGGCAGGATATAGATCCGCCCGAACTCATTGGGGCAGGTCAGCCGCAATAGTCCCACCGGGGCGCTGGCCGCCCCGCGCGCCGCATCATCGGCGGCCTGCAAGGAAGTCAGGATATGGCGCACATCGTCCAGATAGCGCCGTCCCACATCGGTCAGATGCAGGCGCCGGGTGGTGCGGGTAAAAAGCCGCGCGCCCAGTTGCGCCTCCAAGCCGTTGATCGCCCGTGTGGCCGATGGCGCACTCAGGCCCACCCGGCGGGCCCCGGCGGCAAAGCCCTCTTCCTCCGCCACGGCGACAAACACCTGCATGCTTTGAATGCGGTCCATGGATTTTACCCTGATTGCTATCGAAACCTGAAATTATCTCTTTCTTTCATGCCGTATTATTTTACACAACGGGGTGATTTATCTCTGTCACCAGAGGCGCTGACCACCGCGCCACAACTGGAGACCAAAATGACCCTCACGCCCCGCCCACCGCTGCCGCCCTTCACCCGTGAAAGTGCGATCGAGAAAGTACGTCTTGCCGAGGACGGCTGGAACAGCCGGGACGCCGCCAAGGTGACGCTGGCCTATACGCCTAATAGCCGCTGGCGCAACCGCGCCGAGTTCCCCGTGGGCCGGACTGAGATCGAGGCCTTCCTGACCCGCAAATGGGCGCGCGAGCTGGAGTATCGGCTGATCAAGGAGCTTTGGGCCTTTGACGGCAACCGGATCGCGGTGCGCTACGCCTATGAATATCGCGACGACAGCGGCCATTGGTTCCGCGCCTATGGCAACGAAAACTGGCAGTTTGACGAGAACGGTCTGATGGAAGAACGCCATGCCTCCATCAACGAACATCCTATCACCGAAGCAGATCGCAAGTTCCACTGGCCGCTAGGACGTCGCCCTGACGACCACCCAAGCCTGAGCGATCTTGGCCTTTGACCCCTGAGGAAAACCTGATGAATCCCGATTTCCCCGCCAACGCTGCCCCGATCAAATTCTACCGCCACCCGCTCTCTGGTCACTGCCACCGGGTGGAGATGATGCTGTCGATCCTAGATCTGCCGTATGCGCTGATTGAGGTTGACCTGCTGAAGGGCGCGCATAAAGCGCCGGAGTTTTTAGAGCTCAACCTGTTGGGTCAGGTGCCGGTGATCGACGACAACGGCACTCTGGTTGCGGATTCCAATGCGATCCTTGTCTATCTGGTGCAGGCCTATGGTGCGGGGACCGACTGGCTGCCGACCGCACCCAAACCCGCTGCCGAGGTGCAGCGCTGGTTGTCGCTGACGGTGTCGCATGTGGCAACCGGCCCCTCACGCGCGCGGTGGCGGACATTGATCGGCGCGGGAGATACGGCTGAGGCCATCGCGGCGCGCGAGGCCAGCCATACGTTCCTTGGTCTGATGGAGGGCATGATCGCGGGGCGGGACTTCCTTGTGGGCGATAGTCCCACGATCGCCGATGTCGCGGCCTACGCCTATATCGCCCATGCGCCCGAGGGGGGCGTGAGCCTTGCAGACTATCCTCTGGTGCGGGCGTGGATCGACCGGGTGCAGGGGATCAAGGGCTTTGTGCCGATGCAGGCCTCCCCTATTCCCGAAATCGCCTGAGGAGCGCCCGCATGTCCCGTGCAAACCATGTCTTTCACGCAGGTGAGCTGATCCTTCAACGCCGGGCGGGTGTGGCAGAGAGTTACCGAGAGCGGGTGGCCCATGCCATCCGTCCGGAAATGCCGCAACAGCACCGTGATTTCTTCGAGAGCCTGCCGGTGCTGTTCCTCGGCCTGCTGGATGCGCGCGGACAGGTTTGGGCGACGCCTGCGGTGGGCGAGGTCGGGTTCCTGCGTGCACGCGATCCCCGGCGTCTTGCGGTGGGCGCACGGCCGGTGCTGGGCGATACGCTCTGGCTCGATGTCCGGCCCGGTGCGAAAGTGGGCGTGGTTGGCATGGAGCTGTCCAGCCGTCGTCGCAACCGGATGAACGGCACCATCCGTGCGGTCAATAGCGCGGGGTTCGAGATCGCTGTGGACCTGAGCTTTGGCAATTGTCCGCAGTATATCCAGACGCGCGATCTGCTGTGGCCCGCCAATCCACCCGCGCCGGTGGCGACCGCGCTGCCCGATTGGGACGCGCGCAGCCGCGCCTTGGTGGCGCGGGCCGATACCTTCTTTATCGCCTCGCGCGCGGCGGAGATGTCGGACGATCCAGCCGATGGCATCGATGCCTCGCATCGCGGCGGGCGGCCCGGATTTCTGACGATCAATGCCGATGGTTCGCTGTCGTTTCCGGATTTTTCGGGCAACCGCTTTTTCAACACGCTTGGCAATATCGAGGCCGACGGTCGCGTGGGGCTGTTTATCCCCGATTTCAGCAGCGGGGCCGGGGTCTTTCTCACCGGATTGGCGACGGTCGACTGGAACCCAGACCGTGTGGCGCGCTTTCAGGGTGCGGAGCGGATTGTGGACGTGCAGCCTGAGGAGATCTGGTATTGCGACCACGCGCTTCCGGGGCCTGCGCCGCTTGCAAGTTCATGGCCGATGCTCGCTGAAACCGGGGTCTGGTAGAACGCGGCTCACCACGCGACTCGGAGAAGTGGCGGAGAAAGCCCGCGCCGTATGACACCCAGCATATGTAACCTATGGGATGCTGTAAGGGGTAGGCGTATCGCAATCAAAGCGTTGCTTTGGTTGTGATGACACGAGTTATTTTTAGTAAAAACAACGCATTAATCTGCATGGTGATGGGCGCGTGTCCGAGGGTATTTAACGCGGCGTCACAGTTAATACTTTAAAAATAGAAATTTCAAGCTTGAAATTGTTTTGAGATGCGCAGAACCTTCTCCCATCAATAACCGAATTGGGGATGAGGATCAGATGCGCATTGCATGCTTGGGAGGGGGGCCTGCGGGCCTGTATTTCGCGATCTCGATGAAGCTGCGCGATCCCGGTCACGACGTCACGGTGATCGAGCGCAACCGCGCCGATGACACCTTTGGCTGGGGTGTGGTGCTGTCGGATGAGACGCTCGACAATCTCGCCGCCAATGACGCCACAAGTGCGCAGTCGATCCGGGCGCATTTTGCCTATTGGGACGACGTGGCACTGCATTTCAAAGGCACCCGGCAGGTGTCCTCGGGTCACGGGTTCTGCGGCATTGGACGCAAGCAACTGTTGATCCTGTTGCAAGAGCGTGCACGCGAATTGGGCGTCGATTTGCAGTTTGAGACCGAAGCAAAAAGTGCTGAGGACTATCGCAAGGACTACGATCTGGTTGTTGCGAGCGATGGGCTCAATTCCCGCACCCGCAGCCTCTATGAGGAGACGTTCAAACCGGATGTGGACACGCGCCTGTGTAACTTTGTCTGGCTGGGCACCCACCAGACCTTCAAGGATGCGTTCACCTTCATCTTTGAGGAAACCGAGCACGGCTGGGTCTGGGCGCATGCCTATCAGTTCGATGACGACACCGCGACCTTCATCGTGGAATGCACGCAAGAGACCTTTGACGCCTTTGGCTTTGGCTCCATGAGCCAGCAGGAGAGCATCAAGGTCTGCGAAGAGATTTTTAAGGATCATCTGGGCGGTCACGCACTGATGACCAATGCCAACCACATTCGTGGCTCGGCCTGGATTCGTTTCCCGCGGGTTCTGTGCGAAAAATGGAGCCATGAAAATGTGGTGCTGATGGGCGATGCGGCCGCGACGGCGCATTTCTCGATTGGGTCGGGGTCCAAGCTGGCGCTGGAATCCGCCATCGCGCTGGCCGACCTGCTGCATGAAAAGCCCGATCTGCAGAGCGCCTTTGAGGACTACGAAGAACAGCGTCGCCTTGAGGTGCTGCGCCTGCAATCGGCGGCGCGCAACTCGATGGAGTGGTTCGAGCGGGTCGAACGCTATCTTGATCTCGACCCGGTGCAGCTGAATTACTCGATGCTGACCCGTAGCCAGCGCATCAGCCATGAAAACCTGCGCGAACGCGACAAGGACTGGCTTGAGAGCGCGGAACGCTGGTTCATGGATCAGGCCGGTGCGCCTAAGGACGCTCCGCTGCGCGCGCCGATGTTTGCGCCCTTCCGCCTGCGCGACATGGACCTCAAGAGCCGCATCGTGGTCTCGCCTATGGCGCAGTATAAGGCCGAGGATGGCTGCCCCACCGACTGGCATCTGGTGCATTATGGCGAGCGCGCCAAGGGTGGTGCAGGGCTGGTCTACACCGAGATGACCTGTGTGTCGCCAGAGGGCCGGATCACCCCGGGCTGTCCGGGGCTATATGCGCCAGAACATGAGGCCGCATGGTCCCGCATTGCCGATTTCGTACACATGCAGACGGATGCCAAGATCTGCTGCCAGATCGGTCATTCGGGGCGCAAAGGCTCCACCCAACTCGGTTGGGACGAGATGGACGCGCCGCTGCCAGAGGGCAACTGGGATATCGTCAGCGCATCTGCGATCCCATGGTCCGACCAAAACGCCACCCCGCGCGAAATCACCCGCGCAGAGATGGACGAGGTGCGCGATCAATTCGTGAACGCAGCTGAGATGGCGGATCGTGCGGGGTTCGACATGATCGAGTTGCACGCGGCCCATGGCTATCTGATCTCTTCGTTCCTGTCGCCGGTCTCAAACCAGCGCGGCGATGAATACGGCGGTAGTCTTGAAAGCCGCCTGCGCTATCCGCTGGAGGTCTTTGCCGCCATGCGCGCAGTCTGGCCTGAGGGTAAACCGATGTCGGTGCGCATCTCGGCCAATGACTGGGTGGGCGAGGATGGCGTCACCCCGGACGAGGCGGTCAAGATCGCTCGTGCCTTCTGGGAGGCGGGCGCCGACCTGATCGACGTCTCTGCCGGTCAGACCACCACCGATGCAAAGCCGGTCTATGGCCGCATGTTCCAGACGCCGTTCTCGGACCAGATCCGCAACGAGGCGGGCATCTGTACCATGGCGGTGGGCAATATCTTTGAGGCCGATCACGCCAACTCGATCCTGATGGCAGGCCGGGCGGATCTGGTGGCCGTGGGTCGCCCGCATCTGGCCGATCCCTATTGGACCCTGCGTGAGGGCACCAAGATTGGCGACCGCGCCGCTCCGGACTGGCCGCTGCCCTATCAGGCGGGCCGCGATCAAAGCTGGCGGCTGGCGGACAAAGAAGCGGAGAGCTTGCGCGCATGAACAGAGATCTGAGCCAAGAACACGTCCTGATTACCGGCGGCGGCACGGGGGTGGGGGCGGCCTGCGCGCAGGCTTTTGCCGCTGCGGGGGCCACGGTCACCCTGATGGGGCGCACAGAGAAAACCCTTGTTGAGCAGGGGCTTCCCTATGAGGTCTGCGATGTGACCGATGCGGCGAGCGTCACATCCGCGGTGGCGCGCGCGGCGGCTGCGCGCGGGCCGGTGAGCGTGGCACTAGCCAATGCGGGTGCCGCCGAGAGCGTGCCTTTTGCCAAAATGCAGCCAGAGATGCTGAATGCCATGATGGCGGTGAACCTCAACGGCGTGGTGAACCTCTGGCAGGCGGTGCTGCCGGGCATGAAGGAAGCAGGACGCGGGCGCATGATCGCGGTGGCCTCGACCGCCGGGCTCAAAGGCTACCCCTATGTCAGCGCCTATTGTGCGGCAAAACACGCGGTGGTCGGGCTGACCCGTGGTCTGGCCAAGGAGTTGGCCCGCACCGGCATTACCGTGAATGCAATCTGTCCGGGGTTTGTGGAAACGCCGATGCTTCAACGCAGTATCGACAATATCCGCGCCAAGACGGGCATGAGCGCCGAGGATGCTGCGGGCGCGCTCAAGGCGGACAATCCGCAGGGGCGTTTTGTGCAGCCGGAGGAAGTTGCGGATGCGGCGCTGTGGTTGGCGTCGAGCGGCGCGGCCTCGGTCAACGGCCATGCCCTGGCCCTCACGGGGGGCGAGATATGAGCAGCGCAAACCCGCGCGCAGAGGTCCGCGATGTGGCCTCCAAGGCCCGTCTGCGCCTGTGGCTGAAACTCTTGAAGACCTCTGGCAGTATCGAGGCCGAGCTGCGCCGCCGCTTGCGGGATCGCCACAATACCACGCTGCCGCGTTTTGATGTGATGTCGGCGCTGTCGCGCAATCCCGAGGGCCTCAAGATGAGCCAGCTGTCGCAGTTTCTGCGCGTCTCAAACGGCAATGTAACTGGCATCGTCGATCGGTTGACCGACGATGGCCTCGCGCTGCGGGTTGCGGTGCCCGGGGATCGCCGTGCGCAGGTGGCGCGACTGACCCCTGCGGGTGAGGCAGAGTTTGCCCGCCTTGCCGCCGAGCATGAGGCCTGGATCGATGAGATGATGGCGGGCCTTGGCGCAGACGACATCACGGAAATGAGCGCGCTTCTGGATCAGATCCAGCCCATAGGCGCAAACCAGACTTCTAAGGACGACCTCACATGAGCCTGCACGACACAACCCATTTCAATTGCACCATCGAAGGCGGCATTGCCCGCATCTCGCTCAATCGGCCAGAGCGTAAAAACCCGCTGACTTTCGAGAGCTATGCTGAGCTGCGCGACTGGTTCCGGGCGCTGCCCTATTCGGACGAGGTCCACGCGGTGGTGATCGTGCCCAATGGCGGCAATTTTTCCTCTGGCGGCGATGTACATGACATTATCGGCCCGCTCACAAAGATGAACATGAAGGAGCTTTTGGCCTTCACCCGCATGACCGGGGATCTGGTGAAGGCGATGCTCAATTGCACCAAGCCGGTGATTGCGGCGGTGGATGGCATCTGTGCCGGGGCCGGTGCGATCATGGCGATGGCCAGCGATCTGCGCATTGCCGCCCCTGAGGCCAAGGTGGCCTTTCTGTTCAACCGTGTGGGCCTTGCGGGCTGCGACATGGGGGCCTGCGCCATGCTGCCTCGGATCATCGGTCAGGGCCGCGCGGCGGAGCTGCTCTATATGGGCCGGTCGCTGGGCGCCGAGGAAGGCGAACGCTGGGGGTTTTTCAACCGCGTGGTGGCGGGCGACGCGCTGGAGGCGGAAGCCATGAAGATGGCGGAGCGTATCGTGCAGGGGCCGACGTTTGCCAATGGCATGACCAAGACCATGCTGGCGCAGGAATGGTCCATGAGCCTTGAACAGGCGATCGAGGCCGAGGCGCAGGCGCAGGCGATCTGCATGCAGGGCAATGATTTCCGCCGTGCCTATGAGGCCTTTGTCGCCAAAGAGCGGCCAGTGTTTGAAGGCGACTGAGAGCGCCGGATTTCGCCTTCGGCGAGGATATTTAACAAGAAGATGAAAACAACGGGGAAGATAACGTGGCGGACCAGAGTTTTCTGAATTGGCCTTTTTTTGACCACGAGCACCGCGACTGGGCGACGCAGGTCGAGGCGGTGGCCTCCGGGCTGGCGATTGATCACAGCGACACCGATGCAGCCTGTCGCAAGCTGGTGGCCGACCTTGGCGCGGCAGGTGTTTTGCGGCCCACGGGCGAGGGAGAGGGCGGCGAGCGCCTTGATGTGCGCAGGCTGTGCCTCGCGCGTGAGATCCTCGCCCGCCACGATGGGCTGGCGGATTTCGCCTTTGCCATGCAGGGGCTTGGCACCGGGGCGATTTCGCTGTTCGGGACTGACGCGCAAAAGGCGGCGTGGTTGCCCAAAACCCGCAGCGGTGCGGCGATTGCCGCCTTTGCGCTGACGGAGCCGCAATCGGGGTCGGATGTGGCAAACTCCACCATGACGGCGGTGCGTGATGGTGATGACTATGTTTTGAATGGTGAAAAGACCTGGATCTCCAATGGTGGGATTGCCGATGTCTACACGTTGTTTGCTCGCACCGGCGAGGCGCCGGGCGCCAAGGGGCTTTCGGCCTTTATCGTGACGCCGGATCTGGAGGGATTTGAGGTGGTGGAGCGGCTGGAGACCATCGCGCCGCACCCGCTGGCAACCTTGCGGTTTACGGATGTGCGTATCCCCGCAAGCGCCATGATCGGCGCGCCGGGGCAGGGGTTCCGCATTGCCATGTCGGTACTGGATGTGTTCCGCTCCACGGTGGCGGCGGCGGCGCTGGGCTTTGCGCGTCGCGCATTGGACGAGGCCTTGTGGCGTGTCACAGAGCGTCATGTGCAGGGTGCGCCGCTCTTTGATTTGCAGATGGTGCAGGGGCATGTCGCCGATATGGCGCTGGATGTGGATGCGGCGGCCCTATTGGTCTACCGCGCCGCATGGACCAAGGATAGCGGTGCTGCGCGTGTCACGCGCGAGGCGGCGATGGCCAAGCTGTTCTCGACCGAGGCGGCGCAGGTTGTGATCGACAAGGCGGTGCAGCTCTTTGGCGGCGAGGGCGTGCGCTCCGGTGCGATGGTCGAAAAACTCTATCGCGAAATCAGAGCCTTGCGGATTTATGAAGGGGCCAGTGACGTGCAGCGCGTGGTGATCGCGCGGCAAGCCATGATGGCGATGGAGGGCCAGTCATGAAACTGGGCGCAACCGCACATACCGACACATTCACCCGCGACGCGCTGCCGCCGCTGGAACAATGGCCGGATTTCCTGCTGGATGGGTTTGACTACCCGGATCATCTGAACGCGGGCGTGGAACTGACGGACGCCATGGTGGAGCGGGGCTTTGGCGACCGTACCGCACTGATCGGCAACGGGCGGCAGCGCACCTACAAGGAGCTTGCCGACTGGACCAACAGGTTGGCGCATGCGCTGGTGGAGGATCTGGGCGTCAAACCGGGCAACCGCATCCTGATCCGGTCCGCCAATAATCCGGCGATGGTGGCCTGCTGGCTGGCGGCGACCAAGGCGGGCGCGGTTGTGGTCAACACCATGCCGATGTTGCGCGCCGCAGAGCTAAATAAATACGTCGAGAAGGCACAGATCCAGTTTGCCCTCTGCGATACCCGGTTGTTGGAGGAGATGGAGACCTGCGCGGCAGAGTGTGACGTGCTTGAGCGCGTCGTGGGCTTTGACGGGACTTCCAACCACGACGCCGAACTCGACAGGCTGGCGCTAGAAAAGCCGGTGCGTTTTGAGGCGGTGCAGACCGGGCGCGATGATGTGGCGCTTTTGGGGTTCACCTCCGGGTCGACCGGCGAGCCTAAGGCGACCATGCATTTTCATCGCGATCTGCTCATCATTGCCGACGGCTATGCGCGCGATGTGCTCAATGTGGTGCCTGAGGATATTTTTGTTGGCTCTCCGCCACTTGCCTTTACCTTCGGGCTTGGCGGATTGGCGATTTTCCCGCTACGGTTCGGGGCAACCGCGACGCTTTTGGAACAGGCCACCCCGCCCAATATGATCGAGATCATCGAGAAATACCGCGCGACCGTGTGCTTTACCGCGCCGACCGCCTATCGGGTGATGCTCGCCGCAATGGAAGAGGGGGCGGATCTCAGCAGTTTGCGTGCTGCCGTCTCCGCCGGGGAGACCCTGCCCAAACCCGTCTATGACGATTGGATCGCCAAGACCGGCAAGCCGATGTTGGATGGGATCGGCGCGACCGAGATGTTGCATATCTTTATCTCCAACCGCTTTGACGACCACCGCCCGGCCTGTACCGGCAAACCCGTGGGGGGCTATGAGGCCAAGGTGGTCGATGACGAGGGCAACACTGTGCCCGATGGCGAAGTTGGCCGCCTTGCGGTGCGTGGGCCGACCGGGTGCCGCTATCTGAACGACGACCGTCAGGCCGGGTATGTTACGGATGGTTGGAACATCACCGGCGACAGTTTTATCCGCGACGCGGGTGGCTATTTCCACTTTGCCGCCCGCAACGACGATATGATCGTCTCAGCTGGCTACAATATCGCAGGTCCCGAAGTGGAGGCGGCATTGCTGGCGCACGAGGCAGTGTCTGAATGCGCAGTGATCGGTGCCCCCGATGAGGAGCGCGGTCATATCGTGCAGGCCCATGTGGTGCTGAATGCAGAATTTACGCCCTCAGACGCGCTCATCAAAGACTTGCAGACCCATGTGAAGGCGACCATCGCCCCCTACAAATATCCCCGCAGCATCATCTTTGCCGAAAGTTTGCCCAAGACGCAGACCGGCAAGATCCAGCGGTTCCGGCTTCGTTGAATAATAAAACAAACCAACCACAAACAGGGAGTTTGATCATGAAGAAGCTAATGTTGGCCACAGCGGCCGCGGCGCTGGCCGCGGGCGGAGCGATGGCGGATGTCAAAGTCGGGATGATCACCACGCTTTCGGGCGGCGGTGCGAGCCTCGGTATCGACACGCGCGACGGGTTCATGCTGGCGATGGAAGAAGCCAACCGTGATGATGTCGAGGTGGTCATCGAGGACGATCAGCGCAAGCCCGATATCGCGGTGCAGCTTGCGGATAAGATGATCCAATCAGAAAAGGTCGACGTGCTGACCGGTATCGTCTGGTCAAACCTCGCCATGGCCGTGGTACCTGCCGCCACCGCGCAGGGGTTGTTTTATCTCTCAACCAACGCGGCGCCCGCGCAACTGGCGGGCAAGGGCTGCAACGCCAACTATTTCTCGGTGTCGTATCAGAACGATAACCTTCATGAAGGTGCGGGTGCTTATGCAACCCAAGCCGGGTTCAAAAACACCTTCATCCTCGCGCCGAACTATCCTGCGGGTATCGATAGCCTCACCGGGTTCAAACGGTTCTACGAGGGCGATCTGGCGGGTGAGGTCTATACCAAACTCGGCCAGACGGATTATGCGGCTGAAATCGCGCAGATCCGCGCTTCTGGCGCAGACAGCGTGTTCTTCTTCCTGCCCGGCGGCATGGGAATTTCCTTCCTGAAGCAATATGCCGACAGCGGCGTCGATCTGCCCGTGGTCGGCCCGGCCTTCAGCTTTGATCAGGGTATCCTGCAAGCGGTGGGCGAGGCAGCCGTGGGGGTCAAGAACTCCTCCACATGGTCCAAGGATCTGGACAATGACGCCAACGCGGCCTTTGTCGCGGCCTTCCAGCAGAAATACGACCGTCTGCCGTCGATCTACGCGGCGCAGGGCTACGACACCGCAAATCTGCTGTTGTCGGCCATCGACAAGGCGGATGTGAATGATGACGCGGCCTTTGCTGCGGCCCTGAAGGAGGCGGATTTTGCCTCTGTGCGGGGGGAGTTCTCCTTTGCCGCCAACAATCACCCGATCCAGAACGTCTATGTGCGTGAGGTCATCAAGGAAGGCGACGTCTTTACCAACAAGATCGTCGGCACCGCTCTTGAGGATCATGCAAACGCCTATGTGGACGAGTGCAAGATGTAAGTGAGGCGCGCCCGGCCTGCAGAATCTGCGGGCCGGGACACACCTGAAAGAAGACATATGTCCACGATACTTATCATCGAGCAGGTGCTGAACGGGCTGCAATCCGGCGTCATGCTCTTTCTCATGGCGGCGGGGCTGACGCTGATCTTTGGCGTCATGGGGCTTATCAACCTCGCCCATGGCTCGCTCTATATGGTTGGGGCCTTTGCGGCGGCGGCTGTGGCGGGTGTCACCGGGTCGTTTGTGCTGGCACTGATCGCGGCCCTTGCGGCGGCAGCTCTTGCGGGGGCTGTGATCGAGGTCGCGGTGATCCGCAGGCTTTATGACAGTGACCATCTCGATCAGGTCTTGGCGACGTTCGCACTGATCTTGATCTTTTCCGAGGGCACACGCTGGGTCTTTGGGTCTTTTCCGCTGTTTCTGGACATTCCCGATGCCTTGTCGGGGCCGGTGACCTTGCCCGGCGGCATCCAGTATCCTTTGTATCGTTTGGCGCTGATTGGCGTGGGGCTGCTGGTGGCGTTTGGCCTGTGGCTTTTGATTGAGCGCACCCGTATCGGTATCCAGATCCGCGCGGGCGAAAACGACCGCGAGATGATTGCGGCGCTGGGCGTCGATATCTCGAAACTCTACACGCTGGTCTTTGCGCTAGGGGCGGCTCTGGCTGGTCTCGCTGGCGCATTGGTGGGCGCAATCCAGTCGGTGCAGGTGGGCATGGGCGAGCCGGTGCTGATCCTTGCCTTTGTGGTGATCGTCATCGGTGGGATCGGGTCCATCAAGGGCGCGTTTATCGGCGCATTGCTGGTGGGGCTTACGGACACATTGGTCGGGATCTTCCTGCCCGAAGTGCTGAAACTCTTTATGGACGCGGCCCCCGCCACCTCTGCCGGATCGTCGATTGCCTCAATGTCCATCTATATCCTGATGAGCCTTGTGTTGATCTGGCGTCCCTCTGGCCTGTTCGGAGCGCGCGCATGAGCCGAGAAACACTCTTTAACGCAGCCCTGCTGCTGGGTCTCATTGCCGTGCCTGCATGGGCGGTGATGACGGATGAACCCTTTACGATCACACTGGCGACCCGTGCGGTGATCCTTGCCCTCGCGGCGGCTGGCCTAAACATCGCGCTGGGCATCGGCGGTCTGGTGAGCCTGGGCCACGCGGTGTTTTTTGGGATTGGCGGCTATGCCATGGGCATCCTTGCCCACCACGCCCAAAGCTACACCCCGCTGATGGAGTGGCCGTTCCTGATCGAAGGCACCAAGTTCATGCCGGTGATCTGGCTTCTGGCCATTGTGGTCTCGGCCCTTGCGGCAATGGTCATTGGCATCCTGAGCCTGCGCACCACCGGGGCCTATTTCATCATGATCACGCTCGCCTTTGGTCAGATGTTTTACTACTTCGCGATTTCGTGGAGCACCTATGGCGGCGAAGACGGCATGTCGATCTATGTCCGCAACGATTTTCCGGGTCTCAACACATTGGCCCCGATCCAGTTCTACGGGCTGTGTCTTGCGATCCTTGTGGTGGTGCTGATTTTTTCTGCCCGCCTGCGTCGCTCACCCTTTGGTCTGGCGCTGAATGCGGCGCGTCAGGTGCCCGCGCGGGTTGAGGCCGTGGGCATGGACCCGATGCGTCTGAAACTGGTCGCCTTTGTGATTTCCGGCGTCATCACCGGCCTTGCGGGCGCGCTCTTTGCCGATCTCAACCGCTTTGTCAGCCCGACGATGTTCAGTTGGCAGTTTTCCGGTGAAATCATGATCCTTGTGATCCTCGGCGGGGTAGGGCGGCTGTTTGGGCCTGTTGCGGGGGCTGTGACCTTTGTGGCGCTTGAACATTTCCTCGGCGGCATCACCGAGTTCTGGCACATCTTCCTTGGGCTGATCCTTCTGGCAGTCGTGCTCTTTGCGCGCGGTGGCATCACCGGGCTGGTGGCCGGCAAGGAGGCAACCCATGACTGAGACGATCCTCGCCACATATGGCATCACCAAATCCTTCGGCGCGCTGAAGGCCAGCAATGATATCTCGATTGATCTGCGCCCCGGTGAGATCCACGCGATCATCGGCCCCAATGGGGCAGGCAAATCCACGCTGATCGGCCAGATTTGCGGCTCGCTTGCGCCGGATGCAGGTCGCGTAGAACTGATGGGTCAAGATGTGACCAGCCTCAGCACCGATCAGCGGGCGCGGGCCGGTCTGGGGCGAACCTTTCAGATCTCGGCGTTGGCGATGGAAGACACGGTGCTGGAGAACGCGACCCTCGGTGCCATGGGCGCCAGCGGCAGGCCGTGGCGGTTCTGGTCAGCGGCCCTTGGTGACAGGTCCTTGCGTGCCCGTGCCGAAGCGGCGCTGGAACGGGTTGGCCTTGCCGACCACAAGACCAAGCGCTGCGCCGACCTGAGCCATGGGCAACGCCGCCAGTTGGAGGTTGCCGTGGCGCTCACGCTCGCGCCAAAGGCTTTTGTGATGGATGAACCCATGGCAGGCCTTGGTGCAGAAGGGTCGAAAAACCTCACCGGTTTCCTTGATAGTCTGCGCCAAGAGGCCCCGATCCTATTGGTGGAACATGACATGGACGCGGTCTTTGCACTCGCGGACCGGATCACCGTGCTGGTCTACGGCGAGGTCATCGCCACTGGCAGCGTCGATCAGATCCGCAGCGACCCGCGCGTGCGCGAAGCCTATCTGGGAGAAAGCGCATGAGTCTTTTGTCCGTCAAATCCCTCACGGCATCCTATGGTGTGAGTCAGGCGCTCTTTGGCGTCGATCTCGATATCAACCCGGGCGAGGTGGTGGCGCTTATGGGCCGCAACGGCATGGGCAAATCCACCACCGTCAAGGCGATCTGCCGCATGATCGCCGCGGGCGGCACGCTGGAGTTTGCGGGCCAGAACCTGCACGCGCTGCCAAGTCATAAGGCCGCGCGTCTGGGCCTTGGTCTGGTGCCGGAAGGGCGGCGCTGTTTTCGTGATCTTACGGTGGCGGAGAACCTTCTTGCCACCAGCCGCCCCGGTGACTGGGACATGGGCCGCGTCACGCAGCTGTTCCCACGTCTGGGTGAACGTCAGAGCCAGCTTTCAGCGTCGCTTTCGGGCGGTGAGCAGCAGATGCTGGCGATTGGCCGCGCCCTGATGACCAACCCGCGCCTGCTCATTCTGGATGAGGCGACAGAGGGGCTTGCGCCCATCATCCGTCAGGAAATCTGGGCAGCGATCAACCGGCTGAAACAGGACACCGATATGGCAATCCTGGTGATCGACAAGACTTTGGCGGAACTGGAACAGGTCTGTGATCGCGCGGTGGTGTTGGAGCGTGGCAAAACCGTCTGGAGCGGGGCCATGGCGGCCCTGACCCCAGAGGTTTCAGAGCGTTACGTGGGGGTATGAGCCATGTATGAGATGCCACAGAAAGTGCTGTTCAAACATTGCGACCCGGCGGGGATTGTCTTTTTTCCGCGCTATTTCGAGATGATGAACGACTGCGTCGAAGGCTGGTTTGCCGATGTTCTGGGCTGGCCGTTTGAGGACATGCATCAAGCAGCGGGCGTGCCCACGGCCAATATCCAGACGCGGTTTTCCGCCCCCAGCCGCCATGGCGATCAACTGGTGCTGCGCCTTGTGGTCACGCGGATCGGGAAGACCTCGCTTGCCTATGATATGACCGCAACCTGCGGCGAAGAGCTGCGTTTTGCGACAGAGACGACCTTGGTGCATATCAACGCGCAGGGACGCCCCGCGCCGTGGCCTGCATCAATTAGAACGAAAATTGAGAAAGACATGAAAGGGCAGATATGACCCATCAAACCATTCACCCCGAAGGTTGGGCTCCGGCCAAAGGCTATGCCAATGGCATGCTGACCCATGACGGCGTGCTGCATATTGGCGGCCAGATCGGCTGGGACGAGAACAAGGAATTTGTATCGGATGATTTCGTTGGCCAGATGCGGCAGGCGTTGAAAAACATTCGCGCCATTGTCGAGGCTGCCGGGGGTAAGCCCGCGGATGTGACCCGGCTGACGTGGTTCGTGATCGACAAACAGGAATACCTCGCCCATCAGGCCGAAGTGGGCGCTGCCTACCGTGAGGTTTTTGGCAAGCATTTCCCGGCCATGTCGATGCTGATCGTTGCGGGGCTGGTAGAGGATCGCGCGCTGGTCGAGATTGAGGCCACCGCGCATATCAGCTGATCCCATCCAAAGGTGAACAGACTGAGATGATATAAGAAGGGCCCCGTGATGATCATGTGATGATCCTGCGATGATACGGGGCCCCTTTTTGTTTACACGGCCAGTCTACCGATCCGGTTTTATGACGAACGCGCTGATCAGATCTTCAGGATGGCATTGCCGACCAAAGTACCCGCCTCAACCGCTTCATGCGCGGCGGCGATGTCCTCAAGGGCAAAGCTGCGATCAATGCGAGGGGCAAGCTGTCCAGCCGACAAAAGCGCGTTGATGTCGGCGATGGCCTCGGCCTTGGCTGCGTCGCTCATGGAATACACAAAGACCGGCTGTATCTGGATGTTGCGGAACGCCAGCGGATAAAAGGGCAGGGCGGGCGTCAGGTCACTGGCCGACGCGTAGGCCCCGACCGAGCCATTGAGCTTTAGGATCTGCGGATAAATCTCCATATGTGCGGCAATATCCACATCAACCACATGATCGATGCCGCCTGCACCCAGCAGCTGCGTCAACTGATCGGCCAAAGGCGCGTTCTTGTAGTTCAGTACCTCATCCGCGCCCGCCTCGCGCGCGATCTCGGCCTTGGCCTCAGAGGAAACGGTGGCAATCACCCGCGCGCCCTTGGCTTTGGCAATCTGAATGGCGCTGTGGCCAACCGCGCCAGCACCGCCGGTCACCAGTACAGTTTTGCCTGCGACCGCCCCGGCCCACATCAACGCGCGATGCGCAGTCATGGCAGGCACGCCAATGCAGGCGCCCGCCTCAAAACTGGCCGCTTCCGGTAGCTCTACCGCCAGATGCGCGGGCACAATGGCGTATTGCGCAGCTGCACCCAGTGGCCCCTGACCCAAGCCGTCAACGGAACGGTTCACATTATAGAGCCAGACGCGCTGGCCGATCCGCGCAGGGCCGACGCCGTCGCCAACCGCCTCGATGACACCTGCACCATCGTTATGGACCAAGACCTGTTCCGCAATCATTGGCCCCTGCGCGCCAGAGCGCAACTTCACATCAGATGGGTTCACCCCGGAGGCACGCATGGCGACCAAAACCTCTCCGGGACCGGGGGCAGGGGTGTCGGTTTCCTTCAGCACCAAAGTGTCCCGCGCGGTGCCGCGTGCGGTGTTGAAAACTGCTTTCATGCTCGCTCCTGTCGTCTGCTCAGTGGTTTCGCGGCGTATGAGCCCTGAAAAGCACGGTAAAGGCAAGCGCGTTCCCGGACAGCTTGCACCGGCATGAAAATACTGCATTAACCACGACATTAATCTCTGCCGCACATTAGGTTTTCCGAAAACAAATAGCCTTACTGTCAGAGCGATGTGGGAATGGTTGCGGTCGGGGAGACCAGTTTGATGAGCCTGAGACAGGCGCTTGTGTTTTTCGCGCTGATTTTGGCATTGCAGGTTGGTGTGTCCTTTCTGGGCTATCGCTACCTGACACTGGCGAGCGAATACCGCGCGCGAAACTTGGTGCATCTGGGGCTGATGCATCGGTCGCTCGAAATTTTGCAACAAAACCCGGCGCTTGGTCAGGAACCTGCCCGCGAGCTGCACGGCATTTTGGAATCTGCGAGTGAGCAGGCGCGTTGGTGTATCAACAACCTCTCCGGCATCGAGCGTCAGGGCTTTCGGTTGCTGGGAGCCGCGCCGGCGTTTGAAATTTGTGAAAAAGGGCTCGCTGAGGCGATCCACACGGATGAGTTGCTGCTGTCGATGATGCGAGGCGAAACCGCCACCACCGACGGATCAAGCAGCCCGTTTGCCCTCAACGTAAAGCTCACGGATGGTGTTAAGCGCCTGCAGGAATTGAGCCTTTCGTTTCGGCCGTATGTCGATCAGGTGGAAGAACGTCTGGTGCGCGTGGTCAAAGGCGGCACCGCGCTGATCAGCCTCTGTCTGGTGATGTTCTTTGTGTTTCTCGCGCGTCAGATGGCGCGGGCGTGGCATCTGCACAGCGATCAGGCGCGCCAGTTGAACCGGATGTCACAGCGCGTGACGGCTGCGATGGGAGCATCAAAGGATGGCTTTGCCATCTTTGATGAGGAAAACCGCCTGCTGACCTGTAACGATACGTACCGCGAACTCAGCCACAGCTGTCCTGAAAAGGTGATCCCCGGTATGACCTTGCCGGAAATCCTGGCAGATGCAGTGGCGGCTGGGCATTATGCGCTCAACGGGATGTCGCCGCAGGATTACGTCGATAATTATAATCAGCGCGTCCTGAGCCATGATTATCGCACTGAAACCCAGCTGGAGCTTTCCGGCGACCGTCACATTATTTCTCGTGTCAACGAGACCGATTTTGGCGACAAAGTTGTGACACGCACCTGCATCACGGAATTGGTGCGCAATGAGCGCGAGCAACGCTGTGCGGCCGAGGCCCTGCAAGAAGCAAAAGACCGGCTGGAACAGCAATCCCTCAGCGACCCGCTCACGCAGTTGCCCAACCGCCGTCATCTGGACCGTGAACTGGCACGCAGGCTGGAAACCGAGTCCGTGGCGCTGGTGCGTATCGATCTGGATCGGTTCAAGAAAATCAATGACATCCTTGGACATGAAGCCGGGGATTTTGTGCTCTGCCATGTGGCTGATGTGCTCCGCGCGCATACCAAGGCGGGGGATGTTCCTGCGCGGGTGGGCGGCGATGAATTTGTCGTTCTATGCCGGTCTGGCACCACGCTGAGGCAGGCTGAAACGCTGGCGGAGCGGGTGCTGGAAGCCGTGCTGCAACCGGTGGCATGGGGCAACAAACGCTGCAACTTCGGTGCCAGTTTTGGTGTGGCCCATGGGGAGCCGGGCACGATCAGCGCCAGTGAACTCTTGAGCAATGCCGATGCCGCGCTCTACCGCGCCAAAGCGTCGGGGCGTGCCGCAGTGGAGGTGTTCACCCCGGAAATGCGGGCGCAAGCGCTGGAAGAGCGCGCCCTGTCGGACCGTTTGCCCTATGCGATCGAGCAGGGTGAAATTACGCCATATTATCACACGCAACATGACGCCCGCAGTTGGCAATTGGCAGGGGTTGAGGTGCTGGCACGTTGGGAACATCCTGACCTTGGGGTGCTGACACCGGACAAATTCCTCGGCATCGCAAAGCAGCTGGGGCTTGAGGCGGAATTGGACGGCTGCATTTTCGACACCGCCGTGGCGCAGATGAACAGCCTGCGGGCAGAGGGCATCCTTGTGCCGCGCGTGGCCTTTAATGTCAGTGCGCCACGCATCATGCAGCCCAGTTTTATCGAGAGCGTTCGCGCCCGCATCCCCGATCACCGTGAGAATTTCGCATTTGAAATTCTGGAATCTATTTCCTGCGAAGATGAGGGCGAAGCGCTTATTTTCTGTATTGATGCGTTAAAAGATATGGGTTTTCAGATCGACGTGGATGATTTTGGCTCGGGACATGCCTCAATCAATGGCGTTTTGAATATCGAACCTGATGCCTTGAAAATAGACAGAAATATTATTTTCCCACTTGGTAAAAGTGAACGTGCCGAGCGTATGGTCGCCTCGGTTGTGGATCTGGCGCACACATTGGATGTGAAGATCATTGCCGAAGGGGTCGATACTATCGAAAAAGCAAAAACTCTTGGGGAAATTGGCTGCGATATTCTGCAAGGGTTTTATTTCTCAAAGCCGCGTAGTTTTGAGGCCTTGAAGCAAAACCTGATGCGTCTGGATAGAGATTTGGCACGCGTCGAGAGTGAAGGGTAGGACTGTTCCACAGACCTCTGGCCACCAGATCTCGCCCTGTGACTAGGGTTCTATCGCTGCGGTCGGTCGCGCGGTGGAGGACGGGTTTTTGTCGTGCATCATGCGCTCCACCTCCTCGATCGCGGTGCTGAGCCGACCTTCTTCTGCGGTGAGCAAATGCTCATCCTCATCACTGGCGCGGTCGCGGGCGCAATCATCCACGTAGCGGCGCAGCAACTCGGTGTAGAACTTCAATTCGACGGTTTCATCCTCGATCTTGCGCAGACGTGAGCGCACCGATTCAGTTGCACTGCGGTTTTCCAAGATGCGATCGAGATGCGTCGCGATATTTGCGAGCGGTGTGCAAATGCTGTCGAGCGCTTGCACAGCAGCGCGTTCGCGGTGTGGCAGCGGCATATGGTGACCAAACTCGTCGCGTCGAAACAGCCGCGACATCGCCCCGATGAAATAGGTGAACCGGACGGTGATGTGGCGTCCTCCATCCATCGCCTTGTTGACCAGCATGCGCATCCGCGCCACCACCGCGCCGCCAAAGGACTGGATGACATCGGGATCTGTCAGCACCATCGGTGCATCAATCGCGCGGGCGATAAGGTTTTGAAGGTAGTCAGCAAAATCCGGGTGAAAAACATCTGCAATACTGCGCCGTCCTGAAAAATGCAGTGTGTTTTTCAATTGGTCTGAATGTAGGGAAACCGCTGCAACGGTTTGATCTCTACCCCCTGCCGATTCACGAATTTCTACTGTCAGCATATTGCCGGCGTATTCACTTACCTCATACACGGGGATCACCATCAGATTTAAAAAGCGCGATGTTAATACCCTAAAGGTTGCGTTTGTTAATACAAGACTAGACAGAATGGAATAATCGTGCCGCTATTCCCTGCCGATTCCGGGTGTAATTAAATTAATGATGCTTTATTGGCAGCTTGGCTTGAGCCAATTGCTTTTTGTGAAACGCCCCCTCGCCATTATGAGCGAGGGCACGAATTTTCAGCACGGCGCGTGTTTTCTGCCGTGCATGGCTGAGTCGCAGCGCGTGCCATGCAGCGCAACGCTCGGAAGGGAGAGGCTGGCGATTCGACGAAAGAGCTAACGCCTCAACCCTGCGCCTAGAGCACGGTCACGATGACGCCGATGATGTCCTGCGTGATCCCTTTGAAAATTGGCGTAAACGTAAGGGTTTTGGCCCCATTTCCGTCATCGAACTCCAGCGTTTCGCTTTCACGATGGCGGAAACACTCGGCCACTTTGGGCACCAGATGGGGCATCCCGTTCGCGTCCACGCAGGCGCTGACATGGGTGCCACTCTGTGGCAATTCCGAGAGGCCAAAATAGCGGATCGCCGCGGCCGAGCCATGCCGGATTTGCAAAGCGGGGTCGACCACCAATGTCGGATAGGGGGTCGCCTCAAGGATGGCGGCCAACTCAATAGAGAGCTGCTGCAACTCGGTGGAGTTGATCTGCATCTCTTCATTGACGGTGATCAGTTCTTCGTTGGTGGCCTGCAACTCCTCGTTGGAGGTCTCCAATTCCTCATTGGTGGCCTGCAGTTCCTCATTGGTGGCCTGCATTTCCTCGTTGACCGATTGCAGCTCCTCGTTCGAGGTCTGCAGCTCTTCGATCGTTTGTTGCAATGCTTCGCGGGTCGAGGCGATTTCATCCTCGATTTGGCGCACATAGACCATCCGGTCGCGGTTGGTCATGTCCTCAGAGGTTAGATTACGCGGCTGCGCCTCGCGTTTTTCAATTGCGAACAGGACGTGGTCCTCTCCATCACCATCCATCAACAGGGGGTAGCAGGTCAGCCGCAGTTGATCGAAATCGGGTCCCTTGATGTTGTACCAACGGCCAGAACGCGCGGTTTGGCTGCGCAGGCACAGGGTGATGAGGCTACCGGCTTCCGGGCGCAAATCGGATTTGAGGATCTTGGTCGAAAGCCTCAGCAAGGCGCTGTTTTCATTCAGTTCGGTGACGTCGGAGATATCACCGATGATGCGAATGATGACATTATCGCGGGTGGCGATAAATCCGTTTGGAGCCAAAACCCGGATCAGGGTTTCGAACATATCGAACGTCTGGGTATTCGATGAGTTGCGGGTTTGTGTCTGCGTGCCGCGATGTAGGGTCGTCAGCGGCAGGAAATTCGCCGTTGCCTGCACGCTTTGGCGCAGCCCGCGTTTGGAATAGATCTTGTCGGGCAGGGACTGGGTTTCAAAATGCCCATGCATGGCCCCCACGGTCTCGGACGAGCCAAGAAAAAGCTTGCCATTGGGTACCAAGGCATAGGCCATCCGCGACAGGACTTTTTCCTGCAGCGAGGAGCCAAAATAGATCAGCAGATTGCGCAGGCTGATCATATCCATGTTGATGAAGGGCGGGTCCTGAATGATGTTGTGCCGGGAAAACAGCACCACCGCGCGCAGATGTTTGTCGACTTCCAGCGTGTCGCCACTGATGTGCAGATAGTCATCCACATAGTGGCGTGGCACGTCATTGGCAGCAGAGAGCGGATAAACCCCGCGGCGTGCCACCTCCAGCGCTTGGGTGTCGATGTCGGTTGCAAAAATCTGGATGCGCTCTTTGCGGATCGCTTCCAACCCGCCCATGGCCTCTGCAAAGAGAATGGCGAGGGAATAGGCTTCTTCGCCGGTGGCACTGCCTGCGACCCACACCCGGAGCTGACGATCCTGATTTTCTTCGACCATGGTCTGGATGACCTTGGTGAGCTGGTTGAACTGGGATTGATCCCGGAAAAAGCGCGTGACCGAGATCATCATGTCTTTATAGAGCGCATCCACCTCTGATGGTGTCTCTCGACAGAATTCTACGTAATCGTCATAGACGTCGATATCCTGCGCAACCATTCTACGGGCAATGCGCCGGTTGATGGTGGTTTCTTTATACTCACGAAAGTCCACCCCGGTCCGCGCCAGAAGAATATGATAGAGATCGAGCAGCTTGCTGGGATTGCCGGTAAAGCTCTTGAGTTCTGCAAAATCACGCGGGCTCGCCAAAATCCCGGTGAGCTGCTGCCCGATCATATCCGGTGACATGGTCAGATCGATGCAACCGGTGTGAATGGCCGAAGACGGCATGCCCTCGTATTTCGCGGTGCCTGCTTCTTGGGCAATGGTCACGCCGCCCGCTTCGCGAATGGCGCGGATGCCGTAGCTGCCATCGCTGCCAGTGCCAGACAGGACAATCCCCACGCAACGCTCACCGCATTCATCTGCGAGGCTTTTGAACAGACGATCGGCCAGTGGTTTGGGCGTGCCGGGGTGGCCGCTGGGTTCTCGCAGGCCAATTTTCCCGTTGTCCATGATGACATCGAAATTGGGCGGCGCGATGTAAATGGTGTCGGGCTGTGGGGTGAGGTCTTCGTTCTTCAGTTCGATGACCGGCAGTTCGGTCTCGCGCCCGATCAGCGACCACAACAGGCTCTTGTGCGTGGGCGACATATGCTGCGCCACCACATAGCTGGCATTGGCCTTAGCAGGGAGATTCTTCACCAGCGACGTGGTTGCTTCCAAGCCACCTGCGGATGCCGCTATTCCAATGATCACTGGCAGCTCTGCCTTGGCCATACGCCTCTCTCCTGAACTTGGCATTGCGAAGTAACGATGCCACGGGCTGACAGTATGACGCTGTCATGGGAATTGCTATCCGCTTTGGGGTCTTCTCAGGGTTGTTTCAGATTATTTAACGATATTCCAGAGTTGAGGCGTCATCGCCTGCGGTCATATGCAGGCGATGATGTGGCATCTTTTAAGCTTAAAGCTTTTTCCTTGCGTCACTGGCGATGGCGCAATACCGTCTGGCCTATGCAGCCCTCCGAGAGGGCCGCCCGCATATTGCACGAGAGGTCCATCATGAGCGATTCAGCCTATAATCCCGGACAAGAGGGGGCAAAGATGGGCTTTGCCGATGCGATGTCTTACGGCGATTACCTGCATCTGGATGCGCTTCTGGATCAGCAGCATTGCAAGAGCGATGCCCATGACGAGATGCTCTTTATCATCCAGCATCAGACCAGCGAATTGTGGATGAAGCTTGCGCTGCATGAATTGCAGGCCGCCCGCACCGCCCTGCAACAGGGCCAGACCGCCGAGATGTTCAAAATGCTCGCCCGTGTGAGCCGGATCTTTGAACAGTTGAACAGCGCCTGGGACGTTCTGCGCACCATGACCCCGGCGGATTATACCCGCTTTCGCGAGGCATTGGGACCATCCTCAGGCTTCCAGTCCCATCAATACCGGCTGATTGAATATGTGTTGGGCAATCGCAACCCAAACATGCTGCGCCCGCATGAACATGTGCCAGAGGTCCACGCGATGTTGAGCGCAGAACTGGCCCGCCCCAGTTTCTATGATGAGGTAAATCGCTACTTGTTCCAGACCGTGGATGGCCACACCGATCATCTGCCCGCGCCGGTGCTGGATGCGCCGCATGCCCTTGATGACGATATTCAGGCGCGCTGGCTCAAAGTGTATAATGACATCGACACCTATTGGACGCTCTACGAACTGGCCGAAAAGCTGGTGGACCTTGAGGACTATTTCCGCCGCTGGCGTTTCAACCACGTCACCACGGTGGAACGTGTGATCGGTTTTAAACGCGGCACCGGTGGCACGTCCGGTGTGCAATATCTGCGCCGCATGCTGAGCGTTGAGCTCTTCCCCGAACTCTGGACACTGAGAGGCGATCTCTGACATGACCAACCTGCCCAAAAAACACCTCTTCGACATCCCAGAGGGCATGATCTACCTCGACGGAAACTCACTCGGCCCCCTGCCCAAGGGCGCAGCGGAGCGGGCTGTCAAAACCCTCACGCAGGAATGGGGCACCCAGCTCATTAAGGCGTGGAATACAGCTGACTGGATGGCCCTGCCGCAAAAAGTGGGCGACCGGATTGCAGGCTTTATCGGCGCCGCACCGGGCAGCGTGGCCACAGGCGATACGCTCTCGATCAAAGTCTATCAGGCTCTTGCGGCGGCGCTGAAAATGCGTCCCGAACGCCGGGTGATCCTGTCGGATACCGGCAACTTCCCGACTGATCTCTATATGGCGCAGGGGCTGATTTCGACCATCGGCAAGGATTATGAGCTGCGCACCGTCGCCCCCGAAGAGGTCGCCGATGCGATCACCGACGATGTGGCAGTGGTGATGCTGACGGAGGTGGATTATCGTTCCGGCCGCCGCCACGACATGGTGGATATCACGGCGCGCGCGCATCAAAACGGTGCGGTGATGATCTGGGATCTGGCCCATAGCGCGGGCGCTTTGCCGGTGGATCTGACGGCCTGTAATGCAGAATTCGCGGTGGGCTGTACCTACAAGTATTTCAACGGCGGTCCCGGCGCGCCTGCCTTTATCTATGCCCGCCCCGACATCGTTCTGGAGGTGGAGCCTGCGCTCTCGGGCTGGCTTGGTCATGACGCACCCTTTGCGATGGAACCCGACTACCGTCCCGCCATGACAACCGAGCGCCTGCGCGTTGGCACGCCTCCCATTGTGCAACTGTCGATTCTCGACACCGCATTGGATGTCTGGGAGGGGGTCTCCATGGAGGAAATCCGTGGCGCGTCTGTGGCGCTTTGCGAGACCTTCATCGCAGAAGTCGAGGCCCGTTGCCCGGATCTGACCCTTGCCTCACCGCGCGATGCAGATGTGCGCGGCTCGCAAGTGTCCTTTGCTTTTGCGGACGGCTACGCGGTGGTGCAGGCGCTGATTGATCGTGGCGTGATCGGTGATTTCCGCGCGCCCAACATCATGCGCTTTGGCTTCACGCCGCTCTATCTGGATCAGGCGGATGTCGTTCGCGCCGCAGAGATCCTTGAGGACGTGATGAAGAGCGAGAGCTGGAAAGACCCCAAATACCAAGTGCGCTCGCGGGTGACGTAAATTCGGCGCGCACCCGGCTGCGGTCTCGATGAGGGGCAGCCGGGTAGCTCAGAACAGAACGATTATGGCGGTCCCCGCGACTGCAAGCCCCGCACCGATGATGGCGGTCTGGTGTGGTCTTTTCCCGTTCTTGAACCAGAGAATAGGCAGTACCAGCACGGGCGATAGTGATCCCAGCACCGCAGCAACGCCTGCGTCGAAGTTGGCAAACGCATAAAGCAGCAGGGTTGACGACACGCCATACCCGATAAAGCCCGGCAAGATCGTGCGCCCCAGCAGGGCCGGCGTCATGTCTGGATGTGCCGCGTGCCTGCATCTTGGCCAGAGCGCGACAATTGAGATCACGAACGCAGCCCCCAGCAGCCGGATTGCCGAGGCCGCAAGCGGTTCTGTCCCCGCAAGCATCGCCGGTTTCATTACCAGAAAGCCGAACCCCTGACAGGCGGTCGCTGCGAGACCCAGCACTACGACCGTCCAGAGGGTTCCGTCTATTGCCTCTGTGGCGACCCTCTCCTTGCCGCCGAACCCCACCGCAAGCCCTACACCACAGAGTGTGACTCCCGCTCCGAGCAGATCTGCAGCGCTCGGGGTTTCACCGAGCCAGATAAGGGCCATCCCCGCAACAAGGGGTGCTTTGAGGGACAGCAACAGCTCGGTGCGTCTTGGTCCCCCTCTGCGCAGACATTCGATCATTGCCAGATTGCCTAGGACGATGCCGATACAGATGCTCATGCCAAAGGCGGGCCAATACGCCCATGCAACAGTGCTCCAATACCCCAGTCCGCTGCACAGAGCAGCGAGAATGGCGGAGCAGGCGATCAGCTGAATGCGGGTGAACTCAAACGCGCCCAGTTGGCGGGCTGGACCATGCGCCAATACGACGCCGGTCGCCCAACCAGCCGATGCGCCCAAGGCTGCGAGAATGGGAAGGAGGATCATGACAGGACTCCAGTTGGGCGCTACTATTTTAGTAGCATTAGTGCGCTACATAAATAGTAGCAATGATTCGAAGGAAGGGACGTGTCATGTCAGCAGGGGTACCTAAACCCGGCAGCCCCGTTCGGGGGTCAAAAACCGGCAAGCCCATCATGGCTCTTTTTGACCTGATGGGACGCAGCTGGGCGCTGGGGATTATTTGGCAATTGTCGTCCGGACCAATGACATTTCGTCAGCTTCAGGATCGCTGCGAACAGGTTTCGCCAACGGTGTTGAACAAGAGAATCAAAGAGTTGTCTCAGAGCGGTTTGGTCACGCGTGATGATGCAGGCTATGGGCTGACGGCTATGGGAAAGGACTTGTATCAGCTGCTGCAGCCATTTGGCGCATGGTCTGAGGCTTGGGCAAAGGCGTTGTCAGATCAGCAGCAAGAGAGGTGACTGCGGACCATAGAGATGTGGAAGCGTTAAGGGCATGCTGCAGGCCGGGTGGCCCTCCCGCCCCCGCGCAGACCCTTGCTGACGCAAGTCTCCCTTTGGGGTTGGGCCGGGCAGCCTGTCCTTTGGACAGGCTGCAGCGCCGGACCGTTAGGTCCGGCGCAACGCCCAACGGGAGCGGGACGCATTTTTAATGCGGGCGCGACGGGCGGGAGCCCACCCGAGCCGATGTCATGCATCGCATGTGATAAGGGCAGCCAGTGGTCAGACTAAGCGGTCCAGTAGGTAGATATCCATGATCCAGCCATGTTCCGCGCGGGCACGGGCGCGGGTGGCGAGGATCTCTTCCTGCACCTCAGACAACCGCCCCGCGATATTGATCTCATTGGCCATACCCGCATAGGCGGACCAGTGGATCATCACGCGTTCGGGGGCCGCAATGCTCTGAAAAGAACATTCGCCATCCAGCATAATCACCAGCGTGTCGCAGCCCATAGGCCAGCCCGTATCACGCAGGCGGCGGCCGGTGGTGATTTGCACCGGTGCGCCGATGTGATTGAGCGGTACGCCATGCGCCGCCGTCAGCGCTTGAATTGAGGTGATGCCGGGGATCACTCGCATCTGCATCTCCGTCCGCGTCTTCAGGCGCTCGGCGATGCGCATGGTGCTGTCATAGAGCGAAGGGTCGCCCCAGACCAGAAACCCTGCCTGCCCGCCCTCGGGCAGATGTGCCGCCAGCGTAGCCTGCCAGACCTCCGCGATAGCATCGTGCCAGTTGTCCACGCGCTGGCGATAGTCTGCTGTGGCCGGATCGCGCACGGGCAGGTCAAACTCAACAATCTTAGGCGGATGCGCCACCCCGGTCAGCACCTCCGCACAGATTGCTTGCCTCAGGCCTGCAAGGTCGTCTTTGCCAGCGCCCTTATGAGGGATCAGGATCAGATCCTGCGCGCGGATCGCCTCGACCGCCTCCAGCGTCAGATGCTTGGGGTTGCCGGTGCCGATACCGATCAGGCAAAGCTGGAGCATGGGTGCTCTCCGTTCGTTCTAGTGGTCTGACCGCAATGGGGGCCTCTGGGAGCAAGGTCAAGAGCGCAGGGTTACTGACTTCCGACCCAGAGTGTTGCCTCGACCGGGACGCCATCGACCGCAATCATGCCGTGGCTGTTGGAGTTGAGCGAGACTTTGACCTCTGCGCCGCCTTCGGGGAGGGCAGGGATATGCATCCATGCGCCATAGAGTCGCGCAATTTTCTCATCGTTTACATAGACATGGGCGTGGCCCTCGCCGAGCTGATCCGCGCCTGAGGCATGTTCTGGGGCAAAGCGGAAATTTTGCGTTTCCACCTGCAAATTCCAACCTGACATTGCGTCTGGCGTGACGCTGATTTCGACCCTTGGGGCGTCGTCACCCGCGGGGGTGTTCACCATGGCAGAATGATCGTGCGCCATCATTCCGGTAGTGCCGCCATGATGCGCGGGATTACTATGGTCGTGACCTTCAAAGGCCACACCATTTCCGGCAGCGGTGACAAAGCCGATACCACCCCCAAAAACAAGGCCAATGGCAAAAAGCGCAAGCGAACGGGACATGTGATCTCAATATTTTAGAAGGGCTCTCGTGAGAACGGCGAAGGGGCCGCCCTGTGTTAAAACCCCCGCCGCGATACCTGTTGCAGCGGCGGGGGCATAAAGGCGTCAGCTTATGCGGTGGCCTCTGCGTGTGCGGTCTCCGACTGCCAGAAATAGGCACAGAACGCCCCAAGCAAGACCCATGCCGCCATGCCAATCCCAAAGGCACGCGCCGCAAAAAGCGCCCCAATTTCAGTGGGCACCGGACCGGTAAAGCTATCAGGCTCTGGCGCGCCAATCACATGCGGAGCTATCAGCAACAATGCGGCGATCACATAGGCCACCAGATTGCCGCCAAAGGCGATCAGCCACATGGCAACCCCTGCACTGGCGACGGTGGCGACCCACCAGACCTGCCGCGCGCCCACATCTGCGGCAGCGACGCCGGGTACTTCTGGCGCCAGTGTCAGACCGGGGGCGAAGTGAAACGTGACAAAGCCCGCAAGCCCCCAGATGATCCCATGCCGGGCGGTGATCTCATGGCCCTGCCGCTCAGCCTGAGACATCAAGGCCACCATCACCAGCGCATAGCCAGTGTAGGTCAGCATGGTGAACAGAATGCTGAGCAGATTGCGCATCGGCTCATCAAACAGGCCGGGCAAATCGGGGTGGGCGGAAACGGCCTCACCGCCGAAATGCACCAGCTCGCCGGATTCATATAGCTCAGCATGCAACAGCACAGGTTGCACGAAGAAAAGCTGCAGAAGGGCGGCAATCAGCCCCGCTGCAGCACCAGCGAACAGCGCGCTGGTCAGGATGTGTCCAAACATCTGCTTAGTGGCAGGGGAAGCCGGTGGCGTGGCGCACGTCATGCGCCGCATCATGCAGGGTCGAGGCCTGCACATGGCCCGTCACGGTGATGATCCCCAGCCCCAGAACCACGGCAAAGAGCACCGGGATTATGCTGCCGGCAGAGGCGGTCGATTTGATCGTCTTGGTCGTCATTAGTCGTCCTCCGTACCGTCACACCCGACGGCACATTAACTGTCCTCGTTTGATACGGCCGGTCTCCTGACTTGCGGGTCGCGGCGATCATTCTCCTTCCCGGCGCGGGGCCAGTGGATGCTGAATGTCGCTCTCCGCTCACAGTCGCGGGGGCGGTTGAGGCTCGGGCGCCGCGATTGGGTCCGCCGTTCCTCATTCCCGTTTCAGTCCCGGCGCTGAGCGCTCTGGGACACCGTATAGCGGTGATATTGCGGCGTCGGGGTCTGATCGGTCAAGCATGAAACCGCCTTTGCGGCGCGCGTTCCCGTCATCTAGCCCTGCGATTGAGCGGGTGGCGTTGCGGTCTGGCCCAAGGCCGCAGGGATGCGTGCGAGCGCCTTAAAGCGCAGATCGCCCAGTGGGCGCGCATCGCTCAGCGTGCCGTCGGTGCTGGCGTCATAGAGCCGCAAAAAGGTGATGATATCTGGCAGGTCCGCCATGGTGATCTCGCCAAAGAGATAAGCGATTTTGCCGCTCTGGCGCACGGCGAGGGTCTGCGGACGGGTACAGCCTGACATGCAATCAACCTCCTGCACCTCTGCCGCAAGCCCCGCCGCGCGCAGCGCCGCCGCCAGTTGGTCGGGCAGCGTAGGGTCTGCGTCGCGGCAGGTACGGCAGAGCGAGATCATGGGCTGTGTCATGCCGGGGCGGGGGCGTCTTCTTCTGCCAGTGGCCCATAGAGGATCAGCACCGGCGCAGGCGATGTGATCGCCTCCAACAGCTCGGGCAGGGTGGCAACCGTCACCCTGTGCAGCTCTTGCGCGGGCGTCGAGACCCCAAGTGCCACCAGTGCGGGCGTGTCTTGCGGCAGGCCCGCCTCCAGCAGCAGGGACAGCAGCGCTGCAAAGGTGCGCTTGCCCATATAGACCACGGTGGTTGCCTCAGGGTCGGCAAGGGCCGCAAGGTTCATGTGATCCGGCAGGCCGCCGGTCACGTCATGGCCGGTGATGAACTGCAACCGGCGCGCGGTCAGCCGCCGGGTCAGCGGAATTCCCGCAGCGGCGGCGGCGGCAGAGGCGGCGGTGACGCCGGGGATGATCTCATATTTGATGCCAGCGGCGCGCAGCGCGATCATCTCTTCCTCAAGGCGGCCAAAGACGCCGGAATCCCCGGATTTCAGCCGTACTACATGGGCACCGGATTGGGCATAATCCACCAGAAGCTGGCTCACGTGGTCCTGTTTGGGCGAGGGGCGGCCCGCGCGTTTGCCCACGCCCACCAGATCCGCATCCTCGCGCGCATGCGACAGGATCGGACCCGAGGACAGGTCGTCAAACAGCACCGCATCCGCCGCTTCCAGACGTTTCACGGCCTTTACCGTCAACAGGTCCGGATCACCCGGCCCGGAGGAGACAAAGCTGACAAATCCGCTCATGCGTGCTCTCCGGTGATCAGGTGGAAAAAGGTTCCGGTGACATGGCCCTTGATCGATCCGGTTTCGGGGACCGGATTGCCGTCAGCGTCCATGACACGCGCCAGCGGTGCGTCGGGCTCATCCAGAATGGTCGAGTAATGGAACTCATGCCCGCGCAAATAGGCGCCTTTGTCAAAGCCCGGCATCGGGGCCTGCAACTCCGCACGACGATAGCCGAGGTGGAATTTGCGCTTCTCGTATGATGTGACAAGCCCGAGGAGCCCCGCCATCTGGTGCCGGGTGCCGTCTTTGTCGATCAGGGCCTCGCCCAGCGCCATATAGCCGCCGCACTCGCCATGCACGGGTTTGGTCTCAGCATGTTTTGCCATGCCTTTGCGCCAATTTTCGGCAGCGGCAAGCGTGGCACCATGCAGCTCCGGATAGCCGCCGGGCAGCCAGACCAGATCGGCATCAGTGGCGGGGGCTTCATCCTTCAGGGGCGAAAACGGCAGGATCTCGGCCCCGGCGGCACGCCAGCCTTCCAACAGGTGCGGGTAGGTAAAGGAAAACGCCGCATCGCGCGCCAATGCGATGCGCTGCGCAGGCGGGTGAGGCAGGGCGCGCGGCGCGGGGGCGGCAGCGGTGCTGGCCGCCGCACGGATCGCGTCGAGGTCGACATTTTCGCGCAAAAAGGCGGCATAGCCTGCAATCGCGGCCTCAAGGTCCGGGTGCTCCACCGCCTGAATAAGGCCAAGGTGGCGTTCGGGCAGGGTCAGATCCCCACGCCGGGGCAGAGAGCCAAGCACCTTGACGCCCGCGCGCTCCATCCCGAGCCGGGTGAGCCGCTCGTGGCGGGGGCTGGCCACCCGGTTCAGGATCACGCCCGCAAAGGGCAGATCGGGGTTGTACATCTTGAACCCCAGTGCGGTGGCGGCGGCGGATTGCGCCTGACCGCCCACGTCGATCACCAGCACCACCGGCCAGCCCATTCTGAGCGCGGTCTCTGCCGAGGAGCCAAATCCCGACTGCCCGCGCGTGGCGACCCCGTCAAAGAGGCCCATCGACCCTTCACCGACGCAGATATCAGCGCCTTGGGCCTGGGTGGTCACCGCATCGAGCAGCGCGCTGTTCATCGCCCATGTATCAAGGTTGAAGGACGCTCGTCCGGCGGCCGCAAAGTGAAACGCCGGATCGATATAATCCGGCCCGCTCTTGAAGGGCTGCACGGTCAGCCCATCGTCCTTGAGCGCGCGCAGCAGGCCCAGCATGACGGTGGTCTTGCCGGTGCCGGAGGAGGGCGCGGAGATCATCAGGCCTTTGGGGAAATGGGTCATAGGTGCCAGTCCTCATTCGCTCGTGTCGCTTGCGCCCCCACCCAGGCTCGGGCGCTGACCTTGGTGTGCCACATCGCGCGATCAGTCATCCCCTTCGCTCCATTCCGACCACGGGCTGTCGGCACTTTGTGGACGATAACGGCGGTCATAATCCGCACCATAAAGGCAGCTCTCGGCGAAATCCTCTGCGCCCAGGGCATGGCCCACGAGGATCAGCGCGGTGCGCCCGCGCGCGCCCTCGGTTGCCTCGATAATGGACCCAAGCGTTGCCTTGACGATCTTCTGATCCGGCCAGCTGGCGCGCCAGACGATGGCCACCGGGCATTCTGCGCCATAGGCGGGCGTGAGCCGTGCCACCACATCGTCCAACACATGCACCGACAGGTGGATCGCAAGCGTTGCGCCGGTTGCGGCGAAATTCTCCAGCGTCTCGCCTTCGGGCATCGCCGAGGCGCGCCCCGAGGTGCGCGTGAGCACCAGCGATTGTGCCACGCCGGGCAGGGTGAGTTCGGTCCCCAGCGCCGCCGCACCAGCCGCAAAGGCAGGCACACCGGGGGTGATGTCATAAGCAATATTCAGATCGCGCAGGCGGCGCAGCTGTTCGCCCATGGCGGACCAGACCGACAGATCCCCGGAATGAAGCCGCGCGATATCGTGTCCGGCGGCGTGGGCATCGGCGATCTCTGCCATGATCTCATCCAGCGACAGGGGCGCGGTATTGATGATCCTGGCCCCCTCAGGGCAATGGCTGAGCAGCGCTTCGGGCACCAGAGAGCCAGCATAAAGGCACACCGGACAGGCCGCGATCAGGTCGCGCCCGCGCAAGGTAATCAGGTCGGCGGCACCCGGTCCGGCACCAATGAAATGAACGGTCATCTCTCTATCATCTCCGCAAGCGCCACGGTGGCAAGCCCGTCCGTGGTCACACATCGTCTCTGGATCAGCCGCGCGCCTGCGCCCGCAGCCACAAGGGCGCAGGCTTCGGCCACCGATCCGGTGTTGAACCGCGCATGGATGCGCGGCGAAAGGGTGGGGGTCGCGACCCCGGCGATCTGGTCCTCATCAAGGGTCTCGACCGTGAGGTTTTGTGCCAGCGCAAAGGCGCGAAACACGGGGCTGTCGGCTTTGGCACGCAGGGTCACCACCCGATCCGGGCGTGTTTTCAGCGCAGTGTAAGCCTCCGCAAGGCTTGCCTCGGTGGCGCGGTTGGAAAAGCCAAAGCCTGCGATCATCATCGGGTGACGCTCCACTGGATCACGGGGCGGGCACGTTCCCAGCCGCGCATGGAACCCAAAGGCCCAGCTTCGGCGATCTCCGCCTTGAGCAAATGACCGCCATGGGTGGCATGAGCCTGCATCAGCAGGGTCTCGGTTTCCAGCGTCACACCATTGGCAACAAGGCGCGTGCCTGCGGGCAGGATCTGCCAGAGGTGGTCAATGAGGGCCAGTGATCCTCCGCCGCCGATAAACACGCAATCTGGCGAGGAACGACCCTCCAGCACCTCCGGCGCGCGGCCCTCGATGGCTGTCAGGCGATGCGCCAGACCGAAGTCTTCGGCATTGCGGCGAATGTTCTCCAGCCGATCCGCGCGGGCCTCAAATGTGGTTGCCGTGGCTCCTTGGGCCGCAAGGCACCACTCCACCGAGACAGACCCCGATCCGCCGCCAATATCCCACAGATGTTCGCCCACGCGCGGGGCAAGGGCCGAGAGCGTCAGCGCACGGATGGGGCGTTTGGTGATCTGCCCGTCACTGGCAAAGAGCGTATCCTCAAGGCCGGATGCCTGCGGCAGGCCCGTGCCTGATGCCGTGAGTGCCGCCACCACGGGGGCGTCAATGTCGGTGAGGTCAAACCCTTGGGCGGTGGTCGTGCGGATGCGCTCCTTTGGTCCGCCAAGGCGCTCCAGCACGGTGATCTCGCTGGTGCCAAAGCCGATCTCGCACAGATAGGCGGCCAGTTCCGCCGCCGCCGTGCCATCGCGCAGGGTGCAGATCACTTGCGTGCCACGGCCCAAAACCGGACGCAGGCGCGCATAGGGCGCGGCATGCAGACCCAGACAGAGCGTGTCCTCAAGCTTCCACCCCAGCGCATTGGCAGCCAGCGCAAAGCAGGAGGGCGCCGGGTGGGACGTCCATTCGCAGCGGTCCAGATCGCGCAGCAGGCTGCCGCCTGCGCCGTGCCAGAAGGGGTCGCCCGACGCCAGAACCACCGTCGCGCGACCGCGTGCGGCCAGCACCGGCGCGGTGGAAAAGGGCACGGGCCAGACCTGCCCGCGCGCGCCTGCATCGACCAGTTCCAGATGGCGCGGCCCGCCGATGATGATTTCTGCGGCCCGAAGTGCCGCACGGCTTGCATCCGACAGGCCTTCGGGGCCATTTTCCCCGAGCCCGATCAGGGTCAGCCACGGGCGCGCACCGCCCTTTGTCAAAGGATCAGACATGACCAAGCTCCTGCTTCTGGGCGGCACCACCGAAGCCTCGCATCTGGCGGCGCATTTGGCGCAAGCCTGGGTTTTGGACGATCCGGTGGCCGGGCGTCAGGCGGTGTTTTCCTACGCAGGCCGTACCGCGCGCCCGGCAGCGCAGCCGTTGCCCTGCCGTATTGGCGGGTTTGGGGGCGTGTCTGGGCTGGTCGACTATCTGCGCCGCGAGGGGATCACCCATGTGGTCGATGCCACCCATCCCTTTGCCGCGCAGATGAGCACCAATGCGGTACGGGCCTGCGCTGAGGCTGGGGTGGGGCTGGTGGCCTTTGAGAGGCCTGCGTGGCAGTCGCAGCCGGGCGATCACTGGGTCCATGTGGCGGATATGGCAGGTGCCCTTGCCGCCCTGCCAGAGGCGGGCGCGCGGGTGTTTCTGGCCATCGGCAAGCAACATGTGGCGGAGTTCGCGGCAAAGCCCAAAAACCACTATCTGCTGCGGCTGGTGGATGCGCCGGAGGCACCGCTGTCTTTGCCCGATGCCACCGTCATCGTGGCGCGGGGACCGTTTGAGGCAGCTGGCGATGAGGCCCTGATGCGCCAGCACAAGATCACGCATGTTGTGGCCAAAAATGCCGGTGGCGCAGGTGCCGAGGCCAAGCTGAGTGCCGCACGCACGCTCTCCTTGCCGGTCGTGATGATCGACCGGCCCAAGGTACCCGCACGCCCGGTGCTGGGCACTGTCGCGGAGGTGATGCGCTGGCTGGAGCACGGCGCTTAGGTGTCCTTGTCGGTCGGGGGCTGCCCGGTTTGATGACCGGGTTGGTGACCGGGTGCAAAGCGCGGTGTATAGACATAAGGCCCCACACGGCGCGTGTCGCGATTGCCGACGATCACCACGGTACGCATGTCCGCCATCTCCGGCCGGGCATCCTTGAGCGGTACGGTGAGGATCTCCTGCCCGGGTTTGGTAACATCACGGGCGAAGGTAATCAGGGTGTCCGCGCCACAGGCCGCGCGCAGCACGTCCAGAGCGCGGGCAAACTGATGCGGGCGGGATTTGGAGCGCGGGTTGTAAAAGGCCATCGCCAGACCTGCCTCACCCACGAGTTGCAACCGGCGTTCGATCAGCTCCCACGGTTTCAGATTGTCGCTGAGGTTGATCGCCGCAAAATCATGCCCCAGAGGTGCGCCGATCGCCGCTGCGGCCGCCAGCATGGCGGTGATGCCGGGCAGTACCCGGATGTCTAGGTCGAGCCATGCGGGCTGCGCCTTGGACCCGTCTTCCAGTGCTTCAAACACCGCCGATGCCATGGCAAAAACCCCCGGATCGCCGGAGGAGACCACGACCACACGTTTGCCCTCTGCTGCCATCTGCAGGGCCTGCGTGGCACGGTCCACCTCAACCCGGTTGTCGCTGGCATGGAGCGTCAGGCCCGCGCGCGGCGCGATGCGCGCCACATAGGGGATATAGCCAACCACGTCTGTGGCCTCGGCCAGAACCTCCTGCACCTCGGGGATCACCATGCGTTCGTCACCGGGGCCAAGCCCCGCGATCACCACCCAGCCTTTTTGCGCATCCCTCATGGGCGACGTCCTTGCCCGTGCAGCAGCACGATAGAGAAATAGGGCACATCGCCGGTGATCTCGGTGAGCTTTTGCACCGTCTGGGTCGGCATGGTGCCGCGCTCCACCAGCCATGCGTCCTGAAGACGGTCTGCAGCCTCAAGCGCGCGGCGCAGCTTGGGCAGGTTGCGACCGATTTTCATGACGACCAGCGCATCCGTTTCCCGGATGCGTTTGGTCAGCTCTTCTTCGGAGAGGGTTGCCATCGCGACCGTCAGAACATCATCGCCCCAGGTGATCGGCTGGCCGGTGGCGGTCCAACAGCCAGACATGCCGGTGATGCCGGGGATGATTTCCACCTCCGCGCGGCCCTCAAGGCGGGTGTGCAGATGCATGAACGATCCATAAAGGAAGGGATCGCCCTCGCAGAGCACCACCACCGTGTTCGTCGCCGCAATCTCGGCCAATGTGTCGGCCCATTGGTCATAAAACGCGGCCAATTGGCGGTTATACTCGGGGTCGGAGAAATGGATCTCGGTGGTGACGGGATATTCCATCGGGTATTCGGTGACGCCTGCGGGCAGGATGCCTTCGACGATGGCGCGGGCCTGCCCTGCGCGGCCTGCCTTACGGAAATAGGCCACATGGGTCGCGCCTTGCAGCGCGCGCCAGCTTCTGACGCTCATCAGGTCCGGGTCGCCGGGGCCGAGGCCTGCGCAGATGACTTTGCCGGTTTTGGGCGCGTTCATGGTCATTCTTTCCACGATGCCAGCGCATTCACTGCGGCAACTGTGATGGCAGAGCCCCCAAGGCGGCCTTTGACGATCATCGCGGGCACCGGCAGATCCTCCATCAGCGCCTCCTTGGATTCGCGGGCGCCGACAAAGCCCACAGGGCAGCCGATGATTGCGGCAGGGCGCGGACAGGCGGGATCTTTGAGCATGTTCAGCAGATGAAACAGCGCGGTGGGGGCATTGCCAATCGCGACCACGGCCCCGTCGAGTTTCGGACGCCAGAGTTCCAGCGCGGCCGCCGAGCGGGTGTTGCCCATCTCGCGGGCCATTTCCGGCACCTTCGGGTCACGCAGGGTGCAGATCACCTCATTGTCGGCAGGCAGGCGCGGTCGGGTGATCCCCTCGGAGACCATATAGGCATCACAGAAGATCGGTGCGCCTTTCGCCAGTGCCGCGCGGGCGGTTTCGGCCATCCCTTCTGAGAATTGCACATGTTCCTCCAGCCCCACCATGCCCGCGGCGTGGATCATGCGCACCGCCACCACCTCCTCGTCTTTGGTGAAGCGGGCGAGGTTGGCCTCGTTGCGGATAGTGGCAAAGCTCTCGGCATAGATCTTGGCGCCATCGGTCTCATAGGTGTGCAGCATGTCAGGTGTCTTTCGTCAGAAGGTGCGGCGCAGCGCGCAGGGTGCGCGCAGAGAGATCAGAACGCAAGGGGCGGTCGTTTGCGCGGCCATTGCGAATGAGGTCAAAACGGTCTGTGCCGGTGGCGGTCAAGGTCACATCGGCAGGTTTGGGATGGGCGCAGCCCTTGGCGCAGCCCGAGACGTGCAGGCTGGTGCCCTCCGGCAGATGCGGGGCGAGGTCGCGGGCCAGCGCGCGTGTTTCAGAGAGCGCCTGCAAGCACCCGGGCGCGCCGGTGCACGCGCTCACCCGCAGGCGCGCATCGGTTGCGTCAAGGATGAGGCCGGGCAAGGGCGCGAGGTCTTGGGCGTTCTCGATCAGCAGCATCCGCCAGGGGGTGAGGCGCAGCGGGCCGTGGTCTGCAAGCGCGGCGAAGGTCTCGGCGTTGATTTGGCCAAATTCCAGCGCAACCAATGCACCGCTGCGGGTCTGGCCGGGGGCGGGCCGCGAGGCGCCCTTTTCGACATCTGCGGTATGCGACGCGGGGGCTGCGCTGCGCGCGAGTAGGGCGTGCATCCTGCCCCGGCCCTCCGACGCGCCGCCTTGGTCAAGGAACCAGCGCGCGAGGGTCAGCGCCTCGGCTGCGGCATCGTCTTTGCACACCTCCAGCGCCACATCGGCACCGTCTGCGCGCAAGGTCAGCCTGTCGCCTGCACCCTCAATGCGGATATCGGCAGCGGTGCCTTGCAACACGGGGGCCGGACCTGCGTCCACGGCAAAGCCAAACTTGCCGGGCAGGGGCAAGTCCTCTGCCTGTGCGAGGCCCTCTGTCAACGCCAGAGCGATATGGTGGCTGCGGTCTCCCTCAGCCCAGAAGGGCGTCATGAGGATATTGCGGCGTGCCTCGGCGTGTGCGTCCTGTTCCACGAGCCCGAGATCCTGAAGCGCTGCGATCAGGGCGGGATGGCTGGCCTCGTGGACGCCGCGCAGTTGCAGATTTGCACGTGCCGAGAGATCAAGCACGCCATTGCCGTAGCGCATGGAGAGATCCGCCACTTCCCTGGCCTGCTCAGACGTGAGCCGCCCGAGTGGCGCGCGGATGCGCACCACCAGCCCGTCGCCGGACATCATCGGCCTTAGCGCGCCGGGGCACCAGCCATAGACTTTGGGGGCGGTGCTCATGCCGCGCCCTCAAGCGTGGCAAGGATCGAATTGCGCCGCGTTACCCACAGCCCTGCATCGCGCAGAGCGTTGAACCGATCCCGCATGGCCTGATGGGCGGCGGGGTTTTCACGCTCCAGAAACGCCACCAGATCGTTGCGCCCCAATGTGGCCTCGAAATAGAGGTCAAAGAGATGCGCAGGCACAACCTGGGCCAGATGCGCAAAGGCCGCCATGTGGTCTAGCGTTGCCGCAATCTCTGCCGCGCCGCGAAAGCCGTGGTTCATCATTGAGGTCGCCCAATGCGGGTCAGAAGCACGAGCGCGGGTGACGCGGGCGATTTCCTCCTGCAAGCTGCGCGCCTGCGGGCGGTCCAGACGGGTGGCGTCCATGTGATAAAGCGCAGGAGTCTCAGCGCCCAGACGCTTCATCGCGGCGGCAAAACCGGCCTCATGGGCGGCATAGTCCGAGGCGACCAGAACATCCGTTTCCGCCAGATCCTGCAGGTGCACAAAACTGTCGGCGCTGTGCAAGCGATCCTCAAGCGCGGCGCGCGCCTCGTGGATGTCCCCTTGTGCGTCAATCGCATGTGACGAGGCCGCAAGCCAGGCCTCGCCCGCTGCCGCGCGGGCCTCATCGGAGTAGTCATCAAGATGCTGGGTCATGCCAAGGCCGTATAGCCCGGGCTTGGGGCCAAAGACGCGCGGCGTGGTCTTGAGGTAGGGGTTGTCGCTTGGGTCTTCTTCGCGGGCGCTCAGCGCGGCGGCGGCGGCCTCGAACATCTGGGCAAGGCCGGGAAACACGTCGCGAAACAGGCCGGATACCCGCAGCGTCACGTCGATGCGCGGACGGCCCAGAAGCGCCAGCGGGATGATCTCAAAGCCCGAAACACGCTCGGATCCTGCGTCCCATTGTGGGGCAAGACCCGCAAGATGCAGCGCCATGGCAAATTCCTCGCCCGCCGTGCGCATGGTGGCAGAACCCCACAGATCCACCACCAACCCGCGCGGCCAGTCGCCATGGTCCTGCAGGTGGCGGCGCAGCAGCTCTTCCGCCAGCTTGACCCCTTGCGCCTGCGCCGCCCGCGACGGCACCGCGCGGGGATCGGTAGTAAAGAGGTTGCGCCCCGTGGGCATCACATCCGAGCGCCCCCGGTAGGGCGACCCGGACGGGCCGGGGGAGACCAGCTTGCCCGCCAGCGCATCCAGCACCCCGCGCAACTCTGCCGCGCCGTGATCGCCCTGGCCAAAGATATGCAAACCTTCGCCGTATTGGCTTTCCTTGATGTCGCAGACAAAACGGTCGATGCGGGTGATGGCCTCTGCGGCAGAGGCGTCGGCGGGGATGCCCAGATCTTCTTCAACGCCAGTGCCCTGCGCCTCGGCGCGGATGTCGGCGATGAGCCGGTCGCGGCGCGCAGGATCGAGCCCGTCGGCTGTGGAATATTCATCCAGGAGGCTTTCCAGGCGGGTCATCCCGTCGAGCAGCGTGGTCTGTGCCAAAGGCGGCGGCATGTGGCCCAATGTGATGGCACCGATGCGGCGCTTGGCCTGCGCGGCCTCGCCCGGATCATTGACGATAAACGGATAGATGACCGGAAGGTCCCCCGCCAGCACCTCGGGCCAGCACTGTCCCGAGAGTGCCACCGCCTTGCCCGGCAGCCACTCCAGCGTGCCATGGGCCCCCACATGCACCAGCACGTCTGCTTGCGTCCGGAGCCAGAGATAGAAGGCGACATAGCCATGGCGCGGCGTGCGGTCGAGGTCGTGATAGTCGTCATCGCGGGATTGCACGTCACCGCGTTCGGGTTGCAGCGCGATCAGTGCTTTGCCCGCACGCAACGCGCGAAAGTGCACGAGGCCGTCCCTGATCGCGGGGTCCTGCTCGGGCGCGCCCCAAGCCGCGGTGAGATCCGCGCGCAAGCGGGCGGGCAGGTGGGCGAGGGCTGCGAGATAGTCCGAGAGCGGCCATGTCAGCGTCTCATCCGAGAGGCGCGCGCCAAGGTCTGCCTCGGCCGTGAGGTCATAGCCCTCGGTTGCAAGGGCGCGCAAAATCTCAGACGTTGAGCCCAGCGCGTCCAGCCCCACCGCGTGAGCGAGGTTGTAATCGCGTCCCGGATAGGTCGAGAGTACCAGCGCGAGGCGTTTGTCGGCAGGCGCTTGGCGGGCGAGCCGCAGATGCGCCTCGATGCGATCCAACGCCGCCTCTACTCGTTCCGGATCGGCGCGGTGGGTGAAACGGGAATATTCCAGATCGGGGTCGCGCTTGGTAGGGGATTTGAAGCTGACAACACCGGCAAACAGCCGACCGTCCACCTCTGGCAGGACCACATGCATGGCCAGATCCGCAGGCGACAGGCCGCGATCCGCCAGATCCCAATCCTTACGCCGGGCCGTGGACAGCGCCACCTGAAACACCGGACAGCCCGTGAGGCTCAGGGGGGAGGCGCTGCCATCGCGCCCCTGCGCGGAAAAGGCGGTGGCGTTGATGAGTGCGGCGGGGCTCAGGGCGGGCAGTTCTGCGCGCAGCCAGTCGACCGCTTCAGGGACTTTGAGGCTCGGTGCGAAGACGCCATAGGCGGCATACCCGCGCGTGCGCAGGCTACGGATCATCGCATCCACAGGGGCGGTGTCGGCAGACGTCAGATAGGAGCGATAGAAACTGACCAGTATCAGGGGTTTGTCGATCTCGGGCAGGGCATCCAGCGCGCCCCGGTCTGGGTCGTAGAACCCGAAATCCGGCACGGTTTTCTTGCCGATCACCGGACTGGCATAAAGGCCGGAGGCCAGCGCCAGCTGCGCCAGTGCCGCTTGCGCGGCGACAGCACCGCCCGCATCGCACAGCGCCTGAAGGCGGCGCAGAGTGGAAACCGGCAGGGTGGACAGCTCATCAAGGCGCGGATCTTCCTGACCGTCGGCAGGCAGGATCGCCAGCGCGATGCCTTTGCGCCGGGCCAGATCCTGAAGCGTGGCCAGACCGTAGGACCAGTAGCTCTCGCCACCGATTAGCCGGACCAAGACACCCTTTGCGCCCTCCAGCGTTTGTTCGGCGTAGACATCGATCGAGAGCGGGTGTTTGAGCGCCACCAGATTGGCAAGCCGTGTAGAGGGAAGTTTGCCGTTCGCGCGATGCCAGCCCGCCGCGAATGCGCCAAGGTCACTGTCGGAAAAGGACAGCACCACCAGATCGCCGGGGGTCTGCCCGACGTCATAGGGGGTGTCTGTTTCTCCGAGCCCGTGGCTTTCGCGGAAGACGACGTGCATGAGGTTGGTCCGCTTCGTTCAAATCGGAGAGGGCAGCGTCCGACCCTGAGTGGGTGCGAAGCGCCCTCCCGGGGGAGGGTCGGGCGGTACCTCACGGCGAGAGGTCAGCGCCCTTGGTGTTGAAACTCAGGCCCCGAGATCGGCGTGGATGCCTGCTGTGTCGATGTTATCATGCTCGGCGATCACCACCAGCTGGGTCTTGCGCGGCTGCGCGCCCCAGGGTTGGTCGTATTGCGCGCGCAGACGTTCGCCCACCGCTTGTACCAGCATTCGCATCGGTTTTCCTTCCACGGCCACATAGCCCTTCACCCGCAGGATGTTGCGGGCGCGGGCCATCTCGATGATCCGTTTTTGCAGGTCTTCGGGGTCGGAGACTTCGCCCATTTCGACCACGATGGACTCAAAATCGTCATGTTCGTGATCGTGATGGCCGTCGTGATGGCTGGGGCGGGCATCGAGGTCGTCTTCTGCTGCGGCCTCAAGGCCAAGGATCACGCGTGGGTCGATCACGCCCTCGGTCATCGGCAGGATCGGCAGCTTGCGCGGGGCCTCGGCCTCGATGATGGCGCGGGCTTTCTCGACGCCAGCCTCACCGGCCAGATCGGCCTTGGACAACAGCACGATGTCCGCGCAGGAAATCTGATCCTCAAAGACCTCGGACAGCGGTGTTTCATGGTCAAGGCTCTCGTCCGCCTCGCGCTGGGCCTGCACGGCGTCCAGATCCGGCGCGAATTGACCCTTGGCGACGGCCTCGGCATCGGCCAGAGCGATCACCCCGTCCACTGTGATGCGCGAGCGGATCGCGGGCCAGTCGAAGGCTTTGAGCAGCGGTTTCGGCAGCGCCAGACCGGAGGTTTCAATGACGATATGCTCGGGCGGCTCGGGCAGCGCCATCAGGCTCTCGATAGTGGGGATAAAGTCATCGGCCACGGTGCAGCAGATGCAGCCATTGGCGAGTTCCATGATGTTTTCCGCTGGGCAATTGTCGTCGGCGCAGGATTTCAGGATGTCGCCATCCACACCGGCGGTGCCGAACTCATTCACCACCACGGCGAGGCGCTTGCCCTGCGGGTTTTGCATCAGGTGACGGATCAGAGTGGTTTTGCCAGCCCCCAGAAAACCGGTGATGACGGTGACGGGGATCTTGTTTAATGTGGTCATGTGAAATGGGCCTTTCGGGTCAATCCTGCGCAAGCTCGGTGGCAGGCGTGTCTGGGGTGTCATTGGAAGAGTCGTGACGCTCGGGTGCGGGCGTCGGGGTTAGCGCGACGCTTGGCATGGAGACGGGCGGAATACGGGCGATCGATTGTTTGCGAAACACCACCGGGCGTTCGCGCCATGGCACAAACCCATCCTCGGTCGCGGCATAGGCGGCCGCACCGGCGAGGATGTCCTCAAGATGGGCATCCGGGTCGAGATCGCCGTAGATATAGCTCCAGCGCGCAGGGCCACCGGAGAGATGCAACGTGCAGGACCGCGAGCAGGCCGAGAGGCACTCGACCCCGCGCACGGTGACGCCCTCGGGTAGCGCGCTGCCCGCAAGACGGTCGGCAAGGATGCGGCCGGGGCGCATGGCTTCGGGATCGCTGCCGGTCTGGCGACAGGTGGTGCAGACGGTCAGGACAACCGGCTCCGGGCTCTGGCTGGGGGTCTCTCCCATGCGGCCTTTTCTCCTCCTCAGCGGCGAGGCGGGGCAGGCCAGATGGGGGCGCGTGCCACGTGTGGCAGGCCCTCAACCGGTCGCGGCACACCCCGTCCGCCGGTTTCACACGCGCTGGCAGGTCTCCCGGCTTGCGGATGCCAGACCCGGGTGGGGCACTGACGGTCGTCCCGCCTTCCCGGTGCCGCCCCTAGGGGGGCGCCAGTGGCGTCGGGAGACCTCTCCGGTCACGGTCGCGGGGGCGGCTGTGCTTGGGGCGCGCTGCGGCGCGCCTTGTCACATTCCCTCTTCGCCCGAAGGGTGTCACCTTCGGGAACCAACGAAAATCCCTTGCGCCATGGGGGCACTCTTTGTCAAGACATGGGGCCAAACAGCAGGAGCGACCCCGTGAGCGACCAGACCAGCGCAAGTAGTGAAACCGACATCTCGGACGAAGAAGCGGCACGCCATGCCTCAAAGATGGCCAAGAAAAAGGCCGCCCGTGATCGGATGATGAAAACCAAAGATGGCGAAAAGGGTTTGATCATCGTTCACACCGGCCCCGGCAAGGGCAAGTCGTCCTCGGGATTCGGTATGATCATGCGCTGCATCGCCCATGGCATGCCCTCGGCGGTGGTGCAGTTCATCAAGGGCGCGTGGCAGACTGGCGAGCGGACGTTGATTGAGGAGAATTTCTCGGATCTGTGCCAGTTCTACGCGATGGGCGAGGGGTTTACGTGGGAAACGCAGGACAAGGCCCGCGATATTGCGGCGGCCCGCGCGGGCTGGGAAAAGGCCAAGGAGATGATCCTTGATGAGAAGAACACCATGGTGCTGCTCGATGAGATCAACATCGCGCTGCGCTATGAGTATCTGGATTTGCAGGAGGTTCTGGAGTTCCTCGTCGAGCATAAACCGCCGATGACCCATGTGGTGCTGACTGGGCGCAACGCCAAAGAAGAGCTGATCGAGATCGCCGATCTTGTGACCGAGATGGCGCAGGTGAAGCACCCGTTCCGGGCTGGTATCAAGGCTCAGAAAGGCGTGGAGTTCTGAAGCCTCAGCGAGTGTCGTGAGCGGGGATGCGAGGCGCTGCCTCGCGCTCCGGGATATTTTGAGTTAGAAGAGGGAGGGGCGCTGTGCCCCTCTCTTTTGTCAGTCGGTGACACGGGATTTGATGTATGTGTCGACCGCAGCGCGCGCATCAGGGTCCAGACGCAGGCCGAGTTTTGTGCGCCGCCACAGGAAATCCTCGCCCGAGCGCACCCATTCGCGGGCAATCGCCCAGTCAAGTTCGCGGGCCGTGATGGTTGCGCCGAAGCTCTGGCCCAGATCGTTCTGCGCCTTGGCGTCGCCCAGCATGGCCCAGGCCTCGGTACCATAGGCGCGGATCAGGCGGCGGGTGGCGTAGGCCGACAGGAAGGGATACGCGCGCGCCAGTTTTTCGCGCAAGCGGGTGACATCGTCGACCGGGAAGTCGCCGCCGGGCAGGGGCACACCTGCGGTCCACTCCGAAGGCAGGCTTGGGAAGACCTCGTTGATTTTATCCAGCGCCGCTTCGGCCAGTTTGCGGTAGGTGGTGATCTTGCCGCCAAACACATTGAGCAGTGGGGCCTGTGTCTTGTCGAGCGTCAACACATATTCGCGTGTCGCGGCGGAGGCGGAACTGGCACCGTCATCATAGAGCGGCCGCACGCCGGAATAGGTCCAGACGATCTGGTCGCGGGTCACGGGTGTGTCAAAATAGTTCGACGCGAATTTGACCAGATAGTCCTGCTCTTCCTCGGTGCAGATGGGTTTGGTCTCGGGATCGGGGTGATCAGCGTCGGTGGTGCCGATGAGGGTGAAATCCTCCTCATAGGGAATGGCAAAGATGATCCGCCCGTCCTGTCCTTGGAAGAAATAGCAGCGCCCGTGATCGTAGAGTTTAGGCACCACGATATGGCTGCCGCGCACGAGGCGCACGTTTTCGCGGCTGTTTTGGCCGAGCTTCTGGCGCAGCACATCGGCCACCCATGGACCGCCTGCGTTGATCAGCATTTTTGCGCGGCGGGTGGTTTCTGTGCCGGTGGCCAGATCCTTTAGGTGGATTTCCCAGTGATCCGCGTGGCGGGTGGCATTCACAACCTCGGTGCGGGTCATGATCTCTGCGCCGCGGGCCTCGGCGTCGCGGGCGTTGAGCACCACGAGGCGGGCGTCCTCGACCCAACAGTCGGAATATTCAAACGCCTTTTTGAATTTGGAATTCAAAGGCTTGCCTGCCTCATCCGTGGTCAGGTCCACGGTTGCGGTGCCGGGCAGGATGCCGCGTTTGCCAAGTGTGTCGTACATAAAAAGGCCCAGCCGGATCAGCCATGCAGGGCGGCGGCCTTTCATCCATGGCATGACGGTGGTCAGCAGTTTGGAGGTCGGCGTGGTGTTGTCGAACCGCATGTCCTTGTGGAAGGGCAGTACGAAGCGCATCGGCCATGAGATATGCGGCATGGCCCGCAGCAGCACCTCGCGTTCGATCAGGGCCTCGCGCACCAGACGGAATTCGAAATACTCCAGATAACGCAGGCCGCCGTGGAACAGTTTGGTCGAGGCCGAGGATGTGGCGGAGGCGAGGTCGTTCATTTCGGCCAATGTCACGGAGAGGCCGCGACCGGCGGCGTCGCGGGCAATGCCACAGCCATTGATGCCGCCGCCGATGATGAACAGATCGGTGATGTCGGAGGTTTTGGGCGTATCAGTCATTTTCGCTGCTTTCGGTTTCGGGGCCGCTGTTTGCGATCAGGATTCGGGTGCCGGACGCGGCTGCGGCCTCGGCAAACTCTGCCGGAACAGGGCGGTCTGTGATGACAAAATCCAGCTCCGCGAGGGCGCAGATGCGCACGGGGGCGGAGCGGTCGAATTTGCTGCCGTCGCACATCAGGATGCGCGTGCGGGCATTTCTGAGGATGGCGCGGGCGACGGAGACTTCGCGGGCGTCGTGATCGAGGATCGCGCCGTCTGCGTCCATGGCGGAGGCGCCGATGACGGCGTAGTCGACCTTGTAACGGTTGATGAAGTCCACCGCCTCTTCGCCGACAATGGCACCGTCGCTTTGGCGGATGGTGCCACCCACAAGGATCAGGTCGCGTGCCTCCATACCCATCATCATATTGATAATGTTGATATTGTTGGAGAGGACCGTCAGGCCCTTGTGACCGGAAAGAGCACGTGCCACCTGTTCGGTTGAGGTGCCGATATTGAGCGCGATGGAACAGTTTTCAGGGATCACATCGGAAGCCAATGCGGCCATCGCGCGTTTGCCGCTGGCATTGAGGCTGCGGCGCTCGGCATAGCCGCGATTGGCTGCAGAGCTGATGCGCACGGCACCGCCATGGACGCGGCTCAGTTGGCCACGCGCAGACAGATCGCGCAGGTCGGTGCGCACGGTCTGCAAAGAGACGCCAAAGCGGCGCGCAAGATCTTCAACCTCGACACGATCCTGCTGCGTGAGCAGGGAGAGGATTTCGTTTTGGCGGTCGTTTGCATCCATGAGCTTTCCTTTTCACGGATGCATATAGGTCGTATCGCTTGTTTTGTCATGTGAAGTTTTCGTTTTGATGCGATTGTGCGTAAAAAAGAAAACCCCTCGCGCGGGCGCGGAGGGGATTGGGCCGAAACTGACGGCGCTTTTGGCCTTGTGGCCGGACAGAGAGGCTCAGAGGAGTGAAATGAGGTGATTGTCCCATGCCAGCGGCGCGGTGGTGAGGTGCTCCACTTCTGTGCCGATCCGCGCCACGGCTCCGGTTCCGGTGCTGGCGAGGAAACCTTCGCGCAGGGTCGCAAGGCCGCAAACATCCAAGAGAGCATGTTCGGCCAGCAAAGCACCGCTGGCGCAGTCCATCACCTGCACCACGCCACCCCGGGGCGAGGTCACGGCGATCTGCGTCTCATCGCCAGAAAACGCAATGGAGCCGCCATAGCCATTAAGGTTGCGCAGGCGCGGGTCGTCCGCTGCCATCAGGCGCGGCGCGTCGCCGGGGTGATGCAGGCCTACGATGGGCACGTCTGCGCCCAGATCGCCCTGCCACTGCATGGCAAACCCCACGGTGCCATCACTACGCACCGCGATATGGCGGATGGAGTTCTTGTGCAGATCCGATGGCAGTTCCATCTGCTCCTGTATCTCGCCCGACAGGCTCAGATAGCTGAGGTTTGGGCGCATAAAGGGGATGTTGAGCTTGGCGCGGCCAGTATCCGGGTGGGTCTCGATGCCGCCATTGGCCACCACCAGACCGGGGGCGTCGCGGCGCAAGAGCATCTCATGCGGGCCGATGCCGCCAGAGGGAAACTGGCCGATGCGGCGATAGTCGCGTGCGTTCCAGACGCCAATCATGCCTTCGCCGCTCTCGAAGGCATTCTCGGTCGTATACATCACCTCGCCCTCGGGGGAGAACACGCCATGACCGTAGAAGTGATGCCCCTCCGGTGGCTCCAGCCGCGCCAGTTGCGCGCCGGTGCGGCAGTCGATGACATCGGCAAATCGACCGGGACGGCGGGCAAAGGCCACCGCTTCAGGCCGTGTGGGGTGGGCGCGGGCGGCATGGCCCCGATCCGGCAGGGAATGGCGAAACAGCACCTCGCCCGTGGCAGAGAGCCCCGCGACCACAAACAGTCCCAGTTCGTCCTTGCCCGCAGAGAGATAGGCGGGCGCGCCCGCGTCCGCCCAAGTGGCGGAAGGGGCCATGCTGCTGGCCATCAGGCCTGCAATGAAGCCGCGTCGAGAGGGCATTTGTGAACTCCTGTCTTTGATCGGAACGGGTTGTGAAGTGTCGGGTCAGTCGCCGTCCAGCGCGTTGAACCCGGCCTCCACCCCCAGCGTGGGGCCAAGGTCCAATGCGGCGATTTCTTTGATCTCACGCACATCCTGTTGCAGCGTCTCCAACAAAAAGCGTTTTTGCGGATCACTCACCCCGGCAAAGCTGGGGTCATCGACGAGGTTCGCGGCATGGCGGTCGGCCTTGTCGAACAGCTGTGTCAGATGTTGCGAGAGTTCCTGATCGCCTTCGGACAGGAGTTGTGCCAGTTGACGCAGGCTATCCAGCTGGATCTGAACATGGCGCAAAGAGCGGCCAGAGCGGCGTGCCTCGGCGCGATTGGGGCGCGGGTTGTCAAATGTGCCAAGCGGGCGGCCAAGGCGCATATCGGCGAGGATCTCCAGCCCGGTGGTGAGCGCCTTGAACAGTTCCTGATGCGCTTCCTCATCGCTGCGGTAACGGTCATCGGGGTGACGCAGCTTGTCGGCGTAGTCCTCTTGCCAATCGGTCAAAATCGCGGCGCTGTTTCGCGACACATCTTGCGCGACCGCTTTGACAAACGCGCAAGCATAGTCCGGGGAGGTCAGATCCGCATAGGCGGGGTCGTAAAAGAGGTACTCCAGCGCATAAAACCCGCGTACTGCGACCGAGGCGGTGGCGAAGTTTTCGGGCGTGTTGACCACCGGGTCACTGTCCAACAGCAGGCTGCGCAGGGCCTTTGGGGTCTTGGAACGGCTGTCGGGCCAGAAGGCGATGGCAAAGGCGCGGTTGTCAGCTTCGGAGGGGCCAAAACGCAGGTGGCTTGCCGCAACCCACGCATCAAAGGCCTCACCCCAAGCGGTGCGCACGGCCTCTGATGTGGGGGCGCAGTCACTTTCTGTAAGGGTCGCAAATTCGGCAGTCTCGGTGGCCAGACGCGCGTAGGTGGGTAGGATATGCTGGTCGATGACCGCATCCGTGAGCGCATCGGCGCGTGCCATTCCGGTGAGAGCAACAAGGGCGCAGGCGGTGGACGCCAGTCGAGACAAGACAGACATTAAAGAGACTCCAGAAAGGTGATAAGGGCGGCGCGATCATCGGGGGGCAGGGCGACGACGGTGTCGCGGGCGGCTTGAGCCTCGCCACCATGCCAGAGGATGGCTTCCAGCAAAGTGCGGGCGCGGCCATCATGCAGGAAGGTGGCGCGGTCTGAGACCTGCTGCGTCAAGCCAATTCCCCAGAGCGGTGCGGTGCGCCATTCGCGCCCGGTGGCGCGCGCTTCGGGCCGGTTGTCGGCAAGGCCCTCGCCCATGTCGTGCAATAGCAGATCGGAATAGGGCCAGATGAGCTGAAAGCTCTGCTCGGGGCGATCAAGCAGGCGGTGGGTGACAAATTTGGGCCGGTGGCAACTGGCGCAGCCGCTGTCATAGAATACGGATTTGCCGCGCAGCACTTCGGGCGCGTCCAGATCGCGGCGCGCCGGTACCGAGACATTGCGGCTGTAGAAGGTGACCAAATCCATATTAGGCTGGTCAATTTCGGTCACGCGCACGTCGCCGTCGCCGTGCGGCGCGCTGCGGCAGGCGTCCTGCAAGGCAGTGCAATCGCCATAGGGCTGCGGAAACAATGGTGTTGAGATGCCGATATCGCCGGAAAACGCCGCAGCGGATTGCTCGTGGATGGTGGCGGTGCCCGCCTTGAGGCCAAAGCGCCCCAGCATCACCTGACCAAATTCCTTGGACCACACGAGGTTTGGCCGCCCCGAAATCCCGTCACCGTTCTGATCGTCGGGATCGGCAAGGGCGAGGATATCAGCCGCCGGGATCGCCTCCAGCAGGCCAAGGCCAATCATCGGCGGGGCCACGCGCGGCGAGAGCATCGCCTTGGCATGCAGGGGGCCGTATTTCAGCGCGGTGGCTTCAAACGAGGGTTTGCGCAGGCTGACCACCTCGCCGCCATTCAGGGTGATTTCTTCCTCGGTGTAGCGCACCGACAGGCGGTATTCGGGATTGACGCCGGGGCTGGAGAAATCCTGCAATTGCCAGCCATAGGTCGGCTCTGGCGACATCCCGATATAGTCGGGAATGGCGCGCAACATAGGGGGCACCGGGCCGGGAATGGAGACGCGCAGAAAGGTCGAGGCAGAGCGATAGTCCGGCCCCTCGGGCAGATGCCCCCGCCCGTCGCGGATGTGGCAGCGTTGGCAGGCACGGGCGTTGTAGACCGGACCCAGCCCATCAGAAGCGCGGGTCGAGGATGGCGAGAACACCCAGAGCTTGTCAAACAAAGCCTCGCCCAGCCGAAACTCCAGACCCTGTTCAAACGTCAGGTTCACGGGCGGCGTGCTAAAAACCTCGCGGTCGTTGCGAACGGGCAGGGTGGCGGCCCCGGCGGGGTTTTCCTCGAATGGCTCGGGCGCGGTGAAATCGCGCGCAGGGGCGGTGACGCGCGCAATGCGGCTGGTTTCGTCCTTGGTGCGGGGCAGAAAGGAGAGATGCGGCTCCGACAGGCCATCCGGGGCGGGAGGGGCGGCGCGGTCGGTTGCATGAAGCGGTGCGGCCAGCACCAGAGTGAGGGCCGCACTCAGAAGAAAGACCGTGTTACTCGGCTTCGTCCATCTTGGAGGCGTTGAGTTGCGCGTATTTTTCTTCGCCAACGCGGTCGTGCAGTTCAAGCTGGGTCTCCAGGAAATCGATATGGCCTTCTTCGTCGGCCAGCAGCTCTTTGAACAGCTCCTCAGAGACGAAGTCACCATTGGTCCTACAGTACTCTGCCGCTTCCTTGTAGAGGGCGCGGGCCTCTTGTTCTGCGGCCAAATCGCATTCCAAAGTTTCCTTGGGCGTCTGGCCGATGCGCAGCGGGTCGAGCGTTTGCAGGTTTGGATGCCCCTCGAGGAAGATGATCCGGTCGATCAGCTTGTCCGCGTGGTTCATCTCTTCGATGCTTTCCTCGCGGCTCTTCTTGGCCATGTGGCCGAGGCCCCAATCCTGTTGCAGGCGATAATGCAGCCAGTACTGGCTGACTGCCGTCAACTCGCTCCTAAGCGCCTTGTTAAGATATTCGATGACTTTGGGGTCGCCCTTCATAATTGCTCTCCGGAGAAATGGCTATACGCAGGTTCTGCAGATGTGCAGGTACACTAACCTTAGCGTTGGCGCGCATGGTGTCCAGAAAGAGCGACATGCAACCGCCACAATCCGCCTTCTTGCCGAGGGCGCGATAAATTTTCCCAGGAGTTATAATGGTTTGCGGGTCAGAGGTGCGCATCCAGTCGATGGCCGAATGGATGTCGTGATCCGAGATCGCAGTGCAGTGGCAGATGATCATGGCGGGGTTGTTATCCCAAGAGATTCTATAGGCTACTCGCTCACCTCAATATCTGAGCAAAAGAATAAGTTTTCAAGGATAAATAAGACAGATTTGCTCAGGAAATCGTGAGCGCCGCATATTGTGAAGATCGTCGCACACAAAAAAGGAGCCGCACACGGGGGCGCGACTCCTGTCAGGTCGGGGACCTGTGCTGACTTATTCAAAAACCGCCGTAGGGTTGTCGAGCGAGTCAGAACCTTCAATGGCGACGCCGTCCAGCTCCAGTGCGGCGACCGCGCGCTCGATGGAGCGGGTCTGATCCACCAGAGCATCCACGCCGCCCATGACCAGTGCTTCGCCGGCATCGCTGCCTTGCGCAAGCATCTGGTCATAGGAGAAGCCTGCCTCAGCAGCCGTCTTGATGCGGCCTAGCTTCATCATAGTGGTGGAGAGTTTGCCGGTCAGTTCCGCGTTCAGTTCAGAATCCGCAGCCTCGACCAGATCGGCCAGCGCCGGGCCGGACACCAGATCGCCGTTCACCCGCACATATTCGCCCAAGTAGACGTTCTGGATGCCCAGACCATCGTAGTAGTGGCTGTTGTGGGTGTTGTCGGAGAAGCAATCGTGCTCTTCTTCGGGGTCGTTCAGCATCAGGCCAAGACGCATCCGCTCGCCCGCTTGTTCGCCATAAGACAGCGAACCCATGCCGGTGAGGATCGTGGTGATGCCTGCGTCCTCGTCCGAAAGCACGGTTTCGCGCGCTTCGCCGCCTTCGGCCCATTGCGCGGTGATCCACTCAAGATCGGACACCAGCAGATCGGTCGCCGCTTTCAGGTAGGCGCCACGGCGGTCACAATTGCCGTTGGTGCAGTCTTCGCCCGCCGCATAGTCCGTCCATGCGCGCTCGCCCGCGCCATGCTCGGTCCCGTTCAGATCCTGACCCCAGAGCAGGAATTCGATGGCGTGGTAGCCGGTTGCCACATTGGCTTCGACACCGTCGGCCTCGTGCAGGGTCTCGGCCAGCAGCTCGGGCGTGATGTCGGAGGCGTCGATGGTTTCGCCAGAGAGGGTGAACTCCGGGTTGGCAACCACGTTCAGCGCTGCGGCAGCATTTTCATCGGTCGGGCCACCATATGAGGCGTCCACATAGTCGATCAGGCCTTCATCCAGCGGCCATGCGTTCACTTTGCCTTCCCAGTCGTCGACGATGGCATTGCCGAAACGGTAGACCTCGGTCTGCTGATACGGGACGCGCGCCGCCAGCCATGCGTGTTTCGCGGCCTCAAGGTTCTCAGCCGAAGGGTTCGCGATCAGCGCATCAACAGCGGCCTGAAGCGCCTTTGCGGTGATCAGGCTGTCTTCGTATTTTGCCTCGGCGATGTTTGCGTAATTGGTCAGAACATCGGCCTTGGAAGCTGCGAAAGCGGCCGATGTGCCTACGGTCAAAGCCGCAATGGCGGCACCGGTGAGAAGCGGCGTTTTCATGAAGTATATCCTCGCTGGAACTTTGGTATCTGTGGCGCTGTTGCGCGTGGGGTGAATTACTTGGTCAGGATCAGCTTGCCTGCGCGGGTGATGCGCAGCGAATAGATCTGACCATTGAGAAGAATGCGCGCCTGCACACCGCCGCGGGTCAGATCCTCGGCGTGGTAGGTCGGGTAGGTTTCAGGCTGGGCGGCTGCGGCAATGTCTTCTTGGGAAATCGGTTTCAGGTTGCTCATCGGGGAGACCTCTGTTTCTGCTCCACCTTGTCGAACAGCCACTCAAAGCAAAAGCTCTGCTGCGGCAACTCTCCCGACAGGACATTGTGCCACAAATCCGACAACGGCAGCGGATCTGTGTCGCGGTCACTATGTGTTGGTGTTTGGCCAGAGAGTTTCAACATGTGCGGGGCGCAAGGTTCAGGTTGTCGGCTGGCCCGTGAGACACACAGGTTGGCTGGATTGCCTTATACCTGATTTATTTAGTCGGATATGTCAATTGATTAAATATCCCTCCTGTTTCCTTTGGCTTATCCAATGCCGAAGTGGGGATTTACGGCGCTGAAAACAGGGCAGATGTGGATTTATCGCAGGATTTTGCCGTGGTCAGCGACTTTGCGCCGGCTCGGAGGGGGAGGAAAACTCAGCCACCAGCGCGTCTATGAACAGGCGTACGCGCTGCGGCTGGTGGCGGCGGTCCTGATAGACGAGGTAAAGCCCCAGTTGCGATTCTACCCCCGGTGGTGGTGGCGCAATCTCGACAGAGCCCGTTTTGGCATCCTGCTCGCATAGTGACAGTGGCAGACAGGCGCGGGCGGCACCGGCCAGCGTCAGTTCCCGCGCCAGTGCAAAGGATTCGCAATGGGCCTGTCCGGGCAGCGGGCTGCTGTTCAGGTGCCGGGTGAGGGGACCAAGGATCGGCAGGCTTTCATCCCGCAGCCGCCCCGGTGGGGCCACCAGCTGCACCGGCATCTGCGACAGGAGCCGCGCAATCAGATCCGCGCCGCCGGGGCGATTGCCACGCAGAGCCACATCGATCCCGTCGCGGACAAAATCGGTGGCGCGATCCTCCACGGTGATGTCGATGTGAATCTTGGGGTGGCGCGCGAGAAAGTCCCGGGTGAGACGGGCCAGCCGGTCCATCGGCAGCGCAGTCGGCACCGACAGCCGCACCGGCCCGCTGGCGCTGACATCGGCCGAGACAAGGCTGCGTGCCGCCTCAATCTCGGCCAAGGCCCGTTGGCAGCGCTCCAGAAACACCGCGCCCTCGGCGGTGAGGGCAGTGCTGCGGGTGGTGCGATCCAAGAGGCGCACGCCGAGGCTCTGTTCCAAGGCCCGTACCCGGCTGGTGACGGTCGAGGGCGGCAAACCCAGACGCCGCGCCGCGCCCGCAAAGCTCAACTGGCCCGCCACTTCGGCGAAGGTTTCGATGTTTTGCAGATCGTTCATTGCGCGATTATCTCGTTTAGTGTCTGCAGTATTATGGCGATTATTTCGCTATATGCGAGGGGGTACATCCGCTTCATCAGAAGTGGAGAAGCAGATGAACAGACGTAGCTTTCTAAAATCCGGTGTTGCGGTTGCCGCAGCGAGCCTGTTGCCCGCCACCGTGCGCAGTGCGACGGCCCCCCTGTCGGTGCGTTGGCTGGGGGGCGCGATGATGGAGATCGAAGCCGCAGGCCTGCGTATTCTCACCGATCCCTGCCTTGGCGAGGGGGAAGAGGCCTTCGTGATGGGTGATCCCAATGAGATGTTTGACCTCGCCAAAGGCCCGAACATCAAGACCCACGCCCGGCTGACGCCCTTTCCGGGTCTGAAGCACAGCAGCCCGGATCTGGTGCTCTTGAGTCATCTGCACGAGGATCATTTCGACCAAAAGGCCCAAGCCTGGCTGGACCGCAGCCTGCCCTTGCTGGCACCGGAGCATGACACGGAGCATCTGCGGCAGCAGGGCTATGGCGCACAGGCCTTGCGGCACGGGGCGACGCGTGTGTTCAACGGTCCCAGTGGTGAGGTCCGGGTCACCGCCCTGCCTGCGGTGCATTCGCTCAACCCGCAAATCTCGGCGGTGCTGGGCCTTGGCAATGGCTATATGATCGAGGCCCGCCGTGACGCGCAGGTGCAGCGTCTGTATTGGGCGGGCGATACGTTCCATGCCGAGCCGGTGGCGCAGGCGCTGGCCCAGCAGGACACCCCGGATCTGTTCATTCCACATATCGGTGCGGTCGGCGGCGAGGGCGCGCTGGGGCAGATTTCCATGGATGGGGGGCAGGCGATGGATTTTGCCGCACAAGTGGGCGCGCGCTCCGTTCTGCCGGTGCACCACACAACCTATTCCCTCTTTCGCGAAGGGCCAGAGGTGATGCAGCGCTTGCATACTGCGTTGAGGCCCGACTGGAACCTGCTCTTGCCGGGGGAGGGGGGAGACGTCCTGCTCTGACATGCGGCCCTCCGGCGATCAAACCCTGCCCCAAGGGGTGGGGTTTGATGGGGCAATGTGCGCTTGCGGGCGGTTATTCAACCTCTGCGGCGAGCCGCCTTGCGAGTACAGAGATCAGAAACACGGCGACAAGAAGAAACACCGCGCCAATGATCCATGCCGTGGGCGTGGAGTAAATCTCAGCGACAGCACCCGCAAAGACCATCCCCAACGCGCCGCCGAGTTGCTGCATCAGCGACCTCAGAGACAGCATGGTCGAGCGCTGGTGATCTTCGACGCATCTGTGCAAAATGCTGCTGGCGGGCGTCTCGGTTATCCCAAGGCAAACGGAATAGAGGATAAAAACCACAACAAAGCCGATGATGCCGCCTTGGAGGGCCAGTGCGATCTGAACCACGGCCACCCCTGCAAACGCCGCCGCAAGCGTCGTGGCATGTCGCCGTTTGAAAATCCGACTGATGCGAGGGGAGAGTGAAGCCCCAAAGGCGATCGAGAAAAAATAGGCCGCAGTCAGCACACCAATGAGCGTATTTGCATAGCTTTCGTCCAGCATCGGTTTTGCATGCGTGGGCCAGATCACCTCGACCGGGTTGGTCGCCATCAGGAACAAGGCTAAAGCAGCCAAAAGCACAGACAGTGCCGGATGCCTCAGCGCAAGCAGGCCAGCGGCTTTGATTACCAGCGGGACGGAGACAAACCCTTGTTTCAGGGCGCGCAGGTGCAGCGGGCGCGGTTTTTCAACAATGACACGCAGGGTGTAGACGAACACGCCAAGCATCACAGCCATGCTTGCCGCGTAAGAAACATCATAGGGACTGAAACCCAGCCTCTCTGCCGCCGGGCCAAACAGATCGGGCAGTATGCCTCCCAATACGGCCCCCACAGCCAGTCCCATGGCATTGGCCCACTGCGCTTTGGCAAGTGCGGGCTGCAGATCCACATTGGGCGCAACTGCTTTGAAGGTTTCGACAAACCACGCATCCAGCGTGCCCGACCGAAGCGCACGTCCAAAGCCGATGAAGGCAAAAGAGAGCGCGAGAACATGGAAATCGCGGGTCGACAGAAACAGGGCGAGGGAGATCAGGCTGGCAACAACCGCGGCCAGAAAAACCGGCTTGCGCCCGATGTTATCGGCCAAGCCCCCAAATGGGAGTTCCATCGCCATGGTGGTGATGGAGTAGATCCCAAAAAGCAGGGAAATCTGGAACAGGTCCATGCCACGGTCGGTCAACGCCAGCGCGACAACGGCAACCGTCAATCCCATCGCAAAACGATCTAGGAACTGATGTACCTGAAACACCCGGATGTGGCGTCTCGCCGGGGCGGTCAGCGCAGAAATGGAGAACTCTAATTCGGTTGCCATAACGGCACCTTCGCCGTTGCCGGTGACTTCTGCAATAGGTCAGGAGGGCGGGCGTCACAATGGCGTCCTGATTTTCGGATATCTTCGACAGGCAAGGTTCGAGCGCGCAATTTCACATTCAAAGGTACGGGCACAAATGGTGGGTTGGCGGTGACGGAAGATGAGTTTCTAACGATTGTGCGCGGCAACCCGGTTGTGGATCAGGTTCTGGACCGTCTGAGTGCGACCGGCCTGAAGGATGCATGGCTGGTTGCTGGGTGTCTGTTTCAAACCGTGTGGAACCAACAAACCGGTCGGTCTCCGGAGTTTGGTATCACCGATTACGATGTATTTTATTTCGACGCCTCCGACCTGTCATGGGAGGCCGAAGATGCAGCCATTCAACGGGCATTACAGGAGTTCGAGGAAGTCGATGCGGATATTGAAATTCGCAATCAAGCGCGGGTGCATCTGTGGTATGAGGCGAAATTCGGCATTCCTTACAAGCCCTTGTCTCGCGCCACAGAAGGCGTCGACCGGTTTCTCGCGAAGGCGTGTATGGTTGGCGTGCGAAAGACAGAGCGCGCAGGGTACGAGGTCTATGCGCCACAAGGGTTTAGGGATTTACAGGATTTGACGGTTCGCCCTGCTGAACATGAGACCTTCGATCCGGTCACATATCGCAAGAAGGCGAAGAAGTGGCTGGAGTTCTGGCCAGAATTGCGTGTGATTGACGCTTCTGCTGCCTGATTGCTGTCGGCCCGGTCTTTACCTGTCGGGACGAGCGCAAAGCCAACGTGAAAAGCCGCCCCCTCAGGTGCGGCTTTTGATTTTTGCATCATCCGCAGCAGCAGATCAGGCGTCGCGTCCGCCTGCAAAGCGCGCCTGCCATTCCTCGCGCTGCTCGTCGGTGATCTTGGCAAAGAGCACCTCCGGCACGGTAAAGGCATGGCCTGCGGGCAGGGCGGCGAGCGCTGCGGCGACGTCTTCGGGCCAGTCGCGATCCTCAGAACCCAATGCCTCAAACAGGCGATCAGAGGCATCGGGGATGAAGGGGGCTGACAACACCGCATAGAGACGGATCAGGTTGAGACCAAGGCGCACCTGGCCAGCGGCGCGCTCGGGGTCTTCCTTGAACACCGACCACGGCGCGGCAGATTGCAGGTATTCATTGCCCGCAACCCAGATCGCGCGCAGCTCTTGCGCTGATTTGCGCACCTCCATCGCCTCCATGTGGCGCTCATAGGCGCCGATGCGGGTGGTGAGCTCCTCAATGAGGGCCTGTTCCTGTTCGCCCCATGCGCCGCCCTCGGGCACCTGTTCGCCAAATTTCGAGCGACAGAATTTGGTGATGCGCGAGACAAAGTTGCCAAGCACATCCGCCAGATCCTTGTTCACGGATTGCTGGAAGTTCTCCCATGTGAACTCCGAGTCGGAACTTTCGGGGGCATGTGACAGCAGCCACCAGCGCCAGTAATCCGACGGCAGGATCTCCAGTGCCTGATCCATGAACACGCCACGCCCTTGCGAGGTGGAGAACTGGCCGCCGTCATAGTTCAGGTAGTTGAACGACTTGAGGTGATCCACCATCTTCCACGGCTCACCCGATCCCAGCAGGGTCGCAGGGAAGGACAGGGTGTGGAAGGGGACGTTATCCTTGCCCATGAACTGGACGTATTTCACATCGTCCGCTCCCTTGTCGGTGCGCCACCAGCGCTCCCATTCCGCATCCGATTTGCCGTGTGCCTCGGCCCATTCGCCAGCGGCTGCGATATATTCAATCGGCGCATCGAACCAGACGTAGAAGACCTTGCCTTCCATGCCGGGCCAGTCCTCGGTGCCTTTTTTGACCGCGATGCCCCAGTCGAGGTCACGGGTGATGCCCCGGTCCTGCAAACCGTCGCCGTCATGCAGCCATTTTTTGGCAATCGAGGTGGTGAGCACCGGCCAGTCAGATTTGCTGTCGATCCACTGGTCCAATTGGTCGCGCATTGCGGACTGGCGCAGGAACAGGTGCTTGGTCTCGCGCACCTCAAGGTCGGTGGACCCGGAGATCGCAGAGCGCGAATTGATGAGGTCGGTCGGATCGAGCTGCTTGGTGCATTCCTCGCACTGATCGCCGCGCGCCTTCTCAAAGCCGCAGTTGGGGCAGGTGCCCTCGATATAGCGGTCGGGCAGGAAGCGGCCATCGGCATTGGAATAGACCTGCTTTTCCGACACTTCGGTGATCAGCCCGGCCTCTTCCAGCTTGCCCGCGAAATGCTGGGTCAACGCGTGGTTCTGCGGGCTGGAGGAGCGGCCATAATGGTCAAACGACAGGCCAAACCGCTTGGCGATGTCGGCCTGGACCTCGTGCATCTCGGCGCAATAGTCGGCCACGGGTTTGCCCGCCTTGGCAGCGGCCAGTTCGGCGGGGGTGCCGTGTTCGTCGGTGGCGCAGAGGAACATCACCTCATTGCCGCGTCCCCGGTTGTAGCGGGCATAGAGATCGGCGGGCAGCTGGCTTCCCACGAGGTTGCCGAGGTGCTTGATCCCATTGATATAGGGCAGTGCCGAGGTGATGAGAATTCGGGCCATATCGTCCATCCACGTCGCTTGTCTGGCCGCTCATCTATCCCATGCGGGAAGGTACGAAAACCCCATGTTATCCGGCGATGCGAAGAAAGCGGCAAATATGGCGTGCAATCGGTGCTCTTCACCTTGACCCACTGGCGGGGTTGCAAGAGGTTGGGAGCGAATTTGAACCCCAAACCCTTGAAACCTCACGGTTGCGTGACCACATAGGTTGCATACGATGGCATACAAAGTGGATATTATTTGCGAATGACAGATCTTCTTCTCGACGGGGCCTTTGCCCCTTTCACCATGGCGCTGGCACTTTTGCTCGGATTGGTGGGGATGGAAGTTCTGGCATTGCTGCTCGGGGGCAGCCTTCTGGCCGGGGACAGCGACGCTGATCTGGATGGTCCCGGCGGTATGGAGCTGGACGCGGATCTCGATATTGGCGGCGTCGATCTGGACGCGCTGGATGGCGCTGATCTGGATGCGCTCGACATCGACGGGCTGGACGGTCTGGAGGCGGATGCGCCCGCAACCGCGCCAGAGATTTCCGGCGGGGGCGGTGTACTGAGCTGGCTTGGCATCGGGCGGATGCCCTTTCTGATCTGGCTCGGCTCTGCGTTGATGGCCTTTGGCCTTTCTGGCATGGCCTTGCAACTCAGCCTCAGGGATCTGTTCCAGATCTTTGCCCCGGCTGGGCTGGTTTCCCTCCCGGCAGGTGTGTTCGCGCTATGGTTTGCACGCGGTTTTGGCGCAGCCTTTGCGCGGCTGTTGCCGCAGACCAAGACCGAAGCCCTGTCCGAAGGGTCCCTCGGCCGCCGCCGTGGCACCATCACCCAAGGCACTGCCTCGCGCGGGCGCCCCGCCGAGGTCCGTGTCATGGACCGTTTTGGCAACGCCCATTATCTGCGCGCCGAACCCCTGAGCGATCAGGACGAGATTGCCCAAGGCACCGAGGTGCTGGTGATCCGTGACCGACGCGCCGAACGATATGTTCTCGTGCCGCTCTCTGACTGAGCCGCGCGGGGGCAGCCCCACCTTGAATTTAAACGTAACTTTGACCTGAAGGAGGATTGGGATGGACTTTTCATTCCTGCTGGTGAGCGTGATCACCATATTGATGTTTGTGGCCCTGATCGGGCTTGTTCTGGGGCGACTCTACCGCCGTGCTACCCGCGAGGTGAGCCTGGTGAAGACCGGTTCGGGCGGCAAAAAGGTCATCATGGACGGCGGGACCATTGTGATCCCGTTGCTGCATGAGATCAGCCCCGTCAACATGAAGACCCTGCGTCTGGAGGTGCAGCGTTCGGGCGAGGCTGCGCTGATCACTCAGGACCGAATGCGGGTCGATGTGGGCGTGGAATTCTACGTCTCGGTGATGGCCACCGAAGAAGGCATCTCGCGCGCGGCACAGACGCTGGGCGACCGGACCTTTGATGTGGAACAGCTGCGCGAGATGATCGAAGGCAAGCTCATCGATGGTCTGCGCGCGGTGGCGGCACAGATGACCATGGACGGGCTGCATGAAAACCGCGCCGACTTTGTGCAAGAGGTGCAGAATGCGGTCTCCGAGGATCTGCTGAAAAACGGTTTGTCGCTGGAATCTGTCTCGCTCACGGCACTCGATCAGACGCCGTTTGAGGCGCTGGATGAAAACAACGCCTTTAACGCGGTGGGCATGCGCAAATTGGCCGAGGTGATCGCCACTTCGAAAAAAGAACGCGCGCAGATTGACGCCGATGCAGAGGTTGCCGTGCGCCGCGCCGCGATGGAAGGGGAACGCCAGAAACTGCTGATCGATCAGGACGAACAGCAGGCCCGTATCGAACAGATGCAGCAGGTGGAAACCATGCGCGTGGCGCAGGAGGCGGAAATTGCCGCCCGGACCGAGGACTCGGTGCGTGAAACCGAACGCGCCCGCATCGCCCGAGAGGAGGCCATCCGCTCTGCCGAGATCGAGCGCGAGCGCAAGATCCGGGTGGCCGAGATCACCAAGGAGCGCGAGCTTGAGGTGGCCGAGCAGGAACGTCAGGTCATCATCGCGCAGAAATCCGAGGAAGAAAGCCGCGCCCGCGCCTCGGCGGATCTGGCCCGCGCCGAAGCGACCAAAGCCACCGAAGCCGTGGCAACCGCCCGTCAGGTGGCCGAGGCCGAGCGTCAAAAGCAGATCGTTCTGATCGAGGCCGCCCGCGAGGCGGAACGTCAGGCCACCGGTATTCGTCTGGCCGCACAGGCCGAAAAAGAAGCCGCCGCCGACCGCGCCGAAGCCCGCCGCGAGGAAGCACAGGCCGAGGCCGATGCGCTTAATATTCGCGCGGAGGCTAAGAAGAACGACATGCTGGCAGAGGCCGAAGGTAAACGCGCGCTGGTCGACGCTGACAATGCGCTTTCGCCGGAACTGGTGCGCATGAAGGTTGACCTCGCCCGCATCGAGGCGATGCCCTCGATCATTGCAGAGATGGTGAAACCAGCCGAGAAAATCGACTCGATCAAGATCCATCAGGTCGGTGGCGTGGGCGGCGGCGCGGCCTACAGCAGCGCGGGCGCCTCTGGCGACAAACCCGTGGTCAATCAGGCGCTCGATTCCATCATGGGCATGGCGGTGCAGATGCCCGCGCTCAAAACACTGGGGCGTGAACTTGGGATCTCGATGGAGGACGGCGTGTCCGGCGTGGTGAACGGCATGCTGGAGGGCAATGACATCGCCCCCGAAGTCGCCGCAGACCCGGAGGCAACGGATGAGGCGAAGACCTCAGAGGTTCACTGAGCGCTGATGCGCTGAGACATAGGAAAGGGCTGGCCGCGCGCTGGCCCTTTTTGTTTTGGGCGCGCTGGAACGGGAGTTCGGGTTTGGCAGCTTTGAGTCCATTGTTACCTATCGGCGCGTCACTTAGGTTTGTGGAATGGACGAAGATGAATCAGTTTCAATCTACAAAGCCATTCCAGGTGGTGAGGAGCTTTTGGGTTGGTTTGGCAAAGTGCCCGGCTTCCATGATGCGGAAGTCCTAGACTTACATCTAAAACGCGAGGGGCGCTCAACACTACGACTTCACGCTTGGAACATGACCAGCAAAGTCAGAAACGGTTATTTTGTTCTGGAAAAGCACGCGGTTGTAGAGTTTTCGATTGACCGAATAATCACCTTGAAGCTTGACCAGTTCAATCATCAGAATGTCATTGATGGCCTGAGTCTTTCGCGCGTAGAAGTCGACGAAAACAGACAAGCCTTTGAGTTGCTGTTGGAGCCGTCGTTTGGGCTGTCAGGGACTATTCGCGCGGAAGGGTTATCGGTTACGTGCAGCCCCGGAAAGCCGGACAAGTAACTTTCCTTCAAAGCCCGCTCCGTCCCGCATCGTAAACCCGCACGCGTGCCTCGCCTTTGACAGATTGGGCACTCCTACTGCCGCCCTTCACGGGCGCGTTTCAGCATCTTGCCGATCGTGAATGACGTGCGCGGCGCATAGACGTAGCGGGTGCGTTCGGTTGGGGTGGCGCGGCTGCGCATCCTTGCAAGGCCAAAGATGATCAGCCCGGCATGCCCCACCGCGATAAAGGCGAACAATGCGCCGGGGCCGAAGGCCTCAATGAGGGCGGAGGCCAGCAAGGGGGCTGCAATCGCCCCGGTGGCATAGAAAAACATCAAGGCTGCCGACAGCTCCACCCGCTCTTCTGAGGTGGCAAAATCATTGGCGTGCGCGGCTGAGACCGAAAAAATCGGCACCGTGGTCAGGCCAAAGAATGCGGCTGAAACCATGATCGCCAAAGTGCCACCGCCACTTGCGGGCAGGGTCAAAGCGCAGGCGACCATCGACACGCCCGAGAGCCATATCAGCACCCAGCGGCGGTCGAATTTATCCGCAAGCCAGCCCACGGGATATTGCGCAAGCGCGCCGCCCAGAACAAAGGCTGCAAGGAAAAAGGCGATCTGGTCGATCATCAGGCCGACCTCCTGGCCATAGATTGGCCCCACCATCCTGAAGGATGCGCCGCTGAGGGCAGAGACGATGACACCCGCCACCCCAAGGGGCGAACACCGCCACGCCAGACCGGGGCGCAGGCGCGGTGCGGAGGGTATCTTGGGCTGGCTGGCGCGCGTCATCATCAGCGGCAGCAACGTGGCGCAACACAGGATCGCGAGCAGGTTATATGAGATGTAATTTGCGGGCGGCAGCACCGCGATCATCAACTGTGCCGCCAGAGAGGCGCCGGTGTCGGCGATCCGGTAAAGCCCCGAGGTGCGGCCGCGGTTCTCATTGGTGACCTTGGCGTTCAGCCATGCCTCAATCACCGTGTAACAGCCCGCCACACAAAGGCCCGATGCAATCCGCATCGCCGCCCATGCATAGGGGTTATCGGTGAGTGTATGTGCCAAAAGGCCCATCGCCCCAAGCGCGGTGCAGACTGCAAAGGCGCGGGAATGGCCGACGCGGCCCATCAACCGGGGTGCCCACCAGCAGCCGATAAAAAAGCCAAAGAAATGCGCCGAGCCGAGCAAGCCGATCTGGCGGTTGTCAAATCCCATCGCTGCGCCAGAGATCGCATCCAGTGGCCCAACGCCCCCGGTCGAGAGCTGCAGCAGGATGACGGACAAAAAGAGGGCGGCAAATGAGAGGATCGTGCGCATAACAGCGCCGACCATAGGGATTCGTCCCGCCCGTGCAGTCGTATTTTCGACGAAGGGGGGTCGTTTTTTATGTGATGTGGCCAATCCGGCGCGCATTCGCGGCGGATCTGTCCAGCGCGGTGGTATGTAGGCACCGAAGGGCAGGCGCGCATTGGGTGTCGCCAGCCCTATCGTGGTTCAGGGGCGTTGCGATTACCAATGGTAGGGAGATACCCGGCCCTGAGCCGTCGTCCAGCGGTCAAGCCCGCCTTTGAGGCAATGGGCGTTTTGCAGGCCCATGTCCTGAGCGAGCCGGGTGCTCAGTGTCGAACGCCAGCCGTTATCGCAGTAGAAGATGAATATCTTGTCGAGGGTAAAGACCTCTCTTGCGTAGGGGCTTTCCTGATCGAGCCAGAATTCCAGCAACCCGCGCGGGCAGGAATGGGCACCCGGTATCACACCGGTTTTCTCCAGTTCCCGATAGACCCGCACATCAATAAACTCTGCGTTGCCCGTCTCGAGGAATTTCTGCGCATCGTCGACAGAAATGTAGGAAATTACGCTCTCTGCCTCAGCGACGAGGTCGCTACAACTTTTGGTGGAAATGAACGTCATGAGTGCCTCCGGTATCTTGGAAGGGGATGAGGTCAGTATACCACGGCACACAACCTTCCCGCGCAATAAAGCTACCAATTGGTTAATGTCGGGGCGGGCTGAGGGTGACATCGGCTTGCATCATCCCGGTGGCGGGTTAGGGTCCGCGCAGAAGACGATGACAGGAGAGCGCGAGATGAAGAAGAACCGGCTTGGCCGCACAGATATGATGGTGACCGATCTGTGCCTTGGCACCATGACCTATGGCACCCAGACCGACGAGGCGGATGCCCACGCGCAGATCGACATGGCGCTGGATGCGGGGATCAACTTTGTTGACACCGCAGAGATGTATCCGGTGAACCCGATCCGGTTGGAGACCTTGGGGCGCAGCGAAGAGATCATCGGCAGCTGGAATGAAAAAACCGGACGGCGGGGAGAGTATATTCTTGCTACCAAACATTCCGGCGAGGGATCGGTCGCACGCGATGGCGCGCCGATCACGGCCCAGACCATCGGCGCAACGATAGAGGCCTCGCTGAGGCGGCTGAAGACTGACTACATCGATCTCTATCAGTTCCATTGGCCCAACCGTGGCAGCTATATGTTCCGCAAGAACTGGACCTATGATCCGACCGCGTCGCGCTATGACCGCGCGCAGGTGATTGCGGATATGGAAGACTGTCTTGGCGCGCTGCAGGATCAGGTCGACAAGGGCAATATCCGCGCCTTTGGCCTCTCGAATGAGAGCGCATGGGGCACGGCACAATGGCTGCGTCTGGCCGAAGACGGAAAAGGCCCGCGCGTGGCTTCGATCCAGAATGAATACTCCTTGCTGTGCCGTCTCTATGACACCGATCTGGCGGAGCTGAGCCATTACGAGGATGTGGGGCTGTTGTCCTTCTCGCCCTTGGGCGCTGGATATCTGACCGGCAAGTATCAGGGCGGTGCGGTGCCGGAGAAGTCGCGCAAATCGATCAATCCCGAGATGGGGGGACGTCAGTCGGATCGGGTCGAGAGTGCCGTGGCGGCCTATCTGGCGATTGCTGCCGATCACGGTCTTGATCCGGTGCATATGGCGCTGGCGTGGTGCCGGACACGGCCCTTTATGGCCTCCGCAATCTTTGGTGCGACGGATGTGGACCAACTGGCGCATATCCTGGAGGGCGCGGATCTGGAGCTGGCGCCGGAGGTTCTGGCTCAGATCGACCACGCGCATCGCGCCCATGCGATGCCCTATTAAACGACGGGAGGGGGCGCTGCCCCCTCTTGCCCCAAGGGGCAATTCACCCCCGAGATATTTATAAAAAGCTGAAGAGGCTAGTTGGTGCTGTGGCTGGCGTGGCTGTTGGCCTGCATCATCGGGTAGTTTGCAAAAGCGGTCTCTGTTCCGCTCTGCCGGAGTTCACGCGCCGACAGGCCATGGGCGGTGCGGAAGGCGCGGGCGAAGGTGGATTGCGAGGTGAAGCCGGTGGCCACTGCAATCTCCATCAGGGGCAGGTTGGTGTCGGTGACCAGACGGCGGGCCTCGGCCAAGCGCAATTGCAGGTAGTGGTCCTGCGGCGTTGTATTAAGGCGCAGGCGGAACTGTTGTTGCAGGCTGCGGGGGCTGGTGCCCAGAACCTCGGCAATTTCCGCCAGAGGCTTGGGCTCATCCAGCGCCGCTTCCATGATCGCATTGGCCTTGGCGGTGAGGGCATTGTGTTTGTGATGGCCAAGGCGGCTTTGGCTGCGCTGGGGCGAAGAACTGCCATCATAAAGGAACAGGCCTGCCACCCGAGAGGCAAAGCCATGACCGTGACGCGCGCCGATGATATGCAGCATCATCTCGATCGCCGGCGTCGCCCCGCCGGAGGTCATGCGACCCTCAGAGACGGTGAAGCGATCCGTGCGGCAGTGAATGTCGGGGAAGCGGGCGGAGAAGTTCTCCAAATCTTCCCAATGGGTGGTGGCGGCATGGCCGTCCAGCAACCCGGCTTCGGCCAGGAGCCACGGTCCGCCGTCGATCCCGGCAATGGTGGCGCCAGTGCCCGCGATGCGGCGCAGACCCGCAAGCAAGCTTGGGGTGGCATGTCGGGCCAGTTGGAACCCGGCCACCACGATCAACAGATCACAGCCATCCAGCCGCGCCAGCGGTGTGGTGGGCACGGTGAGGCCGGAGGTGAGCATCGGCGCCTCGGCTGTGGCGCTGATATAGTCCCAGTCAAAGGCCGCACGCCCTGCCAGACGGTTGGCGGCACGCATCGGGTCCACCGCTGCGGCAAAAGAGAGCGTGTTACACTCGTCCATCACCAGAACGGCGGTCTTGAGGGGGCGGTTCTCCGGCTGGAGGATGTTTTTTGCGGATTTCATCAACTTCGATTCGCTTCGCGTAAACTCTTGCCGCCAAGGCTGAGCGAGAGTCAGGATCAGCGCAAATCGGAATCCGGGGAGAAGCCTGGGGATAACCCGTGGCACAACCCTGTACATCAGAGGGAAAATCAAAAATGCCGCTTTCCATGAACCGCGAGGTCTTCATCACCTGCGCCGTGACCGGCTCCGGAGGGACGCAGGATCGCAGCCCGCATGTTCCCCGCTCGCCCAAGGAAATCGCCGAAAGTGCCATCGCCGCCGCCAAGGCTGGCGCGGCGATTGTGCACTGCCATGTGCGCGATCCCGAAACCGGTGCGCCCTCGCGTGACCTTGGGCTCTATCGCGAGGTCACCGACCGTATCCGCGACAGCGACACCGATGTGGTGTTGAACCTGACGGCTGGTATGGGCGGTGATATTATTTTTGGCGGGGTGGAGAACCCGCTGCCGGTGAACACGGCGGGCACCGACATGATTGGTGCCAGCGAACGGGTGGCGCATGTGGCGGACTGCCTGCCGGAGATCTGCACGCTGGATTGCGGCACCATGAACTTTGCCGAGGCCGATTACGTCATGACCAACACGCCCGGCATGTTGCAGGCGATGGGCAAGATGATGACAGATCTGGGCGTGAAGCCAGAAATCGAGGCCTTTGACACCGGCCATCTTTGGTACGCCAAGCAGCTGGTGAAGGATGGCATCCTTGAGGCGAACGCGCTGGTGCAGCTCTGCATGGGGGTGCCATGGGGTGCGCCCAATGATCTCAACACCTTTATGGCGATGGTCAACAATGTGCCTGATGATTGGAACTGGTCTGCGTTTTCGCTGGGCCGTGATCAGATGGCCTATGTGGCGGCCTCGGTGCTGGCGGGCGGCAATGTGCGTGTGGGGCTGGAGGACAACCTCTACCTCGACAAGGGCGTGCTGGCGGAGAACTGGCAGCTGGTCGAACGGGCTGGCAACATCATCTCCAACCTTGGTGCGCGGGTGATCACCCCGGCCGAGGTGCGCGAGAAACTGGGGCTGAAGAAACAGGCTCCGGTGGCAAAGTAAATGGGAACTCCCACCGGGGGACAAGCGTTTCGGGTGAGAACCCGAAGCACATGCCCCCGGAGGCCCAGACCATGATCACATCCGCTGTCCGCACCACATTCGCTGTATCGCTTGCTGTTTTGACCGTCTCAACATCGGCGCAGGCAGGGGGCTATCGCGACACGGATGTCCCGCTGACAGTGCAGGAGGATCTGGACCTCTCGCGCTACCTTGGCAAATGGTATGAAGTCGCACGCTTTCCCAACAATTTTGAGATGGGGTGCGAGGGTGTCACCGCAGAATATAGCGCACTCCCCGAAGATCGTATCAAGGTGGTGAACAGCTGCCACAAAGGGGGGCTGAACGGTCCGATTGATACCGCCGAAGGCGTGGCGCGCGTCACAGGGCCGGGCATGCTGGAGGTGAATTTCGTCCCATGGCTGCGGATCTTGCCGTTTACCTGGGGGGATTATTGGGTGCTCAACGTGGACGCAGAATATGAGGTCGCGGTGATCGGCACCCCAAAGGGCAAGCATGGCTGGATCTTGGCCCGCACGCCCGAAATCAGCGCAGAGCAACTGACCGAGGCGAAATCGGTCCTGCGCGACAATGGATATGACATCGGGGCCTTGGAAATGGTGCCCCAGAACTGAGGACAACGGGATATGACAAAAACGGCGGCGGTACTGGGCGGCGGAGTGATAGGCGGCGGCTGGGCCGCGCGGTTTCTGCTCAATGGTTGGGATGTGCGGGTGTTTGACCCAGACCCAGAGGCGGAGCGCAAGATCAGCGACGTTCTGGCCAACGCGCGCCGTAGCCTGCCGGGGCTGGGGAATGTGGCCTTGCCGCCAGAAGGTGCGCTGACGTTTCACGCCACAATCGAGGCGGCCGTGCAAGGGGTCGACTGGGTGCAGGAAAGCGTGCCAGAGCGGCTCGACCTGAAGCAAAAGGTTTACGGCGAATTGCAGGCGCATGTGCCGCGGGGTGCGGTGATCGGCTCATCGACCTCGGGCTATAAACCCTCGCAACTGCAGGACGGGTTCACAAACGCCGCGCAGATCGTGGTCGCGCATCCGTTCAACCCGGTCTACCTGATGCCGCTGGTGGAGGTGGTCACCACCGATGTGAACACGCCCGAGGTGATCGCCAAGGCCAAGGAGATCATCAGCGCGATTGGCATGTATCCCCTGCATCTCAAAAAAGAGATCGATGCCCATGTGGCGGATCGCCTGCTGGAGGCGGTCTGGCGCGAGGCGCTGTGGCTTGTGAAGGATGGCATCGCCACCACCGAAGAGCTCGACAATGCGATCCGCTATGGCTTTGGTATCCGTTGGGCGCAGATGGGTCTGTTTGAAACCTATCGTATCGCGGGCGGTGAAGCGGGGATGAAGCACTTCCTCGCGCAGTTTGGGCCGTGCCTCAGCTGGCCGTGGACCAAGCTGATGGATGTGCCGGAATATAATGACGCGCTGGTTGATCTGATTGCGGGGCAGTCCGATGCGCAATCCGGGCAGCATTCCATTCGCGAGCTGGAGCGTATTCGCGACGACAACCTTGTTGGGATGATGCGGGCGCTGGGCGCAAATGACTGGGGCGCAGGGGCGCTTCAGAACGCGCATGATGCGGCGCGCATGTCCGAGGCGGGTCTTGCACGCAGTCTCGATGAGGTTGCGGATATCAGCCAGCCGATCCTCACCCAGAGCCGCGTGGTGCCGCTCGACTGGACCGATTACAACGGACATATGACCGAGAGCCGCTATCTGGATGCCTTTGCGCAATCCACCGACCGGCTGATGGAGATCATCGGCTGTGATGCCGAGTATATCGCCTCTGGCGGCAGCTATTTCACCGCCGAGACCCATATTCGCCACATCGACGAGGTTCACGCGGGCGACCCCATTCAGGTCAAGACGCGGGTCATTATGGGCGCTGGCAAAAAAATGCACCTCTGGCACGAGATGTACGAGGGGGAGCGTCTGTTGGCGACGGCGGAGCATATGCTGTTGCATGTGGACCTGAAAACCCGCCGCTCCGCCCCACCTGCCGCGCAGATCGAGGCCAATCTGACACGGATTGCTGAGGCCCATGCCGCTTTGCCTGCCCCCGAAGGTCTGGGCCGCGCCATTGGGGCACCGCGCTAATTCAGGCGTTGTGCTGGGGCGATGCATATCGTGATCAGGTCAATGCATGTGCACACTCACCTGCGACAACGAAATCAGGGTTCGGGCCAAAGGCCCGGACCGCGCCCGAGCCTTCCCCGGGGTGGTCCTGCCGGGTTAGATGGATCACTGCCCGATCTGCGCCCTGAATGCGCCGACGCGTCGGGGCATTTGTCGGGCAGTGATATCGGCCTCGCGCACCAGCCGGTCAAAATGGCCAGTATAGGTCTCCACCCGTTCACGGTCGCGAAACGCCATGTAGTGGCTGCCCGCGTAAAACACACATAAGAGCGGGCCAAAAATCGTCAGCGGCGAGGAGTACAGCCGTTTGGCATCGTAGAGATAGATCCGCAACCGCGGGTAAAGCTGCGTTGTCAGCCGTTCCAGATGCTCCAGCTGTTCTATTCTGATCTCGGCGGATAGCCCTTCGTAGTAGCCTACGCCTTTGGCAAAACTGTCGATCTCGTAGATTGGCATCGCGATCTCATAATCCGACCCTGCCTGCCGCATCCATCCCAGCCGGTCCTCGGATGCCCCGATGGCCTGATCGGCAGTGCGCCCCAAATGTGGCGCATATTCCCATTCCAGCACCGCGCGGGTTTTTAGCATATCCGGCAGGGTCGCAGGCACATGGCGGATTTTGTACCCCGCTGCCTCGCGGTGCCATTCATAGATGCGTTCATCCACCAGCGCGCGGGGCGCTTCGGTCATGGCAATCGAGGACGCCAGCAGTTCCGCCGCGCTTTCTGGCCGATCCGACAGGCTGAGCAGCCAGTCCGCCGACACGCCGAGCGCCGTTGCACAGGCCCCAACCACATGCGCATTGGGCAAACGCGCGCCCTCATCGGTCAGGAGCTGCGAGATTGTGGACCGATCCACGCCAGTGGCGCGCGCCAGCGCGCTCTGGCTCAGGCCGCTGTCGCGCAGCGCGCGGTTCAGGCGGTCGCGGAACTGCGTCGCACGCAGGCGCTTGTCGATATTTTCCCTCATGCGGTGGCAAATATCACATCTGATGAGTTTTGTTAATCACATACAGAATTTCGCACAGCCTGCGGATCGCCTAGCCTGAATGCATATCAAACATCGGAGGACTTATGGAAACGCGCGGGCGCTCCCTCGTGAAGGCTGTTGTGTGGAATGTGATCGGGCTGATCTCAATGACCGTGGTGGGTTTTGTCGCCACCGGGTCATTCAGCGCAGGGGGCCTGATGGCCGGGATCAACACCGCGCTGGGGTTCACAACCTATCTGATTTACGAGCGCGTTTGGGCTGGCATCCGCTGGGGGCGGCACCATGCATGACATGAGCGCCATAGATCTGGACGACCAGACGGTTGCCCTGCCACCGATTGCACCGGACCTCGATCCGGCAACGGCGGAGGCCAAGGCGGCGCTGCCACAGCACCCGGAATGGGGGACCTTCCTGCTGATCGTGGTCTGCTATCTCCTCTGGGCCGGGGCGGTTTTTGGGCTGGCGCAGATCTCACAAACCTTGGCTGTGGTGGGGGCAGGGCTGATGGTGGCGCTGCATTCCTCGCTCTGTCATGAGGTGCTGCATGGCCACCCATTTCGCAGCCGGTCCCTGAACGAGGCGCTGGTGTTCCTGCCGCTCAATCTCTGTGTGCCCTATGGCCGTTTTCGCGACACGCATCTGGAGCATCACCGGGACGAAAACCTGACCGATCCATATGATGATCCGGAGAGCAACTTTCAGGATCCCCGGATCTGGGCAAGCCTGCCGAAGTGGCGGCAAAACCTCTTGCGGGTGAACAATACGCTTTTGGGGCGGATCCTGTTGGGGCCGCTGATCGGGCAGGTGTGTTTTATGAAGACCGACTGGCACCTTGCGCGGGACGGCGTGCCGGGCATCAAGCGGGACTGGGCCTTGCATGGGATTGGAACGGCGCTCGTGTTGTGGCTCGTCAGTCTTTCCGCGATGTCCTTGCTGGCCTATCTTGGGGCGGCCTATATGGGGCTCGCGCTGCTCAAGATCCGCACCTATCTGGAACATCGCGCCCACGCAGATATGCATGGCCGGACCGCGATCGTCGAAGGGCGGGGCGTATTGGGCGCAGTGCTGGGATTTCTGTTCCTGAACAACAATCTCCATATTGTGCATCATCTCTATCCCGGCGTACCGTGGCACCAGCTACCGCGCCTTTATCATGAGCATCGCAGCAGATTTCAGCAGAGAAACGACGGCTATGTGCTGCCAAGCTACGCCAGCGTGTTTCGCCAGTTTGCCTTCCGCGCCAAAGATCCGGTGCCACATCCGCTCTGGAAATCCTCTGAGTAAAGGCGCATAAGGGCGGTATGCGATAGTATACTGTAAAGGTTGCCCGATGCCTCTCTGGATTCCCGTTACCCTCGCTGCGGCCAGTTTTCAGACCGTGCGCTTTATGCTGCAAAAGGTGCTGAGCAGCGTGACCCTGAGCGCGGCAGGCGCGACGTTTTCGCGTTTCGTCTATTCCGCGCCACTGATCCTGTTGCTGCTCTGGGCCTATGTGGCGGCCACTGGGGCTGAATTACCAGCGCTGAGCGCGCAGTTCTGGGGCTTTGCTATCATCGGAGGCCTGTCGCAAATTCTCGCCACGGTCTGCGTCGTGGCGCTCTTTAAGGAGCGCAATTTTGCGGTGGGCATAACCTTTAAGAAAACCGAGGTGATCCAGACGGCCATCGTCGGGCTGGTGGTTCTGGGCGATGAGGTCTCGCCACTTGGTTGGCTGGCGATCCTGATCGGATTGGCGGCGGTGCTGGTGCTCTCAAAAACCAAGGACGGACCCAAGGGGATCTGGCGGCAACTTACCGGACGCGCGCCGCTCCTCGGGCTTGGATCGGGGGTGCTTTTTGCCTTTTCCGCGGTAAGTTACCGTGGCGCATCATTGCAATTGCTCGAGCCGGACGCGGTGCTGCGTGCGGCGGTGACGCTGGGCGTGGTGGTCTGTTTGCAGACCGCGATGATGCTGGTCTGGCTGGCGCTGCGCGATCCGGGCCAGATCGCCCGCGTTTGGGCCGCGCGCCGGGTGGCGGTCTGGGTGGGGCTGACCAGCATGGGCGGGTCGTTTTGCTGGTTTCTTGCCTTCACCTTGCAAAATGCAGCCTACGTCAAAGCGCTGGGGCAGGTGGAGTTGCTATTGTCGCTGCTCGCGTCGCTGGTGTTCTTCAAAGAAGACGTCACCCGCCGCGAGATCATCGGCATGGCACTCTTGGTGCTGTCGATCCTTGCCCTGATCCTCGCTCTTTGAAGTTGAGGGTCTGATTCAAATCACCTCAGCGAGACACGTTAGGGTCGGGGAGGCTCCCGCCCGTCGCTGCAGTCTTCCCTATCGGGAAGCACAGCGCTCCCGTTGGGCCGGGCACCGCGCGTGCCGCGCGGTGCCGCAGCCTGCCCCTTAGGGCAGGCTGCCGGGCCCAAGACCGACTGGCGGTGACCCTTTGATAAAAGGGGCGCAGCCGAGGGCGCGGGAGCCCCCCTCTCATCTGCGGGTTCAACGCCGCGCTTAGTCTGCCCGTGACATTGGACGGCCGTGCAAGCGCAAGAACAGGCTCTCTTCGTCGTCATTGCGGAAAAAGGGTGTGCTGTCCGGCGGGGTCTCGCTGCGCAGATTGGCGGTGACCTCTGCCAGCACCACTTCGGTGATGAAGGGCAGATCAAAGCTGCGCACCTGACTGAGCGGAATCCACTGCAGATGCGACAGCTCGTCCGAAGCGCGGGAAAAATCATCGAGATCACCCACCAGCGCTTCGGCCTCCACCAGAAAGAACCGGGCATCAAACCGGCGCGGGCGTCCGGGCGGGGTGAGGGCGCGAAACACAAATGTCAGCGCCGAGGCATCGGGCAGGTGACCCGTCGCGGCAAAGCTCTGCCAATCATCAGGCACCGCGTCATCCCATGTCCCGCGCTGGCCAAGGATCAGGCCGGTTTCCTCCCACAACTCACGCGCGGCTGCCACACAAAGTGCGCGCCACACATCCGCACCACCATCCGCCTGCAGGCGGCCCCGGCAGGGTTCGGCAATGTCACCGCCCAAGGCGATCTTGCGGTCGCCTGCATCCATCGCGCCACCGGGGAAGACGAATTTGTTGGGCATAAAGGCCGCCTTGGCACCGCGCTGCCCCATCAGCACCCTTGGGTCATCGCTGTCACCGTCGCGCACCACGATCACCGTGGCAGCATTGCGAATCGCGGTCTTGTCGACCTGTGCTTCGCGTTCACCAATCTGTGTCATCGCTGCGGCCTCCGAAATGAACAAAACGGCCCGCAATCTGCGAGCCGTCCTCAGTGTCACGTCTTTAACATGGAAAGGAAAGAGGCAGGATCAGGCCGCCGAAATCTTTTGCTCTGACGTTTTGTCAAACCCATGCATCCGGCGTGCCCATTGATAGGCGACCACCACACCTTTGAGATGCGGCAGCAGATAAAGCGACGCCGCCAGACAGCCGGTCGAGAACACAGATGCCATGACCCAGGGCGAGGGACGCCACTCAAACGCCATATAGTGCATCAAGGGCGCCATCAGGTGCCCCACGATCAGAATCGTCAGATAGGCCGGTCCGTCATCGGCGCGGTGGTGGTGGAATTCTTCACCGCAGTTGGAGCAGCTGTCATTCACTTTCAGGTAGCTGTGCAGCAGCTTGCCTTCGCCGCATTTGGGGCATCGCCCGCGCCAGCCCTTCCACAGGGCAGGTTTGGTGGGGCGGTCTTCATGGATCGGAGCCTTCTGCGGGGTGAGGCCTTGCGTGTCTGTCATCTGATACTCCGTGACCTATGCGCGCCGTGTGATTTAATCTGAATGGCAATGGTCGTCTTAATTTCAATATTAGCCCGAAATATGCAAATCACAGATTTATTTCGCTGTGACCGGGTGACGCGGGTGTGGAGAAATTGACTAAAAACCCTTTTCCGAAAGGGACATAGAAAAAATCCACAAATATGCGACGGAATGCGGGGACCGGGCCGTTTTACTCATACATCGGGCAGCATGGTGCTGCTGAGGCTCAATAAAGGAACGATGTTATGAAGAAACAGATCCTGATTGCTACCCTTCTTTCGCTGACCACTGCCGCGGCAGGAACGCAGGTATTGGCAAAGCAAGGGGCCGGGCCGCGGCACGAAAAGCCGACATTCGAACAGCTGGACGCCAACGGCGATGGCGCATTGACACGTGACGAGCTTGAAGCGCGCGGGCAAGAGCGGTTTGCCAAAGCTGACCAAAATGGAGATGGCGTGCTGAGCGCGGATGAGCTTAACGCCCGGGCGCAGGAACGCGCTGCAAAACGCACCGCTGCCATGATCGAGCGGTTTGACAAGGATGGCGATGGCGCATTGAGCGCAGAAGAAATGCCCAGCCGCCGCGGCCCGTTCAATTTGCTGGAAAAGGCAGATACCGATGGCAATGGCTCGATTTCCAAGGCGGAATTCGATACCGCTCAGGCTATCATTGAAGCGGTGACAAAACGTCAGCATCATCGCGGCGGGCCGGATAAACCCCGTCATGGCCAAGGTCACGGCGAGGCATCGGAGTAAATCATATCCGAACGACACAGTGCATATGCGTGCCACAAAACCGGTGCTCCCGCCAAAGGGGGGAGCATCGATGACCGAAGCGGGCCAGCGACTGCAGGCGCGACAGGTGGCGTCTCGGTCCGATCCCGAGGCCAGCGATGAGGCGTTGCTGGTCCGCTTTGGCAATGGCGATCCATCCGTGGCGGCCGAACTCACCCGGAGGCTCGCTCCACGGGTGCTGTCGCTGGCGACTCGGGTGCTGGGGAGCCGGGCCGAGGCGGAGGATGTGACCCAGGAGGCCATGATCCGGCTGTGGAAGATCGCGCCCGACTGGCGTTCGGGCGAGGCGCGGGTGACCACTTGGCTCTACCGTGTGGGGATGAACCTCTGTATCGACCACAAGCGCAAGGCGCGCGGCGGTCATGTGGATCTGGATGCCATCCCCGAACCGCCAGACCCGGCGGCAGGGGCGGCGGAGGCCCTGCAGGAGGGCGCGCGGCGTGATGCGTTGCAAGAGGCTCTCATGACCTTGCCGGAGCGGCAGCGTCAGGCGGTGGTGCTGCGCCACATCGAGGAACTGACAAACCCGGAAATCGCCGGGATCATGGACATCAGCGTGGAGGCCGTGGAAAGCCTGACCGCGCGAGGCAAACGGACCCTCGCCAAAGCACTGGCCGGGCGTCGCGAGGAATTGGGGTATCAAGATGGCTGATCATCACAACCAGCGGGATGGGTTCGACGATCTCGATGCGCTCTTTGCAGAGGCGCGCGCGACCCGTCCCGAGGTGCCGGATCGGCTGATGCAGGCGATCCTTGCCGATGCTGCAACCGAGCAGGCGCAATGGCAGCCTGAGAGTGCGCCCGAGCGTGCCAGCCGGGGGCCGATTGCATTGCTAGTTGCCGCGCTTGGGGGCTGGCCTGCGGTCGGCGGTCTGGTCGCCGCAAGCTGCACCGGGTTGTGGTTTGGCATCAATGCGCCGGACCTGATGCTTGATGCACCGGGGTTGCAGGCGCTGGCGATGACAGGCAGCGAGACCTCTGACTATGAGGTTTACGAAACTTTTGATCTGGCCACGGTACTGGCTGAGGACTTGCAATGACACAGACACCTGAACCCAAACGCGCGTCGCGGATGCCCCGCTGGATGAAGGCGGTGTTTGCGCTGTCCCTTGCGGGGAACCTCGCCGTGGTTGGCATCATGGCAGGGGCGGCCCTGCGCGAGGATGGCCCCGGTCATCGCCGCCACAAAGCGCCGCCACCGCCTGCGGCTGCGGATGCCATCGGGGCGGTGATGTATCGCAGCTTTGACCGCGATGAGCGCCGCGCCCTGCGCGACATGGCCGGCGGCAAGCATGGTGATATTGTTGAGCGTCGGCTTGCCGAATTGAACGATCTGCTAGAGGTGATCCAGAGCGATCCGCTGGATGTGGACACCCTGCGCGCCCGGATTGAGGCGCAAACACGCGCGGCGCAGGCGTTTCGCAAGACCATGCATGAGGTCTGGATTGCTGAGCTGCAAAAGATGACACCCGAGGAGCGCGCCGCCTTTGCCGAGAAGGTCAAGGAACATGTGGCCCGCTTCCGCAAACCCCGCAGCGAACGCGAGAGAGGCGAGGCCCCGCGCAACTAATTGCGGGCAGTTTGCTTTGGGCGTTATCTAGGGGGCGTTTGAGCGGATCAGGCCGCCGCGCTTTGCGGCAGGCCTTTGATCACGGCCTGATTGCGCCCGGCGTTCTTGGCCTCATAAAGGGCGCGGTCAGCGGCAGAAAACAGCTCCTCTGAGGACAGTTGACGCTCGCCCTGACCCCCGAGAATTGCGCCGATACTGATCGTCACATCCAGCGGCGCGGCGCAGCCTTTGACGACAAAGGGCGCGGTGTTGATCGCGCGACACAGCCGGTTGGCCATGGTGGTGACCTCATCGCGGCGCAGGTTCGGCAGCACCAGCATAAATTCCTCACCGCCGATGCGGGCCAACAGATCGCAGCCACGCAGCTCGGCCTGCAAGCGACGGGCCGCTTCGATGAGCACCGCATCACCGACCGGATGGCCATGCGCGTCGTTGATATGTTTGAAGTGGTCCAGATCCGCGACCATCACCGCAAAATTCGACCCCGCGCATTGGGCGTCCTGTGTCACCTGCTCAAGGAACGGGCGGGCGTAGCGGCGGTTATAAAGCCCGGTCATCGGGTCGCGCATCGCCGCGCGGTAGCCATCGCGCAGGTTGTTGCGGATCATCTCGGCGCGGTGCTGGTGTTGCAACTGAGTGTTGATGCGCAGCGCCAGCTCATCCACCTGAAAACCGCAGTGCAATACATCATGCGCGCCACGGTCCAGCGCTTCGGCGGCGATGCTAGCATCGGCGGGATTAGGCACTGCAATCACCACGCTGTCGCGGGTGCTGATGCGAGCGCGCAGATCGGCCAGCAAGCGCAGCGCCATGCCTGCGGATTGCTCATTGAGTTCGATCACGATCACATCCGGCACCGGCGTGCGCATGAGATCCTGAATGGCGTCCACATTATAGGCACGCAGGCTGTAGCCAACGCTGGCCCCCAGCCGCGCCTTCCATTTATGGGCGGTTTGCAGGTCATGGCAGACCAGCGCGACACTGGCGTCGGGCTGACTGATTTGCCCGCCAGCGGCGTCTTTAGGCGCCATAACAAAGGCGGCAACCCCGTCTTCGCGCAGGTGCAAATCGTCCTCTTGCATGCGCATGCGCAACAGGCTGCGGATGCGGGCCTGCAGGATCATATCGTCCACCGGCTGCGGCAGAACCTCGTCGATGCCAGCCGACAAGGCCATGATCCGTGTGCCGCGATCATTGTTTGCGCTGAGCGCGATCACCGGCACCCCGGTGCCATGCTGCATCCGGTCAAGCGCGCGCTTTACATCGGCGGCGTCGCCATCAGGCAGGCTCATGGCAGTGAGAACCAGATCGGGACGGTTGTCCTTCATCAACGCCATCGCAGCCGACAGGCTGTCTGCCTGCAGCACCTGAAAACAGGCGGCAGTCAGTTGCACCTTTAAAACGATGCGATTGGTGGATACCCCATCTATGACCAGGATCGTGCCTTGCACGTTAAAACACCTTCAGTTCCGGCTTTTGCTTGCGATTGAGTGTTGATGAGACTGGTTAACAAACCCTTTCGGGGTTAGTGCAAATTGACGTAAAAGTGTCGACAAGGGGGCTGATATGCAATTTTCCGCCGATCACGCCGAGGTTCTGGGCTTAAAGGCGCTGAGTTGGCTGGCCAGCAGCGATGAACTGTTGCCAGTGTTTCTGGGATCAAGCGGTGCATCGATCTCGGATCTGCGGGATCGGGTCAATGATCCGGAGTTTTTGGGCGCGGTGCTCGACTTTCTCTTGATGGATGATTCTTGGGTCGTGGCCTTTTGCGACAACGAGGGCGTGGCCTATGCCTCGCTCGTTCAGGCGCGCGCGATGCTGCCCGGGGGTGATCAGGTCCATTGGACGTGATAACCGCACTGACAACAGATACTTCGACCAAGGATGTCCCATGACCCTCTCTGCGCTTCTGTTTGACAAGGATGGTACGCTTTTTGACTTTGCCCGCACATGGAATGGCTGGTCGATGGCGATGCTTACGGAACTCGCTGCGGGGGATCAGGCGCGCCTTGCGGCGATGGCCGATGCGGTGCGGTATGATCTGAGTGCAGCGGCGTTTCGCCCAGACAGTGTGGTGATCGCGGGCACTAATGAAGAGGTGGCCGAGGCCCTGCTGCCGCATCTCCCGCACATGACACTGAGCGATCTGGAGCAATTCCTGATCCGCACGGCGGGTGAGGCAGAATTGGCGCAGGCGGTGCCGCTCGCCCCTTATCTCAGCGCGCTGCGCGACATGGGGCTGAAGCTTGGGGTGATGACCAATGACGGGGCGCATTCGGCCCAGCGGCATCTGACGCGTTCAGGGGTCTATGATCTCTTTGATATGGTGATCGGGGCCGACAGCGGCTTTGGTGCGAAGCCCGATCCAGACCCGCTGCTGGCCTTTTGCTCAAACATGGGTGTTGCGCCCGAGGCAACCGCGATGGTCGGCGACAGCCGCCACGATCTGATCGCCGGACGCGCGGCAGGCATGCGCACCATTGGCGTGTTGACGGGTATGGCCCGCGCTGAGGATCTGGCGGATCTGGCCGACGTGGTACTGCCAGACATTGGCCATATCCCCGCGTGGCTGGCGCGCGCATAAGCGGCAGGGCATTTTCGCGGCATCAGGCTGGTCAAAAACGACATGCTGTGTCGGTAATGGACAGGTGTGTCTGGTGCCTTCCGTCCCAATCTGGACCGGAAAACGATCCGTCGCAGGAGAGGGGACCCCATGTCGCAGACACAAGCGCGCAGACGCCGGGGCGGTGGCAGGGCAGGCGCAGCCGCCCGACGCGGAACCGCCACATTGGAGCAGATGCCGTGGAAGCCTCCGACCAATATTGATCGCCCGGTTGAACCGCTCACCGAGGAGGGCATTGCCGCGATCCACGATGGCGCCATGCGTATTCTTGAGGAAATCGGCGTCCAATTCCTCAATGACGAGGCGCTGGAGATCTTTAAAGAGGCGGGCGTTAAGGTCGACGGCGAACTGGTCCGCATGGACCGCGATTTTGTGATGGAAATGGTGGGCAAAGCGCCGTCGGAGTTCACTCTGACACCGCGCAACCCAGATCGCCCCATCCGGATCGGCGGCAATTCCATGGTCTTTGGCAATGTGTCGTCGCCGCCCAACTATTGGGATATGGACCTGAACAAAAAGGTCCCCGGCACCCGCGAACATTGCCAAAACCTGCTGAAACTGACCCAGTATTTTAACTGCATCCACTTCGCCGGTGGCTATCCGGTAGAACCCGTGGATCTGCATGCATCGATCCGGCACCTTGATGTGCTATATGACAAGCTCACCCTTACCGATAAGGTGATGCACGCCTATTCGCTCGGCAAAGAGCGGGTCGAGGATGTGATGGAGATGGTGCGGATCGCAGGTGGCCTGAGCCATGCGGAGTTTGACGCCACACCGCATATGTACACCAACATCAACTCCACCTCGCCGCTCAAACATGATGAGCCCATGATTGATGGCTCGTTGCGGCTGGTGCGGCGCGGCCAGCCGGTGATCGTCTCTCCCTTCACGCTGGCCGGTGCAATGGCACCGGTGACGATGGCGGGTGCGGTGGCGCAATCGCTGGCAGAGGCACTCTGCGCGATTGCCCTGTTCCAATATGTCCGCCCCGGCGCCCCCTGCGCGATCGGGACGTTTACCTCCAATGTTGATATGAAATCCGGCGCGCCTGCTTTTGGCACTCCTGAATATATGCGCGCGACTCAAATGACCGGGCAGATGGCACGATTCTACGGCCTGCCGCTGCGCTCGTCGGGGGTCTGCGCGGCCAATGTGCCGGATGGGCAAGCGATGTGGGAGACATCCAATTCGCTCTGGGCGGCGGTGCAGTCGGGGACCAATATGGTTTACCATGCTGCAGGCTGGCTGGAGGGGGGGCTGATTGCCTCGCCTGAGAAGTTCATCATGGACTGCGAAGTCCTGCAGATGATCCAGCGTTACATGGACCCGGTGGTCAATGCGACAGGCCCCGAGGAGATTGCGCTGGATGCGATCCGGGAGGTTGGCAACGACGGTCACTTCTTTGGCATTCAGCACACGCAGGACCGCTACGCCACCGCCTTTTACCAACCGTTTCTCAGCGACTGGCACAACTATGAGGCGTGGGAAGCTGCGGGTGGCACATGGACGGCCGAGCGCGCAAACGGGCTCTTCAAGCAGATCATCAATGAATTTGAGGCCCCTGCGCTGGATGAGGGCATCCGCGAAGAGCTGCAGGCCTTTGTTGCCCGTCGCAAGGAAGAGGGTGGCGCGCCCACAGATTTTTAACCATTGTTACCATTTGGACGCGGCATGGGCAATTTTACGCGCTTATGTGCGATCTATGTTCAGTATTCGGTTGGAGCAGCCCCGCGCCTTGCGGTATGGTCCGCCCCGATACGATTGAGTGGGGTAGGGCTTTCATAAGTTCAGAGCTTTGGATTATTGAAATCCGCAGGCAACGTAACTGAACGCAACGCAGCAAGTAGACACTACAAGTCTTGGTGGTATTCTTTGGCCGTGGGAAATGTCCCTCAGGCTTTTGTTTTGCATGGGCGACATGCATGATTTCGGAGCCGTTTCACATGATTTTGTGACATCCGGCTTCGGGTTGGACGCAGATATTTGGGCTTTCTTAAGTATGTCAGCTTAAGAAGGGGCAGAGGTGAAATAGGGAAACGACCGTATGCACGGTTTGATCAACAGGGCTGTTCAGGCTTTTGTCATTACCACCTATGGTGACAAGCGTTGGATGGAAATTATGGATGAGAGCGGCCTCGGGTTTACCGAGTTCGAAGCAATGCTTGTCTACCCCGAAGATCAATCCACCCGTATGCTGCGCGCGGTCGAAACCAAGCTGGAGCGACCTCTGGATGAAATCCTCGAGGATGTGGGCACGTTTCTGGTGTCCAATCCGCAGGTCGAGGCCCTGCGCCGGCTGTTGCGCTTTGGCGGCGTGAATTACGTGGATTTCCTGCATTCCCTCGATGATCTTCCGGACCGTGCGCGCCTCGCGGTTTCTGATTTGCATTTGCCGGGGCTGGAATTGATCGAACAGGCTCCCGGACAGTTTCAACTGCTTTGCCAACCCGGGGTGCTGGGCTATGCGCAGGTGATGACCGGCGTGCTGCGGGCGATGGCCGATGATTACGGCGCGCTGGTGATTCTCGACATCACGGGCAAGCAGGACGGATCGGATGTGATTTCAATCACCCTCGTTGAAAGCGAATTCAGCGAAGGGCGAGCCTTTGAATTGGGGGCGCATACATTATGATGAGCTTCGATCAACTGACGGGCCTCGCCGATCAACTGTGCCCGATGCATGTGATTATTGATGCAGAGGGTCTGGTGGTGAGCCACGGCCCAACGCTGAACAAGATTCGCGGCGACGAAAGCTGGGTCGGAAAACCGTTCCTTGAGGTATTGGACCTACAGCGTCCCCGCTCGGTCAAACAGGTCTCAGACCTGATGCAAACCGCAGGCAGCAAGCTGCATTTCCAACTGAACGAGGCGCCGCACACACGGATGAAAGGGGTCTTGGTGCCCCTGCCCGAAGGACAGGGCGCGTTCATCAACCTATCTTTCGGGATTTCGGTTCTGGATGCGGTGCGCGATTTCAATCTGACCAGTCAGGATTTCTCGCCCACCGACCTCACGATTGAGATGCTCTATCTGGTTGAGGCGAAATCGGCCGCGATGGAGGCTTCGCGCCAGCTGAACCTGCGTCTGCAAGGGGCCAAGATCGCAGCCGAAGAGCAGGCCTTTACAGATACGCTCACCGGGCTGAAGAACCGCCGCGCCATGGATCATGTGCTCAATCGCCTGATCAGCGGGGGGCGGGATTTTGCGCTGATGAATGTCGATCTCGACTTCTTCAAATCCGTAAATGACACCTACGGCCATGCCGCCGGGGATGCGGTTTTGCAGCGTGTGGCTGCAATCATGGTCGAATGCACCCGCAAATCTGACACCGTCGCCCGCATCGGCGGAGACGAGTTTGTGCTGGTGTTCGAGGGGCTTATGGACCGCAACCGGCTCAACGATCTTGCCTGTCGCTTGATTGCGCGCCTGGAAGAGCCGATCATGTACGGTGCCGATGAATGCCGGATCTCCGCGTCTGCGGGCACGACGCTCTCGACGGATGTGGTTCAGCCGCTGCCAGCAACGCTGCTGCATCAGGCCGACATCGCGCTTTATGCCTCCAAGCGGGCGGGTAAAGCGCAGCATATGTTCTACACCCCGCGTCTTGAGGACGAGATGGAGATGGAACTGATCGAACAAGACAGCAAATCCGCCTGACGACGTCTCGCACTTGCCACCGCCGCTGTCATGGGGCTGGCAATCTCGCCAATCCCCACGTTTGATGCTTGAAGGCGAACACCAATAAAACGCGTATATTGAGCTGTTAAAACAGACAGGCTTCCGAAGCGGCGAGTCTGATAATTGGTCTGCCTGAATTGATCATTATTGGAACTTCTGGCTGGGCTTATTTTGGTTTAGCCAAAAATAAAGCCATTATGGAGCACAGCCATGTCCAGCCAACGCCCGTCCCCCGCGCTCACACAGGTCTTGCCCAGCGTCTGCCCGTTGGATTGCCCCGACACGTGTAGCCTCAGCGTTGAGGTCACGGGCGATCAGATCACCTCGGTGCGCGGCTCTGACGCCAATCCGTTTACCGCCGGAGTGGTCTGTAACAAGGTCACGCGCGCCTATCCCGATTTTGTCCACGGCCCTGCGCGGCTGACCCATCCTTTGCGGCGGGTTGGCCCGCGCGGGTCTGATCAGTTTGAGCGGATCAGCTGGGATGCGGCGCTGGATCTGGTGGTGGCGGGCTTTCGCGCGGCGATCGACGCCCATGGCGCGCAATCCATCCTGCCGCTGAACTATGCCGGCCCGCATGGCGAACTCGCGGGCGGCTCGCTGGATCGGCGGTTCTTCTACCGCCTCGGGGCCACCCGGATGAACCGGGGCCCGCTCTGCGGTGGGGTGCGCGGCCTCGCCTACGAGAGCCTTTATGGCAACGCGCCCGGCATGCCGCCCGAGCAGGCGCAGCACGCGGATCTGATCGTGGTCTGGGGCAACAATGTTACCGTCTCTAACCTGCATCTGACTCGTGTGGTGAAGGCGGCGCGAGCCAAGGGCGCGCGGCTAGTGGTGATCGACCCCAAGCGCATCAAGATCGCGCAGCAGGCTGACCTTTATCTTCAGGTCAAACCGGGCACCGATGTGGTGCTGGCCCATGCACTCGCCGCAGAGCTGGAGCGGCGCGGGGCCTTTGATGCGGAGTTTATCGCGCAGTGGGTGCATGGTGCTGAGGATTATATGGACGAGGCGCGCAGATACTCCATTGAAGACGCAGCGGAAATCTGCGGTCTTGCGCCGCGCGACATCCTGCAACTGGCCGACTGGATGCAGGCGGCAGAGCGGCTCGCGACCTCCACCGGCAACGGGATGGAGCGTGGCCGCTCCGGCGGGTCCGGCCTGCGTGCGGCCATGGCGCTTAATGCGCTACTGGGGCAGCACGGGCGGCTGGGGGCCGGGGTGGTGGCCAAATCCGGTCTCGCCTCGCCCAAGACCCGGGCACGGCTGCAAGGCGATCACCTGATCGACCCGGATACACGGGTTGTGAACATCCTCGACGTGGCGCGGCTGATGTTGGACCGGGACCAGCCCACGCCGATCAATGCGGTGATGATCTACAACCACAACCCCGTGGCCACCCATCCGGATCAGGCCCGCATGATTGCGGCGCTCAGCCAGCCGGAGATGTTCACCGTCGGCTGCGACGTGGTGATGACCGACAGCATGGCCTATTGCGACGTGATCCTGCCTGCGGCCACCCATTTTGAACATGACGAGATCTTTGCCGCCTATGGTCAGAACTACGTGCAACGCGCCGAGCCGGTGATCGCGCCGGTGGGGGAGAGCCTGCCCAATACGGAAATCTTCCGCCGTTTGGCGGCGCGCTTTGGCTATACCGAGGCCGCCCATCAGGCCTCGGACGTGCAGCTGATGGATGACGCCATGGATGCCAGCCATCCGCAGTTCGAGGGTCGTCTACCCAGCCAGATGCCCACTGACCGGGCGCTGGAAATGCAAAACAGCGACGGTGCGGCGCTGATCCTGTGCGATACGGTGACGCCGGACACGGAAACCGGCCGGATTGAACTCCTCAGCGCCGCGCTGGAGGCGGAAACCGGCTTTGGCGTGCCGCGCTTTGACCCGGTGCCGCAGGATCTGCCCTTGGTGCTGATTACGCCCAGCTCCGACAAACGCATCAACGCGACTTTCGGCAGCGCACCGCTCTCTGCCGGTCCCGAAAGCATCGAGGTCCACCCCGAGGACGCCGCCGCGCGCGGGCTTGAGGAGGGCGAAACGGTCGAGGTCGCAAATGCCCGTGGGGCCGTGACCTTCCGTCTGAAGATCTCGGACGCGATGCAGCGGGGGGTGGTCTATGCGCCCAAGGGCACATGGCGCATCAGCTCTGAAACCGGCCTCACCGCCAATGCGCTGATCCCGGTGGACGTGCGCACGGATATCGGGGATGGCGCCTGCTATAACGAGACCTTCGTGGAGCTGCGCGCCTACGGTGGGCGTCACGCGGCCGAGTAAAGATCCCGCCGAACGCGACCAAAAGGCCGGGCCGTGTGTCCGGTCTTTGCTTGTGTGCAAATTGGCTAAGGCATAACTTTGATTTTGGATCACTCTGAACGGACCAATTCCATGCCCGGTAACACGCCCGCCTTTATGCCGGATCGCACGTCAGATGTGCCGATCTTTGAGCAGATCTGTGCCTCGTTTCGGGGCCGTATCCGCTCCGGCGCGCTTGAGACCGGTGCCCGGCTGCCCGCGACTCGCGCGCTTGCGGGGGATCTGGGGGTGGCGCGGGCCACGGTGGTCACCGCCTATGAGCAGCTCGTCGCAGAAGGCTATCTCGCGTCGCGCCGGGGTTCTGGCTACACGGTCTGCGCCATGGGTGAGGTGGAGCTGTCGCCGGGCGCGTCGGCAGCCCCTGCGCCCAAACTCAGCGAACGCGGCGATCTGCTGCTGGAGGCGGGCCAACCCGATATGCGACTGTTTCCGCATCGTGCCTGGGCGAAATGCGTCGCGCGCCTGTGCCGGACCCGGCCCGAGGATATGCTGACGGGCTGTGGCCGCTTTGGTCACCCGGAGCTGCGGCAGGCCATCGCCAGCCATGTGCGCGACTGGCGCGGGATTGCGGCGCGTCCCGAACAGGTGCTGGTGACCTCTGGCGCGACTGAGGCGCTGGACATCTGCCTGCATGCGCTGGCCTCGACTGAGGGCCGCGTCGGTGTCGAGGATCCGGGCTTCCCGCCGATCCGCCGCTTTGCCGAGGCACAGGGCCGCCGCACCCGCGATCTGGCACTGGATGCGCAGGGAGCAGAGGTGCCGAGGCTTGGGGATGAGACCGATGTGGTGGTGCTCACCCCCTCGCATCAATATCCGCTGGGCGGCGCGATGAGTGCGGGCCGACGGCAAGAGTTCGTGCGATGGGCGGCGCAGTCGCAGGGTTGGATCATCGAGGATGATTACGATTCGGAGTTCCGCTACGCAGGCCGACCAATCCCGGCGCTGGCGGGCGTCGACGGGCAGGGGCGCACCGTCTACATCGGCAGCTTTTCCAAGATCTTCTCCAACAGTCTGCGGATGGGCTACATCGTGGCGCCCGAGGGGCTGATCGACCGGCTTGCGCAGGCGATGCGCATGAAAGGCGCGCGGGCCAGCGCCATGCCGCAGGCAGCACTGGCAGAGTTCATGCAGCGCGGTGAGTTCTACCGTCATCTGCGCCGTGTGCGCCGCACCTACGCCGAACGACACCGCACGCTCATCGACCGTCTGCGCCGGGATTTTGCCGATGTGGGGCATGTGGAGGATCATAACGCGGGCATGCAGGTGGTGCTGCATCTGCGCCCGGATCTGTGCGATCAGGCCATCACCGCAGCAGCCCGCGCGGGCGGGGTGGGGGTGGAATCGCTCTCGACCTATAGCCGACGTGCAGGGGCTTATAATGGGGTGGTTCTGGGGGCCTGTCTCAATGATCTGGAGGAGCAGGCAGAGGCGCTCACACGCCTGCGGCGGGCGATTTCCTCAACAGGATAATCCCCCGCCGCGTGCGCAAATAATGCGCGCGTGAGTGGTGGAACGTGCCAGTTTTCAAAATGAAAAATGGTACTCCGTAGGGGAATCGAACCCCTCTTTCCAGGTTGAAAACCTGGCGTCCTAACCGATAGACGAACGGAGCACACTTGGTGTGAGCGGGTGTTTACTGAAGCCACCCGGGCCGCGCAAGAGGAAAATTGCACAAACTGCAAAGTTTTTGCGACAGCGCGAGTTTTCCAAATAATCGAAATTATATCAACGTGTTAAGCGCCGCATCTGAAGACAGAGCAGCGCAATAGCGGCATCCAGACAGGATGTGTGTCAGATTTCTACGGAAGGAGAAAATGGTACTCCGTAGGGGAATCGAACCCCTCTTTCCAGGTTGAAAACCTGGCGTCCTAACCGATAGACGAACGGAGCACTCTTGGTGTGAGCGGGTGTTTAGGGTTTTGTGCCGGGTGCCGCAAGCGAAAAAAACGCTCGCATCGCAAAATTCTTATCCACAGGCAAAACCCTCGCCAGATGTGGCGAGGCTCAGGCCTCCGCCGCATCCTCCAGGCGCAATTGGGCGCTTTGGCGGCCGCCCCATGTGTTTACTTCCAGCCGTCCGGCCACATGAAACCGCGCGCCGCCATGCTCCAGCAGGCGCGGGCCAAGGGGCGTGTCAAACGCGCCAAAGGCGATGGCATCGATGTTGCCGCCCATACCATCGGTGAAACTCACCTTGAGGTGCGATTCTCCAACCCGCTTGGCAAAGCGCACCGCCAGATCGGGAAAGCCATAGCGCGGGGCAGGGGCCCCGGCCCCAAACGGTCCGGCCTGTTCGATCTGCTCGATCAGCTCCACCGTGGCGGCGCCGGGCATCAGCATCCCGTCCAGCTTCAGATCCGCCGGGCCCAGATCGCCCGCGCCCTGTTTGTCCAAGAGCTCCGCCAGCCGCGCCATCGCAGGCTCCAGCTGGTCGCGCGCCACCGTGAGACCCGCCGCCATCTTGTGGCCGCCGCCTTTGAGCAAAAGCCCCTCCATCGCGACCTTCTGGATCGAGGCCCCAAGGTCGATGCCCGACACCGAGCGTCCCGACCCTTTGCCCTCATCGCCATCAAGCCCGATCACCACCGCCGGGCGACCGGTCGCTTCTTTCAGGCGCGAGGCCACGATGCCCACCACGCCCGGATGCCAGCCTTCGCCCGCCGCCCAGACCAGCGGCGCGTCAAAACCGCGCTCCTCGGCCTGTTCCAGAGCGGCGGCGCGCACGGCGTTTTCAATGTCGCGCCGCTCGGTGTTGAGTTGATCCAGCCGCTCGGCAAGGGCTGCGGCCTCATGCGGATTATCCGTCGACAACAGCCGCGCGCCCAGATCCGCCTTGCCGATGCGTCCGCCTGCGTTGACGCGCGGCCCCAGCAGGAACCCAAGGTGATAGGTGGAGGGGGCCGAATCCATCCGGCTCACATCCGCCAGCGCCACCAATCCTGCACGCTGACGCCGCCCCATGACCTTGAGGCCTTGCCGCACCAGCGCCCGATTGGCCCCAATCAGCGGCGCCACATCCGCCACCGTCGCCAAGGCCACCAGGTCCAGCATCGCCATTAGGTCCGGTCCCGCGCCAAGCCCCTTTTCACGGGCCTGACGGCGCACTTCCACCAGCATCAGGAACACCACACCGGCAGCGCAGAAATAGCCCAGATCGCCGTCTTCATCCTGCCGGTTGGGGTTCACCACCGCCACGCAGTCGGGCAGGGTCTCGCCGCCGAGGTGGTGATCCAGCACCACCACATCCGCGCCCTTGGCCGCCGCGATCGGCCCATGCGAGAGCGTGCCGCAATCGACACAGACAATCAGGTCGTGATCGCGCGCCAGCGCCGCCATCGCTTCGTCATTGGGACCATAGCCCTCGTCGATCCGGTCGGGGATATAGAGCGTCGCCTGCTGACCCATCTGCCGCAGATAGACCAGCAACAACGCCGCCGAAGATCCGCCATCCACGTCATAATCGGCAAAGATCGCAATCCGCTCGCGCTGCTCTACCGCCTGCAGGAACCGCGCAGCGGCGGTCTCCATGTCCTTCATCCGGCGCGGATCGGGCAGCAGCTCCTTGAGTTGCGGTGTCAGAAACCCCGTTGCCTCGTGCGCGGGCACACCCCGGCGTGCCAGCACCTGACAGACCGCCGGGGGCAGGCCGGTTTCCTGCGCCAGATGTTCGCCAGCACGGGCCTGCTCCACACCGGGACCGATCCAGGACCGCCCGGTCAGAGAGGTCTCAACACCCAGAAAACTCAAATCCACTCTCCCGATCATTTGTAGAAAAGGCCGGATCCGCGCGGGACCCGGCCTTTCATCTTTTCCCAAATACCTAAATCCCGACCGCAGCTGCAAGCGCCGCGGCCCGATTAGGATTACTGATGCGCGCTCAGCGGTGTGCGGTAGCTCATGCGGCGCACCGATCCGGTCTTGGAGCGCATCAAGAGCGTGGTGGTCTCAACCCAGCCCGGCTCACGCTTGATACGCGGCAGCAGCGAGCCACCGGTGACGCCGGTAGCAGCAAAGATCACATCCTGCGTTACCATCTCGTCACGGGAATAAACGCGGTCCAGATCGGTGATGCCGGCCTTGGCGGCACGGGCTTTTTCATCGTCGTTGCGGAACAGCAGACGGCCAAAGATCTGGCCACCCATGCATTTCAATGCGGCCGCCGCCAGCACGCCTTCGGGCGCGCCGCCTTGACCCATATACATGTCGATGCCAGTGGTTTCTGCCTCGGCGCAGTGCATGACGCCTGCCACATCGCCATCGGTGATCAGGCGGATCGACGCGCCGGTTTCGCGGACCTCGGCGATCATCGCCTCGTGGCGGGGGCGTTCCAGAATGCAGACGGTGATATCGGAGGGCGCGCAGCCTTTGGCTTTGGCCAGCGCCTCGACCCGCTCGCGCGGTGACATATCGAGCGAGACCACGCCCTCAGGGTAGCCCGGACCCACGGCCAGCTTGTCCATATAGGTGTCGGGCGCATGCAGCATGGAGCCACGCGGCCCCATGGCGATCACGGTGAGCGCGTTGGGCATGTCCTTGGCGGTCAGCGTGGTGCCTTCCAGCGGGTCCAGCGCAATATCGACGCCGGGACCGTTGCCGGTGCCCACTTCCTCACCGATATAAAGCATCGGCGCCTCGTCGCGCTCGCCTTCGCCGATCACCACGGTGCCGGCGATATCCAGAAGGTTCAGCTGCTCGCGCATGGCGTTTACGGCGGCCTGGTCGGCGGCCTTCTCGTCGCCGCGCCCGATCAGCGGGGCAGAGGCCAGGGCGGCCTGTTCCGCAACCCGGGCGAGGCCCAGGGACAGCAGGCGATCATGAAACGGCGCGTCGGCGGTGGTCGATGTCATTCCCAATATTCCTATCTCAAACTTGCGCGATCCAACCCGGCATAGCCCGCCCGCCCCCGGAGGGGCAAGGCCATGGCAGCGGTGGTGTCGCTAACAACACGTCTTTTGCGTCTCAGTTGTGCGGATCAACGGCGCGTTGCTAGCCGCCGGTCCACATAGGCCCATTCTAGGGCAGCAATGTCACAGTTCTTCGATGCGCAGCGCCACGGGCGCGCCTTCGACCACGCCGGTGGCTGCCAGCGCCTCTAGCGCTTGTTCTAGCATGGTGGAGGTGCATTTGTGGGTCACGATCAGCACCGGCGCGACAGTGGTCGCGTGGTCATACTGGCGCATCCGGTGGATCGACACGCCCGCATCGCCAAGGGCTGCGGCCACTTTGGCCAGTGCGCCGGGTTTGTCCTGCAAGGCCATACGCACGTAGTAGGGCGCAGGCAGGCCGGTCTGGGCGGCGGGTTCTTCAGAGAGGGTGGTTGCGGGCTGGCCAAAGGTGGCAATCCGCAAGCCGCGCGCGATGTCCAGAACATCGCCCATCACGGCACTTGCGGTGGGGCCTTCACCGGCACCGGGGCCGCGCAGTACAACCTGATCGATCGCATCGCCTTCGATCACCACCATATTGGTGCCGCCCTCAAGCTGCCCCAACGGCGAGTCCGCAGGCACCAGACAGGGGGTCATGCGCTGCTCCAGCCCGCGGGCCGAGCGCTGCGCCACACCCAAGAGTTTGATCCGGTAGCCCATGTCGGCGGCGTGGCGGATGTCCTCAATGGCGATGCGCTGGATACCTTCGAGCTTTACATCATCAAAGGCGGGTTTGGTGCCAAAGGCGATAGAGGCCAGGAGCGCCAGTTTGTGCCCGGCATCAATACCGCCCACATCCAACAGCGGGTCCGCCTCAAGATAACCAAGCTGGCCGCATTCTTCGAAGAGGGCGTTATAGCCCCGGCCGGTGGCTTCCATCTGGGTCAGGATGTAGTTGCAAGTGCCGTTCATCACGCCCATGACGCGGGTGATTTCATTGCCTGCAAGGCTCTCGGTCAGGGATTTGATCACCGGGATGCCGCCCGCAACAGCAGCCTCAAAGCGGATCACGCGGCCATTGGCCTCGGCCTGCTCGGCCAAGGCCTGACCGTGAATGGCCAAAAGCGCCTTGTTGGCGGTGACCACATCCTTGCCTGCGGCGAGTGCTGCTTCGGTTGCAAGTTTGGCGGGGCCTTCGTGGCCGCCCATCAACTCGACAAACACATCCACGTCATCGCGGGTCGCGAGTGCGACCGGATCTGTCTCCCAGGCGTAATCCTTGAGCGACACGCCGCGATCCTTAGTGGCGTCGCGGGCAGAGACGGCGGTGATGACCACCGGACGACCAGTTCGTGCCTCCAACAGGGCAGCATGGCGGCGAATGATTTTCACCACGCCAATGCCGACCGTGCCCAAACCTGCAATCCCCAGTCGAAGCGGTTCAGTCATAGTGGAGGTCCTTATTGTCTTGACGGTCTATGGGTTCGCTGTCGCCTTAGCGGCTCTGGCCCGGTGGTGCAATGTTCAACACTGTGAACGCGAGGCTTAGGGCTGGCGGCGGCGCAGCGCCTCAGCCCGTCTGCGCAACCGGTCCGCGCGGGCATCCAGCGCATCCGACAGCGCGGCGCTTTCCTCTTCCGGCAGCGGCTCTTGCGCCAGCGCGGTGTCCAGCGGCAGCAGTTCAGGGTAGGGCTGGCTGCGCAAATCCGCAGGCAGGCGGTCTTCAAGCTGAGGCACGCGCGAGCAGGCGGCCGATACGCTCAGGAGGGCACAGGCCGACAGCACCATCAGGCGCGCCAGTCGGGGCGCGGGTGTCATTCGCATCAAGGCGGTCTCTCTGGCAGGCATGAAAGTCCCAAATCTTCTGTCTGAGGTTTCGCCCTTGATGCACAAATGCGCCTAAGGGTACAAGTTAATCCGCGCAGCACGCCATGGTGCTTTTATCTGAACAGATGTTCAGATACCTTGGGTCTATGGCACGTACGCAAGGTTCTCATTCCGAATTCACCGGCCCTCGCATCCGCGCGGCGGCACAAGAGTTGTTCGCCCGGCACGGCTATGCTGCAGTGTCCATGCGCCAGATTGCGGGCGCGGTCGGGGTGCAGGCCGGGGCGCTATATAATTATACCGCAGACAAGCAAAGCCTGCTCTTTGATCTGATGCAGGCGCATATGGATGGCTTGCTGTCCGCATGGGCCGCAGAAGAGGTACCGGTCGATGTGATGGGGCAGCTTGAGGGCTTTGTGCGGTTTCACATCCGCTACAATCTGGAGCGCCCGGATGCGGTTTTTATCGCCTATATGGAGCTGCGTAACCTGACGGATGAGAACTTTGCCAAGATCGAAGACCGTCGCCGCGCCTATGAGGACCAGCTGGAGGGCATCCTGAAGGCTGGCGTCGCGCAGGGGCTGTTTCAGGTGCCCGATACCAAGATCGCGGCACTCGCGGTGATTGCGATGCTGAACGGGGTTTTGACCTGGTATCGCGACGGTGGGCGGCTGTCTTTGGTGGAGGTGGAGACGCTCTACTGGGACATGGTGCGCAAGTCGGTGGGGGTGTAGGCCACATGGCACTATTGGACTTGCAGTCGGAGCGGTTGCGGGCGGTTCCCGTCGCGCGACTGTCGCCACAGGATCGCGAAGCGCTTTTCGAACCCGAGGTGGTTGCCTATCTGCCGGAAGGCTTTCAGGGACTGGAGACGGATGCCGCACGCTGCGCGCTGCTGGACGAGGTGCAGCAGGAGGCAGAGGTCGTGGTGCTGGAAACCCGGGGCGGTGACGCCATCGGTCTGCTGATCCTTTCGCATGGGGCTGCGGGAGATCGCCTGCGTCATCTCGGTTATCTCTTTGTCCGAGCGGCCTGGGGGCAGGGATACGCCAGTGAAATGCTGCGCGCGCTTCAGGACTTGTATGGTAGCCAGCCTGTGGTCCTGTCCGGTGGTGTGATGGCGGACAACGCCGCCTCTGCCCGTGTGCTGCAGAAATGCGGTTTTGTCCCGGGAGAGGCGAGCGAGGCAGGTGAACTCACCTATATCTGGGATGCGCAGCGCGGCTGAGAGGGGCCAAGCGGAGCGCTTCCGCGCGCTTTTATTCTGCTGGGGGCGAGGTGATGGCTGTTTGCAGGCCAGAGTGTTTGGCGCTGGCGTTTTAAAACAAGGCTGCTGAGACGGTCCTGAGGGGCAGGTCTGCCCTCAGGAGCCGCTTTCAAGTGTGATGAGGTTGGGCGCGTCAAGGGCAAGCCGCCCGTGCCGGGCGGGGCCTCTGGCCCCCTTGACCCAATCCGCGCCTGTTGTGGCGTATTTTGGGCGAGCGGCGTCAGCGCGCCGCTCGCAGGGGCAGTAGATACCGGATTTTCCCGATCAGTGAGCGGGCCGCGCCGCTCACAGGGAAAAGTGGGCACCGGTTTTCCCGATCAGTGAGCGGGCCTTATAAATGTCCCGTTGCGCAGCTCGGCAAAGGCTTTTTGCAGCTCAGCCTGCGTGTTCATCACAATGGGGCCGTGCCAGGCCACGGGCTCCTCGATCGGAGCGCCGGAGATCAGCAGGAAGCGCACGCCCTCGGGGCCCGCTTGCACGGTGATCTCATCGCCGGTGCCAAAGCGCACCAGCGTGCGGTCGCCGGACATGTCGCGGATGTTGACCTCTTGGCCAGCGACCTCTTTTTCCAGCAGCACGCCTGTGGGGCGCGAGGCATCGGCAAAGGCCGCCTGACCGTTAAAGACATAGGCGAAGGCGCGGCGGTAGATGTCTATCCTGAAGGTCTTTTTGACACCCGCAGGCACATAGACATCGAGATATTGCGGATCGGCTGCAATACCGTCGACCGGGCCGCGCTTGCCCCAAAATTCGCCCACGATCACCTTCACACGGGTGCCGTCGTCGTCGATCACCTCGGGGATGTCCTTGCCTTGCACGTCCTGATAGCGCGGCGCGCACATCTTCTGGCTGCCGGGCAGGTTACCCCAGAGCTGAAAGCCGTGCATCTGGCCCTTGGTGTTCCCGCTGGGCATCTCCTGATGCAGGATGCCGGACCCGGCGGTCATCCACTGCACATCGCCCGCGCCCAGCGTGCCGGTGTTGCCGAGGCTATCGCCATGCTCGACGGAGCCTTCCAGCACATAGGTGATGGTCTCGATGCCGCGATGGGGGTGCCATGGAAACCCCTGTTGGTAGAGCTCCGGGTGATCGTTGCGGAAATCGTCAAACAACAGGAAGGGATCAAGCTCGCTTGGGTCCTGAAACCCAAAAGCGCGGTGCAGATGCACGCCTGCGCCCTCCAGTGTGGGCTGTGCGGCGCGTTTTTCCAGAATGGGACGCAGGGACATGAGACTTCTCCTGATGAGAGGGTGTGGCTCATAGATAGGGGGATCGGGCCTTGGGTAAAATCTGCGCAGACTCACCGGGTCTGTGCGTGAATGCAGGGCAGGCGCAAGGGCCTGCGCAAAAAAGGGGCAGGATGATCCTGCCCCTGTTGGGTCGTGACATGTGTCTGCGGTTATTCGCCCGCGACCACCTGCAGTTCCGGCTCATCATGGTGGTGATGTTCCCGTACCGGACGCATCACAAGATTGGCGACAAAGGCCACCACCAGCAGCGCCGCCATGCAATACATCGTGGTATTATAGAGCGAAGGCGTCGGGTCGATGGTGCCTGCGGGCGCGATCTCCATCAGCTTGGCGATGGTTACGGTCTTGGCCGCAACCAATTGATCCAGCTGCGCCAGCGGCGCGCCGAATTTCGCCGCAAAAGCCGCCGGGTCGACGCGCGTCGCCAGATCCTCGATTGCGCTGGTCACCGACATTTGTCTCAGCGACGTGATCGCCAGCGGTCCCAGCACACCGGCGGTGGACCACGCGGTCAGCAGGCGCCCATGGATGCCGCCCACATGCATGGTGCCGAACATATCCGCGAGATAGGCCGGAATGGTGGCAAAGCCGCCGCCATACATGGAGAAGATAATCATCGTCGCCGCATAAAAGCCGATCAGATAGATCAGCGACGGATTGGTGGCCACTGCGCTGGCGAAATAGGGGATCGACAGGTAGAGCAGCGTGCCCAGCACGAAGAAGCACATATATGTGGCCTTGCGCCCGATGTAATCGGAGGTGGAGGCCCAGAAGAAACGACCCACCATGTTGAAGACCGAAATCATCAGCACGTAAGTCGATGCAAACGCCGCCGTCACCACCAAGGGCATCACCGAGCCGAAGATCTCTGACATCATGGTCTTGGCCACGCCGATCACCCCGATGCCTGCCGTCACGTTAAAGCATAGCATCACCCAGAGCTGCCAGAACTGCGGCGTCTTCAGGGCTTGGTCGATATGGACGTTGTTCTGCGACACCATGCCGGAGGCCACGGGCTTGGGTTCCCAGCCTGCGGGCTTCCAGTCTTTTGCAGGGACGCGGTACTGGAACGAGGCGAGGATCATCACCACGAAATAGACCACGCCAAGGGTCATGAAAGTCTGCGCGGCACCCGTGTTGCCGGTGCCCACCACATAGACGCCTGCCTCGCCGCCAAAGCTCGCGGCCTGCGTGGCAGTGGCCACCACCACCTCCAGCCGCCCAGTGGCGGTCTCTGCAAAGACACGACCGCCCTCGACGATGGTTTGCACCGCGTCCGCGGAGCCCAAGAATTCGGGCGCTTTTTGATAAAGACCCAGCAGCCAGCCCTTGACCGGGGCGGCAATCATCGCGCCGCCGCCAAAGCCCATGATCGCCATGCCGGTGGCCATACCACGCCGGTCCGGGAACCAGCGCAGCAGCGTGGATACCGGGGACACGTAGCCAAGGCCCAACCCGCAGCCACCCAGCACGCCATAGCCGATGTAGACCAACCACAATTGATGGGTGGAGATGCCAAACGAGCCCAAAATAAAGCCACCGCCCCAGAGAAACGCCGCAACGACGCCCACCATGCGGGGGCCGACCTCTTCGAGCCATTTGCCGGCAAAAGCCGCCGCGAGCCCGAGGAACACGATGGCGACCGAAAAGATCCAAACCACCGAGCTGAGGCTCCAGTCCTCCGCGCTGGAGGCCAGCACCCCCAACTCGCGCGTCAGCGGCGGGTTGAAGACCGACCATGCATAGACAGAGCCAATGCACAGATGAATGGCAATGGATGCGGGCGGCACCCGCCAGCGGTTAAATCCCGGCTCTGCGACGATGTGTTCCTTGCGCAGAAATGACAATGCGCCACCTTTTGCGGTGCTCATGTGGTTTCCTCCCTTATGGCCTAAGCTCAGGCTGTTCGCTCTGCGGTCGTGCCTCCTCATGCACGCGGCCGCATATGAGAGGGAGAAAGGCAGGTGGAAACTTGCGATGTCAAATAATTTATTAGCAATAACAATTGCTTATGGATATTTTCTGTCCTTGAAGTGGCGGTCAGATGGCGCAGTTTGAGACAAATTGTCCTGCGGGTGGGCCGTGTCTGTGGGAAAACCGGGTTAGTTTGTCCGGTTTTGCAGTTTTTGCGTTTTTTCGCTGTTTTTAGTCGGAAATACGCAGTTCGGGCGCAGTGCACCCAGATGCGGCCCAGATGCGGTTCGGGCGCGCGATGCGTGACTCACAGCCCCCAAGTGGCGCATTTGCGGTCTATGGTCTTGCGCGACACACCAAGCCGACGTGCGGCCTCTGTGCGATTGCCCCCCACCAGTTCGAGCGCGCGCAGGATCTCGCGGCGCTCCACATCCTCCAGCGGGGCAATCTCGGCATCATGGCCATGGTCTTCACCAATGGCGGCGGGGAAGCGGCCAAAAATCAGGGCACGTTCCACAAAATTGCGCAGCTCGCGGATATTGCCGGGCCAGTCATAGCGCAACATGGCTGAGCGCACGCCGGGAGGGATTTCCAGCGGCGGCACACCCATGGTGCTGGCAATCTCAGAGAGGAACATCTCCGCCAGATCCACCACATCCGCGCCACGCAGTTTGAGCGGTGGCATGTCCAATTCGACCACATTGATCCGATACAGAAGATCGCGACGGAACCGGCCTTCTGCAACCGCCTGTTGCAGCGAGCGCGCCGAGGACATCACAAAGCGCAGATCCAGCTGCACGTCGCGCTCTGATCCGACCGGGCGGATCACTCCATCCTCAAGGACGCGCAACAGGGCGGTTTGCGCATGGGCGCTGAGTTCCGCCATATCGTCCAGAAACACCGTACCGCCCTGCGCGGAGGCCAGCAGCCCCTCGCGCGCACCCTGCGCACCGGGAAAGGCACCGGGGGCATGGCCAAACAATTCGACCTCAATCATCTCGGTGGGGATCGCGCCGCAATGGATCGCCACAAAAGGCGCATCCGCGCGGGCAGAGCGTTTGTGCAGGTGGCGTGCGGCAACTTCCTTGCCCGTGCCAGAGGCACCGGTGATCAGCACGGGTGTCTTGAGCTGCGCCACCCGTTCCAGCACCGCCCGCACGTCTGAAATGGCGGCAGAACTGCCAATCAGGTCTGTGCGGCGGCTGCCGGGGTCAGATTGCGCCAGCGCCCGGCGCAACGCCTGATTTTCACGCTTCAGCTGCGCCACCTCAAGGCTGCGCCGCAGCGAATTGACAATCTGATTGGAGCGAAAGGGTTTGAGCACCAGATCCGAAGCGCCCGCCCGCAGGGCCTCTAGCGCGATGTGAAAATCCGCATAGGCGGTGATCATGATGGTTTCGGTAAAGCCCCCGGTGCGCTGTCGCTCTGCCAGCCAGTCCAGCCCTTTGGTGCCGGGCATGATGTTATCGAGCAGCATCACATCGTAGTGCTGGCGCGCGAGACATTGTTCGGCTTCTGCGGCGGTTGCAGCCTCATCGACGCCCCGGCACAGCGGGCGCAGCGTCTTCACGAGGAAATTGCGCATCCCCGGCTCGTCGTCGACCACAAGGACCTGCGCGCGTGCCAAAGGCTCGCTTGTCTCCGGGCGCTCCATCACCTCCATGCCCGCGCCTCCTCCTCGCTGCAGTGTCGGGGCATCAAATCGTGACGGGGCGGTGCTGGCAAGCGTGTTTTTCAACGACAAGGCGAACAGGCAGACCTGAGCGCATCACAGCAAAGGCGTTCAGCACAGATAAAGCGTCAGGCGGGAATGTTGGAAAAATGCGTGGCTGCCCGTCAAAAGGGCAATGCCAGAAGGGGGATTGCTCCCGGTCACAACCGGGAGCAATCTTGTCAGAGCTTACTCAGCCGGGCGCTGGGCTGCGTCCGCTGTGACCTCGCTGGTCTCTTCTGCCTTGGGCGTAAAGAAACCCGTCCATGCGTAGAAGATGCCAAACACCGGCGCCAGCCAGCAGGCAAAGGACAGCGGGATATAGAGAAGGTTCTCCATTTTTCCCTCCGAGATCCCCAGCGCCAGCGCCGAGATTACAAAGGCACCGCCTGCGTTCCATGGGATCAGCGGCGAAATGATGGTGCCGCCTTCTTCGGTGGCGCGGGCAAGGTTCAGACGCGAATAGCCGATGCGGTCATAGACCGGCTTGAACATCCGACCCGGCAGCGCAATCGACAGATAGGGGTCGCCTGCCACGGTGTTGGTTGCCATCGACGACAGGATTGCCGAGGTCTGCACGCCCGCGATGGATTTGACCCGCTTGGTCAGCAGCTCAATGATCGCGGCCAGACAGCCCGTGCGCTCCAACGCGCCACCAAAACCAAGCGCAATCAGGATCAACGAGATGGTCCACATCATCGACTGAATGCCCCCCCGGTTCATCAGCGCGTCCATCGCCCCTACCCCGGTTTCAACCGAGTAGCCGTAGTTGGCATAGGTAAAGACGTCATGCACCGATGCGCCCTGCACAAAGATCGCGATCAGCGAGGCCACCACGACACCAATGAACAGCGTCGGGATTGCGGGCATCTTCATCATCGCAAGCCCGATCACCAAAAGCGCGGGCAACAAGAGCCAGGGTGTGATGTCAAAAGAGCCATCCAGCGCGGTCTTAAAGCTCTCGATCCGTTCAAAGGACGGCTCCCCTTCGCCAAGGTTGAAGCCCATCACCGTATAGATCGCCAGCGCGATCAGCATGGCCGGAACGGTGGTCGGCAGCATGTTGCGGATATGGTCAAACAGCTGCGTATCGGTCACGGCGGGCGCAAGGTTGGTGGTGTCCGACAGGGGCGAGATTTTATCGCCAAAGAAGGCCCCCGAAACCACCGCGCCTGCAGTCCAATATGCAGGAATGCCAAAGCCTTCGCCAATGCCCATAAGCGCCAGACCCACGGTGCCCACGGTGCCCCAGCTTGTCCCAAGCGCCAAGGAGACGATGGAACACAGGATCATGCCCGCAGCCAGAAACAGCTGCGGCGACAGCAGCGACAGCCCGTAATAGATCAATGTCGGAACCGTACCCGAGGCGATCCATGTGCCGACGATCATGCCGACAAGGATCAGAACCGAGACGGCGGGAAAGGAGACCGCGATCACATGGAACGCGCCTTTTTCGATCTCATCCCAGCTCAGACCTTCGATCAGGCCCACGACGGCCGTCAATGCGATACCAATGGCCAGCGGGATATGCGGGGTGAAATCCCCAAAATAAAAGATCTGCACCCCAAGGATGCCGAGCGTCAGCACAATCGGCAGCAGCGCCAGACCGATTGATGGACGAACGTCCGTTTTTTGTAATGGCATGAAACATGTCCTCTCTGTTGGGTGGCGAACCGTGACCTGGCCTCGATGAGGGCATCACTGAGTGCAGCGGGGTCCGGTGCCGGTTGTCGTCTCTTTGGGATCAGCTGGTGGATCTGTAGGCGAGTATTGCGGCCGACAGATCTTCAATCGCGGTACCGACCCCTTTGAAAAGGGTAATTTCCTCTGGCGACTGGCGCGGGGACAGATCCCCTTCGCACAGGTCCTTGAGCGTAGCGCGAATGTCGCTTTCGACGAGCACGCCGGTTTCCAGCGGGGTCTTGATGTCGCCGCTTTCCACCAGCGCATCCATCGTGTCCACATAGACCGTGGCACGGGTCAGCACCGCGTCGTCCGCTTCGCGCATGGTTGGAGTAAAGCTGCCGATCAGGTCGATGTGCTGGCCGGGGTGCAGCCACGCACCCTGCAGCACCGGTGTCTGCGACAGGGTCGCGCAAGAGATCACATCGGCCTCTGCTGCGGCGGCCTCGACGCTTTCGGTGACCTCGGCGGAAATGCCCATCTCGTTCAGGTTTGCCACGGTGCGCGCCGCATTTTCGGGCATGATGTCATAGACCAACGTGCGCGTTATCGGCAGCACCTCACGGTAGGCCTGCGCCAAATTAAAGCCCACGCGCCCGGCGCCAATGATCAGATGCGTGGCGCTCTCGGCGCGGGCCAGCCGCCGTGCCGCCAGCGCCGAGGCGGCTGCGGTGCGCCGCGCTGTCAGTTCTCCGCCATCTGCCAGCAGCAGATGCGCGCCGGTTTCGCGGTCAAACAACACATAGCTCGACGACAGCGCCGCGCGGCCACGTTTGCTGTTGCCGGGCACCACATTGACCAGTTTGATGCCGCCAAAGCCCTCCGCACGCCATGCTGGCATCAGCAGCAGCACATCGTCTTCTTCTTCAGCGTTTTCCAGATAGTGGTGATGGCGCAGCGGCGCTTCATACGCGCCGCAAAATCCCTGATCCAATGCATCAATCAATTCCGCATAAGGCAGGGCGGCGCGGGTCTGTTCCTGGTCGAGAATTTTCATTGAACGATCCTAACTGTGAAGAGGAGGCAGCGCCGGGCGGATAACGCCCGTGCCTAGGCGGCGATCAGCCAGCGGGCTGTCTCGGAAACGCCGTATGAGGGAGATTGAGCGCCATGCAGCCGCTCGGCGAGGAGCTGTCCTGCGCCCGCCGCCATGGTCCAGCCAAGCTGGCCATGACCAGCGTTGAGCCAGACATTTCTGTGGGTGCGCAAACGGCCCAGATAAGGCCGCCCGCTGGGGGTGGTGGGGCGCAGACCGGCCCAATGTGTGACCGCATCCAACTCGACCGCGCAGCCAAAGTGGCGCGCCACATAGTCATCCAGATACGCCGCGCGCTCCGGGTTGGGGCTGCTGTCGTGACCTGCAAATTCGGCAATGGCGGTGACGCGCAGGTAAGACCCCAGCCGGGTGACTGCGATCAGATTGGTTTCATCGACCAGCGGGCGGGCTGGCATATACGCACCATCCCGTATCGGGTAGGTTGCCGAATAGCCTTTGACCGGGTAGATCAGCGGGCGCACGCCTAACTGTTTGCCGAGCGCGACCGTGCCAACACCTGCCGCGATCACCACCTGATCGCAGGGCACTGGCCCGTTTGTGGTCTGCACTGACGACACGCGCCCCTGTGCACGCTCGAACCCGGTCACCGTTGCGCCATAGTGGAACGTGACCTGCCGGTTCTGCTCCAGCCATTGCGCCAGCGCTCTGGTGAATCGGCGGCAATCGCCCTTACTGTCGACCGAGGACAACAGCCCGCCTTTCAGCCTGTCGCCATAAACCTTCAGCGCCGGGTCCCATTGGGTCAGTTCTTCGGCGCTCATGGGGGAGAAGCCTTCGAGATGATCCGACGCCTTGCGCGCGGCAAAGGCGCTCTCTTCCCCATAAAGATAATAGGCCCCGTCATGCCCCTGCTCAAAAGCAAGCCCAGTGGCTTGCTCCAAGGCCTGCAACTCTTGCCGCCCATGGCGGGCCAGCCACGCCATCGCGCCGGAATTTTCCCGATGCGCCCGCGCCGAGCACTGACGCAAGAACGCCAGCCCCCAGCGCCACAGCTGCGGGTCCATCAGCTTGCTGATCTTCACGCTCGGGGTACGGCCCAGCAGAGCATCTATCATTTGCGCAGGCGCGGCAGGCCCGGCCCAGCTCTCGGCATGACCGACGGCAATGATCCCCGCATTGGCAAAGCTGCAGCCCTCGGCAGGGGCCTTTGCGCGCTCGATCACGGTCACGTGGTGGCCGCGTTCCACGAGGTGATAGGCGGTGGCCATCCCAACCACCCCCGCTCCGATCACGGCAATTCGCTGGCCACGCTTCTGCTGGTCATGCATACTTTCATCCAAATAGCTCGGGCACGCGGCCTATGGGCAATTTTTTGGTAAAATAAGAAAAATCATGTCCCAAACAACAAAAAAAGACTCTCCCTTTTCCTCCGATGTCCAAGCGGCATTGCTGGATGACAGTGAAAAGCAAAGGATCCGGCTTGAACTCGGCAGGCGTGTCAAAGGCTTACGCAGTTCCGCTGGGATGACGCTGGAACAAGCCGCCGAGCGCACGGGCCTTGCGGTTTCGACCATTTACAAGATCGAAAACGGCAAAGTGTCCCCGAGTTTTGAGAATCTGCTGCGACTCGCACGGGGCTATGGTGTCGGGCTGGAGAAGCTCATCGCTGAGCCCGAAGACGAGGTCAGCACCACCCGGCTGACGGTCACGCGCGCGGGGCAGGGGCGCTCGGTCGAGGGCAAGGTTTATGAGTATGAGGTGCTCTGCAACGGGCTCACCGGCAAGAAGATCATCCCCCTGATCGGCACCATCAGCGCCGCAGGCGACAGCGTGCCCGCTCATCTTGATCGTCACGACGGCGAAGAGCTGTTGTTCGTGCTCGAAGGCGAGGTGGAACTGATGGTCGAACATTACGAACCCGTCATCCTCGGCGCGGGCGATTGCGCCTATTACGACAGCACCATGCGCCACGGCGTGCGCAGCACCGGCCCGAATGAGGCGCGGGTGTTCTGGGCCTGCACCCATCTGGGGGGTCTCAGCTGATCCCAGTGTGGCAGGTGCGAAAAGGACTGTTAGATCCCGGCATTTTTCGCTAACCCGACGCCAAGGATCTGAGGGAGAACAACTGATGAGCAGCCAGATGGACAGCGGCGAAATCCTCGCCACCGTAGAAGCATCGCCCGCCCGCCGGGTGATCGGTGTGGGCATGCTGGTGGGTTTGGGACTGGTGCTTCTCTATCTGTCGATGATCAGCACGCCCGGTCTGGCGTGGCAAGGGTTCTTGCTGCTGGTCGCGGGGGGGGCGCTTTGGATGGGCTATCGCATGTGGCACGCCACCGCCCACCGGATCGAACTGACCGCCGAGGGGCTGCGCTGTTCTGACGGCACCGAGATCATCCGTATCAGCGACCTGCAACATCTGGATCGCGGGTTCTTCGCGTTCAAACCCTCAAACGGGTTTTTGATGCGCAGCAAAACCGCCGGTGACAAGTGCTGGTATCCGGGTCTGTGGTGGCGCTTGGGCCGCCGCATCGGCGTCGGCGGCGTCACACCGGGATCACAGACCAAGACCATGACCGAAATCCTCGCCGCCATGATGGTAGAGCGCGACGCGGGGTGATTTTAGGACTGTTCGGACCAAGCGCGCTCCGTGCGTGCCTTCACCACATGCAAGATCACGTCGTGGAAATCGTCAAAAAAGAAGTTGTGCCAAAATTCGGCGTAAACCCCCATGCCTGATCCATCAAAGGTCCAGCTGGTCAGGGTCAGCTGCGTTTTGCCGTCTTTTTCCTCAAGCAGATACTCGCCGCGCAAGACATCAAAATAGGGTCCGCCAACTTTGACATGCTGATCCTCAATGCCCTCCGGGGCCCAGCCCTCGGGGAACTCAAAATCCCACGCAATGCGGTGGGCAGGATCATATGCGGTGATGCGTTCAAGGAAATGCACCTCATCGCTCCAGTAGGAATGCCGCACCGCACCGTTTTCCCCCTCTTCCCACACCGCTGCGGTCGGTTTGGGCACGCCCAGCAAATGGGTGGGGCGCGTCTCCACCTCATCTGGCGAAATGTCGGGGATGGATTTCAACATCTGAAATACAACAGCGGGCGGAGCATCTATCAGTATGCTGTTGGAAATTTGATAAACTTCAGGATTTGCGGGTATGACGTCTGCCAGAGCAATGGCCAGTATCGGCAGGCTCGCAACGCTCAGCGTGCTCTTGGAGAGCTTTTTCCAGCGGTCATAGCAAAGATATAAAACGCCCCCAAGCAATGTGCCAAACAGGATCGGGATGAGGGCGACCGTGATGCAGATCAGCCCCTCAAGGCCACTGACCCAAGAGCCAAGCACAGACAGCAGCATGATGGACAACAACCATGCAACCGATTTGCCAAAGGTCTTGAATGAATTTTTGGGGTGGAACCACATGATGATGAAACCGGCCAAGGCAGGAAAGCCGAACAGATACCCAAAGCCCACGGGATCGACCATCGACACGCTCAGGGCGGCAAGGCCCAATACGCCAACAACCAGCGCAATGGCTGGCGCAAGTATCCGAAGTAAATTTGAGAGCATGTCCATAACGACTTTCTGTAAACCGCGAAAAACCAAGGAAAAATTCAATTCGCTTTGGGCGAGCTGGATGCCTGAAAATAACTCAGGCAAAACGAGACGGTGATCGCCCTTTTTTGGTTAAACCAAAAACGCGACTGAGGGAACGCGACCAATGGTGCGATCATCGGGACTTGACGCATCTCAAGACACCGCCTATCCGATAGCGCAGGGGAGCAGACCCCCGCCGCCCGCGGGCCTTTGGCCTTGGTGAAGTTCTGCGGACATCTCTGTCTATCGATCATCCTCCACGCATATCGCGCGGGTGGTAATGCGGGCTCCATCCTGTTCTTGCGCGACACTTGCAAGAGGAGATCGGGGATATGACGTCTTCCCCTACCAACCATTTTTTGACCGGACGATTGGGTCCGACCTATGCCAAAACCGCCTTGCCCATCATCTTTGTGATGGGGATGAACGGGTGTCTCACGGTGGCCGATGCGCTGTTTCTGGGCCATTTCGTTGGGCCGGAGGCGCTGGCCGCCGTCACCTTGATGTTTCCCGCCTATATGCTGGTGGTGGCGCTGGCGACGCTGGTGGCCAGCGGCATGTCGAGCCGCCTTGCCAGGCACCTCGGTGCGGGCGACACACCAGCGGCGCAGGCGGATTATGCCGGGGCGCACGGGCTGGCGGTGGCGGTTGCGGTGGCGCTGATGGTGGCCTTTGTGCTCTGGGGCGATGCGGTGACGCAGGCCGCCGCCGGGGGCGATGCGACACTCGCCGCCATGGGCCATACCTATCTGCGCATCACCGTGGGCTGCACGCCGCTGCTGTTTGTGCTGTCGGTCAACTCCGACGCGCTGCGCAACGAGGGCCGCGCCGGGCTGATGGCGCTGATGAGCCTTGTGGTCTCGCTCTCCAACATCGCCTTCAACTACTTGCTGATTGCCGAGGCGGGGATGGGCGTGGCAGGCTCGGCGCTGGGTACCGCTCTGGCGCAGGCCTTGGCGCTCGCGTTGATCCTCGGGTTCCGGTTGCGCGGCAATACCGTGCTGCGCCCTGCGACCCTGTGGAAACAGAGCCTCATTGCAGGGTGGGGGCGCATGCTGGCGCTCGGTGCGCCACAAAGCCTCAATTTCATCGGCATCGCCTTGGGGTCGGCGGCGATCATGGCGGCGCTGCAATGGGTGGAGGCACCAGATTACGCAAAGACCCTCACTGCTTACGGGGTGATCACCCGGCTTTTGACCTTCACCTTCCTGCCGCTTCTGGGGTTGTCGCATGCAATGCAGAGCATCACCGGCAATCTCTATGGTGCGGGTGAGGAGCTGCGGGCGCGTCAAAGCCTCCGGCTCGCCATCTGGATTGCGCTGATCTACTGCGCGGTGACACAGGCGACGCTCAGCTTGGGTGCGGCGCAGATCGCGGGCTGGTTTGTTGCAGACCCCGGCGTCATCGCGCAGGTTGCGCGCATTCTGCCGATCCTTGGCGGGTTGTTCGTGCTGGCGGGGCCGCTGATGATGGTGGCGATGCATTTTCAGGCCATCGGAGATGCGGCGCGGGCGGCACTCTTGGGGCTGGCAAAACCCTATCTCTTCTCGATCCCGCTGACCTTCGTGCTGGCGGCATATTTCGGAGAGACAGGCATCTGGCTGGCCGCCCCCCTGGCGGAGGCGGCGCTGCTGTTGCTCACACTGTTGGTGTTGATTAACCTGCGGCGCAGACACGGCCCACGGCGATATGCAGCCCCCACCCTCGCTTCGGAGGGCAACTCATGAGACAGCCTCTCCCAAGCCTCTCTGAGGCCAAGGCTACGGCGCGCGCATGGCGCAACGAACAGGCGCAGGCGGGCGAGACACATAGCCACAGCGCGGCGCTCGAACATGTCGCACAGCAGCTGGGGTTTCGCGATTGGAACGCCTGCGTCGCCACATTGGCGCAGTCCGAGGCGCGCAGCTATGCAACGGGTGATCATGTAAGCGGCCACTACCTGTCGCAGCCGTTCACCGCCCGTATCCTGCGCGCCACCCCCGCCGAGGGGCGTCCCGGTTGGGTGCAGGTGGAGCTTGAACTGGATCACCCTGTCGACGTGGTCACATCAGAGCGGTTTTCAAACCTGCGCCGCCGGATCAGGGCCGTTGTGGGGCCTGAGGGCTACAGTCGGGAAAAGACCTCAAACGGAGTGCCGCATCTGGTGCTGGGGGTCTACGGCGGACACACCCGGGCATAAACAGACCGCTAAACTGGTCATTAAAACGCAAGGCCGCCGCTCCAAAAGGAGCGGCGGCCTCAGCCCGACGAAACAGGCCGCGTCAACAGATCACGTCACGTGCCGGCGTTGTCGTCGTCGTCGTGTACGGAGCCATCGCTGACCACGGAGCCTTCAAACGCCACCTGTGATGCAAAGCGGGGGCGGGTGAAGACGAGGTTATAGATCTCGCGTTTGCCAACCCCGATCGCCTCAAGCCTGAAGGCAGGCTCCACATCGTTCCACGTTTCCACCACGATGACCCGTTCCTGATCGGGCATGAGGGGCAATTTGTTGTTGAGTGCGGTCACATTGGCGTCGGTCCAGATCTCCATCTGATCGCCACGTTCCACCGACCAATCCACATAATGGCGATCATCGTCCGCATCCCAGCGGATCACCGAGACCCGCATCGACATATCAGAACCCGCCCGCGCCATCAGCTTGCCCAGCGTGTAGATACTGTCGATGTAGTCATCGTTCAGCGCGGCTGTCTCTCGGGAAATCAGGTCCGATACGGTATAGGCGGCTTTGCTGTTGACGGTTTCCTGCCGGAACAGGTCAAACAGCGTGTAGGTCGCCGCAAAGACCCCAAGCAAAAGCGGCAGATACAGCGCGGCCTCAAGGGCGATATTGCCATCTTCTTTGCGGCGAAACTCTTGTAACTTACGTGTGATTTTTCTGAACATGGGTCACTGAGGCTCCTGAACAAAGGCACTGGACGCATAGAGGTTCACGCGCCCGCCGTCGTCTTTCTGCAACGCGTCACCAAGACCCCAATTCGGGAAGAGCACATCGACACTGGCACAGGCGCGCAGGAACATCAGGTCGTTAGAGCCACCATTGGTGAAGTTGATCAACGGATCGGCTTCCTCGACGCTGTCCACGCAGTCAGCCTGTGGCGGAATACCACCCCAGTTGAAGGGATCCAGACGCACCATCTCCAGTTTCAGCGACACATTGCATTCCGCCATTTTGATAAAACCCGAGCGGGCACAGATGGTGTCGCGGATATCGTCATGCTGCATATCGCCACCGGTGCCGAGCCGGATGTCTCGCACCGTCATATCCATGGCGCGATCCAGCATGATCTGGCGGTAGTTGATCATGCCCAACTCAACCGCGGCAAAAAGCACCATCAGCATGAGCGGGAAGAGGATTGCAAACTCGATGGTCGCATTGCCATCCTCGTTGCGGCGGAACTTTTGGACCAGTGCAGGTATAGAGGTTCGATAGATCATTCTGTCAGCCTCAGTTGGCGGATCGCAGAGGCGATCGATGCGAAGGCGTCGGAGATCTCCAGCCCGTCCACATCATAGTAGTGGGACGCAGAGCTCGCACATTGTTGCAGGACTTGCTGACCTCTCCAGGGGGCTTCGAAACCGATGGTGAAGACCACGATCCCCTTCTCTTTAGCGGCATCACAGACCGCCAATGTGCGGGAGTCTTTGGTGCTGTCGCCGACGTAGCTATAGAGGCGGTTGTACCAGTACCAACTGGCGTTGCTCATCCAATCGCCAAAGAGGTCTCTGTAGAGATATCGCAAAGAGGTCTCGGCAAAGAGGTCAGCGTAGCTGAGTTGCAGGGCTTCACCGGGTTCATCCACGGTCCTCGTCTTCCAAGAGCCGTCATAACATCTGCCGTAATACTCTCTGCCGTCGCAATACGTCTCTTGATAGGTGCCATTGCCATAGGGGTGATCTTCCCACTGTCCAGTTTGGTGCCAATAGTACTTATCGCTCCCGTATCGGTTCGGGTCGTAGGTGGAATATACATTCTCTTCGGCATTGTACCAAACCGGCGTCAAACCTTCTCGGTAGTCGTCCTTGATGTAATATTGCGCGGTGTTTTGACCATCGGTCATCATTACGATGACCTTCAGCGTTTCGGTGTCCTGATAGGATACCGGGCGATTGGCGTAGCGGGCTTCAATCGACTGGTTCGGGTTGGCGTCATTCGCAAGCGTGGCGATAATCGGCTGCACGGAGGGGTCCAGCAGCGCGGTTCCCCATTTCATGCCCAGATCGATGGATGTGTTCTCGGAATCCACGAAAGCATCGATATAGTTTTGCAACTGTGCCACGTTGTCTGACATCAAAAGCGCTGTGCGCTCTGGATTATCCGCATCAGAGGCACAGGTCGGCTGGCGCACATGCTCATCGTCGTCGCGGTAGTCGTAGTAATTCCAGACGCTGAAGTGCATCGTGCGTTCATATTCGCGCGACAGGTTGAGGCCCGTCGTGTTGAAATCGGAGCCGTCGAAGTTGATGCAATTCGAATAGCTGTGCTCATCGCTGACGCGCATCTCATCAAGAAAGGCCGCAGGCATCGACACTTGGGTCGAATAGGGCACGATCGAGATCGACATTTTGCCGTCCTCGGTGTTGTCGTCCATGGTCTGGACGAACTCCTTGGCGGCACGTTTCAGGTTCACCAGACGATTGTTGTTGCGCATGGAACCCGAGACGTCGAGCACCAGAGAGATCTCCACATTGCCGATGCTCTCCACCGCGGTCGAGGACGCCAGCAGCGGCAATGTAATCGGTTCCAGCTCATAGGTGTCTGGATTGCGCATGTAGTCTTCGTAGAAGATGCTGTTCATCCACCCGGCGGTGAATTCGGTGTCCACGCTTGCCTTGACGCGTTTGGCGGTGGGCGAGACCTCGGGCACAACCACGGTTGTATATTCACCCAGACCCGATTTCGACATGTAGTCGATCACCACCGCTTCCGGGTCCAGAGGCTGGTCGAGATCGGCCGCCGCCAGCACCGCACGGTCCAGCGTATATTGCAGATTGGTCCGGTCGCGCTCCATGCGCACAAGGTCCATCCCCAGCCCGCCTAACGCGAACATCAAGACGAGGATCATGATCATCGGCTTGGCGAGAACACCACTTTCGTCACTGCGAAACGCGCGCAATTCGTCAACAAAGCCCAGGCGCGGCTGCGGTCCGGTCAAGGCAGATGAAGTCCAGAAGCTTACCTTCATAGTTCATTCTTTCCTTCGGTCAGCGGGCGCGGGGCGCACAACAGGCAGGCGCAGGCACGCGGACATGAAAATACTCTTTATTATTCGTTGACGAAGGTGGCTGAACTGGGGCGAAATCCCGCCTAAATTGGCGTTTCTAGTGAAAGTTTGAGCTTAATCCCGAGGGTCTTCGAGGAGTTGTTTGCTACATAGAAACAATCCCGCCGTGGCCCGCCCGAGCGTGAACAGGGCCATTAACGATTCGTTTTCGAAAAAGTTCACAAACTGCCAAAAATTTGTGCAAAATCGGGGAATACCGGTCGCAGTTGGTAACGTTCTCTGCATAGATGGGGCGCATAGTAACTGCTTGAGTCGTTTCAGAAGGACGGGGATCATCCCATGAGCAATCTCAAAGAACCCAGCTTCCGCGAAAGTGTGGATCTCATGTTCAACCGCGCGGTGGCGCTGATGGACCTGCCGCCTGGACTTGAGGAGAAGATCCGTGTTTGTAACGCCACCTACACGGTGCGTTTCGGCGTGCGCCTGCGCGGTCAGATGCATACGTTCACCGGTTATCGCTCGGTCCACTCCGAACATATGGAACCCGTGAAGGGCGGTATCCGCTATGCCATGGGTGTGAACCAGGACGAGGTCGAGGCGCTGGCGGCTCTGATGACCTACAAATGCGCGCTGGTCGAGGCACCCTTTGGTGGCTCCAAGGGCGGTCTGCGCATCGACCCGCGCCAATATGAAGAACACGAACTGGAGCTGATCACCCGCCGCTTTGCCTATGAGTTGGCCAAGCGCGACCTGATCAACCCGTCGCAGAACGTGCCCGCCCCCGACATGGGCACTGGCGAGCGTGAGATGGCGTGGATTGCGGACCAATACGCCCGCATGAACACCACCGACATCAACTCCCGCGCCTGTGTCACCGGCAAGCCGCTCAACGCAGGCGGCATCGCTGGCCGGGTCGAAGCCACCGGTCGCGGCGTGCAATATGCGCTGCAGGAATTCTTCCGCTACGAGGAAGACAAGGCCAAAGCCGGTCTCTCCGGCACGCTGGATGGCAAACGCGTCATTGTGCAGGGTCTCGGCAACGTGGGCTATCACGCGGCGAAATTCCTCTCTGAGGAAGACGGCTGTAAAATCGTCGGCGTGATCGAGCGCGATGGCGGGCTGTTTGACGAAAACGGCTTTGACATCGAGGATCTGCGCGCGTGGATTGAAAAGCACGACGGCGTCGATGGCTACCCCACCGGGCGCTACATCAAGGACGGTGCCAAATACCTCGAAGAAGAATGCGACATCCTGATCCCGGCGGCGCTTGAGGGGGTGATCAACCTCTCCAACGCCGAAAACGTGAAGGCCAAGCTGATCATCGAGGCGGCAAACGGTCCTGTGACCGCAGGCGCGGATGAGATCCTGCGCAAAAAAGGCACGGTGATCATCCCTGACATGTATGCCAACGCCGGTGGTGTGACGGTCTCTTACTTTGAGTGGGTCAAGAACCTGTCGCACATCCGGTTTGGCCGTATGCAGCGCCGTCAGGAAGAGGCGCGCCACCAGCTTGTGGTCGACCAGCTTGAAATGCTCTCTGAGAGCATGGGCAAAGCCTGGACGCTCGATCCCAAGTTTAAGGAGAAATATCTCCGCGGCGCGGGCGAGCTGGAGCTGGTGCGTTCGGGTCTCGATGACACCATGCGCATCGCCTATCAGTCCATGCGCGAAGTCTGGCACGAGCGTGACGATGTCTCTGACCTGCGCACCGCCGCCTATCTGGTTTCCATCGGCAAAGTGGCCGCAAGCTACCGCGCCAAGGGCCTCTGAGGCCAACCCTATCGCAATCAATGGAAACGGCGGGTATCATCCCGCCGTTTTTGTTTTGGAGCAGATGGGGGAAGGCGATGCTGCTTCTCGACCACTTGACCGTCATCGCGCCCTCACTCGCGGAGGGCTGCGCGCATGTAGAGGAATGCCTGGGGCTCAAGGTGCCATTTGGTACCCGTCATATCTATATGGGCACCCACAATCACCGCCTGCAGCTTGGCGGGCGCGTCTATCTGGAGATCGTGGCCCGTGATCCTGACGGTGTGCCACCCCCGCGCGCACGATGGTTCGGGCTGGACGATCAGGACGGCGTACGAGACGACTGGGACGCCGGGCGGCGCTTGCGCGGCTGGGTCGCCAATACGTCTTCGCTCGCGAGCCTCCTTACAGGAGAGGGCAGCGTCTTTGGCGCGCGTGTTTCGCTGCCATGGGAGGCACCAGAATTTGAGTTTGCCATTCCTAACGACGGCAGGCTGCCACTCGGCGGGGCCTTGCCCTCGGTTATAGATCATTGTGGGCAGCCGACTGCCATGAGCGACATCCCCGATCTGGGCGCACGCCTTTTGGATTTTACGTTGGAGCACCCCGACCCGGATGCCATTGCTGCGCTATTCCAGCGGTTTCAATGTGCAAACCCGCCCCGGATCCTCAAAGGCCCATCCCTACGCTACCGCGCCCGGATCGAGACCCCAGCCGGGATCTGCGAGTTGACCTGACCTGTGCTGTGTTCTGAGCTGCAAACACAAGCAACCCAAGCCAGCGTGGCGAGGTTTGTTTTGAGTCCTAACAGGACACTCAAATTCAGGTGACTTACGCGGATCTTGAAGCATTCCGTATTGCTCGGAAATCGGCGCTCGCGTAAACGATAAGAGTTTCAGTTCAAGTGGACATCCAGTTGCATCACGACATAACATTTGCCAGATTGACTGAGGTTGATCCGACCGAAATCATAACTCACATGTCGGATCCTCGTGTTGCAGAGCATATGCCTCTCTTGAATTTCGAATGGGATGAAGCCGCTACCGCAGGTTTTGTCGCAACCAAAGAGGCGTGCTGGGACCGCGATGGGCTTGGCCACTGGGCTATACTGGACAACGGCAATTACGTTGGATGGGGAGGGTTTCAAAGGGAAGAAAACGAGTGGGATTTTGGCCTCGTTCTCAAGCCAACTTCTTTTGGATTGGGAACACGCATCTTACGAAAAGCAATCGAATTTGCTTTTGCTGATGATCGAATCCCATTCGTAACGTTTCTTCTTCCACCGTCACGCAAGAACCTCAGTGCACTCAAGCGGCTTGGTGCGGTCTTTGTTGCCGAGATCGAATATGACGGTTTAACGTTTCTAAAATACCGCCTTGATACTGAATGACCAATTCGTCACGCATCTCTGACATTCGGTAATGGTTGGTGGTTGCACCTGCCGCAAAGGTCTACTCCTTCTATAGTTTGAGTAGCATGGGACCGCCGCCCAAGAGGCAGATCCCGAGACTTTGCAAAGCCTGCCATCTACGCTTCGCTAACGGCCGGTGCGCTGCGCCGCATCGCTCAGGTTTGGGCCCAAGCCGCACCTGCGCCACCCGCCAATCGAGCAGCAGCTTCCTCAACCGCAGTCGATCTAAGATCGCCACCTGACCTGATGGCAATCTGACTTGGGGGTCGCATTCGTCCAAAGCGTTAGAGTCGAAGCTCCCTGCACTCAATTAGCACTGGACATAGCTGCCCAGTTCGTGCCCATCTGCGGCAATCGGCTGCTGCTTTGTCGCGTACGGACTAGGACTCATGGATCAAACCCGCTAGCACTTGGCACAGAGGGTGCGTTGTGTATTCCTGCAGCGCAACGTCGAGACACCGTTTGGGGAGTGGGCCATGGGGTTTTCGGGAAAATTTTCCGGCTGGCGCGTTTTAAAAGAAGGGCTGACCGGCAATAAGGGCTGGACCGCCCATTGGCGCGACCCGGAGCCGAAGCGCGAATATGATGTGGTTATCGTGGGCGGTGGTGGTCACGGGCTGGCCACCGCCTACTATCTCGCCAAGGAACATGGCCTCAGGAATATTGCGGTGCTTGAAAAGGGCTACCTCGGCGGCGGCAATGTCGGGCGCAACACCACCATTGTGCGCGCCAATTACTACCTGCCCGGCAACTCGGAGTTTTATTCCCATTCCCTGAAGCTCTGGGAGGGGATGGAGCAGGATCTGAATTATAACGCCATGATGTCCCAGCGCGGCATCCTGAATGTGTTTCACAACGATGGCCAGCGCGACGCCGCCGTGCGCCGCGCCAATTCCATCATCAATCAGGGCGACGATGCAGAGATCCTCTATCGTGACCAGCTGAAGAAACTGGTGCCGTTCCTGAACTATGACAACAACCGCTTTCCCATCATGGGCGCATTGCTGCAGCGCCGAGCGGGGACGGCACGCCATGACGCGGTGGCCTGGGGCTTTGCGCGCGGTGCGGATCAATATGGCGTCGATCTGATCCAGAACTGCGAAGTCATCGGCATTGATGTCGAAGGGGGCAAGGTGACCGGTGTGCAGACCGCGCGCGGCCCGATCAAAGCCAAGAAAGTGGCGCTGGCGGCGGCGGGGCGCTCGGGGCAGGTGGCGGCGATGGCCGGGCTGACCTTGCCCATCGAGAGCCACGTGTTGCAGGCCTTTGTCTCTGAGGGGCTGAAGCCGGTGATTGATCACGTCATCACCTTTGCCGCCGGGCATCTTTATATCAGCCAATCCGACAAGGGCGGGTTGGTGTTTGGCGGCAATCTGGATTTCTACAGCTCTTATGCGGCGCGCGGCAATCTGCCAACGCAGGAACATGTGATGGAGGCGATCACCGCCATGGTGCCCGCGGTGACCAAGGCGCGGCTGCTGCGCAGCTGGGGCGGCATCATGGATATGACGCCGGATGGCTCGCCCATTATTGATACAACACCGATTGACGGTCTCTATCTCAATGCGGGCTGGTGCTACGGCGGTTTTAAGGCGACGCCTGCCTCGGGGGATTGTTTTGCGCATCTGATTGCCACCGGTCGCCCGCATGAGGCGGCCACCCGGTTCAAGCTGGACCGGTTCCGCAGCGGCTATGGTCTGATGGATGAGGAGGGCACCGGTGCGCAACATAATCTGCACTAAGCGCCTGTCGCGCAGCTGGGGAGCCTCCGGCGGGGATCTTTTTAAGAAGATGAAGGGGCGGTTGTCATGAGGATCACCTGTCCGCTGTGCGGCGCGCGCGATCATCGCGAGTTCACCTATAAGGGCGCGGCCCTGCCGGTGCCTGCCTTGGAGTCTGGGGTCGCGGAATGGGACGCGCATGTGCATCTGCGCGAAAACCCCGCTGGCCCGCATGAGGAGCTTTGGCAGCATTCGATGGGCTGCGGGGCGTGGTTGAAGGTCCGCCGCAACACCGTGTCTCATGAGATTTTAGCTGTTGAGCTTGCGCAGGACGCGGGCCTTGCGATCAAGGAGGACAGGTCATGAGGATCGCGGGCAAGGGGCTGGTCTCGCACAATCGGGCCGTCAATTTTTCGTTTAATGGCAAGGATTACATGGGGCTGGAAGGCGACACGCTTGCCTCGGCCCTGTTGGCCAATGATGTGCATCTGGTGGGGCGGTCGTTTAAATATCACCGTCCGCGTGGCATCCTGACCGCAGGTTCTGAGGAACCCAACGCGCTGGTCAGCACCGGCAAGGGTGCGGCGCGAGATCCCAATATTCGCGCCACCCAACAGGAGCTGTTTGAGGGGCTGGCAGCGCAGAGCCAGAACTGCTGGCCCTCGGTCGAGCGCGATGTGATGGCGGTGAACGATCTGGCCGCGCCCTTTTTGGGGGCGGGGTTTTATTACAAGACCTTCATGTGGCCCGCGCCGCTGTGGGAAAAGCTCTATGAGCCGATCATCCGGCGCGCGGCGGGGCTTGGGGCCTTGTCCGGGGCGGCCAACAAGGACCCTTACGAGAAGGCCTTTGCCTTTTGTGACCTGCTGGTGATCGGGTCTGGCCCGGCCGGGCTGATGGCCGCACTGACGGCGGGGCGTGCGGGGGCGGATGTGATCCTCGCTGAGGATGACAGCCGCATGGGCGGGCGTCTTCTGGCAGAGGTTGAGGAGATCGACGGTAAGCCTGTGCATGTCTGGGTGGCAGAGGCTCTGGCGGAGCTGGAGTCCATGGACAACGTGCGCCTGATGACCCGCACCGCGGTCACCGGCGTCTACGATCACGGCACCTATTCGGCGCTGGAGCGGGTCTCGCACCACCTGCCGCCGAGCCAGTCCCTGAAGACCGCGCATCGCCCGCGCGAGTGTTTCTGGCGCATCGCCGCCAAGGCCTCGGTGCTGGCGGCGGGGGCCATTGAGCGCCCCATCGCTTTTCGCAACAACGACCGCCCCGGCATCATGATGGCGGGGGCGGTGCGGGCCTATCTCAATCGCTGGGGGGTGGCTCCGGGCGAGCGGATCACTGTGTTTGCCAACAACGATGACGCCCATCGCACCGCGCGGGATCTGGTGGCGGAGGGCGTGCATGTCACCGCCGTGATCGACAGCCGCCATGACGCGCCCGACAGTGGCGAATTCCCCGTCATCAAGGGCGCGATGATTTGCGACAGCGCCGGGCGGCAGCGGCTGGAGAGCGTCACCATCCGCAGCGTCAATGGCGAGGAAAAGCTGCAAACCGATTGTCTGGCCGTATCCGGCGGCTGGAACCCCTCGGTGCATCTGACCTGCCACATGGGCGCGCGCCCGGAGTGGAACCGGGAACTGGCGGCGTTCCTGCCAAAACCGGATGCGGTGCCGGGGATGGTGGTCGCAGGGGCCGCCAATGGGGTGTTTTCCACCCATGGTGCCTTGCAGGACGGCGCACAGGCCGCCGTCACAGCATTGGCCGGCATTGGCACATCGGTTGACGCTGTTCCCCTGCCAGAGGCCAGCGATGCGCCCTACCGGATCAGCCCCTTGTGGGCGGTGCCGGGCAAGGGGCGGGCGTGGCTGGATTTCCAGAACGACGTCACCGTCAAGGATGTGGCGCAGGCGGCGCGGGAGAACTTCCGCTCGGTCGAGCATATGAAGCGCTACACCACCCAAGGCATGGCCACCGATCAGGGCAAGAACTCCAACGTGGCCGCATTGGCGGTGCTGGCCGATGCCACCGGGCGCAGCATTGCCGAAACCGGTGTCACCACCTTCCGCCCGCCTTTTGTGCCCACGTCTATTGCCGCGATGGGGGCAGGGGCCGAGGATCAGGGGTTTATGCCGCAGCGCTATCTGACCTCGCATAAGGCATCGCTGGCACGCGGTGCTGCCAATATCGAGGTCGGCCTGTGGTATCGCGCCAGCTATTTCGCCAAGGACGGCGAGAGCACCTGGCGGCAATCCTGCGACCGCGAGGTCACCATGGTGCGCAATGCGGTGGGTGTCTGCGATGTCTCGACGCTGGGCAAGATCGACATTCAGGGACCGGACGCGGCAAAGCTGCTGGATCTGGTCTATACCAACCTCTTCTCCACCCTGAAGCTGGGGCGCGTGCGCTATGGTCTGATGCTGCGCGAAGACGGCTTTGTCATGGATGACGGCACCACCGCGCGGCTGGGGGAAAACCACTATGTGATGACCACCACCACTGCGGCGGCGGGGCAGGTGATGGCGCATCTGGAATACCTCACGCAGGTGGTGCGCCCGGATCTTGATGTGCGGTTCACGTCCGTCACGGATCAATGGGCGCAGTTCTCGGTGGCCGGTCCCAAGGCGCGCGATCTGATCGACGGGCTGGTGGACGAGGATGTCAACAGTGAGACCTTCCCCTTCATGGCCTGCGGGGCGATCACCGTGCAGGGCGTGGCCGGGCGGCTGTTCCGGATCTCGTTTTCGGGCGAGCACGCCTATGAGATCGCGGTGCCCGCGCGTTATGGCGACGCACTCTATCGCCTGCTGCTGGAGCGGGCTGAAACCTTCGGCGGTGGTCCTTACGGGATGGAGGCGCTGAATGTGCTCCGGATCGAAAAGGGCTTTATCACCCATTCTGAGATCAACGGCACCGTCACCGCCTTTGACCTCGGCATGCAGGGGCTGGTCTCGAAAAAGAAATCCTGCTGGGGCAAGGCTTTGTCGGAACGGGACGGGCTGATGGATGACGACCGGATGCGGCTTGTGGGCCTCAAACCCGTGGGTGCGATGCAGGCGCTGAGCGCCGGGGCGCATCTGTTTGACCCGGACGCCACGGTGGAGCGGGTCAATGACCTTGGCTATGTGACCTCGGTGGGGTTCTCGCCGACGCTGGGACATATGATCGGGTTGGCGATGCTGTCGGGCGGGCCGGACCGGATGGGCGATACCATCCGGCTGGTGGATCACACGCGGGGCATCGACACCCTGTGCGAAGTGGTGAACCCTGTGTTCTTTGACCCTGAGGGAGGGCGCGTTCGTGGCTGAGACTGAGATGCAACTTGCCGCAAAATCCCCCTGCGCGGGGCTGTTGCCGCTGACCATTGGTGATGTGACCCTCACAGAGGACACACCCGCCGCCATGACCCTGATCGCGCCCTACAAGGGGCAGGAAAAACCGCTGAATGATGCATTGAACGCCGCGCATGGCATGGGGTTTCCCGCGCCCAACCGCGCCACCGGCAAGGCGGAGGCCCGCGCGATCTGGTTTGGCCGGGCGCAGGCGCTGCTGGTCGGCCCCGTGGCCGATCCCAAACTGGCGGCGCATGCAGCGCTCACCGACCTTAGCGATGGCTGGGCGGTGGTGCGGCTGGAGGGCGCGCACGCCGAGGAGGTGATGGCCCGTCTGGTGCCCGTTGATCTGCGGCCACAGGTGTTCAAACGCGGCCACACCGCGCGCACGGAGTTACAACACATGATGGCGTCGATCACACGGGTCGGGCCAAAAACCTTGCAAATCATGGTGTTCCGCTCATTTGCAGACACGCTTGTTCACGATCTGAAAAGAGCCATGGAAGCCGTGGCGGCACGGGGCTAGATTAACGGGGATCACGAAACTGATTCCGGAGCTGATCCATGATCCGCAACATCTTCGCAGCCGCACTTGTGGCCGCGCCCCTCTTCGCCACCCCCGCAGTCGCTGCCGCAGACCTCGGCAAGGAGGAAAGCTGCAAATATCAGGGGCAGGTGATGGCCGCCGTGCAAGCCGCGCGTCTGGACCGGGTGCCCGAGGGCAAGGTCGAAGAGACCATCCGTGCCAGCAACCCTGAGTGGCCGGAGAATTTCTCCAACGCGATCCCGCAGCTCACCCAGCATGTCTATCAGATGAAGCGCCGCGATCTGAAAAACGTCGACCTCGGCGATGTGTTCGAGACCCAATGCGTGCAAAACTGGGACCAGATTCAGGAAATGAAGAAAAACCTCTCTGGAAACTGATCTGAACCTGCGTTTGAGCGGCCCCCTGTGAGGGCCGCTCCCTTGCACACAACTGGACCCTTTGTGAATGTCGCTGCCGCCCAGATTCCTTGATGAATTGCGCACCCGTGTGAGCCTGTCTGACGTGGTCGGGCGCAAGGTCATGTGGGATCAGCGCAAAAGCCAGCCGGGCAAGGGCGACATGTGGTCTCCGTGCCCCTTTCACCATGAAAAAACCGCATCTTTTCATGTAGATGACCGCAAGGGGTTTTATTACTGCTTTGGCTGTCATGCCAAAGGCGATGCGCTGAAATTCGTGCAGGAGACGGAGAATGTCTCTTTCATGGAGGCGGTGGAAATCCTTGCGGGTGAGGCCGGGCTGGAAATGCCCAAGCGCGACCCAAAGGCGGCCGAGAAACAGGACCGCCGCACGCAATTGGCTGAGGTGATGGAACAGGCGGTGAAGTACTTCCGCCTGCAACTCAAAACCCAGGCCGCGAGCGAGGCGCGCGCCTATCTGGCGCGGCGTGGGCTCGATCCGGCAGCGCTCGATCGCTGGGAGATCGGCTTTGCCCCCGATGGCTGGCAAAACCTCTGGGACGCGCTCAAGGGTAAGGATGTCGCCGACGATCTGATCCTTGGCGCGGGGCTGGCAAAGCCCTCAAACAAGGGCGGCAAACCCTATGACGTGTTTCGCAACCGGATCATGTTCCCGATCCGCGATGCGCGGGGCCGTGCCATTGCATTCGGGGGCCGCGCCATGGACCCCAATGATAACGCCAAATATCTGAATTCGCCGGAAACCGAGCTGTTTGATAAGGGGCGCAACCTTTACAACCACGGGCCTGCGCGGGCGGCCTCGGGGCGGGGCAGCACCTTAGTCGTGGCCGAAGGTTACATGGATGTGATCGCGCTGTCCGAGGCCGGGTTTACCTCTGCCGTGGCGCCTTTGGGCACGGCGGTCACCGACAATCAGCTGCATTTGTTGTGGCGGATGTCGGACGAGCCGGTGATTGCGCTGGATGGGGATACCGCCGGTCTGCGCGCGGCGATGCGGCTGATCGACATGGCGCTGCCCTTGCTGGAGGCTGGCAAGAGCTTGCGGTTTGCCATCATGCCCGAGGGCAAGGACCCGGATGACCTGATCCGCGCTGAGGGGCCAGAGGCGGTGCAGACGGTGCTGGATCAGGCGATCCCGATGGTGCAGTTGCTGTGGCGTCGCGAGACCGAAGGGCGCGTCTTTGACAGCCCCGAACGCAAGGCGGCATTGGATAAGTCCCTGCGCGAAAAGATCAAACTGATCCGCGATCCCTCCATCAGGCTACACTATGCCGAGGACATCAAGGAGCTGCGCTTTCAGCTCTTTCGCGGTCAGCGTGGCGGCGGCGGGCAGGGGGGCACCGGCTATGGCCAGCGGTATGGCGGTTACAAATCGGGCTCCCGCGTTCAGGGCGGATTTCGCGATGGCAGCCGTATGCCATGGGGCGCACCACCGCCCCCGCGCAGCACCACGCGGGCGTCGATGGTGGCCTCCTCTGAGGAACAGGATTTTGCCCGTGTGCGCGAGGCGGTGATCCTGGCCACCGCAATCACCACGCCAACGGTGATCCCGGAGTTTGAGATCAATCTGGAGCGCATGCAGTGTCAGGACATGGATCACGCCCACCTGCGCGATCTGGTTTTGCGCTATGGAATCGATGCACCAGAGCGACTGCGCGATGAAATTGCCTATGCTCTTGGGCCGGATGCCCTTGAAAACCTCCTGTCGCTGCGCCATGTGGCTATTAGCCCCTGCGTGCGAAAACCCGGCGACCTAGACATGGCCAGCCTGACTCTGGCCGAGGAATTCGCAAAACTCGAGAGCATCGCGGGGCTCAATGCCGAACTGGCGGAAGCCGAGGAGGATCTGGACGGTCTGGCGGATGAGGCCCTGACCTGGCGTTTGCGTCAGGCGGCAGAGGCCCGCAACCGGGCTGTGCGCAGTGAAAATGAGGATAAGGCAACTTATGATGTGGGTGAAAACGGGGCGCGGCTCAATCGGGATGAGCGCGATGCCTTCGGGGACCTGCTCAAGCGAATCGGTTTCAACAGCAAGTGACGAATCAGCCGAGAATCGCACCGCCAACTGTGGCCGCGACGCCGCGATGTGACGTTTTGCTAAAGAAGCCTACAGAAAAATTGGGTAAACGGGGTGACGAATCACGAGAGCGCTCTAAAGATTCGCTCCACCCGAATCGCCCGCAGCCCCTTAGAGGAGCATTGAATGGCCGCCAAAGATACTGACGACCGCAAGCCTGACGATCAGGACGCCGAAATCTCGCTCGACATGAGCCAGGCGCAAGTCAAGAAGATGATCGCCGAAGCCCGTGAGAAGGGCTACATTACCTACGATCAGCTCAATCAGGTTTTGCCGCCGGATCAGGTCTCCTCCGAACAGATCGAGGACGTCATGTCCATGCTGTCGGAAATGGGCATCAACATCATTGAAGATGAAGACGCCGAGGAAGAAGAGAACAAAGGCACCACGGAACTGGTGACGACGGAATCCAACCGCGAGGTTGCCGTCGCCGGAACCGGGACCGAGAAGCTGGATCGCACGGACGATCCGGTGCGCATGTACCTGCGCGAGATGGGCAGCGTGGAGCTTTTGTCGCGCGAGGGCGAGATCGCCATCGCCAAGCGCATTGAGGCCGGTCGCAACACCATGATCCTCGGGCTCTGCGAAAGCCCGCTGACCTTCCAGGCGATCACCATCTGGCATGACGAACTCCTCTCCGAGGATATTCTGCTGCGCGACGTCATTGATCTGGAGGCCACCTTTGGCAACCAGATGGATGAAGAGGGCGATGTGGCAGAGCCGGTGGTGGACCCTTCGGCGGTGTCCGGTGCGGCCAAGCCTGAAAAGGACTCCGGCCCTGAGCTTGATGCCGACGGCAACCCGATCCTCAACAACGACGACGATGACGACGACGATGACGATCAGGCCAACATGTCCCTTGCGGCCATGGAAGCGGCGCTGAAGGATCGGGTGCTGGAAACGCTGGAGCGCATCTCCAACGACTTTGTGACGCTGTCGGAAATGCAGGATCTGCGGATCTCTGCGACCCTTAACGAGGACGGCTCCTTTTCCAAGGACGATGAGGCCAGATACCAGCAGCTGCGGTCTGAGATCGTGGAACTGGTGAACGGTCTGCACCTGCACAACAACCGCATCGAGGCGCTGATCGACCAGCTTTATGGCATCAACCGCCGCGTCATGCAGATCGACAGTGCCATGGTGAAGCTGGCGGACCAGGCCCGCATCAACCGCAAGGAATTTGTCGAAGCCTACCGTGGTCGTGAACTCGATCCGAACTGGCTGGCGGAAATGGGCGAAAAGCCCGGTCGCGGCTGGCAGATGTTCATTGAACGCTCCACCGACAAGGTTGAAGAACTGCGCGCGGATATGGCGCAGGTCGGTCAGTACGTCGGTCTGGACATCTCGGAATTCCGCCGCATCGTGCAGCAGGTGCAAAAAGGTGAAAAAGAGGCCCGTCAGGCCAAGAAGGAAATGGTCGAGGCCAACCTGCGCCTCGTGATCTCCATCGCCAAGAAGTACACCAACCGCGGCCTGCAGTTCCTCGACCTCATTCAGGAAGGCAACATCGGCCTGATGAAGGCGGTGGACAAGTTCGAATACCGTCGCGGCTACAAGTTCTCGACCTATGCGACGTGGTGGATTCGTCAGGCGATCACCCGCTCGATCGCCGATCAGGCGCGCACCATCCGTATTCCGGTGCATATGATCGAGACCATCAACAAGCTGGTCCGCACCGGCCGTCAGATGCTGCACGAGATCGGTCGCGAGCCGACGCCGGAAGAACTGGCCGAAAAGCTGCAGATGCCGCTCGAGAAGGTCCGCAAGGTGATGAAAATCGCCAAGGAGCCGATCTCTCTTGAGACTCCCATCGGGGACGAGGAAGACAGCCAGCTGGGCGATTTCATCGAGGACAAGAATGCCGTGCTGCCCTTGGACAGCGCCATTCAGGAAAACCTCAAGGAAACCACCACACGGGTTCTGGCCTCGCTCACCCCGCGTGAAGAGCGGGTTCTGCGGATGCGTTTTGGCATCGGCATGAACACCGACCACACGCTGGAGGAAGTCGGCCAGCAGTTCAGCGTGACCCGCGAACGGATCCGTCAGATCGAGGCCAAGGCGCTCAGGAAGCTGAAGCATCCGAGCCGGAGCCGCAAACTGCGCAGCTTCCTCGATCAGTAAGACCCATGATAATAAAAGCGCCCCCGCAAGGGGGCGTTTTTTATAGAGCTACCTATAGTTGCAATGCATATTATATGCGTCGTGTGGGGTTTCATTCATCGCGGCGTAATGCCGGACATATGTCGGCGGGCTGGTTTAGGCCGGGCAATCTGCTTTGTCCCTTTTGCACAGTTGAAATGATCTTGGCCCTGATGTTTCATCTCTGTGTAATTTAGATGCGCGCACTGATGTGCTGCGTGTGATTTGATATAAGACGTCTCAACACAGGTATTTAAAACCATGAAAGCCGTGACCAAATGCGCCGCGATCCTTGCGACCCTCTTTGCAACCCCGGCGCTGTCCTGCCCTGATGGGTCTATTACGCTGGTGTCCTGTACGCTCAAAGAGGGCGCGAAATACCTTGAGACCTGTTTGATGGGCGATCACGCGACCTATGCCTTTGGCACTGCAGAGCGACGCCCGGATCTGGCGCTTGCGCGCCATGTGGATGAGGTGGAGATGACCCCATGGCCCGGTGTCGGGCGCGAAATCTGGGAGGATTTCACCTTTCATAATGGCGAGACCTCTTACCGCGTCCACTATAGTATCGACCGCTTCTCCGAACAGGGGGATGGGCTCAGCGGGGGCGTTACGGTTCTAAAAGGGCAGGAGCCTCTGGCGCAGCTTGAGTGTGATGCGGGCAGCATCAATGCAGGCTATCCGTTGCCATTGTGGGATGCCAAAGAGGCCGGATCGCTAAGCCGGTAACGCGTGTCGGTCTGAGAGGCGCGGTTGAACTGCATCCCAGCCGGGCAGCCCAATTGGCCCGCGGCCAGTGTTGGGTATACATATTATTAACCAATTTCGGCAAATTCGTTAACCATTACCACCGTCAGAATATTGATTAAAGAAATCGATAATTTATTCCTACCCCGTGCGCTTGTGATACATTCAAGCCATACACCGGGGGGTGAACATGAGTGGAAACAACGAAATGCAAAGCGCATTGGGTGCGCTTGATGAAAAGCTCGATGCTTTGGACACGATGACAGAGGTTAATTCCTTTCTGGTGTCGGCCCTGCGCGAGCATGAACAGGAGCTCATTCGTATGAGCCCGCAAGAGACCCGCGAAATGCTGCGCCAAAAAGCGCGCGCCTATTATCGCGTGGATGGCGGCGAGCGGCCCAATCCAAAGGCGCTCGATCTCTTGGAGAAAACACTGGGCAACGGCCACACGGCGGAAATCATCCAGTTTCCCACGCGTCGATAAATCCATTCCAGCCGGAGAGTGTGCAAGGGCGGTCGTAAGGTCGGGTGTGCGGGCGGTGGCTTGTCCCCGGCACGGGGCTACACTACATTCTAGGCAACCCTCTAGAAGGATGCCTCCAATGCCCACACGCTCTCGCTCTGCCACACGCGCCCTGACGCTCTCAACCCTTGCGGCGACAGCTGCTCTGGCAGGCTGTGTCGATCTGCAAAGCACTGGACCTCAAGCGGATTATTTCTCGTCCCGCGCGCTCGCCCGCATTTACGCGCTCGACGACGGAAGCTTTGAGGTGGTGCCGGAAATCGGTGCGCAAGGGGCGGCCTACTGGTGCGCGGCCTCTGAATATGCCCGTCGCCGCCTTGGCGCGGACTGGTCGCAGGACATCTATGTTGCCAAAGGGCGCGCCCCCAGCACCGTGAGCGGGCGCATCGACAGCGTCACCTTTACCATGTCACACGTGCCCAGTGCCGAAGGAAAACGTCCGTTTATCAATACTTTTGGCTTTAAACCCGGCGATAATTTCAGCGTCTCCAGCGGCGACAGCTTTTGCCGCGATCTCGAACCGCTGTTCTTCTTCTGACCCGATGCCCGGCGTGCAGCAGCGCGAATTCATCCAGCCGACACGCGGGCAGGGTCTCTATGAGATCACCCGCGAGATCCGCGCCTTTGTGGCAGATTGCGCGCACCCGCAGGGGCTGCTGACACTCTTTGTGCGCCACACCTCCTGCTCTTTGCTGATACAAGAGAACGCCGACCCCGAGGTGCAAAGCGATCTTAGCGCCTTTTTTGCGCGCCTCGTGCCGCCGACCACGCATCCCGACATGGCCTACCTGCGCCACACCTACGAGGGACCAGATGATATGCCCGCCCATATCAAGGCCGCGATGATGCCGGTGAGCCTGTCGATCCCTGTCTCGGACGGCGAAATGGTGCTGGGCACCTGGCAGGGGATCTACCTCTTTGAACACCGCGACGCCCCGCATCAGCGCCGTATCTTTGCGCATCTCAGCGGATAAGGCGATAAAACAGGCGCGAAACCAACCAAGGTCTTGGGGTTGAATTTCCCCTCTACCCAAATCCTAGCAGCTCCCCTATAGTTGTGGATAAATGCGCAAACCTGCGCACTAGAACGATCTGTCTCGAGGGGAGGAGCCCGAGGATGCGGTGCCCATTTTGCGGAAATGTCGATACGCAAGTTAAGGACTCGCGTCCGGCGGAGGATCACGTCTCGATCCGCCGACGCCGCTTCTGCCCGGCCTGTGGCGGCCGTTTCACCACCTATGAGCGGGTGCAGCTGCGCGACCTCGTAGTGATCAAAACCAACGGCAAACGCGAGGATTTCGACCGCGACAAGCTGGAACGCTCCATTCGCATCTCAATGCAGAAACGCCCGGTCGATCCGGAGCGTATCGATCAGATGATTTCCGGCATTGTGCGCCGACTGGAGAGCATGGGCGAGACGGATATCGCCTCCAAGAAGATCGGTGAAATCGTGATGGAGGCTCTGGCCCGCATCGACACTGTCGCCTATGTTCGCTTTGCAAGCGTCTACAAGAATTTCCAGGCGGCGGATGATTTTGAGGACTTCGTGCACGAGCTGCGCCCCCCGGCGCCGCCCGAGACGTAAATCCCGGCGCTGCTGCCTGCGCAAAGCCCGGCGAAAGGTCTGATCCAGTGAGCAAAAGCGACCATCGGTTTATGGGGCTTGCCCTGTCGCTCGGGCGGCGGGGGCAGGGGCGAACATGGCCAAACCCGGCTGTGGGCTGCGTCATCGTAAAACAGGGTCGCGTGGTGGGGCGGGGCTGGACCCAGCCCGGTGGTCGCCCTCATGCCGAACCCATGGCGCTGGCCCAGGCCGGTGCAGCCGCTCGCGGCGCCACCGCATATGTGAGTCTTGAACCTTGCTCGCATCACGGTAAAACACCCCCCTGCGCGCAGGCACTAATTGATGCAGGCATCGCCCGTGTGGTCGCCGCAATCGAAGACAGCGACCCCCGAGTCAGCGGACAAGGCTTTGAAATGCTGCGCGCCGCGGGCATCAAAGTCACCACCGGTATCCGCACCGAGGAAGCAGGCTTTGACCACGAGGGGTTCTTTCTCAGAACCGAACAGGGCCGCCCTTTTGTGACGCTGAAACTCGCCTCCAGTTTTGACGGGCGCATCGCCACAGGCTCCGGTCAGAGTCAGTGGATCACCGGCCCCGAGGCCCGCCGCATGGTGCATGCGATGCGCGCGCGCCATGATGCGGTCATGGTCGGCGCAGGCACCGCGCGCGCCGATGATCCCTCGCTCACCGTGCGCGATCTTGGCATCAATCACCAGCCCGCCCGCGTGGTGGTCTCCCGCCATCTTGACCTGCCTTTGATGAGCCAACTGGCTCGCAGCGCCAAGGACATCCCGCTTTATCTATGCCACGGAACGGGGGCCGATACCGAACGCCTGCGCGCATGGGAGGGGCTGGGTGCGCAGCTTCTGCCTTGCAACGCTCTGGGCACCCAGCTTGACCCGCATGACGTGCTGGAACAATTGGGCAGCGCCGGGCTGACACGGGTGTTTTGCGAAGGCGGTGGTGCACTTGCCGCCACCCTTCTGGCGCATGATCTGGTGGATGAGCTGATCGGCTTTAGCGCCGGGATGGCCATCGGGGCCGAAGGCCTTCCATCCATTGGCGCGCTTGGCATTGGCCACCTCCAAGAGGCCCCACGCTTTGAGCTGATCGAAACTCGCCCCGTCGGCGCCGACATCCTGCACCGCTGGCGCCGCCCCCAAAGTTGAGACTGCATTCGTCTTCATCTTCTTAAAAATATCCCGGAGCGCGAGGCAGCGCCTCGCATTCTGGCTCAGCGCCAAAGCGGTGCGAATGAGGCAAACAAACCCTGCAGTTTCGACAGGCTGCGATTCATCGGACCGGGCGAGGGCAGATCGCCTGCAATCAGCCGATCCACCGCTACCTCTGGCGAACAGGGCAGGTTTGAAACCGGGTCGAAATAGCGCGGATAATCAATCAATGCCGCATGGGCCAGCCCCAAAATACCGGGGCGTGCATCGCGCCAATGGGGCGCTTCCAACCGATCTCGCGTCAGCCCCCAGCCGGCATAAAACGGCAGCCCCACGCAGGTCACCGGCACCCGGCGCAGCAGTGCTTCAAACCCCAGAAGCGAGGTCATGGTCCAGACCTCGTCGACGCTGTCAATCAGCGCCGCCGGATTGGCGTGTTCCGCCACCACATCGGCCCAGGTCTCGGCATGCTTGATGCGCCCCTTGCGCAGGCCGGCTTCCACATCGGGGTGCGGTTTATAGATCACCACCGCATTGGGGCGTGCGGCGCGCACCGCCTGCAACAGCTTCATATTACTGTTGATCTTGCCCGCGCCCATCTCGATTGAGGCGTCATCCTCGACCTGACCGGGCACCAGCACCCTGTGGCCTTTGGGCAGATCCGGCAGCGTGCCGTCGAGGTTATATTTCGTAACCTCATGTTTGATCAGCCGCATCACAAGCGCCTCAATCCGGCGTTCCTGTTGCGGCGTCAGCGTCACCCGCTCGCGGATCAGATCGTCCAGATCGCTGTGGCGGGTGGGGTCGTAGTAGATGCCCTGACGGTCCAGCACCAGCGACAGCGGCGGCACCAGTTCCGCCCCCAGCCCGCGCGAGCGCAGAAAGCCATCCTCAAGATGATGCGCCCCGGCGTGGTCCTTGGTGGCCTTGCTGGCCCAGACCATCCAGTTCTTGCCGCTCTTCTTGGCGGTCTTGGTCTTTTCCGTAAAGGTCATGCGCTTGTGCTGACCAAAGAACCGCTGCAAGGGCGCGCGTTTCCACAGGCGGATTTCCGATGCGGCCCAGCCCGCGCGATCCTCGCGCCAGGCTCGCACCTGAGCCTCCAGCGAGTCGATCACCTGCTCGAGCTGGCACAACCGGTCGTGATGGGGATCATACCATGTGGGATAGAGGATCATCGCCGCCGCAAAAAGCTGCGCGCGGGTCAGGCGACGGTGGCGGCCGGGTGGGGGAAACTCGTCCTGAGTCAGCCCCCAGCCTGCATAAAACGGCTGGCCAAAGATGCGCGGTTTGTGACCGGCCAGAATGGCCTCGAACCCCAGTTGCGACGACACCGTATAGACGCCAACCGCGCCCTCCAGCAGCAGATGCGGCGAAACCGGCGCGTCAAACAGCTCCACCCGGTCACTGGTATCGCGCGCGTCGAAATAGCCCGCGCGGTGGCCCTTGGTGGTTTCGGGGTGAGTTTTAATAAGAACGCGCGCGCCGGGGTTTTCCTCCTGCGCAAAGGCGAGCATTTCCTGAAACCGCCCCTGATCGGCACCGGGAAAGGGGATGGATGCCTTGACTGAGGCATCCTCGCGCAACTGATCCACCACCAGCACATAGCCGGGCTCTGGCGGTGGCACATCGGGGTGGAAGGCGTTGTATTTGCTCAGATGTGCGTCCTGCAAACGCGCCATCGCATCACGCGCCCGTTTCATCAGGGCGCTGTCATCTAGGGGATGGTCTTTCAGCAGCGTGACCAGATCGCTCGACAGGGAGGGGTCAAAATGCACGCCGGTGCGGTCGATCAATAGGCCCAGCGGCGGCTCTCCGCTGCGGCCCGGATGCACCGAGCGCAAGAACGCATCCTCAATCCGCACCAAGGGCGCGCCATGCTCCTCGGCGATTTTCTTGCCGCGATGGGCGGTGGGGCTGTCGCCCCAGATGCCGACCAGATCGCCCTCTTTGGGCAGGCCAAGACGGATGTCATACCCGGCCAGATCAAGGATACGGCGCACGCGGGACTGGGTCAGAAAGCCGCCATTATACACAAACAACCGGGAGCGCTGGCTCCCGGTTTTTGTCTCGTCTGGATGCGGCAAAGGCCCTTGCATCATCTGCGCTTAGCTGCCGCCGAACAGGGTCTCGACACTTGCGGCCGTGGACAGCGGACTGGTCAGAAGCGACAGCGTCTTTGTCCACTGGGCATAGGGTGCTTCGGTCACATAGATGGTGTCACCGTCGCGGATCACGAAGTCCCGGGCGATGAACAGACCGTTGGGCTGAGTGAGGTTCAGCACGTAGATCATGCGCTGTGCGCCGACCAGATCGTCCCGGCCCAGCACCTGATTGGAGATCTCCTCCGGTTCATTGCGGAACACAAAAACGCCGGTCGGGTCGGACGCGGTGGCAATCAGGCCACCGACCTGTGCGATGGCCTCCAGCGCGGAGAGGTTCTGGCTCTCGAAAGGCACGCGGGCCTGCGCGGCGGTGGCCCCCAATGCGGTGAACGAACGGGTGTCGCCCTCAACGAGGATCTTGTCGCCGTTGCGCAGCGGAATATCGAGCTGGGGATGATCGTAGAGATCCTCGAACCAGATCGTGCCGGTCTTACCCTGACGCGTGACGGAAACCTGCGCAATCTCAGGTTCGATCGCAACACCACCCGCCTGTGCCAGCATCGTGGCGAGCGTCCGGGTGGGGCGCTCAATCGGGTAGACGCCTTGCGCGCCGACCGCACCGGTGAGGCTTACAGTGGCCCCATCACCCGCCATGCGGCGCACCTGCACCTGCGGATCGGGGGTCTGATCTTCGAGCTTTTTGGTGATGGCTTCACGCAGTTGCTCGGGCGTATTGCCGGAGGCGCGCACACGGCCCGCGTAGGGCACAAAGATATAGCCCGCACCGTCGACCTGCACTTCTTCCAGCAGGGTGGCATTGGCCCCTGCGCTGGCCAGCAGCCCGTCATCGACGTTTTCCCAGATGGTCAGGCCGAGGATATCGCCGGGGCGGATGATGTCGGATGTCAGAACCGAGGCTTTGGTGAATTGGTCGGAAAAGCCAAGTGCGGGCACCACAGCGGTGGCGCGCGCAACGCGGTCATTCACGGATACCACAAAGGCGTCGCCCTGTTTCTGGACGGACCCTGCAAAGATCTGACGTTTATTCGGGCCCACCTTGGGCAGCCCGCATGATGCTGCGAGGGCGACCGCAGCCAGCAAGGCCACGGGGCGCGCCCATCGTAAAGTCATGGGTTTCACTGCTCGGTCTCCTCGACCTATGTTTATTTTGCCTCAAGTTTTGCGTCCAAATTAGCGAACTGTCACGTAAAAATCCAGTCGCGCTTGTATTTGGAGTCAGCTCACAACCCGCAAGTGTTGCCTTGGTGCTGCTGTCCCACGCAGGAGCGCGTCATAGGGATCATCGGCAGAGAGCATCATATCCACCACCTGCCGCAGCAATTGCCGCCGCCCGGAACGGGAATAAAACCCGCCGGGAAACTGCGAGGTTTCCAACAGATAGCGGCGATATTGCTTGTAGGCGCGGCCATCGGGGCGGGCAGGGGTGGCAAAGAACTCCGCGAGGCTTTGGGTCGAGGAAAATTCAGGTTTGTCGTAGACCGCGCGGCCAAAAACCTTGAGCGGCAAGCCGCGCCACAGGACCTGTTGACCGGCGGTGGAGTTGACGGTGACGGCGGTGCGGGCCTCGTTCAGAAGGCCTGCGAGCTTGCCTCCGCGCACATAGTGGACCCGCCCCTCGACGCCATGTTCGGCCGCAAGCCGTTTGAGCGCGCGACGGATCGGGGCGCGGCCATCCTCAAGCGGATGCGCCTTGAACACCAGATGATGGTGGCGCGGTGCGCCCTCGGCAAATCCGGCGACCACCACCTCAAGGAATTCGGTGATGGTCGAAAATGGCGAATGGGCCTGAAAGGCGCTGTCATGCTCCAGCTGCAAGAGCGCCAGATGATAGGGAAAACCACCGCGCTGAATGCGGGCGGTGGCAAGGCGGCGGTGCAGCGCATGCAGCGGCATCATCAGCAGGCGGTTGAGATAGAGCTGGAATTCCTTGGTCACCGGCAGCGCGCGGTGGGGGCGGAAATTGCGGTAGCCCTGGTTCCAGAACATGACGAACCAGTGATAGAGCGCGCCGTAAATCACATGCTGGCGGGTGTCGCCCCAATGCGCAGGTGGCATCGGCATTTCCAAATCACTCTGCGCCAGTGCTCGCTCCATCTCGGCAACGGGCATCTGCATCAGCCGAGAGTTTCCGTTGGTGCCATCACGTTCATAAGTGACCCAATAGGGGCGCAGGTAGCCCTCTTCGAAGGTGTGAACCGTGACGCCCCGTGTGCGTGCAATTTCAACCGCATGGGCGTGAATGGGGCGGGTGTCGCCATAAAGCACGATATCGGTGACGGCGTGGTCCTCAAGCAAGGCCGAAAAGCGCGCAGGCCATGCCTCTAATGTGTCGCGAAAGGCGATGTAGTTTGACTTATCTGGCCAAAACATCCGGTCGCCCGCGTTAAAACCAACCCGGCGCACCTCGCAACCGGCGGCCCGGAGCATACGCGCCAAGGCGCCAAAGAACGGCCCATGCGGGCCTTGCAAAAACAAGAAGCTGCGGGATTCAGTCGATCCGTGTGTCGATCTCTTTGGCATCTGTGCTCGATCCGATAATCACATGGGTCGGGCGTGGCCATTCTGATGCGGCCTGTCGAGAGGGTGCTTGATCTCGCCCGTGTTCACGCGTTCTGGTTTGTTTTACGGTGTCTTTGCTGAAAACCTAATCTTGGTAAAGTCTGTTAAACCTAAACTAGAGCAAAAGTATGACCAATTGCCTTATGGGGCACAGAGAGCCTCTTGAGCCGGAGGCGGGCAGGGGCTAGCTCTGGTGGGAAGGCGTCCGCAAGACAGGGGCGCGGCACTCTCAAGCGGCACTATCAAGGAGTTCGCCCATGTTTACCGGGATCATCACCGATGTGGGAACCATCACCGAGCTGGAACAGACCGGCGACCTGCGCGCACGCATCCAGACGGCCTATGACACCGGCAGCATCGACATGGGGGCTTCAATCGCCTCGGATGGGGTGTGCCTGACCGTGGTGGCGCTGGGGCCGGATTGGTATGACGTGCAGATCTCGGCCGAGACTATTTCAAAAACCAACATTGATGGACGTGGCAATCACAAGGGCTGGTTTGTCGGCAAGCGGGTCAATCTGGAACGCGCGCTGAAGGTCGGCGACGAGTTGGGCGGCCATATCGTGTCTGGACATGTGGATGGGGTCGCCGAAGTGGTCGAGATGCGTGATGAGGGCGACAGCACCCGCGTCACGCTGCGCGCGCCCAAGGAGCTGGCGCGCTTTATTGCGCCCAAAGGCTCGGTTGCGCTCAATGGCACCTCGCTGACGGTGAATGAGGTGGAGGGCTGTGATTTTGGTATCAATTTCATCCCGCATACCAAAGAGGTCACCACTTGGGGGGATGTCAGCGTCGGGGATCTGATCAACCTCGAGATCGACACGTTGGCCCGTTATGTGGCGCGCCTGCAGGAGAGCCTGTAATGTCGCGGGGCTCAGAACAGGGCACAGGATCGGTGTCGGGGCTGGGGCACAACGGTGGCCCCAGCATGGAGCCGGGCGTGCTGTGGCGCACCCATGCGTGGCGCTCGGCGCAAAAGAAACTGATGCCCAACACTATCCCCAAGCTGGTGCTGCAAATGCGCCTGAAACGGGCCGCCGAGCTGGGCATGGACTATAAGACCTATGCCAAGGTGCGCCAGACCTCCGGTCAGGATGTGCTGGGGCTGTTGTTTTCTGCCAATGCGCTGCGTCTGTTGCGCGACCCTCACCTGCCGGACCTTGAGCGCGCCGCACTGGCGCGTGTCGAACACGCAGGGCGCCTGGCGCTGATCTATCGCCCGCTTGCGCCGGAGGTGGTGGAGGCCGTCAATCCGGAAATTGATATCGCAGGGCCGGCTCCTGTCTTTACCGAAGGCTGGGGCGCGATGCGCGACAAGGTACAGGGTGTGATGCGTCAGCGTGGCTTGTCCGGGGCATCGGTCGTGGTGATCGGGGATGCGCCACTGGAACGGGAATGGACCACAGCAGGTCGCGCCGCCGCCTACCTGAGCGCGGCGGAGTATTTTAAAAACAGCGCACATAGCTAACACCGGGGCGGCCTGGTCTTGGCGCTCCGTTTGGCGGGTCATTTCATAATGTGCGACCTGTTTGGCAGGCGTTCAAAGTAAAAGGGACGGCGCCGCCACAAAGGCGGAAATGGCCGGGGGTATCCCCCCGCGTGCTCAACGTTATCTCTGTACTGCTCCCCCAAAAGGGAAGCCAGCTCCTGGTGATGCCGAAGGTTTTAAGTCCGGCGGATGATCGCGATCCCCGCCAATATACTGATGTTTCCCTTAAGGCTGATAACCACTGCGTGCGCTTGGGGCGCAACGGGGATGCGAGGCGCTGCCTCGCGCTCCGGGATATTTGGGGTTAGAAGAAAGATCCGGCACTCATACTCTTCTAACGACAAATATCCTGGGGTGAATTGGCCAAAGGCCAAGAGGGGCAAAGCCCCTGTGAGTCGTGCCGGTTGCGCACCCGCATGTGCCGCTTGCAGGGCTGGTATTTGCGCCGCGTGTGAGCTATTCCGGCGGGGACAATCGTGGCGTGGACAGGTCATCCGACCCTGCGCCCCATCAGTGAAAGGCCTGTTGCAGATGAGCTATGAGACGCCCGGCCCTGTCGAGTCTGAGTTGCGCGACGCCATCAGCCCCATCGAGGAGATCATCGCCGCCGCCCGTGCGGGGAAGATGTATATCCTGGTGGATCATGAGGACCGCGAAAACGAGGGCGATCTGATCATCGCGGCGGAGTTTGCCGATGCTGATGCGATCAATTTCATGGCCACATATGGGCGCGGGCTGATCTGCCTGCCGATGACCGCCGAGCGGATCGACCGGCTGGGGCTGCCGATGATGGCCGTGAATAATTCCTCGCGCCATGAGACCGCATTCACCGTGTCGATCGAGGCGCGCGAGGGGGTGGATACCGGGATCTCGGCTGCGGATCGTGCGTTGACCGTGGCCACCGCCATTAATGAGCAAAACACCATGGCGGCGATTGCCACGCCGGGCCATGTGTTTCCCTTGCGGGCCAAGCGGGGCGGCGTGCTGGTCCGCGCTGGCCATACCGAAGCCTCGGTTGATATCTCGCGCATTGCGGGGCTGCATCCCTCGGCCGTGATCTGCGAGATCATGAAAGACGATGGCACCATGGCGCGGCTGCCGGATCTGGTGGAGTTTGCCAAGCAGCATGGCATGAAAATCGGCACGATTTCCGATCTGATCGCCTATCGCGCCAAGAATGATAATCTGGTGGATGAGACTGCGCGCAAGACCGTGACCTCGGAATATGGCGGTGACTGGGAAATGCGGATCTTTACCGACCAGACCCATGATGTGGAACACGTCGTGCTGATCAAGGGCGACATCTCCACGCCCGAGCCTGTGCTTACACGGACCCATGCGCTGCATGAGGCCTCTGACCTCTTGGGGCTGGGGCCAAAACCCGCAGGCGAGCTGCCGCGTGCAATGGAATTGATTGCAGAAGAAGGGCGCGGGGTGGTGTGCCTGTTCCGCCAGCCGCGCAATGCGCTCTATGCCTCGGACGAGGACGGGGTGCGCACGATCAAGCAAACCGGCCTTGGCGCGCAAATTCTCAATAAACTCGGCATTGAGGAGCTGATCCTGCTCACCGACTCGCCGGAAACCAAATATGTTGGGCTGGATGCCTATGGGCTGTCGATCGTCGGCACCCGTCCCATCCTGTCCAGTGACAGCTAAAGGAGGCCTGCGTCATGGCCGGACAAGAAAGCCACTACATCCTGCCGCGCCCGGAATTCGACAAACCGGTAAAGCTTCTGATCGTCGTGTCGCCCTACTACAAGGACATCGCCGACAATATGGTTGCTGGCGCGGTGGCCGAGATCGAGGCCGTGGGCGGCTCTTATGAGGTGGTCGAGGTCCCCGGCGCGCTGGAGATCCCCACCGCCATCGGGATTTCCGACCGGGCGTCGAACTTTGACGGCTATGTGGCGCTGGGCTGTGTGATCCGCGGCGAGACCACGCACTATGACACGGTCTGCAATGACAGCTCGCGGGCGATCCAGCTCTTGGGTCTTCAGGGGCTGTGCATCGGCAATGGCATCCTGACGGTGGAGAACCGTCAGCAGGCCGAGGTGCGCGCCGATCCCAAGGACCAAAACAAGGGCGGCGGCGCGGCGGCTGCGGCCTTGCATCTGATCGCGCTCGCGCGTAAGTGGGGCGCCCAGACCAAGGGTGTAGGATTCAAACCTGCCTCCGACTCTTACCGGCTCGCCTGATTTTAACAACGGATCCCTCGCTCATGACCTCCAAAGACGCCCCGAAACCGGGCCAGAAACCGGGAAAAAACAAGACGCAGGCGCGCTCTGCTGCCCGTCTTTATGCGGTGCAGGCGCTGTTTCAGATGGAGCAGAGCGACCAGAGCACCAATAAGGTGATCGTGGAGTTTGAGGATCATCGTTTCGGCGCGACCTATGAGGGCGACGAATATGCCGAGGGCGACACCAAGCTGTTTCGCAAGCTGGTGAATGATGCGGTGAATTATCAGGCAAAGATCGACCAGATGACCGACCGCGCGCTGGTGGCGAAATGGCCGATTGCCCGCATCGACCCAACCCTGCGGGCGCTGTTTCGTGCAGCAGGCGCAGAGTTTGTCGAGAGCGATACGCCGGTCAAAGTGGTGATCAACGAATACGTCGATATTGCGCGCGCCTTCTTCCCGGAAGGGCGCGAGGCGAGCTTTGTCAACGCGGTGCTGGACCATATGGCACGCGAAGCAAAGCCCGAGGCGTTCTGACAGTCAGCCTGTCAGACAGGGCGAAGAAACGACGCAAAACAGTTCTAATGAGGCGCATGACGATGGGTCCTGCGCCTTTTTTCATTGAAACCTGAGAGCTTAGCGCCAGTTCATAGTCCGATTGGCGCGGATTGCATGCTTTTTAATCAGCAATTTGCGTTGGCAGCAAAAAGCTGCCAGCTTGCAAGTACTGGACACCTCTGCCCGTCACGGGGCTGAGGCGGTCCTGCCCGGAAACGAAAACGCCCCAAAAGGGCTGCCAGAAACAGGAGGGGACATGTTTCACAAAGTAGTCGTGCCAGTGGACCTGGCGCATGAAGCCGCATTGCAGAAAGCTCTGCAAGTGGCTGCAACAATGGCAAAAACCCATGCCGCAGAGGTGTGTTATGTGGGGGTGGGCTCGGCCAGTCCCAGTGCACTTGCCCGCAGCCCTGCGGAATACAAGGCAAAGCTGGAGAGTTTTGCCCAGAGCCAAGCAGCGCAATATGCGATCAAGGCCAGCGCCCATGCCATCATGAGCCACGACCCGGCGACCGATCTCAATAAGGCGCTGGAGGCTGCCATTGCGGATCTGCAGGCGGATCTGGTGGTGATGGCGACCCATGTGCCGAATATCTCGGATTACATCTGGGCCGGTCACGGCGCCCATGTTGCAGCGCACAGCACCGCATCGGTGCTCTTGGTGCGTGATTGACTGACATAGAATTGAAACTCCGAAACGAAAGGCGGTACCTATGACCGACCAAACGACGGAAACGTCCGACGGCATTCCAAGCCCGGATGGCGCAGCACATATCATTGATACGGAATATGAAATCGGGCAAGACAACCTTGAGGGGTCTGTCGGTCCTTTCGGGTTTGACATCCACAACCCGGTGTTTGCGATCTCTGGCCTCGCGATTGTGGCCTTTGTGTTCTACACGCTTGCCCTGCCCGAACAGGCGGGGTCGCTGTTCTCCTGGCTGTTCAGCACAGTCACCAAGGGCTTTGACTGGTTCTTCCTCGGTGCCGCGAATATCTTCGTGATCTTCTGTCTGTTCCTGATCGTCACGCCATTTGGCAACGTCAGGCTGGGCGGCACTGAAGCAGAGCCCGACTATAGCTATATCGGCTGGTTTGCGATGCTTTTCGCGGCCGGTATGGGCATCGGTCTGATGTTCTACGGGGTCTCTGAACCACTGAGCCACTTTGCCTCTTCTATGGGCGGCACCGCCGCTGAGAATGGCGCGCGCACCGACTGGGCCCCCTTGGGCGGCGCGGCTGGAAATGAAGCGGATGCCGTGCGTCTGGGCATGGCCGCGACGATCTTTCACTGGGGTCTGCACCCTTGGGCGATCTATGCGGTGGTGGCGCTGGCGCTGGCATTGTTCAGCTACAACAAGGGCTTGCCGCTGACGATCCGCTCTGCCTTCTATCCGATCTTTGGCGATGCGGTCTGGGGCTGGGTTGGTCATGTGATCGACATTCTCGCGGTATTTGCGACGCTCTTTGGTCTGGCGACCTCGCTCGGCTTTGGCGCAACGCAGGCCAATGCGGGCCTCAATGAGCTGTTCGGCATTGCTGTCGGTCCGACCACCGAGGTGATCCTGATTTCGGCGATTACCGCAGTGGCGCTGGTGTCGGTGATGCGTGGTCTTGATGGCGGGGTGAAGATCCTGTCCGAGATCAACATGGGTCTGGCGTTCCTGCTGCTGATCTTTGTGCTGCTGGTGGGGCCGACCGTGTTCCTGCTGTCGCTGTTTTGGGATTCGCTGGTGGCCTATGTGCAGTTCCTGCCCGCGCTGTCGAACCCGGTGGGGCGTGAGGACGTCAACTTCATGCAGGGCTGGACTTCGTTCTACTGGGCGTGGTGGATTTCCTGGTCACCGTTTGTGGGCATGTTCATCGCCCGCGTGAGCCGGGGCCGCACCGTGCGCGAGTTCATCATCTGCGTGCTGTTGATCCCGTCGATGGTCTGCGTGTTGTGGATGAGCGTCTTTGGCGGCACCGCGATCTATCAGGTGATCACCGATGGCTACACCGTCGCCCAAGAGGCAACGCTGGAGCTGAAGCTCTTTAAGATGCTGGACGTGATGCCGCTTGCTGGGATCACTTCGCTGGTGGGCATCGTGCTGGTTATCGTGTTCTTCGTGACCTCCTCGGACTCCGGGTCGCTGGTGATCGATACGATCACCGCAGGGGGCAAGGTCGACGCGCCGGTGCCGCAGCGTGCCTTCTGGTGCATTTTTGAGGGGGCGGTTGCGATCGTGCTCTTGCTGAGTGCGGGCGGCTTGCAATCCTTGCAGTCGATGGTGATCTCCACCGGTCTGCCGTTTACGGTGGTGCTGCTGATCATGTGCTACGCGATCCTGCGCGGCTTGGTGAGCGAGCGCAAAAACACCTGAGCGACCCTGCACTGAGTGACATGAGAGACGGCGCCCTTTGCGGGGCGCCGTTTTTTTATGCGTCGCGTCGTGCGGTTTGGGGAAATCGTCAAACCCGACGCGGCCAAATCGTCGCATCATCTTCTGTGCGCTGGACCGGGGGGCCTCTGCGCCCTAGATTTAAAGGGTAGCCGCAAGGAGAGTGTCATGCCTGAACTGATTAAGCTCTACATCAGAAGCGCCCTTTGGGGACTGGTGCTGGCCGCGATTTTTGTGGGCATCCTGTTGTGGTTCAACATCGCCAATCTTGGCGCGCTGGTCTTTGGATCTGACGCGGGCGTCGTCGCAGTGCTGGCGCTGTGGATTTCCAATGCGGTGGTCTTTGGCGGCGTTCAGTTCGGCTTTAAGATCATGGCCATGGCGGAACGTGAGGACCCCCCGCGCGGTGGCACTTGGGTTGGGCCTGAGTTGCAAGCGGTGCCGGTCCCGGCCAAAGCCGCACAGGCCGGTCGCCCCACCAAACGCTGAGGGCTGGCCTCTCTGGGATTGGCTGAACACGGGCCGCGCATGTCATGCGCGGCTTTTTGTTTGTAGGCGTTAGCGTGGGAAAAGTGGCGGGAACCACCAGTCAACCGTGCGGCGTTGATTCCCGAGGACCTGTATGTACAGGTGGGCGCCAGGTAAACGGACCAGGATCCGGACAGAGCCAGCTCCCTCGGAATTGCTTAAGGCCACTGGAATGCTGCCTGTCACGAGAAGGGGAGAACCCGCCTTCGCAATAGGTAGTGCGGCGCGCGCGCTTGCACAAGGGGGCGCGTGGGGATGTGGGGCTTGATTTTTGTTCATGAATTGTTCACTTTTGGCGCATGGCAAATCAGCACCTCGATCAAGATGAGTTCGACGCCCCCACGCGGGAGGCGGTCCCGCCTGAGGGCGATGAGGCGACACTGGCGCTGCTGCAGCCGGGGCAGCGTCTGGCGCGTGGGATCAGCCGCTATCTGCGCTCGATGGGATTTGCCTCGGTTGAGGAATTCGTCCCCGTGCGCGGGCTGCGGGTGGATGTCATGGCGCTGGGGCCAAAGGGCGAATTATGGGTGATCGAGTGCAAATCCAGCCGCGCCGATTTTCAGAGCGATTGCAAATGGCAGGGCTATCTGGAGTGGTGCGACCGGTACTTCTGGGCGGTCGATGTGGATTTTCCCACCGACTTGCTGCCCGAGGGCACCGGGTTGATCCTCGCCGATGCCTATGACGGCGAAGTGGTGCGTATGGCCCCAGAGCAGAAACTGCCCCCGGCGCGGCGCAAAAAGATGATCCAGAAATTCGCCATGGATGCCGCCCGCCGCCTGCAGCGGCTCAGAGATCCAAGATCCGGACGGGATGGGCTGCTGTTGTCTCCAAGCGAGGGAGAATGACCTGAGGGTGGCCCAAATGACCCGAACACGGCCCGCAGATCAGGCCGTGAGGTCGATGGCGGCTTTGGCCGGGGGGACGATGTAGATGATGTCATTGTGCCCATCGAGTTGCAGGGCGAGCATCTGCCGTTGTTCCTGCGCCTCGGCGGCCTCTCGCTGGGGATTGCGCTCATAAGGTTCTGCGGCTGCGATCAGCGGATCGCTGGGCGGCGTGCGCATCTCCGCGCCCTGAGTGGGGGCAGCGTCCGCCGTCAACACCCGTGGCACAGGGGCGCGGTCCGGGCGATCCAGCGCGGCGGCGCTGCCCGGTGCCCCAGACAAGGCCCCGGTCAGGCCGACACCCTCATCCGAGATCAACTCTGCAGATTGCGATGTGCGCGATTGGGTCTGATAGGCGTAGGCTTTCTGGGCGAGGGCAATCAGATCCGCGCTGGCCCGTCTTTGGTCTTCGGTCAGGGGGAGGCTGATCACGGTGTTGGAGGTCATGCTCTCTCCTGATTGCGAAGGCTCTGATTGTGAGGGTTTTGGGGCATCGCTGGGGGCCGGGGGGGCGGTGCGATCCGCGGCGGCGTTGGGCTGTGGGGCATCGGCTGGGGGCAGGCCGATGATGACGACCCCGTCATCCATCACATAGATCACCCGTGGGGGACGCGCAGCAGCGCTGGTTTCGGCTGTGGCATCCTTGGGCGCGGCCGCAGGTGTTGCGTTAAGGTCCGCCGGGGCTTCTGCCGCCGACGGGAGACCGTCCGGCATCCTGCCGGACTGCTGCATTGCGACGCCGGAAGGATACACCGCAAGGGCGTCCTTGTCCGTCACCGGGGTCGCAGGCAAGCGGGAAACCTGAGTGCGCAGAAAGTTCAGCACTTTCTCCATGTGATCGACCGTATCCGAGATCTGGTTCATCGCGGATTTCCAGCCCGGCTCGGGCGGTTTGGTCACCTGATCGATCATTTTCTCGCGGGCGCGCCGGGCCTGAGAGACCTGATTTTGCAATTGGTTGGCGGTCAGCTTGTCTGAATTCGAAATGGAAAACGCGGCGGCCCGCGGACCATTCGCAGAGGCGATGGCGCTCGGTAGGGTCACAGCTGGTCCCAACGGCGGGGTTGTAAAATGGTACATCACACACGCTCCAAGTAGAAACTTGACGTTCATTAATCATTTGGAGGTAGAGGTTAACACGGCCCTAACTTCCGTAAACGGAACCCGTCAAATTCGATGGATTTTGCCGCTCTGGTAGGCCGTCGCGCGCAGCTGGGCACGCACTTGCGGTAACTTAATGGGCGATTGTTGGTTGTTGTGATGTCGACAGCGGTGTTTCGGACACAAAAAAGCCGGGCGCAAAGCCCGGCGATCTTGTCGAAAAAAGACGCGCTATTCAGGAGCTGACAGCACGCGCGGCCTGTGCCGCTGCACGGATTTCATCAGCGATTTCTTCGGCTTCCTCGGGGTCGAAGTCCATCGGGATCTCAAGCCCATCGGCTTCGATGAAAATGCGCACCATCCCGGCATCGGTCGGGCCGATCTGCATGTTCGCCTCAATGTCGCGTTCGGTATTGATCCCCATGTGCAGCTCCTTCGGGTTGCGGATCGCGGTAGGAACTCCTGCTAGCCTGCAAGCCCTTAAAAAGCAAGATGTCGCCTCTTGCCCACGCACGGCGCGCCCTTTGATTGGGAAAACAGGGGGTGAGAGGGAATCACTGCGGCCTCAAACGGGCTATTTCCGGACATCTGAACGGGCGCAGATCTATGCGGACAGGGGGAGGACAGAAGAATTTGCCCTTGCGCAAAAAAGTGCAAAAAACTTGTGACATGAGCTCTTGCACTCTGATTTTCTGTGTTGTAAATCGCCCCCAGTGCCGCCTTAGCTCAGTTGGTTAGAGCGCTTGATTGTGGATCAAGAGGTCCCTGGTTCGAGACCAGGAGGTGGTACCATCCCCTTAACATCATGTCATGAAACGGTTTTGCGCCTGTTGGCGACCGATACGGCCATCCGTAGCGACGCGTGGCCGTGCAGCCTGTGGATAGGGCTGCGACTTGGTTAGTCGATCTGGACGCTCTGGCGCAGCGCACCGGTTTCGCTGTCGAGGATCAGGATTTGATCGTCGGTGGTCACCACCGCCAGCCAGCCGGTGCCAAAGGTCACAGCCCGCGCCGTCGCGCCATCAGGCAGGGTAATGTCTGCCGGAAGCCGGGGGGCAGAGGTGTCATCAGACAAACGGATGACAAGCAGCGCAATTACCACTAGAACCCCGCCCACCATGATCACCGTGAGCGTGGTCACGAGACGGCGCAGGAAACGCAGCTGCGCCGGTTCGGTAATGTTTTCAGGTTCGGAAGGATGAGTCATGGCCAGCCGCCGCATTGAATTTGTGATCGCGGACAACCCGCCCAAGCGGCTTGATAAAGCGATTGCGCGCGATGTGCCAGAGGAAGCGAACCTGTCGCGCACCCGTCTGGCCCGTCTGATCGAAAGCGGTGGCGTTGAGGTGGACGGGGCAGTGGCCAGTGACGCCAAGGCCCGCGCCCCTGAGGGCGCGCAGATCGTCATCACGGTCGAGGACGCCGAGGAGAGCCACATCGGCCCCGAGGATATCGCGCTCGATGTGATCTATGAGGACGCAGACCTTATTGTCATCAACAAACCGGCAGGCATGGTGGTGCATCCGGCCCCCGGCAGCCCGTCGGGGACGCTGGTCAATGCGCTTTTGCATCATTGCGGTGCGGATCTCTCCGGTGTGGGCGGGGTAAAACGCCCCGGCATCGTGCACCGGATCGACAAGGAGACCTCGGGGCTGTTGGTGGTGGCGAAATCGGACGCCGCGCATCAGGGGCTGGCGGCGCAGTTTGAGCGTCACAGCGTCGAGCGCTATTATCAGGCGGTCTGCTACGGGGTGCCCGACGCCAATGACCCGCGTCTGCGCGGTGTGCGCGGTGCGAGTTTTGAGCCGGGCAATATCCTCAAGCTCACCACCCAGCTTGCGCGCCACAAGACCGACCGGCAACGGCAAGCGGTGTTGTTTGAGGGCGGCCGCCACGCGGTGACCCGCGCCCGCATCATCGAGGCTTTTGGTGCCCCTGCGGCGGCCTCCTTGGTGGAGTGCTGGCTGGAAACCGGGCGCACCCATCAGATCCGGGTGCATATGGCGCATGCGGGCCATGGTCTGCTGGGTGATCCCACCTATGGCGGCAAGCGCAAGATCTCTCCCAAGGCGCTGAGCGCAGCGGGGCTTGTGGCCATCAGCAACTTTCACCGGCAAGCCCTGCACGCCGCCGTTCTGGGCTTTGAGCACCCGGTGAGCGGCGAGATGATGCGCTTTGAGGCCCCGCTGCCCGAGGATATGCAGGCCCTGATCGCAGCCCTTCGGATGCCGGTTGCGATGTAGGGGAGAGGGGTACCTACGTTCTGAAGTTTGGAGGTGTGGGGCGAATGTCTTAAGCGGGGCATCTGTGAACGATGCTGTAATCCAAACGAATGGCCGCATTGAGCCCGAACTTATTTATTTCAACACGGCACACGAATGGCAATGATTACGGTTAGGCACAAAACCTATGAAGGCAATCGCGCTTTGAGCAGTTTAAAAGCAGTATCGATAATTTTTGGTTTTGTGAAATGACCAAAGACGAAGAGGGACTTGCCTTTTCCACGGAAGAATTGTCGAAGGCTTTGGAGATCTGCACGCATTCAAGTAGGAGTTCATTGACCGCTAGTGGCCAAAATCCGGGATACTTGTTCTGGCGCTCCCAACGTTGGATTGATGTTAGCGAGCATTTCGGTGACAGAAAGTCTAAGGTGCTATTGGCGGCACTCGAAGTCATCTCTGACGACTTTCGCAACCTAGAGAGAGCTTTTTTTGCTGAAAGCGCAGAACAAGGGTGACACGCGGCCTGCGTTTGATTGGCGCAAGCCGATAGTAATGGCCTTTGGAAACAAGTTCCCCGATACGCCGTCAAAGGTTCTATCGTGTCTGGAGGCAGACTTTGCACATAGGCACAGATAGCCCCCATCGAATATAAACTAAACAACCAAGCCAACGCTTGACTAAGTGACTACCTAAAGCAGTCGTCGGCGTAGCCGCAGCGAAATGGCGCTTTGTCCCGCATTCCACCACCCCACCACGACTGATGGCGCGCTCCGGCCCCCCCTGTTTCCAGCGTTTCGCACCTCACCCCGGTGGCTTGCCGCGGTATTTTACGGTTAGCTCGGCGGGGACGTCTTCGGGCTCATAGACCCCAAGCAGAATGCCTTTGCCGCGTGAGGCGCCGCGTCCTGCAATGATCTGCGCGTCTGAGCGGGTGATGCGTTGTGACATGCGCCGACCCCATTGGCCGAGGCGCGCATACATCATGTCGATCACCTCGCGATGTTTGGCGCTGCGGCCAAGGTCGTTAAACTCTTGCGGGTCGTTTTCCAGATCGAACAGCATTGGCGGCAGGCCGCCCTCGGCGTGCATGAACTTCCAGCGCGTGTCCGTCACCATAAAGAGTCGTGCATCGCGGGGGGCGATGCCAAGCTTCACACTCATCGGGGTGCCGGAATAGTCGTATTCGCTGATTGCGTAATCCCGCCACGCCTCGGGCGTCTGGCCATGCAACCATGGTGTGAGCGCGCGGCCCTCCAGGATGTGATCTGCGACCTCGCCACCTGCGGCCTCCACAAAGGTCGGGAGCAGGTCGATGTTTTCCACCAGCGCGTCGCAGGTGGTGCCTCGGGTGGCGTCGGCGTCGGGGCGGGGATCATAGATGATCATCGGCACTTTGACGGAGGGCTCGTGAAAGAGATCCTTCTCGCCCAGCCAGTGATCGCCCAGATAGTCGCCGTGGTCGGAGGTGATCACGATCATCGTGTCATCGATCCGGCCCGTGTCCTCAAGGTGCTGAAACAGCCGCCCCATCTGGTCATCGCATTGCTTGATCAGACCCATATAGGCGGGGATGGCGGCCTGCCTGACTTCTTCGCGCGAGAAGGCCTGACCGATGGCATTGCCCATGAAGGCGCCATAAACGGGGTGCGGATCGTCGCGCTCCGCGGGGTCTTTGACGGCGGGCAACACATGGTCCGGCCCGTACATGTCGTGATAGGGCGCAGGCACGATATAGGGCCAATGGGGTTTGATATAGCTCACATGCGCGCACCATGGCCCCTCGGCTTGCTCGATAAACTCGATGGTCTTGGTGGTGAGCCACGGGGTTTCGCTGTCTTCCTCGGCAATATTCGCGGCCTTCTGCGCATTGGCCATGAACCAGCCGGAGGCCATTTCTTCGCCCTCAAGCCCCGCATTGGCAAAGTCGTGCCAAGGGTTTTGGCCCGCGTAGCCTTTTGATTTGAGGTATTCATTATAGGGGCTGCGTTTTTGGTCATAAAACCCGTCCGGCCCCTCGGCCCAGAGGCCATCGTCACGAATCCAGACGTCAAAGCCGCATTCGGCTTGTCGTGCGCCAATCACGCTGTCGGGGCTGAGGCCGAGGCGGGCCATGCCCTCGCTGTCGGCATTCATATGCGTTTTGCCAATGAGCCAGCAGCCCATGCCCGCCTTGCGCAGGTGATCCCCCATTGTCCATTCGCCCACCCGCAGCGGCGAGTTGTTCCATTGCGCCCCGTGGCTGGACACATAGCGCCCGGTGTAGCAGCTCATCCGTGCGGCACCGCAGATGGGCGATTGCACATAGGCGTTGGTGAACCGCACGCCACGTTCTGCCAGCTGGTCGATATGGGGCGTTTTCAGATGCGGATGACCGGCGCAGCTCAGGTAGTCGAACCGCAGTTGGTCGAACATGATAAAGAGGATATTCATAGCGCAGGCTCCACTGGTGTTTCACCAAAGAGGATAGGCCAGTGAAAGATGCGCAAAAACCCTTTGTCAAAACATGCCGCTCAGTGGCATGACGGGACATGTTGAAAGAAAACCGCTCTCTTGACCGTGGCATCGAAATTCTAGAGACCCTTGCGCGTGAAGGGGCGATGTCGCTTGCGGATTTGCACCGCGCCACGGGATTGCCCAAGAGCACCATCCGGCGACTGTTGCAGACTTTGATCGCGCGCAAGATCGTGCGCCGCTCGCTGGCGGACCAGCTGTACCGGACATTGGTGGTGTTTCCCGATATTTCGGGCGAGGTGATGCCCAAGGGGATGTTGCATATGGCCGATGCGGCGATCCCGCGGGCGCTGGCGCTCACGAAGGCCATTGGCTGGCCTTCGGATATCCATATCCGCGAGGCGCGCGCGATGCGGATTATCGACAATACCCGTCAGGCCAGCACGTTTCACGTTCAGCGGGGCCAGATCAATCAACGGGTGAGCCTGTTTGGGTCGGCGGCCGGGGTGGCCTGTCTGGCCGAGATGACAGATGCGGAAATTGCCAAGACCTATGAGGCGCTGAAGCCCGATTTGCATTGGGGACCGGTGCGATTTGGCATGGATCTGGCGGCATTGATGAAGCGGATCGAGCGGGTGCGCCGGCTGGGGTATGCGGAGCGGTCGACGGCGCAGATCAGCGATCATGACTGGGATACCGACCTGCGTGCCATTGCGGTCCCGATCAAGGCGGGCGGGCAGGTGCTGGGCGGGCTCTCGGTTCTGTGGCTCAGGACCTATAAACCGGTCGAGGAGTTTGCAGCGCTGCATTTGCCCGCGCTGCAAGAGGCGGCCGCCGGGATCAATGCGGCCCTTGATGAGGTCTGGGAGGGCGGGGCGCTCTGAGGCGCGCCCGCACATGTCAGAGCAGGCTTTCGGCGGCCTGTTTGGCGAGAAAGGCGCTGCGGTACAGCTGGGTTTTCACCGCGCGCCCCCGGTCGGGTTTCAGGTCGGTGATCGGCAGCGGCAGGCTGTCCTCTGACGCGCCGCTGAACAGATCCGCCAGCGCCCGGCCAAACATCGTGCCGGTGGTGATGCCGCGTCCGTTATAGCCCACCGGAGAATAGAGCCCGTCGTCCAGCCGGTGAATGCGGAACAGGTGATCGGGGGTGAAGGCGATCTGCCCGTGCCATGCGTCGGCGAACTCCAGCGCGCCGAGGTCCGGGAACAGGCGGCGCAGCTTGCGTTCGGCCCAACGCCGGGTGAGGCCCTCGGTGCCGCCCACCACCGACCCCATGGAGCCGATAATCAGACGCCTTGCCTGATCGCGGCGCAGCGAGAACATGATCTTGCCGGTGTCCCACAGGCCCTGACCCTCGGGCAGGATTGAACCGGCCTCAGCACCGAGGGGCTGGGTGGCCATCTGGAAGAAATGGATCGGCGTGAAGCTCTGCGCCAGCCCCGGCCACAGGTCATTGCTATAGGCGTTGGTGGCGATGACGACGCGCCCGGCGGTGATCACGCCGCGATCCGTCTCTACCTTCCAGTCTGTGCCGTCTTTCTTCAGCGCACGCACCTTGGTCCCGGTGGAAATGTCTGCCCCGGCAGCCCGTGCGGCGCGGGCCAATCCGCGCACATAGCCCATCGGATTGATGGTTCCTGCGCGTGCATCCAATAGTCCGCCGTGAAATTTTGCAGTGCCGGTTTTTTCGGCGGTCTCGCCCGCGCTCAGCAGGCGCACCGGCGCACCAAGCGCCTGCCAGCCTGCGGCGCGCGCCTCAAGATCGCGCAGGCCCGATGCGGCATGTGCGGCGTGGATGGTGCCTGCGCGGGTGGCCTCGCAGCGGATCTGATATTGCTCGATCAGCGAGAACACATAGTCGGGCATATCGCCCAGCTCGCGCACCAATGCGCCGCCATGCACCTTGCCCAGCATCTGCTCCACCTGTTGCGGTGGCAACCACAGACCGGCATTGACCAGCCCCACGTTGCGCCCGGAGCCACCATGGCCGATCTCGGCGGCCTCCAGCACGTGACACGACAGCCCCTTGAGCGCGCCGTGTAGCGCGGTCGACAGCCCCGTGTAGCCGCCGCCCACGATGGCCACATCGACGCGAGCGTCCTGCGCCAGAGGATTGGCATAGGTGGGTTCCTCGGATGAGCGGTCCCACAGAGAAATCGGTTCAGAACGGGGCTGACCGGCGGATTGGGAAAGGGACGTGTCTGTGGTCACGCTGATCTCCTCGCATGTTCGGGGGCAGGGTCGGCGCATCAATGTACCGGGCCTGCGGGCGACACTGGGGCAGGGCAGGGCGGCTGTCAATTGCTGTGATCGCGCGCCCTATCGCCGGGGCTGGCGTGGCGGCAAAGCTGCCCCTAGAGTGTTGGAAACACACGCCGCAGGAGGTCCGGATGGCACAGCTCAAGACAACATCGGCGCAGATGGTCGCCGCAGCCCGCGCCCGCATCGAGGAAATCACCGCGGCAGAGGCGATTGCCCTGCATGGCACGCCGGAAGTGGTGTTTGTCGACCTGCGCGATGTACGGGAACGCCAGCGCGTGGGGTTTATTCCCGGCAGTTTTCATTGTCCGCGCGGCATGCTGGAATTCTGGGTTGATCCCGACAGCCCCTATTTCAAAGAGATCTTTGCCGAGGAGAAACGCTTTGTCTTTCATTGCGCCTCGGGGTGGCGGTCGGCCCTGTCAGTGGCGATGTTGCAGGACATGGGGTTTGAGGCCGCGCACATAAGCGATGGGTTTTCCGGCTGGCTCAAGGCAGGCGGCCCGGTGGTGGCTCCGGTCGACGAGGGCTAGCGTCCCGCCCTGACAGCAGGCCAAGGGGTTCATATCGCGACAAAAACGCGGCATTTCCGGGGCGCGCGTGATGGTCTTTGCGGGATGCTGTGGCGTGGCTGCACTAGTGGCGCCGTTAAGTGTTGGTTAACCAGAGAGGGCCTAGAGACACCAATAACCCACCAGCAGGTATTCAGATGATCCGATCCTTCGCGCTGGCGCTCTGCGCCGCGATTGCGCTTCCGTTGGCCAGCACTGTGCAGGCGGCGGAGGCGGCCCCGTCAGAGGCGCAGAAACGTCACCGGATCGGCTATGGCCACCTGATCGACAATGATCTGATCGGCGATGGCAAGGATCGTTGGCGCACCGGGTCTGTCGCCTCGTCGCGGATTTACGGCTATGGCTGGGACGGGCAGGCCCCTGCGACCTTCGGAGAGCTGTTGGAGCTGCGCTTTCTTGGCCAGATCATCGCGCCGGACAATCTGCGCAATCCGGCTGCGGGTGATCGGCCTTGGGCGGGGGCCCTGTCGCTCGGGCTGCACACGCATATGCAGCGCGGGTCACTGGAGATCTCGCTTGGCGGCGATCTGGTCTTTATCGGCCCGCAAACCGGGCTCGACGGGTTTCAGGATGCGCTGCATGATCTGGCCAACACCACGCGCCCGTCAGATGCGGTGCGCGATGCGCAGATCCCAAACACGATACGCCCCACGCTGGTCGGGGAGCTGGGCAAAACCATCACGCTTGGCCCACGCAGCCGTCTGCGCCCCTTTGTCGAGGCGCGCGCCGGGGATGAGGCCTTGGTGCGAATCGGCGCGGACCTGACCCTTGGCACGGCCGGACAGGGTGAGCTGCTGGTGCGCGATCCGGTGACGGGCCAGCGCTACCGGACGATGTATGATACCCGTGGCCTGAGTTTCACGCTGGGGGGCGATGTGGCGCATGTGGCACAGTCGGTCTACCTGCCGGAAGGGCGCGGGTACGCGCTGAATTCACGTCGCGATCGCCTGCGCGCAGGGTTGCACTGGCAAGGCGACGGGCGCGATTTCTTTTATGGAATTACCTATCTGGGCAAGGAGTTCTCTGGTCAGGACACAGGCCAGATCGTCGGCTCCCTGCGACTGCGCTGGACATTTTGACGTGGTTTTTACGCCACGGTCTTCGGGTCAAAAGCAAACCGGCCCCGGGGATTAAGTCTTCCACCTAGGGGCCTGATTTGTTAACGCTTCATTAATAATTGAGATGAACTCAACTGAGGCAGGCTAGAGCGGATGAAGACGGGCTTTCGCGGCACGTTTGTCATCTCTTGGACGCAAACGGAAATTGATGGTCTCGAGGCGGCACCTGTTGCAGCACTTGAGGTGGGCGCTGCGTGGTCATGGCATGGGGACGCCGTGCGCGTGGACGGGCCATCAGAGCTGTTGCGTCTGGATATGGCAGATGGGGAACAGGACCTTCGGCGTCGTGCGGCGCGCACGGTGCGCCGCCTCGTGGGCGCAGCCGTGCAGAACCGCAGTGATATTCATGCGATTGATATCGATGACCCGGTGACGGACAGCAGCTTCATCGTGACCAACGGCGTACAAAGCTATACCGTTACCGTGATCGAAGCGGGCCGTGGGCGGCCTGCGCTGTTGATGTTTGTGGATGAAATCCCGCCGCGCAACACCGATCTCTGGGTGGTGCATCACGCGCTGGGATATCTCGGCGCGGATCAGGCGCCACGCGACCCCGGCGTGATTTGCTTTACCCCGGGGACACGTATTGCCACCCCTGATGGACCAAAACCCGTGGAAACCCTGCGTGAAGGCGATCGGGTGCAAACGCGCGACAACGGCGCGCAGGTGGTGCAATGGATCGGCGCCCGCCGGATGAGCGGAGCGCGGTTGTTTGTTATGCCGGGGCTGCGTCCGATACGCATCCGTGCCGGAGCGCTGGGTATCGATCGCCCGGAACGCGAACTCTTGGTGTCACCAGAGCATCGCATGCTGGTGCGCGGCCGCGCGGCGCGGGCACTCTTTAATGAGCCGGAGGTTCTGGTGGCCGCACGCGACCTGATCAACGGTCGCACCATTGAGGTCGACAGCTCTGTGCGCGAAGTGACTTATGTTCACCTGCTGCTGGAACATCATCAGGTGATCTGGGCCAATGGGGTAGAAACCGAGAGCTTTCACCCTGCGCACGCCGCCCTCTCTGCGCTGGATGACAGTGACCGCAAGCGCCTGCTGCGTCGTTTGCCGGGGATTGAGCATGACCCCGCCAGCTATGGCGCTTTTGCGCGGCGCAACCTCTCGGCATCTGAGGCCGCTATCTTGATGCACAACGCGGCCTGAGCGTAACCTGGCGGAGCGCCTGCGGCGCACAGGTTTGTTGAGATGCGAGGCGCTGCCTCGCGCTCCGGGATATTTCGGGTTAGAAGAAGAAGCCCGACCCCGCTCTTCTAACGCCAAATATCCTGGGGTGAGTTGGCCGCAGGCCAAGAGGGGCAACGCCCCTTTGGGTGGTTTCGGGTAAAGCTGCCGCTTCTCACTTGACACGGCCAAGCGATCCTGTAGAAGCGCGGCTTCATTGGTGTTGGTGGCCCCCGCAAGGGGATGCCTGTCAAGGTCGAGGATCATCAGATCCAAATCCAAGAGGACAACGCCCTTTATCGCCGTGGCGAGCCTGATCTGGTTCTGACGGTTGTGTGTCGCGCGCGTCCGCAACCCGAAAAGTGGGAACCGGTTTTCGGAGCAAGTTGCGGAGCCAAATATAAAGGAGATCAGCCGTGACAAAACGCACGTCTGCCAAGTACAAAATTGACCGCCGTATGGGCGAAAACATCTGGGGCCGTCCGAAATCCCCGGTGAACCGTCGTGAATATGGCCCCGGCCAGCACGGTCAGCGCCGTAAAGGCAAACTGTCCGACTTCGGTATTCAGCTGCGCGCCAAGCAGAAGCTGAAAGGCTACTACGGTGATCTGACCGAGAAACAATTCCGTCGCATCTACGGCGAAGCCGAGCGTGTGAAGGGCGACACCGGTGAAAACCTCATCGGTCTGCTGGAGCGTCGTCTGGACGCTGTTGTCTACCGCGCCAAATTCGTGCCGACCGTCTTTGCGGCCCGTCAGTTCGTGAACCACGGCCATGTGCTGGTGAACGGCAAGCGCGTCAACATCCCCTCCTACCGCGTCAAAGAAGGCGACGTGATCGAGGTGCGTGAAAAGTCCAAGCAGAACGTTGCTGTTCTGGAGGCCGTTCAACTCGCAGAGCGTGACGTTCCGGACTACATCGAAGTTGACCACTCCAAGCTGACCGCCACTTTCGTGCGCGCGCCTGGTCTGGCCGATGTGCCGTACCCGGTGATGATGGAACCGAACCTCGTGGTCGAATTCTACGCCAAAAACTAATGCTGGTGCGCCCAAAGGGGCGCGTCTGCTACCAGTTGGAAAAGCCGCTCCTTTTTGGGGCGGCTTTTTTCATGTCGTCGTTTTTGGAGAGGTGCAATGTGAGGAAGGGCTTGGGTTTGAGAGGAATTGCCGAGTAGGGTGGAGATAAAACCGGATCTTTGTGGTTGAACCTGCGGTCCGAATAAATTGGAGAGACCACCATGCCAAAGATTTCCGCCTTGTGTCGGGCGTTGACCTGTGGGGCTGCGCTGACAGTCGGTTTGACGGTTGCGGCGCTGGCTGCACCCGTAAAGCTCACCCCGGCCAACCCGCAGCCATCAGGGCTGAAGCCGGGGTTGTCTGTGCGCTATGCTTATCCTTCTGATGTGAAGAGCCTTGCTGCCGCGCGCAGTGCGCTCAAATACAAGGTTGAACAGGGAGCGCCGCTCAAGGGGCTGGATTACCGCGACACCGAGCTGGGACAGAATGTGCTCACCGCCAAACGCGCTGAGCGGGTGGTGGCCGATATTCGCGGTTACGTGCGCTTTGATGCGCCGGGCGTCTACACGATCGATTTTCTGACCAATGATGGCCTGCATGCGGTGGTCGGTGGTCAGGTGGTGGGCGAGTTTGATGGCCGCCAACCCTGCGAGGAGACCTTTGCGGTTGAGGTTGAGGTGCCAGAGGCCGGGTGGTATCCGCTCAAGGCGCTGTGGTTCCAGCGCACCAATACCGCCTGTTTGCACATGCGGGCGGGGCCTGCGGGCAAACGTCCGAAGTGGATGCCGAACGCGGCGTTTGGGCATTGATGCGCTTTTGTTGATTTAGGCTCATACGCGGCATGATAAAAATCGTTTCGGCAGAATCTTGCGACGCGGCTAAAATATCTACGGTGCTGGAAGGGTTGCGCAAGGTTGGCAAGCGTCGCAAGCCCGGCGATGCGACCTTTGCGCAGAGACACTACATCGCGCATCCTGATCGGCTCAGTTGTTTGATTGCGATGGATGTGCGCGGCGATGTGCTCGGTTTCCAGTCGCTAAAGATTGCCGTTGACGGAAATGCTTATGGTACCCAGGTGGGATGGGGGATTATCGGCACGCATGTCCTGCCCCAAGCCTCGGGTCGGGGGATCGGACGGGCGCTTTTCGTCGAGACGAAGAAAGCGGCGTTGAAAATGTGCCTCCCCGCGATCGAAGCCCTGATCGGTGCTGATAACACACAAGGCTTGGGCTATTACAGTGCCATGGGATTTGTCGATTATCGCGAGACGCCCAAGGCGGTGGGCAAGAAGCTGGTTCTCACCACCTGAGGTCATGCTCTGTGATCCCGCGTTGTGATCACGGGACGCGCGCCTATCAGACCGGCAGCGGGCGTCCTTCGGCAATGGCTTCCATGGCGAAATAGGACGTCACGCTGTCCAGTTCGACGCCCGCGATCAGGCGTTGATAGACCTTGTCATAACTCGCCATGTCGCGGGTCACGACCTTGAGCTGATAGTCGTAATCGCCACCGATGCGGTGAAAATCCACCACCTCCGGGATCGTCAGCACATGGCGGCGAAACTGCGCCAGCCACTCGGCCGAGTGATGCCGGGTGCGCAGCATCACAAAGACCACCAGACCGAGATCGAGCTGGCTGCGATCCACTTCGGCGCGGGTGCCGCGCAGGATGCCCTTGTCCTGCAAGACCTTGAGCCGCCGCCAGCAGGCGTTTTGCGACAGGCCGACTCGTTCGGCGAGGTCGCGTTGCGACAGGCTGCCATCCCGTTGTAGGGCTCGCAAAAGGTCGCGGTCAATCTGATCGATATTTTTCGACATATGTGGATCATATGATATGCATATTGGACTGTCACCTGTGGAATTGTGTGAAAATGACCAATCACTGGTGGTCTATCATTGCTCAAATGGCAATGAGGGCGCGACAATGATCCTTGAACAGTTCAAAACGGCGATCAAAGACACAGCGGATGCGGGGGAGCTGGCTCAGACGCTGATCGGCGAGGGGGTGATGATCCCCGGTCTCAACGGCGATGTGCCGCTGGTCTATGCGGATTACGTGGCCTCGGGGCGTGCGATGCGCCCGGTCGAAGCGTTCATTTCCGAAAAACTGCTGCCGTTTTATGCCAATTCCCACACCGAGGCCTCCTATTGCGGCCAGTATGTCACCCGCCTGCGCCGCGACGCACGGGCCGAGATTGCGCGGCTGACGGGTGCGGGGGACGACTGCGAGGTGATCTTTGCAGGCTCCGGTGCCACCGCGGGTCTAAACCGGTTGGTGAAGCTTTTGGGGATCGAGGAGGCCACGCGCCCGGTGGTGTTTATCGGCCCCTATGAGCATCACTCCAACATCCTGCCGTGGCGCGAGAGCCGCGCCGAGGTGGTGGAAATTCCCGAAGGTACCGAGGGCGGGGTCGATCTGGTGGCGCTAGAGGCCGCCCTGGTTGCGCATGCGGATGCGGATCTGAAAATCGGCAGTTTCTCGGCGGCCTCGAATGTGACGGGGATTATCACCGATCCCGATCCGGTGACCCGGCTGTTGCGCGCGCACGGCGCACTTGCGGTTTGGGACTATGCCGGTGGCGGGCCCTATCTGCCCATCGACATGGGCGCGCATGGGGCGGAGCCAAAGGACGCCGTGGTGGTCTCGCCGCATAAGTTTCCGGGCGGGCCGGGCGCCTCGGGCGTGCTGGTGCTGCGCCGGGATGCGGTGCGCGCGTGTAATCCTTCGTGGCCCGGGGGCGGCACGGTGAGTTTTGTATCGCCGTGGTCGCATCGCTATGCGGACAGTCTGGCCGCGCGCGAGGAGGCGGGCACTCCGAATGTGGTGGGTGACATCCGCGCGGCGCTTGCGTTCCTGGTCAAGGAGGCCGTGGGGCAGGACCACATTGAGGCGCGCGAAGCCCGCTATGCGGCCAAGGCACGGGCGGCTTGGGCGGATGTGCCGGGGCTGACGCTTCTGGGGCATGAGAGCGCCCATCGCTTGCCGATCTTTTCCTTCACCGTGGCCGGTGCATCCGGCGCGCCGGTGCATCAGCAGTTGTTTACGCGCATGTTGAGCGATGTCTACGGCATTCAGGCACGCGGCGGCTGTGCCTGCGCGGGGCCATATGCGCACCGTCTGCTGGAGATCGACCAGCCACAGTCCGAGGCCTTGCTTGGGGATCTTCTCGCCGGGCGGGAGTTGCAAAAACCCGGTTGGGTGCGGCTCAACTTCTCTTATCTGATGGAGGAGGCGACCGTGGACTATGTGATCGAGAGCGTTGCACAGCTGGTGGCAGAGGCCGAAGAGATCGCTGCCGCCTATGATGCCGATCCCAGCACTGCACGCTTCCAGCCGCGTGCGGCCTGATCCCTCAGTATAATCTATGAATAGACGTTGTGATTGAGGTGTTTCGCCTCGGGCTTTGCCCGAGGCGACCCGCGCCGCGTGCCCTTTGGGCACGCGGCGCGGCCCGGCCCAACGGGAGGATGTGCCCTGCTGCGGTGGACCTGCCATATCCGGGGCGGCGCAAGAGCGGGCTCATGCGTGGCGCGGACGTGGCCAAAGGGGCACGGACGACGGGCGGGAGCCTCCCCGCGCGCGCGAGGTGTGCGTGCTCTGGCTGCGACAGGCGGCCCCATAGGTGTGTTGATGAAGCATTGAGGACAGTTGCGGCTTTTCCCATCGCGCCGAGGGCGCTATGACGAACAAGTTCGCGAAGGAGCTCAACGATATGACCCAAATCACACCGCAACCCGGTATCATGGACATCGCCCTCTATCAGGGTGGCGCAGCCCATGTGGACGGGGTGAGCAATGTGACCAAGCTCTCCTCCAATGAGAACCCGCTGGGCCCAAGCCCCAAGGCGGTGGAGGCAATGGCGCAGGCTGTCACCAGCATGCATCGATATCCGAGCTCCGACCATACCGCCCTGCGCACCGCGATTGCCGAAACCCACGGGCTGGATGCCGAACGCATCATCTGCGGGGCGGGCAGCGATGAGATCATCGCTTTTCTGTGTCAGTGCTATGCCGGGCCGGGGGATGAGGTGCTTTATACCGAGCACGGGTTTGCCATGTACCGCATTTCCGCCCTTGCCGCCGGGGCCACCCCGGTCGAAGTGAAGGAGCGCGAGCGCGTCACCGATGTGGATGCGCTGCTGGCAGGCTGCACGCCGCAGACCAAGCTGGTGTTTATTGCCAACCCCAACAATCCCACCGGCACCATGATTTCCGAGGCCGAGGTGGCGCGCCTCGCCGATGGTATCCCGGAGGGTGCAATCCTCGTGCTGGATGGGGCCTACGCTGAGTATGTCGAGGGCTTTGACGCCGGCGCATCCCTCATCGAGGCGCGTGAAAACGTGGTGATGACCCGCACGTTCTCCAAGATCTACGGATTGGGGGGCGCGCGTGTGGGCTGGGGCTATGGGCCAAAGCCGATCATCGACGTGCTCAATCGCGTGCGCGGGCCGTTCAATGTCTCGGTGACGGCACTTGCCGGGGCCGAGGCCGCGGTGCGGGACCGTGCGTATGTCGAAACCTGCCGCGCCGAGAACGCCAAATGGCGCGGCTGGCTGGCGGATCAACTGGCCGGGCTGGGCGTGCCGTCGGACACATCCTGTACCAACTTCATTCTGGCGCGCTTTGCCTCCCAAGCGGAGGCGGAAGCCTGTGACGATTTCCTGAAACAACGCGGCCTGATCGTGCGCCGGGTGGCGGGATATAACCTGCCCACCGCCTTGCGGATCACTGTCGGAGACGAGACCGCCTGCCGCGCGGTTGCAAGCGCGGTTCAGGACTTTAAGGCCGGGGCGGCACAATGAGCGAGATGTCAGCCAAACCCGTCTACAACCGTGTGGCACTGATCGGTCTCGGGCTGATTGCATCCTCGATGTTCTGGGCCATCAAACGCGCGGGGCTTGCGGGGGAAGTCACCGGCTATGCGCGCAGCGCCGAGACCCGCGACACCGCGCGCCGGATTGGTCTGTGTGATCGGGTCTGCGACACCGCACGTGCTGCGGTTGAGGGCGCAGATCTCGTGGTGCTCTGCGTGCCGGTTGGGGCGATGGGCGCGGTTGCGGCCGAGATTGCACCGGCGTTGATGCCCGGCGCGACGGTCTCCGATGTGGGATCGGTCAAACGCCATGTGATCGAGGATGTGGCGCCGCATATTCCCGAAGGCGTGCATTTTGTGCCCTCACACCCGCTCGCGGGGACCGAGCATTCCGGTCCCGAGTCGGGCTTTGCCGAGCTGTTTGACAACCGCTGGTGCCTGTTGGTGCCGGTGGAGGGCAGCGCGCCGGAGGCGGTGGCGCGGCTGCGCGCCCTCTGGGAAGGGATGGGCGCGCATGTGGATGAGATGGACGCCGACCACCATGATCTGGTGCTGGCGGTGACCAGCCACACGCCGCATTTGATCGCCTACACAATGGTGGGTGTGGCAGATGATCTGCGCCGCGTGACCGATAGCGAAGTGATCAAATATTCTGCGGCGGGGTTTCGCGACTTCACCCGGATAGCGGCCTCGGACCCGACCATGTGGCGTGATGTGTTCCTGACCAACAAGGACGCCACGTTGGAAATTCTGGGCCGGTTCACCGAGGAACTCTTTGCCCTGCAACGGGCGATCCGCACCGGGGATGGCGCGCATCTGCACGACTATTTCACCCGCACCCGCGCCATCCGGCGGGGCATTATCGAGGCTGGTCAGGACACTGCCGCGCCGGACTTTGGTCGCGGGCCGAAAAAATGAGGGCGTGCGGGGTGGTCCGGCTGGCTGGCGTTGTCATGGTGCTGATCCATGCTGGCTGCGGGCTGGTTGCGGCCGCGCCTGAAACCACCCCGCGCCCGCCGCTGGAACGCGGGGCAGAGCTGGCGCTGACGGAGGTCACTGAGGTCTCTGCTGTGGCGGCGACACGGACGGTGCCAGCGCCACAGATGCGCCCACACATCCGACCAGTGTCTGCACAGATCATCGCAGCCGCCGCCCGTCCGGTGGATCTGGCTCCGGTGGCACCGGGGGAAACCCTGCGCCCGATGATGCGCACGCCGGAGTTCGAGCAGCAGGTGCTCTTTGGGCGTGCCAAACGGCGGCGCGGCTCTGTTTGCGGCGATATCGACATTCAGGGTGAAGAGGCGGGGGATATTCCCGGCAAGCTCCGTGGGTGCGGTGCGCGTGATGCGGTACGGGTGCGGTCGGTGTCGGGGGTGACGCTGAGCAGGCCTGCGCTGATGACCTGCGAGACGGCAAAGGCGCTGAATAAATGGGTGTCGCGCGACGTGGAGACGGCGTTTGGTCGCTCTAACCGAGTGGTTCAGCTCAGGGTGGCGGCCGGGTACAGCTGCCGGACGCGCAACAACCGTCCGGGGGCGAAAATCTCTGAACACGGGCGGGGTCGGGCAATTGATATTTCCGGTTTTACGCTTGAGAGCGGGACCACAGTAAGCGTGTTGAAGGGCTGGCGTGATCGCTCGACGCGCAAAGCCCTGCAACGCATGTGGAAAGCGGCCTGCGGACCGTTTCGCACCGTGTTGGGACCAGATTCGGATATCTATCACCGCGATCACTTCCACCTTGATGTGGCCCGCCATCGCAGCGGGCGTTACTGCCGTTAAGCGCCGCATTCGTGGTCCGGTGGCTCTCCCGCCCCCGCAGGGGCGCGACCGCGCAAGGCACCCATATCAGCACGGTCAGCGCGTGGGCCGAAGTCGCATATCATTTCACAGTTGCGCGCGCCCCTTGGCGGGGTTGGGCCGGGCAGCCAGTCCCGTACCGGGACTGGCTGCGGCGCCGGGCCGAATGGCCCGGCGCTATGCCCAACGCGGAACGATGTGCCCTGCAAGGGCGCAGCGGCAAGGGGCGGGAGGGCCACCGGCGCGGGGCGCTAACGTAGGATCAGGCGCGGTGCGGGACCAAGTGGGATCGGGCCGATGGTGATATAGCCGCTGCGAAAGCCCAGCGTGATATCCAGATCCTCCGGGTTGCCACTGGCCCGCGCCAGCACCGCGATCACCCGGCTGGCCTGTTCGCGTGCGGTGGCGGACATCAGCCCGGTGTCTTCTGCCATTTCCAGAAACTCCGCCCAGGCCTCAACCTGCAAGGCCAGTTCTCCGGTGGGAATGCCTGTGGCATCCACCTCCAGCGTGCCTGCGCTTTTGATGCGCATATCCCCCCACTTTGCCTCCAGCAGGTCGATGTCGATCATGCGGGGTTGCGGGCGGCGTTGCTCCAGTGCCTTGCGATCCCATACGGTATCGAAGGTTACATCCGCCACCAGAGTGAGTGTCTCAAAGGTCTGTGGCAACTCAGGCGCGGCGCGCAGCAGGCGGCGCAGGTCCGTGCCGGGGCGAAAGGCATGTGCTTCTGCAGTGATCTGATAGTTTTCAGCCGGATCGCTCTGGACCACGCGCAGGTTCAGATCGCCAGCGCTGAGGACGCTGTTTTGCCCGTCGCCAATGCTCCACGCGCCGGAGGTCAACCCTAACTCCTCCAGTTCCAGCGCCAAGCCGGGTGCAAGGAACAGATCCGCCTGCAACCCTTCGGTCGAAATCACCGCCGTTCGATCATAATAGGACAGGCGCTGATCGCCGTCAGAGAAGCGCAGGCTTTGACGTCCGGGCCAAATCGCAGGGCTTTGCAGCTCCAGCCAATCGGTGCGCCAGGCCGCTCCGGTGCCGGGATCGGCCAGTGTGGGTCTGTCGATGCGGGTCACATGCCGCCATGGAAAACCGCCCAGCGTGCCAGCGGGGGCAATCTCGCCCACCTCCACCTGCCAGCCGCGCGTCGCCTGCATTTGAAACCAGCCCTGAACGCTCTGGCGCAGACCCCAGGCGGCCACGGCCCAGTAGAGCCCCCAGATCACACAGAGCCCCAGAAGGATCTTCAGACCGCGTTTCATGCCGCACTGCCCCTTTTGTTTACGCCCGTTTTGCTGTTTACAGGCGCTCGCAATAAAGGACCAGTAACATGACGATGTGGGTATTTGGATACGGCTCTCTTCTGTGGAACCCGGAGTTCCCAATTGCGCAAAGCGAAGTGGCAACGCTGCATGGTTTTGCCCGCTCGTTCTGCATGCGCTCGATCCACCATCGCGGCAGCGAAGAGATCCCCGGACTGGTGCTGGCGCTGGATGCGCAAGAAGATGCCCACTGCAAGGGATTGGCCCTGCGGGTCGAACCCGGTCACGAGGAGACAACGCTGGCCGCGCTGCGTGAGCGCGAGTTGATTTCCTCGGCCTATGTGGAGCGCTTTCTCGATGTGGAACTGGCCAGCGGTGAGGTGGTGAATGCGGTGGTCTATGTGATCGACCCGCATCACGTCCAATATTGCCATCTGGAGCTGGAAGAGCAGGCGCGGATCATCGCCCATGCGGTGGGCGGACGGGGGCCGAACAGCGAATATCTGTTCAATACCGCAGGGCATCTGGATGAAATCGGCCTGAGCGATCCTGACCTCAGCTGGCTCACAGAGCGGGTCCGGCAGATTTTATCATAAATCCTTGGCGACCATGGGACTTTCAGTCTAGGCTGCAGGCGCAGAACCAAGACAAAGCCTATCGGGAGCCGCAAGGAAATGGCGCATCACGAACGCGAAGGCCGGCCACAATTTTCACAGCCGGTGCGCCAGGTTGTCATGATGCTGATTGCATTGGGACTGGCAGGCGCGGGGGCCTTTATGGCGTTGCCGCGGGTGATGCCGGTCTTTGAGGCGAACCCCTATCTCAACGGGTTTATCGCCTTTGTATTTGTGATCGGGGTGTTGGCGACCTTCTGGCAGGTGGTGCAGCTGATCAATTCGGTGCGCTGGATCGAACGCTTTGCCGCCGGGATCACCACCGATGATGATCGTGCGCCCTCGATGCTGGCGCCCTTGGCGGCGCTGTTGCGCTCTCGGGGTGCGCGGATGCAACTTGGGTCTGCCTCCACACGCTCCATTCTGGATTCCGTGGCAGAACGCATTGACGAAGAGCGCGAGATCACGCGCTATATCGTCAACCTTTTGATTTTCCTCGGCCTTCTTGGCACGTTTTACGGGTTGGCAACCACGGTTCCGGCAGTGGTCGACACCATCCGCAGCCTTGCACCGCAGGATGGCGAAGAAGGGGTTGCGATCTTCAACCGGTTGATGACCGGCCTTGAATCACAGTTGGGCGGCATGGGCGTGGCCTTTGCCTCCTCGCTTCTTGGTCTTGCGGGCTCATTGATCGTGGGCTTGCTGGAGCTGTTTGCGGGCCATGGTCAGAACCGGTTTTACCGGGAGCTCGAAGAATGGCTGTCATCCTTCACCCGTGTCAGTTTTTCCTCGGGCGAGGAGGGCGGCACTGGCGACAGCAACCTTGTGGCTGGTGTGCTCGATACGATGGCAGAGCAGATGGACGCGCTGCAGGCGATGTTTGTTCAAACCGCCGAGGGGCGCGCGGAGGTTGAGGGCAAGCTCTCGCGTCTGATCGACACCATCGAAGAGATGAACCGCCGTCAGGATGATGTGGCGTCGATTTCCGGCGCATTGGAGCGCGTGGCCGTGGGCCAAGAGACCATTGCCGAGCTGATGCGCGCGCATGGGGATGTGGGCATTGATGCCGAAAGCCGCATGCGGCTGCGCTCGATTGATGTGCAGATGCTGCGCATTCTGGAAGAAATCTCCGCCGGGCGGCAGGAGAGCCTTGCGGAGTTGCGCAAGGATATCGACCTCTTGGTCAAAGCCTTTGCAGGCCCGCGTGGCATGGACCGTGCAGCGCGAATGGCGGCGCGGAAAGAGAGCTGATCCATGGCCCTGAAGCGCCGTACCGGTCAACGTTTCCAAGGGTCCATCTGGCCCGGCTTTGTGGATGCGATGACCGGGCTTTTGCTGGTTCTGATGTTTGTCCTGACCATTTTTATGGTGGTGCAATTTGTCCTGCGCGAGACCATCTCCGGTCAGGAAACCGAACTGGATGAGCTCTCGACCGAGGTGCGGGCATTGGCGCGGGCGCTTGGCGTCAAAGAGCGCGAGGCCAGCCAGTTGCAGGCCCGTTTGGGGGCGCTTGGGGCGACACTGAATTCGGCCCGTTCCGATCTGGACGCAGCGCAGGATCAGATAACTGCCCAACAAGCCCGCATCAGCGCGCTGACGCAGGAACGGGATGCGGCGACCTCGGACCTTGCTGCGGCGCGCACGCAGATTTCCGATTTTGAGGCACAGGTGGCCGCATTGATTGCCGGGCGCGACAGTGCCGAAGCGCAGATCGCCGATCTCACGGCAGAGCGCGACGCGCTTGATGCTGCACGCGGTGAACTCTTGTCGGAACAAGAGGCGCTGAACCTCGCATTGGCGCAATTGCGCGATGAGGTCGACGCAGAGGCTGAGGCCGCACGTCTTGCGGCGGCACGCACCGAAGCTCTGCAAGCGCTGGTCGCGGATCTGCGCAAAGAGGGCGAGGCGCAATCCGCCCGCGTGGCAGAACTGGAAGAGACGCTCTCTGAAGAAGAGGCCAATCGTCTGACTGAGGCTGCGGCGGCTGAAGCCTTGCGCGCGCGGCTGGAGAATGCCGATGCTGAACTCACGGCGATGACGCTGTCGCTGGAGGCGGAGCGCCAGAAAGCCGAAGATACGCTGACATTGCTGGCCGCTGCAGAAAGCGCCCGAAATAAGCTGAATTCCGAACTGGAAGACGCGCTCTCGGCCATTGAAGAGGCCAAGGCGCAGGCAAATGACCGCGATGAGCTGGCAGAGCGCCTGACCCGGGTACTGGCCCAGATGGAAGTCACCGAGAGCACTGCATCGGCGCGCGTTTCGGCCCTGGAGGCAGAGCTGGACCGGGTGCGGACCGAGAGTGCCGCGACCCGCGCCCGACTCACCGGCGAGTTGGAGACCGCCCGTCAACAGGCCGCAGACACCCGTGGGCAGCTTGAGGCTGAACTGACCCGGCAACAGGCGTCCACGGTCGAAACCGAGAGCCAATATCAGGCCCAGTTGCGCGATGTGCAGAGTGCTTTTGATAAGGAACGCCGCCTTCTGGAGGATCGCCTTGCCAGCCTGCAAGCGGAGGCGGAAACCACACGGCGCGACTTGCAGGATCAGCTTGCGACCCTGCGTGGTCAGGCCCAGGAAACCCGCAGCGGTCTGGAGACCCGTCTTGCGCGCGCCGAGGCAGATCTAGCTGCAGCACGCGCGGCGGCAAGCTCCACCGCAGAAGAACGGGCTTCGGTGGAGCAGCGCTTGTTGGTCGCGCTGGAGGCGCTGGAACGGGCGCAGGCTGCGGCCACGGATCAGGAGGTTTTGCAAAGCCGCCTTCTGGCCGCTCTCGCGGAGAAGGATGATTTTGCGCAAAACCTCACCGAGCAGAAAACCCTTGCGGAACAACGCGCGGATCTGCTGGCACAGGCGCGCAGTGCCTTGGCTGAGGAAAAGCAGGTTTCGGAAGAGGCGCGCCGCGAGACGGCGCTTTTGAATCAGCAGGTGGCGGCGTTGCGCGAACAGCTTGGCGGCTTGCAGGCGCTCTTGGATGATTTCAAGGAACGAGACGCTGCGCAGGGCATCCAGTTGCAAAGCCTCGGTCAGGATCTGAACACTGCGCTGGCACGCGCCGCCGCCGAAGAGCGCCGCCGCCGGATACTGGAAGAGCAGGAACGCAAACGGTTGGAGGCGGAGCGGGAGCGGCTCGCCAATGAAGCCAAGGATCTGGAACAGTACCGTTCGGAGTTTTTTGGCCAGTTGCGCAGCCTTCTGGGCGATCAGGAAGGGGTGCGGATTGAAGGCGACCGGTTTGTCTTTGCCTCTGAGGTGTTGTTTGCACTGGGAAGCGCCGAACTCTCTGAAGCGGGAAAGACCGAAATCGCCAAAGTCGCGCGCATCTTGCAAAACGTGGCCGCCGCGATTCCCGACGACATCAACTGGATCATTCGCGTCGATGGGCACACGGACAATCAGCGTTTCTCGGGCACTGGCAAATACGCTGATAACTGGGAACTCAGTCAGGGCAGGGCGCTGTCGGTGGTGCGCTACATGATGGATGAGCTGGGCATTCCCCCCGGACGGCTGGCCGCAAATGGATTTGGCGAATTTCAGCCGGTCAATCCGGCCGATACCCCCGAAGCGCGGGCGCAAAACCGCCGAATCGAATTGAAGCTTACGGAACGCTGACAGCGCGTGGCGCGTATTTGGTAAAGCTACAATTAAATAAGGCTCCGGCGGTGTTTCAACCGCCAGAGCCTGCGTTCTAAAATAGGACTTTTGAAAACAGGACGGCACCACCACTCACGGCTTATTGGATTCGTCCGGGTTCTTTTTATCATAGTTTGCCCGTTTTTCCAATAAATTATCACCCATGAGAGTTTTTTGTGCTATACTCTTCAGTACAAATTCGATTTACCGCCGCCATGTCTGTGAGCATCGTTTCAGGAGGGGCATTTTTGGACAGATTACGCGCCATATTCGAACTGCGTGACATGTTGCGTCAAATGGAGCGCGACATCGGTCTGGAGGATCTAAGCCCAGCCGAAAAAGACGTCTTTCAAGCCGCTCACCGTCTGACGGATGCGCCGGGGCAGTTGGTCTTGTCCGATCAGATCCGTCAGCACCCGCTGACCAGCGGCATCGCACAGGCCACATTTCACCGCGCGCTGCGGTCACTGCTGGAACTCGGCTTTCTGGAGCGGCCCGAGGGTGCGCGGGCCAAACATTACATGGTGCGTAAGGACCTCTTGCACGACTAAACCCCGCACCGGTTTCTGACAATTTATTGCATAACGTCACGTTGAGACCGGTTTCCAGCAGGTCTGGCGCAAGATGAATTGCCTTGTCGCTCTTTCGCGTCTAAAGCTTGCGTATGAGAGCAGCTGATGGTTTTTCACCCGGCGTGGGTGGCTTTGTGATGATCGCTCTGACGTATATCATATGTCATGGCATCACGATTTGGGTGATTGCCCCTGCGCAGCGTTTCTTTCTCGATGATGTTTCTGTCCTCGCCAGCTTGGCGTATCTGCCGCATGGGGTTCGGGTTCTGAGCATATGGCTGGTCGGTTGGCGGGCGCTGCTGCCGCTGGTTGTCGGAGCGATACTTGCGAATCTGATTTTCACCAGCGCGGATATCCTAGACCTGATGCACGATAAGATGTGGCTCTCGCTCGCGATGAGTGTGTTGTCGGCCTATTTTGCTTTTGAACTGCTGCGTGCCTCTGGCATATCGGCCTATGCGGGGGGCGGGCGCAGGGTCAATTGGCGCAAGCTTCTGTTGGCCGGGCTGTTGGCATCGGTGTTCAATTCCATCAGTCAGACCTTGATTTTCTCAGGGATACTCGCGCCGAGCGGCAAGCTGGCGGAGCTTGCTTCTTTTGCAATCGGTGACCTTCTGGGTCAGGTCGTGTTGATGTTTGGTCTGATGATGATTTTCCGCGCCTTGCGCAGCCCCACGGCCAGCGCCTGATCTTCGGGCTGAGTGCCTTGATACGGGTGAGGATTGGGCTCGGCGAACATCAAAACCGTTATTCGAAGGCCGTTAATGTCATGCGACGTTAAACTCATGCGACAGGGTTTAAGGTTCTGGACCCAGACACGCCAAAACGCCCGCCTCAGGTATCCGAGGCGGGCGTTTTAAATTCACATCAGGCGCTTGCACCTTTGGCTCGTTGCTTATTCAGCGGTGAGCAGGGGCGGCTTGTTGCCGCTAAGGCGCGGCTTGCCGGGGCCTTCGATGCGCAGGTCGAGCTTGCCATCCTTGATGCCGACCTGAACCACCCCCCCTTTGGAAAGCTTGCCGAACAGCAACTCCTCCGCCAGCGGTTTCTTGATGTGTTCCTGGATCACGCGGCCAAGGGGACGGGCGCCCATTTTGTCGTCATAGCCTTTGTCGGCGAGCCATTCGGCGGCCTTGCGGGTCAGTTCGATGGAGACATTGCGGTCCATCAATTGAGCCTCAAGCTGCAGGACGAATTTCTCGACCACCTGCAGGATGACCTCCTTGGGCAGTGGGCCAAAGGAAATGGTGGCATCCAGACGGTTGCGGAACTCCGGGCTGAAGGTGCGCTCGATGGCGGCGGTGTCTTCACCCTCGCGACGGTCACGGCCAAAGCCGATGGCGGATTTCGCCAGCTCCGACGCGCCCGCGTTCGAGGTCATGATCAACACCACGTTGCGGAAGTTGACCGTGCGACCGTTGTGGTCGGTGAGCTGGCCGTTGTCCATCACCTGCAACAGGATGTTGAACACATCCGGATGCGCCTTCTCGATCTCGTCGAGCAGCAGCACACAATGGGGATGCTGGTCGACACCGTCGGTCAGCAAGCCGCCCTGATCGAAACCCACATAGCCCGGAGGCGCACCGATCAGACGAGAGACCGCGTGTTTCTCCATGTATTCCGACATGTCAAAGCGCAGCAGTTCCACGCCCAGCGTATCGGCGAGCTGTTTGGCCACCTCGGTTTTGCCGACGCCGGTGGGGCCTGCAAAGAGGTAATTGCCAATGGGTTTTTCCGGCTCGCGCAGGCCCGCACGGGCCAGTTTGATCGCCGAAGACAGCGCATCAATGGCGGCATCCTGACCAAAGACCACGCGTTTCAGCGAGGCTTCCAGGTCCTTCAGCACCTCGGCATCGTCCTTGGAGACGTTTTTCGGCGGGATACGGGCGATCTTGGCCACCACGGCCTCGATCTCCTTAACGCCGATGGTCTTGCGCCGCTTGCTCTCGACGACCAGATGTTGCGCCGCCCCAGCCTCATCGATCACGTCGATGGCCTTGTCGGGGAGCTTGCGGTCATTGATGTAGCGCGCCGAGAGTTCGACCGCGGATTTGATCGCATCCGAGGTGAACTTGATCGAGTGATGCTCCTCGAAATAGGGTTTCAGCCCTTTGAGAATCTCGATGGAATCCTCGACCGAAGGCTCGCTGACGTCGATTTTCTGGAACCGACGCGACAGCGCGCGGTCCTTCTCGAAATGCTGACGGAACTCCTTATAGGTGGTGGAGCCCATGGTGCGCAGCTTGCCGCCCTGCAAGGCAGGTTTCAGCAGGTTGGAGGCATCCATAGCGCCGCCAGAGGTGGCACCCGCGCCGATCACGGTGTGGATCTCGTCAATGAACAGCACCGCGTCGGGGTGTTCTTCGAGTTCGGTGACCACAGCTTTGAGGCGTTCCTCAAAATCACCGCGATAGCGGGTGCCCGCCAAAAGCGCGCCCATATCGAGCGAGTAGATGGTGGTTTCCGACAGCACCTCAGGCACTTCGTTTTGTACAACCTTGCGGGCCAGACCCTCCGCGATGGCGGTTTTACCGACACCGGGATCGCCGACCAGCAGCGGGTTGTTCTTGCGGCGGCGGCACAGCACCTGAATGCAGCGCTCCACCTCGCTGTCGCGACCGATAAGGGGGTCAATATCGCCCTCACGGGATTTGGCGTTGAGATCGACACAGTATTTCGACAGCGCCGATTCTTTCTGTTCGCCTTCCGCGCCTCCGACGGTGGGACCACCGCCGATTTCATCCTCGGCGTCCGTCGCGCCGGTCACGGGCCGGTTTTCGCCGTAAGCAGGGTCTTTGGCCACGCCATGGGCGATGAAATTCACCGCATCATAGCGCGTCATATCCTGATCCTGCAGGAAAAAGGCAGCATCGCTTTCACGTTCGGCAAATATCGCAACCAGCACATTGGCGCCGGTGACCTCAGTGCGACCAGAGGACTGTACGTGGATGGCAGCGCGCTGGATCACGCGCTGGAATGCAGCGGTTGGCACCGCTTCAGAGCCGTCGATGTCGGTGACAAGGTTCGCAAGATCCTCGTCCACGAATTCAAGTAAGGTTGATCGCAACTCATCGAGGTTCACGCTGCAGGCCTGCATGACGCGGGCCGCGTCTGGTTCCTCGATCAGGGCCAGCAGCAGGTGCTCCAGGGTTGCGAATTCATGACGCCGTTCATTCGCCAGCGCCAGCGCCGCGTGAATGGCTTGTTCCAATGTGCTCGAGAATGAAGGCACGGGCGTGCTCCTCTGTCTTGGGTCATGGGGATCGGTCGCCACCGGGCGGGCCGGTCCTGTCCCATAACCATGTCCTCATACTGTTAGAGTTTGGTTGATAGAACGTAAGCTTCAAGGGCTTTTTGCGTGATTGTGGTCACAATTCCCGACATTGTGCTCACATATCTTGCGCGAAATTGATGGGGAGGCCGGAAAACGACATCAAAATCTGTCTTTCGCAGCCCTGATATGGGCAAAGACCTCCGCATCTTCAACCCCCTCCAATCCCAGAGATTTCTTTAGATCCGCATCCCCTGCGCGCAAAAACGGATTGGTGGCTTTTTCCAGTTCCAGCCGTGCGGGAACGGTGGGAAGGTCACTTTTACGCGCCTGAGAAATTTCACGGGCTCTTTTTTCCAGCGCCGCATTATCGGGGTCGATGCTGAGCGCAAAGCGGGCGTTACTTTCTGTATATTCGTGGCCCGAGAAGACCAACGTGTCGTCGGGCAGGGCGGCGATGGTGGTCATGGTGTGCCACATCATGGCGGGCGTGCCCTCAAAGAGGCGGCCGCATCCCATCACCATCAGGCTGTCGGCACTAAACAGGGCAGGGCCTTCGGGATAATAAAAGGCGATATGGCCGAGGGTATGACCGGGCACCGCGATCACCTGACAGCGTCCCGCGCCGGTGCCGCCCTCAAAACCGGGCTCCAGCTCCATATCAAGAGGAGCGCCTTGCGCCGCGATTTTATCGGCCTCGGCCTTGGGGCCCATCACGGGGCAGCCATACTTGCCGCGCAACGCGCTGATCGCGCCCACATGGTCATGGTGGTGATGGGTGATCATGATGACGCCAAGGCTCCAGCCGCGTGCCTCAAGCGCGGCAATGATCGGTGCGGCCTCGGGGGCGTCGATCACCGCGACCCCGTCAGGGCCGTTGACCAGATAGGCGTAGTTGTCCGCAAGACACGGTACTGTGACGATTTCGAGGCCATTTGCCACGGTGGTGGGGAAAGAGGTCTGATCGGGCATGGTCATTCGCTTTCACATTGCTAGACTGCCCCCAGAGTGACCGAAGCAATGGGCGTCTGCAATGCATCTGGATGTGCAGGATCTGAGGAATTTCTACTACCGCAGCACCTTGGGGCGCGCGGCGCAGGCCTCGATCCGAGGGCAATTGTTGCGGATGTGGCCCGATGCCACTGGCGAGACGATTGCGGGATTTGGCTTTGCGGCCCCTTTGTTACGGCCCTACCTGAGTGAGGCGCGTCGGGTCATGGCCTTGATGCCGGGGCCACAGGGGGTGATGCAATGGCCGGCGGGGCAGCCCAATGTGTCGGTGTTGTGCGAGGAGACCTCTTGGCCGGTGGAGACGGGGCGCGTGGACCGGCTAGTTCTGTTGCACGGTCTTGAAACCTCGGAACAGCCTTCGGCCCTGCTGGATGAATGCTGGCGGGTGATGGCGCCGCGGGGCAGGGCGATTTTTATCGTGCCCAATCGTGGCGGGCTTTGGGTGCGCTCGGATGCGACGCCGTTTGGCTATGGTCGGCCCTATACGCTGACACAGCTGGAAAACCAGCTGCGCGGGCATCAGTTCACCATCGAGCAGCACGCGGCCGCCCTCTATCGCCTGCCCAGTCCGCGCCGCTTCTGGCTGAAGTCGGGCGCGATGATCGAGAGGGTGGGACGCAGGCTTCCGGCGATGATGGCGGCGGGTGTGTTTCTGGTGGAGGTTTCCAAGCAGACCCATCCGCAAAAGGGCCATATGATCCGAACGCGCCGCACCAATCCGATCCGGGTGCTGGAAGGGCTGTCCAACCCGATTGCGGAGCCAGCGTAAAGCGCAAGTTTGAGATGCAAGTGCATGGCTGTTTGATGGGCACGATTGCCGGGTGATCGTTGTCGACGCTTCGTGGGCGAGATTCGACATTGTGTACGCTTGTGTACCGAAATGACGCAATTTGCGCCTCTGGAATCGCATCCCCGCAGCTGGGGGGCGTAATTTTTTTACCATTAGAGCTGCGTCAAACCACCGTAGTTTTGTTAAGTCATTGAAAAGGCGTGGAATCGGATTTCGCGGCTTCGGACAGAGGGAGTTGCTAGGTCGCAAAGGCTCTGCTACATCCACGCTGATTTCGATGCCCGGCCAAAAATCGGGCGACCTCACGCCCCCGGATGCTACCTGCCAGGACGCATATAAACCGGGGCCAAAATAATATCGGAAGGGTGGACGTGTCCGAACCAGCTTCGATTTCCGCAGGCATTGCCGACCGCTATGCCACAGCGATCTTTGATATCGCTGCCGAGAGCAATGCTCTCGATAACCTCGAGACAAGCATCAATGATCTGGCAGCCGCTTTGGCTGACAGCGAAGACCTGCGCACTCTCATCACTTCACCGCTGGTGTCGCGTGACGAACAAGCAGCCGCCATCTCTGCCGTGGCAGACAAGATGGGGCTTGTTGAAGTTCTGCGCAACTCCCTCGCGCTGATGGCGGCCAAACGCCGCTTGTTTGTGGTTCCAGCCCTGATCGACGCCCTGCGTGCTCGCATTGCCGAAGCTCGCGGCGAGGTCACAGCCGACGTTGTTTCCGCTAAGGCACTGACCAAGACCCAGAGCGATAAACTGGCCAAAACCCTCGCAGAGCGCGTGGGCAAAAAGGTCACCATCAATGCCACCGTCGATGCAAGCATCATCGGCGGTCTCGTCGTTAAAGTGGGCTCGAAGATGATCGACAGCTCGATCCGCTCCAAGCTCAACTCCCTACAGAATGCAATGAAAGAGGTCGGATAAATGGGTATCCAAGCAGCGGAAATTTCCGCGATCCTTAAAGACCAGATCAAGAATTTTGGTCAAGAAGCCGAAGTGGCCGAGATCGGCCGCGTTCTCTCCGTCGGTGACGGTATCGCCCGTGTCTACGGCCTCGACAACGTCCAGGCGGGCGAAATGGTCGAGTTCCCCGGCGGCATCATGGGCATGGCGCTGAACCTCGAATCCGACAACGTCGGTGTGGTGATCTTCGGCTCCGACCGCGACATTAAAGAAGGCGACACCGTCAAGCGCACCAACTCCATCGTGGACGTGCCTGCTGGTCCCGAGCTTCTGGGTCGCGTTGTCGATGGCCTCGGCAACCCGCTGGACGGCAAAGGTCCGATCGAAGCCAAAGAGCGTAAAGTTGCAGACGTGAAAGCGCCGGGCATCATCCCGCGTAAATCCGTGCACGAGCCGATGGCAACCGGCCTCAAATCCGTGGACGCGATGATCCCCGTTGGCCGTGGCCAGCGTGAGCTGATCATTGGTGACCGTCAGACCGGTAAAACCGCGATTGCTCTGGACACCATCCTGAACCAGAAATCCTACAACGACGCTGCAGGCGACGACGAGAGCAAGAAGCTCTACTGCGTTTACGTTGCTGTGGGTCAGAAGCGCTCGACCGTGGCGCAGCTGGTGAAGAAACTGGAAGAGTCCGGCGCGATGGCATACTCCATCGTTGTGGCCGCGACCGCGTCCGACCCGGCGCCGATGCAGTTCCTCGCACCCTATGCAGCAACCGCGATGGCCGAATACTTCCGCGACAGCGGCAAGCACGCGCTCATCATCTATGATGACCTCTCCAAGCAAGCTGTGGCCTATCGTCAGATGTCCCTGCTGCTGCGCCGCCCGCCGGGCCGTGAAGCCTATCCGGGTGACGTTTTCTACCTCCACTCCCGTCTGCTGGAGCGTTCGGCAAAGCTGAACGAAGACTTCGGTGCAGGCTCGCTGACCGCGCTGCCGATCATCGAAACCCAAGGCGGCGACGTGTCTGCGTTTATTCCGACCAACGTGATCTCCATCACCGACGGTCAGATCTTCCTTGAGACCGAACTGTTCTACCAGGGCATCCGCCCCGCCGTGAACACCGGTCTGTCGGTTTCCCGTGTGGGCTCCTCGGCACAGACCGATGCGATGTCCTCCGTTGCGGGCCCTGTGAAACTGTCCCTCGCGCAGTATCGCGAGATGGCAGCCTTTGCTCAGTTCGGTTCCGACCTCGACGCCGCAACCCAGCAGCTGCTGGCCCGTGGCGCGCGTCTCACTGAGCTGATGAAACAGCCGCAGTATTCGCCGCTCACCAACTCTGAAATCGTCTGCATCATCTTCGCGGGCACCAACGGCTACCTCGACAAAGTCGACGTCAAGGAAGTGGGTCGTTTCGAAGCCGAGCTTCTGACCTTCCTGCGCTCCAAGAAGGCCGACTTCCTGCAGTGGATCACCGACGAGGATCCCAAGTTCAAGAAGGGTGAACCGGTCGAGAAGATGAAGGCTGTTCTGGACGAATTCGCCGCAGACTTCGCGTAAGGAGAGAGACAGCACATGCCTTCTCTCAAGGACCTAAAAAACCGGATCTCGAGTGTGAAAAACACTCGTAAGATCACCAAAGCCATGCAGATGGTCGCGGCGGCGAAACTTCGCCGCGCCCAAGAAGCGGCTGAGGATGCACGCCCCTATGCCGAGCGGTTCAATGCCGTGATGGCGGGGCTGGCAGCTTCTGTCGGTCAAAGCGATACCGCGCCCAAGCTCCTTACGGGTACGGGTTCGGATCAGGTTCAGCTCTTGGTGGTCATGACCGCCGAGCGCGGCCTGTGCGGTGGCTTTAACGCCAATATCGCGAAACTGGCGCGTCAGAAGGTCCTCGACCTTCAGGCGGCTGGCAAGACCGTGAAGATCCTCACCGTGGGCAAGAAGGGCCGTGATGTCCTGAAGCGCGAGTTCAAAGACCTCTTCGTTGGTCACGTGGACCTGACCGAAGTCAAGCGCGTGGGCTATGTCGACGCGCAGGGCATCGCCAAGGACATCCTTGCACGCTTTGACGCGGGCGAGTTCGACGTTGCAACGATCTTCTACTCGAAGTTCCAGAACGTCGTGACCCAGATCCCGACTGCTCAGCAGATCATCCCGGCGGAATTCGATGCCGAGGGCGCCGAGGCGACCTCCGGTGTGGTGGATTACGAGCCCAGCGAAGAGGCGATCCTTGCGGATCTTCTGCCGCGCGGCGTCGCCACCCAGATCTTTGCGGGTCTGCTGGAGAACGGGGCGTCCGAACAGGGTGCCCGGATGAGCGCGATGGACAACGCTACGCGGAACGCGGGCGAAATGATCGACAAACTGACCATCGAGTACAACCGCTCGCGTCAGGCCGTCATCACCAACGAGCTTATTGAAATCATTTCGGGCGCCGAGGCGCTCTAAGAGACAACCGGAGACGAAACATGGCAAATGCAAAAGGCAAGGTGACTCAGATCATCGGCGCCGTTGTGGACGTTCAGTTCGACGGCGAGCTGCCGGCGATTCTGAACTCCCTCACCACCGACAACAACGGCAAGAAGCTCGTTCTTGAGGTTGCTCAGCACCTCGGCGAGAACTCTGTCCGTACCATCGCGATGGACGCGACCGAAGGTCTCGTTCGTGGTCAGGAAGTCACCGACACCGGTGCGCCGATCACCATCCCGGTCGGTAACGCAACTCTGGGCCGCATCCTGAACGTTGTGGGTGAGCCCGTGGACGAAGGTGAGCCGATCGTCGCGAAAGAGACCCGCGCGATCCACCAGCCTGCGCCCGAGTTCAACGAACAATCCACCGAATCCGAAGTGCTGGAAACCGGCATCAAGGTGATCGACCTGCTCGCGCCTTATGCGAAGGGTGGTAAGATCGGTCTGTTCGGCGGTGCCGGCGTTGGTAAAACCGTTCTCATCATGGAACTGATCAACAACATCGCAAAAGTGCACTCGGGCTACTCCGTGTTCGCGGGTGTTGGTGAGCGGACCCGTGAAGGCAACGACCTTTACCACGAGATGATCGAATCCAACGTGATTAAGCCCGACAACCTCGAAGAGTCGCAGGTTGCTCTGGTTTACGGCCAGATGAACGAGCCTCCGGGTGCGCGTGCCCGCGTTGCTCTGACCGGTCTGACCCTCGCGGAACAGTTCCGTGACCAGTCCGGTACCGACGTTCTGTTCTTCGTGGACAACATCTTCCGCTTCACGCAGGCCGGTTCCGAGGTGTCCGCACTTCTGGGCCGTATCCCCTCCGCTGTGGGCTACCAGCCGACGCTGGCGACCGACATGGGTGCGATGCAGGAGCGTATTACCTCCACCAAGAACGGCTCGATCACCTCGATCCAGGCTGTGTATGTTCCCGCGGACGACCTTACCGACCCGGCACCTGCAACAACCTTTGCCCACTTGGACGCGACCACCGTTCTCAACCGTGCGATCTCCGAGCTCGGCATCTACCCCGCTGTGGACCCGCTCGACTCCTCGTCGCGCCTGATGGACCCGCAGATCGTTGGCGAAGAGCACTACAAAGTGGCCTCCGACGTTCAGCAGATCCTCCAGCGCTACAAGTCGCTGCAGGACATCATCGCGATCCTCGGCATGGACGAACTCTCCGAAGAGGACAAGCTGACCGTTGCGCGTGCGCGTAAGATCCAGCGTTTCCTGTCGCAGCCGTTCGACGTTGCAAAGGTCTTCACCGGTTCTGACGGTGTGCAGGTTTCCCTCGAGGACACCATTGCGTCGTTCAAAGCCGTTGTGGCCGGCGAATACGATCACCTGCCCGAAGGCGCCTTCTACATGGTTGGCGGCATCGACGAAGTGATCGCAAAAGCCGAGAAAATGGCTGCTGACGCGGCCTAAGGAGGGCCCTGATGGCTGATACGATGCAATTCGATCTCGTGAGCCCGGAGCGTAGCCTTGCTTCGCTTCAGGCCCGCGCGGTCCAGATCCCCGGCTCCGAGGGTGACATGACGGCGATGCCCTTGCACGCGCCGACACTCACCACCCTGCGTCCGGGCATCCTGAAGGTGGAAGCACCGGAAGGCACCACGGAGTATCTCGTCACTGGCGGGTTTGCCCAGATCACTGCCGAGGGCCTGTCGGTTCTCGCAGAGCGGGCAATCCCCATGGATGAGATGACCCGCGCCCATCTGGACGAGCTCATCGAGGAAGCCCGCGCCATGTACAAGACCGCCAAGGATGATGAGTCCGCACACGGTCTGGTGGAAGACGCGGCCAAGCTGCTTGCAGATATGGAAGCGCTCGGGACCCACATGAGCCTCTGACATCACTGTCAGAACCTAAGAGACAAGAAACCGGCCTGCGCCCTGCAGGCCGGTTTCTTTTTGGTAAGGGTTGGACGATACTTTCAATTTGTTGATTGTTTGAAGGTTGAGGTTCCAAATGCCTACAGTGCGTCTGTGGAGTTCCCGCACCGGCATCGCGCAGGGTGATGTGGAGGTGTTCTCAGAGTTCGACTCGGGCGGCACCATGTGGACGGGCGAGGGGGAGCGTGAACGCCGCCTGCATCTGCGCTTTGACGATGCCTTTGCCGCACCGCCTGCCGTGCAGGTGACTGCTTCGCTGATGGATATGGACCACACCGCCGCCTATCGCGCGGAATTGGTGGCCGAAGAGATCACCACCGAGGGCTTTGACATCGTTTTCCGCACCTGGTCCGACAGCCGGGTCGCCCGTGTCCGCGCCGCGTGGATGGCCATTGGCGATATGCCGTTTGAGGACGACTGGGTGGTGGACTAGGGGCGGCATCAAGGCGTGCATGTGCCACGACTTGGATCAAGGCAGCGTTGGGGGCTCGGTCAAACGCCCCCAGATGAGAATATCCCAGTGCTACTCGTAGGCGAGCACCATTTGGCCGGAGGCGCTTCTTCTGATGAACAGTTCCACCACAGCCAAGTTTATCGGGAAGCAGAGCATATGCGCCAGCGCGTAGCCGCGTTCGGCTTCAACGCCGAGCAGAGCAAAAACCGCGACCAGCAGATAAACAGTGAGAATTGCCAGTAATACCGCGTAGCTTCTCAGCATCCACTGCCCGTGTTGCAGGTATTGCTTCTTCCAGATGTGGTAAAAGGCAATTCCCACAAAGGAGATACCCAAAATGCCCCCAAGGATGTTGGAAATGATCGTGTTTGTGCCGCCAATCATCGGAAGCGAAAAGGAAATATAGGCCCCGAGTCCCAGACCAAGCGTCGCGGTAAACGCATAGAAATACCCGCTTGCCCGGTGCAGAAGGGGCGCTTTTTGTCGAACAACAGGAAGGAACTGGATGATCCCGGCTATCAGCGCTACCGATGCCGCAGAGATATGACCGACAACGGCAAATTCGCTTGATTGATAAAGCGGTTGCTGTCGCACAGAGAATTCATGCCAGAAGCTACTCTGCTGCCCGGAGAGATACTCCAGCATCGCATCTGTTTCCGCGAGTGCCAAAACGGATGCGGCACCACCGAATAGATACCGAAGCGAATAGAGCGCGATCATTAACGTGAGGGCGATGCCACCATATAAAAAGACGTGTCTTGCGATTTTCAACATAACGGTCCTTGGTCGGCCATCCTGCACCTCTCCATCAGGGAAGGGGCAATTGCGCCTGCTGAGTTTGTAATTGACCATGGTCATATTTAAATAAATGACCGAGGTCAATTAAATGATTGCAAGATCACTGTCGCGCGGGTCGCGCCCCCGATTGGCGCCGCCCAGCCAATGACGTCCAAAACCGGTGTGCAAAAAATCTCATATTGCCTCTTGAGCTTCCAGTGACAGGAACCCCTACATGGAAGACAATAGGCAATAACGGAGTCGTTCCATGACCCAACCGATCACCGCCCGCCTCTCGATTGAGGGTATGACCTGCGCTGGATGCGTGGGGCGTGTTGACCGCACCTTGGCGGCACTGCCGGGGCTTAGTGATGTCTCGGTGAACCTCGCCAATGAGACCGCGCAGATCACCGCAGCCAACCGCGAGGCGCTGGAGCAGGCCGACAGCGCGCTGCGGGATCTGGGCAAACCGGCGCGCCATCAGACTGTGCAGCTGTCGATCGCGGGTATGACCTGCGGCGGCTGTGTGGGCCGGGTGGAGCGCGCCATCAAGGCGCTGCCCGGTGTGGTCTCGGCCAATGTGAACCTCGCCGCCGAGCGCGCGCGGGTGGAGATCCTGCAAGGGGTGGTGACGCCGTCGCAGGTGGCGGCAGCCAGCACCGAAGCGGGCTATCGCGCCCGCCCGGCAGAGGCACGCGACAGCGAGGACCGCAGCGCCCGTAAGGACCGTGAGGCGCGCGATTTGCGTCGTCAGGTCTGGATCGCCGCCATGCTGACCCTGCCGGTGTTTCTGCTGGAAATGGGCGGCCACATGGTCCCGGCGGTGCATCACTGGATCGCGCAGACCATCGGCATGCAGACCTCATGGGTGATCCAGGCCGTGCTGACCACGGCGGTGCTGTTCCTTCCGGGTCGTGCCTTTTTCACGCTGGGGCTGCCCGCTTTGCGCAAGGGCGCGCCGGATATGAACAGCCTTGTGGCGCTGGGGGCAGGGGCCGCGTGGATCTACTCTCTGGTGGCGACTTTTGTCCCATCCCTGCTGCCTGCCGATGTGCGCGCCGTCTATTTCGAGGCGGCAGCGATGATCGTGACCCTGATCCTGATCGGCCGTTGGCTGGAGGCTCGCGCCAAGGGCCGCACCGGGGCCGCCATTCAGGCGCTGGTGGGCTTGCAGGCCCGCCATGCGCGGCGACTGACCAAGGATGGCCAGCCCGAGGATGTGGATGTGGATGATCTAGCCCCCGGTGATCGCATCCTTGTGCGTCCCGGCGAACGCATCCCCACCGATGGCGAGGTGCTGGAGGGCAGCGCCCATGTGGATGAGAGCATGATTTCGGGCGAGCCGATCCCGGTGGAGAAAACCGCAGGCGCTGCGGTCACCGGCGGGACTGTCAATGGCGAGGGCAGTCTTACCGTTAGCGTGACCCGCACCGGGGCCGAGACCACGCTGGCGCAGATCATCCGCATGGTCGAAGACGCCCAGGGCGCCAAGCTGCCGATCCAGAGCCTTGTGGATAAGGTCACCCTGCGCTTTGTGCCGGTGGTGATGGGGCTGGCGCTGCTGACGGTGGCCGTATGGCTGATGGTGGGGCCGGAGCCCACATTGACCAACGCCCTGGTGGCTGGGGTGTCGGTGCTGATCATCGCCTGTCCCTGCGCCATGGGTCTGGCGACGCCGACCTCGATCATGGTCGGGACGGGGCGCGCGGCAGAGCTTGGTGTGTTGTTTCGTAAGGGCGACGCGCTACAATCCCTCAACGAGGTCGATATTATCGCCTTTGACAAGACCGGCACCCTGACAGAGGGCCGCCCGTCACTGGTGGCGCTGCACCCGACCGCAGGGTTTGACCGCGCCGAGGTATTGGGTGCAGTGGCGGCGGTAGAGGCACGTTCCGAGCATCCCATCGCCCGCGCGCTGGTGACAGCCGCGCAGGACGAGGGCCTGACTCTCGCGGAGGTCAGTGATTTTCAGAGCCACACAGCGCGCGGTGTCACCGCCAAGGTTGCCGGGCGCGTGATCCATATCGGCAGCGCGCGATTGATGTCAGAGGCTGGCATCAGCGTTGATGCGCTGGCGGCAGAGGCGCTCGAGCGCGCCAACCGGGGTGAAAGCGTGCTCTACACCGCCATCGACGGCCAGCTAGCGGCGCTGCTGGCGGTGGCAGACCCGATCAAACCGACCAGTGCCGCAGCAATCAAAGCGCTGCGGGCGATGGGCAAGGATGTGGCGATGATCTCCGGCGACGCCCCCGCCACGGCAGAGGCGATTGCCCGCGATCTGGGCATCTCCCATGTGGTCGCAGGGGTCGCGCCGGAGGGCAAAGTGGCCGCGCTCAAGGATCTCGCCTCGCGCGGGCGCAAGCTGGGCTTTGTCGGGGATGGCATCAACGACGCACCGGCCTTGGCGCAGGCGGATGTGGGGATCGCCATTGGCACCGGTACCGATGTGGCGATTGAGGCCGGCGATGTGGTGCTGATGTCGGGTGATCTCGGCGGCGTGGTGACGGCGATCAATATCTCGCACAGGACGCTGGTGAACATCCGCCAGAACCTCGGCTGGGCCTTTGTCTACAACGCCGCACTGATCCCGCTGGCGGCGGGCGCGCTCTATCCGGCATTCGGCATATTGCTCTCGCCAGTGTTTGCCGCCGGGGCGATGGCGCTGTCGTCGGTGTCGGTGCTGACCAATGCGCTGCGGCTGCGGCGGGCCTAACAGTCCTGCGCTGTCACCGGCGGACAATGCCAGTCGCGAGTGGAGGGGGAAATTCATTGAAATTTCCCCCTCCGCATGTACGCTCTCCATATTCGACATGTAATATATGAGTTGGAGAGTTTTCTATGAAAGTCATTTCAGCGCTCGCGACCGCAGTGGTCGCCGCAACCAGCTTGCCGGATATTGCGCGTGCCACGGACATGGCTGTCGTCGCCTCTGATGGGTGCATTTTGACCATCGGGCGCGATGTCGACACAAGCCCCGGCTTTGCACTGCCAGTTAAATTCATCGACATAGATCGTGCGCCCCCCGCAACGGTGGACAAGAGCGCTCTTACGCCCATCGCAACGGCGCTTGCGGTGAAGCTTGTGGAGACGGCTTTTGAATCCGGTGTGAGCTATCTGAACAAGAAAGCGAACCCGGAACCGGAGACAGCGGAGCGGACCCTTGCGGTTGACCTGTTTCGGGTGGCGAAGGATATGAAAGTGCCTGCGCCAACAGATAAAGAGCCAGCCAAGACAAAGACAGTCCGACCTGTGTTCTTGAATCCAGCGTTGAAGTGTCTGACGATTGTCACAGCATCTGCTCCGATCCGGACTGAGGCAGGGGTGATCAGCACTGCTGATCTGCTCCAAAAGATCGCGCAGGATGAAGAAAATGTGGAGCCATGGACGGACTACACAGAGACGAATGGCCTATCTGATGAAACGGCGGGATATCGTTTGGCAAAAGCGGGGATTGCTTTGTTTGACGGTGGTACCTTGGGGTCGATCTTGGAGCTTCGGTTGGAGCTATCCGCCGATGGCAGCGCGTTTCGCTATGTGCCGGTCTATTTCGACGTGATGAATTTCGCGACCAAGGGCAAAGAAAAACGCGACATCGGTTTCACGATTAAACTCGCAAGCCTCGGCCAGACGGCAGAAAACAATATCGCATTGGCGAGTTTTCACGCCAATCAGCTCGCTGTGGTCAAAGGTGACGGCGACAATGCCGGTTTGAGCGTGCAATCGAGCAAAGCCTTCGGTGGTTTTGGCCCGGCAACAGTTCAGGCGGTGATGGGGCGGGGGGCATGGTCTAAGTTCGTGATGCCAGATGCGGCACTGCCACAGAATATCGTGGAACTTTTGAATTTTAGCGCGTTTGAGATGGTCGAGAATAGTCTTGAATTTGCGGATTTCGTCAGCGAAGTAAAACGCTTGCAGGGTGGCCCGTTCACCTACAAACCGATGAACATTTCCGTTTCATTTGAAGAGAGCACCGAAGCCTCACAGATCGTCACCTTCCTGAATGATTTTGTAAAAGAAAATGATGCGCTCAAGGATCAATTGAAACAGTCGACGATCAAGGCACTTGGGCTGCAATCCGATGCGGTTGATCTGGCGGAGCTTACGGCTCTCAAACAAAAGGAAATCGACGCGGCCAAGGCGTATCTTGCGGTTTTTGAGGCTGATCCCAATCACCTTCTGCCGGAAAAAGCAGACTGGTTCAAAAAGCAAGTGAAGGATCGCAAGGAGCAAATCGCAAAGATGGAGGCCGAGCTTGCTGCATTGAAATTTGGTGAGGACCCCTATGCGCCGACACAGGGGCTCGACAATCCTGAACCAGAAATCGAAGGGTAGGGTGGTTCTGCCGAAAGAGACTGCGGAAACTGGTCTGCGGGGCGTTCACATTGATCGCCGGGGCGGTGAGGCGATATCTCCGCCGCCCCTATTTTGCCGCCAACACCGGAGCATGGCTGCGTTGATGGACCACCAGTGAGCCAAAGCCCGACAATACGATCAGCGCCAATCCGCAGAGCGAGATCACATCTGGCCAATCGCCAAAGACCACAACGCCCAGCACGGTTGCCGAAATCAGCTGACTGTAGACCAGTGGCGCAATGAGCGAGGCTTCGGCGGTTTTGCTGGCAACCACCAGAATGTAGTTCCCGACCGCCGACCCAAGCGCGCTGATGGCGAGCAGCGCCATGATCGGCCAGCTTAGCGCAGGCAGATCCGCGCTGATCCCGACAGGCGTCAGCAAAAGCGACCCGATCAGCAGTTGCGACATCAGCAACAGGCGCGGGCGGTAGCTGCCTGCAACGGTGCGCGTCACGGCCAGATACGTCCCGTAGCAGCACCCGGCGGCCAGCGCATAAAGCAGACCGAAGCTCGCGCCGAAACCGGGTTTTACGACCAGCATCACACCGATGAACCCCAACCCCAACAGCAGGCTGCGTTGGAGCGAAGGACGTTCGCCCAAAAACAGCACCGCAATGACATAAGACACGATGGGTCCGACGAAAAACGCGCCAAACACATTGGCGATCGGCTCTGTCTTGAGCGCGGTGAGAATGCAGGAGATGCCACCGGTGACCAACCCGGCGCGCAGCCAGACCCGCCAGTCGCGGGCGATGTAGAGCTCGCTCAGACGCATTCCGCTGAGCGGCAGCAGCACCAAAGCCCCAAGCGCAAAGCGCGACCATGCCACCACCACCGGATCAACACCGCGCGCCGTGAGCAGCTTTCCGGCGGTGTCGCCCATGACCACACAGGTAACGGCAGTGAATACAAGAGCGGCAAGGCGCAGCAGGTCGGAGGTTCTCATGAGGGCAACTTTATGCAGGGGCGGATGAGAAGGGCCTATCAGGTGCTGCGGGCGCTTCAAAGCGCTCTCTGAGCAATGTTGTGGAGTGTGAGTGCGGAGTTGATGAGGCCGGACCAAAGGCGCAGACACTCTCTGACCCAGATGAGGCGCTATGATAGCGGATCAGGAAGGTGTCCTGCGCATGACGGCCAATCGGGCTTGCCGGGAGAATATCAGACCGGTCAGGCATGTGCGGCGGAGAGGTGCCTCAATGCGGAGACAGGCGTTGGCAGCAGGCTCGCACTAAGCTGACCGTCAGCTGTGCGGGACAAACCTGCCGTTCTAAATTTCGGTATAGCCGCTTTGAACAAGACGTTTGACCGTTGGATACCTAAGCCGCAGATAGGCTAAAATGCCGCTTAGTTCGTTCTCAATGTCGATATCATCGGGACACTGCAAAATGCTCACTTCTGAGGCGTCGTCCATATAGCTTCGCGCTGTAATCCGTGTGCCCGTGTGTTCAAAGGTGTACTGCAAGTAATTGTAAAAGTAGGAGCATTCCCCCGACCGTGGATCAAGGTCGGTATCAACGAGATGCTCGACTTTGCTTGGCAACTGTTCGCTGAGGCCATTCACGATAAGTGCTCTTTTTTCTCGATACCCGAAGGTGTTGCTGACGATGTTTGGATGGTCAACATATGCCATTTCGCTGCGTTCGCATCAATCAAGCATCGTGGTAGGTATGGGCTCAAAAGCCGCCTTTAGAACGCGCAGCGAACAACTGCACGTCTGGCGGGTTGCATTTGAGGGCCGTCCACAAAAAAACACCCCACGACATCTCGCGGGGTGTTTTGATGAGATCTGAGGGATCTTAGCTCTGGCTGTTGTAGAGCGATTCGTAGATCGGGATCAGGGTCTTGTCCTCAAACAGCGAGGACACAGAAGTGCCGTGCCAGATGTTCAGGATCGCTTGGGTAAACAGCGGTGCGGTCGGCAGGATGCGGATGTTGGGTGCATTCAGAACCGCCTCGGAAGGCTGAATGGAATCGGTCAGGACCAGCGATTTCATCACCGAATTGGTCACGCGCTCCACGGCAGGGCCGGACATGACGCCGTGGCTGATGTAGGCGTGGACCTCTTTGGCTCCGTTATCAAGCAGGATCTGCGCGGCTTTGCAAAGCGTCCCCGCCGTGTCGCACATGTCGTCGACGATCAAGCAGATCTTGTCTTTTACATCGCCGATTACAGTCATCTCTGCGATTTCGCCAGCCTTCTCGCGGCGTTTGTCGACGATGGACAGCGGCGCATTGATCCGTTTGGCCAGCTCGCGGGCGCGGGCCACGCCGCCCACGTCGGGAGAGACCACCATCAGGTCGTCCATGCTGTCCTTGAACTGGGCCTTTACGTCCAGCGCGAAGATCGGGCTGGCGTAGAGGTTGTCCACCGGAATGTCGAAAAAGCCCTGAATTTGCGCGGCGTGCAGATCAAGGGTCAGAACCCGCTCAATACCTGCACCGGTCAGCATATTGGCGACCAGCTTTGCCGAGATCGGCGTGCGGGCCTTGGTGCGGCGATCCTGACGGGCATAGCCGAAGTATGGAATAACCGCTGTAATGCGCTGAGCCGAGGAGCGGCGCAACGCATCGGCGATGATCAGCAGCTCCATCAGATTGTCGTTGGCCGGGTTCGACGTCGGCTGGATGATGAACATATCCTCGCCGCGCACGTTCTCGTAGACTTCGACAAAGATCTCGCCGTCGTTAAAGCGCTCAACACGGGCGCTGACGAGTTCTTGGTCGACGCCGCGATGCATGCTCATGCGGCGCGAGATTGATTTGGCGAGCGGAAGATTGGCGTTCCCAGCGATGAGCTTGGGTTCGTTCAAGGTCGGCATTGGCTGATTATCCCCAGGCAGCAATGTGACAGATTCGTGATATTGAACCCCGCTTAACACGCACATAGTCTCGGGCCTAGTTCTAAGCACGAGGAATTCTCGCCATGACCGCCTCCGCCCCCTCAATCGACTACTATTTTTCCACACTGTCGCCTTTCAGCTACCTTGCCGGGCAACGTCTGGAAGAAATTGCCGCCCGCCATGGCGCAGCGGTGACCTATAAGCCGTTTGACATTATGGCGCTGTTTGCGCGCACCGGGGGCACACCGCCCAAGGACCGTCACCCGGCGCGGCAAGACTACCGGCTGATCGAGATTGAGCGTCAGTCCAAACGCACCGGCCTGCCGCTTCATCTGAAGCCAGCGCATTGGCCCACCAATGCGGCGCCCTCCTCTTATGCGATCATTGCCGCGCAAAAGGCCGGTGGTGGTGATCTTGGGGCATTGGTGCATGCCACGTTGCGGGCGATCTGGTCCGAGGAGCGCGATATCGCGCAGGATGATGTGGTGAAATCTCTGTTGCAGAGCGCCGGTTTCGACCCCGCGCTGGCGGATAGCGGTTTGCTGACCGGCGCGGAGATCTATGCGCAAAACCTCGAAGATGCGGTGAACGCAGGCGTCTTTGGCGCGCCTTTCTATGTGACCGCAGATGGGGCAAAATTCTGGGGGCAGGACCGGCTGGAGGATCTCGACTGGCATCTAGGGGGGCAGAGCGCGTGAGCCTAGATATGACCTCCTTGCCGCAAGAGGTATACCATCGCAGCTTTGGCACGGGCGCACGCACCGTTCTGGCAGTGCATTGCTCGCTGGCGCATTCGGGCGCGTGGCGGGGGCTGGTGGCGGCGCTGGGCGAAGAACTGGTGAGGGTCGAGGCCTTTGACATGCTCTCGCATGGCAAGAGCCCTGATTGGGACGGGCAGGGGCTTTTGCAACAGCGCAATGCCGAGGCCGGCTTGCTCCTTCTGGAGGCGGAGGCCGCGCGCGCGGGTGGTCCTGTGGATCTGGTCGGCCATTCTTTTGGTGCCACGGTGGCGCTGGCGATGGCCGAGATGCGCCCAGAGCTGGTGCGCAGCCTTGTGATGATCGAGCCGGTTCTGTTTGCCGCGGCCCACGCGCAAAACCCCGAGGCACTGGTTCAGATGCGGGCCGATCATCAGGCGGTGCGCGCCCCTTATGAGGCGGGCGATGTGGAGTATGCCGCGCGGCTTTTTAACCGTGCATGGGGGACGGGCGATCCCAAATGGCCGGATCTGCCGGAGCGCGCCCGCGCGGCGATGGTGCGATCTTTTCCGGCGGTGATGGACTGTGACAGTCAGGTCTATGATGACGCGGTGGGGCTGTTGGCATCCGGCGCGCTGGAAGCGCTGCCGATGCCGGTGCTGGTGATGCAGGGCGGCGCGACCCAGCCGATCATGTCTGCGGTGACTGAGGCGCTGTCTGCGCGGATGCCGAAGGCGCAGATTGCGGTCATCGAGGGCGCTGGCCATATGGTGCCAGTGACACATCCCGAGGCGGTGGCCGAGGTGATCGGAACCTTCTGGCCCGAGGGATAAGCCTCTGCTGATCGGCTTTTGCGCCGGTCAGCCCCTTAGACGGGTTCCTCGATAATGTAGTCTTCCCATTCCTCCAGCGGCGTGTCGAATTCCGACACGGTCATGCCGCGCACCGAGACCCCGGCGCGGTGCACGCTGTCCGGATCGCCCGTCACCAGCGGGTGCCACTCGGGCAGGGATTTGCCCTCCCACAGACGGCGATAGGCGCAGGTCTGCGGCATCCAATAGGCGTGGGTATCGAGGTTTTCGGGCTTCAGCACGATGCATTCGGGGATGAAACTGTGCCGCGTCTCGTAATGGGCGCATTGGCAGCTCTGATCGTCCAGCAGGCGGCAGGCCACACGCGTCAGCGCCACCTCACCGGTGTCTTCGTCCTCGAGCTTGTTGAGGCAGCATTTGCCGCAGCCGTCACACAGCGCTTCCCATTCGCGCGGCGAAAGTTTCTTGAGCGGTTTCTTTTCCCAGAACTTGGGCGCAAGCCCGTCCCGGTCGATCTGATTGGTCATGTCGGCCCTCTCAGAGCGTTTTGAGGATGGCGCGGGCCTGATCGCAATCGGCCTGCATCTGGGCGATGAAGGGCTCCAGCCCGTCAAAAGTCATCTCCGGGCGCAGATAGTCCACCAGCCCGACGGACAGATGCGCGCCATAGAGGTTGCCCTTGAAATCAAAGAGATAGGTCTCGATGTTGGGCTGTTCGCCGTCAAACATCGGCCGCACCCCGACCGAAGCCGCACCGTGGTAGCTGCCCTTATGGGGGCCGTCGAGCACATCCACCAGCACCGCATAGACGCCAAAAGCAGGTGGGTGCAGCCCGTCGATGGATTGGTTCGCGGTGGGAAAGCCAAGCTCGCGGCCGCGTTGCTCGCCGCCGATCACCTCGCCCTCGATGCGGTGCCAATGGCCCAGCATGGCGGCGGCGTCGCGCGGGCGGCCTTCGCTCAGGGCGGTGCGGATCGCGGTGGAGGACACCGTGTGTTTGGAATATTCCATCAAAGGCGCGATGGTGACGCCAAAGCCCATCTCCTGTCCGAAGCGCTGGAGATCCTCGACGGTGCCCGCGCGGCCCTTGCCAAAGCAGAAATCGGCACCCACCACCACATGTCGAAGCCCAAGCCCCTCGGCGATGACCTTGCGGGCAAACTCCTCAGGCGTCAGCGACGAGAGCGCGTGGTTGAAATTCAACTGATAGAGCTTTTCAACGCCGATCTTTTCCAGCCGATGCGCGCGCGCCTCTGCCGACATCAGGCGAAAGGGCGGGGCATTGGGGGCAAAGAACTCGCGCGGGTGCGGCTCAAAGGTCATGACACCCAAGGGCGCTTCTGGTGCGGCCTGCCGCGCCAGATCAATGACCGAGCGATGGCCGCGGTGAACGCCATCGAAATTGCCGATCGCGACGGTGGCCCCGCGATCCTGGTCGTCAACGAATTGATAATCACGGATGATGCGCATGGCGTTTCCCTAGCTCTGAGTGGGGGACGGCGCAAGGGTGCTGTGCCCGAGTGACGTTCAGTGAAGGGGCTGATGTGGAATTTAGGTATTTGTAAAAAGATGAAGCCCCGAGGCAGATGGGTCTGCGATCATGCATAAGAGCGGTCTTTGTAGGGAACAGTTTCCAGTCGGGCGATCAGATTGTTCAGCAGCTTTTCCTCGGCACGGTTGCGCACGGTGTCGGGGTTCCAGACCAGATAGACATCGACCTCTGGCAGATCCTCGAACGGGGGCACCTGCCACAGCAGCCCGTCGCGCAGGTCGCGGGCCACCACATGTTTGGGCAAGGGACCGATACCAAGGCCTGCCATGATCATGCGCCGCACCTCTTCCAGATTTTCCGATACGCCTGTTACCTGCGTTGCAAGTGCGGCGCGGGCGCGCAGGAGGGTCACGTCCTGCAACGCGTCTTGCAGGCGGTCATTGTCAAACACCACTGCAGCGTGACCTTTGAGATCATCAAGCGTCAGGTCGCTGCGACCAAACAGAGGATGGCGCGGGCCGCAAAACAGCGCGAATGTCTCGCGGTAGACAGGGATATAGCGCAGGTTGGGGTCCGGTTCGCGCACCAAAGCCAGTGCAAAGCTCACCCGCTTTGCCGCTACCGCAGCGATGGCATCGCCGCTGGTGATCACATCAATGGCGAGGCTTGCCTTTGGGTGCTCGGCGTAAAAATCGCCAATGACCGAATCAAACAGCGGGCAGAGCACATGGCTGGCCACGGCGATGCGCACATGGCCGCTGATTTCGGGGGCGACTGTGCGCATCAGGGTGGCGAGCCGCAGGATGGAGCCGTTGATGTTTACCGCCTCGCGATAAAGGAGCTCGCCCGCTTCGGTGAGCGCGAAATGTCCCGGCGAGCGGTCGATCAGGCGCTGGCCCAGCTGGTCTTCCAGTTTTTTCAGGGCGACCGAAACCGTGGGCTGTTTTAGCCGCAATTGCTCTGCCGCCTCGGTCACAGAGCCGCTCTCAGCGAGCACCACAAAAGTGCGCAACAGGTTCCAGTTCATCTCACGGGTGAGGCGTTCGGGGTCGATGTGGTGCGGGGCCGGTTGGGTTTGTGACATTCTTTTAAAAACAGATCCTTATGGCGATTTTTGTGGGTCGGGTTATTGCGCCAAATCGCCGTGCCGCGTGCGTTCATTATTAAAATCTATGTTGAGATAATCAATTATCTATTTGATCTATTTCAGATCCCTCCGCAGATTTCGCTGAAACACAACGCAGCGCAGCCACCCTCGGCAGAAGCGGCAAGAGCCGACAGAGGGGCATTTGGTCAATGCGCTGCAACGACAACAGGGAACGGAGTTTTTCTCATGCGTAAGTCACTATGGACCACCGCAGCCACAGCGGCTGCTTTCACCCTGTCGCTGGGCGCTGCAGACGCGGCAGACATGCGGCTCAAACTCGCGGGCGTTGTCCCGGTCGAACATTTCGGCAATGAGATCCTGAAGCAGATCGAGGCCGATATCGAAGGCGCTGATGTGGGCCTCTCGGTGACGCTGTTTGAGGCCGGGCAGCTTGGTTCTGGCGAAGAACTGTTCGAGGACGCCGCGCGCGGCAACGTCGATCTGGTGCATTCCGTCATCTATGCCCACCGCGACCCGGTGCTGGAGATCAACTCCTTGCCCTATCTGGTGTCGAGCTTTGATGAGATGGAGAATATCTACCTCAACAAAGACAGCGCCTTTAACGCAATCTTTGCCGAGCGGCTTGAAGGACTGGGGCTGAAACTTCTCGCCAATGCGCCCGAAGGGTTTATCGGCGTGGTGGCCGAAACTCTGCCCGAAAACGCAACCACCGTGGGCGACAAGGGTGTCAACATCCGCGTCTGGTCCAGTCAGGTGATCAAGAACACCGTGGAGGCCATGGGCTTTAACGCGACCACAATGAACTGGGGCGAGGTCTTCCCGGCGATCCAGTCCGGCGTGGTGGATGGTGCGATCTGCTGCACCGCGCAGCTGGCCTATAGCGCCTTTGCCACCTCGGATGTTGGTAAGTATTTCATCCCCTATGGCGCGGTGGTCGAGAACACCACCTACTATGCCTCCATGGAGACATGGAAAGAGATGAATGACGAACAGCGCGCCGCCGTACAGGCCGCGTTTGACAAGGCCGCGCAGAGCTACTTTGCCGAGGCCAAGGCCAATGAAGCGGGCTACATCGATAAGCTCAAGGAGACCGGCTACGAGGTGGTCGAGGTCTCTGACGCCGAGCGCAGCGCCATTGCCGAGACCGTGCGCAAGGACGTCTGGCCCGGCATTGCCGAGATCGTCGGTCAGGATGTGATCGACCGCCTGATGGCTCCCAGCAACTGATCCCAATGATCTGACAGCGCGCAGGCCCCGGCATCCGGGGCCTGTCCTTGATCTCCAGACGGTGACTGCATCATGAAAGACCTGAGCCGGGATTTGCCGCCCGGGCTGGCCAAGCTGGTCCGCATCCTGTTGCGGCTGCAAACGATCTACGTGTGCTTTGGCTGTATCGCCATGGCGCTGACCTTCTTCCTCGTGGTGGTGTTCCGATATGGCTTTAACGCCGATCTGTTCGCCTACGAGGAATGGCTGCTGATCATCTGTTTCTGGCTCTATTTCATCGCCGCCGCCATTGGCACATGGGAGGGGGCGCATGTGAACGCCGATCTCTTGGATTTTGTCATCCTTGATCCTGTCAAACGGCGCGCGCGGGCGATCCTGATTACCGGGATCGAGCTTTTGGTGACCTTGGTGCTGTTTTACTGGTCCACGGTGATGATGATCGAGGAAATTGGCGATTATCCCCGCTATCAGACCACGATTGCCCTTCAAATTCCGTTTTTTGTGCCGCGTGCAGCGATCTTTGTCGGCTTTGGCCTGATGGGGTTCTACAGCGCGCTGCGGCTTTACATTTTCCTGAAACTTCCGGCGGCGCGCTTTGCCGTGCCCGCCGATAGCGACCCTGCCGCAGGAGCCTGAAGCTATGATTATCCTCGGCAGTCTATTGATCCTGTGTGTGCTGCTCCTCATTGGTGTGAGCGTGCCTCTGGCCTTTGGGGGTGTGCTGGTCTTTATCGGTGTGTTTGGCGGCCATGACGTGACCGGGTTCCTGCCCACTGGGCATTGGAAGATGAATTCCATTGTGCTGCTTGCCATCCCGCTGTTCATCCTCGCCGGTGCCATTATGGAGCGGGGGCGGATCGCCGCACCGCTGGTTTCCGTGGCGGAGCTTCTGGTGGGGCGCATCCACGGGGGGCTCAGCGCGGCGGCGGTGTTCGCCAGCGGTATTTTTGGCTCGATCTCCGGCTCAGCGGCGGCGACGCTGACCTGCATCGGCTCGATCATGATGCCGCATCTGAAGGCCGCGAATTACCCGCGCGGCCCGGCGGCGGCGCTGATTGTGGCGGCCTGTCCCTTGGGGCTGCTGATCCCGCCGTCCTCGTCGCAGATCCTTTATGCGTGGGTGGCGCAGCAATCCGTGCTCAAGTGTTTCCTCTCGACCGTGGTGCCGGGGCTGATCCTGATTACGCTTTTGTGCATCGTGAACTATGTGCTGATGCGCAAGGCGGACCTGAAACTGCTGGAACGCCCCGCAAGCTACCCGCAGGAATTTGTGCGGCGCAGCGGGCGGGCCTTTCCGGCGCTGTTGATGCCGATCATCATTCTTGGCGGTATCTACGGCGGTATCATGACCCCGACCGAGGCCGCAGGGGTGGCGGTGATCTATGCGATCCCGGTGGGCCTGTTCATCTATCGCGGCCTCTCGCCCCAGAACATCTGGCCGACCCTGCGCTATGCGGGCACCACCATTGGCGTGGTGATGCTGATGGTCTTTGTGGTGGTGATCGTCAGCCGCTTTCTGGTGTTCGAAGACATCCCCGGCATGGCCAAGGATCTGATCTTCTCGATCTCGGACAATCCCATCGTGATCCTGCTGATGGTCAATCTGGTGATGATCCTCATCGGCATGCTGATGGATGATATCTCGGGTCTGTTGCTGTCGGCGCCGCTCTTGTTGCCCATCGTGCAAAGCGTCGGCATGGACCCGGTGCATTTTGCCGCCGTCCTCGGCGTCAATCTCGGCATGGCCAATATCACGCCGCCCACCGCGCCGCTGTTGTATCTGGGCGCAAAGGTCACCGACACCCCCGTGAGCGAAATGCTGAAGCCCACCTTCATCATGATCGTATTTGCGTGGCTGCCGACGCTGCTGATCACCACCTTTGTGCCCGAGGTGGCGCTGTGGCTGCCCAATTTTGTCTTTGGCTGAGGCCGCAAGGAGCCCCCTATGAAAGCGATCTATGATCCCCGCCAGCGCGCACATAACCCCAGCCAGTTCATGGCTTTGGGCGTGATGAGGCCGAACCCTGAGCAGCCCGAACGCACCGAGATCCTGCAGGCGGGCGCGGAGGCCGCGGGCTGTACATTTACAGCGCCCGAGGACGCGGGCCTTGGCCCCATCGCGGCGCTGCATTCGCCGGAATACCTGACGTTTCTGCAAACGATCCATGCCCGCTGGTCCGAGATTGAGGGCGCAGGTCCAGAGGTGATTTCTCATATCAAGCCGGGAGATCGCCGCGACAGCTATCCGCGTTCTGCGTTGGGGCAGGCGGGTTATCATCAGGCCGATACCTCCTGTCCGATCAATGCCGAGACTTGGGGCTCTGCCTATTGGTCGGCGCAAACCGCGGTCAGCGCCGCCGAGTTGGTCGCGAATGGCGAACACGCGGCCTACGCGCTGTGCCGCCCGCCGGGGCATCACGCGTTTGGCGATATGGCGGGGGGCTTTTGTTTCCTCAACAACTCCGGCATTGCCGCGCAGCTGTTGCGGGATCGAGGCCTCAGACCGGCAATTCTGGATGTGGACGTGCATCATGGCAATGGCACGCAGGGGCTGTTTTATGATCGCGACGATGTGCTGACACTCTCGATCCATGCTGATCCGGCGGATTTTTACCCGTTCTTCTGGGGCCACAGCTCTGAACGCGGCGAGGGCCGCGGGCGGGGCTATAACCTCAACCTGCCGCTGCCGCGTGGCACCGATGATGCGCCGTTCCTGGCTGCGCTTCAAACCTGCCTTGACCGGGTGCATGCCTTTGGCGCGGATGTGCTGGTCATTGCGCTGGGACTTGATGCCTCAGAGGATGATCCGTTTCAGGGCTTTCAGGTCACTGGCGACGGGTTTTCGCGTGTCGGTGAGGCGATTGCCCGTGCAGGACTTCCGACGCTTTTTGTGCAAGAGGGCGGTTACATTTCCGACAGTCTCGGCCATAACCTCACCCGTGTGCTTGGCGGATTTACCTCCGCTGCGCGCTGATGCATTTCCTTTCAATCCTCAAACTATAGAGATCTTCCATGAGCGATATCACCTACGCCCACACCAACCAACGCATGAGCCAGATCGTCACCCACGGCGACACCATCTACCTCGCCGGTCAGGTGGGCACCGCGGGGGCCAGCGTGACCCAGCAAACGCAGGACTGCCTTGATAAGATCGACGCGCTGCTGGCCGAGGCTGGCTCCTCCAAAGAGCGCATCCTGCAAGCGACCATCTGGCTCGCGGATATGGCGGATTTTGCCGAGATGAACACCGTGTGGGATGCATGGGTTGCCGAAGGCCGTGCCCCTGCGCGTGCCTGCGGTGAATCCAAGCTCGCAACCCCTGAATACACCGTTGAGATCCTGATCACCGCCGCCAAGGGCTGATCCTTTCGGGCCATGCGCCCGCGTTTTGAAATCAACACGCATGCCCGCGAGGATTGGTGGGCATGCGCCGAAACTTTTGCCTAGAGGAGCCCTCTCTCATGTCCGAAATTCTGGTTCTGGGGGGCGGCATGGTGGGTATCGCAACCGCGCTGGAGTTGCAGGCGCGAGGGCATGCGGTCACGGTTGTTGACCGCAAACCACCGGGACAAGAGACGAGCTATGGCAACGCGGGCCTCATTCAGGCCGAGGCCGCCGAGCCCTATGCGATGCCCCGCGCACTGCCAGAGATTTTGGATATCATACTGGGGCGCAGCAACGATGTGGTGTGGTCGCCGCGCGGGGTTTTCAGCCAATTGCCCGCGCTTTGGCAATACTATCGCTATTCGCACCCCCGTCGCCATCAAGTGCTGTCGCAGCCCAATGCAGAACTCATTCGCAGCGCCTGCCCTGATCACGACCGTTGGATCAGCCTTGCGGGGGCTGAGGATCTGATGGCGCAGGATGGGTATCTGTCGGTGTTTCAGGACGCGGCAGAGTTTGACGCAATGGCGAATGATCTTGACCGGCTGCGGCAAAGTTACGGCATCGACACCGCCACCCTGAGCGGTGCGGACCTCTGTAAAGCGGAGCCTTTGTATCAAACCCCGCCCGCAGGCGCGATCCATTGGCGCGAAGTCTGGAGCTGTGCGGCCCCCGGCGAACTCGTCACCCGGTACGCGGAACTGTTCCAGAGACAGGGCGGCGCCATCCGCATTGGCGATGCGAGCACGCTGCGCCGTGCGGGCCACGCTTGGGAGGTGCAGACCGACACGGAGCAGGTGAGCGGCGAACATGCGGTCATCGCACTTGGGCCGTGGACGCCGCCACTGCTGGCGCAATTGGGCTACCGGGTGCGGATGATCATGAAACACGGCGCGCACCGGATGTATCCGCAGGCCCCAACGCTACGCCGCCCGATCTTCGACGCCCGCCACGGGGTTGTGCTGTGCAGTATGAGGGGCGGCTTGCGGATGACCTGCGGTGTGGCGCTGGAGGCCTCGGGCCGGGAGCCGGATGCGCGCCAGCTTGATCGCGCGGCCAAGGGGATACCGGCCTATATGGCTCTCGGCGCGGCAGAGCCGGGGCCGATCTGGCGCGGCACACGGCCCTTCTTGCCAGATATGCTGCCCATGATCGGTGCCGCCCCGCGACATGACCGCCTCTGGTTTCATTTTGGCCATGGTCACCAAGGGTTTACCCTCGGCCCCACAACCGCGCGTCATCTCGCCAATCTGATCGACGGCGGCGACAAAGGGCCGGTGGCAGCGTTCCTGCCAGAACACCGCCCCAGTGTTTTAAGGTGACGGCTTGGTCGTGACAGTGCAGGCGGTCTAGGCGCGCAGCCGTTCGCCTTTGGGGTCAAAGGGCGGCTCAGCAAGGATCACCGCCCGGTGGGGGCGGCCCAGCACCATCACCTCAACCTCATCGCCGGGTTTGGCCCCTTTGACATAGCCAAGCGCCAGCGACATGCCGACCGTGTAGCCATAGGTGCCCGAGGTCACCCGGCCAATCCCGTGCCCATCCTTGAAAATAGGCTCGCCCCCCGTTGCATCGGCATTGGAGGCCGTCACGTCCTCATCATTGAGCTGCAACAAAACCAATTCCTCCCGCGCGGGCGTGGCCAATGCGGCCTCGGCGGCAGATTTGTTGAGGAAATCCTTGTCCATCTTGCACAGGGGCTGAAATCCCACCTCATGCGGGAAATACTCCGGGCTGTATTCCCGGCTCCATGAGCCATAACCCTTCTCGACACGCAGCGACATCAGGGCGCGGCTGCCCACGGGGCCAGCACCGATGCGGCGGCCTTCGTCGATCAACGCGATATAAAGCTTTTCCTGATCTTCTGTGGCGCAGTGCAACTCCCAGCCGAGGTCGCCCGTGAAAGAAACACGCAACGCCAATACATTGATCCCCGCCAGCATCAGGCGTTTGCTGCGCATGAAGGGGAATGACGCGGTGTCCAATGAAACATTGGTCATGCGCTGGAGCATCTCGCGCGATTTGGGACCGGCCACGTTAAAGCCGCAGACCTCTTGGGTGAGGCTCCCAAACGATGTGCCCTCGGGCAAAGGCACCGCGCCAAAGAACCGCTTGTGATAGCGCTCCGCCATGCCGGAGCCGATGATCCAGAATTCATCCTCTTCGGTGCGCGTCACCGTGAAATCCCCGGCAATCCCGCCACGTTTTGAGATCAAGGGCGTGAGGCACGACCGCCCGACCGCCTTGGGCATGCGATTGGCAAATACCGCATTCAGCCAGTCCTCGGCACCGGGGCCCTTGCAGCGGTATTTGGCGAAGTTCGAGATATCAATGATGCCCGCCCGTTCGCGCAGCATCTTGCATTCCGCGCCCACCGGTTCCCACCAGTTCTGCCGGGTGAAGCCATTGGTGTCCTCGGTGCCGGGTTGATCCGCGAACCACAGGGGATGCTCCCAGCCCGCATTAAGACCAAAAACCGCGCCCATCTCGCGCTGCATCTCGTAAATCGGACGGGTGCGGGCAGGGCGGCCCACACTGCGTTCCTCATTGGGGAAATGGATCGCAAACCGGTGCGCATATTGATCCTGCACTCGCGCCTTGGTGAACTCCTTGGTGGCCCAGTCGCCAAAACGCGCCACATCCCAGCCGAACATATCGTATTGGGTCTCGCCCTCGATCATCCACTGCGCCGCCATCAGCCCCATGCCGCCCGACTGCGAGAAACCGGGGATGATGCCGTTGCAGCAAAAATAGCCCTGAAGTTCCGGCACCGGGCCAAACAGCACATTCGCATCCGGTGACCAGATCATCGGCCCGTTGATGACCCGCTTGATGCCCGCTTCGCCCACCACCGGCACGCGTTCGATGGCGTTCATCATGTTTTCCTCGATGCGCTCCAGATCATCGGGGAACAGGTCATGGGCAAAATCGAGCGGCGTGCCATCCTCCGCCCAGAATTTCATCGCCTTTTCATAGGCGCCGACCAGTAGCCCTTGGCCCTCTTGGCGCAGGTAATATTCGCCGTCGCGGTCCGACACAGAGGGCAGGCGACGGTCCATCTCTGCCACTTCCGCGATGGTCTCCGTGACGAAATACTGATGCTCGGTGGGCTGCAACGGCAGATCAAGGCCCGCGAGCTTCGCCACCTCGCGCCCCCAGAGACCCGCCGCATTCACCACCCATTCGGTATGAATGTCGCCTTTCGGCGTCTTCACAATCCACGTACCGTCGGGCTGTTGTTCGGTGGCGGTGACAGGCGTGAAGCGATGGATTTCCGCGCCGCGTTGGCGCGCCCCGGTGGCATAGGCTTGCGTCACGCCCGAGGGGTCCACATTGCCGCCATCAGGTTCATACATTACGCAGCGGATGCCCTCAAAATTCACCAGCGGATTGAGCGCCTGCGCCTCAGCGATGGAGATCTCGTAAAAGTTCATCCCATAGAGCTTGGCCTTGGCCGCTTGCAGACGCAGCTGGTGTTCGCGCGCTTCGGTCTGCGCCAGATAAAGCGAGCCGGGCTGAAACACCCCGCAGCCCTGACCGGTTTCCTTCTCCAGCTCCTTATAGAGGGTCATGGTATAGTGCTGGATACGCGAGATATTGGTGCTGTCATGGAGGCCGTGAATATTGGCCGCCGCATGCCATGTGGAGCCGGATGTCAGCTCGTCGCGCTCAAGCAGCACCACATCGGACCAGCCGAGTTTGGTTAGGTGGTAGAGGATCGAACACCCAATGACCCCGCCGCCGATCACCACGGCCTTGGCTTTTGTACGCATGATGGGCTGCCTTTGCTTTGCTGCTGTAAAAGGGGCTTTGAGCAAAGTGTTTCACCGCCGCCCAGCGTCAGGCAACCTAGATTATTCTCATCTTCGCATGAGGTGAAGTAAACCGAAATGCAAAGGCCACCGCGCCGGTGGGGTCGCTGCTGTAGGACCTACTAAAACTTGTCCATTTCCGGGGTTATTTGACCATTCCGGCACAGGATTAATGACCATCGGCTGCGTAGTAGTCGGCGGTTTCTTTTTCAATCAATGGCTTGTGAGGTGAGCGGATTTGCGGCCTTTGATGCGCCGTCGTAGCGCTCCGCCCTGTTGGGCGCCGTTGACGGCTAGCCGTGCTTTCGGCATCCATCAGGATCAATCCCGGCCGGGTTCTTTCCAACATCCCCCTCAAGCAGAACCTCTGCCCGAGGGCATGGCGCAACGCGCCAGAAAGGACCCCCATGACGAAAATCAAGTTCATCGATGCCCACTTTTCCGATCCCGACGAGAACGAGTTCGCCCTCAAGCGCCGCTTCGAGTGGCACCTGCGCAAGCTCCGTGCCCTTCAGGATGGGGTGTCCCCAAAGGTTCCGGGAGACTTTGAAGATGAGTTGCGCTGGAACGAGGATCTCATCGCCATACCGCTCTCGGAAAAGGACCGCACCAAGGTGCTACGCCGTGCGCGCCGGGTAATGGGCGCGCGCGCCAAGGTTTCCGGGCTTAGCCATCTTAGCTCAGATGACCGGCGCGCGCTGGAGGTGTTCCGCTGCGGGGCCGATCTGGTCGGCATCGCCAGCGAACACCGCGCCGATGAGATCGCTGCAGCCATTCATGCCGAGATGCCCTGGATGGCGGCGGCCACTGACTTCCTCTGGAAAGCGATGCGCCACTCGGTGAGGGTGGGGGAGCCCGGCTTCCGGCTACCACCTGTGCTGCTCGATGGGCCTCCGGGGATCGGCAAGAGCGTTTGGTCGCGCGAACTCGGGCGCCATCTCGGGGTGCCGCGGTGTGGCATCGAGGGGACCGCAGAGCAGGCCTCCTTTGTCGTCAACGGCTCGCAACGCGGCTGGGGCTCGGCCTTCCCTGGACGGCCCCTGCAGACCATCGTGCAGAGCCTCTGCGCGAACCCGATCGTGGTGGTCGACGAGATCGAGAAGGCCGGAACACCGACCTCGACCAAGGGGCAGACCTACGGCTTGGCCGAAGGGCTGCTGCCGCTGCTCGAACGCTCGTCAGCCGTGGCTTGGAAGTGCCCCTATTACCAGGTCGGCTTCGACATGTCGTGGATCAGCTGGGTCCTGACTTCGAACAGCCTGACGACGCTTCCGGCCCCCTTCCTGAGCCGCCTGGACATCCTGCGCGTCGCCGGCCCCGGCAAGAGTGATCTCATCTTCTTCGCGGAGCGCGAGGGCGCACGACGAGGGCTGGGTGGTGCTGCCCTGGGCGCGATATGCGAGGTGATCGACCAGATTGCTGAGGCGCATGAGATCAATCTGCGCCACGTGTCCAGGATGCTCTCGAGGGCGGAGGCCATGGCAAGCAGCCCACTGTCGCATTGAGTGGTTGATGCGAGCGCGCCTTAGGTCGGCCAAGACCAAAGCAGTGGCTTGGGCTGATGGCTGCAGCTGGCGGGGGGCAGCCCAAGCGGCATTCCTGCAAGACGCAATTTTACGCCAGGCGCCGACACGAAAGGGCGGGAAGCAGACCTTCTCCGCATATGCATTATGATCTTCTTGGATTTGCCATAGCTGACGTTCGCTTCGGGTGACTTTGGAGGCTTCCCCATGATTTCCCTCAAAGGCAATGGATACAAAGACAATGCAAGCAACAAAGTTCGGGTACGCTCAGGCGGATACGGAGCAAGGCTTGAGGCACTGAATGATCAATCTGCGGAGGCTTCACTCGCGCGTTGTTGCGCAAATCCATGAGGATTCATCTCGTGAATCCAACATGCTAGCTGTTCAACATGAGCAGACCTCCGAAGACGACATACAAGACGACCAACTGGAAGAGCTACAATCATGCGCTGAGGCAGCGCGGATCGCTGACCGTCTGGTTCAATCCCTCGATGCAATGGGAGGCGGTACCGTCCGGGCGTCGCGGTCGCCAGCAGTCCTATAGCGACGCCGCGATCCAGGCCTGCCTGACCCTCAAGGTCCTCGTCGGGCTGCCACTCCGCCAGACGATAGGGTTCGTTGCGAGCCTGCTGGAACTGTCCGGTCTTGGCTGGTCCGTGCCTGACTTCAGCACCCTGTCGCGTCGCCAAAAGGCCTTGGACGTCACCATCCCGTATCGGGGCTCCAACGGCGCGCTTCACCTGCTCGTCGACAGCACCGGCATCAAGGTGGAAGGTGAAGGAGAGTGGCACACGCGCAAGCACGGTGGCTCGCGACGCAGGGTTTGGCGCAAGATCCACCTCGGGATCGACGAGGAAACATTGGAGATCCGGGCGGTCGAGGTCACCTCCAGCAATGTCGGCGACGCGCCGATGCTGCCGGACCTGCTTGCCCAAATTCCGGCGGGGGAGGAGATCGCCACCGTCACCGCCGACGGTGCCTATGACACCCGCGCTTGCCATGATGCCATCGCGGCCCGGGGCGCGGCGGCAGTCATTCCGCCGAGGCGGACTGCGAGGCCTTGGAAGCCGGACACGGCCGGAGCTCGCGCGCGAAATGAGGTCCTGCGAGCATCGAAGCACTTGGGTCGGGCGCTGTGGCGAAACTGGAGCGGGTATCACCGCCGTAGCAGGGTGGAGACGAAAATAAACTGCGTGAAGCTGCTCGGCCAAAGGTTAATGTCACGAGACTTCGACCGCCAGGTCGCCGAAGTTCAGATCCGTGCAGCGGTCATGAATCGCTTCACCGCACTCGGCATCCCTGTCACCTTGGCCCTAGGATAAGTGTGTCCGAGGAAAGGGGAACTCTGGCTGTTAGCTGATTTGTGCAACAGCGCCGGTCCTATGCGAATTCATGGCTGTGCAATTGAGATATTGGAGCCTCAGCGAAACTCATCGCAGTTCTGGTTACAAGAAATCTCCGACACAAACGCGGTCCCGATCTGATTTCATCGTAGCCTTAGCGCGTCATAAAGCTGGGGGCCGATCTGGTGAGCGTGTAGGCTATCCTCTTGTAGTAACCCAAGCTTTGCCGCACGCTGAATAGTCTCCATGTCATTGCGTGTACCCAAAGCCTTGCGAACCCGTTGCATGTGATTATCAACAGTTTTGGGGTTGTCGCGTTTGATTTCATATAGGATTTCCTTCACCCGCAGGCCTTGCGCTTTCAAACGCAGCACCTGTAGGTTCATATCGCTCAAGCCCATCTGGACTATTATATCGTCCGACCAATCACTGCACATGTGAAGATGATTTGCGAGCGATTGAATGATCGTCCTGTCCCTTTCAAAACGCGCGTCATGGTTGGCAATTTTTCCTGAGGTATCATACAGTCCCACGACCGCTCTGACACCATTGGCCTCAAGTGGGATTACCACTCCAGAGGACACGAAATCGCGCACCCCGCCCACCACACGGGCTAAATTTTGGGGCAGCTTCTCCTCGTGCAATAGACGGTAAAAGCTCGATTGGAGTATGGGTTGATGGGCCAAGGCACCCATCCGCATGCCAAGGTCGTCCCGAGCATAGTTGTTTCGCTGATAGATCTCACGCCATTCATCGGGGAGGCCCGACCGTTTTGAAACATGGTTGCTGTGAATGCCCTGTAGCGACCGCGTATCTGTGAAAAGGACGTAGTTCACACCGACATACCCATACTCCGCCTCGATGAAGCTCGAAAAAATTTCATACTTTGCATCAAGAGAAGGCGCTTCGGTGATATCTACCATCAGGTCGAAGGGGGCGTGCATGGTTCGATCTCACAGTTTTTGAAGTACCACAAGGTTAAATTCAAAATCCGAGATATCAATCTTTATTGAGGAGTTAAGGGGAATTTTCTAGCCGTGAGAACAACACGCTGCCGCCACTGCACTGTTTCCCCGCAGGGCATATCCTTCTACGGTTTGGGCGCTGTTCAATTTGGCTGCGCTCTGAAAGAGCATGACCCACAAGAGGATTGCCATGAAAGGTTCAACGGCGAAAGGAACCTTTCATGGCCAGTGACCTTTTGTTTGCTACACAATGCTATTTGTCCGAAGTAGGAACGCTTCCACTGTTCCAGTCCACAGTTGCCTGAACGTTCCACAACATATCCATGTATTGTTGAGGTTTACCGCCCTCGGCGTAATACACGATCTTACGCGCATAAGCGGGACCTGCATCTGATCGGGCAAAATCCACAACCGCATCGCGTTTGTGGTTCATCCAACGTTCGCAGAGGATGGCTGCCGGACTGATTGGAGAGCCAAGAAACTTCTGGTTTTCCTCCAATGCAGAACTCGGCAAGCCCGCAGGGGTCAGGGCAGTGGCATCTTCCGTCATCAGGAAGCACAGATCTAACGCATCCTCAGAGGTATCGAAGGTGCCGAATGTCGGTGTGACCTCGAACAATACAGCAAGCCTATCCTCCAGGAATTCCGAGGAGGACATCTCGATGGCCGCATCTTCGAAAAACGTGGCCTGGCCAAGCATCAACACGCGATCCTGGTCTTGCTGCTCACCAAGGACGAGGATCCGCATCTCGTTGTCTTTTTGATAGCGCATCGTCCACATCACGCGCGTATCCGAGCTAGAAAAGGAAAATTCGTCCTTCCAAAGTGCGCAGCCTTTTTCATCAAGTTTTCCATCGTCAGTGTCCATCACGTCCAAACGTTCACAGCGATAGCCCTCCGCCTCAAAAGTTGCGCGGATTTGTGCGGAAGATTGGGAAAAATTGGCACCGCCGATGGTTGCCAGATCTGCGGCAGACGCTGCGCTATGCGACAAGATCAATGCGACGGTTGTCGCAAGAGCCCGATTGAAAATCATCAAGGTATTCCTGGAAACTGAGTTGAAAAACAAAGTCCTGCCATGGGTTAACCCGCAGCAGGGGCAAATCTCAGATCATTTTGACACTTCGCTCAGATCTACAGGTACGCAGATGCCGGATTGCTGGCCCTGCTCGCTGTGGGACACATTGAGTTCAAGCGTTTCGTAAGAGACCGAAAGGGTTAGCTTGTCGTTCAAGCGCATGACCTGCTCAGACCCTGTGTCGGTGGTGGTCTGTGGCCCCGATCCCGGTGACAGGGTCATACGCAGCTGCTCGTTTTCGATTGTGACGGCTCCGTTATCGGCGCGCGCCATCACAAACCGAAAGCCACCAGCCTGACAGGCAAGCGCCTGTGGGCGGGAAAGCTCTGACGCCGGGCCGGAGATCTCTGCAAGTTGAGACAGGCGCACATAGCCGGAGCTACACACGGCGCCGATTGCATCCGGTGCGTTCAAATCGCACTCAAACCCATATGACTGGAACCGTACCCCCTGCCAGCCCTCAACCGGAGCGCCACAGACGCGCACTTTCTGATCCACCGGGATGACCTCGGTTGTGACCTCCTCAGGCCCGAGGTGGATCGGACTGACATCCTTGTCCGCCATCCACTCCGCAGGCCGCAGTGCATGGATCGGCCCGCAGTCCGGTGACACCTCGGGAACGGATACAACCGGAGCGACCCGGCCCTTAGTATGGGCAAACTGGTCAAGCACGTGGAAGTTATCGACAATAGAATCCGGGTTACAGGCCTCCTCGTTCGCAGGCATGAAATCATGCGCCAGTCCCAGAGACACGGAGGCGAATTCCAGATCCCGATCTACGCCCACAGTGAAAACCCGTTTTCCTTCATAAAAACGGATGTAGCTGAAATCTTCTTCGGATTGCGCGAGACCAGTTGAAAGGTAGGGCATGAACTGCACTGGCATGGACAGGTCATAGACAGGGTCAGACAGGTCAGGACCGCCGCGGAACTGAACTGTGTCATTCTGCAGGCACACCTGGACGCGAGAGGCGTTCTCCGTGTCACAATAGAATACCTGTGTCCCGCCGCCCTCACAGCCGGCAAAGGCCGGAGCTGCACAGGCGGCGAAACTCGCCGCGATTAAGTAGCGCTTCATCTGCGTTAGCCCCCGAACCCGGCAATATTGCCTTGTTTCACCCACGGGCTGGAGCAATTGCCCCAGTAAGCCATGTTCGGCGGCCAATCATCGGGCGTCATGGAGCAGGCAGCCAGACGTGCCTCATAATCGAGCTGGGCCATACCATCCTAGTCGAAATGGACTTTCATGCACTGCATAGCGAATTGCCAGTTTGTCCGCAGAGCTAACTATGGTGTGCCAGCTCGTGCTTTCCTATGCCAAGGATGACCGTTTTGGGAACGCTGCGCGGCAGCGGGGCCGGACTTGACGAATGACCGGTAAGGGGACGGTCAAGCTCTTGGGTCTTGCTGGGCGCTCTGACTTTGCAAAGCTCACTACCTGCGCTTCGCTGACGTCTATGCTGGATGCAGCATGAGGTAGTGTTTCAGCAGGAGGGGCGGAGAGCTGACTTTCTCTGCGCTCGGTACAATTGTCAGCGAAGCGCAGGAAGCGGACGCTGCAAAACTGCAAACTGTGGTCGCCCTTCACGACACACCCGGCCCAGTGCAGACCTTCAATAATTTGAAAGCGCCGCGGTGCGGCGTTCCGAAAGCGCTCGTTGGAGAGGTCACGCAGCATCGTTGCGTCTCTGGAGGTCAGCTACGCGGGATTTGCTGACATACGGAACCACAATCTGAATGGCCGCTTTTCTCCGTCTATGCCGGTGTACCTGCTTGCATGAACGCGATCACGGCGGCGAAGAAGGCGTTTGAAGCCGCCGGTAAAGCCTGACTGGAGATCGGCATCGCTGTCATTCGCGGACCATGTAGCGAATGCAAGAAGGCCCACACATTGCCACTCCGCAGCCAGCTCGATTTTGTATATGCGCCGTCATTTCCTGACGGAAGCCTTCCGAGATCACGCGCACCGCATGTTTCGTGGCGGAGTAGACGGTGGAGGCCGAAAAGATCAGATGCCCCGCGACCGAGGAGACGTTGATCACCTGACTCGATTTCTGCGAGATCATCTGCGGCAATACGGCGGTGATGCCATAGAGGACCCCTTTGACGTTGACGTCGATCAACAAGAAAAGATCCGACATGTTCACCGCGAGTTTTCGGATCGTGATTCACACCACCAGCCCGAAATCAATTGGGCCTGACCCTAAGACCGAGTTATTAAATGGATAAATCCGCTACAGCCTGCGAGAAGTTCAAATCCTGATCGAAGAATGGAGGAAACACTACAACACAAACCGCCCACATAGTGTTCCGGGCTACCGCCCTCCGGCCCCAGAAACCATCGTCTAGATGGACCAAAGGCTGGTCATGCACGAACAACCAAATTGGACCACTCAAGTGGGGCTGAATACTGGTAGATCACTCGAATTCACTCCAGATTGCGCACCATACAGCTCTCACGCACTGAAATAGAACTTCGATCAAATAAAACACACTTCCGCGCGGTTGAATCTTACTCCCCTGAGCAAAAATAAAATCCGCGCTGCATCTACTCTTTCAGCTCTTTGAAAAATATTCGAACCGAGATCGGCTTTATGGTGAGAGGTTGGTGGAAAGTCAAATAAAAGCAACGCCATCGCTACTCATCAGCGCGCTTGCATTACATCATTCTTTATGCAAGCTGATTGCTGAGGCGCAATCTCTAATCACGACCGATCAATCGCACTTTTTAATTATTGAAATATCATGTCAGGATTCGGAATTTCAAATCATGACTTTTGAAATCAGGAAACATGACATTTTATACGGGGGAGATTTTAGTCAATGTCACATTTAGCTGGTTCATACATTCGAAAATCGTACATCAACACTGTAAACTTGGCCGTTGCAACGGTCGTAGCCAGTCTTCTAGCTGAAGCTGCCTTCGCGCAAGCTGTGCATTGGACTGGGGTCAGCGGATCAAACTGGAATGATCCTGGAAATTGGAGCGCAGGAACTCCATCCGGCTCATCAAGTGCTGTGATCGCGACCAATTCTGGGGATAATGCTCCTGTTCTCGATGGAGATAGTAGCACGATATCTGGTCTGCTCGTGGGGTCGCTCGATGGAAGTGATCTTGAGGTGCGCAACGGTGGAGTTCTGACGGTAGGGTCTGCAACCATTGGCAACAACAGTATCAATAATGCTCCCGCAAATCGGCTGTCAGAGCAGTCGGGCACGTTGCGTTTAACGGGAACTGGTTCGCAGTTTTCAACGAATTTTCTGAACTTGGGATTGTATGGGGAAGGTCTTCTGGAAGTAGAAGATGGCGCAACATTGACCGTCAATTCTTCTCTGTCGTTAAGTACGTTTGAAGGTTCAAGCAGCCGGTTGACCATCAACGGAGAAGATACGTCTGCGCAGCTATCAGGAGTGACGATCGGTGGAGACGGTGAGGCTGCAGCAACCGTTTCAAATGGAGCGAGTGTAACCAGCGGAGCAGTCACGTTTGGACGATATTCTGGCGCAACAGGTGCGCTCGAAATTAGTGGAAACGGTTCCAACTGGACACTTTCAAGCGGAACGCTGAATGTCGGTGGTGCTGGAGACGGATCTGTCAGTGTATCGAATGGCGGCTCACTCTCATCGACCGGAAGGCTTATATTGGCCTCTGACGTTGGCGCAACAGGTGAACTCACGATCGAAGGCGCAGACAGCTCAGTAGCTACCACCAATTATGTGTCGATTGGCAATTCAGGTTCGGGTAGCGCGACGATCTCCGACGGCGGGCGCTTGCAAGGGGCACAAATCCTAGTGGCTTGGGACGATGGTGTGACCGGTACACTGGATGCGCGTGGTTCAGAGAGCCGCATCGGCGTTAGAGATTACCTAATGGTTGGTTATAACGGCAATGGGATAGCCACGTTTTCTGATGGCGCAACGCTGGAGGCAACCAGTGCGGCCACCGCGAACCTGGTAATTGCTAATGCGGTCACGTCTACTGGGATCGTCAACATTGGTGCCGCTCGTGGTTCTGACGCGGCAGCGGCGGGCCACGTCGCGTTGGACAAAGTGCTTTTTGGGGCGGGTACTGGGGAGCTGGTCTTCAATCACAACACTGCCGATTACCAGTTTGATGCAGCAATCGTGAATAATGGCACTCTGTCGCATCTGGCAGGTGATACCACTCTAACCGGTGACAACAGCAACTTTTCCGGCACCACCAATGTGAATGGTGGACACCTCAGAATTACCAACGCGCTTGGCGGTGACGTCAACGTATTCGCCAATTCGCGCTTTGGTGGCGCAGGCACTGTGGGCAGATTGAATGTCACCAGCGGCGGAGAGGTTGCTTTGAGCGGGACAATTGCCGTGGAGGGGGATGCAGATTTTGCTGTAGGGTCGTATTTCCTGGTGAATGCTGATCCGACCGGGAATGATCTCCTTTCGGTTGACGGTTTTCTGCTCCTGAACGGCGGTACGGTTGTGCATCAGGAAAGCGCAGCTGAGTTCGATCCAACGGCACGTTACAAGATAGCAGAGTCGACCAGCGGCGTTTTTGGTGAGTTTGATGATGTCCAAACAGAGCTAGCTTTTTTGGATGCAAGTCTAAGTTATGAAAACGACGAAGTTTGGCTCGGACTTGATCGCAATGACATCAACTTTTCAGATATCGCGCTAAGTCAAAATCAGAAAAATTTGGGGCAAGCATTGGCAGGCCTTGAGTTGAGTGACCCACTGGTACAGCAGATCCTTGGCATGTCGGAAGAGACAGCACGTCAGGCCTACAATCAACTGGCGGGCGAAATCCATGGTTCCAACGCCTCAGCAATCGTTCACGACACCGAAGTGCTCAGGAGCTTATTGATGTCTCGTTTGCGCCAGCAACAAGAGACACATCGTTCAGAAAGTGTGAGCCGCAATGCAATGCACTTTATGAACAACACCGCGCACCCAGCAGGGAATGTCTGGATGCAAGGGGTTGGCTCGTGGTCGGACTTCGACGGAAATGGCAATGCAGTCGGGACGCGGCGAGATTTTGGCGGATTAGCCGTGGGCTATGACCGAGAAATGGCAAACGGGGTGCAGGTGGGCTTGATGGCGGGCTACTCAAACACCTCAACTCGAAATGATGTAGAAGCCCGATCTGATGCTGATAGCGCAACGCTGGGGCTCTATTTCGGTACAACTGGCGGAGATCTTCGGTTCGGCGGCGGCATACTGGCGAGTTGGCACGATGTAGACACCTCTCGTTCTTTGGGAAGTGTTGGCATGGGTACCGCCCTTGGCCGCTATGACGCGCACAGCTACTCCATCTTTGCCGAGGCGAGCTACGAATATCAACTGGAACGCGGCCAGCTACAGCCATTCTTTGGTCTGGCGCATGTAAGTTATGACAGCGATGGGTTCAGCGAAACCGGTGGCAATGGTGCATTGACCGTCGCAGCGATCTCGGCCGAGACATCCTACGCAACTCTAGGTCTTCGTGGTCAAACGAAGGTCGCCTTCGGATCAGAGTCCTTACTAGCGACTGGTATGTTGGGTTGGCGTCATGCATTCGGCGATATAAACCCATCTCAAACTGCATGGTTGCAGGGGAATGCAATGAACATAGAAGGCATGCCGATCGCGGAAAATGAACTGCTCATAGAAGCGGGTCTGGGTATGGAAGTATCCCCTAATGCCACCTTCAAATTTAGTTATTCAGGCCGTCTTTCTGATGACTACGCCGACCACGGGGTTCGCGCGAATTTGAAGGTCGCATTTTAATCGCCCCTAGCTTCACATAGAAAAAGGGCTTTCTGGTTGCGTAGGTGCGCAGCGGTAGTGCAACCTATGCAATTAGAAGTTCGACGTTCGTATATTCACTGGAAGCGGTGCGCCGCTTGAACTGCTCCCCGTAGAGTCCGCGTTTTTTAGTTCGCTCTGTTCAGGGTTTGGTCCTCTACTGACCGTTGGTGATACTCCCACGGGGTGAGTCCGTCGAGGCTTGTGTTGGGGCGGTGATGGTTGTAGTCTTCGCGTCAGGCTAAGATCAGCCCCCTGGCATGGCGCAGGTTGGCGAACAGGTGTTCGTTGAGGCACTCGTCGCGCAGGCGGCCATTGAAGCTCTCGACGAAGCCGTTCTGCATTGGCTTCCTAGGCGCGATGTAATGCCACTCGACCTTGCGCTCCTCCTGCCATTTCAGGATGGCATTCGATGTCAGCTCCGTTCCGTTGTCGCTGACCACCATGCAGGGATTGCCGCGCACCCGGGCGATGTTGTCGAGTTCACGGGCAACGCGCTGTCCCGACAGCGAAGTGTCCACGACCGTCGCCAAGCATTCCCGGCTGAAGTCGTCGATGACACACAGCACCCGGAAACGGCGCCCGTTCGAGAGGCTGTCAGACACGAAGTCCAGCGACTATCTTTGGTTCGGCCTTTGTGGGATCGCCAACGGCACCCTCGTTCCGATCGCGCGCTTGCGACCGCCACGCTTGCGCACGCTCAGGCCCTCTTCCCGGTAGATCCGGTAGAGCTTCTTCCAGTTCACCTTCCAGCCTTCGCGGCCAAGAAGAAGATGCAGCCTTCTATAGCCGAAGCGACGCCGTTCGCTGGAAAGCTCCTTCAGCCTTTCCCGCAGCTCGGCGTCCGCAGGTCTGGTTAATCCACGTCGATACACACGCGGATCTGTGCAGGTTGCTAACCTTTTTTGCTCCGCGCAAAACAATGGCTTAGTTGACCGTGTGGAGGGGGCGGTCGTTCAGCCCCTGAATGTCGGGATAAGCTTCCAGAAGCACCTCGCGCATGGGTCTGCTGGTCAGGTGCAGCACCCACCATTCGGCATCGTCCCAGATCGCGATGACCGGATATCGCATGATGCGATCCCCTTTGCCTGAGTTAAAATCGATGTGCGTCTCGATTTGCGCCAGTACGAGCTCTCCACGGCCCGCTCCGGAACGCGCTATGTTTGGGTAGAAGTGAACGCGCTTCACCTGGATATCCTTGAACAACTGTTCCGCGCTGGTACGATAGCGACCTCGCACCCATTCTGGCTGCCGCTCTACCCGCGCGGCACCTTGTTCAAGATATCCGGGTGGGAGCATATTCGCTAAAGTGGCGGCTTCACCTGTTGCATAGGCTTCCTTGAACTGTTCCATCCTGTCCATCAGCGTCTGATATTCGGTATCGGTCAGCCACCGTGGCTCAAAGACAACGCGTCGTTCAAGGTAATCATGGGCGAGCCTTGTGCCTGCCAGAACCAGTAGCAGGATTACTAAAGACGCATAGATCTTAAAGGGCCGCGACCGAACGATTTTTCCAAGCGAAGTCATCCCGGCGTCTCCATGGTAAGGCATTCGGAACTGCGGCTTCTACCTTGCGTGAGATGCCACTTCAACCCGCGACCCTCGTGTCAGATAACGCACCAGTCAGTGATCTAAGGAATGTCATCTAGATCACCGGGAACCGGGCCGGACTCGATTTCATAGAGGGCAGCCAGGATTTGTGATGGTTTCACGCCCTCCTTCGAACTGATTTGATCCAGTGACGAGGTCCCACTAGGTGTTAGCAGTTGTCCCTGCAAGGCCACGAACGGCGCACAGCGATTCCGCTTGCTACGCCTTGGCGCACTTTCGCCCTTGCGGCGTCAACCATGCGCGTGCGCAGAACGCTGAGCTTGAACTCGCTGATGCTGCCCTTCATGCCCAGAAGCAGCCGGTCATTGGGATGGCGCGGGTCGTAGACGCAGTCATGATCCACGATACGCGCATCTACCAGGCCGCAAAGCTCCAGCATGTGATGCCAGTCGCGCCCTTTGCGGGCCAGGCGCGACACTTCCAGGCAGAAGACCGCGCCGATCGACCCAGAACACAGCATGGCGACAAGCCGTTCGAAGCCGGGCCGGGCCTGGCAGCCGCTGGCTGATACACCAAGATCGTCGTCGATGACATCAATCCCGGCAAAGCCATAGCCACGGGCCATCTCGACAAGATCGTATTGCCGACGCTGACTTTCGAGATTCGTCATGACCTGGCTCTGTGTCGACTGGCGCACGTAGATCACAGCCTGACGCTTCAGCAGCTCCGGTGGAAACGTGAGGGCCATGTCGTCCATCGCTTTGCCCTCCCGGACCGGTTCTTGCCGCGGTCAGGAGCACCTGGGCCAGCGCTGTCACGATCGACCGGTATTCCGGTTCCGTCAGCAACGCCGGCTGTGTCAAAGGCAGCGGCAACTGGGTTGGTGTCAGGATCTCGCGATGCTTCATTCGGGGCCGCCATGGGTGAATCGTCACCCTTGAAGCCTCGCCGAAAACCAAGGTGCCCAAGAACCGAATGAAGGTCGAAAAGCGCATCCGCGGACGCCAATGGTGCGCCAAGCTCGAAACCCTGACAAACTGAAGCATCCAGCATCCACGCAGGCGCGAGGATTGCAACACCTAGATCGCGCTCGAGCCCGACATGTTGGCCATCACCGCGGTTGAGCGTCCGGAAAACCTTCACGTCCGCGCCAAAATAGGCATGCCATCGATAATGAACCCGATAAACCTGCCAGACATGGGCAGAATGAACGGGAACTGGCCATCGGCAGGAAAAACTGGATGTTTGCCGGTTCCGAAGGCGGCGGAAAAGCCATGGCCATCGCCTTCACGCTGATCGAGACCGCCAAGCTGAACGACGTAGATCCGCAGGCCTAGCTGACTTGGGTGCTCGGACGCATCGCCGATCACAAGATCAATCGTCTCGACGAGTTGATGCCTTGGAGTTACGCTGCGCAGACAGCGTAACCGGGGACGCCTCGTCCGCGCCAGAGCGCCTTCACCGGACGGTCACGAAAGAACTGCTAGGGTCAGGATGCATTGATCTCGGTCTCGCTGCATGATTCACGGCTCCGAAAAGGAGTGGTGACATGAGTGATCTTTTCTGGCTGACCGATGAGCAGATGGGCAAACTTGCGCCTTTCTTCCCGAAGTCGCACGGCAAGCCAAGGGTCGATGACAGACGGGTGTTGAGTGGGATTATCTTCATCAATCGCAATGGCTTGCGCTGGCGGGATGCGCCGCGGGAATATGGCCCTCATAAAACGCTCTACAGCCGCTGGAAGCGTTGGAGCGGAAAGGGCATCTTCGCGCGGATGATGGCCGGACTGGCGGCGGAACACGGTGAGAAGACGACCGTGATGATCGACGCGACATACCTGAAGGCCCATCGAACAGCGACCAGCATGGCCGCCAAAAAGGGGGGCGTGGCCGCCTGATCGGACGGACCAAAGGCGGCATGAACACCAAGCTGCACGCCATCTGCGACAGTAAGGGGCGACCAATCGACCTGTTCGTTACCGCCGGACAGGTGAGCGATTACATCGGCGCAAGGGCCCTGCTGCGCGGCCTGCCAAAGGTCAAATGGCTGCTCGGGGATCGCGGCTATGATGCTGACTGGTTCAGAGAAGCGTTACAGGACAAGGGGATACGCGCCTGCATCCCAGGCCGGAAAAAACGCAAAACGCCGGTCAAATACGACAAGCGCAGATACAAGCGTCGCAACCGGATCGAGAGCATGTTCGGTAGGCTTAAGGATTGGAGGCGTGTCGCGACCCGTTATGACCGCTGCCCCAAGGTGTTTCTCTCTGCCATCGCGCTCGCGGCTCTCGTCATTTATTGGTTATGAATCCTGACCCTACAAGTGTGGGTCCGATATTTTTTCCTTTACCTACAGTTGCTTGACTCTGAGGGGGCGTCGTTGATGGACAAGTACTTGTGGGTTCAACACGCTGCGCTGCGCAAAAACGCTTAACCGGGCTGACCCCGTTTCCAACGTCCTGACCCTAGAGTTCATGAACGATGGGCGGTGTCGTGCAGACGGATTGGGCGATGGCGACCACATGGCGGTGATGGGTCAGGTAGATTGCTTGGCCGCGCCCACCGATGGTTTCCATAACGCGGCAGGCAGCACTGGTGCGTGCCTCGTCAAAGGTTTCGAAAATATCATCGCAGAAAAACGGCAGCGTCGTGCCTTGGGCCACGAGCTGTTCATGCGCTGCGGCGCGTAACGCCAGATAGAGCTGAAACCGGGTGCCCTTTGACATCTCATCTGCTCTTTTGCTGACGCCATGTTTGTCGACGGCCAGCAAAACCTCGCTATCCTTATCGATCTGGGTGCTGAGGGACGGATAGGCCCCTTGTGTCAGACTGGCAAAACACTGTTCGGTTGCCGTGAGCATCCCGCTGCGGTGGCTGTCGCGGTAGCGTCGGATCGCATCCGAGGCGAGGTGGTGGCCCAAGGAAAGCTCAAGGTGCTTTACTGCGGTCTCTTCGAGTTGCAGTTCCAGCGTTGCCTTCTGTTCGACCAAAGTGGCAATCGCATCGTCTCCCTTGATCTCGGCAAGAGCATGTTCGGCGGTGACGCGCTCTTGGATTGAACGGGTCAGTTGTTCTTCGGCGTGCGCGAGGTCGGAGGCGTTGCTGTCCAGCGTTGCGTCCAGTTCTGCAACCGAGGTCTCTGCAAGCTGCGCTCTTGCGGTCTCGATATCATCGGTGTCCAGTTCAGAGCGCACCTGGCGGGTGAGGGCGTCCAATTTGGCGCGGCTCTCGATGATCTGCTGCGCGCGGGTTGCGACCTCGCGCAGAGCGTCGATATCCTGCAGTGCCTCAGGGGTCGGGAAGACCGACGCGATGGCCGCGACCTCCTGATCAATGGCGTCCTGCCTGCTTTTGTGATTGGCTTTGTCCGCCTTGGCCGTCTCAAGCGCATGATCGAGGCTGTCTCGTTTCTCTTGGGTCGCCCGCGCATGTTCTGCCAGAGCCTTGAGCGCGGCATATGTTTCGGCTGCTGTCGCCTGCGGGGGCAGGTCGTGGGCGCGGGCCAATGCGGCCACTTCCTCGGCGAATTGCGATTGGTCCGTCTGCATGGTCACGACCCGGCGGGCCGCACCAGCGCGGGTTTTCTCATGTTCGCGCAACGCGCGCAGTGGCTCTAACGAGGCCATGAGGCGTTCGGGCGCAAACCCTGCGCCAAGAAGGTTCTGAACCAGCGTCTGCCACGCCTGCTCTGCATCCTCTTTTGCGCGTTGTGCTTTTGTGTGGCGCGCCTCGCGCTGGGCCAGATCCCGTTGTGCCTGTTGCTGGGCGTCCTGGGCCTTGGTGCGGACCTCAGCTTGTTTGCGCTCTTCTTCAGTCAGGCGGCGTGCGGTGGTCAGGGCCGTGTTCAGATCAGCCGGAGCAAAGGGCAGGACGGTGGCAAGCTCTGCCATCAGGGCCTCCGCCCGCCGCAATGTCGATTGATGCGCCTCCTGTGTCTCGCGAAGGGTGCGCGCATCTTCGCTGGCAACCTCGTGGAGCTGCACCCACTCCAGCCACTCGGCAGGTGAAAGAGGAGCGGCGAGCCCCACCCGAGCCGCTGCCGCGTGGACGTTCCGCTCAATATCGCTGCACTCGACTTGCAGGCCGGTGATGCGCACCTGTGCTTGCGCTGCGCGTGCACGGGCCTCGGCCTCCGCCTGCCGGATCTCACGCAATTGCGCCAATTCGCGGGACTGGGTCAATCGCGCGTCGGCGGCGGTATCGTGCAATTGCATCGCTGTGTGAAAACCGTTGGCGGTGCTTGGGGTCAAGGTCGCAAGATGCTCTGCCCACCGGGTATCCCGCTGCGCGCGCAACTCTTCCGCCTCGCTGTCAGAAACGACCTTTGCATCCTCTGTCAGCACACGGGCCTGAGCCGCGCGCGCTTCTGCGTCCTCTTGGTGTGCGTCGCGCTTTTCCTGTGTCGCACGCAGTTCACGCAGCACCTCTTGGTGGCGTTCGGACCAGAGTACGGCCTGCTGACGAGAGCAGGGGCAGGCGGGCAAGCTGTCAAATGAAGCACCCGCAAATGACAGCGCCGAGAGGGACCGACCTGCCTTGATCTTCGCGGTTTCAATGGCTTGCAGTGCTGTGGCATGGGCGGGGGCAAGGCTCTCTGCATCGAAACGGAGCAAGATATCCCCGACCAGCGGGGCCGGATCAGCCACGGGCTGGGTGTCCTTCAGGGCTTGGTTTGCGGCATTCACCCGTTCTTGCAGGTCAGCGACCTCGCGCGCCTCGGCTTCTGCGGCGGCACTGGCGGCGCGCAGGGTCTCTCTGACTGTTTCCAGCTCTGCAATATCGGCGCTGGATAGGACAAGGTCCTGCAAATCCGCGTCTGGCGATACGATGCCAAGATCCCGCGCCGCCTGCCGCATCGCCGCCTCAGCCGCCTGCTGCTCGTCCTGTCGTCTGCCGAGGTCAAGCCGTGCGGTGCGGTCGCGTGCGGCCAGATCCTCAAGCGCCTGCAAGGCACCCGCAAGCTCAAGCCCTGCCGGCGCAACCGAGAGGCGGGCGCGCTCTTCCTGAAGGGTGGCAATTTCGTCGCTCAGCCGCGCGATATTCTGTGTGGCGACACCACGATCACTGCGCAGTTCGATCAGGCGTTCAGGATTGAAATCAAGGTGTGTGGGGTAGGCCACCCATGGCGCAATGGCCTGTTCCAGCTCGGCAATTTCCGCCACCAGCGGCAAGGCACGCCGCTGTGCCTCGGTCCGGGCCTTGGCGGTGTTTAATGCGTTTCGGGTCTCACGCGCGTTCAGTTCAGCTTCCTGCGCTTTTGCGAGGTCGCGTTTCAGGGCCTTCCACGCGCTAGCCGTTACGTCGCGCGCCTTTATGTCCTTGTCGACCTCCGCCAAGGCGCGTTTCAACTCGGCCATACGGGTGGTACTTGCGCGCTTTTTCCAGAGCGCATCAGCCCGTTCGCGGATGCCATCCAACACACTGCTGAGGTCCGCGACGCCCGCGGCGGCGGAAAAGAGCAGACGCCCGATGTCACCTTCAGCGTTTGCGATCTCCTCGCCGCCGCGTTCGATCGTCTCATCATCAAGGCAAAGGAGGCGGCGATAGTCCAACTCCGACAGGCCCGCCAAATGCGCAGAGAGGGCGGCTTCTGGCACTGCGGTCCCGGTCTCATCCACCAATGCCCCGCTGCGGGAGGGCAGGCGGGTGAAATTGCGCAACGCCCCCTCTATCTCCAATGTGGCAGAGATTTTCAGGTTCTTGCGCGGGTGCCGGAAGGCATAACTCTCGCGCATCGGAAAACCGTAAAACAGCCGCAGGACCGCTTCCATCGTGGTGGTTTTACCCGCCTCGTTGGGGCCGTAGATGATGTGAAAATCATGCCCGTCGCGCCCAGATCCAAAATCATACTGCCGGTCGGTAAAATGGCCAAAACGGTCCAGAGAAAGCCGTTGGATCCGCATCAGTTTTCCACTCCCTTCATCTGCGCCAGCACAAGATCAGCGCCCGCTTGGGTCAGCCGGTCGATCAGGGTGTCGCGGGCGGCTTCATCCGCCATCAGCTTATCGCGCAGGGCAGCAGGCAGATCCTGCAGGACGGTTTCCACCTCAGCGCGGGCATGGTCAGCAAACCCCGGCTCGGTGCGGATGGTCGCCATTGTCGCGGCCAGCTCATCTGCGGCGCTGCTGGCGCGCTCGTCCGTGTTTGGCGGCGAGAAGGCGAATAGCAGCTTGTCGATCCAGAGGCTGCCTTGGCTCTGGGCAAGCTCTTCCAGCTGTTCGATCCAGACATCACGGTCCCTGAGGAATTGCCAATGGCGGGCAGGGCGACCGGTCAGCGTCAGGCGCAGGACACCCTGAGGCGCCGAGAGCGCGTTTCGCATCGCGGTCAGATGATCCTTCAGCAGCACCCGCAGGGCCTCATCGCTATCGGCATCTGTGACGTCCAGTTCGGTCTGGACAAATTCGACAACGGATGTAGGCACTTCGCTGATCTCGATGTGCCCACCATCGATTGTCAGCAGGGTGGCGGATTTTGGACCCGCCTCGCCAATGTCGCGTCCTTGGGGAATGCCGGGCATCACCACCCATGGCGCGCTGGAATGAACCTGCCGCTTGTGGATGTGACCAAGCGCCCAGTAATCAAACCCCATGCCTGCCAGTTCCGTCACGCTGCAGGGGGCGTATTCGTCATGACCTGCCGCCCCACCAAGAGAGCTGTGCAGCATGGCGATGTTCACCGCCCCCGACACCGGAGATTTGAAGCGCGGCAACAGGCTGTCGGGCGCGTGGCGATCCGCAAAGCTGACCCCGTGTATCCAGACATCTTCGGTCAGTTGATATTTGCCACCACGCGCATCGAACACATGAACATGGCCCGGCAGGTCGAGCGTCCCGGTGATCGGGTTTTCCGCGTCATGGTTGCCCTTGATGTAGAACGCCTTGATCCCGGCCTCTCCGAGGCGATCCAGTTCCGCCAGCAAGAATGCCCCCGTGCGTGCGGTGCGTTCCTTTCCGTCAAAGAGATCCCCGGCGATCAACAACGCTGCCACCTCTTCGGAAATCGCGCGATCAATCAACTGGCTGAAAGCAGACCGTGACGCCGCCGCGATGGTGTCACGCAAGCCGGTGTTTCTCAGGGCAAGTGATCGCAGTGGTGAATCTAGATGAACGTCGGCGGTATGAAGGATTTTTATCAAGTGGGTCCCCTTATCGGGGCCGAATGAACCAAGATTTCAACTGCAAAACAATAGCGAAAGCCGCTCTCAGCCCGTGCCCGCCGCGATTGGCCCCGCGCCTAAGGCTCCAGCGGCCATGCGCGGCCATAGGCCACAAGGCGTCGGTTCAGCTCATGGGCGCGGGAAATTCCGGTTTCCAACGCAAAAACAAAGGCCTGCGTCAGAAAGAAACAGGCGGCATCTACATCGCCTTCTCTTTCTTTGCTGTCAGCAGCAATTGCGTAAAGCTCGACCAGCTGTTCCAGATCATGATGGGCATGGGCCGCAAGGATCGCTGCATGGAGCGCTGCGGCCTCCTGCGGGGAGATCTGCGTCCATTCTGCGTTCATGACGCGCGCCCGGCCTCGACTTGGGTGGCGACCCAGTGATGGAAGTTATGCGTCGGCCCGTCCATCGCAGGCGAAAACCGTCCGCCGTCAAACATCGGCCCATGACGGCCCTTTTGCATGCCCTCAACAACAAAGATGTCTTCTTCAAAGACGGTCTTCCACAGCTGCGCGTTCTGGTGGCGCAACGGGTCGAGTTCCGGCGTCTCGGCGCTGGATTTTGCGTAATAAAGCTCAATATGCTCGACCGTTTGCTCGCAGCTCCGAGGTTCCAGCACGATGGCAAAGGTATGATCGCGCTGCACGCCCAAGAGGACGTTGGGATAAACGGCAACATATTCGCCACCGGTCGTCCATTTGTCGCTGAGCGCGTCGAAATCAGGGAAAACCTCGCCTTCGGCGCCGCGTAACTGGCGATAAACCAGCGTGCCTTGGCCCGAGTATTTTCCGGGAGATTCAATGTTGTAGTGATCTTCCAGCCGGGAATAACTGTTAAGGCCCGGATGCACCCACGGCAGATGGTAGCTCTCGCAATAGTTCTCAACGGCGAGCTTCCAATTGGTGTTGACCTCAAGTTTCAACGAGCTTTCCGGCCCGCCGTGATGCAGGGGGCGGTCAAACTCCTGCCAGCGGTCCAAGAGCTCTGCATGCACCTCCTCAAAGGGTGCGGCCTTGCCGTCGATATTCACAAAAATCACATCCTGCCAGACATGCGCGCGAAAGGAGACAAGGCCCAGCTCCGCCATCTTCACGTCCTCATGGGTGTTTTGCCCCACACCGCCCACATGGGGTGCAGCGCGCAGCTGTCCTTTGAGGCTGTAACACCAGCTGTGGTAGGGGCAGCGGATGGTGCCACGGATGTTCTTTGCCTCCTCCACAAGGATCATCCCGCGGTGGCGGCAGGTGTTCTGGTAAACATGAATGGCCCCGTCCTGATCGCGCACCAACAAGAGCGGCACGCCGAGGAATTCCACGGGCTTGGCATCGCCCGGTTCGGGAATGTCCTTGCCAAAGCCCACACCGGACCAACTGGCAAACAGCACCGAGGCGCGTTCCTCGGCAAAAACCACCGGGTCAATATAATGGGCATTGGGCAGCCCATTGGCCCGGTTGACCGAAGTCATGACAGACTGAAGCGTGCTTGGCTTGTTCATCAGGCTCTCCTGCGAACTGACGTGGCAAGGATATTCCGTCGAGGATGAGACGCGGGGGGGATGCCCTCAATATCAGAAAATCTCACTCACAGGTTAGCTTGGTTCATCCGTGATCTGGCTGGCCTCTGAGATGATCCAGTCGCGCAGCATCCGCGCGCTGGGCGTCAGTTCCTCTTCGGGTTTGCTGACCAGAAAAAACCGCTCCGGTGCGGATAGGACATGTGGCGGGATCACATGCAGATCGCCCCGGTCGGTGAGGGGCGAAATCAGCCGCTCCCATCCAAGCGTCAGCCCAGCCCCGTCGCGCGCGGCCTGCAACGCGATGGAGTAGTTATTGACCCGAATGCCCGAGGCCACCGGGCCGCTGTAGCCAAGCTGGCGGAACCAATCGTGCCATTTGGTCCAGCTGATGTCGTCGCCCTCCAGGTGGATCAGCCTTTGCCGCGCCAGCACTTCCAGGTCCGCCCCTGCCAGTTCTGCGGCTTTTTCCGGTGTGGCGACGGGCAGCAACCGGTCGCGATAAAGCGGAAACTGATCGAGCCGCTGATCCTTTTCGCGCCCATACCAGATATAAAGATCCATCTCGGCAGAGGTGGTAAAGGCGCGGTCGCGCACCACCTGGTTGATGTTGATCTCCGGATGATCGCGCCAGAACCGGATCACCGCAGGCGACAGCCACATCGAGGCCATTGCCGTGGTTGACCCCACCGTGACCACGCCCGCGCTGCCTTGGTCGCGGATCGCCTGCAGGCTTTGGGAGACTTTGGTGAGCGAGGCGGCCAGCGTGTCATAGAGCGTCCGCCCCGGTGGCGTCAGCTCCACCCCACGATGTTTGCGCCGAAACAGGGCCACACCCAATTCGCCCTCCAGCGCCTTCACCTGATGGCTGACCGCGCCGGGGGTTACCGACAGTTCCTTGGCGGCCTGTTTAAAGCTCAGATGCCGCGCCGCCGCTTCAAAAGCGGTAAGCGTTGTCAGAGGCGGCAGGTTATAATGGCGGCGAGACATACATGCGTGCTCATGGCTAGGGTCTTGCAACTATGGGCCGCAAGCCGCCACTTGGCGAGAGGCTTCCCGACAAAAGGCCAGTCACTTCCGACATTTGGGTCTGGTGTTTCGCCGCAACCGCTGGCAGTCATATGCCATGACAAACAGCCCTTCATCTGCTCCGGTCCCCACAAGGGATAAGCAATGGCCCAAGGTCGCAACCGCCGGGTTTGACGGCGTGGTGGTGCGCTTTGCCGACAGTCTGAGCGAACCCGCCAACCGCGCCGCCCTTGCGTTTCGCGCCGCGGTCGAGGCGGCTGGCTGGGCGGCGATTGAGGAAACCTCCACCTCGTTGGTCTCGACCTATCTACGGTTTGATCCATTGGGATGTGCCCATGACGCGATGATGGCGCAGGTTCAGGCATTGCTGAAAACGCGCGATTGGTACGGCGCAGCATTGCCGCAGGGGCGCAGGCTCTGGCGGGTGCCGACGGTCTTCGGCACCGATCTCGCTCCCCAGCTTGAGGAGGCCGCCGCGCGTGCGGGGCTGACTGCAGATGAGGCAATCCAGCAGATCGCGCAGACCCAGCTGCGGGTGCAGACCATCGGCTTTGCCCCCGGTCAGCCCTACTTGGGCGAGTTGCCACCTGCCTTTGATATCCCGCGCCAGACCGAGCTTACGCCGCAGGTGCCCGAGGGTGCGGTGGTGGTGGCGATCCGCCAGATCGTCCTGTTCTCCGTAACCACCCCCACCGGCTGGCGTCACATCGGCCAGACCCGCTTTCGCCTGTTCCGCCCCGACGCGGCAGAGCCATTTGTGCTGCGCCCCGGCGATGAGGTGCTGTTTGAGCCGATCTCGCCCGAGCGCTACGCCGCTCTTGAAGATGCGGGCGCAGATGGTGGTGCCACATCCGAGGTGCTGGCATGAGCGCGCGTCTGATTATTCATCGCGCGGGGCCGGGCCTCAGCGTGCAGGACCTTGGCCGCAGCGGGTATCTGGTGTTTGGTCTGTCGCGTGGCGGGGCAGCGGATCGGCTGGCCCTCTACGAGGGGGCGGCTCTTTTGGGGCATGACCCCAGCACGGCGGCGATTGAAATGGCCGGGCTTGGCGGCACGTTTGAGGTCACGCATGACACGCGAATCGCCCTCACCGGCGCGCCCATGGGGGCGACACTTCAGGATGGGACGGTGCTGCGCTGGAACGCCAGCCACCTGCTGCCCGCGGGGGTGCACCTGACCATCGGCGCGGTGCGGGCAGGTTCTTATGGCTATCTGCACCTTGGCGGTGGCATCGCAAGTGAATTGCAGCTTGGCGCGCGCAGTGCGCATCTCGCCTCGGGGCTGGGCGCGCGACTTACGGATGGTACTGAGCTGCCCTTGGGCCGTGATGCAGGTGGTGCGGTCAATATGACGCTTGAGCCGGAACCCCGTCTGGAGGGCGGCCGTTTGCGCATGGTGCCAAGCCTTCAGACCGGTCTTTTTGGCGATGCAGAGGTGGTCCGTTTCCAAGAGGTCCGGTTCAGCCGCGACAGCCGCGCCAATCGCATGGGCGTGCGGCTCTTGCCAGAGGGGCAGGGGTTTGCGCTTGAGGGGGGCTTGAGCGTCCTGTCTGAGGTCATCGCGCCCGGCGACATTCAGGTCACGGGCGATGGCACGCCTTATGTCTTGATGAGCGAATGCCAGACCACCGGCGGCTATCCCCGCATCGGCTCGGTGCTGCCCTGCGATATGCCGCGTGTGGCGCAGGCGCAGGCGGGGGCCGAGTTCCGGTTCACGCTGGTCTCGCTGGACGAGGCCGTAGAGCTGGAGCGCCGCGCCTTGGCAGATCTGGAGCGACTGCCGTCACGCCTTGCGCCGCTGTTGCGCGACCCGGCCAGCATGCGCGATCTCTTGTCCTATCAGCTCGTGGGCGGTGTCACCGCTGGCCGCGAGCTGGATGAGGAACTGTAAACCAAAGACCGAGGAGGGCCATCCGCCATGACATCTACCGTTGATCTGAATGCTGACATGGGCGAGAGCTTTGGCCCATGGGTGATGGGGCGCGATGCTGAGGTGCTGGACGTCGTGACCTCGGCCAATGTGGCCTGCGGTGTGCATGCGGGCGATTGGGATGTGATGGCGCGCACCATGGCGGATGCGGTGGCGCGCGGCGTTGGCATTGGCGCGCATCCGGGCTTTCCCGATCTGCAGGGCTTTGGCCGCCGCAAGCTGCATCTGCCGCATGAGAGCCTGGCCAATCTGGTGCAATATCAGGTGGGGGCGGCGCAGGCGATGGCAGAGGCCGCCGGGGGCAAGGTGCGTCACCTGAAACTGCACGGGGCCATGGCCAATATGGCCGCAGCCGATCATGACATGGCGCGCGCCTGTTATGAGGCTGCCCTGCGGGTGGCACCGGAGATCATCATCATGGTGATGGCGGGCACCCAGCAACAGGCCGCAGCCGAGGCCTTGGGCTGCAATGTCGCTTGCGAGATCTTTGCCGACCGTGCCTATAACGCCGATGCCACCCTTGTGGACCGCGCGCTGCCGGGGGCGGTGATCCATGATGCGGATCGCGCCGGACAGCGGATCACCCAGATGGTGAAAGAGGGCGCGATTCTGGCCGAGGACGGCAGCCGTATTCCGGCACGCATCGACACCATTTGCCTGCACGGTGACACGCCCGAGGCGCTGGACATCGCGCGCTCCGTGCGTCGCCAGCTTGAGGCGGCAGGCGTCACCTTGCAGCAGTTCGACGGCAAGCCGCTCTGATCAGGCGCTGATCCGGGCCTGATTTGGGTAGGCTGCGGCGGGGAGGCTCCCGCCCGTCGGTCATGCCCCACCTTTTCAAGGTGGGACCCGACCTCCCGTTGGGCCGGGCGCTGCCCGCGCGCCTAAAGAGGCGCACAGGCAGCGCAGCGGGTGGACACGGCTGCGCTCAGGCCTCTTCTGGCGCGGTTTCCTTCAATGGCACATAGAGCTCACCGCCCTTGCGGAATTTCGCGGCCATCGCCTCAAACCCCTCTTTCTGAGCTTCGGCGCGGATGTCGTGGCTGATCCGCATAGAGCAGAATTTCGGCCCGCACATGGAGCAGAAATGTGCAACCTTATGCGCCTCTTTGGGCAGGGTCTCATCGTGGAAGCTCTGTGCCGTTTCCGGGTCGAGCGACAGGTTGAACTGATCCTCCCAGCGGAATTCAAACCGCGCGCGGCTCAGCGCATCATCGCGCCGCTGCGCGCCGGGCAGACCCTTGGCCAGATCAGCGGCATGGGCGGCGATCTTATAGGTGATCACCCCGGTTTTGACGTCATCGCGGTCCGGCAGGCCCAGATGTTCCTTGGGCGTCACGTAACACAGCATCGCGCAGCCAAACCAACCGATCATCGCAGCGCCAATGCCAGACGTGATGTGATCGTACCCCGGCGCAATATCCGTGGTCAGCGGCCCCAGCGTGTAAAACGGCGCCTCGTGGCAGCATTCCAGCTGCTTGTCCATGTTCTCCTTGATCTTGTGCATGGCCACATGGCCCGGCCCTTCGATCATCACCTGACAGTCCTTGGCCCAGGCGATCTTGGTCAGCTCTCCCAGCGTTTCCAACTCGGCAAACTGTGCTTCGTCATTGGCATCGGCAATCGACCCCGGACGCAGCCCATCGCCCAGTGAAAACGACACATCATAGCGGCGGCAGATGTCGCAGATCTCCTCGAAGTGCTCATAAAGGAAGCTCTCGCGATGGTGATGCAGGCACCATTTCGCCATGATCGACCCACCGCGCGACACGATCCCCGTCACGCGCTCCACAGTCATCGGCACCATATGCAGCCGAACGCCCGCATGGATGGTGAAATAATCGACGCCCTGTTCCGCCTGCTCGATCAGCGTGTCGCGAAACACCTCCCATGTCAGATCCTCGGCGATGCCGTTCACCTTTTCGAGCGCCTGATAGATCGGCACGGTGCCGATGGGCACGGGGCTGTTGCGGATGATCCATTCACGGGTGTTGTGGATGTTGCGGCCCGTCGAGAGATCCATCACCGTATCCGCGCCCCAGCGGATCGCCCAGACCAGTTTGTCCACCTCTTCCTCCATCGAGGAGGTGACGGCGGAAGTGCCCATATTGGCGTTGATCTTCACCTTGAAATTGCGACCGATGATCATCGGCTCCAGCTCCGGGTGGTTGATATTGGCGGGGATGATGGCGCGCCCTGCGGCGATTTCAGCGCGCACGAATTCCGGTGTCACATAGTCGGGAATATTTGCGCCAAAATCCTCCCCATCGCGCGCGCCATGACAGGGGGACAGCTCCCGAAGCTGGTTTTCGCGGATCGCCACGAACTCCATCTCGGGCGTAATGATGCCAGCGCGCGCATAGGCCAGCTGGGTCGGTGCTGCATCATTCACCCCGCGCAAGGGGGCCGGTTTCACAGGAAATTCCGGCACCAGCCGGTCACCTTCGACAAAGCCATTGTCTGCAGCGGTCACATCCCGGCCAGTGTAGGCCTCAACATCGCCGCGCGCCTTGATCCACGCCGCGCGCAACGGGGCCAATCCGTCGCGAATGTCGGTCACCACATCGGGATCGGTATAGGGGCCGGAGCTGTCATAGACCGGCAGCGGCGCCTCGCCCGCGGTGGGGTGGGTGGCAATTTCGCGCATAGGCACGCGGATGCCTTCATGCATCTCGCCTGCCACATAGATCTTACGAGAGGCGGGCAATGCGCCTGTGGTGATCTTTGGGTTGGGGACGTTCATCTTGGTGCTCCTCGAGTCCATTCTCAAAAACACCAATTGAGCCGGGCCTCAGGAAAACGGGGCAGGGTGTTCAGATCCTGCCGTATCAGATCAGCGCGAACGCGCCCTGAACGGGGGCGGTGCGCGACTGTCCTAGCTTCCTACGCCAGTATCAACTGGGTCAGGTTCTAAGGGTCGCGTCACCGGGATTTCTCCCTGTCTGCCTCTCAGTCCCCTCGGCGGGACTCCCCTGCGTGCCTTAGGGGTAGGGGAGGGGAGCGTGGTGCGTCAAGCGAATTTTCCATCGCCCTTTCAATGGGCCTCTTTTCGCGTCTTCCGGGCGGTCAGGCGCGCGAGACGCCTTCAAGGCGACGGGAAATCAAGGATTTATACTCTTGCGACTCATTTTATATATTATCTATAAAATTAGAAATCGCCTTTGGCGTGTCCCCTGCCATCTGCCCAGCGAGGTTTTTCCATGCTCGATACGCCCCTTATCCGCACCGACTGGACCCGACAGGAGGCAGAGGAGATCTATGCCCAACCCTTCATGGATCTGCTGTTTCAGGCGCAAAGCCTGCACCGCCAGATGTTTGATCCCAACGCGGTGCAGAAATCGCGCCTCCTGTCGATCAAGACCGGCGGCTGCGCCGAGGATTGCGCCTATTGCTCGCAATCGGCACGCAATGGCGCGCAGCTTCCGGCGTCCAAACTGATCGAGGTGCAGCGTGTCATCGCCGAGGCCAAGAAGGCCCGCGACGCTGGTGCCACGCGCTACTGCATGGGCGCGGCATGGCGCAGTCCCAAGACGCGCGACATGGCCCAGCTGGAAGCGATGATCGAAGGCGTCAAGGCGCTGGGGATGGAGACCTGCATGACGCTTGGCATGCTGGAGCAGGATCAGGTGCTGCGCCTGCGGGATGCGGGGCTGGATTACTACAATCACAACATCGACACCTCGGAGCGCTACTACCCGGAGGTCATCACCACCCGCAGCTTTGCGGATCGACTGGAAACCCTGGCGCGGGTGCGCGAGGCCGGGATCAACGTCTGCTCGGGCGGTATTCTTGGCATGGGTGAAGAGCGCGGCGACCGGATCGACATGCTGCTGAGCCTCGCGACGCTGCCGGAACATCCACAATCGGTGCCGATCAACATGCTGATTCCGATGGCAGATACGCCACTGGCCGACACGCCTCCGCTCGATCCGATCGAATTCGTCCGCACCATCGCGCTGGCCCGCATCCTGATGCCGCGCGCGCATGTGCGGCTCTCGGCCGGACGCACCGAAATGAGCGATGAGCTGCAGGCGATGTGCATTTTTGCCGGGGCCAATTCCATCTTTATGGGCGACACGCTCCTGACGGCGGACAATCCAGAAGAGGACGCGGACGAGGCACTGTTCGAACGGCTGGGCCTCAGCGCCATGGCCGCAGGAACGCACGGTAGGCGCTAATCTGCGACAACAGCGCTCTGGCGGCGGCATATCTTTCACGCTAGGCTCGCGCGGAAGACATGCAAAGGACGACCCCATGCAGCTTGCCTATGTGATGACCACCGAACGCGGCGCCACGGATCGCCTGCTGACCGCTCTGGCAGAGCGGCTCGCCGCACAGGGTATCCGCACCGCAGGCATCGTGCAGACCAATACCGAATGCTATGACAACAAGCTCTGCGATATGGATGTGCGCGTGCTGCCCGATGGCGAAACCATCCGCATCTCGCAATCGCTGGGCGAAGGGGCCCGCGGCTGTCGCCTCAACCCAGAGGCGCTCGAACGCGCGGTTGGCCTTGTGACCAGCGCGCTGGACGCAACACCGGCTCCACAAGTCCTGATCGTCAACAAATTCGGCAAACACGAAGCCGACGGGCGCGGCATGCGCCCCCTCATCGGTGAGGCGCTGGCCATGGGGCTGCCCGTGGTCTGCGGCGTCAATCGCATGAATGTCGCCGCCTTCGAGAGCTTTGCCGAAGGCGTCTCCCAAAAAGCCGCCCCGGATCTGGATGCGCTGGTGGCATGGGTTGAGGCTGCAATTTCCCAACCGGTCTGAGGCCCAGCCCCTTCATCTTCTCAAAAATATCTCGGGGTCCGGGGCAGCGCCCCGGCGGGATCAGAGCTTTGACGATATGATCCCGGTGGCAAAGCCCCCCTGCCGCAACTCGCCAAACAAGCGTTGATATTCGATCTTGGGGCAGCGGTTCTGAATCACCGTAACGCCACGCGCTTCAGCCTGTGCCGCCGCGTCTTTGTGCTCGACCCCAATCTGCATCCAGATCGTTTGCAACGATGCAAAGGCCATAAGCGCCTCGTCGACAATCTCCGGGACCGCTTCTGAGCGGCGAAAGATATCGACCATATCCACCGGCTCCTCAATGTCGGCAAGTGTCGCGCGCACGGTCTCACCAAAGAGCTCCTTGCCAGCGTGACCGGGGTTTACCGGAATCACCCGGTAGCCTTTCAGTGACAGGTATCGGGCGACATAAAAACTCGGTCGCACGGGATTGGCAGAGACCCCGACCACGGCAATGCTGCGTGTTCGGCGCAAGATATCGGTCAGGAGCGCATCAGAATACATAAAGACACTGTGTAAGCCCCGCCTCGCGCGCGCAAGCCCTCTCGCGCGGGGTGGGCGAACAGGTCTCCCATCAGAGCAAGAAAAAAGCGCCCGAAATTGCTTCGGGCGCGAGGTGTGGAACGAGGGACAGTGAAAAAGATCTATGGCGGTTCCAGCGCCACAGTCTGATTAAGAATCTGGGGCGTTTATATTCCAAAAAAAGGGGCGCTCTCGTTTTCGTGAATAAGATGCGAGCTTTGAAACTTGACAAGAGCGCCAGTGCCACACCGCGCGCTGTTGCATCAGCGCGGAAAACAGGCTGAGCGGATCAGTCCTGATGCAGCGCGTCGGGCCATTGTGCAAGGGCGGCCTCGATCATCTGGTTTTGATCCTCCAGCCACAGGCTGCGCCCACGCGGTGAGCGAAATAGATAGAGCTGTCCGTCCACAATTTCCCATGTGTCAGGATCGCCTTCAAAGACTTTCCCACGCGCCAAACCATAGGCGCAATGCCCGCCAAATCGCGGTGCAAAGGCACGAGGATTGGCCTCGAACCGGGATTGATTTTGCGCTGAATGAAACAGCCAGACCGCCCCTTTCCACATCAAGGCGTGGTCTTCATGCCCCTTCATCGGTTCATGCGCCACATGGAAGGACACCGGATCATACCCCCCAATCGCCAGCCCATCCTGCACCGCCACATACACCGTTTGTGCCTTGGCTTCGGTCGAGGGCAAAAGCGACACCGCCCCCCCGAGCGCAAGAGCAAGGCCAGTGCCACGCAGAATATATGTCAGACAGTCGGTCAGCACCCGGTAGATCTCCGTTTGTTCGTATCGCGCCGGAGAATGCCCAAGCTCGCGTCATCAGAAAAGGGACTAAACGGGAAAGTGAATGCTCTGTGCGCAAAGCGGCGCACCACTGCAGCCGTGAGGACACAGCAACTGTGCAGATGCGATTGCCCTGAACCGGCGCGCCCCTCCTTCAGTCGAAAATATCCTCGATCACATCAAAGACTTTCTTCCAGGAGGACTTCTTTTTCTTCTTATGCTTCTTCATCAGCTTGGCATTGGCCAACTCGTAAGCGAGCGCGCCCCAGTCCCCCGATTTGGACTTCTTGGGCTTTTTCGTCTTGGCTGGTTTTGCCACCTTTGGCATTTTCGCCCCCTTGTGTTCGCTGAGGGGACGTTGTTTTTGGGCCGAGAGGGGGGCGCCACAGGTGCCACAGACCAGCGCGTGTAGGGCTGCATCAGGGACAAAGGCCGATTGCACGCCGCAATAGCAGCAAATGATCAGCTTGCCTCCGGGAATGCTCTTATGTGCGATGGGGACCTCCTGTGTGCCTCAACCCTTCAGAGATGCATATAGGGAGAGTGCAGCCGCATTTGAAACATTCAACGAGCCAAAACCCCGCGCTGCGTCGATTTTGACCAGTTTATCCACGGTTTCCTTGGTTTTCTGCCGCAAACCCGGCCCCTCAGCGCCAAGCACCAGCGCAATCGGCTCTTTGGTGCGCCCTGCCACGGCCTCTTCGATGGTTTCTTCGGCCTCACCGTCCAGCCCCAGCACCAGATACCCCATTTGTTGCAGTGCAACGATGGTATCCGAGAGGTTGCGCATCCGCAGATAGGGCTGGCGTTCCAGCGCACCCGATGCGGTCTTGGCGAGCGCGCCGGTCTCTGGCGCTGAATGGTGCCGGGTGCCGATCACCGCAGAGGCTCCCAATACCTCGGCAGAGCGCAGGATCGCACCGACGTTATGGGGATCTGTCACTCGGTCCAGCAGGATCACACGCGGGATCTCAGCTCCGATACAGTTTTCATCGAGGCCCCCCCAGTTCAGAGGTTTCACTTCCAGCGCCGCCCCCTGATGCACCGAACCGGGATCGATCGGCACTGAGAATTTGCGCGGGTCGACCACTTCGGGGGTGACCCCAGAGGCGGTGATCGCATCTTCCAGTTTGTTGTGGGCGTTCAATGTCACCACGAGACGCAGTTTTTCACGCTTTGGATTCAGCAGAGCGTCGCGCACAGCATGAAGACCAAAAAGCCAGACGGTCTCGGCAGATGCAGCTTTCTTGGCCTTCTCTTTGTCCACCACCCAGGAGGGTTTCTTGCTGGGTTTCTTGTTCATGGCGCGCTCCGGAAAACAAAATTCGAGGTGGGCGAAAAAAGTTGTGCTTTTGCTGTTGACGCCCGATTGGGGTGCTTGTAATCACGCCTCCACGTTAGGTGCAACAAGCTTCTGACAGTGGGCGACAGGCCGCAAGGTGTGGCAGGGGACTGTAACTCCCTCGCGGAGACGCACGCCTGGTTCGATTCCAGGGTCGCCCACCATCTCACTTCTGAGATGGTATTTAAACTCCCGATGATACATATGTAACGGATTGAAAAATATCTGACTTTTGTGCGCTATCCTTCGGATTGACATATCAAGTTCACTAACAATCTGGATGACTGCGTGCTCGATGTTAAACACTATCGGGCTTTGCTGGATAAGGCAGTCGACAACGCGCTAATGGCGTTCAGACTTGCGAAATGTAATGGTGTAGAGCGATCAGAGCGGGAGTCGGCGCTTTAGATGATATGCTCTGAGTTGCGCTTATCAAGCGCTCTCGAGGCGGTCTGTGCCGTTTCTGAAGATCGCGCGGTATAGGCGAGATTTGGAGTTTGAGCGAATGCGCGGTCACCAAAATTTCGACATTGAAATCAAGAATCTCGCATGTCTGAATTCCCTCAACTATTGCCTTGTGCGGCTTGTAGGCTGATACAAATGCTGCCTTGTTAAATGGGAAACTCCGAGTGCGTGAAAGCAACGCAGTGCGAACGCGCTTTCCATCATAAGTGATTTATGAATCACTAGTTGCAAAAGGATAGAACCTAGTGAAAGCGGGGGTATAGCGAAAGGGAATGATATATGTTCAATTTACTGAAAGGTTTTCAGATGTTGAAATCAGAAAAAAGAGGCAAACATTGCACGTAAGCTATCCCAAGAGAAGTTTTCTGCGACGTCCTTACTGCAATGTCTAAGCGCTTTGAAAACGGATACTTTGCACTTGTAGTTACTTGCATCATTTGCCTAATCGCAATTGCGATAGTATCGACCACCTTCGCCTTCTCAATGGGCTACCGAAGCGCGGACAGTGAACATGCTGCTTATTACGCCGAGTACGAAATGACTCAGGAAACCTACAGCGAATGCCTAGATCAAGCACCAGATCTCAATAGTGCGATGCATTGCATCGAGAACTCCGAAGCCAATATACGCGACGCTGAGCGCGCCGAACTAAACCTAAATGTTCAAAGAGAGATGGCACGATCAGCCGAGAATATGCTCTTAGCTGCGTGGGTGGTAGGCTTGTTGTCACTTCTTGTTACAGCATTTGGTGTTCGATATGTTTACCTCACCTTGCTTGCCACAAAAGATATGTTGCTTGCCACACAAGATATGGCCGGTGACGCAAGAAAGATCGGAGAAGCGCAAACACGATGTTACATTTTCGCCGAGAAAGCCGAAATTTACTGGAGAGGCGACGGTACCCCAGCATTCAGGGTGTACCTCAGTAATTCTGGAGGTACGCCTGCGAAGCGCAGTTGGTTCCCTGGCGAAGTCGAACTGGTTCCTGCTAACAGTAAAAGAACCGTGGACATGCCAGAACAAAGAACCATCAAGCCTATTAATAGTATAGGGACCGGTGTTTCAGATGCCCCCGTCACGATCCATAATAGAACTGATGTTGAACGAGAGAAGATAATCATCGATGCAGTGAAATTTATGAAGACGTCCTTAGTACAACACACTCTTTTTCTGCGTGGATCTATCAGCTACATAACCATCTTTGATGAGATATTTGTTACTGACTACGAATTTTATGTCACGAAAATTGAAAATTTGACACCCGGAAGAGCGCAAAAAATGGCCGCGGTCGCACCAAATCAAAGCAATCGCGTTTTTAGCGTTGAAACCTAATTAAAACGCGGCCAACGCTATGGTGCTAATTATCACTCACACCCTCTAAGTGTTTGGTGGATAAGATTGCTTCCCTTGCAGAAAGGCACGAACATCGCATCCCTGCGCCCGCGATGCTGTGCGTGGTTTTGCTCCGTCTTTTTCTCGTCATAGAATATGCTCGCACGCCCCCGAGCAGGGGTAAGCGGCGCCAAACACATAGCCTGCGTTTTCTATGCTGAGGTGTGTTTGGCAGAGGGGCGCGCGCAAGTCGCCACGGCCTTGGTGTCGCGCCTTGCTGGCAGGGGAGTGCCCGCAAAGCGGCAGGGTCTATCCCTTGGGGCGTGCTGCTTTTTCGGCGATGCCGCTCAGGCCCTGACGCTCGGCCAGAACCTTAAGCACATCATCCAGCGCCACATCGCGCGCCGCCAGCATCACCAGGAAATGATAGAGCACATCCGCGCCCTCGGACGCGAGACCGGCTTTGTTGTCTTTCACCGCCTCGATGATGGCCTCTATGGCTTCTTCGCCGAATTTCTCCGCACATTTCTCCGGCCCTTTGGACAGGAGTTTTGCGGTCCAGCTTGTGTCTGGATCGGTGCCTTTGCGCGACAGAATGGTCTGTTCGAGGTCATGCAGCAGAGTCATTGGAGCCTCATCGGGATGCCGTTGGCGATCATGTGCTCTTTGGCCTGTTGCACCGTGTATTCGCCAAAGTGGAAAATCGATGCGGCCAGAACCGCGCTGGCGCCACCTTTGGTCACACCATCCACGAGGTGATCCAGAGTGCCGACACCGCCAGAGGCAATCACTGGCACATCCACCGCATCGGAAATCGCGCGGGTCATTTCGAGGTTGAAGCCCGATTTGGTGCCGTCGCGATCCATTGAGGTCAGCAGGATCTCGCCCGCGCCTTTGGCGGTTACAAGACGGGCGAACTCCACCGCGTCGATGCCGGTCTCGCGGCGCCCGCCATGGGTGAAGATCTCCCATTTGCCGGGGGCGACGGATTTGGCGTCGATGGCGCAGACAATGCACTGGCTGCCGAACTGGTCGGCGGCCTCGCGGATCACATCCGGGTTGGCCACAGCGGCGGAATTGAACGAGACCTTATCGGCCCCTGCAAGCAAAAGCGCGCGCACATCGTCCTTGGTGCGTACGCCGCCGCCCACGGTGAGCGGCACAAAGCATTGCTCGGCAGTGCGGCGCACCATGTCAAACATCGTGCCGCGGTTTTCATGGGTCGCGTGGATGTCGAGGAAACAGATCTCATCGGCACCGGCGGCGTCATAGGCGCGCGCGGCCTCCACCGGATCGCCTGCGTCACGCAGGCCGACAAAATTCACGCCCTTGACCACACGGCCATCGGCGACATCGAGACAGGGAATGAGACGGGTCTTAAGCATATGCGCCTTATGGACCGGAACCGACGGCGGGAAAAGAGGGCATTGCGCACGAGCCTGCGAATTGCACGAGGTGGGCGCGGGGCAGGTGCGGGCCAGAGGGTGGCTGGTCTTTGCCGATTTCAGCGCTTGTCACGTTTGTGACTGGCGAAGCCCGGTGGCGCGCGCCAGATTTTGCGCCAAATCGTCCATTTGTGATTGAGGAGATCTTATGAAAACCTTTGTAACCGCTGCCGCGATTGCCCTGATGAGCGCCGTGCCCGCTCTTGCGGATCTGGTCAAAGTCGAAAGCCGCCATTCCGTGCCCGCGACACTGGATGCGCTCGAAATTGCGCTGGACAAGGCAGGCGCGACCGTCTTTGCCCGCGTCGATCATGCCAAAGGGGCCGAAGGCATTGGCGAGGAGCTTGCCGCCTCGCAGCTGCTGATCTTTGGCAACCCCAAGATCGGCACACCGGCGATGCAGGCCGATGCGCGCGCGGGCCTGTTCTTGCCGCTCAAGGCGCTGGCCTATGAGGACAGCGAGGGCAAGGTCTGGCTCACCTATGAGGACCCGGTGATGATGTTCGAGGGGCTTGATATCAAAGCCAACGCTGAATTCATCGCGGGCATGACCGCGGCGTTGCAAAACCTCTCTGAGGCCGCAACGCAGTAGCAGGTTTGAGGAATACTCTGTCTCGGCGTGAGGGCTGCGTTAGTGCGGCGTTTGCGCTTGGGCAGCAGGCGTGTCTGCGCGCGCGATCCGGCGCATGGAATCGCGCACGATCAGGATGTGAAACGGCATCACCACCATCAGGTAGATCCGTCCCAGCCAATTGTTACGGTGTACCCAAGTCGCCATGTGAATGCGACCTGCCTCCTGACGCACGCAGATGCGGAAATTCAGGTGGGTGTCATCGGTTCCCAGGATCACCTCCTGCGCGTCTTCATAGGTGATCGGAAAAATCGCGCCTTCACCGGTATCGCTCACTTCGGTCTTGAGGCCCAAAGGGCGCACGATGCGGTTGCGCAAGGCCAGCAGGGCACTGGCCCATTTGGGCATGCTGAGGCCGATATCCGCCGCCTCTCGTGGGCCAAGGCGGCTCTCCACCGCATAGCCATCGATGAAGTCACCCGGTTGAACCATCCTCCACAGGGTGGAAGTTTTTGGCAGCGGGCTGGTCTCGATCTTCGGCATGGCGAGGCTCCTTTTCAGGAGCGTGACAGGCTCGGGCGTGTGGCGCCAGTGGGCAAGGTGCCGCAGACCGAGTGCCGCGTTCTCCAGCGAGGGGAAGGCTCCCGCCCCCGACGCAATCCCCGCCTTTGGCGAGGATCTTTCGGCGTTGGGCCGACCGCGGAGGCGCGTGTCCGCAGGACACGCGCCTCCGCGGTCGCTTCGGGCAAAGCCCGAAGCGAAACACCTCATGAACAGGTCGTTTAGACAGCCGCAGGCGCAAGGTCGGTGCGGCGGGGGCGATCAGCCCTTGAGGACCGCCAGTGCCTCAGAAAGATCGATCGCGCCATCATAGAGCGCGCGGCCCGAAATCGCGCCATTGAGTGGCGCGCCGCAGGACTTCAGCGCGCGCAGATCGTCAAGCGAGGAGACGCCGCCAGAGGCGATCACCGGGATCGACACCGCATTGGCCAGCGCGGCTGTAGCGTCAATGTTTGGACCTTTCATCGCGCCGTCGCGCATGATGTCGGTGTAGATGATCGCTGCAACGCCCGCGTCCTCAAAGGACTTCGCCAGATCGGTGACGTCGACATCGGTTTCCTCGGCCCAGCCTTTGGTCGCAACCTTGCCACCACGCGCGTCGATCCCGACCGCGACCTTGCCCGGAAACGCTCGTGCCGCCTCGCGCACCAGATCGGGGTTCTCCACCGCTACGGTGCCAAGGATCACCCGCGCCAGCCCCTTGTCGAGCCAGCGCTCGATGGTGGCCATATCGCGGATGCCACCGCCAAGCTGCGCGGGCACCCGACACTGCTTCAGGATCTCCTCAACCGGCGCGGCGTTCACCGGCTCCCCGGCGAAGGCACCGTTCAGATCCACCAGATGCAGCCACTCACAGCCCGCCGCCACGAACTCCAGCGCCTGCGCGGCCGGGTTGTCGTTGAACACGGTGGTCTTATCCATGTCACCATGCAGAAGCCGCACGGCCTGGCCGTCCTTGAGGTCAATGGCAGGGTAGAGGATCATCGGCTGTGCCCTTTTGGTCATGGAGGAGATATGTCGGCTGCTCTTTTGCCCAAGGTCGCGGCGAATTGCAACGCAGGCCGCATCAAACGGCCCAATGGGCAGTTTCGAGAGGCGCAAAAAGCAAGGCGACCCGAGGTCAATCTTGCCTGAATGCGCGCGCCTCGGTCAGACTTCAAACCCATAGGGAGGACGAATGACCATGAAACAAATGATTGCAACCCTTGCTGTAACGCTTGGGCTGGCGACAGCCGCCTTTGCCGCCGATCCGGTTGAGGGCACGTGGAAGACCCAGCCAGATGATGGCTCTTACGCGCATGTGGCGATGAAACCCTGCGGCAGCGCCGTTTGCGGCACCATTGCGCGCACCTTCAACGACAGCGGCGAATATAAATCCCCGAACCTCGGAAAAACGCTGGTGATCGATATGGTCCCGCAGGGCGGCGGCGCTTACGAGGGCAAGGTCTGGCGGCCCTCCAACAATAAGATCTACATCGGCAAGATGGATCTGAGCGGCGACAGCCTGCGCTTGCGTGGCTGTGTGGCAGGCGGGCTGATCTGTTCGAAACAAACCTGGACGCGGGTGAAGTAACGCGCTTTTAAACCTGAGTGCGGTGGGGTCAGAACAGCCCCATCTGCACCGGGATCGGTACAAAGCCCCGTTTGACCTGCCGCTCCCGCGTGCTCTCAAACAGTGATTGCGCCTCATCAAGGGTGGGGCAGTAGTTGCGCCGTTCCTGCCCGCCGGGCTGGCCGATAGGGCCGGTGGATTGCACCACGCACCAGTCGCCGAACAGCGTTGGCGTCAGGCTCAGCACCAGATAGCGATGCTGCCCGTCCCGGTGGCTGAATTTTTCGAAACGCAAGTACAAGTGGAAGTGGGCCTGACCGTGAAAGTGGTCAGGCCCATATGCCTTTTTACCAAGGCGATGTCCATTGCTCACATTGGTTTAGGGGACCGGTGATGCAGGACATATAGGCTCGGGATCAGACGCTGCCGGTATATTCGCCGCGCGCCGGATAATTGTTAGCGATGGCAAAATCCAACGCCGCCACCAGTTCGGAAAAATGCGGGCGCACGAAGGGCATGGTCTGCACGGAGCCATAATAGAGCGTCTGCTCCGGCGTCACCATGAACAGGCCCGGCTCTGAAAACAGTGCAGGCTCTTCAATGCCGATCGAGGTGGTGCCGCGCGACGTCGAGATATAAAGCCCCCAGTCCTTGGCGACATTCAGTGGCAGATCATAGGCAAAGCGCAGATTTTTGGCTTCGATCTTTTCTGCCATCAACCGGGTGCGGTCCTCGTCGTCAGAGCTGATGGCGATGCAGTTGACGCCGCGTTCGGCAAAATCTGCGGCGCGCTTTTCGAACTCTTTCAGATAGGTGGCGCAGATCGGGCAATGCAGGCCGCGATAGAAACAGATGAGGGTGCCGCGCTCGGACACTTCAGAGGCAAGGTCGAACTGGCCACCGCCCAGCAAAGGCAGTGACAGGGCAGGGGTTTTCTGGCGAGGGATCAGCATGGGCAACTCCGGTATGCTTGGGGCCGACATGGGGTCGGTAGGCTGTATGGGATCTCTATCGCACGCATTTGTGCTTGGTAATTCCGAAAAAGCTGACGTAAAATCCTGATTTGCGCCGGGTGTGCGTATGTGGAGGATGTGATGGACCGTCTCACCAGTCTTATTTCCCGGTTTCGGATGCGGGTGGATATCGCGGCATGCCCGCATGCAAATCTGTGCGTTCTAACCGGGTGCGCAGGGGCGCAGACCCTGCTGTTTACCCCCGGCAGCACAGTGCAGGCCACGGAGGCTGCCGCAGGCGTGGCCTGCCTTGCGCTGCGGGTGGACTGGGACGGGGCGCATAACCCTTTGGTGGCGGCATTGCCGCAGCGGGTCGAGGTGGCGTTGTCCCAAACCCCGCAATTGGCCGCGATTCTGGACCTGATGCGGCAGGAGCTTGAGGCCCATCGCTGCGGGGCGGAATCGGTTCTGTCCAGTCTCGGGCAGGCGCTGATGGTGCGGCTGCTGCGCCATCTGATCGAGGCAGGCACCGCAGAGCCGGGCCTGCTGGCAGGGCTTGCCGATCAGCGGTTGGCCCGCGCGATTGTATCGATGCATGATGAGCCGGGACGGGTCTGGACCACCGCTGATCTGGCGCAGGAGGCGGGGCTGTCGCTGTCGCGGTTTTCGGAGCTGTTCTCAGCGCAAATGAACGAGACGCCGATGGGATACCTGCGGCGCTGGCGGTTGACGCTGGCGCGACAGGATCTGCTGCGGGGTGACCGTGTCGACGCCGTCGCCCGCCGCTATGCGTATGAGTCACCTGAAGGGTTTACCCGCGCCTTTCGCAAAGCCTACGGCGTGGCGCCGGTGTCCCTGAGGCAAAGCGCGGCCTGAGGCTGGGCCGCGTTGACCCAGCTGCGCGTGCCCTATGTGCATGGCCGGTGTTGCGTGTTCTGACATCTGTTGAGTGTGATGGCCAAACGCCGCGCGCCCGCCCCTCGATGGGGCGGGCGCGCGGGCCTGCCGGTGGCGCGCAAGCGGCCAAGGGCCCCTTGCGCGCGCCGCCCTTTCGGGCGGCAGGCGTCCAGATCAGAGCGGGGTGTCAGGGGGTCCAGGTGAGGAAGTTGCCGATCATTCTGAGCCCGACATGCTGGCTTTTTTCCGGGTGGAACTGCATGCCGAGCATGGTGTCGCGCCCGATTACCGCTGTGACATCCCCGGCGTAATCCACATGCGCCAGCCGTTCAGCCGGATTGGCGACACGGAAGTGATAGCTGTGCACGAAATAGCAGTGATCGCCCGTCGAGATGCCATCAAACACCGGGTGCGGGTTGTCGATCACCAGATCGTTCCAGCCCATATGCGGCACCTTCAGGTGCCGATCCGCAGGCGTGATCTTCACCACGTCTCCGCCCACCCAGCCAAGGCCCGGCGTCTCGGAGTATTCGTGACCCGTCGTGGCCATCAACTGCATGCCGACACAAATCCCAAGGAAGGGGCGGCCTTTGACCTCTACGGCCTCAACCATCGCGTCATAAATGCCTTTGTGGCCGCGCAATTCTGCCGCGCAGGCGGGAAAGGCACCGTCGCCCGGCAGCACCAGCCGGTCGGCGCGGGCGACCACATCGGCGTCGGATGTCACCACAACCTCGCCAGCGCCGACTTCAGCCGCCATGCGCTGAAACGCTTTTTCGGCGGAGTGCAGGTTGCCGGATTCATAGTCGATGATGGCGGTCAGCATAGGAAGACGTCCTCATTGTCATGCGCCCCTGAAGTGGCGGGAAACCGCGCGAGGGTCAAGAGGCGCAGGGGATCAGGTGCTGCCCGATGTGCCCAGCGCATTCAACAAGCCGAGGATCTGGTCAAACAGCCCGTCCTCCAGCGGCCCACCCGGCGCGCCGAATTCGCCCGCGAGGCTCAGCATGGTGAAGCCGTGGATCAGCGACCAGACCTGCAGCTCGATCACCCGCGCAGCGGTGCCCTCGGGGACAAAGGGCGCGCAGACCTCGCGCAGGATCTGATAGGCGTCTGCGTCTTCGCGCGCGCCGCCGGGCACCAGCCCCGCCAGCCCCCGGTCGCCAAAGATCACCCGCAGGATGCCGCCATGATCGACGCCAAACTGCAGATATCCTCGGCAAATCGACTTGAGTTGCCCGCGCGCGCTTTGGTCGCCCTGCGCGCGCGCCTCGCGCATGTAGTTGGAAAAGATCCGGAACCCTTCAGCCGCAATCGCCGCCTTCAGCCCCGCAAGCCCGTCGAAATGATGCGCCGGGGCGGCATGGGAGACACCGGCCCGCGCGGCGCATTTGCGCAAAGTCAGCGCCTCTATCCCGCCCTCTTCCAAGAGGTCGATCCCGGCGCGCACCAAGGTGTTGCGCAGGTCCCGTTGCCGGGAGTGGGAAGAGGGAGGTGAGGCCGTCATAAAGGCAGGATCGATGCGGAACTTGACGGTGTCAAGTTCGATCTCTACTTTACAGTGTCAAGTTTACCGTAAAGGAGTCACCGCATGACATGTCACTTCTGGACCAAGCGCCGCCTCGCATGGGGGCTTGGCACACTCTGGGTGCTGTCAATCCTGATTGCCCTGGGATCTCTGCGGTTTCTCGTGGCGGAGATGTCACTGGTAATGCCGGCGATGGTGCATCACCTGCTGGCGCATCCGGTGTTGCTCTACCTGCATATAGGGCTGGCGCCGGTGGCTCTGGCGCTGTTGCCGGTGCAGTTTTCGCACCGCCTGCGCGGCAGACGTCCGGGCCTGCACCGATGGGGCGGGCGGCTCTATGCACTGTGCGTTCTGATGTCCGGGCTTGCCAGCCTGTGGCTGGCGTATACCACGGCCGAAGGCGCGGTGGCGGGGTTTGGTTTTGCGCTGCTGGCGGTGGTCTGGCTAGCAACAACGGCAATGGCGGTGATCGCCGCCCTGCACCGCAGGTTCGCCCAGCACAGGGCCTGGATGATCCGTTCTGCCGCCCTGACGCTGGCAGCGGTCACACTGCGGCTCTATCTGCCCATCGGCATGACGACTGTGGGGTTTGAGGCGAGCTATCCCGTGATCGCATGGATTTGCTGGGTGCCAAATCTCTTGGCGGCAGAGTGGCTGCTGCGTCGGGAGGCGCGCGGGGCCGTGTCGACGGGCTGAGCGCTGCACAAACCCATGTATTTAAAAAAGAAAAGGCCCGGGCTGTGCCGGGCCTTAGCGTCAGAAAACACACTGTGAGCGCTCAGAGCGCGCCTTTGGTGGAGGGCACGGCGTCGGCCTTGCGCGGGTCGACCTCGACGGCGGTGCGCAGCGCGCGGGCCACGGCCTTGAATGCGGCCTCGGCGATGTGGTGGCTGTTCACCCCATGGATCTGGTCGATGTGCAGGGTGATGCCGCCATGGGTCGCAAGCGCCTGAAAGAACTCGCGCACCAGTTCGGTGTCAAAAGTGCCGATTTTTTGCGTGGGCAGATCCACATCCCACACAAGGAAGGGCCGGGCCGAAAGATCCAGCGCGGCACGCACCTGAGCGTCATCCATCGGCAAGTGGCACTCGCCGTAGCGGTTGATGCCTTTTTTGTCGCCAAGCGCCTGCACCAGCGCTTGCCCGAGCGCGATACCGGTGTCCTCGACCGTGTGGTGGTCGTCGATGTGATAATCACCCTTGGCGCGGATGGTCATATCGATCAGCGAGTGGCGCGACAGCTGGTCCAGCATATGGTCAAAAAAGCCAACGCCGGTCTGATTGTCATATGTGCCGCTGCCGTCGAGGTTGACGGAAACGGAGATCTCCGTCTCGGCGGTGGAGCGGGAAACCTGGGCTGTGCGCATGGTGATATCCTCAATCTGTCGCCTAGGCTTATAGGGTGCGGGGCGGCGCAGGCTCAAGGGGGATCGCAGGATTGCTGTGCCTCTGCAGTGCCTTTGTGGCGCATCAGGTGCGCTCAGGGGTGGGATTGCCCTTTTTCGCGCTGCATGCGAGGTTGCCGGGCAACCAGACCTGACAGAAGCTGAGGCGAGAAATGTCCACCTGCGTCTTTATCCAGATCCGCTGCAAACCCGGCACCACCTATAAGGTGGCCGAGGATATTGCGCTGCATGAGATCCACTCGGAGCTTTATTCCACCAGCGGGGAATATGATCTGCTGATGAAGCTCTACATCCCCTCGGGCGAGGATGTGGGTAAATATATCAATGACCACCTGTTGCAGATCCCCAATATCGAGCGGTCGCTGACGACGATGACGTTCAAGGTCTTCTGAGGATTACCAACAGGAGCGCCTTGCGGCGCGCAGGTTGCGCTTTTCCTTGTGGGAAAAGCCTGTTGCGAGGCGCTGCCTCGCGCTCCGGGATATTTAGAGTTAGAAGAGGAAAGACGCCCGTTTTGGTCTGGGCGCCTTTTGTTTTAGGTCAGCTGTTCAGGAGGCCTTCGGATTTTAAGGCCTCATAGGCGGTGTCGACGCCAGTTTTGGTGCGTTTGAGCATCTCGTCCACCTCAGCCTTTGTGATGATCAGCGGCGGGCAGAAGGCGAGCGCGTTTCCGGCGACAGCGCGCAGGATCAGGCCTGCGTCCTGGCAGGCTTTGACAGCCGCTGCACCACCTTTGCCGCCAGCAATCGTTGCGCCGGTGGTCTTGTTGGAGACCAGTTCGAGCGCCGCGATCAGGCCTTTGCCGCGCACCTCGCCCACCAGCGGGTGATCGGTGAAGATCTCGCGCAGTTGCGCTTGCATGTAAGCGCCCACCTCGGCGGCATGGTCAAAGATCTTGTCGCGCTCATATATCTCCAGCGTTTTTAGGGCCGCGGCACAGGCGGCGGGGTGACCGGAGTAGGTATAGCCGTGGCCAAAGACGCCGACCTCATTGGTCTGATCCACCATCGCCTTATACATCCAGCCGGGAATGACCGAGGCGGAGATCGGGAAATAGGCCGAGGACAGCTGCTTGGCGAAGGTCATCAGATCCGGTTTGATCCCCATGGTGGTGCAGCCGAAATCGGCGCCGGTGCGGCCAAAGCCACAGATGACCTCATCCGCCCAGATCAGGATGTCATGTTTGCGCAGGAGAGCTTGCAGCCCCTCGTAGTAGCCCTCGGGGGGTACGATCACGCCGGAGGCCCCGGTGATCGGCTCTACGATCATCGCGGCGATGGTCTCCGGGTCCTCGGCGAGGATCTGGTCTTCGAGGTTTTGCAGGATGCGTTCGACAAACTGCGCCTCGGTCTCATTGCCCTGACGGCCGGTGTAGTAATGCGGCGCATCGGCGCGCAGGATCGACAGCGCCTCCAAGGGCGCGTCGAAATGGGCGAGGTTGGCGGGCAGGGAGGTCAGCGAGCCCGCCGCCACCGTGACGCCATGGTAGCCGCGCTCTCGGGTGATGATCTTGCGCTTTTGCGGCTTGCCGATGGCGTTGAAGTAATAGCGCAGCATCTTGTAGTGGCTGTCATTGGCATCGGAGCCGGAATTGCCAAAGAAGAAATAGGCGTCCTCCACCGGCACCATCGCCTTGAGCTTCTCGGCCAGCTGCATCACCGGCGCGTGGGTCTTGCCGCCGAATGTGTGCTGGAAGGGCAGGCGGTTCAGCTGTTCGGTGATCGCCTCCACCACCTCGGTGTTGGAATAGCCCAGCGCGGTACACCACAGGCCCGCGAGCCCTTCGATGTATTCCTTGCCGGTGTCGTCATAGACGTAGATCCCCTCACCATGGGTGATGCAGAGCTGCTCCGTCGCGGTGAAATTCGTCGTCGGGTAGATCACGCTCGCCATCTGGCCAATCCTTTGCTGTCACAGGTTGGAATAAGGATTGGCGCGCATTTGAGAGCCAGTCAAAGGATTTTGATCAAAAATCACAAGCGCCTGTTCTGAAACGCGAAAAGCCGCATCGGATGATGCGGCTTTTTCGGTTCCAAATGGAGCGGGCGAGGCGATTCGAACGCCCGACCCTAACCTTGGCAAGGTTATGCTCTACCCCTGAGCTACGCCCGCGCTGCCATTCAGTGAGCCGGGGTTTAGGCAATCCCGCCAGAGGCTGCAAGCGGAAAATTTGCGCATCACGACAAAAAATTCTGTGTCTCGTCAGGGGCGGGGGATGCGGGATGAGACGCCAGAAAAGCGAAAGGCCACATCCGAAGATGCGGCCTTTTCGATTTCGAATGGAGCGGGCGAGGCGATTCGAACGCCCGACCCTAACCTTGGCAAGGTTATGCTCTACCCCTGAGCTACGCCCGCGCTGCCATTCGGTGAGGCGTGATTTAGGCAATCCCGTCACAGGCTGCAAGAGAAAAATTGAGAATTGGGTGAATTTGTTGGCACGCATCCGGATCTTGGTGCGGAGCGCAGGCGGCCAGAGGGAAAAGCGAAAGGCCGCATCCGAAGATGCGGCCTTTTCGGTTCCGAATGGAGCGGGCGAGGCGATTCGAACGCCCGACCCTAACCTTGGCAAGGTTATGCTCTACCCCTGAGCTACGCCCGCGCTGCCATTCAGTGAGCGGGATTTAGGAAATCTCGTCACAGGCTGCAAGCGGAAAATGCGGGGTGGGGCAATTTCAGCGCATCTCACGGCGGTTTGCCGGAATGCGGCGGGCGATAAGCGGCGGGCCAAAAGGTTCCATCGGGATGCGTACACAGCTGCGTGAACGGCAGGAATATGCACAGGCAGATCTGGGAAAATGGCAATTTTATACCGGCTTTGCGCTCGGGGTCAGGAAGAACGGGCGCAGTGGTTGTCCTCGTCCGGCAACAGACCATGTTCTGCACACAGCGAAAGGCTGCAATAAAATGGAGACAACATCATGAAGCGCATCATTCTAGCATCTACCCTGTCGATCTCGGCCTCCGCTGCTGTGGCGGGCAATCTGGAAGAACCGGTCGTCGAACCCGTGCCGACCCCGCCCGCACCTGTGGTAACGGCTGCACCAGACACTGACTGGACTGGCTTTTACGGCGGTCTGCAATACGGTCAGGGCGAGGCGGATCTGTCGCTGGGCGGTGCCTCTGCATCTGAGGATTTCGACGCCTTTGGTGTGCACGGCGGCTATAACCACGACTTCGGCCGCTACGTGCTCGGCGGTGAGTTGATGTATAACGACATCAGCGGCGACAATGGCGGTGATGGCGATCTGACCTCGCTGCGCGCCCGCGCCGGTATGGATCTGGGACGGTTCATGCCCTACGTGACCGCGGGTGTATCGCATCTGTCGCTTGCCTCGGGTGGCGCAGATATTTCTGAGAACGGGTTCACCTATGGTGTGGGCGCGGAATACCTCGTCAGCGAACGGTTCAGCGTGGGTCTTGAATACACCAAGAGCGACTTTAGCGATGCAGGCGGCGTCGCGGGCGCAGATCTTGATACGGACAAAGTACAATTGCGCGCCTCCTACCGGTTCTGATCGGTACGCGCGCTTAAAAGAAGAGGGGCGGTCTTTGGCCGCCCCTCTTTGCATTCTGTATCAGTGGTCTGCGTCTGGATGCGGACGCGCTGGTTTACTCCAGCTCGACCAGCAGATCCTTGGCGTCGATCTGGCCGCCGGGCTGGACGTGCACGGCCTTCACCACCGCGTCGCGCTCGGCATGCAGGCCGGTTTCCATCTTCATCGCCTCGATGGTCAGCAACAGGTCGCCCTCATGCACCTGCTGGCCCACCTGCACCCCAATGGAGGCCACGACACCGGGCATCGGCGCGCCGATGTGGTTGGCATTGCCCACTTCGGCCTTGGGGCGCTGCGCGGTGGAGGATTTCACCAGACGGTTCGGCACCCGGATGACACGCGGCTGGCCGTTCAGTTCAAAGAACACCTTCACCTCGCCCTGTTCATCGGTCTCGCCGATGGCTTGCAGGCGGATTTCCAGCGTCTTGCCGGGGTCAATCTCGGCGGTGATCTCGTCGCCCGGCTCCATGCCGTAAAAGAACGTCCGTGTCGGCAGGGACCGCACCGGGCCATACTGGCGATGGCGACCCATGTAATCCAGGAACACCTTGGGATACATCAGATAGCCGTTCAGATCCTCGTCATCGACCTTGAAACCTTCGAGCTCTTTGGACAGCTCCGCGCGGGTGTTCTCAATGTCGACAGGCTCCAGATGCGCGCCGGGGCGTTCCAGATTGGGGGCCTCGCCCTTCAGCACCTTCTTGACGATGCCTTCGGGGAAGCCGCCCGGAGGCTGGCCGAGGTTGCCGCGCATCATGTCCACCACCGAGTCGGGGAAGGAGACGTCGGATTTCGGGTCCTCGACCTGCGCGCGGGTCAGGCCCTGAGAGACCATCATCAGCGCCATGTCGCCAACCACCTTGGAGGAAGGCGTCACCTTCACGATATCGCCGAACATCTGGTTCACATCCGCATAGGTCTGGGCGACCTCGTGCCAGCGCTCCTCCAGACCCAAGGACCGCGCCTGTGCCTTGAGGTTGGTGAACTGGCCGCCGGGCATCTCGTGCAGATAGACCTCGGAGGCCGGGGCCATCAGGCCGCTCTCGAACGCCGCATATTGCGCGCGCACGTTTTCCCAGTATTCCGAGATTTCGCGGATGTTGCCGATGTCCAGACCGGTGTCGCGGTCGGTGTTCTTCAGCGCCTCCACGATGGACCCCAGACAGGGCTGCGAGGTGCCGCCAGAGAAGGCATCCATCGCCGCATCCACTGCATCAACGCCCGCATCCGCCGCCGCCAGAATAGTCGCGCCCGCAATGCCAGAGGTATCATGGGTGTGGAAGTGGATCGGCAGGCCGACCTCTTCCTTCAGCGCCTTAATCAGCAGCTTCGCAGAGGCCGGTTTCAACAGACCCGCCATGTCCTTGAGGCCCAGCACATGCGCGCCTGCGGCTTCCAGCTCCTTGGCCATGCCGACGTAATATTTCACGTCATATTTGGCGCGCTCAGGGTCAAGGATATCGCCGGTATAGCAGATGGTGCCTTCGCAGATCTTGCCGCTCTCGACCACGGCGTCCATGGCGACGCGCATGTTCTCGACCCAATTGAGGCTGTCAAACACGCGGAAGACGTCGATGCCTTTGGCGGCTTCCTTGACGAAGAACTGCACCACATTGTCAGGGTAGTTGGTGTAACCCACCCCGTTGGAGGCGCGCAGCAGCATCTGCGTCATCAGGTTCGGCATTGCCTCGCGCAGGTCGCGCAGTCGCTGCCACGGGCATTCCTGCAAGAAGCGATAGGCCACATCGAACGTCGCCCCGCCCCAGCACTCGACCGAGAACAGCTGGCTGAGGTTCTGCGCATAGGCGGGCGCGACCTTGATCATGTCATGGCTGCGCATGCGGGTGGCCAGCAGGGACTGGTGCCCGTCGCGCATGGTGGTGTCCGTCAGCAGCAGTTGCCGCTGCGCCTTCATCCAGTCCGCGACCGCCTTGGCACCCTTTTGTTCCAACAGGTTACGCGTGCCATAGGGCAGGTTGCCCTTGTCAACCTTGGGGGCGCGGGGCTCCTTCAGGTCGGGATGTGGCGCGGCGCGGCCCTCGGTTTCCGGGTGACCGTTGACGGAGATATCCGCGATATAGGTCAGCACTTTGGTGCCCCGGTCACGGCGCTTGGCGAACTGGAACAGCTCCGGCGTCTCGTCGATGAACTTGGTGGTGTATTCATTCGACAGGAAGGTCGGATGCTTCAGCAGGTTCTCGACAAAGGCGATGTTGGTGCTGACACCGCGCACGCGGAATTCGCGCAGTGCGCGGTCCATACGGGCGATGGCCTTTTCCGGTGTCGGCGCCTTGGCCGTCACCTTGGTCAGCAGGCTGTCGTAATAGCGCGTGATGACCCCGCCCGCATAGGCGGTGCCGCCATCCAGACGGATGCCCATGCCGGTGGCCGAGCGGTAGGCGGTGATGCGGCCATAGTCGGGGATGAAGTTGTTGAGCGGATCTTCGGTGGTCACACGGGTTTGCAGCGCATGCCCGTTGAGGGTGATATCGCCCTGGCTGGCCTTGCCGGTGGCTTCGGCGAGCGTCTTGCCCTCGGCAATCAGGATCTGCGCCTGCACGATGTCGATACCGGTGACTTCTTCGGTGACGGTGTGTTCCACCTGCACCCGTGGGTTCACCTCGATGAAGTAGAAGTTGCCCGTCTCCATATCCATCAGGAATTCGACGGTGCCCGCACATTCATAGTTCACATGTTGGCAGATCTTGCGGCCCAGATCGCAGATCTCTTCCCGTTGCGCATCCGTCAGATAGGGCGCAGGGGCGCGTTCCACGACCTTCTGGTTGCGGCGCTGCACGGAGCAGTCGCGCTCAAACAGGTGGTAGATCTCGCCGTGTTTGTCGCCAAGGATCTGCACCTCCACGTGACGGGCGCGGGTGATCATCTTCTCGAGATACCCTTCGCCATTGCCAAAGGCGGCTTCGGCCTCGCGGCGACCTTCCAGAACCTTCTCTTCCAGCTCGTCTTCCGAGTGGATCGGGCGCATGCCGCGTCCGCCGCCACCCCAGCTCGCCTTGAGCATCAGGGGATAGCCGACCTCCGCCGCTTCCTTGCGGATCGCGTCCATGTCATCGCCCAGCACCTCGGTGGCGGGAATGACCGGAACGCCGGCCTCTACGGCCACGCGACGGGCTGACGCCTTGTCGCCAAGGGCGCGCATGGTTTCCGCTTTCGGGCCGATAAAGGTGATGCCGTTGCGTGCGCAGGCATCCACAAAATCGGGGTTTTCCGACAACAGGCCATAGCCGGGATGGATCGCATCCGCGCCGCATTCCTTGGCGACGCGAATGATTTCATCAATCGACAGGTAAGCGGCAACCGGGCCGAGGCCCTCGCCGATGCGGTAGGCTTCATCCGCCTTAAAGCGGTGCAGGCCCAGTTTGTCCTCCTCCGCATAGACAGCAACGGTACGTTTGCCCATCTCGTTGGCGGCGCGCATCACACGGATGGCGATCTCACCACGGTTGGCAATCAGGATTTTGTTGAACTCAGTCATCTCTCCCCCGAGGTCTTGCTAGGTTGGGCAAGTGGTAACGGCTGTATGACACGCAGACCATCCGTGGTTCTGGGTATCTGCGGCATGATTGCGCTCACTTGCGTCCCTTATTCTTGAATTTCGGCGCATGAGGCTGCCGAAATGCGAAACATTGGCCGGGACCTCCCGGTTTTTGCCGCCACGGAAAGCCGTTTGGGAAGGCGGGCTGGCGATGTTGTAGCCACCCCACGGCTCCAGCGCACGCATTTTTTTGCAGTGCAGCATTTTCAACCTGAGCTTTTGGCGCGTTAACCACTCTTTAGGTTAGTGCTTCTGTTCTTGCGAATTTCGGATAAATTTTAATCAACAGCACCGGATCAGCAAAAAGCGATCCTCAACGACCACCGCAAAGCAGGGTCTTCGTTCTACCACACCAAGGAACCCAAAAGATGTACCGCTTCGTTTTTGTCAGCACCGCTTCTCAGGATCTCTCCGCGCAGCAGATCGCGGATATCGCGGGGGCGTGTCATCGCAACAACCGCAAGGCCGGGTTGACTGGCATGCTGGTGGCGCATCAGGGCCGGTTCCTGCACATTCTCGAAGGTGACGAAACCGCAATCCGCCGCCGCGCCCAGAAAATTCAGGACGATCCGCGCCACCGCGATTTCGAGGTGCTGCAGGCCCGCGACATTCAGATGCGCGCCTTCAAAGACTGGGTTTTTGTGCATGAGACACCCGAGGCACTGCCGCTTCTGGGCGGCGAGAATATCGCTCCGCTGCGTGCCTTGCTGCCGATTAACAGCGCCCTGCGCGGTCGCGATCTGACGGTGCGCCAAGTGGTGCGCGACTTCCTGGCCAGCTTTAAACAATTGCTGGCGGCCTAAGATCGGGCGCGTCAGCGCGACACCCATAACAACCAGTCTGACCCGGGGGGATAGGCGGGGGAGGCGCGGTCCTTGGGCGAGGATCGCGCCTCAACTTTTTGGCGCTTAGTCCAGATGCAGCCGCTTAAGGTCGCGCAGCTCTGCCAGCGTGCCGATACCCAGCTGTCCCATATTGGCGCTCAGATCCTTGCTCAGGATGTCATGTAGATGCGCCGGTCCCGCGGCCCCCAATGCTGCAAGCGCATAGTGCCACGCCCGTCCCAGCATCACAAAATCCGCCCCCAGCGCCATGGCGCGTAGGATATCCAGCCCACCCTCAATGCCGCTATCAAGGATCAGCGGCAGGCCGGTGGCGGCGCGCATCTCTTCCAGCACCTCGATCGGGGCAGGGGCCGCATCAAACTGACGGCCCGCGTGGTTGGAGATCCAGATCGCATCAACCCCTGCCGCCTCCAGCCGGGGCGCGTCGCGTGCATCCAGAACGCCCTTGACCACCAGCGGCCCCTCCCAATGATCGCGCAGCCACTGCAGGTAATCCCAATCCGGCGCAGTGCGCAGCAAATAGCCGATATGGGCTGTTGACGACAGCGCCGAGGCCGCGCCCTCGATGTATTTGTCCAGCGTGCGCATATGCGGCATGCCGCCATCGCCGCGATGCTGCCGCGCCATCCCCAGCGCCCATGTGGGGCACATCGCAACCTGTGCCAGCAGGCGCGGGGTCAGGCGGGGTGGTTGTGTCAGCCCCGACCGCACTTGCCGTTCCCGGCGCGAGGCCACTGGCACATCGACCGTCAGCACCAAGACCTTGAACCCGGCCGCGCGGGCGCGTGCCAACATATCCTTGCGGATGCCCTCATCCTTGGGCGGATACATCTGAAACCAGCCCTGTTCACCCAGATGCGGGGCCAGATCTTCGGGGCTTTGGCTCGCCACTGTCGAGAGCCCATAGGGGATCTGGGTCGCCGCCGCATGGCGGGCCAGATGACCTTCGGCGTCGGGCCAGATCAACCCCGACATCCCCACCGGCGCAATGCCAAAGGGGCGCGGCAATCTGGTGCCAAAGAGTGTGGTGCTCAGGTTCACCTCCTGCGGCCCACCCAGGATCGCAGGCATCAGCCCGATCCGGTCAAGGCAGCGGCGATTGCGCGCCTGCGTGGCTTCTCGCCCGGTGGCGCTGTCGAGATATTCCCAGACAAAGCGGGGCAGACGCGCGCGGGCCTTGGCGCGCAGATCATCAAGGCCGGGGAAACGTTGATCCAAATTCATGCGGCCATTGTTCCCAGAATGCTGCGCATGTCCAGCGGTTGCGCATCTGGCACAGGATTTAGGGGGCTGGCAAAAAAGAACTGGCCGCGCGGCGCTCCGATCACTGGATAAGTTGACTGGCAAAGCTCACTGGGTGAACGAGGGCAGAAGGTGCCTCAGGGTCTTGGGCGGCGCTTTCGGCGCCAGATCATAACGCGACAGCAGCGCCTCCCGCGCATCTTGTGGCAACTCTTCCGGTGCCACAATTTGCATCGGCTGGTCCGGATAACAGCGCGACTGGACCGGCCCGTCTGACAGCGTAATAAACGCCTGATGGCGGAAATCTCCGCGGATCGCGTCAAAGCGCTGGGCCACCGCCATGTCCGGTCCTTCGAGGATTTGCAGAAACACCCCATCCTCAAGCGCCAAAACCCCAGTGATGCCGAGGCTTTCGTTCTTGCGGCGCGACTTTTCAGCAATGGCAGCGGCTTTCTCTGCTGTCATGGTGCTGCTGGCGCGGCTTAGGTACATTATTCTGCGCATGGCGTGCGTTCTCCGCCTGTTTTACACCTTTGTGGTGGTGCGTTCAGTATAGGCGGTGTTTGCCGTCACTTGCGTCTGGCATGGGAACAGCGCGCGCTGCTTTGGCTCAGATCACCTATCCTTTGGTCCATCTGCATGCCGCGATGGCGGGACATGGCCCCGCTTTATTTCGCACCCCCGTGCTGTTATGCGCCTTACGGAGTGGGGGCGCAGCACCATCAGGCCGTATCGGAATTTGCGCGGAACGGAGCATGAACAGACCTCTTCCCGTCCACTGTGAAACAGGTTAGGATCGCCGCATGAGCACATTTGACGAAATGGACGCCTTTGAGGGCGCATCGCTGTCCGCCCGCGCCATGGCCGCGCGCCCCACACCCTATATGGAGGGCCTGAACGACGCCCAACGCGAGGCGGTGGAAACGCTGGACGGCCCGGTACTGATGCTGGCGGGCGCGGGCACTGGCAAGACCAAGGCGCTGACCACCCGGATCGTGCATCTGTTGACCACCAACAGGGCGCGCACCAACGAGATCCTCGCGGTGACCTTCACCAATAAGGCCGCCCGCGAAATGAAAGAACGCGTGGGTCACATGCTTGGCCAGCCCGCCGAGGGCATGCCATGGCTCGGCACCTTCCACTCGATCTGCGTCAAGCTGCTGCGCCGTCACGCGGAGCTGATTTCTCTGGAAGTAGATGATCCCGTTACTGTTCCAAGCGAGACTCGGGGAAGCATTGATGATGCAAATGGGCTAGATGCTTATGATCTAGGACCTGTACCGCGACCCAACATTGATAAGATGAGTCCAACGAGACGCAGATCTCTACACCTGAAATCAAGTTTCACGATCCTTGATACAGACGATCAAATTCGCCAGCTTAAAAAACTTATTGATGCCGAAGGCATAGATCATAAGCGTTGGCCCGCGCGGATGCTCGCGAATATCATTGACGATTGGAAGAACCGTGCTTTGACGCCGGATAAGGTTCCCGCGTCTGACGCCGATGCATATAACGGTAGAGGTATAGAGTTATACGCTCAATATCAACGCCGCCTCCTAGAACAAAACGCAGTCGATTTTGGCGACCTGCTGCTGCACTGCGTTGAGATTTTCCAGAACAACCCGGACCTTCTGGCGCAATACCATCGCTGGTTCCGCTACATCCTCGTGGACGAATATCAGGATACCAACGTCGCCCAATACCTCTGGCTGCGGCTCTTGGCCTCTGGGCATAAAAACATCTGCTGCGTCGGCGATGACGACCAGTCGATCTACGGCTGGCGCGGCGCTGAGGTGGGCAATATCCTGCGGTTTGAAAAGGATTTCTCCGGCGCCAAGGTGATCCGACTGGAGCAGAACTACCGCTCCACCAAACATATCCTCTCCGCCGCCTCCGGAGTTATTCGCGGCAATGAGGGCCGCTTGGGCAAGGAACTCTGGACCGAAGCGACGGGCGGTGAAAAGGTCCGCCTGATCGGCCATTGGGACGGCGAGGAAGAGGCCCGCTGGATCGGCGAGGAAATCGAGGCCATGCAGCGCGGCACCCGTGGTATGCGCCAGTATGGCCTCAATGAAATGGCGATCCTCGTGCGCGCTTCGCATCAGATGCGCGCCTTTGAGGACCGGTTTCTGACCATCGGTCTGCCCTACCGCGTCATTGGCGGTCCGCGCTTTTACGAGCGGCTGGAAATCCGCGATGCCATGGCCTATTTCCGCGTGGTGATCTCGCCCGAGGATGATCTGGCCTTCGAGCGTATCGTCAACACGCCCAAACGCGGCCTTGGCGACAAGGCACAGCAGACCATCCAGATGGTGGCGCGCGAAAACGGCGTCTCCCTTATTGAAGGCGCGCGTCTCGCGGTCGAGGAAGGTCTCATCAAGGGCAAGGGCGGGGCCGCCCTGCGCCGTCTCGTCGAGAACATCGCCCGTTGGGGGCAGATGACCCGCGCCGTGATCCCGAACGACGGTGACGAGGATGCGGTTCTTGAGGGTGTGCAGAGCTTTGAGGAATTTCAGGCCCGCACCGAGGTCTCGCATGTTGAGCTGGCCGAGATCATCTTGGATGAGAGCGGCTATACCACCATGTGGCAGGCGGACAAGAATCCCGATAGCCCCGGACGGCTTGAAAACCTCAAGGAACTGGTCAAGGCGCTGGAAAACTTCGACAATCTGCAAGGGTTTCTCGAACACGTCAGCCTTGTGATGGACAATGACAAGCAAGATGCTGAGCAAAAAGTGTCGATCATGACGCTGCATGCCGCCAAGGGGCTGGAGTTTCCCGCAGTGTTCCTGCCGGGCTGGGAGGATGGGCTGTTTCCGTCGCAACGCTCGATGGATGAAAGCGGCCTCAAGGGCCTCGAAGAGGAACGCCGCCTGGCCTATGTGGGCATCACCCGCGCTGAGGAGGTCTGCACGATCTCCTTTGCGGGCAACCGGCGGGTGTTCGGCCAGTGGCAGTCGCAATTGCCCTCGCGCTTCATTGACGAGCTGCCCGAAGAGCATGTGGAGGTGCTGACACCTCCGGGTCTTTATGGTGGCGGTTATGGCGCGGCTGCGCCCTCTGCGGCAGACCCCCCGGTGCGCTCCACCATCGAAGAACGGATGAGCAATGCGGATGGGTATAATTCGCCCGGCTGGAAGCGCATGCAGGCGCGCACGGCAGAGCGCGGCTACTCCAAGCCCCGCAAGAGCGATGCGCAGATTATTGATCTGACCGCCACCTCAAGCTTCACCATTGGCGAACGGGTGTTTCATCAGAAATTCGGCTACGGCGCCATCATCGGTATGGAAGGCGACAAGCTGGAGGTGGATTTCGAAAAAGCGGGCACCAAAAAAGTGGTCGCCCGGTTTGTCTCTGCAAGCGACGACATCCCGTTCTGAACGCATCACTGCAACATGAGGCGATCCGATCCGGGCGGCGGGGCCGCAGGGGCATCTGCCCCTGCGGCCCCGCCGCCATCCCCCAGATGCAACCTCCCGGATGAAATCAAAGCGCCGATCAGCCGCATTATGACCCGTGTCGTGACTGCTGTTTGACAGCTAATTAATCATCCATATGCAGTGGAAATCGACAGGTATATTCACAGACGACCGACATCCCTGTGCAATCCTACCGCCAGTGCTGACATTGGGGCGCGCACGGCGAAGGTCGGTAGAGAGCCCTTACTACCAGATGCTGCACTGTGCACCAATGTCCGCTCCCTGAGTCTCGGCCAAAAACGTGACAGAATCAAAGGCAGTTTTGCCGAAGGTTTGTGGCACAAGATTTTTCAGCGCTTCCCGTCTCAGCAACGCCTGTGACAAAAACGACCGTTTTGGCGCATAGGTTTTGGCAGGAGGTTTATGTCTCTTGGTCTGATGTGGCTGCGAGGATCAGGCATCCACCCGCAATCGCCCAGTTCTTGATCATGATCGACATTTGCCATGGGTCAGACGGAACAAAATGAAAGATGCTGGTCACAACGCAATACAGGGCTAGCGTTAGGCTAACTGGTCTTAGAAACTTACCTGCGATCAACATACCCGCAGCCGCTGTGTTGAATGCAAGAGCGGGCCAGACGAACCACTCGGGAAGCCCAAACCCTGTTAGAAGCGCTTGTGCAGGGCCTGAATCAACGGCCTTCTGTACAGCGCCTACGCCAAACAGAATCGCCAGAAGAAACCGCCCAGCAATCCATTCAATCCCATTGGTCATGCGGCGGGGACGAAAGCCAGACTTAGACCATTCAGGCAATGATGTTTGCCAGTCGGCTCTGGGCCGTCATCGAAGATATGGCCCAGATGACCGCCGCAGCGGCGGCAATGGACCTCGGTCCGAACCTGGAAGATGAATTTGCGATCTTCTTTTGTCCCAACAGCATTCGGCAGACTTTCAAAGAAGCTGGGCCAGCCAGTGCCGCTATCGTACTTCGCGTCTGAGCTGTAGACTGGCAACTCGCACCCACGACAGCGGTAGGTGCCTGCGCGTGTCTCCTCGTTCAACGGACTGGAATTGGGGCGTTCGGTCTCTTCCTGGCGCAAGACGAGATACTCGTTCTCGCTCAGGCGCTCACGCCATTCGGCTTCACTGTGGCAAATCTCAAATCCGCATGTCGCGGCTTGGAGAGGTTTGGCCAGAAAGGCTGCACCAGTCACCATAAGCAATGTTCTGCGGTTCATGTGTCACCTGTTCGGATAGTGAGTGGATGGGCCACCCGGGGTGCAGGCTGACCCATCCATGCCGGTCTGCTCGACTTATTTCGGTACGAGAACCGTATCGACAACGTGGATCACGCCGTTCGACTGATCGACATCGGCGATGGTGACACGGCCAGCATTGCCGTTTTCGTCATAGACGTAGACGTTGTTGCCTTTCACCTGGGCCGAAAGGGCATCGCCCGACACGGCGTTGAAGTGATAAAAGCCATCGGACGACGCACGCGCCTGACGCGCGATCTCGGCAGCAGGCCAATCACCGGCCACAACATGCGCGGTCAGCACTTTGACCAGCATGTCTTTGTTTTCAGGCTTGAGCAGGGTTTCAACTGTACCCTCTGGCAATGCGGCAAAGGCATCATTCACGGGTGCAAACACAGTGAACGGACCGGGGCCTTGCAGTGTTTCGACCAGGCCAGCGGCCTGCACGGCAGCTACCAGCGTGGTGTGGTCAGCCGAGTTCACCGCGTTTTCAACGATGTTCTTTGTCTCGAACATTGGTGCGCCGCCAACCATCGGGTTTTCAGCATATGCAGCGGTTGCGATTGTCAAAGCTGCAACAGTCGTTGCCAGTTTGGATGCGATTTTCATGTTTCTTTCCTCTCGTGGTTATCCGCGTGTTTTGCGGTCACGAGAGGAGCCACGGTGCCATGCGGAAAAAAGTTTCAGCCTGCCTGAAATAAATCTGCATCAAAGAATTCATCAGTGGCCAGAATAGCGCCTGTTGGCGCGCCTGTTGGCGAGCCACCCCTCGGTTCGTCAGAGACGGCCAGCACGCCACCATCCATCAAGGCCGCAATTTCGGGGGTGATTTCAAACAGGCTTTCCCTGTCTGCGGGGATGACACCCAAAGACACGGGCGCATCTGCATTCGCGCCGATGACCCAAAGCTCGAAGTCCCGGCCCGCCGCTGGCGCGCCTTCTTCGGGAATAACTTTGAACAGATTGCCATCCCGGGAATAGCCCGCCTCGATATGCACCGCACCATCTTCCGAGACCAGCGTCGCATGGAGCGTCGGATCAAACGTCGGGCCGTAAAGCAACGGGCTGAGGGCGAAGAATGCTGCGATTGCAACTGCGGCAAATGTGGGGAAGGCCAACCAACCCCAGGACCAGCCGCGCCTTGGGTGGGCACTCTTTCCGCTCAGTTCGGCGACAAGCTTCGATTTGACCGAAGGGGATGGAGTAAGCTTAGGCAGATCATCGGTCAACACCGCGAGTTCTGCCTCCCAGAAATGAACACGCGCGCGCAGGTCAGGCTCGGCCTGAAGCCGCGCTTCAAAGGCCCGCTCCGCGTCCACGTCCAGCAGGCGCAAGACGTATTCGGCGGCCAGCGCCTCGTCTTCGCTTATGTCCTGTTGGTCACTCATCGGTTCAGGCAGTCCTTCAAGGATATCAGGCTACGGCGCAGCCAAGTTCGCATCGTGTTCAGCGGCACATCAAAGCGGTCCGCAAGCGCTTGGTACGTGTCCCCGTCCAGATATGCAGCCCGAACAGCATCGGCGCGATCCGGCGGCAGCTCTTCAAAACAGGCACTGATCCGGCGCTGTTCTGACGCGGCAATACTGGCCGCTTCAGGCCCCGGACCTGTCTCGACAAGCTCGCCAGCGTTCTCAAGGTCCACGTGGCCTTTCTTTCTGGCACGCAGTCGATCAATCGACAGGTTTTGCGCCACAGTAATCAACCAGGTCATCGGGCTATGCCCGGTCGCCGCATATCGGTCAGCCTTGGCCCAAACCCGAAGATAGACGTCTTGCAACGCGTCTTCGGCTTCGGACCTGTTCTTCAAGACACGTATACAGACGCTAAAAAGTTTCCCGCTGGTGGCATCGTAGAGCGCTGTTAGCGCGGCCCGGTCGCCAAGCCCGATCTTGGCAATCAGCTCTTCGATGTCCTTGCGATCTGTCATGCATGCCTTAAGCGGTTCAAATAACGTGATTTCCTTACATGATTGACAGAAATGGCCCCAAACAGCAATCTCTTGCCGCCGGGACCATCCTGAGAGGAAAACTAACACTGGTTACTCAACCAAACGCATTCGTTACGCGAACAACAAAAAGCTACATGCCGAGTGATGCGGCAAAGCCGGTGATCCCACCCATACCAAGGTCAGCCTTCAGAGTGGCGGCACCTGTCTCAAGGTCGATCTCGTAAAGGCCCGCTGATGCCGCGCCTTCCATTTGCAGGATCGCAAGCGCCATATCCTCACCCTCTTTGGCCGAAACGATGTCGAAGCCACCCATCGGGGCCAAATCGATGGGCGCACCGTCAACAGTGATCTTGCCGATGGTTTCCAATGTACCGGCGTTATTGGCCAGGCTCACCAGAGTATCGGTTTCAGCGTCGAGCGCATATTGGAACGTCGCGCCAGCCGTCTCGCCGTTGATGGCGTTGGTATACGCATTGGCGAAGATCATCGGCGTTGTGCCTGCCATGGAATCACCGTCTGCATAAGCGAGATCGGTGAACCGGCGTACGGAACCGGCCCGCTGATCATTGTCACCGAAGCCATCGGGGAAATAGACAAGATTGTCTCCCGCCGATGTGACTGCGCGCACAGCGTCAATTTTGTTGTTGAAGTCAAACGCAACCATTTTGCCGTCGCCGATCATCGCATCATCCATGAACTTGGCACCCAGATCGGTCATCTCACCCGACATCGGATCAATCATCGCGATCATGCCATCGGAGAAGCCCAGAAGCTCACCGGTTACCGGACGCCAGGCAATCGCCTTCAGGGGTGATGCCAGGCTGTAGGTCATCACGTCGCCTGGGGCATTCACATCGCTCATCACGACAAGCGTTGCGCCATCATCTGCCAAAGCATAGCCGGAAACCGCTGCGTGGCCTGCCGCAAACGCTGGGCTGGCTGCAAGGGCGATCAGGGATGTCAGAAGCGAATGGGTTTTCATCATTTTTCCTTTCAGGTTGGTCTCAGTGCGCAGCTCTTCGGATGCGCTCTGTCTTCAACCACGAAAGGCAGCGCCAGATAGTTTCAGTGCGATCTAAAAAATTCAGAACTGTTCAGCGATGATACCAGACCCAATGTGCAGTCCTGGCCAAAACCCGTACGTTTCTGGCCGGGTCAAAATGGACCGATTTTGACACCGCCGTTTCTTCAAAGCTGACCTTGGCGCGTTAGCTGCGAACGCTCACTTTAGTCCGCGTTGCTGACCTTCGTGCCGCGAGCAGCGAAATGTGGAATTGAGCCCTTAATGCCGGTCAACTCAGGTACCAGTTGTGCTGCGAGCCCTCTGCCATCGGGCAATATCCCCCAGAATTTCAATTATCTGGCTTCCGTCAAATGTCAGGGAGTACCGGGTGCCGCCAGCCGAACGTTCGATAAGACGATCTTCCTCAAGTTCGCGCAACGCTCGGACAACCACCCTTCGGTCCGCCACGGCGAGACGACCTTGCAGAGCTGGTATATCACTCTCAGCTTCCGAGAGCGCCATAAGAATAGATGCTTTCCACTGTCCTCGAATGGTTTGCATACCAACCGCAAGATCACACCATTGGTGCAGGTTCGCGCGATTCCGCTCTTGTGTCGTAGCGGGTGTACGAGACCCTCTGTCAAAATTGTCAGGCTTGTTCATGGGACCTTAGGGCTGGATACCGATCTCCCGTAATATGGAGATGAGAGTATGACTGAACAACTGTTTGTCGGATTTCACCATTTTGCCATGCGTACCCCAGATTTGCAGCGTTCGATCACGTTCTACGAAGCACTGGGTTTCCGGCAGGTGCATGAGTGGACACTGCCGGATTATGGGATTGATCGTGCCGTTATGATGCAAGCGGCCGACACTAAAAGCTGGATCGAGATTTTCGACCTGAAGGCAGGTATCCCGATGCAGGGCAGGGGCGCGAAAGTTGGCCAAGCTATCGCGACGGGCGCACTCGCGCATATTTGCCTGACGGTAAATGACTTGGAGAAAGCATGCGCGCGAATCGTCGAAGTTGGCGCTACGCATCTGTATGGCCCTGAAAATCTTGGACTTGGCCAACCTGAGGTGAGCGTACAAAACGCGATCTTTGAAGGCCCCGCTGGGGAAGTGATTGAACTACTGCAGCATGTTCGTTTTCCGAGAGATCTGCCGGGGTCAGTGTGAATGCGAAGGTCGGCTTCGTCCGCATTACCCCCCAACCGTCTAAGCATATGTGTCCACTTGCGGCAATTCGGAAGGTGTCAGCTAAACTGTTCAGCCTTGATGGAATTCGATGCCCATTGGATGCCTAAAGGTGTCGGCTTGCATGACCACCAGCAGCGTAACACAATCTGCCGCTAGAACGCAGCCGGTGCGGCACAGAACGGTGTCTGAATAAATTCTGGGCAGATGGCGCGCGCGTGCAATGCGGGTTGGAAGGGGAGGCCCGTCAGACCCCGCGCAGCATCACAAGAGCACACTAGGAAACTTGCCTCCCCACAACAGGAAACGGCGGCGCCCAGGGAGGAGGAGAGGGCACCGCCGTTCTGTCAAACACCTGGTTAAAAGGGAGGAGGAAACCCGGTGCATCTGGTTCCGGCTCTCGCCGGTATTAGGTGCGGTGGCATCAGGGAGGAGGAGGATGCCACCGCGTAGGACAGGCCCTTAAGGGAGGAGGAGAAAGGACCTGATCTCGTTTGTTCTTTACTTAACCTCGCCGTACGCAGCTTCAAGAGCAATGCGCTTCAGCATGGAGCGGTTGAGACCCAGATCCGCCAGTTCGCGGTTGCTCAGCTCGCCCAGCTCGCTCAGCGTCTTGCGATAGACGCGATATTGCGCAAAGCGGGCACGAGCAGCCTCAATCATCCCGGTCACACCGCCGGTGGTGAAGGATTTGGGTGCATGGATCGTGTTCAGAATTGCCATCGTCTCGTCTCGCTTATGTGTCGTCCGGACCGTGTGCCCGACTGACTGTCTGTGTCTCTGTTGATCCTTAAGATAATGAAATGCTGCAAATGCACAATCCGGGGAATGGACAATTCTGCTATGCAGCAAGTGCATGGGTAGATACGATATTTTTCTACTTTTGCCCAATGGCTGAGCGACAATCTTTCAGATTGATGTATACACGGGCAACAAATGGTCGCCTGCGCCCCCATGCGGGCAATTTGACGCTTGGGCAGGCGGACACCGCATGCCTATATCTGTCACGGCCCCGAATTTGGCACAAAACAGGAGTTTCCCCATGTCCGTCACCAAGGAAGAGATTCGCACCGCATTGGACCGTCTTGCGCTTCCGGGCGGGGGCACATTGGTGTCGCGCGACATGCTGCGCGCCCTCAGTATCGAGGGCGGCACGGTGCGATTCGTGATTGAGGCCCCCTCGCCAGAGATGGCCGCCCAGATGGAAACCCTGCGCCGCGCCGCCGAGGCCTGCGTGAAAGAGCTGCCCGGCGTCGAGGAGGTCTCGGTGGTGCTGACCGCCCACGGCCCCGCGCCGCAAAAAGCTGCCCCCAGCCTTAAACTCGGCGGTCACCCCAAACCGCAGGCCGCGCCGATGAAACCTTCGGGCGTGGGGCGCATCCTCGCGGTGGCCTCGGGTAAAGGCGGCGTTGGAAAATCCACCGTCAGCGCCAATCTCGCGGTGGCGCTGGCCCGGCAGGGGCGCAAGGTCGGGCTCTTGGACGCTGATATCTACGGGCCGTCCCAGCCGCGCATGATGGGGGTCTCTGGCCGTCCGGCGAGCCCCGACGGCACCACCATCGAGCCGCTCCATGCCCATGGGGTCACGGTGATGTCGATTGGCTTTATGGTCGAGGAGCGCAAGGCCGTGGTCTGGCGCGGGCCGATGCTGATGGGCGCGCTGCAGCAGATGCTGGGGCAGGTGAACTGGGGGGAGCTGGATGTGTTGATCGTCGACCTGCCGCCGGGCACGGGGGACGTGCAACTCACGCTCTGCACCAAGGCCGAGCTTTCCGGTGCCATCGTGGTCTCCACCCCGCAGGATGTCGCCCTTCTGGATGCCCGCAAGGCGCTAGATATGTTCAACACGCTCAAAACCCCGGTGCTGGGCCTCATTGAGAATATGTCGTTCTTTACCTGCCCCGATTGCGGCGGCACCCATAATATCTTTGGCAACGGCGGCGTTGCGGCCGAAGCCAAGGACCTGGGCCTGCCGCTCCTTGGGGCCTTGCCGATTGATCTGGAGACCCGGTTGGCAGGCGACAACGGCACGCCCATTGCCGCCGGAGAGGGCGTCATGGCCGAGGCCTACGCGCGCATCGCCAAGGGACTGGTCGAAGGCGGCATGGCGTAGGGGCGCTAAGGATTTATCCTCTGCGGACCGGCGCATAAGATTTTGATTAAAAGGTTTTTTGTGCACTGAGTTTGGCGATAGGCTATCTTAGATATGCATTCAAATTGTGATTTTCAATATTTAGGAGGCGCCGGTGTTTGGGTTCCGTTCACGTGTTTCAGAAGACATGCGCTCCTGGATATTCGATTGCTTTGATTGGTTCGATGACAGGTTTGAACCACCTGATCAGCTTGTTCTGCCAACTCGTGCATTCTTTCAGGCACCTAAGGGAATTGGGCAAGATACCGCAGAACAGGTACTTGCGGATATTCAACGGCATATGAAAATAGATCAGCGGATCGAAATTGTTCCTCTTGATGTTTTGCCGGGTGAATATCGCCTCGACTATAATGCGCTCTCGTCAGTTGCGGGGGCTTATGACAACAGCGCAGGCATCCCCGTCATTCACTACGACCCGGAGCAGATGAAATATCCGCTGCAGTTCGTGAATACTCTGGCACATGAGCTGATGCACGCGCGGCTGGACAATTGGGTTGATGACGTCCCAGGAGGTGCGGGGGCACATGAACTGGCGACCGATCTGGGATGTATCATCGCAGGTTTTGGCGTGTTTCAATTGCAGGCAGCCGATGAAGCAGGCTGGAGTGGCTATATGACCCAACCCACCAGAGCGTTCGCTCTGGCGGTCTTTCTCAGCCGCCGCGATCTGGGCATTGACGCGGTGGCGCATTATCTTTCTTCTCGGTGCCTCAGGTTGGTGAAACAGGCAGTTAAGCAGCTCTGAAACTTGAGCCGGGATCTCTCGCGCCTCGCCAGATTGCTTTTCAACCGCCCTCCGCCGTTGCGCCCCCACCGCGCGCTCTGCTCAGGGTGTTTTCACCCCGTTGCCCTATGCTGGCGGGTGTCGCGACATATCACAGGAGACCGGCCCCCAGAGACCACCCCCTCATTGGGTGCAGGGCGGGTCCGATTGAGGCTCACAGGATCTGACCTTTCGGGGTCAGCCGATGCTCCGCCCCGTTGGCGGCGCCGTCATCCTTTAATAAGCGAAGCCGCGCCAAGGTTTCCCCCGCGCGGCTTTCATAGCTCAGATGTTAATCAGACGCTGCGGCTCAGGCCACAAGCGTCCCTTTGGCGTGGCTCAGCGCACCTTCAGCGTTGCCAGACCGATCATTGCGAGGATCAGCGAGATGATCCAGAAGCGGATCACGATCGTCGGCTCCGCCCAGCCTTTTTTCTCATAGTGGTGATGGATCGGCGCCATCAAAAACACCCGTTTGCCAGTGCGTTTGAAGTAGAGCACCTGAATGATCACCGATAGCGCTTCGACCACAAAAAGACCGCCGACAATGGCCAGCACCAGCTCGTGTTTGGTCGAGATCGCAATCGCCCCCAGCGCGCCACCCAAGGCCAGCGATCCCGTGTCGCCCATGAACACCGCAGCCGGTGGAGCGTTGTACCACAGGAACCCAAGACCCCCGCCAAAGAGCGCAGAGGTGAAAATCAGGATCTCACCGGTGCCCGGCACGTAATGCACGTCGAGATATTCGGAAAAGTCAACGCGACCAACCGCATAGGCGATGATGCCAAGCGTTCCGGCCGCGATCATCACCGGCATAATGGCCAGCCCGTCCAGACCATCGGTCAGGTTCACCGCATTGGCCGCGCCCACGATCACGCAGATGCAGAACGGCACATAGAGATAGCCAAGGTTCAGCAAAACGTCCTTGAAAATCGGCATCGCCAGTTGGTTTTGCAGCTCCGCCGGGTGGTTCCAGCTCGCCCAGAGCGCGGCGACGATTGCAATCAGGAAACCGAGCAGCAGACGCACCTTGCCGGGCACGCCTTTGGTGTTTTGTTTTGAAACCTTCGCATAATCATCGGCAAACCCGATGAGGCCAAACGACAGCGTCACAAACAGCACCAGCCACACAAATGGGTTGTCCCAGCGCGCCCAGACAAGGGTCGAAAACAGCAAGGCTCCGACAATCAGCAGCCCGCCCATGGTGGGGGTGCCGACCTTGGCAAGATGCGCCTCCGGGCCGTCATTGCGGATCGGCTGGCCCTTACCTTGCCGCTTGCGCAGCACATTGATCAGGGGCTTGCCAAAGACAAAGCCAAAGATCAGCGCGGTCAGGAAGGCTCCGCCTGCGCGGAAGGTGATGTAGCGGAAGAGGTTAAAGAAATCCCCCCCGTCCGACAGTGCGGTCAACCAATAGAGCATTCCAGTGCGGTTCCTGTTTTAATGTGGTCTATCTTTACGATTCACGAAGGTGGGTTGCCTTGACCGATTTCCCGGATCGCGTCAACCACGCGCGCCACCGCCATCGACAGCGACCCTTTTGCCAGCACCGCATCGCCGCCGCTGATATGGGCGGGCAGGGCGGTGGCGGCCTCGGCGGAGGTCTCGACCCATATGCCGCGCTTGGTCGCGGGCAGCGCGTCAAAGAGGTGTTTCATCAAGGGGCCGATGCAGTGGATCTGATCGATGCGATCCAGTGCCGGATGCGCGGCGAGGGCGGCATGTAACTCGGCCTGTTGCGGGCCAAGCTCTTTCATATCGGCCAGATAGGCGATCCTGCGGCCCGTGGCGGGGGTGGCAGCCAGCACCGTCAGTGCTGCGGCCATCGAGGTCGGGTTGGCATTATAGGCATCATCCAGCACCGTCACCGGCCCCGAGGGCAGATCCACGCTGAACCGCGCGCCGCGCCCTTTGACCGGCGACCATCCCGCCAGCCCGGCCAGCGCCAGATCAAGATCGCCGCCAAGCGCCAGCACCGATGCCAGCGCACCGGTGGCGTTCATGGCAAAATGCGTGCCAAGCGATTGAATGTCGGCGGTGACGTCGCGCCCGGCCAGCGACAGATGCGCGCGGGTGATATCCCCGTCGAGCTCTGCGTCCTTGAGGCGATAGGCGTCGGCGCTCTGGCCAAACCAGCGGGTCTCGATGCCTGCGGCCTCTGCCACGGCGCGCAGCACCGGGGTTTCGTCCAGATCGGCGTTCAGCACCGCGATGCCGCCCGGCTCCAGCCCTTCAATGATGGCGGCCTTTTCACGGGCGATCCCGGCCACATCCTCAAAGGCCTCAAGGTGCACAGCGGCCACGGTCGTCACCAGCGCCACATGCGGGCGGGCCTGACGCGACAGCGGCGCGATCTCGCCGGGGTGGTTCATGCCGATCTCGATCACCGCGTATTCCGTGTCCGCAGGCATTCGCGCCAGTGTCAGCGGCACGCCCCAGTGGTTGTTATAGCTGGCCACCGCCGCATGGGTGCGCCCTTGCGGCGCGAGCATCGCGGCGAGCATTTCCTTGGTGGAGGTCTTGCCGACCGATCCGGTCACCGCCACCACGCGGGCTTTGGTGCGGGCACGCCCCGCACGGCCCAGGTCCTCAAGCGCGGCCTGTACGTCATCGACCACCAAGAGGGGCGCATCCTCAGCCACACCTTCGGGGATTTGCGAGACCAGCGCGGCGCCTGCGCCCTTGGCCAGTGCCTGCGCGACAAAGTCATGCCCATCGCGCGCGGCCTTCAGCGCGACAAAGAGATCACCGGGCGCAAGGGTGCGGGTGTCGATCGAGATGCCGTCAACTGCCCAGTCGGAGGTCGCACGCCCCCCGGTGGCGGCAGCGGCATCTGCAGAGGTCCAGAGGCTCATACCATTCTCCCGTCCAGTGCGGCGACGGCCATGCTGGCCTGTTCGACATCGTCAAAGGGCAGCACATCGGTGCCAATGGTCTGGCCGCTCTCATGACCCTTGCCGCAGATCAGGAGCGCATCACCCGGCTCCAGCATGTCGACACCGCGCAGGATTGCTTCGGCGCGGTCGCCCACATTGAGCGCATCCGGCGCACCGCCCATGACGGCAGCGCGGATCGCGGCGGGATCTTCTGAACGGGGGTTGTCATCGGTGACGATGACCGCATCGGCATTTTCATGCGCGGCCTGTCCCATCAACGGGCGCTTGGTCGCATCGCGGTCCCCACCTGCGCCGACAATGGCCACCAGACGTCCCAGCACATGCGGGCGCAACGCCTTGATCGCTGTCGCAATCGCATCGGGGGTATGGGCGAAGTCCACAAACACCGTGGCACCGTTTTCGCGCGTTGCCGCCAGTTCCATGCGGCCGCGGACCGTGCTGAGGTGGGGGAGGGTGTCAAAGACCTGCACCGGGTCTTCGCCGCTGGCAATCGCAAGCCCCGCCGCCACCAGCACGTTCTCCGCCTGAAAGCCGCCAATGAGGTTCAGCCGCTTGGCAAAGGGGCGGTCGTGCCATGTAAACCGGATGTCCTGCCCGGTGGCATCAACCCGCATGCCCATCAGGGCAATATCGCCAAGGCCGCGCCCCACGGTGATGATCTCCTGACCGCGCGCGGCGGCAATGGCGCGCATCTCCGCACCTTTGGGATCGGTCATATTGATAACGGCCACGCCATCTTCGGACAGAACCCGGCGGAACAGACCTGCCTTGGCGGCGAAATAAGCCTCGAAGGTCTCGTGGTAGTCCAGATGGTCTTGGGTGAAGTTGGTAAATCCCGCCGCCGACAATTGCACGCCGTCCAGACGTCGCTGGTCCAGCCCATGCGATGATGCCTCCATTGCCGCATGGGTCACGCCCGCTTCTGCTGCCGCCGCCAGCGCGCGGTGAAGCGTGATCGGCTCGGGCGTGGTATGGGCGAGCGGGTGCGACCATGCGCCCTCAATACCGGTGGTGCCAAGGTTCACCGCCTGATGGCCCAACTCGGTCCAGATCATCCGCAGGAAGGTCGACACCGAGGTCTTGCCATTGGTGCCCGTCACCGCCGCCATCACCGGCGGTTGCCCGCCGAACCACAGGGCCGCTGCCCCCGAAAGCGCCTGACGCGGGTCCTCTGCGACCACAAGCGCTGCACCTGCGCGGGCGATTGCCTCGCCTGCGATCTCGGCCCCTGCTGTGTCAGTCAGAATCGCAACCGCGCCCTGATCGAGCACCTGATCGACGAATTTGGCACCATGCACCCGAGAGCCGGGAAGGGCTGCAAAAACAAAGCCCTGCTGCACCTCGCGGCTGTCCACCGCAAGCCCTGTGATCTGCGGGTCCATCCCCGCCCTTGCGGTCAGTCCCAACTGGCTGAGCTTTAGCGCTGGTCTTTCGGTCATGGCGTCCCCACCTGTTAATTTGAGGTGAGGGTTACACCAGTGACAGGGGCAGGTTCAATCTGCGGTCTGAGGCCAAGGAGCGGCGCGAGACGCGCAATCATCTCGCCGGCTACCGGGGCAGCCGTCCAACCCGCGGTGCGGCGGTCTTTGTCGAGGGCAATGATCTCCGGCTCGTCCAGCGTCACGATCAGCACATATTTGGGCTCATCGGTGGGGAAGACGGCGGCAAAGGTGGCGATCACCTTGTCTTTGTAATAGCCGCCCATCGGCTTGGGCTTATCGGCAGACCCGGTCTTGCCGCCGACGCTATAGCCGGACACATCCGCCATCGAGGCCGTGCCGCTGCTGACAACGCCGCGCAGCATATCGAGCGAGGCGCGCGCGACGTCTTCGCTGACGATGCGCTCGCCCATCTGCGGGCCGTTCTGTTTCAGGATCGTGGGCTGCACGAGACGCCCGCCATTGGCAAGCGCCGCATAGCCCGCCGCCAGATGCATTGGCGTGGTGGAAATACCGTGGCCATAAGAGATGGTCATGGTCGAAAGCTCCGACCAGTTCTTGGGCAGCAAAGGCTGGCCGCCAGAGGCTTCGACGATCTCAAACGGCGTCGCCTTGAGCATACCGAGACGGTCAAGGAAAGCGCGCTGGCGTTCGGTGCCGATCTGCTGGGCAAGACGCGCGGTGCCGATGTTCGAGGATTTCTCGATAATGCGCGTCACCGACAGCTCTTTGCCGTAGTTGCTGAAATCACGGATGGAGAACTTGCCCCAGCGCAGCGGACCGCGAATGTCGATGATGGTGTCCGGATTGACCAGCCCCAGCTCCATCGCTTGCGCGGCGGTAAAAATCTTAAAGGTGGAGCCCAGCTCATAGACCCCCTGAACCGCGCGGTTGAACAGCGGGCTTTCCGACGGATCAAACCCAGAGGTGGGCGGGCGCGGGCGCTCGTTGGGATCAAAATCGGGCAGCGACGCAACCGAGATCACCTCGCCTGTGTAGACATCCATCAGGATCGAAGTCGCACCCTTGGCGTTCATCAGCTTCATGCCACCGTAAAGCACTTCTTCGGTGGCGTCCTGAATGGACAGATCAAGGCTCAGGGCCAGCGGCTTGCCGCCATTGGCAGGGTCGCGCAGGTAGTCGTCGAATTGCTTTTCCACACCCGCAACGCCGATCACCTCGGCGGCATTTACGCCTTCTTTGCCAAAGGAGGCCCCACCCAGCACATGGGAGGCCAGCTTGCCATTGGGATAAAGGCGCATCTCACGCGGGCCGAACATCAGGCCGGGGTCGCCAATATCATGCACCGCCTGCATCTGCTCTGGGCTGATTTTCTTTTTGATCCACAGGAACTTACGGCTTCCTGTGAAGTCCTTAACGAGGCGTTCGCGGTCCAGATCGGGGAAGATCGACACAAGCTTATCGGCGGCATCCAGCGGATCGACCATTTGCGGTGGCTGCGCGTAGAGCGAGAAGGTCTCAAAGTTGGTGGCGAGGATGCGGCCCTCACGGTCCACAATATCCGCGCGCTGGTTGGCAATGGCGCTGCCCCGGACCGAGACCGGCTCAGCAGGTTCCGATGTGGCCATCACCGCCATACGTCCGCCAATCGCCACATAGGCGCAGACAAAGAACGCCGCGAGCACAAGCAGGCGACCCTCCGCGCGGGTCCGGGCGCGGGCTTCCATGTCGCTGTGACGCTGGGCGATGTTTTCGCGTTCGATCAGGTCGGGGTTCTCGCCACGGGCACGGGCGGGCAGAATACGGGCGAGGGGGCGCAGTGGCGTGCGGATCATTCGTCTGCTTCCTGTCCATAGGCCGACACTTCGACGCCCTCTTCAATGACCAGACCGGAGGGCGGGAAGGAGACCTCATCCACGCGGCCAAATTGTTCCGGGCGCAGGGGCAGAAGGCCGAGGCTTTCAAAATTCAGTTCCGCCAGATCACGCAGGCGGTCGGGACGGTTGAGATAAGCCCATTCCGCACGCAGCACGCTCAGACGCACCTGAGCGGAGGCAATCTCGCCCCGCAAAACGCGCGTCTCCTTCAGCACCTGCTGGGTGGCGTAATTCTCGCGGTAGGCCCAGAACGCCAGACCAAAGACCGCAAGGATCGTCATCATATAGGCAAGGGTTCTCATCAGCGCGTCTCTTTCAACTGCGGCATGCTCAGCTCTTTGGCGGTGATCTCCACCGGAGCGGCATCGGTGCGCCGCCCCACGCGCAACAGGGCCGAGCGCGAGCGCGGGTTTTGCGCCAGCTCGTCCTTGTCGGGGCCAACCGCCTTGCGGGTCACCAGCTCAAACTGGCTGGGCTGTTCTTCCATTGCGGGCGCAAAACGGTTGGCATTGCCGGTCTTATTGGCGCGGTGCTGGAAGAAGCGTTTGACCATGCGGTCCTCGACCGAATGGAAGGTCACAACCGCCAGCAGCCCGCCGGGTTTGAGCGCGCGTTCTGCGGCCAAGAGCCCGCCCATCAGTTCCTCATATTCGCCATTCACCGCGATGCGCAGCGCCTGAAAGCTGCGGGTGGCGGGGTGGGACTGGCCGGGTTTGGGGCGCGGCAGGCAGCTCTCGATGATCTCGGCCAGACGCAGGGTGGTGGTGATCGGCTCCAGCGCGCGTTCCCGCACGATCGCCTTGGCAATCCGGCGCGAGGCGCGCTCTTCGCCAAAACTGTAAATTATATCGGCCAGTTGCACCTCGGTCAGCTCTGCCACCAGATCCGCGGCCGAGGGGCCATCCTGCGACATACGCATGTCCAGCGGACCCTCCTTCATAAAGGAAAAACCGCGCTCTGCCAGATCCAGCTGCATCGAGGAGACACCAAGGTCCAGCACCACACCATCGAGATCAGAGGCGTATTCATCCATGCGCGAGAACACGCCCTGTTGCAGCACGAGGCGCGCGCCATACTCCGCCGCCCAATCCTGCGCCATCTCGAAGGCCAGCGGGTCACGGTCGACGCCAATGACCTGCTCGGCACCCGCCGCCAAAAGGCCCTTGGTGTAGCCTCCGGCGCCGAATGTGCCATCAAGCCAGCGGCCCGTGACCGGCGCCACCGCCTCCAGAAGCGGTTTCAGCAGGACAGGAACATGGGGACCGGAGGGAGCAGCGGTGCGGTCCGTCATGGGTTATGCGCCTCCGGCGCCGTCTAGGAATTCAAGGGGGTCGAAGTCTTCGGGTAGGTCTTCCATCATCTTCTCGGCTTCGGCCATCTCGACCTCTTCGTAGGTCTCGGGCTTCCAGATCTGGAAGGTGTCACCAGAGGCGATAAAGAAGGCCTCGCCATCGAGGTCGATCTTTTGGCGCAGTTTTGCAGGCAGCACAAGGCGGCCCGTCTCGTCCACGGTGGTCGGCAGCGACTGGCCGTTGAACATGCGCTCAAGGATCTTGCGGCCCTTGGAGCCACGGGGCAGGGCGGCGATCTTGGCGTCGACCTCTTCAATGGCTTCCATGGTGTAGCATTCAAGGTATTGGCGGCGCTGATCGCCGTAGACGATCACCAGTTCGGGGGCGTCACCGGGCTGCCAGTTCGGGTCACAGGCCTCAAGCACACGGCGAAAAGAGGCCGGGATAGACACCCGCCCCTTGCTGTCCACCTTGTGGTGGCTCTCGCCTCTGAACCTGCGACCCAATGTGCCGCCCTTTCTCGCGTCCCGCGCTTTTCCCCGGTTCCTCCTGAACGCGGGGCCTGAAACTAAAAGGGGCGGGTTGATCCGCTGCCACTGATCAACCCGCCACCTTGACCCGCTGTGCGGGGTGTCCGACTGCGCGCGCCACCTGGGGGGATGTCTGCTCGCCCGCGCGCCGGATCTCTCTTTGTGATGAAAGCGAAGGCCTGTATGAAACCTGCCGTATTTTGACGTTGGGGTCGTTTTGTGCCCCGTGCTCTCCGTCTTCATCCGATGAATTAGGGATACTATGGGAATACATGGCCCTGCAAGGGATTTTTGAGGATTTCTTGCAAGAATCGGTGCTTTGAGTCGCATCTTGCGGAGCTGTTCAAGGGCTCAATAGAGGATTTTTGCAGGATGTGGGGCCATGGTCGCGCATCCACACCATATATATGCCTCATTGTTGCCGCGAAAAACTTCCCCTATTTTCCCGCGTTTCTTTCTGTCGAAAGCGGGCAGGTGGATTTTGTTTCTCTTATGTTCTTTATTTTCGGCGAGCTTGGGTATGGAAAGCCCTGAATCCCATGGTTTGATGTGATTCGTTTTCGCTGAGAGCTATGCTAGGACCATGGTTTCCCATACCGCCCATGATTTCCCATCAGCAGGGGTGCCGTGGTTTCCCATTGTGGCTGTTTGTAGCGTGACGGACTTTTTTTGTAGCGTGACGGACTTTTTTGCAGTGATTTACGGACTTTTTTACAGCAACCAGATTTTGGGCTGAAGTGGGATTGAAGGGGCGTTTAAGCGCGGTTTCATTCGATGTAGCGAAACCCCTGCACAGCGCGCAAGTGCCCCGCCATGCCCCCTCTCAGCCCGACCTGCTTTCTTGCCCCGCCATATAGAAGGCATGAGGTCTGCATCCATTGATCATGCGCGCGCAACCGGCGACACAGGCCCGGATGCGATGTGTTGATCAGGGTGGGCATCGGGCGCTCAAACCGGTTGAGGCCGCGCCGCCAGAGGGCGGCAACCTCAGTGAGAAACCGCAGCCCAATTCCCAAGCCCTGCCACTCTGGCAAAACAACAAAGCGGCAGGCGCGCGCCTCGCGCAGGCCGGGGCGGGGCGTAACCGCCAGATGGGCCACATCGACCCCCTCGGCGCGGGCGAGATAGAAGCTCCCGGCGATCACATTATTGGTTTTCAGGTAGTGATGCGGCTCAAAGGCGGGCCAATGGGAGCCGTCGGTTTGGTGGATTTCGACCTCAAGGCTGGGGCATCGTCGAAGACGCCTCCATGCAAATTCGCCGCCGCGTCCGGTGTCGATTACCCAATCCGGCTGCAGCCAGTCTTCCACGTCATCATGGCAAGCCACGGCGACAAACTGGCCCGGCCCGCGCCGCCACGCTTTGCCAAAGGCTCCGGCGGCGATGGTGGCCACGCGGCGGTCAATGGCCGAGGTGAACTCATCCATCACAAAGAGGCCGGGGCGCTCGCACAGGACGCGGGCAAGATCGGCGCGGAATTTCTCGCCGGTTGAGAGGGCCGCATAGGGCCGCAGCCATGAGGGCACAGAGCCAAGGCCCACAGCCGAGAGGGCAGCGGTCACCGCATCAAACGATCCGCCCGGCGTGATCTCGTCCACGATGGCCCCTTTGCCCGGCCAGCGGTTGGCGCATTTGAGGCGGCGCGCCCCAAAGAGTGCGCGGGCAATGGAACTCTTGCCAGATCCCGAGGGGCCTTTGATCAGGCCGATCTGCCAAGGGCGGTCCTTCAATGGGGCTTCCAGTGAGATTTTGAAATCTGCGTCGCCTTCGACATTGAAGAGGCTGGACACGCGCGCGGCCCGGTAGGTGTTGGGCAAAGGCGAGCGGTGGTGAACCGTGATCTGGGTCATGTGTTCACCACCTTGCACTTGAGGCCTTCAGCGGTCAGCCGGTCAAAGAGGGCGATCTGCGCCGCCTCATCTTTGACAATGACAATAACACCGAACTGGCGCTTATAGCGGTTTCCCTTTGGCTTCCCGTGGGTATCAGCGGGAAGAGGGGGCAGGGGAATGTCTTTGGATTTGGGCACTTTGCCCGTCCTTTCCATCACGCTCCGGGCGTTCTGGTGAAGGGCTCAAGGGCCTCAATTCTAGGTGAGACCGGCACCGGGGGCACTTGATCGATAGCACCCCAGACAATGCGCCGGGTTCAAATTTGAATAGCAGTTTGCGGCATGCGCCACAACGTTGCTCTTGTAGTTGCAACTGGAATCACTCCATGAAAGCGCCGTCCTCGAGGACAGGAGGCGGCCATGAAGCGTGAGCTGGTCGGCGGGGTCGCGTGTAGGAATGTTGGCCCCGTGCAGATTGGCGCTTGCGCCCGTCTGCCCTCCGCTACTGTGAAGCCTTTGAAGGGGCGTTTAAGCCCCCTCAAAGGCCCTTAAATCGCAGCGAGAATAAAGGCGAACAGCTCGTCATAGCGCACGCCTTGCCGGTCGTGGTACTCGGCCCCCTCCGGGGCTTCCTCGGCGCTGGCGAAGGTTTGCAGTTCTGTGCGGGCTTCCGTCAGGATCTCCAGCTCGCCGGTCTCCACTTGTTTTTTCACAAGCACGACCATTTCTTTTTCGACCTGTTGAACCTCGCCAGTCGGTTCGCCGTGCTCATCCAGCACCGGCTCCTCAACCGTCACGGTGTGGGTGACCTCTTCCTCCACCTCTTCCATGATGGGTGCGGTTTCGGCGGGGATTTCCACCTCGGCAGACCACCATTCATCCCAGCACAGAACGCCATAGCGCCACGGGTCCAAACCCTCATCTTCAAAGGCGGCTGCAAGCTCTTGCGCAATGACACCAAAGTGCCAGCGGGCAGCGTCGCCCTTCTTGGCTACGGCATCTCGCAGGCGGTATTTTTTCAGGAGGCCCTTAGCCGCCAGAGCCACGCGGCGTTCGGCTTCGTCCAAGTCTTGAATGTCTTGCTTGCTGCGCGCGTCGGACGTGTTGATTGTACCTGTTGCGGCGTAGACAACATCCCACCGATACGAGGGGAAACCACAGTTTTGTACACCGTCAGAACCCGGTCGAAACGTGCCATCAGGTGTTATGCGAGCCGCCTGCGTTCCCCCGGTATAGAAACTTACCCCGCCGTCAGTACCCGTGGAGCCTCTACCTTCCAGCAACAAGTCATATGACACAATTCCAACGGAACCAATAATGTCATCACGCTGCAATCTTATCCGGCTATCGTTGGCGCTTGATCCTCGAATGTGTAGGGCGTTTACCGGCGAAGTGGCCGCCTGACCAATGCCAAGGTAACTACCAATCGGCACGTTAAGCTTTATGTCATCTTTGCCAATCTCTAGCGGGCGTGTGGCCTGAACCTCAATCAACAGCTTTGGGTTCGATGCGTTGGATGCCGGGTCGACTTTTGCGTATAGGTGACCACCGGTGCTGTTGCCACTTAGGGTGTGCTTCACACCGGTATCAGCGTCGGTAAGGTTCAGGTACGGGCCTGAGTTCCGAATTTCAATGTTGTCAGGCGTGACGCCCGCGCTGTTGACAATGATAGCCTTTTCCCAATCCGACCAACCGTAGGTCTGGGTCTTATGGCGTGCAAATATTTGTTGAGCTTCATGTCCTCTCGTCACAGCAATCTGCACGTAAGCATCGGCTGAGCGTACAAGGTGCTGTACGACAACAGGACCGGCTGGTGGACTGTTTGCAATCCCAGCTTCCCCGCCACGCCAAAGGCCAGTTGTTGCTCCAATATCATTAAGATCGTTGTTTGGCGGGATTAACGCGACGCCGCCCAAACCAAACGCACCCACTTTCATGAGTTTATCTTCGGTCGCATCTGAGAGGCTCGCCTGCACCGCCTTTCCTGAAGCCTGCCCGCCTTTCATGCGCAGCTGCCATTCATCGCCCGCCTTCAGCCCCACCTCATTGGAGGAAGGATTGCCCATGCCGGTGTCACGGTCTGCGTTAAACACAATGTCGCCTGTGAACCGCCCCTGACCTACGGTGTCATAAACACCCTGATAGTTGCTCAGGAGCTGCTGCAGCGCCGCTGCAAGGTCGAGGTTATGCGAGCCGGTGGGGAAGACCGCATACGCCTGTCCCGCCGCGGTCGCGCCCTGATAAGGCGTTTTGAGTGTGACGGTGTCTGCGCTATCAACGGTCAGGATCTCATAGACCCGACCGTCTGGGCCGACAAAGCCCCAGCCGTTTTGCATCGCGCCAAACCAATCGGTGCCCGCGCCGGTGACGGTGGCGTTGCCATTGGTCACAGTGACCGTGCCTGATGATACCCAAGCCATTATTGATTTTCCTCTTCAGGGGCAGAAAGTTCGAAGTTTTCAGTTTGGTAAGGCCAGAGGCGGACACGCACCTGCACGGTGCTGCCAGCCGCAATGCCGGATTGCGCCAGCGAGAACTCGGTGACGGACACGGGCAAGTCGGAGCCGTTGATCTGCACCACGGCCTCTGCCGGGATTTCAGAGACGGATGCGCCGCTGATCGACAGGCTCATTCTGGGCCGCTCTTGCAGCACGCCGCCGGGCACATAGTGCGTGACGTCTGAGTGCTTGCCGTCGAGATAGCCGGTCTCGTCGTCGTCAACCGGCGTATAGGTCTCGGGCACATCCAGAGCGCGAAGGATTGCGCCGGTCTGTTTTGAGTAAACGGAAATCTCTTTGCTCATCGTTTGGTTTCCTCAACTTGCAGAAAGCGATTGAAGACATGCGCCGAGGCCGACATGCTCCCCGCCTTCAGGCGAGCATGCAGAGAGACCCGATGCGTTCCCTCACCCGGCGTGACTGTCATCATGATGGTTTTCAGGTCGGCGTAGAAAATCGGCGTCGGCACAATATGCGCAGATGCGGTGCCTGACACGGCGATGTTGACCCATCCGCCGCCCTCACCGACATATGTGCTGCCGCGTGCAGTAAACCCTACTGGGTAGCTCTGCTGCTGCATGAAGATCCCGGCGCTGACCGTGAAGACACGCTGAGGCGCACCATTGACGCGCACCTCGATCTCTATGGCCGAGGCCCCATCGACCTGAATATTCGCCTGCAACGACATGGTGTTGCCGGAGCACTCCACATTGTCGATTGCGAGCACTTCTTGGTAGCTCGAGGACAGGTAGAAATCGGACCCGGCAAAAGCCGCGAAATTGTTGGTAATCGCGCCCTCTGCGATGTTGGCGGTGTGGATGTCCGCGCGCCCGATGATGGCCCTGCGGACATAGATGTCCTCCATGTAAACGCCGGGCGGGTAGTAGATCTCGTCAATCGTGCGCCCCACGGTAAAGACCGAGAACGGCACGGTGAGGGACGATCCGTCCGGCGCGGAAATCGTGAAGCTATCGGCGGCAAAGGCAACGGAGCTGCTGACCGCGCCATCGTCACCCGCTTCCGCTGCGATCACCATGCCGGTGGCCACGCCGTTCACGTTCACGCGCAGCATGTGCCGCCCTGAGATACCGTCGACACTCTCCGAGAGGGTTTGCACGGTTGCGGTGTTTTCATCGACCGTTGTGGTCAGAGTGTTCAGTGACGCGGCAAGGGCCTCGCCCTGAGAGGCGCGGGCGAGGCTTTCCTGCTCGATGAGCGCCATCGCATTGTCGATAGACGCGCCAATCTGCACAGACCGGATCGCGAAGGCCTCGCGGTCCTCGGTCACTTTTGCCCGCAGATCCTCGGTCGCATAGGCAATGTCTTGGCGGATGCGTTCACCATCGGCGTGAGCCTGCAAGAGGCTTGCCAGCGTCTGCTCTGCGGCCTCCTCATCGGCGGCCAGAAGGTAGCGCGTGTCTGCGACGGTCTGGGTGAGCTGCGGCCCGTCAAAGGCACTAATCGCCACCTCGGCGGTCTGAACGCGGCCCTGTAAGACATCTAGCTGCGTCTGTTCGGCCTTGAGATTGATGGCAGTCTGCGCCGCATCCAGATCGGCCTCGGCGGTCGAGAGCCGCGCCCCGATCCCGTCAACCTCGGTCTGCGAGGCGCGCAACGCGAGATCCGCATTGATCGCGTCCAGTTCCACTTCCACCGCGTTGACCTGCAATTGCAGATCCTCGACCAGCGGGAGCTGCGTCGGGTCCGTCAGGGCCTTAGTGATCTCCCCGCGCACCCATGCTTCGCTGGCAGAGAGGGCGATACTGGCCTCAGCGGCGCTCAGGCGGATTTCAGCCTCGCTGATGCGCTCGGCCTCTTGCTCAAGCGCATAAATCCGCACCTTGCCGGTCTCTGGATCTGTCACGATCCCGGCGTCTGCGAACTTGCCGTCCACCTCAGACAGTTGTGTCGTCACCCACAGCACCTGATCGCCAATCATGGCGACCGCCTCGGACACGGTGCGCTGTTCCGTGGCGCGCAGATCCACCTCGCGTTTCAGCGGCTGGATTTCATTAATGACCAGATCATCATCGAGGGCGGCGGCAACACTTGCGGCCTCATCCCCAACCGCGTCCCAGACGTCATCGTCCAGTGCCCCCGGATTGATCCGCACATCAGGCGTTGTGACGGGCAGCCACCCAGACCACTTGGTCTGCCGCGTGGGTGCGATGGCTTTGCCGCGTACTTCATAGTCAGCATTCGGCTGCACCGGGTGGTGGCGGTAGTTGCCCCCCGCGACATTGGTGGTGCTGACGGTGTCGGCCTCGGCTTCAGGTCGGCCCTGCACGCGGATCTGGAAGGTCAGGCCGGTGCAGGTGTCAGACAGCCGACCGTCCCAGACAATGCGGATTGCGGGCGCATGGGCCTTGCCATCCGCTGCCGTAATGGTCTCACCGGCAACGGCCAAGCCGACCACGCCCGCGTCGGTCACGGGGATCGGGCCGGTCGGGTGCGGTGTCTCCGGCAGCTCCAGCGCCGGATCGGGGTCAAAGTCTGTCGGGTCGGTTTCGCGCAGCGAGAGGGAAACGTTCAGCGTCTGCAGGTCATAGGCCGCCTCGGTGATGCGGAAGGTCTTGGCGTCGTAGCCGTAGTCCTGAAGGCTCAAATGCACATTCTGCAGCGGACGCAGGCGGGCGTATTCACCGGGCAGGGGCAGGCGGTGGGTCCGAAACCGGCGGTTTTCCCGCAAGAGCGCATCAGTGAGCTGGCGCGCTTGTTCGGCGCTGTAGACCATTGGCAGGTTCAGCTCGAAGAGTTTCTGGCGGCCATCCTCTGCGACCCACTCGTCTTTGACGATGGTTTCCAGCGTGGAGGCCTCCCACAAAGAGGCCGGGCTGGTGTAGGTCGTGGTGACCGCGTTAAAGGTGTTTTCAAGGCCGGGAAACGGGTCGTGCTGCCACGCCTGCGAGATCAGAACGTCATCATCGGAAATCGTAGCCGAGGCGGCGGTGGCGCTGCCGACAATCGGATACCAATAGCCGCCGGTCTCGACGATCTGGGCATTCGCGGCGGAAAACAACTCTTCCAGAAAGTCGGCGGGGGCCTCTTCAAACTTGACCTCAAACCCGGCTTCGAACTGCGCGCGGCCAACCCCTTCAATGCCAATATCGCAGGCGTCCATGGCCTCGGCCCACTCGGTATAGGGTAGGTCTTCAGCCGGAAACCCACCGCCCCAGATATCGCCACCCGGTAGGGCGATGCCGCGCAGGACATTGTAGGCAATGACCAGGGGATTGGTGGTTTGATCCCAGCTTGCCGGATCGTTGAACCGGTGGGAGCCGTTGCCGCCCATGGTGCTGTCTTTGCGGATGTCATAGAGCGGCGGGCCGTCCAGCTCAAAGGCGTATCTCGGCACGCCGCTGGGATAAAGATGATCGCGCCGGTAGAAATAAAGCACCGCATAACAGGTGCCGGTAAGGATGTGGTCGGCAGTCCATGGCCGGTCGGCAACGCCGCCGCGCCAGTTCACCAGATGACTATGCGCGGTGGTTTGCGTTCCGTCATAAAAGGCGATGTAGCCGTAAGGAATGCCCTCTTCCGTCTTTGACAGGATCGGGCGCAGACCAAGGCTATCGACCGGGCCAAGGTCGGCATATGCCCCGTCGAGGATAAGATTGCGCAGGGTAGCGCCGGGCAGGTCGCCCAGTTCGACAACATGCGCGAGCCACTTGTTGTTTTCGTCATAGCTGCATTGGTAGACCAGATGCCCGCGTGTCGCGAAACGACCCAAGACCGTGGCCTGTGGCTCGGTCCCGCCGCTGGTGGTGTGGGTGGACTGAATGCCGGGGGTCTTTTGCTTGCGCTTGCGCAGCTTGGCCACCAGCAGGGAAATCCCGGCTTTGACCAGCGAGCGCAACAGGGCCGAGGCCAGCGTTGCCAAGACCGACCCACCCGCAAAGAACGAGCTGACGGCCGCGACGATTGCGCTGATGGGATCGGCTGCCGCAGGGGAGGCCAAAAGCACCAGAAAGAGGACGAGATATAGGCGCTTCATGGGCGGAATACCCGCTCGGCTTTGCACCGGCTCAGAACGCTCGGCCCGGCCAGCGTGAGGACATGAACCTGCGGCCCGCCAATGATGCCGAGGATGACCTCAGACCCATCGCTGAGGGCGGCAATATCGCCAAGCGCTGCGTCGGCGGTGTCCACCTCCGGCATGTAGCTGGCAGCAAGCGCGGCAAGGTCGCGGTAACCTTTGGCGCGCAGGGCCTCTTTGCCTTCCTGCAGCGTGGTGTACTCAATGCCGAGCCGGGCGCGGATGTCGGTTCCGGTCACCAGCTTGTACCAGCCGTGGGCATAGTTGGCGCAATCCACCCGACCGGGGCGAAACCCGCTCCAGCGCAGGCGCACACCGCGCAGGTAGTGCAGCAGCATCTCGGATCTGTCATGCATCACATCCCCCATGGCACGGTCCATTGGCCGGTGATGTCGATGTATTCGCGGCCCCGATCATCCGGGTTGCGGCGTTTGAGTTCGGCGCTCGAGCGCTTCAGCGGCAGCCCGAAGGTCAGCATGCGGGCATTGGTGACCATCACCAATTCGGTATAGCTGGCGTCGCCTTGTTTGCGCTCTTCGGGGGCCTGATTGAGGAACCCTTTGAAGCACCGCACGGGGGTGCCAAGCGGTGCGCCGCTGTCGATGTCCAGCGGGCAGGAATGGATCTCCACCCGCGCCAAGCGTGGCTCATAGGTCTGCATCAGGGTTTTCACCTCTTCGGTGAAGGGCGGCAGCTTCACGCGGTAGTTGCGCACCTGAAACCCCGGCTCCACGATGATCGGCGGCACATCGATCACCTGACCCGCGCCGAAATAGGTGCGGATCTCGCCATCGATCAGAAAGTCCTGGTGGTCATCGCCAGACCAGAAGCCGATCACCTCGGGCAGGCCGGTCTCGCGGTTCTTGGCTTCAATCCACAAAAGGACGCGCGCGTCGGTGCCGCGCCGCTCTTCCAGTTGGCCCTGTGTGACTGCGTCGTACTGCATGTTTACCTCAGCGTCTGGGTCCACTCGAAGGAGCCACCCTCACTCAACCGCGCGCGGCTCTGCCCATATTCAGCGTTGGCAATGCGGGCCTTCAGAACCGGCACGCCAAGCGTGACAGGGCGGCCCACCTGCGCGCCGGGGCGGATGAAGGGAATAACCTCAATGTCGCTGGCAATGCCGGTAACACCGGCCTCAGCGCCGACCACAACGCGGTGGTAGGCATAGCGGGTGGGGTTGGCGCCATAGGTGAAGCCGAGCAGATCACCGGCGGCAATCTTGTAGTTCGCAGGCAGGCCCGAGAGGTCCAGCTCGCGGTTATTGGCGGCAAGGCTGGCAATCTGCGGGTTAGAGGTGCCGAGGATTGCGAGCTGCGGGTCAAAGCGGGTTCCATTGACGCGGGTATCGCGCAGCAACAGGCTCGCGCCGGGTTGCTCCAGTAGGGCGAGCTTGGCCTCAATGGCGGCCCAATAGGTGTGGATCTCTTTGTCCAGAACAATGCGCCCGCGCCACAGCCGCGTGCCCATGCCGTGCGAGATCACCTCACCGCCGCCGGTCTCGGAGCTGGTCTCAGCCCGACCGAGGCGGCAACTGATTTTCTGAATCGGAAGCCCTTCGAAAAAGCTCTCCAAGGGAAGCGGCCAAGAAAGCGCCATCAGCCTACACTCCACGGGTCGTTTAAGTTGCGATTAAAGGCCTCGCCGGAATGCTCGCGGTCGTAATTCTGGTTCACTTCAACTGCGGTCTGGCGGGATTGCTCCTCAACCACGACCCGGAACAGCGGGCTGGGTAGAATGCGGACGAGCGACATGTCCGGTGCTTGCGACGATCCCCCGGCACCCACCGCAGGCAACACCGGCGGCGCGGCGAAGGCCCCGCCATTTGCAAAGGCAGGCAATGCAGCGGGCAAGAGCGACCCAGCGTTGATCGCTTCCAGAAGGTGGCGGTGCTTGCGGGTGGCTTTGGCGTTCACGAAGAACTCGCCGGGGCTGGCTAGGACCAGCTCCTGATCGCTGCGGTCACCGCCCCGGCCTGTGATGATGCCGCCATCTGCGCGCTTTAGAATGCCCCCGATCAAACCGCCGCTCTCATCCGTGCCAAAAGCCCCGGCCAGCGGGCCTTCGCCCAGCAGGCTGGCATGCAGGATCGCGGAGAGAATGGACGCCTTGACCCGGTCCCATGCATCGGCGGCGGCATCGCCGCTGGAAACCAGAGCCGCGCTCACGTCCTGCATGGTCTCGCCCAAGTAGCTGCCCAGCTCGCGGGTCTGTTCAATCGCCTTTTGCTCTTCCAGCCGTTTGCTGATGATCTTTTCCAGCGCCTCGCGCTCGGCATCGGTCGCGGATTTCATGGTCTCGCGGAAACGGATCATCTCTTGCTGAACCGGATCGGTCTCGCGCAGGATCTCCAGCCGTTCCCGCTCGCGTTGCATCAAGCGTTCAATGGCCTCGCGTTCGCGGTCGGCGGATGAGGCGGATCTGCCCCCACCAGACCGGCGGCTTCTGGGATTGGGCGGCAGCACCACACGCGGCAGGCCTTGGTCTTGGTAGACGTATTCCTTATTGCCCGAGCCGGGGCTTTCCCCGCGCGGATCATGAAAATCGGGGTTGGCTTTGGCGGCGGCCATAATCGCCGCCCCTTTTGCTGCCAGCAGTTCATTCTTGAGGCGCTGCGCCTCGCCAGCGGCCAGCGCGATGTTGCCTGCCATATCGACGCCTGCAACGCCGTTGGCGGCATCCCAAGCGGCCATCATCTCCTTTTTGAGCTCTTCTGTGATTGTCAGCTCTTCGACGCGCTGCTCGAACAGCTCGCGCTCGGCCTGAAGGCGCAGCTCTGCCACTTCCACGCTGCCCTCGCCGCTGGTGCGGATGGCCTCGTTAATTTCGGCTTCTAGCTGAAGCTGCTCAATTGTGGACCGCGCAGAAGCGTCCACCTCCAAGCGTGTATCAAGATACTCCTTTGCGTTGGCGGTCAGATCAGACCACAGGTCTTTGCCGGTCTCGCGTAGGTCATCCCATGGTTGGCGAACTGTAGCGCCGAAGGCTTCGAGCTCTTGGATGAGCTGCGCCAGACCGTTGTAGAACTCTTCTTGGCGCGCGCTCAGGTTTTCGATCCCGCCACTGGTCTCTAGCAACACATCTCGGATATCGAGCGCAGCCTTTAGCCGCTCTGCAGGCTCAATCGCGTCACGCATTGCGTCCAAGCTGCTGGCAAATTGTGCGCTCACGGCACGGCCTGCCCGATTGGCGGAACCAAAGCCAAGAAAATCGCCAGCATCGAACATCCGCGACATTTCGGTTGCGGAATTGCCAGCGATGACCAGCCCCCTGATGCTCTCTGAAATCCCGTCGATCTCTTCCTGTGCATCCAGCCTCGCCATTGCGGCTAGGTCCTGAAGCACAGCGCGCAACTCAGGCGAGGCAGACCCAAACCCCTTGATCATGTCAGCGGTGCTTTGAAAGGCCTCTTCTTGACGTTTGCCAAAGACCTCGACGGCATCGCTCATCGCCTGCAGGCGGTCTTCAAAGGTTTCAGCTTCTTTGCTGGCGCTGGTGAGCCATTGAACCGCTGCAGCGCTTGCAGCAATCGAGCCCATGGTGATGAGGTTTAGCGGTGAGATCATATTGATCGCCGCTTGCCGGGTTGCAGCCAGCGCTGCCGCAGCACCACGGTTGCCGAACACCTGCGCGATCTGGGTGCCCTGCTGAATGGCGAGTTGTCGCGGGTCTTGGCCCGCCGCCATCATCACGGCAACATCGTTGAACTGTGCGGTGAGATTGGCGAGACTTCCGGCGGCAAGCTCTTGCGTATCATCGACGTTGCGCAGCCCCGCCACCCAACTGGATGCGCTAGAGCGCAAGTTGCCGAGACGGGTACGCACACCGGACACGGTACGGCCCCAGCGGGTGGAAGATTGATTGGCCTTATCGGTCGACGATACCACCTTGGCCTGCTCTGCGCGCAGGCGCTGGAGTTCCGACTTGGCGTCGGAGCCATCCATCAAGATCTCGCCTTGCACGACAAACGTCATGATTACCTCTCATTCAGCGCGGTCCGCGCTGCGTCCTCGATGATGCGAAGGCCCACCCAATCGGTGGGCGTGAGGGTCAGGCCCTCAAGCCTGAACGCGGGTTCTGCAGCGGCGTAATCAAGGCCGACCCAGAAACGGCTGCCATCGGCCTGCGCCAGAACGCGCCACTGTGTCTGGATGGCAAGGAATGCGAGCAGTGCCGGGCGGTTGCAGCCCCAGATCGCGGCCTCGTCTTGGTCTTTGGCCGACGCGGCGGTGTTGAGCCTGAGGCCGAACAATGCCGCGTCGTCTTTGGTCTCTTCACTGCGCTTGGCAGGGAAGAGGGAGCCGGTCGCCCAAGCGCGACCGGCCCACCTCAGTTTCCCGAGCGCTGATCCGTGACGCCATCGTAATACGCCGCAATAAGAGCGATCCGCACATAGGGCAGCTTGAGGATCTTTTCGCGGATCTCGTCGCTGTAGGGGATTGCCTCGCCTGCGGTATTTGCGAGGTCTTCCATGCCCGCGAGCATCTTGCGCAGCACCTTTTTGACCTCGGCGGCGTTTTGCAGAGGCACACCCTCGATGACCTCATCATCCACCACGTTAAACGCGGCTTTAAAGGTCTGTTCCTCATGGCCTTCGCCCTTGGGAACCTTGACCTTCACAGTGCGGGTGAAACTCGGGGTTTCTTCTACGTTGAACATGATTGAGCCTCTGGATCAGGTGAGTGTCAGGGTGAATTGGTCGTTGCCCGCCTGCGGCAGTGGGACCAGACGCAGCGGCCATTCCTTGACGTTCTGGGCGGTGGAAAGCCCCTGCGGGCGCTGCATCTGCGCGGCGGGCACATCGAGCGTGGCAATCTTGCCCGCGCCGGTGCCATGCGTGAGCTGCAGGGCGGTGGCGCTTTGATCGAGCGCGCGCTGGAACGGGTCGAAGGTCGCAAGCTGAACCGCCTCGACGGTGGTCTCGATGCTCTCTTGCCGGTCGCCAAGTTTGACCTCTTCACGACCAACCAAGAACCGGCCCTCGATCTGGTTGCCCAGATCCATCTGGAACGAGCGCATCACCAGATCCACCCCGTCGATCTGGAACACGGGCGTATTGCCCATGGTGACCACCTGCGGCACGGTCCACGGGGTCAGATCGGCGGTGGGGTAGGCCGCATCTGTCGGCTTCACAAAGAGGCCTTTGAAGGTGAACCGCAGTTTCGGAACAGCCTGCGCCTGCAGGTCCAAGCGCACATTGCCCCGCGCGCCGAGGATCACGTAGCGGGTGGCGTCGATATGCAAATGAACCGTCGCGCTCTCCGGCGCTTGCGTGATCGGGTTATAGATCACGGACGTGCCCGCGTTGATGGTTTCGGCCAAACCGCAGGCGCGCAGCAGCGATCCCCATGCGGGGGGCGTGCCTGCCACGCCGGATGGGGCAAGTTCCACATCAAACGTGATTTCGCTCATCAGCTCGGTGGGGATCGTCGCGTCCGCACCAAAATAGGGCCGTTCCAGATCCCGCGAGACGTCCGTGCCCTCCATGGGCTTGAGTTGCACATCCTGCGCAAGAATGGCGTTTGCAGCGCCGCTGGGGGCGGCGTCGGTGCCATAGGTCGCCTCGGTTTTGACCAAGAGAACCTTTTGCTTCCAGTTCAGGGACATTTAGGCTTCCTTCTTTTCCGTGGGCGCTGCAGCGCTGCGCGGGGGCTTTGGCTTGGTGGCCTCGGTTTGCTTCAGATTGCCGCTGGTCTGGACGACATAGCTGCCACCGGACGTCGGGAGCTTGGGCTTTTTGGGCTTGGTCATTGCACCGTGATCCTCAGTTGGTCGTTGATGGAAAATTCAATCATGTAGAAAAGCGCGCCGCCGCTGATCCCGGCGACATTGCCTTGGCGCAGCTCAAAGACGCCAAACGCCGATCCGGGCGACCAACCGGCCAAGGCCTCCATCACCTGCTGGATTGAAGGGCGCAGCTTTTCGAGGGCTTGCGAGCCGGTCTGGTCGTAGGACCGGGCCACCAGCAACACGCCGATGGTCTCGACATAATCCTGCATAAAGATGCCGGTGGCGTCGGGGGCGCGGCGGCCCTGCAAGCCAATCGGCACCACAAAGGCGGTGGAGTTTTGCGGGATGCCGCGATCCTTCAGGAGCTTGGTCAGGTCCACGGATGTCTCGATCCGGTCCGCAAATTCGCTCACACGGGTTTCAAGGCGCTCTTTGACAGCATCCAGCATCAGATCCACCCCCTGAGGCTGTCTTGCGTCAGCGGGCGCTCGCGGTCGGTGGTCATGACGCCCTGACTGCTGTTCGTCTTGGGCGTGACACCGGCCACGTCCAGAACGATGACCCCCTTCGCGATGTCGCGCAGTTGGGTCATGGCTTCGCGGTATTCGGCCTCGATCTGCTTCGGGGCCTCGTAGAGGTGCATTTTCCAGATGGCGATTGCGCGGCTTAGGGGCGGAACCTGCGCGGGCACCTCAGACAGCGGGAGTTGATAGCGCCCCTTCAGAAAGCCATCGATCACCGCGTCGGCTTCGGCAATGGCTTGATTGACCGTGTCCAGATCCACCAAGCCGGTGGCGGCGTCGCCCCGATCTGTCAGGGCGATCAACATGTTTTCGCCATAGCGATCGATCAACTCGTCAAGGGATGTGTAGGTCATCTGCCAGCGCTCCGGTGGGGGTGAAACGGCCCGGCGACGCGAGGATCGCCGCCGGGCCAAGGCTCCGTTTGCCGGAGCGAAAGCGGCTCTTGGGGCAGAGCTGGCCGCTTTATTCGTCCACGCCTTCGACGTGATAGGTGGTGATCAGGCGGGGTTCAGCCTTGAGCGCCAGCTCCTCGGCCTTACTCAATTCATCGAGCGGGATATCGACGGGCTTGGGGCCAAACCGGCGGCCTGCGCGGCGGAACCCCTGTTGAGGTCCCAGCACGCGCAGAAACTTGCGACCATGAAACTCAGGCGGCGTTGCGTCTGCGGTTGCCGTGGCCTCGCCTGCATCGGTGATTGTCACATCACCTGCAGACATGGCCGCCTGAATGAGAGCGCCCTCAAAGGGGTTTTTCTCACCGTCACCTGCTGGTGGCGTGGCGGTGTCAGCCTCGCCCCCAGAGCCGGGGGCGCTGGTGTCGCCGCCGTTGTCTTGGTCTTCGCCGGTATCACCGCCACCAGAGGCCGGTTTCGCCTCGGCCTCTGCGATCAGCTCCTTGAGCTTGGGGGTCGAGAGGTTCGCCGCGAACTCAAGTTCCAGATCATGCGCACGGGCTTTGAGGTCATCACGTTCACTCATCGGTCAGCTCCTTATGCCAGCCACGGAGTGTTGAGCAGCTTGGCGGTGCCCTTCCACTCGTTGGTTTCGCCGCCTGCGCCCATCTCGTTGTTCAGCAGCTTGCGCGCGGCGCTCTCATTGCTCGGCCCGACGACCAGCAGGGACGGGCGGATGCCCAGTGGGCGACCGTGATCGCCTTTCATGCCAGACAGTGCCGCGCGCGCCTTTTGATAGTTCGCGGCGTTGAGCGGTTGCTTAGACCCCCATGCCATCTGCCAGAAGCCAAAGCCGGTATTGAACCGGGCGTCCGCGCCGTAGATGAACTCCTTGTTCATGAACACATTGGTGTCCGTCAGGTTGTCCATGTTCACGAACTCGAAATCCTTGCGGCGCTGTAGGATGATCGGTTTCAACGCGCGGGTGTCGTCGATCAAGAACCACGGCTCACCTGCGCCGCCATCGGTATTGGCGACCGAGACCTCGTTGCCGCTTTCATCCAGAACCGGGTGGTCGGTGTCGAAGAACGGCTGGCCATCATAGCAGTTGAGGTCGAAACCCTTTCGCAGGGTGTCGCCAAAGACCAGCAGGTCTTTTTTCGCCCCTGTCGATGCGCCCATCTCGCTGAACAGCGGCGCATAGATACCGAGGTTGTCGGTCTCGATATCGTCGCGGTCCACCCCGATGGTGAGTTCCCACGGCTTTTCCGCAATGGAATAATCGTGCTGGCTGAGGTTCTGGATTGCACGCGGGCCGATCCATTCCCGCACATTCGGCAGTTTGCCGAGCCAGCCGTATTTTTGCTCCTTCGTCATCGAGGGAACTTCGGTGGCGACGCTGGTCCAGTCGGATGAAGCCTGCCCCAGACCGTTCTGGAAGTGCTTCTTAAATCCGACGCGGAGCGCCGCAAGATTTGCTGCGTTTACGAGCATATTTTAGTCCTTTCAGGAGGCTTTGGTCAGCGCTTCGTCAAAGCGGACCCAGACACCGTCCGCGTCCACACCGTCGATGATCCCGGCAGGCGAGCGGGTGCCGGTGCCATCGGTTTTGGCGACGGTCTGATCATCAACGGCATAGGCGAGCGACCCGATTTCGGCGTGGGTGATTTCGTCAGCGGCGGCGGAGTTGGCGAATTTGTAGATGCCGGGGCGGTAGGTCAGCCCTTCTTCACCGTCTGCGCCGATGCGGTTGTCGATACGCTCTTCAGCACGGCCCACGCCGACCATGCCGGTCGCGGTATGGCCTTCGTGAAGGTAGCCATCGGCGGCACGCAGAACGATTGCACCGGCATAGATCAAAGACCCGCCTGCCACGAAACCATGACGCTTATCGCCATCGAGGCGGGGTGTGTTGCGATCACTGGAAAGAATAGTCATCAAAAGCCCTCCTGCGCTTTGCGCTCTTCATCGAGAACGGCTTGATATTCCTCGGCAGACAGGCCCAGCAGCTTGGCCGCTTGTGACTGCTCTGCGTTCATCGAGATGGAGCCATCGGTGCTGGGCGGGGTAAGATGGGCCACGCTGCCGCCGTTCAGCATGGGCATGCCTGCGATTTCTTTCTCGACGCGTTCGGGGTCTTCTTGGTGCATCGAGATGTAGTGATCGCGCAGCGCCTTCGGGATGAACCGACCCTTTTGGATCTCGCCATCGACAAAGGCCTCGGCCTTGTCCTTTGATGCGCCCCCTTGCAGCCCGGCGATCTGTTCCGCCTGCGCTGCGATGGTGTCCTGCATTTCCGTCAGAGCGGATTGCAGCGCGACTGCATCCGGCGCACCGGCTGCGGTTGCCTTAGCAGCGGCCACCACGTCGCCACCGGCATCGACGCCGAGGATGGTGGCGACCTCATCAAGCTGGGACTGCGCGGCGGTCGCACCGTCGCCATCTTCTTTCAGCTTATTGACCGCAGTCGTGACCTGTTCCTCGGTCGCATCCGCGCCGAGGTCCAACACGCCCGCGAGTTGTTTCAGAAACGACATGCGTTCCTCCTCTTCGAAGTTGAGCGCGGCCAGCCCGCGCAGGTTTTGACGGTTCACAAGGGAAGCATTGAGGATCGCGACCACGCGGTTGCTGCCGGGGTGGGCGAGACGAAAGACCGGCGAAATCCGGCGATAGGCTTGATCTGCAACCAAGCGCGCGCCTTCTTTCGTCCAGCGCACTTTGCCCCAGATGCCGTCCTCACGGGCCTGCATCTCGACAATCCAGCCACGGGCAGGGGCCTCACCACCGGCTTTGGCGGCGGTGAAGGATGCGTGATTGACGTCGATTTCAATCTCGCCACGCGCGGCGAAACTGGCCTCGATCACGGCTTGCGGATCGGTGACCTCGTAAGGGCCACGCGCGTCGAATGTTTCAAAGCGCCCGGCTGGGGTCAGTTGGATCCATTCAGGAACGTCCGCCCCCTCTGGGGGCGAGGGGAGGTCCTGTGCGGCCATCATGGCGATATGCGATGCTCTGCTCATGCATGCATCTTCACCAATGGCACAAAAGCAAAACACCCGCAGCGATGTGCGGGTGTTTGGAGCCAAACTTGCAGGTGGAGGAGATGTTCAGGCTTTCAGAGAGTTTCGACGGCCAAGTCTAATAGCTGTGAAGGCCGTCAGTAGCCTAAGAAACCAGACCATTCGCTTTCCTGATCAGTTCAACTAACTTGCCAATTTGTGCTTTCAGATCAAGAATATCTAGGTTGGCTGGTTGCTCGCATACATATCCGGCAACACTTACTTTGTCTGCTTGTTTATTAATTTTCTCTTCTTTGCGGTTAGGCTGCTTCCTCTCGAAATAGAAGGCATGGTCATACTGCCCAGTCGCAACAGGACCCTTGTAAGAGGACGAGTGAGTGCTTTCGAGAGCTTCGTGCAATAGCACTGGGTCAACGTAATTTTCGACTTCGCGCCCTTTGGTGATCCAAACTAGGCCGTTCCCATCCGAGAGTTCGCTCTTCAATCGATTTACTGCGGGTTTGAGCTTTGCTCTCGGGCCATCTTTGTCGCTATCAAGAATTATTGCCATGTTTTGGTTCAGTGCTCGCAAGTCGATGAACTCCTGCAGACTTTCTTCGTCTACCACTTCGCTCGCCCCCAAGTGCCGGACCAATGCACCCCCATAGAACATGATAGTGTAGTGGATGCCCTCCGTGAGTTCTGGCGCAGCGGCTTCCAACCAATGGCGCAAGTAAATTCGATCCGAGGGTCCCTCAACCCATACCACAGCATTGGATTGCAGAATGTCAGAGGCGCGGTAACCTAGATCGTCGCAGATTTTCTTTCGGTCGCCTCTATGAATGGCCGAAGTTATGCGCGTTTGGACACCGTCATTCTCAACTCGGAATATTGAGGCGTCTGGCGTGTCGATAAATGCCGCTGAATGTGTCGCGATGAAGTACTGGTTATTGGTATGCTCTTTGAGGTACCGAATAAGCTTACGCTGGAGCACCGGGTGTAGATGGATTTCCGGTTCCTCGATGCAAACGATCATCTCATCATGTATGGTGCAAAATGCTGCGATGAGGATAACTTCTTGGATGCCCGTTCCAAGCCGAAACAGTGGAAGGACCTTGTTGTCTATGTGAACTAGAAGGTGCTTTCTGTCGTGTGGCACCTCAATCTTTACGTCGCGCTTGCCTGTCACGACCCTGACAAAACCGGTGATCTTGTCGAATAACAATCTGTCTTCACGTCGATCATGATCGGGACTTTGTAGTTCGGCCAACTCATCAATAAGCGTCTTATCGTTGCGTATTTTGAAGCCTGTCGCACCCTCTCCCAAGTCGCGCTCCGCAGGAATGTGAGCCGTTCTGGGGAAGTCAACTTGCTGTAGCATTAACATCCGCAGCAGAATTGCTTGCGTAAGTTGACCTATGCTGCCGCCAGAGCCCGTCCTCATAAGGTGCGATAAGTCGTTCCATGCGTTATGCCCGAAAAGCCTCCCCAACTCAGAAAAATCAACATTTTTTACGAAGCTCTTATCGCCACGAGGGTTTTCAGCAATCCAAACAAATCCATGAGTGGACAGGTGCTCTGCAATGGTTTCACCCATCTTTACTAAATCGAACCTGGAGGTGGTTCCCGCTAAGTGTTCTTCACAACGAGACGCAAATTCAGAAACTGGTATCCCAACAGATGAGTTCAAATTCCCCGTCACTTCGCCCCTGAAGTCTTCCGCAGGGCCGAGTGGTTGAATTTTCTTCATGCGCTGAGCGAAGGGCAATCTATCTCGGATGAAATTCAGGACTGTCGATTTCCCTGAGTTATTGGCTCCGATAAATAGGTTTATATTTGAGAAAGGCCCTATAAACTGTTCATCAGAACCGATCCCGCGATAGAATTGCAAGGAAAGGGCCTTGAGGTAATTTGGCATGAGAACTCCAGTTGGCTTATGGAACTGTAATAACTTGTTGTAATAAATCCATACATCGAACTTGCGCAGCCCCAATCCCGAGGCACTGTGCGGAACACATCTTGATGGTTGTGTACCTACCCAAGCGAGTTTCTCTTGGAAATGCTTGATTTCAGAGCCGGTGTCGGACTCTAGCAGCATCTCATTCGTTACCCAGCCACTCCTCCAGTTCCTCCACAATCGCGCTGCGGTCCTCATCAGACACCCCAAGGAACGGACGGGCTGGAATGTTGCCCCAAGGCAGCGGGCCACCCTTTGAGCTTGAACCAAACGCACCCTGCCGTGCGCCGAACTGCATTACCGCCGCTTGGATCGCATTGCTGCCCCACGTCAGCCCGTCGGCGCTGGCCTGATAATTGAGCTGCTGGCGCATCTCGCCGCTCTTGTTCAACGGTTGCGCCCCGTATTTGATTTTCAATGCGAAATAGCGCGCCAATGTGGTTTCCGAGCGTGGCGCGAAGGGTGTTCCGTCTGGCTGCTGACCCTTCAACATGCGGTCTTGGGTCGATTGCACCAGAAATTCGCCCAGATCCTGCATCACCGGCGACATGTCATCGAGCTGCGAGTGAAGCTGCTTCAGGCGCAGTTCCAACCCCTCGTCATTGAATTTCAAGGTGTACATGCTTAGTCACTCCCGCTCAGAAGGCGGCTGAGAATTGGGTCACTCTCGCCCAAGCGCTGTATGTTGGTAATAAACAAGCCCTCCACTGAGCGGGTTGCCTTCACGACCAGCACGTATCCCGGCGCACTGGGGTCGTCGCGCACAAAGATCAGACTGTTTTCACCATCCTGCACCCGGTGGGTTGCAAGATTGATTGTCGCTTGCGCCTTTGCGTAATCCGCGACCGTCAGCTCGGGGTGATGCCGGCGCTGTTTCGCAAGGGTTTCAGCCGAGAGTTCCGCCACGCGGCGTTGAGAGCCGATTTTCTGCGCATCTGCATCGCTGAGACGCGCAAGCGGCCATGCCCCGCGCGGATCCTCAAACCAGCGCTTAAACGGTCCATCAAGCCAGCTTTCAATCAGGTCGGTTGCGGGTTGCGCGTGCAGCTTTTCCAGCTTGTCGCGAAAGGCGAGGATGGTGTCGGCAGCACTTGCACCCGGCGCATAGTCCCAGCCCCGGTCGATACCTTGCGGCGCGCCTGTGCGCGGGTCGCGCGCGTCCCAGCCTGCCGGGAGCTTCACATTTGGATTGCCACCGCGCCGGATCGCGGCGGCTTTGGAGCGCGCGCCAAAGACCCGGCAGGAACAGCCCCAGCCATTGGGCGGAAACCAGATTGCCCAGAATGGGTGGTCAGCTTCTAGGATCAGACCGTCGAGCGCCAGATGTTCTGGGCGTGGCTCGTGCGATCCGCCGTGCCGGTAGACCCAATATTTGAACCCGCCCTCGCGCAACTGGGCAAAGCGCCCGGCCTGATATGACACGCGCATGTTGGTACGGTAGATCACCCGCATGCGCCATTCTTCACCACCGGGCGTGCCTTCGCCGGTCCAGCCGTGCCAGCCATTGCGCTCCACAATTTCCCGGAAATCGCGCTTGAAGGTCTCAAACCCGGTTCCTGCAGCGATGGCTTTGTCGACCGCAGTGGCAAGGTCGGTGAGCAAATCAGCCTTTACCGCCCCCGCAACCATAAAGGCGCGATCATGGGCGCTGCGCTCGATGTCATCCCAGCGCACTGTGGGCACCAGATCCCCCAAGCGAAGGCGAAAGGCGGCGACTTGTTCGGCAAAGGGTTTGCGGAAGGTGGCCGCGAGATCAGCCATCCGCTTCTCCCTCGATCATTGCCCGGCCACCGGTCTCGCCCGCCAGCATTGCACTCGCGAGGACAGCTTCCAGTTCCGCCGCATCAATATCGTCGGAGCTGGCGAGCAGCATTTCGCGGAACTCTTCAAAGCTGGAGGAGGCTTTGAGCATCGCTTCGATGCGCGCAAGCATCTGGCCCATTCCGGCGTGGGCCTCTGTTTCGAGACGGGCCGCAAGTGCCGCCTCTGGGGGTAACGCCTCAGAGCGGCCCACAGGGGCCTCTTCCGCCTGCTTCGCACCATCGCCTCCTAAAATCCCGAGATGGTCGTTTAACCGGCATTTAAATTCGCTCTGTGGGGCCATTGCGTCGGATTGCCCGGTCGCAGATGCGGGCTGCGGGGCATTTTCGGGCAATTTTGCCGGTGATCCACCGATTGCGGGGTCGGCTGCGGTGGGATCGGAGAGACCGAACTTTGCGAGGATCTCGGATTGCTTCACGCGCAGGCCGTTCTGGATGAACGGGTTCAAGGCGTTTGAGAATGCCTCCAAGTCTTCCGGCTCCGGGCGACCGATTTTCAGGCGCGGGGCAGGGGCGTCGGGGCCGTACTCAAGCTGGACCCATGGGCGGATCAGATCGCGATTGATAATCGCGCCGAGCTGCTTGGCATCGGCGCGTTCGATGTCCTCCTGCACTTGGCGGTGTTCTTTGCCGGACCCCAAGCCGCCGGTTTCCGCGTCAGTGGTGGCGGTTTGTCCGAGCACCAGTTTGGAGGTTTGCTTGTCCAGCCAATCGCTGCGGCGCTCATAGTGATCGGTGGACGCGCCAATGCTCTTGGCCTCCTGAAACTCGATCATCATGCTTTCGGGAATGATCGCGGCGCAGTCTCCGGCGATGTTGGCAACGGCCCTGAACAAGGTCTTGCGGTCATCCTCAGAGGTGCCGGGGCCATATTTGCCGATGCGCAGCGGCTGCCCGTAGGTCTGGGTAAAGATCGCCCAGTCCCGTTGGGTGTAGGCCTTAAAAAGCCACGCCCACAGTGCAACTCGCGCCAAACCAGACCGAAGCGGCAGGCCAGACTTCGCTTTCATCGGGGCGTAGATGTACTGGAAGGGCGGCAGGATCTCTTCTTGCCCCGTTTCCGGGTTCAGCATCCGGGGTGTTTTCAGATCCTTGCGGTCAAAGCGGAACCAGCGCGGGTCGCAATATTCCAGCGTCGCGGGTTCATACTGCCCCTCGGAGGTGTCCCAGCGGATATGGGTGAAGGAATAGCCTTTGCCCAATGCGTCGAGAATTTCGAACAGCTCATCCGTCAGTTCATCGCGCAAAAGCCACTTGCGCACGCGCGCGGCGATTTCCTCGCCTAGTGGGGTTTCTTCTCCCGGCTCAACAGTGATGTCGAGCTGCGAGATTGAGCGGCGACGGGTGCCCAAGACCCCCAGATAATGGGCGTCACGCTCTTCGATGGTTTCCGCCAGCTCCAGATAACGGATGGGATCACCAGCGTCGGCTTCCTTCAGGATACTGGACAGACGACCGGGGTTCAGCCCGTCGCCGGGGTATCCGGTGAGCGGACTGCGCACACCCCCAATGGTGGAGGGCTCGTCAAACCTCATAAGGTCGGCGCGACGCACCGGGTTTCCCCAGCGGTCGAGCAGTTGCGGGGTCTTCGCCATGGATCAGGCCCCCACACGACTGTTGTTGATCACGACCCAGAAATAAGCCGCGCACAGCAACCAGAGCATCAACACGGCCCCGGTCTCCAGCAGGATCACGCCAGCGGCCAAGCCAACCGCGCCTTTGACCACCACCCAGCCATGTTTGCCAAAGCGACGCATCATAAAGGCAACGAGAGGGTTTGCCTCGCGCCCGCCGCGTGCGAGCGCTTTGATCGTGGTGAAAGTGTCCGCAACCTGCAAAAGCAGATAAATGACGAATGCGATTGTGGGATCTTTGATAACTGCGATCATGAGGGGTTCCTTTCACAGGCCTCCACGGATTGATGCGCCGAGCGGTTCTTTCCACCACGGACGGTCCAGCGCGTCTTGTTCTTCAACGGTCATGCCCATGCGCCCGTCTTTTGGTTCACCGTTGCGATTGTCGGGCACGGGGGTGTAGGCGATTTCGACCCAGCGCATGCGGGAGGCAAAATGCGCTAGCGCCAATGCGATGGCGTAGTCGCCGTGGCGTTTCTTGCCTTTGGCGTCGGCTTCACGGATCTCCGGCACGCGGGGGATGCCGCGCACCTTTTTGACAGCCCGCAGGTCGCCCATGTGAGCGTCCCAGCGCCCAATCGAGAGCGTGGCCTCTTCAAAGGCGGTTTTCAGGGGCGGCATGTTCACCCTGTACCAGTCCTGGCTAAACTTGATCGCCCAGACCATGCCGGGGCTGTCGTCGCCTTCCTTCAGGCCGAACTTGCGCCCCATGTCTTCGGCCACGGTCCAGCCCATGCCGGTTGCGTCAAAGGCAGCGCCGACGCAGCGGGTGCGGACCCGGTCCATCACCATGCCCACGATCAGCTTTTGCTCGTTGCCGGGCACGTTGCGCATCTCAATCGTGAGCGCCTCGCGGCGATGCATGTTCTTCTCAATGGCGAGGAGGCATAGGACCGAGAGGTCAGCCACGCGGGCGAAGTCAAACCCAAGCGCATAGAGGACGTCGAGCGGCAAGGCATCCAACACTTCCTCTAGGCGCTCCATAAAGGGGCGCATCAGCTCCCGCTGCTCGGCAGTGCTGCGCTGCAGGTAGTCGCCGGGCAGTTCCAGCTCCAGACAGGGCGCATCGGCGTTCATGCGCGCCTCGATTAGCGGGGCGGTCAGCCATGCCCCGGTGCCCGCCTTGGGAATGCAGTGCAGCTCTTCGTCGGCGTCGTCGCCATAGACCGCATGGGTGCTGTCGATCCATTTCTGTCTGCCCATCGGCTCACGGCCTTGGGCGCGCTGGATCAGGGCGATGCGTTCATAAAGCCCGGCGTCAACGGCGTCGTTGAAGGTCACGCGCACCACTTTGGCGGTGTCGCCTTTTTCACCATCGTTGACTTGCCGCACCAACACATTGAAGGCGTTGGCGTCACCGTCATGGGTGGAGATGACCAAGACCTTGCCGCCCCACATCAGGAGGGCGTTTGCGGCCTTGAGCATTTCCTCCAGCTCATCATGGAAGGCGGCCTCGTCAAAGATCACGTAACCTTGGCGACCGCGCAGTGAGCGTGGCTTTGATGAAAGCGCGACGACCTCAAAACCAGACGCAAAGCGTATGCGGAAGGCCTGAATGTCGCGCTCTTCCTTGCCCTCTTCTTGATCCTTGAACAGGAACTCTTGCACCGAACTGGCGGCGGGCATGAAGGCCTTCGCCCACATGGCACAGGTGTCGATAAATTCCCGCGCCATATCGAGGTTAAACCCGATGTAAAGCGTGTCCATTCCGCCCTCGGACCGGGCCAGACCGGATGTCAGCACTGCATCAGCGCCGACCGCCCATGTCATCCCGATCCGGCGCGATTTCTCGCAGACCACGAACTGATAAAGCGCGGTCGTCTGCAGGAGCTGCTGCTGATAGGACAAAAGTACATGCGGCAAGTCCATGCTCTCATTGAGCACATCTGGCAGCATCTGACGGTCGGCAGCGCGCTGTGCTTCCCACTCGGCGTCAGTGATGGCGGTGGCGGCGGTCACGCATCTACCCCCAGAATGTCGGCTTTGATGGCGTGGACAGTCTCGCGGGTCATGCCGAGTTGGTGTGCTTTTTGCTCAATCTCACCGGCGAGCCGTTCCCGTTCCTTGCGGGCCACGCGGCGCTCTTCGTCATCGCGCAGACGCTCGCGCAGCCCGGCGGATTGCATCAGGTCTTTGAGCATGCGCGACAAATGGGCGAGGCTCTTGGGATCCCACGCGGCGTTGTCACTTTCTGCGACCGAGTTCATCATCTGGAATGCGGCGGTGGCGATCATCTGCATCAGCACTTTGTGCATGGTGCTTTCCTGCTCAATATTGAGATCCCCGAGCAGGGTTTCCGCCATGGCGAAAGCGTCGCGCTGGTTCTTCAGCAGTTTGGAGTATTCGCCCACGGCAGATTTGCCGATGCGGATCTCAAGCCCCGCGTCATCCAGCCAGAAATTCAATTCCTCCGTCACCGCGACAATGTCGGCAAACCCGCGCTCTTGCAGCGCCATGGCGAGACGCTGGCGCACCTCATGCGGGATCAGGTCAAGTTTCTTGGGCGGGGGCATGGTTCACGCTCCCGGACGCGGACGCTGAATGTCCGGGTGACGCGCTATGCCTTGGGCGATTTCCACGCCCCGCGTGGTCGCAACAACAACCAGAAAGCCTGCGTGGTCTTCCACCTCCACAAGCCCTTGTTCAGCGAGCCAATGCGCCTCCGTCGTCACCTGATCGCGGGTGAACGCAATCCCGACGCGCGGAAGCTGCGTTGCCAGCATTGAGACGTTGGAGGTGTATTTCGGGGCGTCCTCCAGAAAACGGAGAATGGCGATGCGGGCGTGTTTGCGCAACTCGTCGGCGTAGCTCATGGCGGTCCTATTTGTTCAGGAGGTGGTCTTCGTGTCGGGTGACGACGGTCTCGAGGCGGGACATGATTTTTTGGTTGCCTTCCATGACTGCCTCCATGCGCTGCATGGTGCCCGCGACATTGGCGAGGGTCAGCTCGATCTGGTGGAGATCATCTTTGCTTGGCAGCGACTGGACCGATTGCTCCACGCGCGCGATGCGGCCCTCTTGCCTATCCATGCGGTCAGAGCCTTCTTTGAAGCGCTCGTCCACGCGCTGAAACCGCGCCTCAACATTGGAGCGGCGCGAGGCGAACCATGCGAACACTGTGGTGCAAAGCGACACCAGCAAAGCCAGCGCCGCCAAGAGGTTTCCCAGCGTGACAGTCGGGTCAAACAACATCAGGGCTTAGCCCCCGAAGTTGCCTTGATCCGCTCGATCATCACGTCCTTGTTTTTCGAGCCAGCGGAACTCCCGAAGTAATAGTTCAGGATCTGCGTGAAGCCGACCGAGAGGCCCCCGATCAGCAGCGCAAGGATTTCTGCGCTGGCAGGGGGGAGGCCGTATTTGAGGAGGTAGGCGATGACCGAAAAGAACCCGATCAGCACCAGAGCTGCCAGAATGCCGGGAACGCGGTCTTTGAGCGCCATCTGACGTTTGCGAGCGCTGTCGCGATCACTGGCCGCGATCTGCTCCAATTCAATACCCGCGTCGATCAGGTGGCGTTCCAGATCGGCTTCGGCCTCCTTCAGCTTCAGGAGGTCCTGAGGGCTGGCTCCAAGGATTGCCGCCTCAACCTCTGCCTCGGTTGCATCCGGGCGGTCGAGTAGCTTGTCCGCGAGCGCCTTGGTGGCGACACCGGCCAGCGGGCCGCCGAGAGCGGTTGCAATCGTAGGGGCAATGCCGCCGAGGATTTGCAGGATCTTGTCTTTCTGTTTCACGGGGGATGCTCCTTTAGCGGGGAAGGGCGTAGGTCACGGGGTCGGCATAGCTCGCCACGATCCAGCCCTCTTGACCGGCGTAGAACACCTGCAGCCAGTCACGACCGGCGAAGGTGCCCCGCCGCAGAACCGGCACGGGGGTGCCATCCGGGATTTTGGCGATGACGTTGGGATTGAAGCTCGGCCAGCGGCGCATGTTCAGGGTGTCGCCGTTGCTGCTGGTGACAACCAGCTCGTTTAGGCTTGCGGGTTGGCTGACACGGTTTGCCTCGTCCTCTGCCGGATCATCCCGGCCCAGAATGTGAGAGCGGATTTGCTCCATCGGAAACAGCGGGTTTGTGTCCACCTTGCGCCCCGGCGAGACATACCAATGGGCGCGAATGTCCTGCAGCGTGTCGCACTCCGCGAACAGCAGACGCAGGAGCCAGATTAGCGTGTCGAGCTGCGCTTCGGGGTAGTGCATCCACATCCCCCGGCCATGCTCTGGCGTCTCCGCGATTTCCACGGTGTGGGGCTGGCCGTTTTCGACGGTTGCGCCAAACCATGTGACGCCATTTGCCCCGGCGGCGCGCATCTTGCCCGGATTGACCAACTCGATACCGATGCTGAAATTGTTGCAGCCTTTGCGCCCGTGATAGCTGGATGCGCCTGCATGATTGGCGCGGCGATTGATTGGCACGAGCTGGCGCAGCTTGCCGTTCAGCTCGATCACAAAATGAACCGAGACCTTGGCGTCATTGTCCTGCAGGTAGTCGGCAGCGCTGCCTTCAGACAGGCTGCTAGCGGTATCGTGGAGGATGACGAGGGAAGGGGAGATGCCGCCGCCCATGTGGGTCGCGGGGGTGTATTGAACCCCCTCTAGAATACCGTCTTTAAACGTCATTTTCGCCGCCTTCCGAACCTGCTTTGCAGGTTTCAGGATGGCGCAGGGGTATAACGAAAAACGCCCGCAACGATGTGCGGGAGTTTGGGGTATTAAAACAATTCGGGCTGGTTGGGGTTTGGCGGCGAGGCAAAACCGCGCAAATATCGCCTGACACTAAAGTCTGTGACGCCCAAAATGCGGGCAATCTCAACGACAGGCAAGCCCTTTGATTTATGAGCCTTTGCGCGCCAGACCTTTGCCGTTGGGACGCGCGCAGGCAGGCGATAGGCGATGCTTGCGAGCATTTTGGCCTTTTCCCGCCCAAGCAGCTTTTCCACCTCGCCCCTGCCTTTGGGGTTCTCGGGAATATAGACCTCTGTGCCGCCGAAGGTATCCAGAAAGCGCAAAGCGTCCTCAAACCCTAACGCCTCCACATAGGGCTCCACCTGCGCGGTTGGTTTGGGGAAGGCAATCGGCAGCTTGCCCTCAGACTGTCGGCGGGTCCGGCTCATTTGCGGTGCGCCTCCCAATCAAAGTCGATCCCGGCGCGGTGGCCCCAGTTCTTCAATGCTTGGATCACCGCATCGATCTGGGACCAATCGGTCAGCATGTCGATGTCAGCGGGCACCATGGCCCAGTGATCGCCAAAGCGGGCGCGGATAAAACGGTTCAATCCTACCCGGCTCTTGTCGCGGAGCTGGCCCGAGCGCCCAAGCTCGCCCCAGAGCTTGTGGACCAGCCGGAGATCGGCGCGCGGCGCGAGTTTGAACACCTTCTTTGCGCCGCTTGCAGGTTTGAACCCGTCCGCTTCCAGCCGCTTCACCATGGCCTTTAATTCGGCCTCGGTCATGTCCGTCATCGAGGCTTTCCCGGTTACGACCAGTTGCAGATCGCGCCGGGCCTCATTGTCGAGGCCCAGTTCCCGGCAGCCGAGGTGGATCTTGCGCTTCAACGCAGCGGTCATATCAGGAGGCCTCGCCTGCTATAGCGGCAACCGGGTGGAAAGTTGCCACGTCCGAGCGCATCCGGGCGTCCGTGATGTCCATCTGTGCGCGCGCCATCTGCTCAAAATCGCGCGGGTCCAGATGTGCCAGAGCCGCTTCCTGTCGCAGAACTGCGAGACGGTTTCCCAACACCAACCCTGCGCGGCGTTGCTTGGAGGCGTAGCAGCGAAAGGCTTTGGCGAGGTCAGCGTTGATCTGAGCCGGGGTCATTGCCATCACTCATCCCTCCCGCCGCTTTGCGATCTGATGGGCCGCTTGCCCGATCAGCGCTTTGCTGCGGCGGACAACGATATGCGCCGGGATCCCCCAACGCTCCGCCAGACTTGCAAGCTCAGCCGGGCTTGCGGTCATCAGAAGATGGTCCACATTCAACTGCGCCAGTTGAGCCGGGTAGCCGCGTGCCAGCACGCTACCAACACCGCCTGAGATTGGCCGGTCGTCGTGGTCTGCGGGCATAGGCACCCGCGCTGCGTCCATGAACTTTGCAATCTGCATGGTGATGTCCTCCTCAGGCTTTCGCCAAGTCGATCTGAATGGCTTTCCACGCCGCATCGAGCGCGGCGCGCTGGTAGCAACGCACGTAGGATTTGGAGCCGACCACGCGGATGGCGTCTTTGATCGCCTGCATGGCCCGCTGCCAGCGCTCGTCTTCGATTTCCAGACGCAGGAGCATGAAGATTTCAGAGCGGTTGATTTGACCGGCTTTGTCAGTGTTGAACGCGCGGGTGACGATGTCGCGGATTTCCGGGCGCGCATCAGCGGCCCATTCTGTCAGGCATTCATCCACGAGTGTTTTCGCGGTTTGCAGTTCGGGGCCGAAGTCGATCAGATCCGCGACCTGCACCTGAACCTTGAACAAACCGTCATAGCTCATCAGGGTCTTGTTGCCCTTTTTGCCGCCCACCGTTGCGTCGTACTGCCCGGCGAGAATGGCCTCAAAAGCGCTGATGTCCTCAAACGTATGGGCCTTGAAACGGCTCACCTCGTCGCTCAAAGCCAGAGCATAGCCGATGATGCCGCGCACGGTTTGGTCCTGCAGTTTGTCCTGCGGCTTGACCAATTCTGTTGGGCGTAGATCGCCCTGAGCATTGCGCATGTAGGAGATGCCGTTGATGGTTTCCTCGCCGCTGGGCACTTTTGCCGGTTGGCGGGTGGTGGAGGTGGTTTGAGCGAGCTGCTCTGTCATTCGCCTGTACTCCTGTTCAGGGTGGATCTGGTTGTTTGGGAAGGCCAAAGGGGCGCGGTCAGGCGCTCACTTATTGGCCTGAAAATGCGGGCACTTAGGGCAGGCCTTGAACATCTTGACGTGCTGGCTGTTGGCGGCGGAGAACGTCTTGGAACGCTCACGCCATTTGCGGCACACATCCTTGCCAATCTCGCCAAGGGCGGGGCAGGCGACTTTTTCCGACATCAGCACACCGCGCACAGATTGTTCTATGGCATCGGTGCTGGCCCCATAACGGTTGCTCAAAACGAGGTTCACCGCTCCTGCTGAATAGCCAAGGCGCGTTGCGGTCTTGGCTTGGCTGGTCAGGTCGCACTCGGTTGCGAGTGCTTCCACCCAATCCGGGATTTCGCCGCCCCAGCCGATGCTGGCTTTGTTCATTGCGAATGTGTCTGTGGTCACAGCAGCACCTCCTTATCCAGTGAGACAAAATCGGCGGTGTTGGGGTCGAACACGCCTTTGACTTTGCGTGGCTTCGGCGCGACGGGGCCGCTGTTGTTGATCAGTTTGAACTTCGCCTCGCGCTTGCCGCTGATTGCGGTCTGTTGAACCCGGAGGTGATCGGATTGCACCAGCAGGCGGCAGTAGGCCCGTGCTTGGGCGACCGAGACTTCCACGCCGCCTGCATTGGAGTGCGCGGCAATGTCAGTTGCGGAGAACACGCGCAGACCGCGCATGCTGCGCCACATGTTGCCTTCGGCGCTGTCGTCATAGCTGGGCAATGCTGCGGGCGCGGTTGGCGCAAGATCAGTGCGGACGTAGACCTTGCGGCTGTCATCCGTTTCAACGCGGGTGATCAAGCCCGCATCCGCCCAGCGGTTCACGAATTTCTTGGCGGTGGAGCGCACGATCCCAAACGCCAGCAGGTCGCTCCAGTGGATCTGTTTCAGCGATTGCGCAGCGCGCCAAGCTGACGCCTCCATATCGGATCGAAAGGCGTGTTTCATTTCCCGGCCTCCGCAACGCGAAGGGTGGGGCTTTTGCGCGGAGCAGGGGCTGCGCTTGCAGAGGCAAGCCTGCGCACGGCAGGTGGCTGGCCGGTTGCAAATACACGGTCACCCCAAAGTGCCAGATCGGCGCGGCTGGTGCCTCTTGACCGGGCCAGTTCCTTGGCTTGGTCGATGTTTGTCACCACCCGGCGGATGGAACCGCCTGAAGCGTCGACAATCTCGGACAGCAGATCCCGCTCAATCGCCACATCCGGGCTGTAGATCTGCACCAGCTTTTCCGCATCAGACAGGTTGCAGGCGAGGGCCGGTTCCCATGCAAGCTGGCGGTTGTGGATGTTTTCCCACTTGGTCAGGTGCTGGGGCAGTTCTTCCTCACCGACCAGAATGACCGTCGATTGGCTGGCCTCGTAGAGGTCGCGTGCCAGTTCGATCAGCTTTTTGTTCTTGGTGAGATACTGCGCGTCATCGACAATCAACGGACGGTCAGCGCGCGCCAGATGGGCGGCAATGGCTTCGACCATCGCAGGCACCCCGCGCACGGGCTTAATGCCAATCTCGCGCATGATGGATTGCAGAAAGTAGCTCGGCGTCCAGCAACTCAGGACCTGCACGTTATAGGCCTGATATTCGTTCGTGACGAATGTGGTGGCGGTGGTTTTTCCCCAGCCGGAAGGGCCGTAAAAGACCGCCATTCCCGGCAGGCCCATGGAGCGGTCCTGCACACGCTCGACCAGTGAAATCAGTGCTGCGACATTGCGCAGCGGGGCGATGCTTGGTGTCATGCTCTGCTCTCCTTATTCATCGCTGCCCAGAGCTTTTCGCATGCGCAGAAAGCTCCGGTATTGGGCGGATCTCTGATAATCCTGCATGAAATTGCGCTGTTCCTCGGTCAGCGGGTGGCCTTCTGCATCGAGCCGTTCCAACTCGATGCACCGATTGAATTGCAACTCGGGGTCGTCATCATCCGGCTGCGGTTTGCGGCGGTCCTCGAGGCGCGCGATTTGCGCCTCCAGCCGGTTTTCGTGATCTTGGTCGTGGCTTGTCTGCTGCAAGCGTGGTGTCTTGGGCGCTTTGTCGTGCGGGGTGACCAGTCGGATTACCTCGGCTTCGGGGGGTGCGTCAGGCTGCAGGTCTTGGCCTGCAGCGCGCAAGCGGGCCGCAATCTCTGCTGCCGAATATTCGCGGCTGGCGCGGGCTTCTTCTTTGGCTGCACGGATGAAACGGTTACGCTTGCGGGCCAGTTCGCGAGCGTCCTCAATACCGAGGAAGTCGCCGCGCTCGACGCAAGCCGCATGGCCGATGTATTGCCCTTCGAGGTCATAGACATGCAGCCCGGCGTGCAGGTTGTCCGGGTCAAAGCGCCCGACCACTTTTTGCCCGGCGATGCGGTACATCCACTCGGCCCAATACCGCGACCCCATCAGTTTCAGCTCACCATTCTTAGCGCTGGCATTCAGCCCCTCGGCCCCCATAAGCCAGAGGCGGCGCTGTTCTTCGGTGGCCTTGCGGATTGGGCGGCTCTTGTAAGAGGCCTCAAACACCTGATTAAATGACCGCCCAAACGCGATTTCACTGCGGCGGCCTTCGCGTGCGTTGTGGTCTTCGATTTCCTCAGTGAGGACCGCTATGAATTCCTCCAGCGGCACCGCGCGGTTACCGTAATTCTCCGGCTTTGCGTCGGGTTTGTTGCCGGTATATGCGCCCTCAAATGCGGGGTGTTTTGCCACCCGGTCACACAGGTCGCGGAACGCGCGTTCGATGGGTTTGGACTGGCCGGAGTAAGGCGTGGCCCAATGCACATTGACGCCGAGCAATGGTAAGAGACCCGGTGCATCATCCTTAAGCACATTGAAGCGGAACCGTTTTTCTGTGCCAGCTGTTATCGCCTTCGAGGCAAACTCGCGCCCGTTGTCGAGGAGTGCCGCATCTGGGATGCCATAGCGCTCGATCAGATCGCCAAGCGCGAGCTTCACTGTGTGGCTGTTGGCGGTCAGGGAAAGCCGCCAAGAGAGGATCTTGCCGGAATAGATGTCGGAAAAGAACACGCCCTGCACACGCACCGGCAGTGCCTCGCCGGGCCAGCGCACAAACACGTCGAACTTGTGATAGTCGCCGCAGATGCACTCAAGCGCGCTGAGGGCGCTCTTGTCGCGGTCTTGATGCGGATAGTAGCGCCGCAGCGCCTCCGCCCCTTTGCGCAGGAAAATCTCCGTGGGCTTGGAGACCGTCTCTTTGATCGCCTTGCGCACCCGATGGATCGGTGCAATGGGCAGGCCTTCTTTTTTGGCGACCCGCTTTGCCCGATCATAGCACGATGTCAGCGAGGGGCCTTCCAGACGCAACCAGTCAGAACGGATCAAGGCGAAAAACTCAGGATCCAGCGGTGCGACCTTGCCTCTGCCGCCGGTCGGCTTGGGAGCGAGATAGGCCAGCCAATCAGCCTCGGCCACGCCCTCGATCAGCGAGAGCCAGTTCCAGATGGATTTCTCTGAGGCATCGACGCGCAGCGCTACGGCTGCAACTGCAGCGGATCGGGTCATGCCCGCGCCTTCACATTCAGCGGTCAAGCGCACCGCCTGCAGGCGCAACTCGGCCTTGGATTTGGCATTTGCGTTGAGGCTCTCGAAATCGGCCCAAGCGGCCTCGCGGCTGCGCTTTGGTTCTGGCTCCTCAGCGGGCTGTTCGATCAGGGACAGGCGGGCGCGGATCGGGAACAGGGAATAATGATATTCCAGCCCGCCGCCTTTGCCTTTGCGGCGACGGATCTTGCCGGGCTGACGGTCCCAGCCTTCATCCTTGGCGCGCTGGTTGACCTTGCGCTTGGTGGTGGGTAGATCGGGTAGGCGCGCGTCTGCAATCTCCGCCGCGCTCCACCATTCTTGGGTCGGGGTCTCCATCAGGCTTGCCCCTCGCGGATCTCGTCGAGTAGCGCCTGCACCTCATCCCCGTGTTCTTCCAGGAATGTCACACGCCCCGCCTTGCTGGCCCGCTTCCATGCGTCCTGCAGGCGTTGCCATGTCTTTTCGGTGTTGTTCATAGGGGGCGTCACACCCCGGTTTTGCTCACTGGCCCACGTTTTGCGCGCGTCTTTGGCGCTTTTGACTTTGCCCTCGGCCAGTAGGTCGATGACGCGGTAGCGTTCGGAGACATCACCAATCTTGGCGAGTTCAGTGAGGTCGTTGAGGGTTACGGGACGCCCAGAAGAGCGCAGCCTATGGGCGTCACCCCCCGTCAACACCGACCCGGCGCTGACCATGCGACGCACATGGCGGTCTGAAATTCCAAATTTCTCGGCGGTGGCGCGTGCAAACGATACGGTGGACATCGTGTCCGCCGTATCCCAGCGTTTGGATACCAAGTCCGCGCCGACGGTTGCTTTAGTCTCGGGATGCAGTTTCTCATAGACCCGCTTGCGCTCTGCAAGAAACACCGCAGTGTCCAGCGCGGTTAGCTCTGCCCCGGCGAGATTGTCGTCAATCTCCATGAGCCGGGCAAAGTCGTCATTGCAGTCCCAGCACACCACCTTGATGGTCGACCAGTCCAACTCTTGGGCGACGGTGAGGCGGTGCGCCCCCGCCAGCAGTTCAATCTTGCCACTGCGCTTGTGTTTACGGACGTGGATGGCGTCTTTCATCACGCCAAGTTCGGTGATTGAGGCTTTGATGGCCTCCACACCGGCCTTTGAGACTGGCCGCAACCGCGTGCCCATCTGGATGTCATCAACCGGCAATTCGGTGATCGACTGAATGATCTTTGCCGCCATGGCTTATTCGTCCTCGTTCAATGTTCGATAATCAGCGGCAGGAAAAGCAGGCCGATGAGAGTGATGGCGAGGCAGGCGCATCCAAGGGCGTCGCCCCAAATGCTGGCTGAAAATCTGCGCTCTGCCGCTCGAAACTTGGACCAGACCGCGCGCAGCGTGAGTGCGGGCCGCGCGCGATCTGGTGCGACCGGGACCTCAGCCCCGGTGGTCGCAAATGCCCCGGACTGCGTTTGAGTGGTGGCGTCTTGGTGCGGGGATTTGCGAAAATGGTACATCAGCTGGAGGCCTTCGCGTCGTCGGTGGCCTCAGACAAATGCGATACTTCTGCGATCATGCGCTTGGAATAGCCCGCCGAGACCATCTCTTCCCCGGCTGCCGTGATGATCCTTTTCAGAAGTGCGCGACCTTGAGTGCCGCCTGATTGGCCATAGGTGGCCGTGCGAGCGGTGCTGGGATGGATGCCGCTTTTCTTGCACCACGCTTCAAAACTTGTGCCCGAAGCGCGGAATGCACCCACGATGACCTCATGGAGGATCGCTCCGGGCTGGTATGGTTTGCTAAACTTTGACATTGTGTCCTCGCGATGCCGCCTTGCGACGCGGCCTTACAATACCCAGATAGCACCCATTTGGGTATTTAGTCAATTGGAAGAATGAACAAATGGGTATTCCTGACCGAATCCGAGAGTTGATGTCTAGTAAGTCTATGAATATTAAAGAATTTTCAGAGGCTACTGGAGTGAAGTATCGGACGATTCAAAACTATCTGTCTGGAGGGAGGGCTGTCGGAAGCGAGTTTTTGGCCGCTGTGAGCGAACGAATGGGAGTATCGGCTTCGTGGATTCTCACGGGGCAGGGTTCTATGATGTTCCCGAATGAGTGTGTCGATGTCGCTCAGGCCGACTTCGTTCAAGTCGCAAGATATGAAGTAGAAGCATCCGCAGGAAACGGGAGCGAGGTCGCCAGCGAAGATGCGGCGCAGTCCTATGCGTTTAACCGCAAGTGGCTGGGGAAGCGTGGTCTTAAACCCGACACGCTGTCAGTCATTTCTGTGCGCGGCGACAGTATGGAGCCGGATCTAAACGATGGCGACTTGGTGCTTATCGACCTTGCCAACACGGACTTGTCGGACGGCAAGATCTACGCGGTTCAGTATTCAGGCAACTTGTTCGTCAAGCGGATCCAGTATGTGCCCGGCGACACCGTCCGCTTGGTGAGCCGCAACGCCCAGTATGCGCCCATTGAGATCAAGACACCCGAAGCCGATGGCGTGCGCGTCGTCGGACGTGTGGTTGCCTCGATGCATGAGTGGTAAAGTGGTAGTAGAGTAGGGCGCGAAACGCCCAACTCGATGGTCCCGACTGTAGTTACATTACTGGCAGGTTGTGGGTGCGCCTTCTGTTACAAGCTCTTGCCAATTGTCACCCAGTTGCTTGCGGGCGGACAGTGCGTTGCGAGCTGCGGGGCTGTTTTCGGGGATTACTCTGACCACCATGGATTGATTGTGGCTTCCACTCCAGAAATCAGATTGGGCCGCATCTCCAGTCAGAACGAATTTATCACCACCCCGGCGGATTACTTCAATTGCTGCAGTCTTGAACGCAACATTTCGTGCTCCATTGGGGCCACAAGCAGGTGCGGCTGTAGTGGAAATTTTGAATGTGTCTTGTGACATAGGTTGAACCGTCGACTGAGCGCAGGCCGCCAGCCCGGCTACCAATACCAACGGCAAAATTATCTTAGTTTTCACGTTTGTCTCCAAAGCGATTCTTGCTTGAGCCGCAAAACTGGGAAACATGACTGGTTTGCACAACGGAATGTTGTAGCGCGAGACCGGTGCTCGAGGCTGCGTGTCAACAATGCAACTATTGAATGTGTTTGTGAGGCCTGCTGCGGTCGATCCTAATCGAGGTCTTCCGCACTTAACTTCGCCCATTCACCATCCGAAAGTGCCGCGATTAGAACAGCATCGGATTCTTCAAGGAAAGACCTCCACATCGGACTGCCCTCCATCTTTATATCTGGTGGATAGCCCTGCAACTCACACAGCGCCCTAGCGGCACGTTCTCTAGCGGGTTTTTCTTTTTTCACCAACGGGCTACCCTCCAGTCTATCTTGTCATGTTGGTTTCAGTGGTCGTTGAGACGCGCTTTCATCTTGTCCAAGTCCGCCGATATTTCTGAAAGTGTGCGAACTGGCTTCTCTGCAGCTTGTCTGTTGTGCTCAGGGGGCGCAATCTCAGACACTTCTCGCGCTATATGTTTAGATGTTGCCTTCTCTCCCGATAGGGAGTCACGGATATCGGTCAATAGGGAGACCACTCTTTCGAGAGCATAGAACAAAACACCTGAAATTCCGCAAGAAATCCCTGATGAAATGATAAATATGTCCTCGTTGCTGATGCCTAGAATAATAAGCAACCCAGCCACGACCCAACTCGCGTAGGCGATCCACTTCAATATATCCAATTCTCATACTCCTAAAATACCTTTGTCAACTAATCGAGTGTCGTTCAATGACTACATATTAATCAAGGGGGATGAGAGTAATGTCTAAAATGAACCACCGCTATACTGTTAGTCAGGTAACCTACTCGTGTTGATGTGCGCATGGTGTCGGTTTCGGAGGATTCAATTAAACGCACCAAAGAGTTGCAAGGTAGTTGTTCGCCGGTGTTAATTTTCGATAATATCTGTGCTCTGGAAAAACATCGTGGCGGCGTGCACCTCAGTTGCTGGGGAGGATCACCGTTTGGAGCCTTCAATAGTTAAGATCAATCAGGTCACCCGGTTGTCAGTTTCGGTCAATTTGATCCATTCCTCATCAGTCAACGCGGCCTTCAGCACAGCATCCACTTCTTCGAGGTAGGACATCCACATGGGATGCCCCTCCATCTTGATGTCGGGAGGGTGCCCATGCAGTTCGCACAGCGCTCGGGCCGCACGCTCTCTAGGGGACCTGATTTTTCGAGCCATAGCTTGTCTCCGATCAACCGCAGTTGGGGCAAAGCTCCGCCCGTCAGGATAGCAGATCTTTTCATTGTTGCGCATGAGAACTACTCTCGGTGCATATTTTGAACCTAGAGCATTCACATGACGTTAGATTTTATTTTTGGGCTTTGTTTTGGGGCCATAGGCGCATTGAGCTGGAAAGCGGTTCAGCGACGTATGAACCGGCAGCGTGCCGCACAGTACGATATCTCCAACACAGGCAATCAGCTTCGCTTTGTGGAAGAAGCTGACTTGGAGTTGTCTCGCCCGATCAACAAAGAAGCGTTCCGCAAATTTCGCATTGCGGAGGAGCTTCTGGAAAAAGAGAAGCGCAAGTGGCGTATTTTCGCGGAGGTGGGGCTTGGGGCCTTTATCCGAACCTCCTTTCGAGGCGGGAGTGAAAGTAAGCGCAAGCGAGCCTTCCAGTCCTACAACAGCAAACGCGTGGATTTCTTGATCATCGACTCGCTCGGCAACCCAGCGGTAGCGATAGAATATCAAGGGAGCGGTCATCATCTCAGCCCTGACGCAGCAGCGCGGGATGCGGTTAAGAAACGGGCGCTACAGCGGGCAGGTGTCGAGCTTCTGGAAGTGTATCAGGACACGACCGATGACGAGTTTAAGATGAGCCTAATCTCGGCGCTGAATCGGCACCACGACAAGGCCAAATCTCCAAGAAAACGATCATGGTAATGGTTGGGGGCGAGCGGACAAAATCCCATGTAAGTGCCCACAGCACTTCCGGCGAACTTACCTTGCAATCTTGTCATTTTAACAACCCTCAGCACAATGGATATCCGTGGCAATAGGCTTAGGCTGTCTTGTCGTACAGCGCAGCGCTTACTAGCTTCGTCGTCAAACCTCAGTCTTAGTCCGAAGTGGTCATAGTCTCGGGCTGGCGCGCCAATGATGCTGCACCTGCAAATTTGGGGGCATCTCACCGAAAGTGGCCACACGCTGAACCTGTCTCATTATTGCCAATGCTGTGGGTCGCATCAGGGGGCTCGAAGTGCAAGTGATCACCTGCTTCAGCTTCCATCACTGAAGCTACCGCAAGTGTGGCACCAAGCTGTATAATAGTCTTCCTCGCCATCTGACAGTACATTGCCCGGGCACTCCTCAAGCGGGCACTCATTGCGTCGAACAGGGAAGTTTTTCTCACACATCCAACATTCTAGGGTGGTCGTGTCCGTAAGGTGGGCGGTTCTTACATTTCCGTTATACGACCAGTCTGACCATTTTGTTTGTGCTTCTTCCAAACAGTCATAACAAAAATACCTCCGCTTCGATTTAGCCTCGCCGAGGAGCCTTTTGAACTGACCTTTGCCAAGAAGGTTCAAGATAATTGGAAAGTACTCGAAAACGTCGCTATGTGCAGTTGCTCTGCTCCCGTCGTGGAAGAAAGAGCGACGCCCGCTCGAAACGCTTCGAACCCACTCTGCGAGCCAGCTTCTTTCTGGCCACAGTTCGCTGAATAGGGTCACGAGGCTTTCAACCAGATCATCGATTGAAAAATACCTATAAGCATCGCCCAAGTGGATCGCTTTGTTTCGGAGGCGCCGCAGGTGACTGAATTGCTCGATTAACCGCTCTGAAACCGGAGTGTCGCAAAAGGTGTTGATGACTCCGGGCAGATCCACTGCATGAACAGTCCGAAGGTCCGTAAAGTCAACTTGCTCTCTGGATGTCGAAAAGCGAGCTTCCTGACCGAGAAGTAAAAGGAACGGGCTCGTTGCGCAGATCTTGGCCTTCAATGCTAACTCCGCTGATTGGGAGGCTAGATTGGTAATGGTTTCGAAGTCTTTCTGAGAGAGGTTGAGATACTCTTGCCATTCGGTGGGCCAATGGTATTTTCCGCCTTCAAATGAGTTTTCGAATTCTTCGAAAATTTCAGCAACACGTGACCAAGCTTGGAAATAGAGGATCAGTGCAAAGTCATTCAGTTTGTCCGCTGAGGGTGTGTTCACGATTGGCATCTTACCGGGTTCCAGTCATACTTTACGGTTGATCAAAGGTGAGCAGCATTTTTTGAATTTGCGGCCGCTGTTGCAGATGCAAGTGTCATTTCGGCCTGTGGTTTGCGCCAACTCGATAAGTACAAGAGCGCTTGCCTGTATGATATATGATTGGATGCTATCGAAGGTTCGTGGGTCGATAGTAGTTGTTCTTCCGATGGAGTTCGCTTCGAAAAAACGTTGTCTTTCAGAGTACCAATATAGGAGTGAAGCGACGGCTGCTGATGGAGAGAGAGGGTATCTTATATTATCAATTCTACTGTTGCCGTCGAAGTCGTATGCCCGCATTGGATCGGGAAGAAACAGAATCCTTTTCTCGCCATCACTGCGGGGCGTAACGTCGATCATCTTCCCGCCGATTTCCCAAACGGCGTGGTGCTCGGCCTCGACAAAAACCCGAGGCCAAATCCAAATTGCCCAGCCGTATGCCATTCTTCCGCCATGTGCCTCGACTTGAGACTGGACATTGTAGAAGCACTCGAGAGGCTTTGCCCCAATGGATGGAGTAACGGCCAGTTGAACTGGATCATACTCTGGACTCAGTGAATGGCCGAAATTCCTAATCTGAGTTGTGATATGCTCAGGGCAGCGCAGGAAAGATCTGCTGAAAATCTGTGGATCAACTGCGAGCATGGCTTGTACGTTCGTCCTTGGTTATGAAATCTCGACAAAGAAACTTCGAGCATACCAGAAAGTCACGCGGAATATTTGCGAGACTTCTTCGTGTTAGAAACCCAAAATGGCGCAAATTGGGCGGTTATCTAAACAGAGCGAGAATCGGCTATGCCTATCTCCGATGACACTCATACAGACCGGGAAGACTTGCGAGGCAAATACTTGTCGACCGAACTGCGCGAATTGTGCCAGACTGCAAGTTGGGCCCAGGGTCTTTGCACTTGCGGCGATTCCTGCGCCACGCCTTATACGACCGGCAGATTTCGGCTGAATTTAGATCTACGTGTGTTACTTCGAAGTGCGTGATCGGACGCTGAGGCGGGATTGATGTCTATATATGGTTGCCCTTGCAATGTTTTACACAGAGTATTGAAAGATGATCGAGGGCATCGCGCTTATTGAAAAGCATAAGGATGGTAAGCAAACCACACTTGGCCTTTATGATTTTACGGCGTTACCTGTGAGCGGGAACAGCGTTGTGTTGAGCAATAAAATTGGTGGTCTTGCCGCCTATGAGGTGCTCGCTGTGGAACACAGTCCTGTCCCTACAAATTCAGCTAACATAAAGGAAGGGAAGCTGCCTCGGTGCATTGTATACTTGGAACTGATGGATCCAATGTTTGATATCATGCTAGAGTACCTTGACAGGAATTGAAGTATTGGTGGCACGGAGACGTTGCCTGAATATTATGCTATAACTTTGATATCGGGATGGGTGAGCCGTGTTCTATGTAGGCGAAAGGTCAAGAGCAAACTACTATAAATATTTGGCAAAACTGAATTTTGAGGCAGCCGATGCTGCTGATATGACTGTCGGGTTTTGGCCCGGATATGAAAGTGCTGCACCACCGCCCGTGATGACGCTGTGCGCGCATTCCATAGAACTATCACTGAAAGCGTTTTTACTGGATCACGGCGATGACGAGAAACGTGTGCGTAAGCTGAGCCACAACCTTATCGAATGCTTAGATAGGTGTGTTGAACTTGGTGCCGATGCCGATAGCATTGATCGTGATATTCTTGTAATTATTTCTGATCTCCTTGTTTCGGGACGCCTTCGCTATGGGGAAGAAAGTGAGTTGGGGCGAGTGCCTGTCTATGGTCCCCTCAGTGAACTTTGCCGAAAGTGTCTCGATATGTGCGGAGCCCCCAAGCTGGCAGACATCCTTGGATAGAGGATACATCTTCAGGACGTACGCCCTTGGCAAGCTGGAATGCAGTAGCATAGTTCTAAGTAGATGTCGGTTCGGGCCGGTCACGCCCTTGGACCTTGCTGGTTGCTCCGGTTTTGCAAAACTAACGCTCTGCGTAAACAAGACATGCATTTTGAGAGAAACGCTTCTGGGCGGAGGATTGCCAAGACTATGAAAATCAGGTCCCAGAACAAATCAGTCGTCGAATGGGTGCCGGCAGGCTAAGGTATTATGATGATGTCATAAATTTGATTCTGGGACCTCCGATGTAAACTGAGCTAGGTTGGTCCCAGTTCCCTCCGTGCTTCGTGCGCAGTTTCAACAGACTATTGAGGCCGCGTGGCGGACGTTTAAGCCTTATTTAAAAGGGTTTTGGAGTGGATTCCGTAGTGAGCGCGACCGGACACCGCATGATACTCCGAGTGCGATCTCGAGGCCGTTTTGAGCCTTTACTGCAAAACTCAACATAATTGCCCATTATGTGACGATGCTGCCGTTAAGGCCTTGTTTTGTAGACCTTCCGAAGTCTTCCGATCACTGCGGAGCTCTTCCGGCATCACTGTAAATAAGTCTCTCACCCCACATTTGCAGTGATTTACGGACTTTTTTACAGCAACCAGATTTTGGGCTGAAGTGGGATTGAAGGGGCGTTTAAGCCCCCTCTAAAGTCTCCACCGCTTCGGTGAGCAGCTCCAGCCCCAAGGGCAGCAAAGCCCGCCGCCAGATCTGGGCGGGGGCCTCACCCCAGATCACCTGCACCGGCTTTTGTAGCGGCCCGCTGCGGCCCATGACAGTCGCGCCCCCGTCCAACTCGTTTGTGAGGTGGTAGACCGTCCCACCCGTGAAGGGAACCCCAGCGGCCAATGCATCCGCGATTGCAGCGCGCCCCTTGAAGGCGGGCAGCAAAGAGGGGTGATAGCCAATCGCACCGCGCTTTGGCCGCCGCGTGACCCATGCGGGCAGAATGCGATGCGAATGGGCCGAGATCACCAGATCCAACCCTGCCGGGATATCTTCACCAACCAATGGCACCCGGTCGGGTTTGACCGTGGTTTTGACCGATAGGCGGTCTGCCCAGATGGCGCTGGCGTTTTCTGCATCTGCCGTGATCAGGGTCACGTCATGCCCGCGCCGCAATAGCATTTCCAGAACCAGCGCGCCGAGGTGTTTATTTGCGATTAGAAGGGTCTTCATTCCATTCCCTCAATATAACGAAACCCCTGAACCGGGCGAAAATGGCCGCCGTATTTCAGCGGCTTCTTTGTGGCCGAGTGAAGCGCTGCAGAGGTTTGCGCCCATAGCGGGTCGCGCCGGAGCGCGGCGGCAAGGCCGGGGTGAGAGGTGTGGAATAGGGTTGGCATGGGGCGGTCCCAACGGTTGACACCGCGCCGCCAGAGCGCGGCCAGTTCATTCAGAAAACGCAAACCAATGCCAGCGCCTTGCCATTCAGGCATGACCACAAGGCGGCTGGCGCGGATCTCCGTCAAACCCGGACGCGGCGAGAATGCGACATGCGCCACATCCTCGCCGTTGACCCGGCCCACGTAGTAAGCCGAGTTCGGCATGGGGTTCAGTTTCAGGTAGTAATGCGGCTCAAAGGCGGGCCAATGAGAGCCGTCGGTTTGGTGGATTTCGACCTCAAGGCTGGGGCATCGTCGAAGACGCCTCCATGCAAATTCGCCACCGCGTCCGGTGTCGATCACCCAATCCGGCTGCAGCCAGTCATCCACGTCATCATGGCAAGCCACGGCGACAAACTGGCCCGGCCCGCGCCGCCACGCTTTGCCAAAGGCTCCGGCGGCGATGGTCGCCACGCGCCGGTCAATGGCCGAGGTGAACTCATCCATGACAAAGAGGCCGGGGCGCTCGCACAGGACGCGGGCAAGATCGGCGCGGAATTTCTCGCCAGTGGAGAGTGCCGCATAGGGCCGCAGCCATGAGGGCACAGAGCCAAGGCCCACAGCCGAGAGGGCAGCGGTTACCGCATCAAACGATCCGCCCGGCGTGATCTCGTCCACGATGGCCCCTTTGCCCGGCCAGCGGTTGGCGCATTTGAGGCGGCGCGCGCCAAATAGCGCACGGGCAATGGAACTCTTGCCAGATCCCGAGGGGCCTTTGATCAGGCCGATCTGCCAAGGGCGGTCCTTTAGTGGGGCTTCCAGTGAGATTTTGAAATCTGCGTCACCTTCGACATTGAAGAGACTGGACACGCGCGCGGCCCGGTAGGTGTTGGGCAAAGGCGAGCGGTGGTGAACCGTGATCTGGGTCATGTGTTCACCACCTTGCACTTGAGGCCTTCAGCGGTCAGCCGGTCAAAGAGGGCGATCTGCGCCGCCTCATCTTTGACAATGACAATAACACCGAACTGGCGCTTATAGCGGTTTCCCTTTGGCTTCCCGTGGGTATCAGCGGGAAGAGGGGGCAGGGGAATGTCTTTGGATTTGGGCACTTTGCCCGTCCTTTCCATCACGCTCCGGGCGTTCTGGTGAAGGGCTCAAGGGCCTCAATTCTAGGTGAGACCGGCACCGGGGGCACTTGATCGATAGCACCCCAGACAATGCGCCGGGTTCAAATTTGAATAGCAGTTTGCGGCATGCGCCACAACGTTGCTCTTGTAGTTGCAACTGGAATCACTCCATGAAAGCGCCGTCCTCGAGGACAGGAGGCGGCCATGAAGCGTGAGCTGGTCGGCGGGGTCGCGTGTAGGAATGTTGGCCCCGTGCAGATTGGCGCTTGCGCCCGTCTGCCCTCCGCTACTGTGAAGCCTTTGAAGGGGCGTTTAAGCCCCCTCAAAGGCCCTTAAATCGCAGCGAGAATAAAGGCGAACAGCTCGTCATAGCGCACGCCTTGCCGGTCGTGGTACTCGGCCCCCTCTGGGGCTTCCTCGGCGCTGGCAAAGGTTTGCAGCTCTGTGCGGGCTTCCGTCAGGATCTCAAGTTCGCCAGTCTCCACCTGTTTTTTCACAAGCACGACCATTTCTTTTTCGACCTGTTGAACTTCGCCGGTCGGCTCACCACGGGCATTCAGTACTGGCTCCTCAACTGTCACGGTGTGGGTGATCTCTTCCTCCACCTCTTCCATGATGGGCGCGGTCTCGGCGGGGATTTCCACCTCGGCAGACCACCATTCATCCCAGCACAGAACGCCATATCGCCACGGGTCCAAACCCTCATCTTCAAAGGCGGCTGCAAGCTCTTGCGCAATGACACCAAAGTGCCAGCGGGCAGCGTCGCCCTTCTTGGCTACGGCATCTCGCAGGCGATATTTTTTCAGGAGGCCCTTAGCCGCCAGCGCGACGCGGCGTTCGGCTTCGTCCAAGTCTTGAATGTCGGTCTTGGTACACGCGTCGGACGTGTTGATTGTACCTGTTGCGGCGTAGACAACATCCCACCGATACGAGGGGAAACCACAGTTTTGTACACCGTCAGAACCCGGTCGAAACGTGCCATCAGGTGTTATGCGAGCCGCGTGCGTTCCCCCGGTATAGAAACTTACCCCGCCGTCAGTACCCGTGGAGCCTCTACCTTCCAGCAACAAGTCATATGACACAATTCCAACGGAACCAATAATGTCATCACGCTGCAATCTTATCCGGCTATCGTTGGCGCTTGATCCTCGAATGTGTAGGGCGTTTACCGGCGAAGTGGCCGCCTGACCAATGCCAAGGTAACTACCAATCGGCACGTTAAACTTTATGTCATCTTTCGCGATTTCCATCTGACGCGTGCCGCCGGTTTCGATCAACAGCGCGGAATTCGGCATTGTCTGGGCGGGGTCGGTCTTGATGTACAAATGCCCGGCGGTGCTGTTGCCGCTCAGGGTGTGCTTGACCCCTGTGTCAACGTCAGTGATGGCGAAGAATGGGCCGCTGTTTCTGATCTCGATGTTCTGTGGAGTTCTGCCGTTTTCATCCAAAACGACAACATCGCCCCAGCCTTCCCAGTCGCCACCGATCATGCGACGCAGCCCCATTCCAATCGCAGAACTCGAAGGCACCGCGATCTGAGCGCGGTAATCGGCACTGTAAGTTTGGTCGATTAGATAGTGGTTGCCGCCTTTGTATCTGTTGGCAGCATCGGAGAACGCATAATAGAAGCCGTTCCCTCTATTCGCACTCACATCAACATTCTCGTTGACCCGTGCGCCAATCCCAAAGTCTCCGACCCTCATCAACAAACCAGCAATGGCATCCGTGAGGCTCGCTTGCACCGCAGCGCCTGAAGCCTTCCCGCCTTTCAAGCGCAACTGCCACTCATCGCCCGCCTTCAGGCCCACCTCATTGGAGGACGGATTGCCCATGCCAGTGTCGCGGTCTGCGTCAAACACAATTTCGCCTGTGAACCGACCCTGACCGACGGTGTCATAAACACCCTGATAGTTGCTCAAGAGCTGCTGCAGCGCGGCTGCAAGGTCAAGGTTATGCGAGCCGGTGGGAAAGACTGCATAGGCCTGTCCCGCCGCTGTTGACCCCTGATACGGCGTCTTGAGCGTGATGGTGTCGGCGCTATCGACCGTCAGGATCTCATAGACCCGCCCGTCTGGGCCGACAAAGCCCCAGCCGTTTTGCATCGCGCCAAACCAATCGGTGCCCGCGCCGGTGACGTTGACGTTGCCATTGGTCACAGTGACTGTGCCTGATGATACCCAAGCCATTGATTTCTCCTTATGTGACTTGCTTGACGATCCACTCAAAGGTGGGGTTGTCGATCCATGGAATGCCCTCAAGCACCACCTCAATTTCCAGCCAAACGCGCTGGTCAATGCCGGTGGACCAATAGGGTGTGGTTAGGGTTGGTGGGTCTTGCCGGTAACTGACTGTGGGCTGCGGGCGAGAGGCGTTAAAACCAAACCAGCGCGGGCCATTGAGGATTTCGCATTTGGCGCACCACCACGCATTGTTGCCGTCAAATCCAGCACCCGCCTGAGAGAAGCTGCGAATGCCCGCTTCCACCACTAAGGACGCCTCAGTGACGGAGCGCACATCCCCCGACGACACGCGAATGCCAGTATTCACGAAACGATAGATCTGTCCGTTATAAACACGGCCTGAGACGCCGAATGAGCCGCTGGCCAGCACTTGGTCGCGAGACAAAACAACGTCTGCCGCCAACACTTGGCCATTTGCGAAGTCGAGCTTCAGACCCGCTGTCGGGCGACCATTGGATTCCGCATAGTTATCACTTTGTAGAGTGTCGGTGATTTGTCCGCGACCGATTGCGGCGTGACCAATAAAGGCGTTTTCGACGTAGAGGCCGGACGGAAACAAGATCCCATTGATAACGCGCGGTGTGGCGTAGAATGCAAATGGCGAAACCGCACCGGCCCCGGTTGGCGCGGAAATCGTGAAGCTATCAGCGGCAAAGGCAACGGAGCTGCTGACCGCGCCATCGTCGCCCGCCTCCGCTGCGATCACCATGCCAGTAACCACATCGTTCACGTTCACGCGCAGCATGTGCCGCCCTGAGATACCGTCGACACTTTCCGAGAGGGTTTGCACGGTTGCGGTGTTTTCATCGACCGTTGTGGTGAGCGATGTGACAGCCGCAGCCTGCGCGGATATCTGCCCCTCGGCATCGCTCACGCGAGTTGTGAGCTGGGTCTGCGCATCGGCTTGTGCGGTGATTTCTCCCTCGGCATCTTCCAGCCGTGTATTTAGCGTCAGCAGATCCTCTGCAATTGCCTCGTCCTTTGAGGCGCGTGTGCTGCTCTCCGCTTCAATCAGCGCCATGGCACCGTCGATGGAGACACCAATTTGCACCGCAAGGCTGGCAACGGCCTCACGGTCCTCAGTCACTTTTGCCCGCAAGTCCTGCGTCGCATAGGCGATGTCTTGGCGGATGCGTTCGCCATCGGCGTGGGCCTGCAAGAGACTTGCCAGCGTCTGCTCTGCGGCTTCCTCATCAGCGGCCAGAAGGTAGCGCGTGTCTGCGACGGTCTGGGTAAGCTGAGGCCCATCAAAGGCGCTAATCGCCACCTCGGCGGTCTGAACACGGCCCTGCAAGATATCTAGCTGCGTCTGTTCGGCCTTGAGATTGATGGCGGTCTGTGCCGCATCAAGATCGGCCTCGGCGGTCGAGAGCCGCGCCCCGATCCCGTCGACCTCGATTTGCGAGGCGCTCAACGCGAGATCCGCATTGATCGCGTCCAGTTCCACCTCCACCTCGTTGACCTGCAATTGCAGATCCTCGACCAGCGGGAGTTGGGTCGGGTCCGTCAGGGCCTTTGTGATCTCCCCGCGCACCCATGCTTCGCTGGCAGAGAGGGCGATACTGGCTTCAGCGGCGCTCAGGCGGATTTCAGCCTCGCTGATGCGCTCTGCCTCTTGCTCAAGTGCATAAATCCGCACCTTGCCGGTCTCTGGATCTGTCACGATCCCGGCGTCTGCGAACTTACCGTCCACCTCAGACAGTTGTGTCGTCACCCACAGCACCTGATCGCCAATCATGGCGACCGCCTCGGACACGCTGCGCTGTTCGACCGTGCGCAGATCCAGATCGCGCCGTAGCGGCTGGATCACATCAGATATGAGCACCTCATCCAGAGCGGATGCGGCAGCGGTCGCATCCTCAGCAATCGCGTCCCAGACGTCATCGTCCAGCGCGCCCGGAGTGATCCGCACGTCAGGCGTTGTAACTGGCAGCCACGCCGACCACTCCGTCAACCGCGTGGGCGCAATGGCTTTGCCGCGCACCTCATAGTCTGCATTCGGCTGCACCGGGTGGTGGCGGTAGTTGCCGCCCGCGACATTGGTGGTGCTGACGGTGTCGGCCTCGGCTTCAGGCCGCCCCTGCACGCGGATCTGGAAGGTCAGGCCGGTGCAGGTGTCAGACAGCCGACCGTCCCAGACAATGCGGATTGCGGGGGCATGGGCCTTGCCATCCGCTGCCGTGATGGTCTCACCGGCAACGGCCAAGCCGACCACGCCCGCGTCGGTCACCGGGATCGGGCCGGTCGGGTGCGGTGTCTCCGGCAGCTCCAGCGCCGGATCCGGGTCAAAGTCTGTCGGGTCGGTTTCGCGCAGCGAGAGGGAGACGTTCAGCGTCTGCAGGTCATAGGCCGCCTCAGTGATGCGGAAGGTCTTGGCGTCGTAACCGTAGTCCTGAAGGCTCAAATGCACATTCTGCAGCGGACGCAGACGGGCGTATTCACCGGGCAGGGGCAGGCGGTGGGTGCGAAACCGGCGGTTTTCCCGCAAGAGCGCATCGGTGAGCTGGCGCGCTTGTTCGGCGCTGTAGACCATTGGCAGGTTCAGCTCGAAGAGCTTCTGGCGGCCATCCTCTGCGACCCACTCGTCTTTGACGATAGTCTCCAGCGTGGAGGCTTCCCACAAAGAGGCCGGGCTGGTGTAGGTCGTGGTGACCGCGTTAAAGGTGTTTTCAAGGCCGGGAAAAGGGTCGTGCTGCCACGCCTGCGAGATCAGAACGTCATCATCGGAAATCGTGGCCGAGGCGGCGGTGGCGCTGCCGACAATCGGATACCAATAGCCGCCGATCTCGACGATCTGGGCATTCGCGGCGGAAAACAATTCTTCCAGAAAGTCGGCGGGGGCCTCTTCAAACTTGACTTCAAACCCGGCTTCAAACTGCGCGCGGCCAACCCCTTCAATGCCAATATCGCAGGCATCCATGGCCTCGGCCCACTCGGTATAGGGCAGGTCTTCAGCCGGGAACCCACCGCCCCAGATATCGCCACTCGGCAGGGCAATTCCGCGCAGGACGTTATAGGCAATGACCAGGGGATTGGCGGTCTGATCCCAGCTTGCGGGATCATTGAAACGGTGGGAGCCGTTGCCGCCCACGGTGCTGTCTTTGCGGATGTCATAGAGCGGCGGGCCATCCAGCTCAAAGGCGTATCTGGGCACGCCGCTGGGGTAAAGATGATCGCGCCGATAGAAGTAAAGCACCGCATAGCAAGTGCCGGTCAGGATGTGGTCGGGGGTCCATGGCCGGTCGGCTGCACCGCCGCGCCAGTTCACCAGATGACTATGCGCGGTGGTTTGCGCTGAGGTCTCTGCGCTGCTCATCTGACTTAGATCAAAGACGAAACAGGGCCTTGCTGGGCATGAGCATATGCAAACGCGCGTCACATTATATATGAGGTTTCGAAATGCTTCGCTTGGCCCTGATCTTGCACATCTTTATCGGCTCCACGCTGGGTGGCAGCGCCGTCATTGCCGCTCTGGTGATGGGGTATTCCACGATCTGGACGATCCTGATCGCGGCTGTGGTGGGCTTTGTGCTGGCGGTGCCTGTCAGTGCGATCGTTGCGCGCAAGCTTTATGGCGGGTGAGCCGGGGCGGCGGCGCGCTGTGATGGTCGTTACGTCAGAGCGCGTTTTGCACGTTTTGAGCCGTGCCTGAAATCGCCTCACCGGCTTTTTGCAGGTCACGGCCTGCGCCTTTGGTGGTCTCACAGGCGGCAAGGCCGAAGATCACAAGGGTCAGGAGCAGAGGGCGGATCATGGGCGGGTCTCCATCGCGGTGCGGTGCCGCGAGAGGGCGGCGTCTGATCTGATGAAAATTCCCGATGTTTTCGAAAATGGCAAGAGCGAAGGCAAAGCAGCGCGCGCTGCATTCTGTGCAATTGCAGCATAAATTTGTCGCTTCTTTATCGCCCTTAGGTTGCGTTGACGCGGTATTATACCGGTGGTGAGCGGGGGATTCGTTGCATTGCAAGATGGCGAGTTTTCGCTTGGCTGCCCTTGGGGAGGGGCGCTGCACTTGTTTGCGTGAAGGCCAGCCCCAAATCAAAAGACAACTGTTTGCGAGGAGAGACGATGGATTTCAATGTTCAGAAGAAATGTCTCGAAACCCGGCTGAGCGCACTCTCGGCCGGAATGCTCGCGGGGCAGGGGTTATCGGCCCTTGCGCGTGCGAGTGAGGCGCAGATTGCCGGGCGGGGGAGCAAAGCTTCGACGTTGGCCGGGCGGGAAATGCGGGCGATTTTGACCGCATTGGACCGTCTGAAGGCCGGGGAATACGGCTATTGTCGGATTTGCGGCGCCGATATCGCGCCGGAGCAGCTGCGGGCGCACCCCGAAATACCTTTCTGCGAATCCTGCTCCGCCTGAGGCGGCAGGACGAGCACCAAAATTGAGGCAGAACCCGGCGTGAGGCGAAGGCATCATGCCGGGGTATTTGTTCATAAGGTGCATTTCACAACACATCAGACCTCAATATTTCCGGGGTGCATCAGGGCCAGACAGGGCCACGAATTGAAAGCGCGCGTATGCGGCGATGGGCGCGCGATTTCACCGCGACGACAGCAGAGTGCGAGCAACAGGTTCGTTAAACCTTAGCCATTGTGCATCGGGGCCGTTGCCGCGCAGGTGGTGATGTGGCAAAACCCATGCGAATGCCTGACCATATGAGTTTAGCAGATGACTGATTTCTCCGACCGCCGCCGCATGATGGTAGACACTCAGATCCGCCCGGCGGATGTGACCAAATACCCGATCATCGAAGCCCTGCTTGCCATTCCGCGCGAAAACTTCGTGCCGGATTCGCAAAGCGAGGTTGCCTATGCAGACCAATCGGTGCCCCTGAGCGATGGGCGCGTGGTGCCTGAGCCGCGCACCTTGGCCAAAATGCTGGATGCGCTGGATGTGCGGCAGGATGAGCTGGTGCTGGATGTGGCCTGCGGGCTTGGATACTCCACCGCTGTGGTGGCGCGGCTGGCACAGATGGTGATCGGGGTCGAGGAAGACGAAAGCCTTGCCGCTGAGGCGCAAGAGACCCTCAGCAACAGCAGCGCCGACAATGCCATCGTGCATCAAGGAGCGCTGACCGAGGGGGCCTCCGAGCATGGTCCCTATGATGTGATCCTCATTGAAGGCGGCGTCGAAGAGGTGCCGGATGAGCTTTTGGCGCAACTCAAAGACGGCGGACGTATCGCGGCGTTGTTCATGAGTGGCGCGTTGGGCGAAGTTAAGGTAGGATATAAGAGTGCCGGTCGCGTGTCTTGGCGCTTTGAATTTAATGCGGGGGCACCCGTGTTGCCCGGCTTTGCCAAGCCGGAAGTCTTTTCGCTCTGACGCAGGCCATCCTGTCGCGCTCCTGTCTTTTCGGTCAGATAAGCAAGATAGGCTCTTTTCAAATAGATGTGACGTTCACATATGTTTGGCGCAAACGAGATTGATAACGGGGCAAAAAACCCCACAAGACATCGAGGCGACAGGATGCAACGAATACTGAAAACAAAGCGGATCAGGGCTTTTGCTGCTATCGGCGTCCTTGCCACCGCCGTGGTGAGCGCACCGCAGGCACGGGCAGACAATGTGACCGATGCAATGATCGGCGCCTATACCAGCAGTGGCCTTTTGGAACAAAACCGCGCGCTTTTGCGGGTTGCGGATGAAGGGGTTGCGGCCACGGTTGCAAAGTTGCGCCCCGTGGTGACCGCGACGCTCGGGATTGCGCGGGATTATAACCGCACCGGACTTGGCGCATTGGGCGCAAGTTCCAACCACAACACCGGCGCGACGCTTCGTGTGGGTATGGAGTGGCTGCTGTTTGATAACGGGGCCACCCAGCTTGATCGGGCGGCGGCGCAGGAAACCGTGCTGGCCACCCGTCAGACCCTGCTGGATGTGGAGCAGCAAGTGCTGTTCGCGGCGGTGCAGTCTTATGTCAACGTCTTGACCCAACAAGATATTGTGGCGCTACGCCAGAACAACCTGCGACTGCTGCAAGAAGAGCTGCGCGCAGCCAATGACCGTTTTGAGGTGGGGGAAGTGACCCGCACCGACGTGGCCCTTGCTGAAAGCCAGGTGGCAGAGGCGCGCGCCAATCTGACGGATGCGCGCGGCGCATTGCTGACCGCCCGTGCCACCTATGAAGAAGTCGTGGGACGCGCGCCAGGGGCGGTTGCCTCTTATCCGCCATTGCCGCGTCGTGCCGCCAGCCTGTCTGATGCGCAAGCACGGGCGCTGCGCAGTCACCCGAGCCTGCGGGCACAGCAACATGCGGTGAAAGCGGCGCAACTGACGGCTGACAGTTCCTTGCGCGACATGGGGCCGAATGTGAAATTCACCGCGAGCGCGTCTCATGGTGAGGTGCGCGGCAGTGACGGAACCTCCGACAACTTTGATCTGGGCCTTTCGCTGAACCAGACCCTTTATGCGGGCGGCGGGCTGGCCGCCGCGCGGCGCGCCGATCTGGCGCGTGTGGATGCAGAGCGCGGCTCGCTCCTTTCGGTCCAGCGCAGCATTTCCAGCAATGCCGCAAGCGCCTATACCGCGTTTGACACGGCGGCGGCGAGCCTTGTGTCCTCTAATGAACGGGTGCGTGCGGCGCAGGTGGCTTTTGACGGGATCCGCGAGGAAGCCACGCTGGGATCGCGCACCACGCTGGACGTGTTGCAAGCCGAGCAGGAGCTTTTGGATGCGCAGACCGCCCGTTTGTCGGCGCGCGCCAATCAGGCCCTGGCGGCCTATCAGTTGCTGCAGGCGCAGGGGCTGTTGACCGCAGAGAACCTGAACCTTGCTGTGGAACGCTATGACCCTGAGATTTATCACAATCAGGTCCGGTCCGCCCCGGCCTTCGTGACCAAACGCGGGCAGGATTTGGACCGTGTTCTCAAGGCTCTGAGAAAGAACTGAAAATCTGACGTTGCTGTTGTGTGATGCGGGCAAGCTGGCTACACTTGCCGTAAGAGGTGAGCTTGGCCAATAAAAATGTCTGAACCCGTTACGCACGCAGAAATCGAAGACGTCCTATCCTCCATCCGTCGCTTGGTCAGTGAGACCGGGCGGGCGGAGGAACCTGCGCGTCCCGCAGCCAAACCCGCAACGCGTCTGGTGCTGACACCGGCGCTGCGGGTGCCCGAAGCAGAGGTCGCGCGTTCTGATGCGGCGAAACATGATGCGGTGCAGCATGATGCGGTGCTACATGGCGGGGCGCCTCACTCTGATGCAGTCACGCCGCGTGATGCCGCGTTCGATGCTGCACCAGAACACCCTCAAGAGCCGATGATGCCGCAGGTCAATGGGACCGCGCGCAACGGGACGGCGACAGACAAAATCACCACACAAACTGACGCTGCAGATCTGCAAGACGAGCCACGCGATGAAGCTGCGACGTCCGGGCCGCTGGATCCTCAGGGCGAGGTCCCTGAAGAGGCTGCCCCAGAGCGCGCGAGTGGGACAGGTGCCGAGACATCTGCGCAGGAACCCAGCCGCGTGCTGTTTCGGGCCAGCGCGCCGGTTGATGCGCCGCGCAAGCCGGAATTGGTCAGAATCGCCCCGTCAGAAGCGGCCATGGTCGACAGTTTTCAACAGAATGAGCCCGTCGCTGAGGCCCCATTTGTCAATGTGGACGACGCCGAGGCTCAGACGTTTGAGGAATCCGAGCGCAGCGCGCCCATCCTGCTGAACACCAAAAGCGCGCCGCGCGTCCCTGAAGCAGAAAGGCCCGAGGCCCCTGCAGCCGTCGCGGATAGCGCGCTGAATGAGGTCGCGGCTGATGATACGGCAGCGGTTGATGCAGCAGGGGATGATGCACCTTGGCGCGACCCGGAGGCGCGGCTCTATGACAGTTTGGAGCCCGGTGCTGCGCAAGCCGAACAGCCCGCCTCTGCAGAGCCGCAGAATATGCAGCGGGAACAAAGCTCTCGCGTGGCTGCCGTGGTGCGCCGGATTGCCGAGCTTGAAACCGCTGGGCGTGCCGAGCCAGAGGTCGCAGACCAAAGCAGCCGCCGCGTTCCGGACATCAATGAGGATGAGATCGAAGCGGTGCCCCATAGTGGCCCCACGGTTGAGACCATCCAGTGGGAAGATCATCAGGAAGAGGCGTCCGGTGGTGCATCCTTTGCTTCGGCCCGCGATTCGGTGGCGGAAAACGCGCGTGAGATGGCGGGCGATGCGCTGACGGAGGCCGCAATGGACCGGCTGGCGGCGCATGAGGATTTCCTAGATGAGGAAGGCCTGCGCGAGCTGGTCTCTGACATCGTGCGGGAAGAGTTGCAGGGTGCGCTTGGCGAGCGGATCACCCGCAACGTGCGCAAACTGGTGCGCCGCGAGATCCAGCGCGCCTTGGCGACGCAAGAGCTGCTCTGACGTAGGGCGCGAGATTTCACCGTTAATGCAAAGCGTTGAGCGTGACACTGCACCCTGCTGAGTAACGGCGGGGGCGCTCCCGCCCATCCGGCTGTTTTCTGCGAAAACCCGCCGTCTGGTTGGGCCGGGCAGCGGGCTGGCGCCCGCTGCGGGTGCGTCTTGGTGCGGGTGTTTTGGCTAACGCAGGCAGGGTGTTTAGCGCGGGCGGGCGGGGATCGGTTCCGCCAGTTCCAGCAGGCGGTCGATATCCATGTAGCGCTCCAGATGGGCGGCCAGCGCATCCAGCGTGGCCTCCACACCTGCGTCATAGCCAATGTCGGACTGGTGGCCGAGGTCGGCAAGGAAGCGGGCGCGAAACGCATCCGAGGTGAACAGCCCGTGCAGGTACGAGCCGCGCACGCGGCCATCGGCGGAGGTCGCGCCCTCCGCGCGCCCTTCCAGCGTCAACCAGGCGCGGGTGCAATCCGGACCGGTGGTGCGGCCCATGTGGATCTCATAGCCAGACACGGGCAGATCGCCTGCAAGCGTGCGCGCGTCGCTCAGGGTCACGCGTTTGTCGCCGGCCATCACCGTATGCACATCCAGAAGGCCAAGCCCCGCGACCTTGCCCGGTTGCCCATCGACGCCGTCGGGATCGTCGATGGTCTGGCCGAGCATCTGATAGCCACCACACAGTCCCAGCACATGACCGCCGCGCCGGTGATGGGCGAGGATGTCGATGTCCCAGCCCTGCGCGCGCAAGTAAGCCAGATCCCCAATGGTGGATTTGGAGCCGGGGATCAGCACCAGATCCGCATCGCCGGGCAGGGCGCGGCCGGGGGGGATGATTTCAACCGTGACGGAAGGCTCAGCGGCGAGCGGGTCGAGGTCGTCGAAATTCGCCATCCGCTCCAGTTGCGGCACCACCACTTTGCAGGCTCCGCCCGCGTGTGAGGCGATGTCCATCATATCCTCGGCCGGCAGTTTCCACGCATCCCAGAACCATGGCACCACGCCCACCGAGGGCCAGCCGGTCCAGCGCGCAATGTCATCGCGCCCGCCATCAAAGAGGCTGAGGTCGCCGCGAAAGCGATTGACGGCGAAGGCTTTGATACAGGCGCGGTCGTGTGCGTCCAGCACCGTATGGGTGCCGACGATCTGCGCGATCACGCCGCCACGGTGGATGTCACCCACCAGGACCACCGGCACGCCTGCGGCCTCGGCAAAGCCCATATTGGCGATGTCCCCCTTGCGCAGATTGGTTTCCGCCGGGGAGCCTGCGCCCTCAATGAGGATAATGTCATGCTGGGCGGCGAGGCGGTGAAAGCTCTCCAGTGTGGCCTCCAGCAGCCCCGCCTTGTCGCGCATAAACGACCCCGCCGCGCGGGTGCCGCGCCGTTTGCCCTGCACGATCACCTGCGCGCCCGTGTCGGTTTCAGGCTTCAGGAGCACCGGATTCATGTCTGTGTGCGGCGCGAGCCCCGCCGCGCGGGCCTGGAGCGCTTGTGCTCGGCCAATCTCACCCCCGTCAGCGGTCACGGCGGCGTTGTTGGACATATTCTGAGGCTTGAACGGCGCGACCGAGAGGCCGCGCAGGCGCAAGGCGCGTGCCAGCCCCGCCACCAGCATGGATTTCCCGACATTGCTGCCGGTGCCTTGGATCATGAGGGCCTTGGTGGTCATTTGGGTGTCTTTTTTGCTGTCCGTCTGTGGCGAGGGTTGCAATGCCAGAGGCCAAAGGTCAATCGCGCAGGTTGGCGCGGGGGCATCTGTCAGTGCGGCTGGGGCGGGGCGTATGCAAAAGCAAATCCCCAAAAAGAAAAACGCGCCCCCCAGGGACGCGCTTTTCGTTCAAGCTTGGCAGCTTATTTTTGCGTTCAGGCCGCTTCGGCCTGCGCCGCGTTACGACGTTCACTTTCTTCGCGCGACAGCGCGACAGAGGTCCGTACACCGCGACCAACGAAATCCATCAGGCCTTCGACCACACGTTCGTTGGGGTCGATGCCTGCGCAGGTCAATACTTCGCGCCCATCGCGCGAACGTGCCCAGCGGGCGATCTGCTCGGGGCCGTTGCCGTATTTTTTGTCGTCGGCAATGGCATCATCCAGTGCAGCCAGTACAACCGCCGCAAACAGCTTGCGTGCTCGGTTGCCCTGTTCGTTATTGTATGCGGTGCCGTCAACGAAATCTCGCATCTCGTTTCCTTTGTTGTTCTTGCTATTGCATTTTCGGCGTGACGCTCCTTATGGCGGAATTGTGACGATTCGGGTACCCCAAAGATGCATATCTTTTATGCATCTTGTGCATGCCTATTTCGCGGTCACCTATCCGTCAGACACGATATATCGTCATCTTGCCAGCCTTACACCTGCCGGATATAGGGGTGTTCAAGCTGTCATCAACCACCTGAAAGAGTTTTCCATGCCCAAGATCAACGGCAATGAAATCCGCCCCGGCAATGTTCTGGAGCACAACGGCGGCCTCTGGGCTGCGGTCAAGGTCGATCATGTGAAGCCGGGCAAGGGGGGCGCGTTTGCTCAGGTCGAGCTGCGCAACCTGCGCAACGGCTCCAAGCTCAACGAACGGTTCCGGTCTGCCGATAAGGTCGAGCGCGTACGTCTGGCGCAAAAAGACCAGCAGTTCCTCTATGAAACAGATGGGATGCTGGTGTTCATGGATACCGAAACCTACGAGCAGATCGAATTGCCTGCCGATCTTTTGGGCGATCGTCGTCCGTTCTTGCAGGACGGTATGACCATTGTGGTGGAATTCTACGAGGCTGAGGCGCTGAATGCGACCGTGCCGCAGAAAGTGACCTGCAAGATTGTCGAGACCGAGCCAGTGGTCAAAGGCCAGACGGCTGCGAACTCCTTCAAACCGGCGATCCTTGATAACGGCGTCAAGGTCATGGTGCCGCCCTTCGTGGGCCAGGACGAGATGATCGTCGTCAACACCGAGACCATGGAATATTCCGAACGCGCCTGAACCGCGCAGAGTGCTATTGCAAAGCCTCGGTCCTGCATCCTGCGGGGCCGGGGCTTTTTTCTGCGCACTGTAAAGGACAGCGCGCGCCGCGCAGCGGCGCCGGGCCCAACGGGGGAGGGGGCATTTTAATGGACCCGAGACGGGCGGGAGCGCCCCCGGTTCTGGATCAGCGCGGGATCTCTATGGAATGGCCGCAGCTGTCCATCATCTTGCCATAGGCGGCGGTGAACCCGTTCATCGAGGCCACATAGGTCTGGGTGCTGGTGCGATAGGCGTCCAAGGCGCGCACCTCCATATGAGAGGCAGCTTTCATCCACAGGAGCGCGTTTTTCACATCCTGCCAGCGTGGCGAGGCAGACACCCATGCGATGCCATCGTCGTCAAAGCCGCCCTCGGCCACGCCAAAGAACACCCCTTGCTGGTCGAAGACAAAGGCCACACCCTGCGCATTGCCGATCTGGGTGCGGTGGCCGCGCGGTGCGCTGGAGAAATAGGTTGGCGTTGGAAAACCATGTGGCGGTCCTGCGTCGCCATTGCTGATTTCCAGACGCAGCGTCGGCATCCCGTCCCCGCCGGTCAAAGCGTGGCAGATACGGCGGAGGTCTTCGCCGGTGTCCTCTTCGGTGATGATGACACGCCAGTCGCCGTATTCCCAATAATCCTGTGCGTGCGCGGCTGGTGCGATCAAAGCAGATGCAGCGATCAGCGGTGCCGTCAGAAAAAATCGTGTCATCCCGTGTCCCATATTGCCTGCCCGGCCCTGTTTCTGGCCCTGTGCGCGAACCTGTGCGCTGCTCTGAGCGCGCCAGCGTCGCGCGTAGAAGGCCAGTGCGCGCAAGATTAACGACCAAGGGTTAAACAATTGCCTCAGTCTGTGGGGGCCTCTGGCCAGCGCAGCGCGGTGCCCTCGGACTCCAGCGCGCCCTTGGCACGATCAAAGCGCAGATACGCAATCGCCTTGCCGCCGGATTGGGTCAGAACCTGACCCACCGGTTTGCCCGCTGCAGTGATCTGCGCGCCCACCGGAACAGCGCCGTCGATCTCAACCTGTGTCAGACCTTTGCGCAGCTCGGTTTTGTGTTTCATACGGGCGGTGACCTCCTGGCCGACATAGCAGCCCTTGCGGAAATCAACGCCGTTGAGACGCTCAAAGCCCACTTCAAGGATATAGCTGTCGGGCGTGAGCTCAATGCCGGTTTCCGGGATCACATGCGCCACCCGGATTGCATCCCACTCGCTGCCGTCATCGCCCGCCACATCGCCATAAAGACGCCAGCCAAGTGCCGGGTGGCGCGGGTCCGTCAGAGCGCCTTCGGGGGCGTCCCCGGTGCCGCGGCTCACCTTCAGGTCGGTCTCCTCGATGGTGACATTGGCGCGCAGCTTATACATCTTGAGCCGCTTCAGAAGATCATCAGCCAGATCATCGGCCACATCCAGCAGCACCGCCTCGCCCTCGGGGGCGAGAAAGAAATCCGCGAGGTATTTGCCCTGCGGGGTCAGGATCGCCGTATAGACCAGACCGTCTTCTAGCCGATTGATATCATTGGTGACCAGCCCCTGAAGAAAGCTGTGGGTGTCCGGTCCATGCAGGCGAAAGATGCGGCGGTCGGCCATGTACGTCTCCCATTGGGGTGTTTGCGCGGTCTGCAAAAGATGTGACCCCGAACGCGCCGGAGTTCAAGCGGGTCTGGTCTGCCGTGGATCAGCCAAACAGGCGACGGGCAAAGCGGCGCAACAGGCCTGTGTCCTCACGTTCGTCCCGGCGATCGTTGCGGGTGATCTGGGCGTTGACGCCATCGGTATCGATCACCGTTTTACCGTCCTGAAATTGCAGACGATAGAGATCGGCATAGATGCCGCCGCGCTCCAGCAGCTCCTCGTGGCGACCCTGATCCATAACGCGGCCACGTTCCATCACCACGATCTTATCCGCCGCGCGAATGGTCGAAAGACGGTGCGCGATCACAATAGTGGTGCGCCCGCCAGAGAGCTTCTCCAGCGCCTTTTGCACCACTTTTTCGGACTGGGCATCGAGCGCCGATGTCGCCTCATCCAAAAGGAGCAGCGGCGTGTCGCGCAGCAATGCGCGTGCAATCACCACACGCTGACGCTGCCCGCCCGACAGCGCAGAGCCGCGCGGCCCGACCCGGGTTTCCAGTCCATCCGGCAGCTTGTGCAGGAAATCCGAAACATGGGCGGCGTCCAGCACCTCCGTGAGGCGTTCGTCACTGACGTCAGTGCGGCCCAGCAGGATGTTTTCCTTGAGCGTTTCATCAAACAGCAGCGCGTCCTGTGTCACCACGGAGAACAGATCCCGCAGATCGCCAAGGTCGAGATCGCGCACCTCGGTTCCATCTAGGGTGACAGAGCCGCTCTGCGGATCAACCAGACGTGTCAGGATGTTGAAAATAGTGGATTTACCCGCCCCCGATGCGCCGACCAATGCGGTGGTTTTGCCAGCTTCAGCCACCAAGGATAGATCGCGCAGAATATGCGCCTCGCCATAATAGAGGTTCACATTGTCGAGGCGGATTTCGGGCAGCCCCTTGGGCGCAGGTTTGGGCTCTTTCGGCGACACCAGCGTGATCGGGGCATCCATCAGCTCTTTGATGCGCTCCATCGCGGCGGCAGCCCCTTGCCAGACGCCCATGATGGCGGCGAGGCGGCGCATCGGGTCAAAGGCGAGACCGATGGCAGTGAAAAAGCTCATGAACTCGCCGACGGTCTTGTCGCCATCAATGATCTCGCGCCCGCCAAACAGGATCACACACATCACCCCAAGCCCGGCCATCATATCGACCATGCCAGTGGTGGAGGAGGCCCCAAGGGCCGCCTTGATCTGAGCGCGCACAAAGGAGGCGGTCGCGGTGCGGTAGCGCCCGCTTTGATAGTCCTCGAGCCGGTTCAGCTTGATCGGGACGATGCCGTGGAACACCTCATCCAGCCGGGTGGCCTGCACCGCACCAAGGTCGCGGGCAAGGCTGGCTTTTTTGCGCACATAGCGTTGCACGATCGACAGCGGCAGAACCAAAAGCGGCACGCCGATCAGCATAATGAGCGTCCAGCGCCAATCGACGCTGATGGCGACCCCGAGCACGGCAATCAATTGCGCCACGTCCCGACCCGACCCGGTGATGATTGCCTGCCAGACTTGGTTGATGGCGCTGACATCAGATTGCACCCGCTGGATCAAGAAGCCGGGGGGGTGATGCTGGTGAAAACTGGCGTCCTGATGGATCAGCCGGTTCAGCATATCGGTGCGCATATGCGCCTCAGACCGCTGGTTGATGGTTGCAAGGATCACCCGCTGGGTCACCGAACTGAACCCGCGCAGCACAAAGATGGCAAAGAAAGCGACGCTGACCCAGACCAAGGCATTCTCGTTGCCGTTGACAAAGACCAGATCAAACATCGGCTGCATCATGTAGCTGAGGCCACCAACGGAGGCGCCTTCGATCAGCATAAAAACGACGGCGATGGCCAGCAGGCCAATGTGATGCCGCAGGTAGCCGCGCCAAAGCCAGCGCAACAATTCGCGCGAGGACATGTATTGCGTACTCATTCTGCACTTCCTGACTGTCGTTTATGGTCTGATGCCGGCAAGACTTGCGACAAGTCCCGACATTTAAGCAGCTTAGAGGCAACGCGCAAGCGGTGCGGGCCGTGGGGGCTTGGGGTGACCTTAGGCAATTGACCTTGCCGGGGGCTGCGCTAGGCTGCGGCCAATTGAAATACGTCTCGGGCGATTATCCGACGCAACAGGACATCCCGAGCTCTCAGCAGGGCAACTTAATATGCGCGATTCTGTGAAACTCTCTTCCGGTCGGTCTTATCTGGCGATTCCGGGGCCTTCGGTGATGCCGGATCAGGTATTGCAGGCGATGCATCGCGCTTCTCCCAATATCTACGCCGGTGAATTGGTCGAGATGACCGATACGCTGCCGCCGGATCTGCGCAAAGTGGCCCGCACCGAGCATCATGTGGCGATCTATATCGCCAACGGCCACGGCGCGTGGGAGGCGGCGCTGTCTAACACCTTGCGGGAGGGCGACAAGGTTCTGGTTCCGGCCTCCGGGCGATTTGCCTATGGCTGGAGCGAGATGGCCGAAGCGATTGGCTTGCAGATCGAGGTGATGGATTTCGGCCTGCAAGCCCCCTTTGATCTGGCGCGCGTGGCAGAGCGGCTGGCCGCAGATACGGCGCATGAGATCAAGGCGGTGCTGGGTGTTCATACCGATACCTCCACGTCGATCCGAAATGATATCAAGGGCTTGCGCGGGGCATTGGACGCGGCGGGTCACCCGGCGTTGTTGATGGCGGATTGCATTGCCTCACTCGGGTGCGACCGGTTCGAGATGGACGCCTGGGGCGTTGATGTGATGGTCACCGGCAGTCAGAAGGGACTGATGGTGCCTGCGGGGCTGTCGTTTGTGTTCTTTAACGACAAGGCCGCAGAGGCGCGCGCGCGCGTGCCTCGGGTCAGCCGCTATTGGGATTGGACGCCGCGCGCCAACCCGGAATATTTCTATCAGTTCTTTGGCGGCACCGCGCCGACGCATCATCTTTATGGTCTGCGTGCGGCATTGGATCTGATCCACGCAGAGGGGATCGAGCAGATCTGGGATCGTCATGAGACCTTGGCGCGGGCGATTTGGGCGGCCTGTGATCGCTGGAGCGAAGGCGGCGCGCTGGCGATGAATGTTGCAGATCCTGCGCTGCGCTCCCATGCGGTGACGGCGCTCAGACTGCCCTCACCACGGGCGACGGATCTGCGGATGTGGCTGGAGGAGAACCTTGGCCTGACGCTGGGCATCGGGCTTGGGATGGCGCCGCCCGACAGCGCGGAGTGGCATGGTTTTTTCCGTCTCGGCCATATGGGGCACGTCAACGGCCATATGATTATGGGGCTGTTGGGCGGAATTGAAACGGGTCTGAGTGCGCTGGATATCCCGCATGGCTCCGGCGCGCTGGAGGCGGCGGCTCAGGTGCTCGCCGGATCACAGACGGGCTGAGATTATATGGCGGGGCGGGCCGCTTAGGTCCGCCTCTCGCGGGGTCAGATGCGCCGGTTGAGGGGATGCGTGCCGCGGGTATCGGCGCGTTGCTCGGCGCGGATCATGCGCACCTCAAGCCGGTTGATCATGTGGTTCATCGCAACCGCCAGCAACAGCACCGGCACCATTCCATAAAGAAGCCAGAGCGCAAAGAAGATCCACAAGAGGTTCACGGCCAGAAAACTGAGCGTGGCCGACAGGAATTCTGTGTTGTCATGGTGCGTGTTCCGGCGTTTCATGATTACCCCTCCAGGCAGGCAATGTCTGCACAGCCTAGCCCTAAAGGGGTAAATTCCGGGTAAAGCACGCGCGCCTTCAGGACGTTTTACCGGTTCGCTTGCGCTATGCGCGACCGCGCCGCTGGCTCAGCCGCGTTTGCGGCGCGCCTCTTCCAGCGCGAGAGGCAGCGCGGCGGCAAAGGCGGCGCGCTCGGCCTCGGGGCCGCAGCTGACGCGGATGCAGCGGTTTTGCGGTGCTGCAAAGGGCATGCGCACAAAGATGTCGCGCGCCACCAGCGCCTCCAGGACCGCCTTGGCAAAATCTCCGTCGTGGCCACAGTCGATGGCGACGAAATTGGTGGCAGAGGGCAGCGGCGTCAGGCCATTGTCGCGCGCAATGCGGGAAATCTCATCACAGGCGGTGGCAATCTCTGCCTGCACATGGGCCAGCCAGTCCTGATCCTTGATTGCCTCGGTTGCGCCAATCTGGGCACAGCGGTTCATACCAAAATGATTGCGCACCTTATGAAAGGCGGAAATCACCTCAACCGCGCCCATCGCATAGCCGACGCGCGCGCCTGCCATGCCATAGGCCTTTGAGAGGGTGCGCATGCGGATCACGCGCGGGTCGGTCACATCCACCAGTGCGGCGGTGCCTGCGGGGGCGCATTCCACGTAAGCCTCATCCAGCAGCAAGAGGCTGCCCTCGGGCAGATCATCCAAAGCGGCGACGATATCCGCGCCGCGATGCCAGCTGCCCATCGGGTTGTCGGGGTTGGCGAGGTAGACGATCTTGGCGCTGACCTCATGGGCCTTGGCCATCAATGCGGCGATGTCTTCGTGGTCGTCCTTGTAGGGGACGGTGTGCAGGACGCCGCCAAACCCTGCCACATGGTAGTTGAACGTGGGATAGGCCCCAAGCGAGGTGACCACCGCATCCCCGGCGCCCACATAAAGCCGCACCAGATTGCCCAGAAGCCCGTCGATCCCCTCACCAACCATGATGTGATCGGGGGCAACGCCGTGCAGATCAGAAAGCGCCTGACGCAACTCATAGCTTTCGGCGTCGCCGTATTTCCAGATCTCTGCCGCCGAAGCCTGCATGGCGGCGACGGCCTTGGGCGAGACACCAAAGAGATTCTCATTCGCGCCGAGTCGCGCCACAAAGGGCGCGCCGCGTTGGCGTTCATGGGTTTCGGGCCCCACAAAAGGGACCGAAGCGGGCAGGGACTGGGCGAGCGGGGTTTGGCGGCTGTCTGTCATGCGCCAAGACCTAGCCGGGCGGACGCAGACGGGCAAGGGGCCATGCGTGATCCGGTGCCCCGGCGTCAGGCTGGAAAGCGCGGGCGAAGCGCGGCAAGCTGGGTGCAACCAACGAGGGTGCCACAGCGACGGCACGCGAGACGACCAGAGGAGGAGCCTGTGATGGCTGAGGAAAACGCGCGTGTATCCGTCGAGATCCGCGACCACGTGGCTCATGTCACCCTGACCCGCGCCGACAAGATGAACGCGGTCGATAAACACATGCTGGCGGCGGTGATCCAAGCGGCCAAGGAGGTTGCGGCCTCGGACGCGCGGGCGGTGGTGCTGTCGGGCGAGGGCAAGAGTTTCTGTGCGGGCCTTGATGTGATGAGCTTTGCCGCGATGGGGCAGATGCAGGACACCGGCTGGATCATGGATCGCACCGAGGGGGACGCCAATGATTTTCAGGCCGTCGCCATGATGTGGCGCGCCTTGGACATTCCGGTGATCGCGGCCTTGCAGGGCGCAACCTTTGGCGCAGGGCTTCAGATTGCGCTGGGGGCGGATATGCGCATTGCGGCCCCGGATGCAAAGCTCGCGGTGATGGAAATGAAGTGGGGCCTGATCCCAGATATGGGGGGCATGGCGCTCCTGCCGCAGTTGGTGCGTTCGGATGTGTTGCGCATGCTGACCTATACGGCAACGCCGGTGGAGGCCGAGCAGGCCGAGCGCTGGGGGCTGGTCACCGAGATCGCGGATGACCCGTTGGCCCGCGCGCAGGCGCTTGCGGCAGAGATCGCAGGCAAGGGCCCCAATGCCATCCGCGCCGCCAAGCGCCTGATCGCCTATGCCGAAAGCGGTGCCAATGCCGCAGAGGTGCTGTTGCGCGAGAGCGAAGAACAGGCAGCACTGATCGGCAAGCCCGAACAGTTGGAAGTGGTGATGGCGAACATGCAAAAACGCCCGCCGGTCTTTAAGTAGCGCCGCCGGGGCGCACAGGCTGGGCAGGTCCATTCGGGGAGGAGCGGACATGATGCGGTTGAAACTCTTGCTGTCGCACCCGTCGGTGCCGGTGATGCTGGCGGCGGTGGCGCTGGGTGTGGCGATCCTGCTGATGCAGGGGGCGACATGGCAATGGGGCTTTGTGGTGCTGGGGGTCGGCTTGCAGATGCTCAATGAATACGGGCTGCACCGTTATTTCTTCCACCTGAAGCCGCCGCGCCGACAGTGGGCCTTTGATCTGCTCTATCAGGCCCACTACGGCCACCATGATTTTCCAACAAATCACCGGCTGTTCTTTGCGCCGATCTGGGTGGCGCTGCCGATGCTGGCGGTGAATTTTGCGCTGATCTACGGGCTGGTGTGGCTGGTCCTGCCGCTGCATGCGCTGACGCTTACGGCAGCGATCGTGCTGGTGGGCGGGGTTGCGACCTTTCTGGGGTATGAGTGGTTTCACATGACCGCGCATCTGACAGTGCCCAAAACACGGGTGGAGCGGCATGTGACCCAGCTTCACAACCAGCACCACTTCCGCGATTTCTCCAAATGGTTCCATGTCTCGCCTGGCGGTGAGGTGATCGACCGTGCGATGGGTACGGCCATCGACCGCGAGGCGCTGAAGAAGCAACAGCGGGTCGAGTTCATCCGCACCCTTGGCATGACACCGGACGACCCGAGGCTGGTGGCCGCACGGAAACGGTTTGCAAATCGTTACCAGTTGAGTGCCGACGACATCGCCCGCGCTTGTCGCGCGTAAATAGGCTGAGGGAGGTCCGGGGCGGTGTCGGGAAAACTGCAAAAGATGGCATTCTGTCAAAAAGTGATTTTGAAGTTTTAAATTTCATTACGTGGGGCTGCGCGATGAATTTGGCGAGAAACTTGTTTGGTGAAGTAAATTCCCATTATTTATAAGGCGGATCACGCCTTGGGGCGAATCGATCTGTGCGCGGTTTTAGATTTGATAATTCGAAATAATTCACCTGTTCAGGGTGTTGAGCAGTAATGCGTCATCTCGTGGCTACAATTCCGAAAGGGGAATGTGTAACGCGGTGTTTTTGACGGGCGTAAACCATAAAATTGTATTTATTTAACATTCGTTCGCAAATCGATCATAATTCTCGAAGTCCTGCGGCGCTCTATTTTGCGATAAACTCACGGCGACCGCTGCTTTAACGAATGCAGAGGAGTACTCCTGTGACGGTTGAGATGAACGCATTGCTCGCGACTTACGATCTGGACGGAGCAAATCAGGCCCGCTTGCAAAAGGCCTCCAAGATGGTGATGGCGCTGCTGCCTGAGGTTTTGGATCACTTTTATGATCGGGTCGGGCGCGAGCCGGAAATGGCTGCCTTTTTCAAAAGCGACAAGATGCTGGAGCGCGCGAAGGGAGAGCAGCTCAAACATTGGTCGCGACTGTTTTCCGGTGAGTATTGCGAAGACTATCAATCTTCGGCGCGTAATATCGGTCAGGTGCACACCCGCATCGGCCTGCCGTTTGCATTTTTTAATGCCGGCTACGCGCATGCAAATGCGCAAATTCAAGCGCTTATTCTGAAGCGCCAGACAGGTGGACTGTTTCGGCGCGCGTCTGAGACACATATTTTGCTCGGGATTTTGTCACGGGCCATGGCGCTCGATATTCAACTGATCTTTGACGCCCATGCAGAGGCCGTACAAGAAGAGCAAAATCGGGGCTTTCGCTATATGACCGATGCGATCGAAGCGCTGGCCGCACAAGACCTGAGCCATGATATTCCTTCACCCGAAAACAGCGATTTTCCGGAACAGTTCAATGGCATTCGCGAGAGTTTCAACGCTGCAATCGGTGCCTTGCGGCAGGTCATTTCCGGGATTCGCACCTCTGCACAGCAATTGGACAGCGGGGCGCTGGAGGTTTCACAAGCCTCGCAAGATCTATCGCAACGTACCGAATCTCAGGCCGCGACGCTGGAGCAGACCGCAGCCGCCGTGGAGGAAATCACCGTCAGCATGCGCTCTTCTGCCGAGGCGACGCAGCAGACCAGCGGCGCGGTCGATACCACCCGCCAGCGCGCCGAAGAGGGCAGCGTGGTGGTGCGCAATGCGGTGGAGAAAATGAACGAGATTGCGGACTCCTCGGCGCAGATTTCCAAAATTATCTCGGTGATCGACGATATCTCCTTTCAGACCAATCTGCTGGCGCTCAATGCCGGGGTTGAGGCCGCGCGGGCGGGAGAAAGTGGCCGTGGCTTTGCGGTGGTGGCGTCCGAAGTACGCAATCTGGCGCAGCGCACGGCTGACTCTGCCGGTGAAATCAAGGAGTTGATCGACATCAGCACCAGACATGTGGAAAGCGGCGTGGAGCTTGTGGGCAACGCAGGCGAGATGCTCGACAGTATCGTCAATCACATCAACGAAGCCGCTGACCTCACGCAACAGGTGGCCAGCTCCGCCGAGCAGCAATCCACGGCCTTTGGCGAGATCAACATCGGCGTGTCGCAGCTTGACAGTGTGACCCAGCAAAACGCGGCCATGGTCGAACAAAGCACCGCTGCCCTGATGGAGATGCGCAATGAGGCATCGACCCTCTCGGGGCTGGTGTCTGTGTTCCAGCTTGGATCGGGCAGTCAGAGTGGCGGGTTTGAGGGCGCACAGGATGCGGCGTTCCGCAACGTGGGCTAACGGTCCGATGTGTCAGATGTGACAAAGGCCGCAGCGGGTGCTGCGGCCTTTGTTGTTTTAAACAACGCTCAGTCTGCGGTGTGCTTCAGAGCGAGGCTTTGTAGATCTTGTCGATGTTGGAGCCGAGGGCCGCGTTATAATCCGCATCCGACATCGCCACATTCAGCCCCTCGGTCAAGGCGCGCGAGAAAGACGCGATCATCTTGCTGTTTTGCGACAGGCGCGCGCAGGCGTCATCGGTGGTGTAGCCACCGGAAAGCGCCACCACACGCACCACGGCGGGGTGATCCGCGAGGCTGTCATAGAGGCCAGCCTCATTGGGAATGGTCAGTTTGAGCGAAACCTTGGTGCCTTCGGGCAGGGCGTCAAGCTGGGCTTTGATTTCGTCTTTGAGCAGGGCTTCTGCCTCGGATTTGGTGGCGGAGTTGATGTCCACTTCGGGTTCGATGATCGGAACCAGACCGGCGCGTGCGATCTGCAGGCCAACCTCGAACTGCTGCGCCACCACGGATTTGATGCCAGCGGCGTTGGCTTCTTTGACGACGGAGCGCATCTTGGTGCCAAAAATGCCAGCGGCAACCGCGCGTTCCAAAAGCGCATCGAGATCGGGCATCGGCTTCATCAGCTGGACGCCGTCTGCTTCATCTGCGAGGCCCTTGTCGACCTTCAGGAAGGGTACAACGCCGCATTTTTCCCAGAGGTAGGTGGGGACTGGCGTGCCGTCGATGGCATTGTCCATGGTTTTTTCAAACAGGATCGCGCCAAGGATCTTGTCGCTGTTGAAATCCGGTGCGGTGATGATGCGCGCGCGCATCTTCTGGATTTCTCCGAACATTTCGGCGTCATTGGAATAGGCGTCTTCCATCACGCCATAAAGCGCCAGCGCCTTGGGTGTGGAACCGCCAGACTGGTCCAGCGCGGCGATGAAGCCCTTGCCAGTTGCAATGCGGTCAAACTGTTGCTGATGGATTGCGGGGTCTGTCGCCATGACGCGCGGCCTCCTTGGGAAATGCACGGATACTGTTGCAGCCACTTCTATACCGTGGGCCAAGAGGGAGACAACAAATGCTTTGCGATGGTGGCGCTAACGTCCCGCCGTTTCAGCGAAAAAACGCTTTGCGGGTATCATGAGGCGAGGCCAACGGATGCGCGGGCACGCGCCAATCGCCATCACGCCGCAAGCGAGGAGCCGATAAAATGTTTCAGGGCCTTGTGCGGCAGGCATTTTTCGCGACTGCGCCCGGCCAGACGCACGGTGTCAAACAGCACCGTGAGGGTCATGTCGGTGAAGGACAGGCTCCAGTAACGGGCATCCATCGCGGCCCAGCGGGCGGCTTTTTCGCTGCCGCAGATTTCGGTGAAATTCCACGCCGAGACCGGGTAGGGCGACTCCGAGAGTTCATCCACATTCATGGGATCGATGCGAAAATCCAGCACATCGTCAAATTCCAAAATGGCAAGCCCGCCGCCCGCAATGGGCGCCACCTCGTAGCATAAGAGCAGCTTGTCGCCGTCGAAAAAGACTGCGGGAACCTCTTCGGTTCCGATCACCGGGAACTCCTCTCGGGGTTCTTTGCTCGTTATGGTGCCTGTTTCTGGCATCGTCGTCTCCAACGGCCATTCTCGGCCGTGCTTGGGTCGTCACTTCGACTCAGGACCATAAGAGATGGGGGCTTCTAAATTGCTAACGAGACTCACCTGTTGGGCGCAAAAATACGGCTTGAGACAGAGACCGAATTGCCGTCCGGGTCCTTGCGATTGGCAAATTGGTAGCCGTCCGCCTCGTGGAGGCTGCCAAAGGCAAAGCCGGCCTTTGATGCAGCGGCGCAGAACCCGGCCACATCCTCAACGTCAAAGACCAGTTTTACGCTGGACTGGCCGATTTTCTGACTGCGGGCGGCGGGATGCAAGAGAAGGGCTGCACCGGCGGCTGGGGGGCGCAATTCGACGATCCGGTCGCCGGAGAGGTCGTGGCGGATGTAGCCAAAGAGGGCGGTGTAAAACGCCACCATGTCATCAATGTGTTTTGTATAGATGAGGATGCGCCCCAAACATGTTTGCATGTCTTCCCTTTCGGTACGTTTGGAGTGTGGCAGCAGCTCATCGCGCTGCCAAGTGCACATGAAAAAGGAGCGCATGCAAAAAGGGCACCCCCGATAGAGATGCCCTTTGTTCAGTTATCGTGAAGTCGCGCAGGTATCAGACCAGACGCGAGGTTTCCTTGGCCGCGCGGACGAAATCCTTGAACAGCGGGTGCGGATCGAAGGGCTTCGATTTGAGTTCCGGGTGGAACTGCACGCCGATGAACCAAGGATGATCGCTCCATTCAACGATCTCGGGCAGGCGGCCATCGGGGCTCATGCCGGTGAACTTCAGACCGCAGGCCTCGAGTTTTTCGCGGTATTTGATGTCGACCTCATAGCGGTGACGGTGGCGTTCCTCGATCGAGGTAGAGCCATAGACCTCGGCCACTTTGGACCCATCGGCGAGGGACGCGTCATAGGCACCCAGACGCATGGTGCCCCCTTTGTCGTCATCGGCGCTGCGGCTCACCTTGTGGTTGCCCTGCACCCATTCCTTCAGGTGGTAAACCACGGGTTCAAAACGCTTTTTACCCGCTTCATGGTCGAATTCCTCGGAGCCTGCTTCCTCGATACCGGCCACGTTGCGGGCGGCCTCGATCACGGCCATCTGCATGCCGAGGCAGATGCCGAGGTAGGGCACCTTGTGCTCGCGGGCATATTGCGCCGCCTTGATCTTGCCTTCGGTGCCGCGCTCGCCAAAGCCGCCGGGCACGAGGATCGCATGGAAGCCCTGCAGATAGGGCGTTGCGTCTTCCTTGTCGAAGAGCTCCGCATCGACCCACTCAATACGCACCTTCACCCGGTTCGCCATGCCACCATGGGTGAGCGCCTCGGCGATGGATTTATAGGCATCCTCAAGCTGGGTGTATTTGCCGACGATGGCGACTTTGACCTCACCCTCGGGGTTGTAGATGCGGTCGGCCACGTCTTCCCATGTGTCCAGCGTCGGGCGCGGGGCAGGGGCGATGCCAAAGGCGTCCAGAACCGCCTGATCGAGACCTTCGCGGTGATAGGCCAGCGGCGCCTCGTAGATGGATTTCAGATCCTGCGCCGCAATCACGCTGTCAGCACGCACGTTGCAAAAGAGCGCCAGCTTTTCGCGTTCCTTGACGGGGATCGGACCCTCAGAACGGCAGACCAGAATATCGGGGGCCAGACCGATAGAACGCAGCTCCTTCACGGAGTGCTGGGTCGGTTTGGTTTTCAACTCGCCAGAGGCCTTGATGTAGGGCAGGAGCGTCAGGTGCATAAAGATACACTGACCGCGCGGCTTATCCTGGCTGAACTGGCGGATGGCCTCAAAGAAGGGCAGCCCTTCGATGTCGCCCACGGTGCCGCCGATTTCGCAGAGCATGAAATCCACCTCATCCTCTCCGATGGAGATGAAGTCCTTGATCTCGTTGGTGACATGCGGAATCACCTGAATGGTCTTGCCGAGGTAGTCGCCGCGGCGCTCTTTCTCGAGCACGTTGGTGTAGATCCGCCCGGAGGAGATCGAGTCGGTCTTGCGGGCTGGCACACCCGTGAACCGCTCGTAATGGCCCAGATCGAGGTCGGTTTCGGCCCCGTCGTCGGTCACAAAGACCTCGCCGTGTTCAAACGGGCTCATGGTGCCCGGATCGACGTTCAGATAGGGGTCGAGTTTGCGCAGGCGGACGGAATAGCCCCGCGCTTGCAGCAGCGCACCCAGCGCAGCAGAGGCCAGTCCCTTGCCCAGAGAAGAGACGACACCGCCAGTAATAAAGATGAAACGCGCCATGTTTTCGGCTGCCCCCGTGAGATCGTGTCAGGTCCAAATCGGTTCAGTCGTGATCCGGGGAAGACCCCGCATCTCTTGCTGCCCGGCGGTGATTTCAACGTGTGCTTTCACGCCTCAAAAACCGCAGCATCACGGGACTTAACAGTTATCAGATTCGCAAAGCATGCGCAAGGGAACCGCAAGATGCTGTTACGGTTCCCTCAAGTCTGTCTAGGTTTTGTATGTCAGTCGGCGCTGGGTACCAGCGGCGCGTTCTCGCCCGAGCTTGGCGGCAGAAGATCGTTGCCAAGCGGAGAGGTCGGTGCGTCCGGCGTGCTATCCTGCGTCGAAGGCACAAGGCTGTCGGTGATCGACGAGCGCCCGGATTTCTGGGCGGCCAGCACCGTGAGGGTGATGGAGGTCACGATGAACGCGATGGCCAGAACCCAGGTTACTTTGCTCAGCGCGGTTGCGGCTGCGCGTCCGGTCATGGCACCGCCGCCACCACCGCCACCCATGCCAAGGCCACCGCCCTCGGAGCGTTGCAAAAGAACAACGGCAATGAGGCCGAGCGCCAGAAGAAGATGGATGATGAGAACGACGTTTTCCATAGGACCCTGCGGCTGTTGGCTGAGTATCGGGCGGTTCATAGGGAAGATTGCCGGTCGGGGCAAGGGCGGAGTTCTTTTGTCTTTTGTCGAGGGGCGCAAAAACCGGCTGCGCAACAGGAATTGATTGTATGCATCACGATTTGAAACTGGACACAGCAGGGGGCGCGACGCCAGCATTCGACATGCCTCATGATGATCCCGACCACCCGCATAGCCTGCTGCCATCCGAGCCCGCCCTGCGCGTCAAGGCGCTGGAGACGATTCTGACCCGCAAGGGGCTGATCGACCCGGCGGCGTTGGATGCCATCATTGATACTTATGAAAATAAGATCGGCCCACAGAACGGCGCGCGCGTGGTGGCGCGGGCTTGGCATGATCCCGCGTTTCGCGCAGCTCTGTTGCAAGATGCGGATGCGATCTTGGATGAGATGGGCCTCAATGGGCGCCAAGGGGAGCATGTGGTGGTGGTCGAGAACACGCCAGAGCGCCACAACATGGTCGTCTGCACCCTATGCAGCTGCTACCCGTGGCCTCTGTTGGGGATGCCGCCGGGGTGGTATAAATCTGACGCCTATCGCGCGCGTGCCGTGCGTGAGCCACGCAAAGTTCTGGCGGAATTTGGCGTCACCCTGCCTGACGAGACTGCGGTGCGGGTGTGGGATTCCACCGCTGAGGTGCGTTATCTGGTGTTGCCAATGCGCCCCGAGGGCACCGAAGGGTGGAGTGAGGACGCCTTGATGGCGCTTGTGGGGCGCGATTCGATGATTGGAACCGCATTGGCAACGCCGGCCAGCGAGGCCCCCGCATGAGCCGCATCCATGATATGGGCGGGCGCTACGGGGACGGGGTGATCCATCCCGAACCTCAGGATGCGCCGATCTTTGCGCAGGATTGGCATGCCCGCGCGCTGGCGGTGACTCTGGCCTGCGGTGCGCTGGGGCAGTGGAACATTGATATGTCGCGCCATGCGCGCGAGTGCCTCAGCCCCTCTGACTATATGAACTTCAGCTATTATGAGAAATGGCTGGCCGCGCTGGCGGATCTGTTGGTGGCGCAAGGGGTCTTGAGCCGTGCGGATCTGAGCGCGGCGTCGGACACGCCAGACACCATCCATCCGCTCGCCGCGCGGCACCTGCCTGCGGCGCGCGTCGCGGCGGTGCTTGCGGCGGGGGGACCTGCGGATCGCGACAGCACCGTGGCCGCACGCTATCAGCCCGGCGACATTGTGCGTACGCGGCTGAGCGGCAATAGATCGGTCGATGGCGGCCACACGCGGCTGCCCACCTATGCCAGCCACGCCGAGGGGCGGATCTTGCGCCTGCATGGCAGCCACGTCTTTCCCGATTCCAATGCCCATGGCCAAGGGGAGGCCGCAGAGCCGCTTTATGCGGTGGTGTTTGCGGCGAAAGCCCTGTGGCCACAGGCGGAACACCCCGGTGACGAGGTGGTGCTGGATCTGTGGCAAAGCTATCTGGAGCCTGTATCCACATGACTGACACGCCCCAGCGCCCTGAGCCAGCCTTTGAGGCCCCATGGCACGCGCAGGCCTTTGCGCTGGCGGTGCATCTGAATGAAAGCGGGCTGTTTACATGGCCAGAATGGGTGGAGCGCTTCTCTGCCGGGTTGCGGCAGGCGGGCCTGAGCCGCGAACTCAATGGCGGTGACGACTATTTCACGGTGTGGCTGGCCACGTTGCAAAGGCTGATGGCGGATCAGGGACACACCGATGCGGGCGAGGTGGAACGCATCCGGCAAGGCTGGGCAGAGGCCTATCTGTCCACGCCGCATGGGGCTCCGGTCCATCTGCCTGATGATGTGATCTAGCGCAGCCCGTTTTAATAATCCTCTTCGGTCGGACAGGCTCCGAGCCCGTTTTTGCAGTGCGCTTCAGGTGCGGACCTGAGATTGTAACCGTCCTGCGACGAGATTCCGGTTTCCTCGCCCGCGCCGCCTCGCTATACGGGGCGTCGGTTTCAACCCAGCATGCAAAGGACCTGAGATGGCCAATGTCGTGGTAGTCGGCGCCCAGTGGGGCGATGAAGGTAAGGGCAAGATCGTTGACTGGCTCAGCGAACGCGCCGATGTGATCGCGCGCTTTCAGGGCGGCCACAACGCCGGCCATACGCTGGTCATCGACAAGAAGGTCTACAAGCTGCACGCGCTGCCCTCGGGCGTGGTGCGCGGTGGCAAGCTCTCTGTCATCGGCAATGGTGTCGTGCTCGACCCGTGGCACCTGATGAAAGAGATCGAGACCGTGCGCGCCCAGGGTGTGGAGATCACGCCCGAGACGCTGATGATCGCGGAAAACACGCCGCTGATCATGCCATTCCACGGTGAATTGGACCGCGCCCGCGAAGAGGCGGCCTCCAAGGGCACCAAGATCGGCACCACCGGTCGCGGCATCGGTCCGGCCTATGAGGACAAAGTGGGCCGCCGCGCCATTCGCGTGGCCGATCTGGCCGATCATGCGACGCTTGAGGCGCGCGTGGACCGGGCACTTCAGCACCATGACCCATTGCGCAAGGGCCTCGGCGTGGAGCCGATCGACCGTGACGCATTGGTCGACTTGCTGAAAGAGATCGCGGGCGAAATTCTGCCTTTCGCCGCGCCGGTCTGGAAGGTGATGAACGAGAAGCGCAAAGCGGGCAAACGTATCCTGTTTGAGGGCGCTCAGGGCGCGCTTCTGGACATTGACTTTGGCACCTATCCCTTTGTGACCTCGTCGAATGTGATCGCTGGTCAGGCGGCAACTGGCGTTGGTATTGGCCCCAACTCCATCGATTACGTGCTCGGCATCGTCAAAGCCTACACCACCCGCGTGGGCGAAGGCCCGTTCCCGACGGAACTGCTGGGCGCGGACGGCAAACCGGATGCGGATGGCGAGCGTCTGGGCACCCGGGGTCATGAGTTTGGCACCACCACCGGCCGTCAGCGCCGCTGTGGCTGGTTTGATGCCTGTCTCGTGCGCCAGACCTGTGCAACCTCCGGCATTAACGGGATCTCCCTCACCAAACTCGACGTTCTGGACGGGTTTGAGACGCTGAAAATCTGTGTGGGCTATGATCTGGACGGCACCCGTCTGGATTATCTGCCGACTGCCGCCGATCAGCAGGCGCGCTGCACGCCAATCTATGAAGAGATGGAAGGCTGGAGCGAGTCCACCGAGGGCGCGCGCAGCTGGGCAGATCTGCCTGCCAACGCGATCAAATATGTGCGCCGGGTTGAAGAGCTGATCCAATGCCCGGTCGCGTTGCTGTCCACCAGCCCGGAGCGGGACGACACCATTCTGGTGACCGATCCGTTTGCGGACTGATGGCAAAGGATGGTCTCAGCTACCGCGCTCGGAGGATCTGGGCGCTGGTGATCCTGCTTGTGGGGATGCCGCTCTATATTGTTCTGGCGGTGACGATCATGAATCTGCTGGATCGTCCGCCGATCTGGCTGGAGCTGCTGGTCTATATCGCGTTGGGCGTGGTGTGGGTGTTGCCGTTCAAGTTCGTTTTCAAAGGTGTCGGCAAGGAAGATCCCGACGCGCTCCACGACGAACATCCAAAGTAACAATGCCCCGCAGAGGCGCATATATTGTGAGGGCGGGAGGCTCCCGCCCGTGCTCCGTGCCCCTTGCGGGACCCATCGCCCAGTTGGGCCCGGCGCCGCGCTCCCCGCAGGGGAGCGCGGCGCCGGTCGCTTCGGGCAAAGCCCGAAGCGAAACACCTCAGACATTGTCGTCAACCTATCGCGACATGAAGGGTTTGATATCAAACAAAAACACCGCCCATTTCAGGGCGGTGTTTTTTGATCATCGATACCATGGCGGCTGTGGCGGTTAGCCTGCCGCGCGGTTGCCGGGGCGGAAGCCGATTTGTGAAGACACCGAGAAGCGCCCATTGGAGGCCTTCTTCAGCTTGCCTTCACGCAGCAACATGCCAAAGGAGCGCAGGCTGTCCTCGCGGTTGAAATCATCCTGCCCTTCAAGCATGCGCACCTTGTTGATCAGCTGCGGGCGGGAGAAACTCTCGCGGCCTTCCACAAAGCTCATGTAAGAGGCGGCAGCTTCCAGCAGTTCATGCAGCTCCACCGCGCCTTTTTCCGTCGCATAGGTGGCAAAAGCGCCGTCCTGTTGCCGCGCCGCAGGTGCGCTGTCGTCCTCGTCAGACCCCATCAACACGTTGGAGACGCGACGGGGACGCACTGGCATACCCGAAGGCTGAGCCTGTGTGGCTGCGGCAGGTTTTTCTTCCGGGGCCGGGTCGATACGCTGCTCGGCTACCAGTTTCAGCGGTGCGGGGCGCGCCTGACCTGCGCCGCGAGCGGCACCGTCGTCAGATCCACCGCGGGACGGGCGGACCACATGAGCGAGATCCTCGCGGAAGGCGCGGGTGCGGGCCTCGCGGCGGGCGTCATCCGATTCGCCGGTATCCGCCTGCGCCGCAGCCACCGCCGCACGCAGTTGATTGTAGGTTTCGCGCGATGAGGCTGCATCCTCGTCGCTCAGACGGTCATCGGCGGCTGCCATCAAACGCGAGACATCCCCGTCGGTCGACGCATCCGAGGAGGTCAGAATCTCGCGTGCGGGGCGTTCTGCCGCAGCAGGCGCCTCTGGCGCGACCTCGGCATGGTCTTCCTCAAACGCATCCTCTTCTGCCGGGGTCGCATCCGCCTGTGATCCGCTTGAGGCCATCAATTCGGCCTCAACTGCGGCCAGTTCGGCCATCAGGTCAGCTTCTTCATCTTCCGAGAGGCTGCTTTCTTTGGGCGCGGCGGGGGCGATGGCTTTTGGGGCGTCAGCGGCCGGTTCGCGGCGCGGGGTTACATCCTCTGCGGTGGCGTCGATCAGAGAGCCATCCGCCTGTGCACGTTTCACACGGATCACCCGACCACGCACCGGACGGCGCGGGCGGATTGGTTCTGCCGGGGCCTCAGCCGCTGCTGGTTTCTCTTCCGCCGCGTTTGCGTGGCTTTCGGCCTCAGCGGACGGAGCCGCTGCTGTCGCGTCTGAAGCGTTCTGTGTTTCTGGGGCTTCTGGCTCTGCCGCATCAGCGGCAGTCGTGCCATCAGAGTCTTCTGGCGTGGCCTGCACATTCCGAGTGACGCGGATGGTGCGCGCCTTAAGGGGGCGCTGAGGGCGCACCGGCTGTGCCTGCGCCTCCGGCTCGTCCGCACTCTCGTCAGAGAGAGTGTCTTGGGCGATGGTTTCAGACACCGTGTCGGCGTCGCTCTCGTCCTCTGCGTCTGCTGCGTCATCCGAGGCGGGCGCATCCACACGCGCACCGGTCAGGTCCAGCCGATCCAGAATGTCGCTGACGGATTCTTCATGCGTTGCTTCGTCCTCGAACGGCTCATCGTCACGCAGATCGTCTTCAAAGGCGGTCGCTACATCCTCGGGCAGGTTGTTTTCACCGGTGCTGACCGCATCGGCGTGCTCATCCTCGATGAATTCTTCGCTGCGGTTGGGGGTCTTTGCGACGACGGCGCGGATGCGCTGCAGCTTGGCTGCAATGCTGTCGGTGGCAGGAACGGTATCTTCGGACCGCGGAGCCGGGTCGAGGACATCCTCGGCCATCAGGTCATCTGCGAGGTCCGCTTGAATGTCGTCTTGAATATCGTCCGCCTCATCCGCATCAGTGGCGAGATCCTCGGCGCGTGTTTCGCGAAGCGCGCTGCTCACATCTGCGAGGACCGAGTCTGACGCTGTGTCTGTCTCCTCGGCAGTGGTTTCAGCCACCGCTTCGCGATCTTCTGCGATCTGATCCGCGTTTTCAGCAGTCGTTGCGGGCGAATCGGCGACTGGCTCAACCGCATCGGTGTCTTCGGCCGCGGTCTCTTCGAGCTGAGGTTCTGTGCGGGTCTCCGCGGCAGGCGTGGCCACCTGAGCGGGCGCCGCAGGTGCAGCGGCGGCAGCGCGCAGATGAATGCCGCTGTCGCTGCTGCGGGCCTCAACCTGGCGGGCAATTTCACGCTGGGCGATTCGGGCCATCATCTCGGCATCTGGCTGAGGCGGTTCCGCACCAAAGTAACGGTCATCCGCAGCCAGATCACGAAAGTACTCGGCAATCGCTTTCATCGTGTCAAAGGAGTCTTCGAACCCCTCAAGGGTGCACGAAAACGTTCCATAAGAAACGGTTAAAACTTTGTTATTCTGTACCATTCGTCGGCTCGTCCTCAGCAAAGTCGCAAGGTCAACACTATTCATCTTCGGGTCAAATTCGGCCCGACTCCTAGCAATTGTTCGTATAATTTTGTGTTTACATTGTGGCTTGTTTCCATTTCTGCCAGATATCCTCCATGACAGAGGTAATTGTTCAGGAAACCGCCCCGGTCACGCTGATTGGCGGGGGGGATGTCACCAGATCTGATCTGGCCGAAGCTCTGGCGCATGCGCCGGGTCTGGTTGCCATCGACAGTGGCGCGGATCAGGCGCTGGCGCATGGGCATCGGCCTCGGGCGGTGATCGGTGATTTCGACTCGGTGTCTGATGCGACCCGTGCGGCCCTCTCTGAGAGTATACTGCATCTTGTTGAAGAACAGGAGACGACCGATTTCGACAAGGCCTTGCGGTCGGTCAATGCGCCGCTGGTGCTGGCTGTTGGCGTTCTGGGCGCGCGTCTGGATCACCAGTTGGCCGCACTCAATGTATTGGTGCAGCCGCATGCGGCCAGTTGCATTCTGATCGGCGCGCATGAGCTGGTGGTGCATCTGACCACACCGCTGGAGGTGGCACTGAGCGCGGGCGATGTGGTCTCTCTCTTTCCACTGTGTCCCGTGACCGGGCGTTCGCAGGGGCTGGAGTGGCCCATCGAGGGGCTGAACCTGTCGCCGATGTCGCGCATTGGCACCTCTAATCGCGCCACCGGGCCGATCCGGATCGAGGTGGACGGGCCGGGACTGCTGGCGATGCTGCCGCGGCACTGCCTCAGTGGGCTTATTCAGGCGATGCAGGCAGGCCGGTCTTGCTGATCGGTGTTGGGTCCACTTTGCGCGCCGCACGGCTGACGCTGCGTTCGCGCATCACCGCATAAAGCCCTGCTGCCATGGTCAATGCGATCCCGCAGGTGGCGATTGTGTTGGGCAGCTCAGAAAAGAACAGCCAACCGACAAAGACCGCAACCGGGATCTCCAGATACTGCATCGAAGCCAGCGTGCTGGTGGGCGCATAGCGCAGCGACCATGTCATCAACAGATGCGCAATGGTGCCCAAAACCCCCGCTAGCAGTAGCAGGTTCACCTCTGGGCGGGCGGGCAGTGTGGTGTTCAGCTCTTTGAGCCCAAACTGTGCGCCAAGCGCGAAAAGCCCCGCCATCAGCACGCAGGCAATGCCGCCGGACACGGCCTGTATCGCGATGGGATCGGTTTCGCGGGCGATGGTGCGTGTCACCATCATAAAGACCGCAAAGATCACCGCCACCGCCAAGGGCCAGAGCGCGTTCAGGCCCACCGCGGCAAAGCTCGGCTGGATCACCAGAAGCGTGCCGATAAACCCCACGATACAGGCCAGAAGGCGGCGCAGGCCGACATCTTCCTTGAGGACATATTTGCCCAAGAGCAGCATGATGAAGGGCATCACAAAGGCGATGGCCACTGCATCCGCCAAAGGCAGGAACCGCAGCGCCATGAACATCGCGGTGATGCCCGCCATCTGTAGCACCGTGCGCAGCAGCACGATGGGCATGATGCGCGCAGGCAGGCGCAGAGAGATCCCCAGCATCAGCGCCACCGGTGCGAGGATTATCCCCTGTGCTGCAAAGCGGACAAAGACGATCTGCCCCACCGGGATGCGCGTCGACAGAAGCTTTGCCACCGCATCGCCAAGCGGAATGAGGGCGCAAAAGCCCAGCATCAAGGCAATGCCAAGAAGCGGGCGATCCATTGTATCGGGGGTGGCGGCAGATGTTTGGCTCATCCGGCGACGCTAGGGGCGGCGGCAGGGCTTGGCAAGTGGTGAATATGTTCAGAAGTTGTGGGCCATAGACGCTATCGCGCCTGCCGCAGAGGGGCTGCGTTGACCTGCGCGCTCTGCTGCAGCAGGAGGTCGTCCCAGGCGGCCTCGTTGCCCGCACCGAGACCCGCTCCGAGACCTGCATCGAGAAAGCTCACATGGCCCAGTTGCTTCAGCCCATAGGCGCCGGGATCAAACATGCGCAATTGGGTGCGGCTGGGCGCGAAATGCGCCGCATACCGCTGAACCGCGACGGGGGGCACGACGACATCATCCGTCGCCACGCAGAGTTCCAGTGGCGGATGGGGCGCGTCGAAATCGGGCTGTGGCAGAGATCGGCCAATGTCGCTGGCAAAGAAATCCCGCCGCGTGCACCAGCGGCGCCATTGCCAGTAGACCCCGGCAGGCAGATCTGCGCCAAGCCCGAGCCGCCGTCCCGGCAGATAGCCCGTCACCGCCGTTGCAAGCGGGCCAAGCAGGAACCAGAACGCCAGAACCTTGGGCAGGTAGCTCCAGGGGTGATCCCAGTGATGTGTCATCCCAGACCCCAGCGTGATGATGCGTGAGACCCGCGCGGGATAAGTGTGAAACGCAACGCCCAACCCGCCCAATGAATGCCCAAGCACCCAAAGTGGCCCGGTTGGGGCAAGCTCGGCCAGTTTGCGTTGTGCTGCGTCCTGATCGGCAATCGCCCAATCCGCCATGGAGGCGGCACTGTTGCGGATCGGGCCCCGCAGCGAGTCGCCGAAATCTCGGTAGTCATAGGTCAGGGCGCCAATACCCCGCTCTGCGGCCCATGCCGCGAAATGGCGGTAAAACCGCTGCGGCACGCCGGTTGCCCCATGCAGAACCATGGCCGCCTGCATGTGCCCCTGCGCCGGATACCACTGGCCCACAAGCGGGCTGCTGCTGGGGCCAAAGGGGATGGTTTCGGGCGTGCGGGACATGGGGGATCACCTCTGACTGTGTGTAGTCTGACTGCGTGTAGACCAGTCGGTCTAATCACATATGTAGACCAATCGGTCCAATGAGGCTATTCCTTTTTTATGACCGCGCCAGACACCCGCATCACACTGATCAAGACCGCCTCACGGCTCTTTCGCAGGAAGGGCTATTCCGGGGTGGGGCTGACCGAGATCCTGACCGAGGCGGGGCTGCCCAAAGGGTCGCTTTATTATCACTTTCCCGGCGGCAAACCCGAATTGGCGGCGGCGGCCACGCGCTGGGCAGGGGCCTGGATCGAGGCGTTGGTGCAGCGGTCCTTTGAAGGGGCAGAGACGTTCGAAGAGGGCGCGCAGGCGGCCTGCCGGGATCTGGCGGCCACATTGGCGCAGGTCGACCACATCGAGGCCTGCCCGGTGCTGAGCGTGTTGCAGGCAGCCTCGGACACGCCTTTGTTGCAAGAGGCGGTGCAGGAGGTTTATGCCAGCTGGACGGAGGGTCTGGCGCGCGAGGCGCGGCGGCTCAATCGGGCAGAGCCGGATGCGGCGGCCTATGCGCTGCATATCCGCCTGCAAGGGGCCTGGGTGATGGCCTATGCGCAGCAATCACAGCAGCCACTGTTGCGACTGGCGGATGAGATCGGCGCGGGCATTGGCTGAGTGAACGCCACCAAAGGAGCCGCGCCACCCGCCGGACGGATGGCGGCGCGCCTGTTTTCTGGTTCAGCAGTTGGGCACGTTCACTGCAAGGCCACCGAGCGAGGTTTCCTTGTACTTTTCATGCATGTCGGCCCCGGTCTGGCGCATGGTCTCAATCACCGCATCCAGCGGCACAAAGTGCTGACCGTCGCCGCGCAGCGCCAGGGACGCCGCCGATACCGCCTTGATCGCGCCAAGGCCGTTGCGCTCAATACAGGGCACCTGCACCAGACCTTTGACCGGATCGCAGGTCATGCCGAGATGGTGTTCGAGCGCAATTTCAGCCGCGTTTTCCACCTGTTCCGGCGTGCCGCCCATCACCGCGCAGAGCCCCGCTGCCGCCATGGCAGAGGCCGATCCGACCTCGGCCTGACAGCCCGCCTCAGCCCCGGAAATCGAGGCGTTGTATTTGACCAGCCCGCCGATGGCGGCGGCGGTCAGCAAGAAATCCTCGATGTGTTTTTCCGACGCGCCGGGGACATGATCGAGGTAGTAGCGCAGCACTGCAGGCAGCACGCCCGCCGCGCCATTGGTGGGGGCGGTCACGACCTGACCCCCGGCGGCGTTTTCCTCGTTCACCGCCATGGCATAGACGCTCATCCAGTCGTTGATGGTGTGCGGTGCGGTCAGGTTCATGCCACGCTCGGCCATCAGTGAATCATAGATGCCCTTGGCGCGGCGACGCACGCTCAGGCCACCGGGCAGGATGCCGTCGCGCTCCAGCCCGCGGTTGATGCAATCGTTCATCACTTGCCACAGGCGCTGGGTGCCCTTGGCGAGACTTTCTTCGCAGCCGCGCGAGAGCTCGTTGGCGCGTTTCATCTGGGCAATCGTGAGGCGGGAGGTTTTCGCCATTTCCAGCATCTCGACGGCGGATTTGAACGGGTAGGGGATCGGGTCGCCCTCATCCGTGGCCTTGCCCTGGGCTAGTTCTTCTTCGGTGAGCACAAAGCCCCCGCCGACCGAGTAATACACCTGCCGCAGCGTGACATCCCCCTGCGCGTCGGTCGCCATCAGCACCATGCCATTGGCGTGGCCGGGTAGCGCGTGATCATAATCAAAGATCATATCCGCCTTGGGGTCAAACTGCAGGGTGCCAAGATCATCAAGTACAATGGTCTTGGTGGAATTGATGGCCGCGAGCATGTCTTCGGCTTTGTCATTATCATAGGTGTCGGGCAGAAAGCCCGCGAGCCCGAGGATGGTAGCGCGGTCCGTGGCATGACCGACGCCCGTAAAGGCGAGCGAGCCATGCAGCGAGGCGCGCAGGCCGCGAAATTCAAACGGCGAGGCGCGCATCATGTCAAGAAAGCGCGCGGCGGCCACCATCGGGCCCATGGTGTGCGAGGAGGACGGGCCGATGCCGACCTTGAACATGTCAAAAACGGAGAGGAACATTTAGGTGGCTGATCCTTCTGGAGGGATGGCGAATGTTGGGGCGGTGAAGGGCGTCGGTCCGAGCCCTTCGGCGATTTGTGCGGCCTTTGTGCTGTTGCGCGCCTCGGCCCGGCGACACATCTCAGAAAGTGCGGGGTAGGCGGAGAGCTCAAACCATGGGGTTTGCGCGGTCTCTGCGTAGAGCTTGGTCCACCGCAACAGACAGGGCAGGTAAAGGTCAAGGAGCGTCGGCTGGTCTTTGCCGGTGAGGGCCGGGGTAACTGCCAGCGCGGCGTCAACCATGCGCAGGTGATCCTGCAAGCGCTGACGAAGCATCTGACGCAGCTGCGCGTGATGCGACGGATCGGGGCCGATATATTTCTCCGGGTAGAAATACTGGCGCAAATCGACGTGCAAGGTGTTCGAGCACCAAAACAGCCATGTCAAAAAGCGCCCGCGTTCAGCCGATCCGGGTGCGGGGGCGAGACGTGCGGCCTGATCCGAGAGCCACAGCAGGATGGCCGCAGTTTCAAACAGCGCTCCATCCGGCGTTTCCAGAACCGGGATGGTGCCATTGGGGTTGAGGCGTAGATACTCCGGCGCGCGCTGGGCCTGTTGGCTGCGGTCCACCAGGATTGTCTCATAGGGCAGGCCAAGCTCTTCCAGCGCCAGTCGCACGATGAGCGAGGCATTGTCGGGCGCATAGTGAAGGCGAAGCGATGTGGTCATGCAGAGATCTTAGGTCCGTGCGGGGTGCAGTGAGCGATTGAAACCGACGTTTCCGATAGGAAACGCGCTGGTGTAACCTATGATTTTGACGCCGCTTTGCAACCAATCAGTTGTGATCTATCACATCACTGTCCCTCTCGGGGCGGGGGAGAGGTGTGTCGCTTCGGGTGCCCCGAAGCGACCAGCGCCGCGCCTGCCTGTCGGCAGACGCGGCGCGCGCAGATCGCCCCTCGCGTGGGCCACACAAACCGCCTATAAAGATCGCGCAGGCCATTGGTTTTTGCCACCAAGGTCCGCCACATCATAAAGCGCGGAGGTCTATATCCCATGAGCGGCGAGCTATCCCCCATCGACAAAGCCAAATTTGTGGCTGCCAAACGTGCGGCTGAGCTGGTTGAGGACGGCATGCGCGTGGGGCTCGGCACCGGGTCAACCGCCGCATGGCTGGTGCGCTGTCTGGGTGAGATGGTGCGCGAGGATGGGTTGAAGATCACCGGCGTGCCCACCTCTGCCCGCACGGCGGAACTGGCGCGCGAAGTGGGGATTGAGGTGATTACCCTCGACGAGGCGCGTTGGCTGGATCTGACCATCGACGGTGCGGATGAGTTCGACGGCGACCTGAACCTCATCAAAGGTGGCGGCGGCGCGCTGTTGCAGGAAAAGATCGTTGCGACTGCGTCCGATCAGATGGTGGTGATTGCCGATAAGGCCAAGGAGGTCGAAATGCTCGGGGCGTTTCCGTTGCCCATCGAGGTGATCCCGTTTGGCTGGCAGACCTCGCAGGCGCTGGTCGAGGAGACGCTGATCTCGATGGATGTGATGGGGCGCAGCTCGACGCTTCGGATGAATGGGGCCAGCCCCTATGTGACCGATGAGGGCAACCATATCCTTGATCTGCATCTCAACCGCATTGGCAATCCGCGGCAATTGGCGCTGGTTCTCAACCAGATACCGGGAGTTGTTGAGAATGGGTTGTTTATCGACATCTGCGACACGGTGGTGATCGGCTATGGTGACGGCAAGGTCGAGGTGCGCGACATCAATGAAGGCACTATCGAGACCGACCGGATTGATTTTGTCGAGACGGACAATCTGTTTGCGGATTTGGGGGAGTAACTCCCACTAATAGCAGTTTCGCGACAGCCGCCCTGTTTGCGGCGGCTTTTTAACATGCCACTGCGGATTTTTAGAGACGATCTACATCGGTGTCTTGGGCGCTAAAAGTGGTGAGGATTTTCCGACAGTCTTAGGAAAATGTTCTCTTTTTGCGGGCAAGCATGGGCCCGAAGAGAAGAAGACCGTCTTGTGAAACAAGGAAGCAAACCGTGCGACAAGAACAGGAACAGCTGAATATCACCGCCAACAAGCTGGTGAGCGAACTGGTGAGCGGCGCCGTGAAGCTGCATCAGGCGCGTGTGCAGACGCAAATCGACAATATCCCCAACTATAAGCTGGGTAAGGAAAATATTGCGGGTTGCCAGTTGGTTTTGGACCGCGAAGAGCTGTTAAAACGCCTGCCAAGCGGTGGCGTCGTTGCGGAACTTGGTGTGGATCAGGGGGGCTTTAGCGCCGCCATTCTGGAACACAATGCGCCATCTCAATTGCATCTCGTCGATATCTGGGGGGATGCGCGGTATCATGAGGGTAAGGCCCAAGGGGTGTTTGCGAAATTCAGCGAGGAGCTGGAAACCGGGAAGGTCGCGATCACCCGCGCGCTTTCGCTGGATGCGGTGGATGCTTTTGCGGATGAGACCTTTGACTGGATCTACATCGATACCGACCACAGCTATGCCACGACCATTGCCGAGCTGCGCGCCTGGGCACCCAAAGTGAAGGCGAATGGCTTTATCGCCGGCCATGATTACACGATGGGTAATTTTGCCACCGGCTACAAATACGGTGTTATCGAAGCCGTCGCAGAGTTCTGCGTCCAAAATGGCTGGAAACTCTCGTATCTGACCGCCGATTACAATGAGAGCAACAGTTTTGCCATCAGCCGGATCATGAATTGAGGCGGTGATTGTTGCCGCGCCGATCTCGGTGCGCAGATCAGCCGTCATGTCATCAAAGCCGCCCTGTTTGGGGCGGCTTTTGTATGAGAGTTTCTGAGCCTATCTGGCCCAGATGCAGGGAGGCATAGGTCGAGGCGCCAGTAGGTTCAGTGGGTCAGTGGCTTTTGCGCCGCTTTTTGCCATTCCGGCAATGGGAACAGCCGATCATAGGCCCAGTTAAAGCCAAAGGCGTAGACCATATAAAACAGCGCAAAAGACACATCCATCACAAAGGCCTGCCAGAGCGAAATCTGCAGATACCACGCGATGAAGGGCATCAGCACAATGAGCAGTCCGCCCTCAAATAGAACCGCATGCAGAACGCGGAGTTTGGGCGTCTTTAGCGTGCTGCCGCGCCAGCGCTGCAAGAGCGCGTCAAAGCCGTAATTGTAGATCAGATTCCACAGGGTGGCGAGGGTGGCGCTGACGATGCCAACAGCACCGATGTCATGGATGGGAAACTGAAACACCACAGCCCCAAGGGGGATGATCAGCAACAGGGCGATGATCTCAAAACTCAGGGCGTGGCGGATACGATCAAGGGGGGAACGCATGGGCGACCTCATCTTCACGGTCGGGTCGTCCCGAGACAAAATCAACGGCTATACCATCATGGTGGAGCCATTGGCGGGGTCGTCCCCAACGGATCGTAATTTGGGATTGCGGCGGATATTTTTCAAGCCCCGGTGCGGCGTTGCATGTCAGCTATGCGCCTTGACAGGGCGATGCAAAAACTCGCAGGTGAGTGCTTATTGAATATATGTTGTTTGCAATGTGGACTTGACGCCGATGTATTCTGTGAAGCCTGATCAGCACGATGGGTCACCTACCGCAGATGTCCCGATGAGGGACCGGCTCCCCAATTGGGGCATGCTTCTTCTGGCGCTCACAACTCCGCCGGTTTTGACCTTCCTTCTGCCCGAGAGTATCCTCGCGCGGTTCTCCGGACCTGAATACCTACGTGATATCTGGAGCGTTGGGAGCTTTGTGACGATCTTGGCGCTGAGCTCTGAAAGCTCGTGGAACGATCGCTTTTTGCGGGTGAACGCCTGGGGCATACATTACGGGAGAACGTACTCGCGGGGGAGCGCCTGGCGTATATATCGGGCGAGGAAGGAAGGAACGGTCAACGCGCTGCGCTGGGCGGATGTCGTGTCTGTCACCTACTTTCCAAAGAGTATGCTCACAGGTTATGCGCGGCTGCGCGTGCGGGCACAGGTGCCGCAGGGGGCGCGCTACGATCTGACCTTTAAAACTGTGTCCCTTGATCCGAAATGTGCAAATCCAGCCGATCCTGAGGTCGCACGGGTACAGTTGGCTCTGGATCGGTACTGGCCTGAGTGGCGCGGGGGAAACTAGTGCGCGAGGCGTTCACGCCTCTTTCACGGTTTCGCGACATGAACGCCTGCATGTGTTTGAAATGCCATGTCGCACCCCCACTTGCGAGACTGGCAATTCACCGCGCGCTGTGGGATACCTCGCGCAAGTCATAAGAAGGGCGACGAGTATGAGCTTTGATTACGATCTATTTGTTATCGGGGGCGGTTCCGGCGGCGTGCGCGCGGCACGTGTTGCCGCCGCAGGTGGCGCGTCGGTGGCACTCGCCGAAGAGGACCGCTATGGCGGGACCTGCGTCATCCGGGGCTGCGTGCCCAAAAAGCTGATGGTCTTTGCCTCCGAGTATTCCGGCATGGTCGAGGATGGCCGTGCTTACGGCTGGGATCTGGAAAACAAAGGCTTCAGCTGGGACCACTTCAAGGGCAAGCTCAATGCGGAGCTGGACCGGTTGGAAGGGATCTATCGTAACCTGTTGAAAAACTCCGGCGTGGAGAGCTTTGATGCGCGTGCGAAACTGGCGGATGCCCACACGGTTGAGCTCTCGGATGGCACCACAAAAACCGCAAAGCACATCCTGATCGCCACTGGTGGCCGCCCGTGGGTGCCGGAGTTCCCGGGTTCGGAACTTGCGATCACCTCAAACGAGATGTTCCATCTGGAAAAGCTCCCCGAGAGCATTCTGATCGTGGGCGGCGGTTATATCGCCTCTGAGTTTGCGGGCATCATGAACGGGCTTGGCGTCAAAACCACGCAATACTATCGCGGCGAGCAGATCCTGCGCGGCTTTGACAATGAGGCGCGCGGTTTGGTGGCTGAGGAGATGATCCAGTCGGGCATCGATCTGCAGCTTGGCAACAACGTGGCCGAGATGCAGCGTGAGGGCGACAAGATCCGCGTGACCGCCACCAATGGCGATGTGACCCTGTTCGATCAGGTGATGTTTGCCACTGGTCGCAAGCCCAATGCCGACAACCTCGGACTGGAAGAGCTGGGCATCGCGCGTGGCAAGGGCGGTGAGATCAAGGTGGATCAATACAGCCAGACCGCTGTGCCTTCGGTCTATGCGATCGGCGACGTGACCGACCGTGTGAACCTGACGCCAGTGGCGATCCGCGAGGGCATGGCTTTTGTGGAAACCGTGTTCAACGGCAATCCTACGAGCCCCGATCACGAATTGATCCCGACCGCGATCTTTACGCAGCCGGAAATGGGCACCATTGGCCTGAGCGAAGAAGACGCCGCCAAGGAGGAAACGATTGAGGTCTATTCGACCTCGTTCAAACCGATGCAGCAGAGCTTTGCCGGGCGGGCGCAAAAAGTGCTGATGAAGCTGATTGTCAGCAAGGCCAGCCGCAAGGTGCTGGGTTGTCATATCGTCGCACCCGGTGCGGGTGAGATGATCCAGCTTGCCGGGATTGCCGTCAAAATGGGGGCGACCAAGGAAGATTTCGACCGCACCGTCGCGGTTCATCCGACCATGTCGGAAGAATTGGTGACGCTGAAGACACCGGTGCGGACGGTATAACACATAAACAAAGTTTGGTGGCGGCGCAGATCTTGAATTTCAGCGCCGTGACCACAGGTTAGTGGGCAATATCCGCCGATGCGGCGGGGAGAGATGGATAGGAGACTTATGGCTGGGAACAGTGGTGGCCCCTGGGGGGGCGGCGGTTCCTCCGGCGGCGGAGGCAACCGGGGAAACAATGGCGGTGGCAACGGAGGCGGCGGTGGCCGTCGTCCCGATGATGGCCAGATCCCCGAGATCGACGAGCTGGTGAAAAAGGGCCAAGAGCAGCTGCGCGTCCTGATGGGCGGACGTGGCGGCAGCGGTGGCAACGGGCAGGGACCACAGGGCGGTGGCTCTGGCGGTAACCCCTTGTTTACCAAGGGCGGCTTGATGTTGGGCGCTGTGGCGGCCGTCTTCCTGTGGGGCTACAACAGCTTTTACACCGTGAAGACAGAAGAGAAATCCGTGGAGCTGTTCCTCGGCGAGTTTTCTTCCGTGGGCAATCCGGGTCTGAACTTTGCGCCATGGCCTGTGGTCACCTATGAGGTGGTTCCGGTCAGCGTCGAACAAACCGAGAGCATTGGTGCAGGTGCACGCGGTTCCGATGCGGGGCTGATGCTGACAGGTGATGAGAACATTATCGACGTCGATTTCCAAGTGGTCTGGAATATCAACGAACCAGATAAGTTTTTGTTCAATCTGCGCGATCCAAAAGCGACGATTCAGGCCGTTTCTGAATCGGCGATGCGCGAGATTATCGCACAGTCGCAGCTTGCGCCGATCTTGAACCGTGACCGTGGTATCATTTCGCAGCGCCTTGAAGAGCTGATCCAGTCGACGCTGGACAGCTATGATGCGGGTGTGAATATCGTCCGGGTCAACTTTGACGGGGCAGACCCGCCAGAACCGGTAAAAGACGCCTTCCGCGATGTGCAATCCGCTGGTCAGGAACGGGACCGTCTGGAAAAGCAGGCTGACGCATATGCCAACCGCAAACTGGCCTCTGCCCGTGGTCAGGCCGCACAGACGCTCGAAGAAGCAGAAGCTTACCGCGCGCAGGTTGTGAACCAAGCGCAGGGTGAGGCCTCGCGCTTTACGGCCGTTTTGTCGGAATATGAAAAAGCACCGGAAGTGACGCGCAAGCGCCTCTATCTGGAGACGATGGAAGACGTGCTGAGCCGCGTGGATAAGATCATCCTTGACGACAATGCCGGTGGCGAAAATGGACAAGGCGTTGTGCCTTATCTGCCGCTCAATGAAATCCGTCGTTCGGGAGGAAGCAACTGATGAACCGTTCTGTTATTCTTCTCGTCCTGCTGGGCGTTATTGTCGTGGGCGCGCTGTCGTCGATCTTTATCGTGGACGAGCGTGAAAAGGCGCTGGTGATGCGCTTTGGTCGTGTCGTCAACGTGCAGGAAGAGCCCGGTTTGGCGTTCAAACTGCCCTTCGTGGATGAGGTCGTGAAATACGATGACCGTATCCTCAGCCTTGAGGTGGGTCCGCTCGAAGTCACCCCACTGGATGACCGTCGTCTGGTGGTTGACGCCTTCGCACGCTACCGCATCACCGATGTGCGTCGCTTCCGCGAAGCGGTGGGCGTTGGCAATGTCGGCGCGGCCGAAAGCCGTCTCGACAACATTATGCGCGACCAGACCCGCGAGGTTCTGGGTACTGTGAGCTCCAACGACATTCTGTCGTCTGACCGGGCTGCATTGATGCTGCGTATCCGCAACGGGGCCATCGCTCAGGCACAGGCTCTGGGTCTTGAGGTGATCGACGTGCGCCTGAAACGCACCGACCTGCCGCAAGCCAACCTTGAGGCGACCTTTGCGCGAATGCGGGCAGAGCGGGAACGCGAAGCCGCAGACGAGATCGCCCGTGGTGAAGAAGCCGCGCAGCGTGTCCGTGCGCAGGCGGATCGTACCGAGGTGGAGCTGGTCTCTGAGGCCGAGCGCGAAGCCGAGGTCATCCGCGGTGAAGCGGATGCGGAACGCAACAATATCTTTGCCGAGGCTTATGGTGCGGACCCGGAATTCTTTGAATTCTACCGCAGCCTGACTGCCTATGCGCGTTCGCTGCAGGGCGGAAACTCCTCGCTGGTGCTGTCGCCGGACAATGAGTTCTTCAACTACCTGAAGTCCTCTGAGGGTGCCGGACGCGCCACGCAGTAACTCCGGCAACGGATAACAACGACAAGGCCACCCGAGCGGGTGGCCTTTTTTCATTGTGACCGCGTGTATTCGTGCATTGCATTATGGTTGGGATCAGGATCGTGAGACATTTCCCTTTGTGATCACGTTCAGTGGTCAAAGGCGGGTCTGAGCCCATAGTGCCCGGCCTGGGTTTAGTGCCCGGATTGGGTCGCGCTCGGGCTGCGACTACGTTGGTCGGCTCCCAGTCCTAACATTTGAAGCGTCCGAGATGTGCAGCGAACGGTATTCACATTTGCCAGTGCGGCTCGATCGTTTAGAGAGACCTCCAACGACAACAAGAGATGCATGGTAATGAGCAACCTTCCACCTGCGCCCGAGGGGCGACCTGGTATCCACGCTGCAAAAGACTGGGTTCGGATCCTTGCCGAATACCGTGAACCCTACGGCCTTCGAAGCTGGACGGAAGTGGCCATCACCTTGGGTCCATTTATCGTGCTTTGGGCCGCCGCCTGGTGGTCACTATCCTACAGTTATTGGCTTGCGTTCGCCATTTCGGTCTTTAACGCGGCGTTTCTCCTTCGTCTCTTTGCGATTCAACATGATTGCGGGCACGGAGCTTTCCTCAAGAACCGCGTTTCAGGCGACTGGCTTGGGCGGGTGATCGGAGTTCTTACGCTGACACCTTATGACGTCTGGAAGCGCTCGCACTCCATTCACCATAATTCTGCCGGCAATCTTGGGCGGCGCGGCATAGGTGACATCACCACACTGACTGTTGCGGAATATCGCGGCCTTTCCCCGATAAAGTGCCTCATGTATCGCCTGTACCGCCATCCGCTCGTTTTGTTCGGACTGGCACCGGGCTATCTGTTCTTGCTTCAGAACCGCGTGCCACTGGGCTTTATGAAGAGCGGAAAATATTGGTTTAGCGCCATGAGCACAAATGCGGTGTTATTGGTCGCGTTGTCCGTGATTGTGTATTTTGGCGGTCTGATGCCAATACTGCTTATTTTCCTGCCCTCGACACTGCTGGCAGCGACCGCCGGTGTCTGGCTGTTCTACGTCCAGCATCAATTCGAAAATACCCATTGGGAAGCAGACGAGGATTGGCAGTTGCATGAGGCCGCCCTGCACGGAAGCTCTCACTATGTGATGCCACCTATCTTGCAATGGTTTACTGCGAATATCGGCATTCATCACGTGCATCACCTATACAGTCGCATCCCATTCTATCGCTTGCCGGAAGTTTTGCGTGATCACGATGCATTGGCTGAGGGCAACAGAATGACGATCCGTGAGAGTCTAGCCAACGCCCGGTTGCACCTTTGGAATGAGGAGACAAAAACACTCTTGTCCTTCGCAAGCGCGCGGGCGTTGAAGGAATAGTGAGATATCAGGGTGTTTGAACTTTCCAAGCCGATGTAATGGTGCCTTTTTCAAGTAGCGCGGTTGGCGCAGTGACTACCTTCTCTTGTGGTGCAGGTTTCCAACAAGGCTCCGAAATTGCGTTTGCCGCGTAGGTCCGCAATGCGATTAGCGACCGCAGCATATGGACCCGGAAATGATTGGTGTCGCGCCCGAAGCAAACGCCGGGTTCATCCACACCCCCGACGCCCAACATGCTCGTGGCGAAAGAGGCTGACGTTCTTCACCGTGCTGAGGCAGATGATTTTCTGGGCCTCACACACTCCGGCTGAATCAGTGCTATGCTGTAATGACAGATCATTCACCGCCTACCTGTTGCGCTCTGGACGCGGTCGCGAAACCTTCACTGGCCTTCACGTCGAATTGAGGTGACCGCGAGCCCCATTGCGGCTGCGCGCGGAGTGGCTACATTAAGGGTACAGTTTTCCCACCCCAACGCGTCGCGCTTGGCTATAGGTCAGGTGCCGCGCCTGAGGCACGGGTTCGCCCTTTCCCCTTATATGCGGGGGTGGGCGGAGACAGAGTTGACAGGCCAATTCAAGGAGTATGTCCGTGCATCCAATCACATCACCTAAGGCATTGAGCCGTGAGCACGCCCATAATGGCGCGCAGAGCGGCTGGCGTCTGTTCTGGATCGCGGTCCTCGGGACCGCGCTTCTGGTCATGCAATCGCTCTCGGCGGCCGCCCGCCCCGAAAGTCTCGCACCGCTGGCAGAGAAAGTCAGCCCGGCTGTCGTGAATATCACCACCTCGACCGTGGTTGAGGGCCGCACCGGACCGCAAGGTATCGTGCCCGAAGGATCTCCGTTTGAGGATTTCTTCCGCGAATTCCAAGATCGCAATGGCGGCGGCGACCGTCCGCGCCGCTCCTCTGCGCTGGGGTCCGGTTTTGTGATCTCTGAGGATGGCTATATCGTGACCAACAACCACGTGATTGATGGCGCAGACGAGATCGAGATCGAGTTCTTCCCCGGTGATGGCCAGCCCGCAGATCTGCTGCCCGCGACCGTTGTTGGCACTGACCCCAACACCGACATCGCACTGTTGAAAGTGGATGCGCCGATGCCGCTGAAGTTTGTCAAATTCGGCAACAGCGACACTGCCCGCGTCGGCGACTGGGTGGTTGCGATGGGCAACCCGCTGGGGCAGGGCTTCTCGCTCTCGGCTGGCATCGTCTCGGCGCGCAACCGTGCACTGTCGGGGTCTTATGACGACTACATCCAGACCGATGCGGCGATCAATCGGGGCAACTCCGGGGGACCGCTGTTCAATATGGATGGCGAAGTGGTCGGCGTGAACACCGCGATTCTGTCCCCGAACGGTGGCTCCATCGGGATCGGGTTCTCCATGGCGTCCAATGTGGTGACCAAAGTGGTCGGCCAGTTGAAGGAGTTCGGCGAGACCCGTCGCGGCTGGCTCGGCGTGCGCATTCAGGATGTGACCGACGATTTGGCCGAAGCCATTGGTCTGACCAATGACGAAGGTGTGCTGATCACCGATGTCCCCGAAGGCCCCGCCAAAGAAGCAGGTCTTCTGGCGCGTGACGTGATCACCAGCTTTGACGGTTTTGAGGTCAAGGACACCCGCGATCTGGTGCGCCGTGTGGGCGACACCGAGGTTGGCAAGACCGTGCGTGTTGTCGTGTTCCGTGACGGCAAGACCGAGACTCTGCGCGTGACGCTTGGCCGCCGCGAAGATGCGGTTGGCAACAACGCAGGCGCTGAGACTGGCGAGGCGATCCCGGATGAGGGCGAAAAAGAACTGCTTGGCCTGACGGTTGGTGTTGTGCGCGACGACATGCGCGAGGATCTGAACCTTGATGCAGGCACCACCGGACTGGTGATCCTGTCGGTGGATGAAACCTCTGGCGCATGGGAAAAAGGTCTGCGCGCCGGTGACGTGATCACCGAAGCCGGACAGAACAAACTGTCCTCTATTGCGGATCTGGAAGCACAGATCGCGGCTGCCGAAGAAGGGGGACGCAAGTCGATCTTCTTGATGGTGCGCCGAGGGGGCGAGCCGCGCTTTGTCGCGCTGAACCTCGAATAATATGACGGCGTGCCCCGGTCTGGGGCATGTCAGCACAACCTCAGCGACCGGCCCCATCGGGTCGGTCGTTTTGTTTTTTAGGGGTGTCTGTGAAACCAAAAGAGCCATGTGTCGGGCGGACACATGGCTCACGATGGGACGGACGATCATTGGGATGGATAGGAGAATGACCGCCTTGAGGCCCTTATGGCAGAGGCTGTGAAGGCGGACTGTGAAACAGGTCACATTCGCGGGATTTTTTTAATGTCGGTGGGAGGTGTTTGCGTGGACTGCGGCGGGCGGTGGCTTGTGGGCCAAAGCGCCAATCGCTGCGCTTCGCAAGTCTGGCAGTTTTCTCGATTGGTATGTTGCAGTAGTTAAGGTGCTGGAACAAATATAGCTGTTGGGTAGAGACAGTGCCTTCACTCATTACATTTTTGATGTCTGGGCTATTGGCGACCAGTGTTCTTTTAACTGGCTCAGCGACATCCGCGCAAAATCAGCAATCAAACCACAACGTATTTTTCGGGTTCGACTTTGTTCTGCAACTTTTGGCCATCAAGTGGGCTTGTGGAGGCCAAAGAGAGTAAGACTTGTCCCAAATTCAAACGCTTGTTTCTGCTTTTCCTGAAGATGCAGAACGAGCAGAACTGAAACCTATAGTCGCGGCGCTTAGCAACATGGCCTCGGGACCGGAAAACCTGTCACAAATTCTCGGCGCTGAGTTGAACGGTCAGCAAGTCGAACAATTATGCGCGGTGGCTGTGTCGTTGAAAATCGATTGGGTTACCCCTGAAGTCCTTGTCATGGCTGACGAAAGCGGAGCACCTGAAGAACAAGAAAAGGCATGGGCGGACTTTTTGCGGTGGTCGAAGGTTTTCAATAGCTTCGGGGTTTAAGTCTGAGCAGACATTCAATTTGCTTCGGCCAAGGGTCGGTTGCAGCTCCGTCATGCGTGTCCGCTCAGTTCCACGTAGCCGAGAGGTCTGGTCCCACGACAAGAAACACAGACGTCTGCGACAGATGGCGGGCGAGGGGAGGTTCAGATGCCTTCGGGATCGGCAAGAACCGCTAGGCCGCCGCGGTCTTTTAGTTGCAAACCGCCGCGGCTGATGTCGATTAGCCCGGCCTTGCGCCAGTTCGACAGGGTTTTTGAGACCGCTTCACGGGTGGCGCCGACAAATTCCGCCAGTTCCGACTGCGAGAGGCTCAACTGGCCATTGCCATCTGCGGGCGTGAGATAAAGAAGTTTGCGCGCCAGCCGGACCGGCATCGGCAGGAACACCTGCTCATTGAGCTGGGTGTTCATCCAGCGCATCCGTTGCCCGGCGAGTTTCAGCATATCGCCCGCAAGCTCGGGGTGCTTGGTCAGCTGCGCCAGCACATCGCGGTGCCGCAGGCGGCGCAGGTGGCTGGGTTCGGCGGCGGTGGCTGTGGCCGTGCGCTCGCCGGGATCAAACATCGCAATCTCGCCAAAGATCGCGCCGGGGCGCATCATATCCAGCGAGAGCTTGCGCCCCGCCGCCGAGAGCGTGGAAATCTCCAGTGCGCCCGAGATGATCGCATAAAGGGCGTCGCCCTCATCACCACGTTCAAACAGCACATCCCCTGTATCGAGGTGCACATCAGTGGCCTGACTGTCCAGCATGGCCCTGAGACGCTCCGAGGCTCCGAACAGGAAGCTGGAGGCAGGGAGGGGAGCGGCGGCCATAATGGATCTCCGAGGGGTATATGTTGGGTGTCGGCTTTGCGGGTTTTAAGCGGCAATAGGCGTTCACGCAAGCTTGCACATGGATTGTCGAATGTTTGCGGTGTCAGTCACCGAGTTCCACCGCGCTGAGGCCCAGACTGCGGGCGGCGCGCAGCGACAGCGTTTGACTGTCGATCCCCAGCTCTTGTTGATAGCGGCGAATGGCGGCGCGGGTCTGGGTATTCAGCGTGGCCGTGATCAGCCCATCATAAAGACCGCGGGCCGCCAAGGCACGCTGCAACGATGAGATATAGTCTGGTGTCAACTCATCGGGGCAGAGGGTCTGGAAATAGGACTCCTCGCGCGGGCGGGTGATTTCTTGCCGGGTTTCTGTGGCAAAAACCGCAGGCTTGGTGATCGTGCCATCCGCAGAGGTCTCCGCCTCGGAGATCATGACCTGTTCCGTGATGGTTTCGATACGGGCTGGGATGATGACCGACTCCCAGCATGTGCCGGGCGGCGCGCCGGGGGGCGCGGAACGTCCGACCCGTTCAAAGGGGGCAGGCGCCATGCACCCCGCAAGCAGGCCGACACTGATGGCGATGGGCGCGAGTCGCCGCACGGATGGGCCTGCCACGGACACGTTGAGGATCAGGCGAAAGGCAGACCGCCGCCATAACGCGGCAGGAAGCTGAGGCTGCGGGGCGGGCATTTGCTCTGACAGGTCCTTGGTCTTGGGGCCCGGAATCTGGTGGCACTTCGGCGGCGTCCCGGTTCGCGGCGATGCTAGACGAATTTTACACGCAGGCAAAGGTTGTATCAGGTGCTGCCCGCGCGGGGCAAATGTAGAACAGGCCGTTGGAAATGACATGCGACGCGAGGGATGTGTCAGATGGGGCTGGAACGGTGCGAGCGTGATCGCTACACACGTTATCGAGTACCGAAAAAGGGAAGACGGATCATGGCAAAAATCACCTACATCGAGCACAACGGGACCGAACATGTGGTCGACGTCGCCAACGGGCTGACCGTGATGGAAGGTGCACGTGACAACAATATTCCGGGGATTGAGGCCGATTGCGGCGGCGCCTGCGCCTGTTCTACCTGTCATGTCTATATTGCGCCGGACTGGGTGGAAAAACTGCCTGCAAAGGACGACATGGAAGAGGACATGCTGGATTTTGCTTTTGAGCCGGATGCCGCACGGTCGCGCCTGACCTGCCAGATCAAGGTCACCGATGCGCTGGATGGTCTGGTGGTTCATATGCCCGAAAAGCAGATCTGATGGCTGGTGGGGGCAAGGCGCGGCGTCCTTTGGCACGTGTGCAGCCCCCATCTATACGCCGCGCGGCGCAAACGTTGTGTGTGTCGCTGGCGGTGCTGGCGTGTGCGGCCGCCGGCTCCGCGCGCGAAAACTGGCGTGTTATGAGCGCCGAATTTTCCGAGCCGACCACCCGATATGGCCACGCAGTATTAGGCGATGACGTGGAATACGGCAGCCTGTTGATCCACGTAGATAATGGCGGGTCCGGGGCGTCGCGCTTTAATGCTGTCCAGCAGAAGGCCCGTTTTGAAGTGCGCCTGCCGCTGACTCGTGTGTTTGAGGAACTGGAGCCGCGCCTGTGGGATGTGACAGGGGACGGTTTGCCCGAGGTGGTGGTCATTGAAACCGATGTGGAAAAAGGCGCGCAGCTGGCGATTTACGATGCTGAGGGCCAAAAACTCGCTCAGACCCCTCATATTGGTCAGCGCAATCGCTGGCTTGCCCCTATTGGGGCGGCGGATCTGGATGGGGACGGCAATATCGAGATCGCCTATATCGACCGCCCACATCTGGCCAAGACTCTGCGGATCTGGCGCTATGAGGGGCGCAAACTGGTAGAGGTCGCATCCCTCAAAGGGCTGACCAATCACCGGGTCGGGCAGGATTTCATCACCTCTGGAATTCGCGATTGCGGACAAGGGCCTGAAATCATTACCGTCGATGCCGACTGGTCACGTATTGTCGCCTCGCGTCTGAAAGATGGCACTGTGACGCGTCGCGACATCGCTCGCTTTGACAAAAACGCCGGTCTGACCTCTGCGCTGGCCTGCAAGGCGGATTAGCAGACCTCCCGGCGCATGGTCACGGAGGTGGGCCGCTGATATCCCGCATGGGCGGTGGTGCCGCTGTGGGTAAATCCCAGCCGGGCGAATGTGGCGTGGTTTTCCACCAGTTCAACCCGCGTCTGCAATTCCACGGCATTGAGGCCCAACGCCCGCGCGCGCTTAACCGCATGCTCAATGAGATGACGTGCAAGCCCCTGTCCGCGCTGATCCTCAGAAACAGCGAGCTTACCGAGATAAAGCACATCGGCGCGCGGTGTCAGCACCACTGAGGCAACCACAGGCGCGCCGATTGCCCAGACCTCGCCTGCCTCGGCTTGTGCGGCAAGCGCGTCCAACGTGAGGTGATGCATGGAGGAGGGCGGATCAATCCGCCCGTCCATATAGGCAAAGCTGCGCCGGATCAGGTCCAGAACCTCCTGCAAGTGCGGGCTGTTCGGCGGGATCTGAACTGGCGCGACAGTCATGGCCGGATCAGAGCGCGCGCCAGCCGATGTCGCGCCGTACAAAGCCTTCGGGCCAGTCAATCTGATCCACCATCGCATAAGCGCGGTCGCGGGCCTCAGTGAGACTGTCACCGCGTGCCGTCACATTGAGCACCCGACCACCATTGGCGAGGATCTTGTCGCCCTCGGCCTTGGTGCCTGCGTGAAACACCATGTTCATGCTGTCCTCGGGTAGAGCGGCGAGGCCTTTGATCTCGCTGCCCTTCTGGTAGTCGCCGGGATAGCCATTGGCGGCCATCACCACGGTGATCGCGTGGTCCTCCGCCCAGTTGACGCGAGCGTCTGCAAGGCGGCCCTCGGCGGCAGCCTGCATCAGGTCCAGCGCCTGCGCGCCAAGGCGCATCATCAGCACCTGACATTCGGGATCACCAAAGCGGACGTTATATTCCACCAGACGCGGCTGGCCATCCTTGATCATCAGACCAGCATAAAGCACGCCTTGGTAGGGCATGCCGCGCTCGGCCATCACCCGCATGGTGGGTTTGACGATCTCTTCCATGGCTTTGGCCTCAACCTCGGCGCTCAGGATTGGGGCGGGTGAATAGGCCCCCATGCCGCCGGTATTGAGGCCAGTGTCACCTTCGCCGACGCGCTTGTGGTCCTGCGCGGTGCCGATGGACAGGATCTCCTCGCCATCACAGAGCACAAAGAGCGATGCCTCTTCGCCTTCCATGAATTCCTCGATGACGACTTCTGCACCCGCCCCACCAAAGGCACCGCCGAACATATCGTCGATGGCATCCAGCGCGGTCTGCTCGTCCATCGCCACGATCACGCCCTTGCCTGCGGCCAGACCATCGGCCTTGACCACAATCGGCGCGCCATTTGCACGGACATATGCCTTGGCGGCCTCGGCATCGGTGAAATGGCCGTACCCCGCAGTGGGGGCGTTGGCCGCGTCGCAGATCTCTTTGGTAAAGCTCTTGGAGGCCTCCAGCCGGGCGGCGGCCTCAGAGGGGCCAAAGACCAGGATACCCGCATCACGCAGGCGATCCGCCACACCAGCGGCCAGCGGGGCCTCTGGTCCTACGATCACAAAATCAATGGCGTTTTCCTCGGCAAAGGTCACAACCGCGCCGCCGTCCTCGGCATTGAGGCTGGCGCACTCCGCGATCTTGGCGATGCCCGCATTGCCCGGAGCTACGATAAGCCGGTCGCATTTCGGGTTCTGCATCACCGCCCAGGCAAGTGCATGTTCCCGCCCGCCGCTGCCGAGGATGAGGATATTCATGAGCCATTCTCCGATCTGCTTGGCCTTGGTTGATGCGCGTTCTATGCTGTGTGCGACCTATAAACAAGAACGCCCTTGCCGGGGTTTCCCTCCGGTGGCAGGTGTCAGAGCAGCCAGATCCAATCGCAGATCAAACCGGAGCCCGAAATTCCCATGTCCGACCTCCTTGATGATCCCTCTCCGGGCCAGAATGCGCCAGAGTTTTCTGTCTCCGAGATCTCCGGCGAGATTAAAAAAACACTCGAAGGCAGCTTTGGTCGCGTCCGGGTGCGCGGCGAGGTCGGGCGGGTGTTCAAGGCACGCTCCGGGCATCTTTACTACGACATCAAGGACGATCGCTCGGTGCTGGCCTGCACCACGTGGAAAGGTCAGATCTCGGGCCTTTCCGTGGTGCCAGAAGAGGGGCTGGAGGTGGTTGTCACCGGGCGCCTCACCGCTTTTGGCGGGCAATCCAAATACAATATGAACGTCGACGAGGTCGCGGTTGCGGGGCAGGGCGCGCTGATGGCGCTCCTGGAAAAACGCAAGGCGCAGCTGGCCTCCGAGGGGCTGTTTGCGCCGGAGCGCAAGAAACCGCTGCCGTATCTGCCGCAGATCATCGGGGTGGTGACCTCGCCTTCGGGGGCGGTGATCCGCGATATTCTGCATCGGCTGCGGGACCGGTTTCCGCGCAAGGTTCTGGTCTGGCCCGTGGCGGTTCAGGGCAGCAATTGCGCGCCCGAGGTGGCCCGCGCCATCGAAGGCTTCAACAACCTCAGCCCCGGCGGTGCCTTGCCCCGGCCTGACCTGATTATCGTGGCCCGTGGGGGCGGCTCGATCGAGGATCTGTGGGGCTTTAACGAGGAAATCGTCGCCCGTGCGGTTGCCGCCAGTCAGATCCCGCTGATCTCTGCCGTCGGGCATGAGACGGACACGACGCTAATTGACTATGTCTCCGATCTGCGGGCGCCCACGCCAACGGCGGCGGCGGAACATGCGGTTCCGGTGCGGCTTGAACTTTTGGGATGGGTCGAAAACCAGAGCGCGCGTATGGCCAATGCCACCAGCCGCGCGGTGCAGCTGCGCCGCCAGCGGCTGGGCGACGTGGCTCGCGCATTGCCGCGCCCGGATACGCTGCTGGAAACCCCGCGCCAGCGGCTTGATCGGGTGTCAGACCGTCTGCCCAATGCGCTGATTTCGGGCGTGCAGCGGCGCAAACTTACGCTCAGCGAGCGCGCAGCCTCTCTGCGGCCCGCCACCCTGCGCAGCCTTGTTGAGGCACGCAAGGACCGTCTGAAGAACCTGTCGTCACGCCTCACGCTTCGCCCGATCCAGCAGGACACGGCGCGCAAACGCGACGCGCTCGACCGGATCAGCAAGCGCCTCAATGCCGCGCAAACCAGCCGGATCGAGCGCCACGCGGATCGCCTGTCAGCCACCGCGCGCCAATTGGAAATCCTGAGCTACAAGGCCACCCTGAGCCGTGGCTATGCGGTGGTGCGCGATGGGGATGCGCTGGTCACAAATACATTGGGCGCGCGCAACGCGGCTGCGCTCTCGATCGAATTTGCGGATGGCACGGTGGAGATCGGCGCCAACGCAGCAACACCAAAGAAAACCGCACCCAAACCAGCCGCGCCCAAGCCGCCCAAAACACCGGGAGAGCAAGGCTCGCTCTTCTGACGCCCCATTTCTTCTAACTAAAAATATCCCGGAGCGCGAGGCAGAGCCTCGCATCCCTCAGGGCCTCAAACCCCGACCTCAGGGCCGAGGCAGACCATCTCGTCACGGGGGCGTTTTTGTTCGGTCAGCGTCAGCGCCGGACCAGTGTCGCGTTCAATAGTGACGCTCAGGCCGGTGTCGTCGATCTGATAGCTCCAGCACTGCGCATCGGGGCGATCCTCATAGATAAAGCAGATATCGCCTGCCTGCATATACCATTCGCCCTCGATGCAACGCCCATCGAGAAAAGACCAGATCACGCGCTGCCCCGGCAGGTAGCGTTCCGCCCCATAGGGTTGACCTTCCCAGTCAAAATGAATGGTGCGGCCCTGTGTGTAGCTGTCAAAACGCTCGGTATCAGCGGCTTTTACAGCTCCGGAAAACCCAAGGGATAATCCCAGCGCCAAGGCCGGTACAATCTGTGAAGGTGATGCAAACATAAACGCACCATGGCGTATGTTGGCGGCTGCGCCAAGAGGGCACTGCGCGGCAAGGTGGCGCAAGGTCAGTTTTGACCTTCTACAACGCCCGGCGCAACCTGCCGAAAGATCGCAGGGGAGGCAACATATGACCACAAACATCATTGGGCTTTTCGGGGCAGGGGTTTTGGCGCTGGGGTATCTCTGCTTGGTACATGCCCGAGAAAGCTGGGGACGGTCTGCCTTAAAAACCGGTGCGGTTTTAATGCTGGCGCTGATGGCTGCCCTCAAGATGCCACTCCTCGCCGTGGCGCTGGGGCTCTGTGCCTTGGGCGATCTGGCCCTGTCGCGCCCGGGAGAGCGCGCGTTTTTGGCGGGTGTTGCCAGTTTTGCCGCTGGGCATCTGGCCTATGTCTGGCTGTTTTTGTTGCTGCCGGGGTCAGACCCTATGCGGCTGGCAACTGCGCCCATGCTCTGGGCCGTATTGTTGCTGTTTCTTATCGCCATCGGGATGGCGCGGATGCTGGCGCGTCATGCGGGCGAGATGCGTGTGGCGGTGCTTTTGTATGTGCCAGTGATCGTTGCGATGGCGCTGGCGGGGTTCACCTTGCCCCAGCCGCTGATCTGGGGCGCGGCGGTGATGTTCATGCTGTCCGATATGGTTCTGGCGGTGGAGACCTTTGTGCTGCCGCCCGCGCACCGCGCACGCCGTCTGACCGCACCAACGGTCTGGGTGCTCTACTGGGGCGCGCAGGCGCTGTTTTTCGCGGTACTTCTCTTGTGAAACATCTCATTGCGCTTTGCATCCCGCGTCAAAGCGCATTAGGTGAAGGTCAAACGACCCTGCGGAGACCCAGATGGCGCTTTTTTCAAAGCTCAAGGAACGGTTGCTGAAATCCTCATCCCGCCTCGGCAAGGAGGTGGATGCGATTGTGGAAGAGGGGGCCGTGACCTCAGACCCCGTGCCGGAGACCACCCCGGACCCCGCGCCTGTTCAAGAGACGCAGCCTCCGGCAGAGACGACACCAGCTCCGGCCGATGCAGCCCCCGCCGAGGCACCGGCGGCAGGGGCGTCTACCGTTGCACCTGACCCCATTGTTCCGCCCGCCCCTGCACCTCAGGCGGAGGCATCCAGACCGGGCCTATTGGGGCGGCTCATGGGGCGCGGCAAAGCGTCCGAGCCGCGCCGGGTGCTGGATGACGATATGCTGGAAAGCCTCGAGGAGATGCTGATTGCCTCCGATATGGGGGTCGATACCGCGCTACGGGTGACCGCCAACATCGCCGAAGGCCGCATGGGGCGCCGGGTGTCGGGTCGCGAGATCCGAGAGCTTCTGGCGCAGGAAATCGCCCGCGTGATGGAGCCTGTGGCACGTCCGATGCCGCTTTATCCGTCCAAACCGCAGGTGGTGCTGGTGGTTGGCGTCAATGGCTCCGGCAAGACCACCACCATCGGCAAGCTCGCCAGCCAGTTCCGCGCGGCAGGGAAATCCGTGGTGATTGCGGCAGGTGATACATTCCGCGCTGCCGCCGTGGAGCAGCTGCAAGTCTGGGGCGACCGCGCCGGTGTGCCGGTCCTGACCGCGCCCGAAGGATCAGATCCCGCGAGCCTTGCCTTTGACGCGATGACCAAGGCCGAGGCCGATGGTGCGGATCTCTTGATGATCGACACCGCAGGGCGTTTGCAAAACCGCGCCGACCTGATGGAAGAGCTGGCAAAGATCGTGCGTGTCATTCGCAAAAAAGATCCCGAAGCCCCGCACAACACGCTCTTGGTGCTGGATGCCACCACCGGGCAAAACGCGCTCTCGCAAGTGGAAACCTTCCGCCAGCTTGCGGATGTTTCAGGGCTGGTGATGACCAAGCTCGACGGCACCGCCAAGGGCGGCGTTCTGGTGGCGCTTGCGGATAAATTCGGCCTGCCAATCCATGCCATTGGCGTGGGCGAGCAAATTGACGACCTTGCGCCCTTTGACCCCGAGGAGTTCGCCGCCGCGCTCACCGGGCTCGAAGACGGGGTTTGAAGACGGGACTTGAGGATCGGAGCTCAATGCCGGGTCATCCATCTCTCCACATGGCGCAGCGCAAACAGCACCGTGAGGACAATGGCCGTGGCCATCGCCGCCAGCGGCATCTGACCCGCGCCGCAGCCAAGACCGATCGCGCCTGCAAGCCAGAGCGAGGCCCCGGTGGTGACATTGCGCACCCGGTCGCCGGCGGTGAAGATCAGACCCGCTGCAAGAAAGGCCACACCGGCCGTGACCGCCTCGATCATGCGCAGAGGGTCGTTGCGCTGGGCCTCCGCGCCAAAATCAAGCGCGGCAATCTCACGCCCCAGCACCACAAAGAGGCAGGCCGCAACGGCGACCAGAATATGGGTCTTGAGGCCTGCGGGCTTATCGAGCATTTCCCGCTCCAACCCGATCAGCGCCGCCAACGCACTGGCCGCGAGCAGCCGGGCAAAGGCCACGGGCGCGGGCACCACGGAAAACGTGCTGGTGAACTCTTCGGTGATCTGCTGAATGGCCGTGTCGAACATAGCGCCCCAAGGTATCGTGTCGCGTATTCAACCTGCGCAACGGGACATGGTTCCCGAGTTTTTGGTTTTCATCGTTTGAGATTTCGCATTGAAGAGGACAGCACATGCTGAGCGACTGGCTGATTTCCCTAGAGGGCACCGAGGCAGGACGCCAACTGGCGTTGACCTTGGCAGTTTCCGCCGCGTTCTTGCACGCGGTCTTTGGCGCGCTGCAAAAAGGGCGGCATGATCCGTGGCTGTCGCGCGGTGCGATTGATGCCTCTTATGCCTTGATGGCAGCGCCGTTTGCTCTTTTCGTGGTGCCATGGCCAGAGCCGCATATGTGGTTAATTTTCCTCGGCGTTTGGGTGATCCATGTGATCTATAAACTGCTGCAGGCGATGGCCTATACTAAGGGCGCCTACACGGTCGTCTACCCGGTGGTCCGTGGCACGGGGCCATTGTTTGCGGTCATCGGGGCCTATTGGCTCTTTGGTGAGACCTTCACGCTGGTGCAGTGGCTGGGGGTGGGCGTGCTGCTGGCGGGGATCTTTGGCCTTGCGGTTTATAACTTTGTTTTCCTTGTCACCGCGCGCGAAACCCTTGGGATTGCGCTGCTGCTTGCGGTGGCGACGGGGTCGTTTGTGGCGCTTTACACGACCTACGACGCCTATGGTATTCGGGCCACCGCCGATCCTTTCACCTTTCTTGCGTGGTTCTTCATGATCGATGGGATCACCATGCCGATTTATGCCTATTGGCGTTGGCGGCGGATGGGCGCCGATCAGCCGACAGTGGGGCCTTTGATGCTGCGCGGATTTTTCGGCGGGCTGGTGGCCTTTGCCTCCTTCGGGTCGATCATGCTGGCCACCCGTCTCGATAAGGTCGGTGAGGCCGCAGTCTTGCGCGAAACATCAACAGTATTTGCAGCACTCATCGGCTGGCTGGTGCTGAAAGAAACCGTCGGCCCACGCCGCATCGCCCTGATGGCGCTGATCGCCGTTGGAGCGGTCATTGTTGAAATGGGGGGCTGAGGGTGCCATCTGAGAGAGACGATTTGGGACATGAGAGGTCACCTATGAGCGAACAGACAAGCGATGCATCCACTGGTGAGGCGCGCAAAATCAGCCCCTTGGTGAAGAACCTGCTGGAGTTCGGCCCGGTTGTGTTGTTCTTCATCGCCTATCTGAAGCTCAAGGATCAGGTGTTTGAGATTGGCGGTACCTCTTATGAGGGCTTCATCATCGTCACCGCTGGCTTTGTGCCGCTGATGGTGCTGTCGACGCTGATCCTGTGGAAGCTCACCGGCAAGCTGTCGCGCATGCAGGTGATGACGCTGGTGGTGATTGTGGTCTTCGGGGGACTGTCGGTCTGGTTCAATGATGAGCGCTTCTTCAAGATGAAGCCGACGATGATCTACCTGCTGTTTGGTGGCCTCTTGGGCATCGGGCTATTGCGGGGGCAAAGCTACCTTCGGGTGGTGATGGAAGAGATGATGCCGCTGCAGGACGAAGGATGGATGATCCTCACACGTCGCCTCTGTGCATTCTTCTTTGGGCTGGCGGTGGCCAATGAGGTCATCTGGCGGATGATGAGCACCGAAACTTGGGTTTACTTCAAGACCTTTGGCCTCACGGCTGCGATGTTCCTGTTCTTCATGACGCAGGCGAAACTGTTTCAGACCTACGGTATCGAAGAGGAAGGTGAGGCTGAGTGAGCGCGGACGCGGCGCATCATTTCAGCTGAAACGCGACCCGGTTTGAGGGTTTGCGCTGCGCTTCGCGCATCGCCGGGGGCGTGAGCCGCGCCTTTCAGGCGCGGCTCACGCCCGGCCCAACGCTTTTGGTGCAGCCTTTGGCTGTCGCGGAAAGGGGCGGGAGGACACCCGTCTTTGCACTAGCGGGAACGAACCTGGGGAGAGTCAGATCCGCTGCCAGATCGGCATCGGGCTTGGTTGCGGGCGCAGGCTCAGCAGACGTGACCAGCGCCGCGCGGGCACCTCTGGCAGGAGTTGCTGCATCAAGGGCAGGGGGGTGCGCTCCGGCTGACGTAAGAGGCGCTTGTACAGACGCAGCGCGCCCGGGCGCATGTAGGACGACCAGTGGCACACCCGCCGCTCGGGCAGGCCGATGGAATGGCCCATCTGCGCCAAATGCTCCAGCGTGTCGAGGCAATCGAGTTGCAGGGTCACCGCATTTGTTGCCTCAAACCCCTGACCAATGGCGCGATCACCACGTTCGGGTGACCGGGTCAGGGTCTCAAACATAAAATCAAACGCATCGTTTTCACGGCTGGTGACGTTGAAAAACTCTGCCCGGCGTCCGGCAGGTGTCGCCAACGCGGCTGCCGCTCGGCTCTGATAGCTGGCGCCGGTCAAAGAGATCACCCGTCCCACGGCGCCGGCGGGCAGCCAATGAAGGGCCTCAAGTGCCACCTCGGACCCCAGAGAATGCCCGATGATATGGATGTCGCGGGCGGGTGCTTGTGCGTGCAGGCTGCGCACCACTTGTGCCAAGGCCCGACCAGCCGCCAAGGCGCGTGCTTGCGCTGAGGCCAGCGTGCCTCGGGCGTCCCAGCCAAACGCCACTGCGAGCCCCTCGTCCCTCCGTCCAAGGCCGAAGCCGAGCTGGCGCGGCCATGATGGCGCACGCCACGGCATATGCTGTGGATCAAGCGACAGGATGTGGCGGTGCGGGCAGTGGTTTGGGTTGCCGGGCTGGTATTTATAGCCGTGCACCATAATCACCACCGGCCCCGACACATGCGCCAGTCGCGCGATACCATCGTCAAACGACCTGAGCCGCGCATGAAGCACCGGCCTCTCACCCACTGCATTGATCCGAATAACTGCCATCACAGGCCCCCAAAGCCATGATTTTTCCTATCCGGTAGCGGCCTACAGTGACGGGAAGGTGACGACTGGGTAACGGGGAGGTGACGCGACCGGGTATGCGGCAGGGATGTCACATCAAAGGCGGGGCCGCGCGCGCGGCCTTTGTTGCGCATGGGGTGCCCCGCTCTGGCACGCGATCGGGCGATGTTCGCAAATTTTGTCTTTACCTACATGATGTAGCGAGATGACATCCCTGCGATTTTGCCGGGACTGTTTGCCAAGACCCAATCGAAAAGGACCCTTCCCATGTTCAAAACCATTTTCAAACCTCTCGCCGCAATTTCGGTTTGCGCCGTTGTGGCTGCATGTGGTGGTGGCGTGCCTGCAAGCAATCAGATGAACATCGATAGTGTTGGCGATGGCCGATTCAGCGGCATCGCCGGTCTTGCATTCACCGAGCAGGAGATCAGAAACAACGCCTCCGCGATGATTTGCGGCGACGGTCCCTTAGTGGAGTTCCGCACCAGCGTGCCGCCGTCCGGGCCGGGCCATCTGACCTTTTCCGGGCGCTGTGCCAGCGGGCAGGCATCTGTCGCGGGGCAGGGACAGGTTGTGACTCCGGCTATTGTGCCAGCAACGCCAGGTCCGACGCCACGTCCGACAAAGACAGCAGGCACCTGGGATGGCTCTACGCCATTTGTGGATTGACACCAGAAGGCTTGACGGGACGCGGTCGGCTGCGTCCCCCTTGACGCAAAGAACGCGCGAGAGTACGACATGCCGCAACACTGCGCTGGATCTGCGTATTGTTGCATCGTGGCGATTTGTTTACCGGATTGCGGGCCACGTTAAAAAAGCCGCTAAAGAGGTCAGGACGACGGGACTCCCTTTCGCTTGGCCGAACGGGAGTTTTTTTATGCGCGGCCCGCAAGAGAGTGGCGGTGACCGGCGGAGGCGATACGATGACTGAGACCTGGAACAAACGCACCAAACTGGTTCATGGCGGCACCCGGCGCAGCCAGTATAACGAGGTCAGCGAGGCGATTTTCCTGACCCAGGGGTTTGTCTACGACAGTGCAGAGCAGGCAGAGGCGCGGTTTATCGAGACCGGCCCGGATGAATTTATCTATGCCCGCTATGGCAACCCCACCGTTGCGATGTTTGAAGAACGTATCGCGCTGCTCGAAGGAGCGGAGGACGCTTTTGCCACCGCATCCGGCATGGCCGCAGTTAATGGCGCGCTGACCTCGATCCTGAAGGCGGGCGATCATGTGGTGTCTGCCAAGGCGCTGTTTGGGTCCTGTCTTTATATTCTCGAGAGCATCCTGACCCGCTATGGGGTTGAGGTGACATTTGTTGATGGCACCGATTTGGACGCATGGCGTGCGGCCGTGCGCGCGGATACCAAGGCGGTGTTCTTTGAGAGCATGTCGAACCCGACGCTCGAGGTGATCGACATCAAAGGCGTCGCCGAGATCGCCCATGCGGTTGGCGCGACGGTCGTGGTGGACAATGTGTTCTCTACACCGGTGTTTTCCAACGCCATCGAACAGGGTGCGGATGTGGTGGTTTACTCGGCCACCAAACATATCGACGGGCAGGGGCGCGCGCTGGGGGGCGTGGTGCTGGGCAGCAAGGATTACATCCGTGGCACGCTGGAGCCTTACATGAAACACACCGGCGGCTCGCTCAGCCCGTTTCATGCCTGGATGTTCGTCAAAGGACTGGAAACCATTGATCTGCGGGTCAACGCACAGGCCGCAAGCGCCCTGCAGATCGCAGAGGCGCTGGACGGCCATCCGGCCTTGGCGCGTACCATCTATCCGGGTCTGAAGACCCATGCGCAGAATGATCTGGTGCAGCGGCAATTGGGCGGCAAGGGCGGCACGGTGCTGTCACTGGATATCAAGGGCGGCAAGGACGCGGCCTTTGCCTTCCTCAATGCGCTGACGATCCCGGTGATTTCCAACAATCTGGGCGATGCGAAATCCATTGCGACGCATCCGGCGACCACGACCCACCAGCGTCTGTCGGACGCGCAGCGTACGGAACTTGGGATCACCGACGGGCTGGTGCGGTTCTCCGTCGGGCTTGAGGATACCGACGATCTGATTGCGGATGTGAAACAAGCCCTTCAGGCAGTGCGTTAAAGCAGCAAAAAGCTGCCGCAGCAGGGGCTATTGGCTCTGCTGCGGCCTCACCCATGGGTCAGGTGAGGTGGTTCAAAAGGTCAGATCAGAGACCTTTAGTGGCGTTTTTAGGTGATCTGTTTTGTGTTTCCTGCCGTACTACCCTAGATAATTGCGAGCAGACGCTTTGCTGCTGGGACAGGAGTACGGGTTCATGAATATCCATTCTCGTGATGTGAACGATACGCCAGATCGCTCAGACGCCGAAGAGGCGCTGGCTGTGTTGCGCCGTTGGGCGGATGAGGCGAGCGAGACGGAAGTGGCGCAGCTGGACCCTGCCATCGCGCGGCTGTTGCCGGGCCGGGAAGTGCAAAACTATCCGGATCTGAAGCGCCAGTACCCGGAAGAATTTGACGCATCCGAGACCTATCGCGCGACGCTGCCGGATCTGCAAAACGGCCCGTCCAGCCTGATCCGGGGCGCAAAAGAGCAGATCCAGCACGTCGGTATTTCCAATTTCCGCCTGCCGATCCGCTTTCATACCCGCGACAACGGGGATCTGACGCTGGAAACCAGCGTGACCGGCACCGTGAGTCTTGATGCGGAGAAAAAGGGCATCAACATGTCCCGCATCATGCGCAGCTTCTACAAACATGCGGAAAAAGTGTTCTCCTTTGATGTGATGGAGGCGGCGCTTGAGGACTACCTCAGTGATCTTGAGAGCGGCGATGCGCGGCTTCAGATGCGGTTTTCCTTCCCGGTGAAGGTGGAGAGCCTGCGCTCGGGCCTGTCGGGCTATCAATATTACGACGTGGCGCTGGAACTGGTGCAGATGGGCGGGCAACGTCACCGCATCGTGCATCTGGATTACGTTTACTCCTCCACCTGTCCCTGTTCGCTCGAACTCTCAGAACATGCGCGTCAGGCACGCGGGCAGTTGGCGACACCACATTCGCAGCGCTCCGTTGCGCGGATTTCCGTGCAAATGGAGCAGGATGGCGGCTGTCTGTGGTTTGAGGACCTGATCGACCATTGTCGCCGCGCGGTGCCGACCGAGACGCAGGTGATGGTCAAACGCGAGGACGAGCAGGCCTTTGCGGAGTTGAATGCGGCCAATCCAATCTTTGTGGAGGATGCAGCACGGCTGTTCTGCGAGGCGCTGCAAAGCGACGCGCGCGTCGGCGATTTCCGGGTTGTGGCGAGCCATCAGGAAAGCCTGCACAGCCATGATGCGGTCTCGGTGTTGACACAAGGGGTGATGTTCGCCGCACCGAGCCTTGACCCACAGCTGTTCTCAACTCTGATCCATCGCGGTTGAGGCGATCAATGCGAGGGGCGCTGCCCCTCGCGCTCCCCGAGATATTTATAAGAAGATGAAGACAAGGCCCCTTCATCGGAGGTCGGGTGCTGGTTTTTGCCGCATCGCGGCATTTTTCTGCTGTTGCGAAGGAAAATCATGTTAGCCTGAGTCGTGAGGGGGCGCTTGCGTCAGTCGACAGGGCGCCTTGCCCGTTTATGTGCGACAATCATCGACGCCGAGGAGATCACATGATCCGGTTTGAAGGTTTCAAAGACATTCCCACAACCCCGCAGGCTTGGGCAGGTTATGCCTTGGGTCAGCAAATGAAGATGATGCGCGCTGTGTCGGCGCTGGTGGCAGAAGCCCCGCAGCGCCAGTTGCATCTGGCGCAAGCGCTGCTGAAAGCGCAGCAGGAGTGGATCAGCGGTTTGCCCAGTGGCTCTGGTGTTGCTGAGGCGGTGACCTCTGCGGCGGCCGCGCCTGCCAAAAAGCCCGCTCAGCCACGCAAACCTGCAGCGCGTAAGCCCGCCGCCCGAAAGGTGGCGACCAAAGCGACCCCGGTTAAAGCTGCGGCCAAGAAGGCTCCCGTGAAGAAAGCAACCACTGAGAAGACCCCTGCACCTAAAGCGGCACCACCCGCGCAGGCTGTGGATGCAAAAGCTGCTGCGGAAAAAAACGCAAGCCCTACGGACTCTGTTGCGCGCACACCCGTTGCCAAACCAGAGCCAGCGGGACCTGCGCCCCGCGCCGCAGGCCCAGTCGCAGCGCCCAAGCCCAGCCAGCCAGCACCGCGCAGGCGCGCCCGTGCCCCAGCGACGCCGCCTGCAATGCCTGCCAAGGAAGCCGGCAAAGAGGGCACAAAAGACAAGTCGTGATCGCTTTGGCTTGACAGTCTGAGCGGGGGTTGCCAACGCTGCGCCTCATGTTGGATCTGCGCCCCGTCGGATATGTCATCGGCCTGCTTGTCGCCATTTTGGGCGGCACCATGGTCTTTCCACTTCTCCTTGACCTCTATGATGGCAAGGGGGAGTGGCCGGTGTTTTTGGAAAGCGCCCTGTTTTGCCTGCTGGTCGGGGGCATTCTGGCCCTGACCTGCGCCAATGGCGTGGGGCGCGGCCTGTCGATCCGCCAGACCTTTTTGCTGACGACTTCTGTTTGGGTGGTGCTGCCCCTATTCGGGGCGTTGCCCCTGATGCTGGGCGCGACCGAGCTGAGTTTTACCGATGCGTTCTTTGAGGCGATGTCTGGGCTGACCACAACGGGCTCAACCGTGATTTCGGGCTTGGATGATCTGCCGCGCGGGCTGTTGTTGTGGCGGGGCATTCTGCAATGGTTGGGCGGCATCGGCATTATTGTGGTGGCCATGGTGTTCCTGCCCGAACTGCGGGTGGGCGGTATGCAGATCTTCAAGTCAGAAGCTTTTGATACCATGGGAAAAATCCTGCCACGCGCGCAGGAGATCGCCAAGCAGATCTCGGTGATCTATCTGGTTCTCACCATGGTCTGTGCGCTGGTTTACACCGTCTTGGGCATGGGGCCGTTTGATGCGTTGGTGCACGCAATGACCACCATGTCGACGGGCGGGTTTTCAAATTATGATGCCTCTTTTGGGACCTTCTCTGGCCCGGCGGAATATGCGGCCTCGCTCTTTATGATTGCTTCGGCGCTGCCCTATGTGCGCTATGTGCAATTGGTGAACGGGCAGATGACACCGCTGCTGCATGACAGCCAGATCCGCGCGTTTCTCTGGACCATCTTTGTGCTCGTCGGGGTGACGGCGGGCGTGTTGATAACGGTGTTTCCGCATCACCCCGAACAGGCAGTGCGAGAAGCGCTGTTCAATATCGTCTCCATCATGTCGGGCACCGGTTTTGCCAGTGTCGACTATATGGGCTGGGGGCCGTTTTTGATCATGATCTTCTTCTTTGTCGGGCTGATCGGGGGCTGTGCGGGCTCGACAGCCTGTTCGGTGAAGATCTTCCGCTATCAGCTGCTCTTTGCCTCCATTCGGGTGCAGGTACAGCGGATCCGCTCGCCCAATGGGGTGTTTGTGCCGCGCTATCAGGGCCGTCCTGTGACGCCGGATGTGCTGAGCTCGGTGATCTCCTTCTTTATGTTCTTTGTCATTACGCTGGGCATTGTAGCCTGGGCATTGGCGCTGACGGGGCTGGATTTCATCACCGCGATTTCGGGTGCCGCAACCGCAGTGGCGAATATCGGCCCCGGGCTGGGCGACATCATTGGGCCTGCGGGCAACTTCGGGCCCCTGAATGACACCGCCAAATGGATACTTGCGATTGCCATGCTGATCGGGCGGCTGGAACTGATGGCGGTCTATGCCATCCTGACGGTTCGTTTCTGGCGCAGCTAAGCCTATCTGGGGCTGAAGGTTGCGCAAAACGCCCTTGGCCTTGAAATAAAGGGCTGGGCCATCTTGCTCTTGGCCGGTCGCTCGCCTAAGAACGCGCGAACCTTTAACCCCGCAAGCGGAGGGAAACCACACCTCATGCCCCTACTTGTGATGAAATTCGGCGGCACATCCGTCGCCAATCTGGATCGCATTCGCCGCGCCGCCAAACGTGTTGGCGTCGAAGTCGCCAAGGGCTATGACGTGATCGTCATCGTCTCCGCCATGTCCGGCAAGACCAACGAGCTGGTTGGCTGGGTGGGCGAGACCTCGCCGCTTTATGATGCGCGTGAATATGATGCGGTCGTGTCCTCTGGCGAGAACGTGACCGCCGGGTTGATGGCGCTGACGCTTCAGGAAATGGACGTGCCCGCGCGCAGCTGGCAGGGCTGGCAAGTGCCGCTCAAGACCAATTCCGCCCATAGTCAGGCCCGGATCGAGGACATCGGCACCGACAATATCAACGCCAAGTTCGGCGAGGGCATGAAGGTGGCCGTGGTCGCTGGCTTTCAGGGGATTTCGCCCGAGGGCCGCATTACCACATTGGGGCGCGGTGGGTCTGATACCACGGCGGTTGCCTTTGCGGCGGCCTTTGGGGCCGAGCGCTGCGACATCTATACCGATGTGGACGGCGTCTACACCACCGATCCGCGCATCTGTGAAAAGGCGCGCAAGCTCGACAAGATCGCCTTTGAGGAAATGCTGGAACTGGCATCCTTGGGCGCAAAAGTGCTGCAAACCCGCTCTGTGGAACTGGCCATGCGCTATAAGGTCAAACTGCGCGTGCTCTCCAGCTTTGAAGAACAATCCGACGAGGCCGGCACGCTGGTCTGCGACGAGGAGGAAATCATGGAATCCAATGTTGTTAACGGCGTTGCCTACTCTCGTGATGAGGCCAAGCTGACCTGTCTCTCGGTCGCGGATCGTCCCGGCATTGCGGCGACCATCTTTGGCTGCCTCTCTGATGCGGGCGTGAACGTCGATATGATCGTGCAGAACATCTCTGAAGATGGCCGCACCGATATGACCTTCTCTTGCCCCACAGATCAGGTGCAGCGCGCCGAAGTTGCGCTTAGCGCCTATAAAGACAAGGGCGAGCTGAATTACGGTGAGCTGGTGGCGGATACCGGCGTGGCCAAGATCTCGGTGGTTGGGATCGGCATGCGGTCGCAGTCCGGCGTTGCCGCCAAGATGTTCAAGGTGCTGTCGGATGAGGGCATCAACATCAAGGTGATCACCACCTCTGAGATCAAGATCTCGGTGCTGGTGGATCGCAAATATATGGAGCTCGCGGTGCAGGCGCTGCACGACGCATTCGAGCTCGACAAGGCAAGCTGATATGCGTTGCCGTTGATCTTTTTGCGCGCCGGGGGCTCCTCCGGCGCGTTTCTGTTTAACCAGTCTAATTCATTGAGTTCATTGTCTCTATTTGCTGCGCTGCAGCTAGAGAGGCTGCAGCGTTTGAGAGATGCAAATACGACGGGCACCACCTCTGCACGTAGCGGTATTTGCTGCAAAACCTCTTGCCAGCGCCCCGGCCAGCCGACACATTGCCAGTGACCCCGCGTTTGGTGTGAAGAGAGTTGATGCGCATAAGCGTCATCTGCTATTCAGAACGCCGGACTCGGACGGGTGGGTAACAGGGCATCCGTGGCGTCAAATGAATAACCCGAGAAAGGGCCAACATGGTTGAGAACACGGAATCCGAAAGCAGAAAGCTTCTGGGTCGTCTGCGCGAGGCCATGGCAGGAGATGATGCAGGGCAGGCCCGCCTTGATAAGATCACTCAGCTGATTGCCGACAGCATGGGCACTGAAGTGTGCTCCATCTATCTGTTTCGCGACGAAGAAACACTGGAACTCTGCGCCACTGAAGGTCTGAACCGCGAATCCGTTCACCAGACCCGTATGCGTGTGGGTGAGGGGCTGGTGGGGCGCGTGGCGCGCACCGGCAAGGTCATTAACACCCCCGACGCCCCCAGCGCGCGCGGCTTTCGCTATATGCCAGAGACCGGAGAGGAGCGGTTTTCCTCCTTCCTTGGTATCCCGGTCCAGCGTCTGGGCGAGATGATGGGCGTTCTGGTGGTGCAGTCCAAGGAGAGCCGGGAATATTCCGCAGATGCGGTCTACGCGCTTGAGGTGGTGGCCATGGTCATTGCCGAGATGACCGAACTTGGTGCGTTTGTGGGCGAGGGCTCGGCGATGTCGCCGCTGCACCAGCAGTCCGTACTATTGAAGGGGATTACCGCGCAGGAAGGGGCCGCAGAGGGTAACATCTGGCTGCATGAACCCCGCGTGGTGGTCACCAACCCGATTGCCGATGATCCCCACCGCGAGCTGGAGCGCCTGCAAGAGGCGGTGGACGAGCTGCGTGTGGGCGTCGACAAGATGCTACAGGTGTCCTCTAGCGGGGATAAAGAGCAGGCGCAGGTTCTTGAAACCTATCGGATGTTTGCCAATTCCAAGGGCTGGATGCGGCGCATGGAAGAAGACATCGCACGTGGCCTCAGCGCCGAGGCCGCGGTCGAAAAGGAGCAATCCCTCGCCCGTGGCCGTATGGCGCAGGTACAGGATGCCTATTTGCGCGAACGCCTGAGCGATCTGGATGATCTCTCGAACCGCTTGCTGCGCATTCTGACAGGGCAGGGCAAGGACACTGGCGCCGAGTTGCCGGAAAACCCCATTCTGGTGGCCCGCAATATCGGCCCGGCGGAATTGCTGGAGTACGGCCGCAAGCTCAAGGGGATCGTCCTTGAGGAAGGCTCCGTTGGTTCTCATGCGGCGATTGTGGCGCGGGCGCTGGCGATTCCGCTGGTGGTGCGCGCGGCGCGCATCACGACAGAGGGGCTGAACGGTGATCATGTGCTGGTCGATGGCGACAATGGCGTGGTGCATTTGCGCCCGGATGATCCCGTCGTCAGCGCCTTTCGCGACAAGATCGCCATGCAGGCACAAGCGCAGGAACGCTATACCTCCATACGTGAAAAGCCTGCCATAACCAGTGATGGGCAAAGAATTAACTTGCTGATGAACGCAGGTCTGATGGCCGATTTGCCGTCGCTGAATAACTCTGGCGCCGAAGGCGTGGGCCTGTTTCGCACCGAGCTGCAATTCCTCGTACGGAACCAGATGCCGAAACGCTCGGAACTGGTGAGCCTCTATCAGCGCGTTCTTGAGGCAGCGGGCGGTAAGCGGGTGATCTTCCGCACGCTCGATATCGGCTCTGATAAAGTTCTGCCCTACATGAAGCCCACCGATGAGCCGAACCCGGCACTCGGCTGGCGCGCGATCCGGGTGGGTCTGGATAAACCTGGTGTGATGCGGATGCAGCTGCAGGCGTTGATCCGGGCGGCGAATGGCGGGCCTTTGACGGTCATGTTCCCATTTGTGGCACAATTCGAGGAATACCGCCTTGCGCGCGAAGAGGTTGCCAAGACCATCGAACGAGAACGTCGGTTGGGCCATGTTCTGCCCTCTTCGCTGGAAATTGGCGCGATGCTGGAAACGCCCTCGCTTGGCTTTGCACCGCTCAAGTTCTTTGAAGAGGTGGATTTTCTGTCAATCGGGGGCAACGATCTTAAGCAATTCTTCTTTGCGGCGGATCGTGAAAACGAGCGCGTGCGCAAACGCTACGATACGCTGAATGTGAGCTTCCTGAGCTTTATCGAGCGCATCGTAGAGCGCTGCGATATCTCTGGCACCCCGCTCAGTTTCTGCGGCGAGGATGCGGGGCGCCCGATTGAAGCGGTGTGTCTTGCAGCCATGGGCATCCGTACCCTGTCGATGCGCCCGGCCTCCATCGGTCCGGTTAAATCGCTGCTGATGCGGGTGGATCTGGGCGAGCTGCGCAAGATCATCTCTGATGCGCGCCATCGTGGCGATCAGACGGTGCGGCCAGCAGTCATGCAGTACCTGCGCGAACTCTGAGCTTTCATGACGTCTGATCGTGCGGTCGCCTTCACTGAGGGCGGCCGCTCTGCATTTTACGCTGCGAATTCGATCGCTGGAGCGTAAAAATTGGTTTTCCTATTCGGACATTATTTAGGCCAAGCGCCCCATAATCGTTAAATTAGTTTCAAATTTTAGATAAATTTGATCTTTTAGCCAGAGCCGAAACGTTCCTCGGATCTGGCGTGTTGTCTGCGTTAGGTCACCTGCTGGCCCCGTGCACCCACATCCAAAAAAGAGACGGTCGCGATGGCGAAGTGACGAAAGCTGTTCTCCACAGAGAGTGATCGGCGTAACCATCTGCCAAAATAACGAAAACGCGAGGTTATCCACATCACATCAGTCCGTTTTCCACAAAACAAAAACCCAGCTTTGACGATCATAAATGAGCGATTTCGTCAAAATGACAGTTGCGCCGTAAATGTGGCGAAATCACCGGCGAGAGGTCTGGGATTAACTTATTAAATAGTTATGATCGCGGCGTTCAGGAGAGGAAAACGAACAGATGTCCAGCGACAAAGCACAGCCCAACGCAGCCCCGCTTCGTAGTGGTGGCAGAATTCTTGCAGACCAGCTGCAGATTCTCGGGGCTGATACGATTTATTGCGTCCCCGGAGAGAGTTATCTGGAGTTGCTGGACGGGCTCCATGCCCACCAAGAGACCATCAAAGTGGTGACGTGCCGCCACGAATCCGGTGCCTCTAACATGGCAGATGCCTACGGTAAGATGACCGGCAAGCCCGGAATCTGTGCGGTGACGCGCGGACCGGGGGCCACTAATGCGTCGAACGGCGTGCATACCGCATTTCAGGATTCTACCCCGATGATCCTGCTGATCGGGCAGGTCGGGCGCGAGATGGTGGATCGCGAGGCCTTTCAGGAGATCGATTATCGCCGCATGTTTGGCCAGATGGCCAAATGGGTGGCGCAGATCGACGATGCTGCCCGTATCCCCGAATATATGGCACGCGCGTGGAAAACGGCGCTGTCAGGTCGCCCCGGTCCGGTGGTCTTGGCGCTGCCTGAGGACATGCTGACCGATGAGGTCGCGGTGGCTAACCTTAGGGTGACATCGCCTGCACGCTCTGCACCGACGGCACAGGATATCGAGACGCTGCAGGCGATGATTGCCCGCGCCGAACGCCCGATGCTGATGGTGGGCGGTCCCAGCTGGAGTGAGAGCTGTGCGCAAAAGGCACTGGCTTTTGCAGAACGGCTGGGTCTGCCGGTGACCACGTCCTTTCGCAGTCAGGACTATGTGAACAACGGGCACGACAACTACGTCGGCCCCGTAGGCATCGCGCCAATTCCCAACCTTCGCAAACGGTTGCGCGAAGAGGTTGATCTGTTGATCACGGTTGGCCCGCGCCTTGGCGAGATGACAACCCAAGGGTATGAGCTGATCGACATCCCGCATCCACAGATGACATTCGTGCATGTGCATCCCGGAGCAGAAGAGCTGGGGCAGGTCTATCAGCCCGATCTGGCGATCCAGTCCGACCCGGAGCTGTTCTTTGATGCCGTCGATTCAATCACCGTGCCCGATGGGCCATATGTCTGGTCCGATTGGGTGCAGGCACAGCGCGCCGACTACCTTGCATTTCAGACCCCGACCGAGGTGCCGGGAGACGTGAACATGGGCCATGTGGTGCGCCACATGAGCGAGACCCTGCCGGACGATACGATCTACACCAATGGGGCCGGGAACTATACGGTCTGGCTGCATCGGTTTCACCAGCACCGCGCCTATCGCACCCAGCTTGCGCCCACCAGTGGCTCGATGGGCTATGGGGTTCCTGCAGCGGTCGCAGCCAAGCTGGAGCACCCGGATCGCATCGTGGTGGCGATGGCCGGGGACGGCTGTTTCATGATGACCTCGCAAGAGCTGGCGACGGCTGTTCAGCACGGGGCGGATGTCATCTATGTGGTGGTGAACAATGGCATGTATGGCACCATCCGTATGCATCAGGAACGCCACCATCCCGGCAAGGTTATGGCCACCAAACTGGTGAACCCGGATTTTGTGGCCTACGCGGCCTCATTTGGGATCACGGGCGAGCGGGTGTTGAAAACCGATGACTTCCCGGCCGCACTGGAACGTGCGCGCAGCGCCAAGGGCGGCTATATGATCGAAATCGTGGTCGATCCCGAAGCATTGACCCCGAACCAGTCGCTCTCGGCGGTGCGGGCCGAGGGTGAGAGCAAGGGAAAAAGCTGAAGCCTACGCGCTTCAAAGTTGAATATTCCAATATTTTCCAAAGACTTGATTGACGCGGGCCGCTGTCCCGCGTCATTCTGCGTCGCAGAAGGACCAGAGCGGAGAATCCGATGATCGACCTCTACACTTGGAATACGCCCAATGGGCGCAAGGTTTCGATCCTGCTGGAGGAGCTCAATGTTCCTTATAATGTGCACGCGGTGGATATCACCAAGGGGGAGCAGCTGGAGGCGGAGTTTCTGACCATCAGTCCCAACAACAAGATCCCGGCAATTCGCGACAATGAAACGGGCGTGACCTTGATGGAATCCGGGGCGATCCTGATTTATCTGGCGGAAAAATACGGCCAGTTTCTGCCGCGCGAAAACCGCATCGAGATTTATGAATGGTTGATGTGGCAGATGGCGGGGTTTGGTCCGATGCTGGGGCAGGCGCATCATTTCCTGAAATACAATCGCGGTGTCTCCACCTACGCCGAAGAGCGATATGGCGAAGAGGCGCGGCGCCTTTACGGGGTGCTGGACCGTCGCCTAGAGGGGCGCGACTATATCATCGGCGAATACACCATCGCTGACATTGCCTGCTGGCCGTGGGTGTCACGACATGAGTGGCAAGAGATTGATCTGCGCGACTACCCGCATGTGCGCAAATGGTATCAGCGCATTGCGGCGCGGCCCGCTGTCCAACGCGGCTATCACGTGCCTGATCACGTGAACGATATACCACAAGGGTGAGGCCGCGCGCTCGAGCGCGGCGCGGCGATCAGAGGGACAGATCTCCCATCACCTCTTGGGCGATACGTTCAACGATGGGTTTTGCTTCAGGCGCGCTCATGCCGACGCGCAGACGGCGATCATAGAGGATCTGCAAGAGCTTCTCATCATGGCTGGTGAGACGGGCAAATTCATCATCGTCGTTAAAGATCGAAGGCCGCGCCTTGGGGCTGTCGTTGCGCAGGCCAAGGCCTTGGGCGATTTCCTCATGGATACAGCTCTCGCGCATCAGATCCGGCTGTTCCGCCCGGATCAGGGCCACGCCGCGGCTGTAATTGAGCGGATCGCGCTGAGGCCCGCCTGCAAAAACGAGGCAATAGAACTTGCGTGGTGGTGTCGCAAAAAGCGCCACATCGCTATCTGAGAGATTGGGCAGCAGGCGGCGGACTTTATCCTCGACAAAATCCGCATCATCCACCCCGGCAAAGAGCACGGTGAAGTTGCCGCTGGTGCCAACAGTGACCGGATGGCCGGTGATCCGGGCCAGTCGTGCGGCATAGGCGGTGAGGGTGGCGCGGTCTTTCTCGGCCCGCGCTTTGGTCACTGAGGGCCCAAAGATCGGCACCAGCCGCACCGGCTGTTCCCAGCGTCCCATGCCCCCGGCACCGCCATCGGTTGCGCTGGCGTATTCATCGTAAAACGCAAGGGTTTCAAAGCGTTCCGCCAGATCTTCGGCGTCATAGGGCGTTTCAGGCCCGCCGCCATCCGTACGCAAGAGCCCGCGCGTGAGCAGGTCCTGTTCCAGATCGGCATAGTATTTGGTGAGCGTCTGCGCCTCCACCGATGGGGTATAGACCGGTTTGATTGGGCGCGGGGTCGGGCGTGGCGTATCCTTGGGACCGGGCGCAAGCGCCAGACAGCCGCCAAGTGCCAGAGCGGCGCTCAAGGCAAGGAGCGCGCCCAGTGGCCGCGCTCCGTTTCGGTTATTGTCGCGAGGGTTCACGCGGTCAGGCTCACTTGGGCACGGCGGTGCCAGCATTGTCGCCGACCCCGTCCTTGCGGGCCTTGGCCGCCGCCAATGTGTCGCGCAGCTCGGTTTCCATCTTTTTAAGCTCGGTCTCGGCTTCGGCGCGCTTGCGTTTGCCCTCGTCGGCGATTTGCAGGCTTTCCTCGATGGTGCCGATCAGGTCGGCATTGGCCTTTTTGACCGCCTCGATATCAAAGACGCCGCGCTCCATTTCCTCGCGGATGACCTTGTTGCTCTCGCGCAGGTTGGCGGCATTGGCGGTCAGCAACTCATTGGTGAGGTTGTTGGCATCGCGTACCGCATTTGCGGCTTCGGCAGAGCGTTGGATGGTCACCGCCTGCGCCAGCTGGGTTTCCCAGAGCGGCACGGTGTTCACCAGTGTCGAGTTGATCTTGGTGACCAGCGATTTGTCGTTTTCCTGCACCAGGCGAATGGAGGGCAGGGACTGCATGGTGACCTGACGGGTAAGTTTCAGGTCGTGCACGCGGCGTTCCAGATCGTCACGGGCGGCGCGCAGATCGCGCAGCTCTTGTGCTTTGATGACCTGATCATCCTCTGGTGCAGCCTGAACTGCGGCCTCCAGCGCGGGGATTTCGGTGGCGTCCAACTCGGTCAGCTTGGCTTCACCGGCCGCGATGTAAAGCGCCAGTTCGTCGTAAAAATCCAGCGTCTTTTCATAGAGAACATCAAGCGATTTGATGTCTTTCAGCAGCGTGTGCTCATGCGCCAAGAGGCTGTCGGTGATCTTGTCGATCTGGCCCTGCACGGTCTCATATTTGGCGGTGAATTTTGCAAAGGGCGCGGCGCGGCCCAAGAGGCGCTCCCAGAAGGTCGGCTTGCGGCGCACGTCCAGTTCCGACACCGAAAAGCCGCGGATGGTGGTGACGATATCGCGCAAGGAATCACCGGCAGGGCCCACATCCTTGTTGCGCACATCCGTGAGCATTGCCTGGCTGATCTGTTGCAATTCGCCCTGTGCGGCAGAGCCGAAGGAGATGATCGAATTGGTGTCGCCCATGTCGATCTCGTCGATGCGGCGACGGATTGCGGTAGAGGTCTCGGGGTCTGCAGCCTCAAGCGTGGCAAGCTCGCCTTTGGGCTCGGGCAGGGTGACATCCGTCACTTCTTTCACCAGAGTTTCAGCTTCCACTGCTTTTTTCTGAATGGTCTCAGACATGGGCCAGGCCTTTCCTGTCAGGTTAAGAGGGGCGGTCCAGTTGGACGCCTTCGCGCTCCAATCGGGCGCGTAACACATCAATTTCAATATTCAGATCGCCCCGGTCCTCCAGCAGGAGTTTTTCATTCCGGGCGGCGAAATTCTGTTCCAGATCGTCGAGCAGCGCGAGGTAGTCCGCGCGCGCCTCGGCGTTGCCACTGCGGGCAAAGATATCGGCAAACTTGATCGTCGCGTCCCGCGCACCAAGCAGATAGACGGTCAGATATTTACGCGCGGCTGTCAGATCGCGCGGGTCTTCTTCGACGGTGCGGCAAAGATCGCGCGCCACCGCCTGAAACTGATCCACGCGCAGCTCCACCTGACGATCCTTGGCGCGCAACACCGCGTCTTTCATCGCCGCCAGATGGGTTTCGGCCTCATCGACCACACGCGCCACGCGGGAGCTTTGAAATTCGTCAATGCCTTCGACACCTTTGTCGCTGAGGGGATCGATGCCAAAGGCGGCCAGATGTAGCCCGAGGCAAGCCACACCATAAAGTGCGGCGGTAATCACGCCCGGCTCGCTGGACCATGCGCCCACCGCGCCGCCGAGGCCGCATAGCAGACCGGCAAGGATCTTGCGGGGCAGGGCGGGGCGGCGCGCGACTTTGCGCGCCTCATAGGCGGCTTGCGCCTTAAGCCCTTCGCGTAGCATCACAGCGGACGCAGCCCAGAGGCCGGCCCCGATCAGTCCGAGGACCAAACCGGATGCGCCAGCACCCAGTGAAAACAGCATGAGTATCGCCGCAGGCACGAACATCAGGTTCGCACGTAGGCCGACGGGATTAACCCGTGCGCTGGCCATCATGCGGGAATTGCCTGTGGGGCGCCCATCGGGACGGGTGGATTGCTGAGCTGAAGGGCTGAACTTGCCGCCAAACCGTTGTGCCATACGTCAGACCCCGACGATCCAACCGGTCCCGATGCCCAGCATCAGGATCAGCAACGCAACATAGGCGATGGTTTGCACCGTTTTGGCCCCCAACATTTCCCCAACATATTGAAACCTAGGGGATTGCAGGCGCTCCTGCTAGGGGGAAGTCCGCTCCGGGAGGCTCAGTCTTGCGGTTTTTTGCCAAAACGCCGTGCTCCGGGGGCTGATTTGCCGCCAGAAGGCCCACCGGTTTTGCGCGCGCCCGCGCCGTTTGCGGGTTTTGAGCCAAAGCTCTTGGTGCCAGAGGGTTTGCCACCAGACGGTTTGCCAGCGCCGGGCTTACCTGCAGAAGCTTTGCCAAAGAAGGTTTTGCCAGAGAAGGTTTTGCCCTCAAACGGCTTTCCCGATCCCTTGCCAGCTCCTTTGCCGATGGGGCGGCCCTTTGGCGCGCTGCCGCCTTTGCCAGCCGGTTTTGCGCCGGGGGTTCCGCCGGGATTGCGTGGGCCACGTCCGGGGCGGGTGGGTTTTTTCTTGGCTTCACTGTCGCCCTCGGGGGCGGCCAGACCCAGCTGGTCGCGCACCACACGGGGGCGCAGCTCTTCGACCTCGCCTTCCTTCAGCGTGCCAAGTTGGAACGGACCATAAGAGATCCGCAGCAAGCGGTTCACCGGGTAGCCGACCTCTTCCATGGCGCGGCGAATTTCGCGGTTCTTGCCTTCGCGCAGCCCGATGGTGAGCCATGCATTAGCGCCCTGCTGACGATCAAGGTTCACGGTCATCGGCTGGAAGCGTTCGCCGTCGATCACCACGCCTTTGCGCAGCACATCGAATTCATGGTCCTGCGGTCGGCCATTGATGCGCACCCGGTAGCGGCGCAGCCAGCCAGTGGAGGGCAGCTCCAACTGGCGTTTGACGCCGCCGTCGTTGGTCAACAGCAGCAGACCTTCGGAATTGAGGTCGAGACGCCCGACCGTCATCACCCGCGGCAGATCCTCGGGCAATTCGTCAAAGATCGTCCTGCGGCCTTTTTCGTCCGAATTGGTCGTCACCAGACCGGTGGGTTTGTAGTAGAGCCACAGGCGCGGGGCCTCGGCCTCGGGCAGGGGGGTGCCATCCACCACGATGCGATCACTGCCGGTCACGTTGAGCGCCGGGCTGTCGATCACCGCGCCGTTGACCGCAACGCGGCCCTCGGCAATCATCCGCTCCGCCTCACGGCGTGAGGCCACACCGGCGCGTGAGAGCACCTTGGCAATGCGGTCGCCCTCCGCAGAGGGCCGCGCGTCCCCTGTTGCGCTTGCCTGCGGGGCTTGGGGACCGCGCGGCTTCGCTGAGGGTTTCGCCTGTGGCCGGGCGCCTTTGGCTGCGCGATGCGCGGAGGGGGAGGATGGGGTTTTCTTGCTCATGGCGCTGCCATAGCCTATTCGCGAGGGCGGCGAAAGCATCCATTGCAGGGGTGCGCGACCTATAGTGCGGGCGGTACGACGACAGAAAGGGGCAAGGCACACATGGAGTTTCGATCCTTCATGGCAGAGGCGCTGGAAGAGGCGCAGGCCGCCGCCGCGCGTGGTGAGGTGCCGGTGGGTGCGGTGCTGGTCAACCCCTCGGGCGAGGTGGTGGCGCGGGCAGGCAACCGAACGCGTGAACTCAACGATCCCACCGCCCATGCCGAGGTGCTGGTGATCCGCGCAGGCTGCGCGGCACTGGGGAGTGAGCGGCTGACGGGGCATGATCTCTATGTGACGCTCGAGCCCTGCGCCATGTGTGCCGCTGCCATTGCCGCCGCCCGTGTCGCGCGGGTGTACTACGGCGCGTCTGATCCGAAATCCGGTGGCGTGGCCCACGGCGCCTGCGTGTTCGACCACCCGCAAGCGCACCATGTGCCTGAGGTTTATGACGGGTTTTCCGCGACACAGTCAGAAGCGCTGCTGAAGGATTTCTTTGCGAAACGACGCGGATGAGCCTGCCCCCCACAGACCTGTTGCGCCGCTTTGGACTGAGTGCGCCGGAACTGGTTGCTGAAACCGCGCGCGCCAATGTCTGGCGGGTGCGTCAGCAAACTGGCACGCAGGCAGCGTTTAAATACTATCCCGCCGGACATATGGGAAATGAAACCAGCGGCTTGGCCTATCTGGAGCGTGTCGAGGGCGCAGGGGCGGTTCGGGTGTTTGCACGGTCAACAGATGCAGTGGTGATGGAGTGGCTTCAGGGGCCATCGCTTGGGGAACTGGCGCGTACACAGGGCGCAGAGGCCGCAGATCACAGATTGGCCGAGGTGGCTGCACGGTTGTTTGCAGCAGAGGTTTCCGCAGATGGGCTGCTGTCGGTGGCCGAAATCATGGCGCCGTTGCGGGATGCCTGTTTTACCGCGCTAGAGGCGCGTGAGGCGCAAAACATAGCGTGGGCTTGTTTGGATCAGATGCAGCGCGGTGCGGTTGAGAGTGTCGCCCTGCACGGTGATCTGCATCACGATAACATCATTCACACTGCGCAGGGGCTGCGGGCTTTTGATGCCAAGGGATTGGCGGGGCCGCGGGCGTATGAACTGGCCAATGCGTTTCGCCATCCGCGCGGGTGTCGCGCTTTTGCAGCGGATGCGCAGGTGATCCGGGACCGCGCGATCACGTGGGGGCGTGTGGCGGGATGTGGCGCGCAGGAGCAGCTCAACTGGGCCATCGCCAAGCTGTTGCTCTCAATGCTCTGGTCCGGGCAGGAGGCCCCAAAAGAGCGTGCCTTGTTACGTCAAATGCTGAGGGTGGCTGAAAAGGGCTTGCCGGATTAGGTCGATTGTCCTAATGATGATTTAGGACGTTTGACCTAATCGTCATATTTGCGCCTGTATTATGTCTTAGCCGAGGATGAAGTGGCGATGCCCAGCACGAGAGAGCGGATCGTCGAACAGGCCGATGTGCTGTTTTATGAGCGTGGGTATGAGGCCACCTCGCTGGCCGATATTGCTGCGCCCCTGGGCCTGTCACGCGGCAATTTCTACTATCATTTCAAGACCAAGGACGAGATCCTTGATGCGGTGATCGACCTGCGCCTGTCGCGCACCGCCGCGATGCTGACCGCGTGGGAGGCCGAGGGCAACACGCCGCTGGCTCGCATCACCTGTTTCATCCGCATCCTGATCCGCAACCGCGCCAAGATCATGTCATGGGGCTGCCCTGTAGGCACATTGGTGAGCGAGCTTTCAAAGCTTGATCACATCGCTCAAGCACGCGCGGCGGAGCTGTTCACACTCTTCATAGACTGGCTCGCGGTGCAATTTCGCAGCGCCGGTATAGAGCGCGATGCCAAGGCGCTCGCCACGCATCTGATGGGCCGCAGTCAGGGCGTTGCAGCGCTGGCACAGGCCTTTGGCGACGAGGCGCTGATCGAGGCGGAGGTCGCGCAAATGACGGATTGGGTGGCACAGCAAATCGCGGCGCAATCCACAGATTATTCAGAACAAGAGGGAGGGTCGCTTTGTTTGTGATCTTTTTAAAATTCACCGAAGAGAAGACCCGTGCCGGAGAGGCCATGGAGGCGCATAAAGCATGGCTGGCGCAGGGGTTTTCCGATGGGATTTTCCTTGCGGCGGGCTCTTTGGACGATGGAGCAGGGGGCGCGATCCTTGCTTACGACGAAGATCGCGACGCCTTGGAGGCGCGGGTGGCGGCAGACCCTTTTGTGCAGGAGGGCATTGTCACGGCTGAGATCACCGGATTTACGCCCGCACGCACCGATGCGCGGCTCGGGTTCCTGAAGGTGGCCGGATGAGCCGTGTTGTCACGAGCACGGATGGCCGGCAGCGGTGTGCATGGTCGGCCACGGCACCGGAGTTTGATGCCTACCACGATGCGGAGTGGGGCTTTCCGGTGGGGGACGACCGGCGGCTGTTTGAGAAGATTTGTCTGGAGAGTTTCCAGTCCGGCCTCAGTTGGCGCACCATCCTGTCGAAACGCGAGAACTTTCGCGCGGCCTTCGACGGCTTCGACTATCACAGGATGGCGGGGTATGGCCCGGAGAAAGTCGCCGCATTGTTGCAGGACGCTGGCATCATCCGTCATCGCGGCAAGATCGAGGCGGTCATCAATAATGCCGCGCGCGCGGTCGAGATGGAGGCCAGCGAGGGATCTCTGGCCGCATTCTTCTGGCGCTACGAGGTAAAGACCCCCCCAGAGCCGCAGACCGTTTCGACCTGCCCAGAGTCAGTCGCGCTGTCGAAGGACTTGAAAAAACGGGGCTGGAAATTCGTCGGACCAACCACCTGTTTTGCTTTCATGCAGGCGATGGGTCTGGTCAACGACCACGCCGAGGGCTGCTACTGTCGCCCGTTGGCGGCTGAGGCGCGCCGGGCGTTTTCGGTTCCTCTCTGACGATTGGCCTGTGACCATTGGCCTGAAACTGCAGATGACCGCGTGGATCTACGGCTGAGCCCCCGCAAAAACGGGGGATTACCATGCGACTGTCGGGTTTGAGGGATTTCGCTTTGGGCTTTGCCCAAAGCGACCCGCGCCGCGCGCCCTTCGGGCGCGCGGCGCTTGGCCCAACGGGAAGCGTGGTTTTTTATAAACCGCGCTGACGGGCGGGAGGTCACCCCGCCTGCCAGTTAAGCCGACCGGTTGAGGGACCGGGTTACTTCACCACGATTTCGCGCGGCACATCGACCAGAGCTTCGCCGCCGTTTGGGGTCACCACAAATGTCTCGGTGATCGCCATGCCCCAGTCCGGGGTCCACAGACCCGGCATCAGGTGGAACGTCATGTTTTCTTCGAGCTTGGTGGTATCACCTGGACGCAGCGACATCGTGCGCTCGCCCCAATCCGGCGGGTAGCTGAGGCCAACCGGATAGCCGGTGCGGTTGCCCTTGATGTAGCCCGCGCGGCCAAAGCTCTCATAGACGCAGGCGGCGACCTCTTCGCAGGTGACACCGGGTTTGGCGACGGCGAATGTGTCTTCGATCGCCTGTAGAATTGCCTTTTCCCCGCGGCGGATGTCCTCGGGCGGGCTGCCGAGGAACAGCGTGCGGCTGATCGGGCAATGATAGCGGCGCACGCAGCCCGAGATCTCGAAATAGGTTGCCTCGCCGGGGGCCAGGGGGCGATCATTCCAGGTGATATGCGAGGCGGAGGCCTCAATGCCCGAGGGGGCGATGGGGGAGATTGCCGGATAATCCCCGGCCAGAAGCGGCAGACCCTCGATGCCTGCGGCCTGCACCCGTGCCACCAGCGCGTTTTTGGGAATGCCTTCATTGAATTCCGCGCGCAGTACCCCGTGCATATGCGCCGAGAGCTTGCCTGCCGCCTGCATCAACTGCAGTTCCTGTTCGCTTTTGACCGCGCGTTGCCAGTTCACAAGGCCCGTGGCATCCGCAAAGGCATCGCGGCCAAAGGCGGTTTCCAGAATCTCATGGCTGCGGGCGGAGTAATAGTAGTTGTCCATCTCCACGCCGATGGCTTCGGTCCAGCCATATTCGCGCAGCAGATCCACCAGCGAGTCAAACGGGTGATGATCGGGATGCTGGACGTGTTCTTCGGGCCAGTCAAAGAGATGATCGGCCTCCAACCAGGTGGTCAGTGCGGCGCCGGGCTTGTCCTGGGTGCGGCCCCACCACATCGGCATGCCGTTTTCATGCAGAATCACTGCCTGCGGGACATAAAAGCTCCAGCCGTCGTAGCCGGTAAGCCATGCCATGTTGGAAGGATCGCAGATCACCAGTGTTTTAAGGCCCTGTGCTGCCATGGCGCGGCGGGTCTTTTCCAATCTGCGGGCGTATTCGGTGGTGGTAAAATCGTTGGCGGGCATTAGAACTCGATTTCTTTCATAACCTGTGGCTCGATGACGTTGACGCCGGGAAGCCCGTCAATCAAGTCCTGTGCGCTCTGTTCCAGCAATGGAAAGGTGCGATAGTGGCAGGGAATGACCGTTTTGAAGGCAAAATAGCGCTTTGCGGCATAGGCGGCGGCCTTCATATCCATGGTGAAATGGCCACCAGCCGATAGGATGCCGATGTCGGGTTTGTAGTAGTCTCCCATCCAGTCCATATCGGCCATAATGTCGGTATCCCCCGAGACATAGATCATCTGTCCCTCGGCTTGGATCATATAGCCCACTTCGCTGCCAGCGGTGCGCAGCCCGTCGCGGGTGGAAAACGTGTTGGAATGGGAGGCGGGCACCATCGACACGCGGGTCTCGCCCACATCGACCGTGCCCCCTTTGTTGAAGCCCAGGGTTTCCACGCCTTCGGTTTCACCCCAATAGCCCATCAGATCATATTGACCGATGATCGGGATCGAGAGGTGTTTGGCAAGGCCAAGCACGTCTGCCACGTGATCAAAATGCGCGTGGGTCAACAGGATATGCGTGGCCCCCTTGGTGGCGGCATCATGCTGGCTGTCGTCCAGCATCGGGTTGCCTGTAAGCCAAGGGTCGATGAGGAGGGTGGTCTCGCCCGTTTCCAGACGAAAGCCGCCGTGACCTAGCCAGATCAGTTTCATGCGCCGTTCTCCGCGTTGTCCAACAAGTGTGTGGAATGTCTTTTACGTGACCCTATCAGGGGTTTGGGAAAAATCCATGGCTGTGATGAAGTCATGAAAGACGATAGAGCAGGGGCAGCGCTCCCGCCCGCTCTCATGCCCCTTTTGGGGCCTTGCGATCCGTTGGGCCGAGCGCGCGCGGACAGCTTTGCTGTCCGCGCGCTGGTCGCATCGGGCAAAGCCCGATGCGAAACACCTCAGTTGGCGGTGGGATTTGGATATGCGGGCGGAGAATTCCCAAGGCAGGCTTGCGGCGCGCAGGCACGAGCGGTAAACGCGTGGACAAGACGAGATGAGGGTTATTGATGTCGATTGACCAAAGCACAGCCGCGAAAGTGGCCAAACTGGCCCGGATCAAGGTCGAAGAGGACGCTCTGCCTGCGCTGGCAGAGGAGTTCAACACGATCCTCGGGTTCATCGAGCAACTGAATGAAGTGGATGTCGAGGGCGTCGAACCGATGACCTCCGTCACCCCGCAGCGCCTCAAGCGCCGCGAAGATGTGGTCACCGACGGCAACCAGCAGGACAAGGTGCTGGCCAATGCCCCCGATGCCCGCGAAGGCTTCTTTGCTGTGCCCAAGGTTGTGGAGTAAGACATGTCTGACCTGAATAAACTGGGCCTTGCAGAGGCCCGCGATCTGCTGCGCAAGGGTGACACCACCTCTGTGGAACTCACCGAGGCCTGCCTCAAGGCCATCGACGGGGCAGATGCGCTCAATGCGTTTGTGCATAAAACCCCCGAGATCGCGCTGGAGCGTGCCAAGGCGGCGGATGCGCGCATCAAAGAGGGCGACGCACCCGCCATGTGTGGTCTGCCCATCGGAATCAAGGATCTGTTCTGCACCAAAGGTGTCGACAGTCAGGCGGCGTCGAACATCCTCAAAGGGTTCAAGCCCGAATATGAATCCACCGTCTCGCAGAAATTGCAGGACGCAGGCGCGGTCATGCTCGGCAAGCTGAACATGGACGAATTCGCCATGGGCTCGTCGAACGAGACCTCTGCCTATGGCAATGCGATCAGCCCATGGCGGCGCGGCGCGGAGGAGACCCCGCTGACGCCCGGTGGGTCTTCGGGTGGCTCTGCGGCGGCCGTGGCGGCAGATCTGTGCCTTGCGGCAACCGGCACCGATACGGGCGGCTCGATCCGCCAGCCTGCGGCCTTTACTGGCACCGTCGGCATCAAACCCACCTACGGGCGCTGCTCGCGCTGGGGCATCGTGGCCTTTGCGTCCTCGCTGGATCAGGCCGGACCGATGACCAAGAACGTGCGCGACGCGGCCATCATGCTTGAGGCCATGTGTGGCCATGACGCCAAGGATTCGACCTCTGCGGACCTCGCGGTCCCCAACTTCGAGGCGATGCTGACCGGCGACATCAAAGGTAAGAAAATCGGCATTCCGCGCGAATATCGCATGGACGGCATGCCCGCCGAGATTGCCAAGCTCTGGGATGAGGGCGCAGCGATGCTCAAGGCTGCGGGGGCCGAGATCGTCGATATCTCGCTGCCGCACACAAAATACGCATTGCCCGCCTATTACGTGATTGCCCCGGCGGAGGCCTCTTCGAACCTCGCGCGCTATGATGGCGTGCGCTACGGCCATCGCGCGACGCTGGCGGAGGGTGACGGCATCACCGAGATGTACGAGAAAACCCGCGCCGAAGGGTTTGGCCACGAGGTGCAGCGCCGTGTGATGGTCGGCACCTATGTGCTGTCGGCGGGGTTCTACGACGCCTACTACAACCGCGCCCGCAAGGTCCGCACCTTGATCAAAAAGGACTTCGAGGACGCTTTTGCCGCGGGTGTGGACGCGATCCTGACCCCGGCGACGCCTTCTGCGGCCTTTGGCCTTGGCGAGATGAACGACGAAGATCCGGTCAAGATGTACCTGAACGATGTCTTCACCGTCACCGTGAACCTTGCAGGCCTACCCGGTATTTCGGTGCCAACCGGTGTCGATACCCAAGGTCTGCCGCTGGGATTGCAGCTGATCGGGCGGCCGTGGGAAGAAGGGGATCTTCTGAATACCGCCTATGCGCTGGAGCAATCCGCCGGATTTGTAGCCAAGCCTGCACAGTGGTGGTAAAACACATCGCTAAGAAGAGTGAAAAGCTAGACTGAGCAGACAGGTGACACAGATGCGAGTTTCGGGATTTTTGGTCGCGGTCAGCGCGATGGCACTGGTGGCCTGCAGCCCGCAGGTCCCCGACAGCGCGGCCGGGGTAGGGGACGCAACAAGTCCCTTTAACGCTCCGCCCGAGGTCGAAGCAGGCCGCACCCTGAACGGCGCACCTCTGGTGCCCGCGTCGCGCCTGTCGACTGAAACGTCTGGAACAAACGCCAACTGGCAGCAGCCCCGCCCCTCCGCCGGGGCTGCCGCAACTGCAAATGACGACATCGCAAGAGAGGCCGCAGCTGCGATTTCAGCCGCTGGTCAGAACTCAGGTCAGGCCCCGCTGGAGGCAAGCCCCTCGAACCCGGCACCCGCATTGGTCGGCAACCCCAACCTGTCGGACGAGAATAATTTCGAGGCCGTCGCTGCCCGTCAAACCATCGAGAGTGACGCTGAGCGCATCGCACGCCAGCGCGCGCAATATCAGGTGGTTACCCCCACGGCTGTGCCAGACCGCCCGCAGGATCTGGCGCCCAATATCGTGCGCTACGCGCTGTCGACCTCGAATCCACGCGGTCAGCGGATCTATAGCCGCACCGGGATCAACCTGCAGGCCCGTTCGCAGCGCCACTGCGCAGAATATGCCTCTGCCGATCTCGCGCAGACCGCATTTCTTGAGATGGGCGGGCCCAAACGGGACCGCAAGGCGCTGGACCCGGATGGGGATGGCTACGCCTGCGGCTGGGACCCGGCCCCGTTCCGCGCCGCTGTGCGCGCGCAGGGCGACTAAGCCGAACACATGTCTGATGTCTCCCCGATCTGGCATCCGAGTCCCAACTACGGGCCACGGCGAGAGGGCCTGCGCCCCCATCTGATCGTGCTGCATTACACCGCAATGCAGAGCGCCGATGCCGCACTCACGCGGCTATGTGATCCCGCATATGAGGTCTCGGCTCATTATCTGATCGGCGGCGATGGCAGGCTTTGGCAACTGGTCGAAGAGGACCAACGCGCCTGGCACGCAGGCGCAGGCGAATGGGCGGGGCAGCAGGACATCAATTCACGCTCTATCGGGATTGAGTTGGACAATCGCGGCGATCATCCGTTCTCGGAGCCGCAAATGCACAGGCTGGAAACCCTTCTGCCACACATCATGACCCGCTGGAACATTGCGCCCGAGGGTGTGATTGGCCATTCAGACCTTGCGCCCGGGCGCAAATGGGATCCGGGGCCGCGCTTCGACTGGCAGCGGCTGGCGACCCTTGGATATGCGCGGCCTGCTAGCCGGTCACATGCCGCCACCGCCGCGACACCGCAGGGCTTTCGCGACGCCGCCATGGCTTGCGGCTTTACGGCCAAAGCAGATGACGCCACGCTCCTTAAAGCAGTGCGCCTGCGCTATCGTCCATGGGGGCAGGGACCACTCTGTGATGCCGACCTTACCCCCCTCATGGACTGACCTTTATCTTCTAACGTCAAATATCCTGGGGTGAATGCGCGTCCGCGCAGAGGGGCAACGCCCCTCCCACCCGCTCCACCTTGACGCAGCGCCGATGCAGGCGTAGGCAGACCGCGCGCAGAGAGCCGGATGGCCGCGTTGGGGCACACGCCCCCGCGAGGAAAGTCCGGACTCCCTGAAACAACGGTGCCGGGTAACGCCCGGGCAGGGCAACCTGACGGAAAGCGCCACAGAAATGAGACCGCCTCGCCGCTCTGGAGGTTCGCCGAAGGATGCGACGGGGTAAGGATGAAACGGTGGGGTAAGAGCCCACCGCACCGCTGGCAACAGGGGTGGCACGGCAAGCCCCACCGGGAGCAATGCCAAATAGGGCCTCCGCGCGGGCCGGGTCGGGCAACCGAGACCGCCGCTAGGGATGTTTCACCCGAGAGAGGCCGGGTTGGCAGCTAGAGGCGTTCGGCAACGGGCGTCCCAGAAGAATGGTCATCAAACCCTGCCTTTCGGGGCAGGGGGAACAAGATCCGGCTTATAGGCTCTCTGCGCAAAATACGTAGCCTTTCCAGGCGCGACAGCATCGTAATCCGCCCCTAAAGCGCGATTTTAGTAAGAGCTGCAATTTAGCCGGGCGAATCCTATTGACACTCGCCACCACAAAGGTAAAAGCGCACGCTCATATAGGAATTAGACCCGAGAGGCCCCCTGCCTTTTCGGACGCAGGAGAAGCACAATGGCGAAGCCGACGACCATCAAAATCCGCCTGAACTCGACCGCGGGCACGGGCCACTTCTACGTGACCAAGAAAAACGCGCGCACGATGACCGAAAAAATGACCGTTCGTAAATACGACCCGGTCGCGCGCAAGCACGTCGAGTACAAAGAAGGCAAAATCAAGTAAGCCTTTCGGGGTCCATTGGATCTCAGTCTAAAAAAGGTCGCGCGTCGGGCGCGGCCTTTTTTGTTGTGCATCACAGACCATATGCGCAGCGTAAGGTTTGCCCGCAGGAAACGGTGCCGCGCTTATCTAAAATGCAGAATGTGTGCCGGGGCTTGGCCGTGGGATCTGCACATTCCTGCCCTATTTCGCGGTCAGACCTCTAGGCGTGGTGTGAAAGTTAGAGAGTGGAGAGGGTGATCTTATGAAAAGCCTGATTGGATTGTCTGCGCTGATGTTGTTGTTGCCTGCGGCTGTGGCACTGACCGAACAGCAAGAAACCGTCGCAGTGCTGAAAGCCCCGACAGTTGTCGACATCAAAGCGCTCTGATCTGGGCAGACAGATTGCCTCGCGGGTCGATTGATTTACCGGAAGTTACCCCCCTGACGAGCGCCGTCGAAGGGAACCATGCCAAGGTTCAACCGGATTGAAGCAAGTCCACCAGTGATGCACCGGGGCGCCAAATGCGCCTCCGGCAGGGGCGAGCCATCAGGACTTGGTTTCGCGGTCTTTGCGCCACTCTGCCATGGTGAGAACCGGCTCCAGCCCAAAATGACGCATCAATGCGGCTGAGGCCGCGTTGAAGGGCGCGTAGGTCACGCCGATCACATCGGCCCCTTTTTCAAGTGCGTCCTGTTTCATTCGCGTCATAAGCGCCTTGCCCACCCCAATCTGGCGCAGTGCGGGGGTGACGGCTATGTGGTGCACCGTTGCGCGGCGCTCTGCCGGGCGTACGGGCAGGGCGGGGCGATCCTCCATCCCATAGATCAGATACCCCATAACGGCGTCCTGAGGGCTGATGGCGGCGAGGGCGCAAATCTCTGGTTTCTCCAGCCACTCTTGCAACCACGCACAAAGATCAGCGTCCTCGGGGTCAGGTGTGTGGCGTTCAGGCTGGTGTTCGACGTGGAGCGCGTGCAAGTCCTGCAGCAGTGGCACCAAGAGCGTGGCCCGCTCTGGGCCAATGGGTTCAATCTTCATCGGTCAATCCTTGGGTCGTGTCGAAATCAAATCAGGGGTCTGAAAATGAAAAGGGGCGGATCAATCTGATCCGCCCCGGCTGTCTGTAAGTTGGGAAGTTGCGGTTATTCGCGGTTCCCGAGCAGCTGGAGCAGCATCATGAACATGTTGATGAAGTCCAGATAGAGGCTCAGCGCGCCCATGACGGCAGCCTTGCCAAGCCATTCCTGATCGCCAGCATGTGCCATCTGCAGGTAGTCGTTCTTGATGCGCTGGGTGTCATAAGCGGTGAGGCCCGCAAAGATCAGAACACCGATCACGGAGATTGCAAACGCCATCGCGGAAGACGCGAGGAAGATGTTCACAACCGACGCCACGATCAGGCCGATCAGACCCATGATCAGGAACGAACCCATGCCAGAGAGGTCTTTTTTGGTGGTGTAACCCACCAGCGACAGACCCGCAAAGGCGATGGAGGTCACCAGGAACACCTGCGCGATGCTTTCACCGGTGAAGGTCACGAAGATCGAAGAGATCGACAGACCCATCAGTGCGGCAAAAGCGTAGAAGACAACCTGAACGCCAGCGGCGGACAGACGGTTCACAGCAGCGCCAAAGCCAAAGAAGACAAAGGCCAGCGGGGCGAACATGATCACCCATTTCAGCGGCGACGCATAGATCGCGTAGCCGAAGTTGGTCAGATAGCTGTCAGAGCTCAGCTGCGCGACGGCATTGGCCGGGTCAGAGGTGACCGACAGGCCTGCAATCGCCCAAGCGGCGAGGAAGGTAATAAGTGTGCCCACGGACATGGTGCCGTAGACTTTGTTCATGTGGGCGCGAAGCCCGGCGTCGATCTCGGCGCTGCGCGCGCCGGCAGCAGATCGAATGCTGTCAAACTGTGCCATGTGTCATGGTCTCCGTCTAGATTCTCCCTCAGAGCACACCCGCGACGCGGATCTGCCTGTTGCCTCAAATATTGGCTTTTGCGCCCGCAGGTTCAAGAGGTTCGGGCCTGCAATCGAGGTAAAATGAACAGCAGTTTGGCAAGTTTTTTACCGGAACCGGATCCACCTAGCGGGGTGAGCCGGTTCCGGCCGTTTTTTGGCTCTGTTCTTGGTCTGCACTGAGCGCACCTCAGCTCAACCAGTATTGCGGTGCATCCCATGCTTTGCGGCGCGCCTCGGCGTCCGCAGCCTCGCGGGTCAGGCCGACGTCTTTCAACTGCTCATCGCTGAGTTCGGCCAGATGCATGCGCTGGCGGCGCAGCGCGAACATCTGAGCAATGTATGAAAAGAGCGAGGGGCGCCGCAGATAGACGGGGCGGCTGTGTTCAATGCAATTCGCCATGATGGCCTCCAGAGATTGTTTTGTGATGGATGCGCTTGATTGCATCACTGATATTGATGTATACCGAAGGCACATACATTCTCAAAGCGAATGATTTTGAAGTGATCCATCAAAAGGTGTGATGATGAGAAATTTGGACATAACCACGTTGCGTTCTTTTGTGGCGGTTGCCGACACTGGCGGCGTCACGCGTGCGGCGTCTTTTCTGCATCTGACCCAGTCGGCTGTGTCCATGCAGCTCAAACGTCTCGAAGAGATGCTGGGGGTCGAACTTCTGGATCGTTCGGGGCGTAATATCGGTCTGACAGCCGCAGGCGAGCAGCTCTTGGGGTTTGCGCGCAAGATGCTGAGCCTCAATGACGAGATCATCACCCGCCTGACCGATCAGGCCTTTGAGGGGGAGGTGACGCTGGGGGTGCCCCATGATGTGGTGCATCCGGTGATCCCGATGGTGATGCAGCGCTTTAATGTGCAGTTCCCGCGCGTGAAGGTAAACCTTTGTACCTCGAATACGCGCGATCTGAAGATGGACTTCGATCAGGGACGGTTTGACCTCATTGTGACCACCGAAACAGCCGCCGGCGCGGGCGGAGAGGCCATCCACCAGATGCCGCTCCAATGGATTGGCGCGCTGGGTGGGCAGACGTGGCGCCAGCGCCCGCTTCGGATCGGGTTCTGCCGCAATTGTATCTTCCGTGGGCTGGCAACGGCTGCACTCGATGATGCGGGTATCCCTTGGGAAATGGCGGTGGACAGCGAGTCTGACCGCACCGTGGAGGCCACCGTCAGCGCAGATCTGGCCGTTGGTGTGCTGCTTGAGGGCACCCAGCCTGCGCATCAACAGGTGATCGACCACGGTGGCAGCCTACCGCGCTTGCCGGTCCAGCACATCAACCTCTACGGCGCAGAGCGGGCACGGGCGCAATACGTCGACCACCTCGCAGGCTTGATCCGTCAGGGGTTTGCCGGGCTCTCGCAACCTGGATTGCGCGCCGTGGGAACCGAAATGGTCAGTGCCGGAGCCCAGCTCGGGGTTGCATGATGACCTTGCCGGTGGCGGCGCGGCTGCGGATGAGTTCCAAGCCTTGCGCCGTCTCACGCAGGGGCAGCCGGTGACTGATATGCGGCGTGATCCGCCCTTCGGCCAGCCACTGCATTAATCGGTCAAAGGTCTGTCGCCCCAGCTCGGGGCGCAGTCTCACCAGCCCACCGAGGTAAAAGCCAAACACAGTCAGGTTCTTGACCAGCAGGTGATTGGCCGGAATTTGCGGCACCTCACCGCCTGCGAATCCGATAGGCAGCAGCCGACCGCCGGGATTGGTGGCGCGAAAGGCAGCCTGCCAGATGTCACCGCCCACCGCGTCATAGACCACATCCGCGCCACCCAGATCCTTGACCCGTTGGCGCAGATCCTCGGTGGCGTCGATCAGATGGTCCGCCCCCGCCGCTTGCGCCACCCTGAGCTTCTCTGGTCCGCGCGCCTGCGCGATCACCTCTGCCCCCAAGAGTTTCCCGATCTCAACCGCCGTGAGCCCCACGCCCCCGGCAGCACCGGTCACCAGCAGGCGCTCTCCAGATTGCACCTTGGCCAGATGCTCCAAGGCAAGCAGGCTGGTGCCATAGGCGATCAAGGACGCAGCCGCAGCGTCATAACTGACATTTTCAGGAATATGCACTGCGCGGCTGGCGTCAAATACGCCCATTTCCGCCAATCCACCTTGACCGCTAAATACCGCGACGCGGTCGTCGATTTCAAATTCCGAAATTTGCGCACCTGTTGCGGTGACCCGCCCCGCGCATTCCAACCCCGGTGTAAAGGGGAGGGGAGGTGTATCCTGATAATTCCCCTTGATCATTAATAGGTCGGCAAAGTTCAGGGCGCAGGCATGGATTTCAACAGCGATCTGATCCGGGCCCAGATGTGGAATTGGCGTTTCAATCAGATTTCCACTCTGCCCATGATTTACTATACGAAAGGATAGCATTTTGGTTTCCCTCGTTATTTTCCGACTTGAGTGATTCGAATCAAAGATGAATGTTTTGACACCGATTTCACGCCTCGCCATTTATGGTGAGTGGCAGCAAACCGTATTTGTACCGTCTTTCGCGATAATTTTTGATGCATAAAATCATATATTTGCCTGCCGAGGCTCGTAGAGCGCGTGTTGGAAAACTTGTATTCAACCACGAAGAGCGTACACTTTCCACATAACTGAACTTCTGACCCTAACCAAAAGATCCCGATGTCGGCTTGTGCGCCATCGGTATGCGGGTCCGGAACAGTGGTTTGCGGCGTAGAACTTCGCGCCGCACACCAGTTTTCTGGAGGCCGTAGCTGGGAGATACTACAAATGGCACATCCCGTCGACATTCACGTTGGCAAACGCATTCGGCACCGTCGCTGGCTTATTGGCATGACCCAGCAGCAATTGGCAGAAAAGGTTGGGATTAAATTCCAACAGATCCAGAAGTACGAAACCGGCGCGAACCGCGTCAGTGCTTCCCGGCTTTGGGATATTTCTGACGCGCTGGATGTAAATATCAGCTTCTTCTTTGAAGGGCTGCAGGATGAAACTGCGAAAGTGGTCCCCGAAAAAGCCCGCGTTCCTGCGGATCTTATGGGCGACAAGGAAGCTCTGGATCTGGTGCGGTCTTACTACGCTATCCCGGAAAACCAGCGTCGCCGACTGTTCGAACTTGCGCGCGTCCTCAGCGACGTCGCCTGAGACAACAGCTGACTACGAAGGATCTAGGCCGCATTGCGCGGCCTTTTTCATGCGCAGGCCGCGCGCCCGGTTGCGTGCCCCCGTGCTTTGGACTTGAAATACTCACGTCTGTCATGGCACGCGATTGAGGCTTGCCAATTCAATGACTGGGGCCTCGTGTCATGACCTATTCCGCCAATCTCTCCGATCTGGAAGTCGCGCGCCGTTTGGCGGATGCGGCCCGAGAAGCGATCTTGCCGCATTTTCGTAACACGGCCACCACCGCAGACAATAAACTGGATGCGGGTTTTGATCCGGTGACAGTTGCGGATCGCGCCGCCGAAGAGGCCATGCGTGCCGTGCTGGCCGAGTTGCGCCCCGAAGACAGTATTCTGGGCGAGGAATTTGCGCCCACGACAGGCGATAGCGGGCGGACATGGGTGCTTGACCCGATCGATGGCACGCGCGGTTTCATCAGTGGTACACCCACTTGGGGGGTGCTGATTGCGCTGTCGGATGCAAACGGTCCGATGCTGGGCGTCATTGATCAGCCCTATATCGGTGAGCGGTTCGAGGGCTGCCGGGGGCATGCTCAGGTGATCGGCCCCCATGGCACGCGCGCGTTGCAAACCCGAAAGACCAATGCGCTTGAGGATGCCATCCTGTTCACCACCTTCCCGGAGGTCGGCACCACCGAGGATCGCGCCGGGTTTGAACGTGTCGCGCGCCACGTCAAACTGACCCGCTACGGCATGGATTGCTACGCCTATGCGCTCTTGGCGGCGGGGACTGTGGATCTCGTGATCGAGGCTGGATTAAACGCCTATGATATCCAAGCTCCTATCGCGGTGATTGAGGCCGCAGGCGGCATTGTCACCAATTGGGAGGGCGGCCCGGCGTATGATGGCGGTCGTGCACTTGCTGCTGCAAACCCGGAAATTCACGCAGCGGCACTGGCATTGTTGCAGCGCGCGTGATGGAGCACGGGCAAGCGCATGTTTTCAAGGCAATTGCAGAAGCTGTTTTACGGATCGCCTGACTTGCTCTTGTAGCGGCGGCTGGGATAGCAATAGATCTGCGCCGAGTCCTTTGCCCGTATTCCGTCGGCGTCTCTTCACCTCCACCTTATGAAACGGGCAGATTTTGGAGCGTGAAGTCGTGACTGATTTTCTTTTGAAGAATGCCGAAACCCTGCTGACTATGGATGACGACCGGCGGGTGTTGAAATCCGCCGACATCCGGGTGCGGGACGGTGTTATTGTTGAGATCGGGCAGGGCCTGCAAGGGGCGGAGGCAACCGTGGACGCCAGCGGCACCGTGGTGACGCCGGGGCTCGTCAACACCCATCACCACCTCTATCAGAACCTCACCCGCGCTGTGCCGGGCGGGCAGGATGCGCTGCTGTTTGGGTGGTTGCAGACCCTTTATCCGATCTGGTCGCGCATGGGGCCGCAGCATTTGCAGGTCTCGACCCAGCTTGGTCTGGCAGAGCTGGCGTTGTCGGGGTGTAGCCTGACCTCGGATCATCTCTATCTCTTTCCCAACGGCGGGCGGCTGGACGACACCATCCATGCCGCGGCCGAGGTGGGGCTGCGGTTTCATCCCACCCGAGGTGCGATGAGCATCGGCGAAAGCGACGGCGGCCTGCCGCCCGATGCTCTGGTGGAGCGCGAAGCCGACATTCTTGAGGATATGATCCGGGTGGTGGATGCGTTTCACGATCCCAGCGAAGGCTCCATGTGCCGGGTGGGGCTGGCACCCTGTTCGCCGTTCTCGGTCAGCCGGGAGCTGATGCGCGACGCGGCGGTGCTGGCGCGCGACAAGGGCGTGATGCTGCACACCCATCTGGCGGAAAATGACGAGGACATCGCCTATAGCGAGGCGAAATTTGGCTGCCGCCCCGGTCAATACGCCGAGGAACTGGGCTGGACCGGTGATGATGTCTGGCACGCGCATTGCGTGAAATTGGACGTGGAAGAGATTGATCTCTTTGCCAAAACCCGCACGGGCGTGGCCCATTGTCCGTGTTCCAACTGCCGCCTTGGCAGCGGTATCGCGCCGGTGCGCCAGATGCGGGATGCGGGCGTCAAGGTTGGGCTTGGGGTGGACGGATCTGCCAGCAACGATATTGCCAACCTCTGGGATGAGGCGCGACAGGCGATGTTGCTGCAGCGGGTCGCCAATGGCGCGGATGCCATGTCCGCCTATGAGGCGCTGGAGATTGCCACCCGGGGCGGTGCGGATGTGTTGGGTCGGCCGGATTGCGGGCGTATTGCGGTCGGCAAACGCGCGGATCTGGCGGTCTGGGATGTCTCGGGCCTTGCATCCAGTGGCAGCTGGGATCCGGCGGCATTGGTTCTGGCGGGGCCGCGACAGGTGCGCGACCTCTTTGTCGAGGGGCGGCAGGTGGTGGCTTGGGGCCGCATGACCACGCTGGACCTCTCGGCGGTGATCCGTCGGCATGGCGAGATGACGCAAGCTCTGGCCAACGGGGCCTGAGCGTTTGGTTTGAAGGTTGGAGGATGCGAGGCTCTGCCTCGCGCTCCGGGATATTTTGAGTTAGAAGAGCTTGGGGTGGCGCCGTGGCGCCGCCCTTTGTTATTTCATTGGGGTTTCAGCGGGGCCTTCAGTGGGCCTTGCGGCCATTGATGCGGACCTCTGCGATGGCGCGATCATCGCCCATCATCAGCGTCGGGAACAGCGCTTCCCAGAGATCAGTCGCGCGATTGGCGCGCTGGGCAATGGCGGGGGTTGAGGCAAGATCGAGCACCACGAGATCAGCCTCCATGCCCACCGCGAGATTACCGACCTTGTCCTGAAGTCCGAGCGCCGTGGCAGAGCCCTGGGTCGCCAGCCACAGCAGTTGCGCCGCATGCAAAGGCGTGCCGCGCAGTTGAGCGACCTCATAGGCCGCGGCCATGGTGCGCAGCATTGAAAAGCTCGACCCGCCGCCGGTGTCGGTCGCGAGGCCGATGCGCTGACCCTCACGGATCAGCCCCTGCATGTCAAAAAGGCCGGAGCCGATGAAGGTGTTGGAGGTGGGGCAATGAATGAGGCTTGCGCGGGTCTCGCGCAGCCGGTCGCGTTCGCGCGGTTCCAAATGGATGGCGTGGCCAAAGATGGCGCCCTCACGCAGAAGGCCAAAACGCTCGTAAGTGTCGAGATAGTCGCGCGCCTCGGGATAAAGGTTGCGCACCCATTCAATTTCGTCGAGTTGCTCGCTCAGATGGGTTTGCATCAGACAGGTGGGATGCGCGGCCCAAAGCGCGCCGAGTGCGTCGAGCTGTTCTGGCGTTGAGGTGGGCGAAAACCGTGGCGTGATCGCATAAGTGATCCGGTCGACACCATGCCAACGCTGGATCAGCGCCGCGCTGTCGTCATGGGCGCTCTGGGGCGTATCCCGCAGGCCCTCGGGGGCGTTGCGGTCCATGCAGGTTTTGCCTGCGACCACCCGCTGCCCGCGCGCCTGCGCCGCCTGAAACAGCGCTTCGACGCTTTCGGGATGGATGGTGCAGTAGCTCGCCACCGTCGTAGTGCCGCAGGCGGTGGTCAGATCCAGATAGCGCGCCGCGATCTCTGCCGCATACCCCGCATCGCCAAACCGCATTTCCTCGGGGAAGGTGTAGGTGTTGAGCCAGTCGATCAGCCGCTTGCCCCAGCTGGCGATGATCGCCGTCTGCGGATAATGCACATGGGCGTCGACAAACCCCGGTAGGATCAGCTTGTTGCCGTGATCAACGATCTCTGCCTCTGGCAGCGCCTTGGTGAGCGCAGCACGGCTGCCAAGCGCCACGATCTTGCCGCCGCGCATAGCAATGGCCTCGTGCTGTTCCACGGCGGCTTCGGGGCCGGCCGCATCAAAGGGGGATGCCGAAAAAGACAGCACCCGGCCCAGAAGAATGAGATCTTGTTTCATTGCGGTGTCACATCTGTTGTCAAATCAGTTGCACAGAGGATAGGGCTCTGCGCGGTGAGGGTAAATTGCTGACGGGCCGTTGTTTTTGCCCGCATGCATCCTTTAGACAGGTAACTCAGGTAAACCGGAGGGCTGCGAATGACCACAGGCGAGAACACCCCCGAGACAGAACCCACGGGCGAAGACGCTTACGAGCTGGATCGTAAGCGGGTCGCGCAGATCCTCTTTGCGCTGGATCGCGACGACCGCGAGGCGCTTGTTGACCTGATGGAGCCGCTGCACCCGGCTGACATCGCCGACCTTTTGGAACAGATCAACGCGTTTGATCGGGGCCGTTTGATCCGGCTGTACGACAAAGAGTTCGACGGCGACATCCTGTCGGAACTGGATGAATCCATCCGTGAGGAAGTCATTTCCGCCCTGAATCCGCAGGTGCTGGCGGATGCGGTGCGCGATCTGGACAGTGACGATGTCGTCGACCTTCTGGAGGATCTGGAAGAGCCGCAACAAGAAGCGATTCTTGACGCACTCGAAGACAGCGACCGGGTCGCCATCGAGCAGTCGCTCTCTTATCCGGAAAATTCCGCAGGCCGCCTGATGCAGCGCGAGGTGGTGACCGCGCCCGAACACTGGACCGTGGGGCAGGCCATCGACCATATGCGCGAGGCAGAAGAGCTGCCCGAGCAATTCTATCACGTGGTCATCGTCGACCCGCGTATGCATCCCGTGGGGCAGGTGACCTTGGGGCGACTGATGAGTTCGCGCCGCACCAAGCCCCTGATCGAGATCATCGAGGAGACCTTTCAGGTCATCCCGGCGGCGCAGGACGAAGAAGACGTGGCCTATGCCTTCAACCAGTATCACCTGATCTCTGCGCCCGTGGTGGATGAGGACGGACGGCTGGTCGGTGCCATTACCATCGACGATGCGATGGCGGTGCTGGACGAGGAACACGAAGAAGACATCCTGCGTCTGGCGGGTGTCGGCGAGGGGAGCCTCTCGGACCGGGTCTCCGAGACCACCAAGCAGCGCTTTCCCTGGCTTGCGGTCAATCTGGTCACCGCGATCTTTGCCTCATTGGTGATTGCGCAGTTTGAGGCAACGATTGCGCAGTTTGTGGCGCTGGCGGTGCTCATGCCCATCGTGGCTTCCATGGGCGGCAATGCCGGGACGCAATCTCTGACGGTGGCTGTGCGCGCGCTGGCGACCCGCGACCTGACGGGATCAAACGTCTGGCGGGTGATCCGGCGCGAGGTGCTGGTGGGGCTGATCAATGGCGCCATCTTTGCAGTGGTGATGGGCATCATCGGGGTGGTCTGGTTCGGCACGCCGATGCTTGGGGTGGTGATCGCTGCCGCAATGGTGATCAACCTTGTCGTCGCGGGGCTCGCGGGAACGGTGATCCCGGTTATTCTTGACCGTATCGGTGTCGACCCGGCGCTGGCCTCGGGCGCATTTGTGACCACGGTGACGGATGTTGTGGGCTTTTTTGCCTTCCTTGGCCTTGCGGGTGCGGTACTGCTGTAACAGGTCGGCAGGAGCAGGACATGAGCGAGACGGATCACAATGCGGCCGATTTGGCGGCGATCAAGGCTGCGGCGCGCAAGGCGGCTTTTGTGCGTCGCAAGGGCGCGTTTGAGGCGCAACGACCCGGCGCGGCGGGCCACCTGGCCGAGGTGCTTGCGGGCTATCGTGGCGTGCCGCTGGCGGGATATATGGCGATCCGCACCGAGATCGACCCGGTGGCTGTCATGGCCGAGGCCGCGGCCCATGGCCCCGTGGGCGTGCCGGTCATTCAGGGCGCAGGTCTGCCGCTGGAGTTCAGCCGCTGGCAACCAGAGGGCGCGCTGCGCGATGGACCTTTTGGCGCCAAGGTCCCGGAAGTGGACGATTATTTCGACCCCGAAATCCTGATCGTGCCGCTGGTGGCCTTTGACGCGGCGGGCAATCGGCTGGGTTATGGCGGCGGTTTTTACGACCGCACGCTGGAACGGCTGCGCGCGCGCCGCGCCACCCTCGCAATTGGCTTTGCCTTTGATGCGCAAGAGGCCGAAGGCCTGCCACTGGAGCCCACCGACCAGCCGCTCGACATGATCGTGACCGAGAGCCGGGTGCTGGATTTCAAACGCGGATAGTTTCCGGGCGGCATGGCGCGCCGTGGCGCGCGCCCTGCGTTGCCTCTGCTGGGCTTTCGTCGTTCTGGCGACTTAGAACCCCAGCTTTTCTAGACGCCATGCCAATTTGCGGTGGATCACCGGTGGCAGCAGATCTTGCAGCAGCTCTCGGCGGGCCACCTGACGGTCACGCTGGTCTTTTGAACCGGGGCGCGGTTTGAACAGCGTGGTATGGCTCTTGCGGGTGCTGTCCCATGTGGCGGTGTAGTAATAGAGCGCAATCGACATGCGCGGCTCGCCATCGGGGTGATTCACCGGCTCGGGGTTGCCATGCCAGCTCTCGGAGGAGGTGGAGAACATGCACATCCGGTTAAAGAGCGGCACGTAACTGGCCAGTTTCCCAGACATATTCTCGTCCCAGACCTCAAAGGAGCCGCCATATTCCTCGCGCCAATCCTTGTTGAGATAAATCAGCAGATTGACCCGGCGTTCCAGATTGAGGCCCGCGTGATGGTTGAAATCCGCGTGGATATCCAGATGGCCGCCATTGGCCACCACATGAATGCCGCCGCCTGCAAAATAAGGATCCGGGATCAGCCCTTTGATACCAGTGAGTTCCTCGATAAAGGCAATCACCGGGCGCGAGTTCAGTGCATAGAACAACTGCCGCGTATACATTGGCAGGCGCTCGGGCACATAAGAGGTCTTCAGCCGTTCTTGCGGGCGGTCATAGCTGTTGGCAGCTTCTGGAAGCTGTTTCAGCTCCTCGCGCACACGCTCCAGAATTTCCGGGTTCAGGAAGTTGTCGTAACCGCCATAATTGAACGGTGCGCGGGCTTGATACTCCGCTGCCAGCGGCTCTGCGGCGGCACGGGCATCGCGCGAAGCCATCAAGAGGGTGTCAGGATCAAGGTTCAATACCGGTGTGGACATATTTTGGACTCGTCTGAAAAAATTACGGCGGCGCTGGGATTGGCTGCGCTTGGATATGAGGGTCAGACTTGTCGGCCTGCGGCCAGTACGCAACTCTTTTATTAAAAAGCTGCACATCTTGGGTCGGTCCATAAGGATAGGAGGGAGAAATTCTGCGCAAAGGGCGGGATTGTTGGCCAGCGCAAAACAGTGACGTCTGTACGGTTGGCGCGCAGGCGCGACAGTGCGGGCAGAAAACCGCAGGCTTTGCCCTTGTGGCGCGCCGCCACTGCGCCTATTCCGGGGGCATGCGAATTCTGTTTCTTGGCGATGTGATGGGCCGCGCGGGACGTGCGGCGGTGAGCGAAACCCTGCCGCGTCTGCGCGAGGAGTGGCGGCTCGATTTTGTTGTGGTGAATGGCGAGAATGCCTCCAACGGAATGGGGCTGTCGGGTGAACATGCCAAGATCCTGTTTGAGGCGGGCGCGGATTGCGTGACGCTTGGCGATCATGCTTTCGATCAAAAGGACATGCTCCAGTACATCGAGCAGGACAGCCGCATTGTGCGACCGCTGAACTTTGCCAAGGGCGCACCGGGGCGGGGGCATCGGCTGTTCACCGCACGCGGCGGTCAAAAGGTTCTGGTGCTGCAGGCGCTGGGGCAGGTGTTCATGAAACGCGCCTTTGATGATCCTTTTGGGGCGGTCGAGAGTGTGCTGAAATCGCATCCACGCGGTGGGCTGGCGCAGGCGATCATTGTCGATATGCATTGCGAGGCCACCTCCGAGAAGATGGCGATGGGGCATTTTTGCAATGGTAAGGCGTCGCTTGTCGTTGGGACTCATACCCATGTGCCGACGGGCGATGCGCAGATCCTTGAGGGCGGCACCGCCTATCTGACCGATGCGGGCATGTGCGGCGACTATAATTCCGTGATTGGCATGGATAAGGTGGAACCGATGCGCCGTTTCCTCACTGGCATGCCCAAAGGGCGCTTTACGCCCGCCAGCGGTGCCGCAACGCTTTCGGGCGTTTATGTGGAAACCGACGATCGCACCGGTGCCGCCAAACGCATCGAGATGGTGCGTCAGGGTGGCCTCTTGCAGCAGGCCGCGCCTTAATCCCGCGCGCTACGCAAAACCGGTGGTCCTCCCGCCCGTCGTCATGCTTTTTGACAAAAGCCCTCCTCCCGTTGGGCCGGGCCGCGCACGCAAAGCGTGCGCGGCCCGGCCCAACCGAGACCGTTTCTCTGGCGCAAGCCAGAGTAGCGTGTCTTGGGCGGGAGCACCCCCGCTACTGGGCAGGTTTAACTGGGCAAACTTAGCTGGGCAGGGCTTATTTTTCACTGTGAGACCACTGAAAGGCGCATCCGGAACCCTTCCGGGCAAACTGCGCGATGGGGGGCAAGCCCGTCAGCTGTGCCACAAGCGCCGATCTTGCTGCATTCACTGAATTTTTGCTGCGACAATCGCTTGCTGCGCGCTGCCAGATCGGTGAAACTGCCCGTTGGCTGAAGCCCCGCCCCGGAGTGTGGCGGGTGCGACCCTGACATAGTGGATCTGTATGTTTCTCTTTCAATCGGGTGACACCACAAGCGCCATTCTGGCCTTACTGATCGTCCTTGGGATGTTCGTGGCCTTCCTGCGTGAAACCTACCCCACCGAGGTGGTGGCCATTTGCGGCGTCTCGCTCATGCTGATCACCGGCGTGTTGCCCTACGCAGAAGCACTGCCGGTGCTGGCAAACCCGGCACCATGGACCATCGCGGCGATGTTCCTGATCATGGGGGCCTTGGTGCGCACGGGTGCATTGGATGCCTTCACCTCAGTGGCCCGCAAAAAGGCCGAGGTCAGCCCAAAGATGGCAATCGCGCTTTTGATGGGCTTTGTGGTGATCGCCTCGGCCTTTGTGTCCAACACGCCCGTAGTGGTGGTGATGATCCCGGTCTTTATCCAGATCGCGCGCACGCTCAATGTATCGCCCTCCAAGATGTTGATTCCGCTGTCCTATGCGGCGGTTCTGGGTGGCACGCTCACCTTGATCGGCACCTCCACCAACCTGCTGGTCGATGGGGTGGCCCGCGCGCAGGGCCTGAAGCCCTTCTCGATCTTTGAGGTCACGCCCTTGGGCATTGTGGTGGTCACTTGGGGGCTGATCTATCTGCGTTTTATCGCGCCGCGCCTGCTGCCCGAACGGGACAGCATGGCGATGATGCTCTCGGATCGCTCCAAGATGAAGTTCTTTACCGAGGCCGTAATCCCCCCCGACAGCAACCTGATCGGACGCGAAGTCACCGGCGTGCAGCTCTTTAAGCGTCCCGGCGTGCGGCTGATCGACGTGATCCGGGGGGATGACTCCCTGCGCCGCAACCTCGAAGGGGTGGAGCTTCAGGTGGGTGACCGCGTGGTCCTGCGCACCAAGATGACCGAACTTCTGAGCCTGCAACGCAACAAGGAACTGAAGCGCGTCGATCAGGTCTCCGCTGTGGAGACCAAAACGGTCGAGGTGCTGATCACGCCGGGCTGCCGAATGGTGGGCCGCAGCCTTGGCGCCATGCGTCTGCGCCGCCGCTACGGCGTCTATGTGCTTGCGGTGCATCGGCGCAATCAGAACATCGGCGTGCAGCTCGACGATCTGGTGGTGCGTGTGGGCGACACATTGCTTTTGGAGGGCGCGCCGGGGGATATCCAGCGCCTTGCCGCCGAGATGGACATGGCCGATGTTTCTCAGCCCACGCAGCGCGCCTATCGGCGCAGCCATGCGCCAGTGGCGGTGGCCGCGATGGTCGGGATCGTGATCGCCGCAGCCTTTGGCCTTGCGCCCATCCTGATGCTGTCGATCCTTGCGGTGGCGCTGGTGCTGGCAACCCGCTGTATCGATGCGGATGAGGCGTTTTCCTTTGTCGACGGGCGTTTGCTGGCGCTGATCTTCTCCATGTTGGCCATCGGGGCCGCATTGGAAAGCTCCGGTGCGGTCAAACTCATCGTCAGTGGGATCTCGCCTCTGCTCGCGGATCTGCCGCCATTCTTCCTTGTCTGGGCGGTCTATCTGCTGACCTCTGTGCTGACGGAACTCGTCTCAAACAACGCGGTGGCCGTGGTGGTTACGCCCATTGCGGTGGGGCTCGCTCAGGCGATGGGACTTGATCCGCGCCCGCTGGTGATTGCGGTGATGATTGCGGCCTCGGCCTCCTTTGCCACGCCCATTGGCTATCAGACCAATATGCTGGTCTATGGCCCCGGCGGCTACAAGTTCTCGGACTTCCTGCGGGTGGGCATTCCGCTCAATCTCTCGATGGGATTGCTGGCCTCGGCGGTCATTCCGCTGTTGTGGCCCCTTTAGGCAGCTGAACAATGGGATGCGCGTCTTTTCGCGCATCCCGCCTGCATGTTTTGCAATTCCCCTTGCGACGGAACCCGCCGCTTCCCACGTTTATCTTACGAGACAGACAAAATTGGGAATGGGACCCATGAAGACAACCCGAAGAGCATTTATCGCCGCCGTTCTGGTGGCAGCCTCCGCCATTGGAATAGGGGCGCAGACCCGTGCCACGGAGCCTGCGAAACCACCGCTTGCAAATACCGAATGGACGCTAAGCCAGATTGAAGGCGAGGCCCCGCTGGAAGGGCGCGGCCTTGATCTGAGCTTTACTGAGGATGGCCGTTTTGGCACCAGCGCCGGATGTAACCGCTTTATGGGCGAAGTGGAGATCAAAGGCCGAGAGATCAGCTTCCCGGACAAGCTTGCAGGCACCATGATGGCCTGCCCCGAAGGACTGGCAGAGCAGGAAGAAAAGGTGCTCTCGCTCCTTGCACAGGTGACCAGCTACCGCATGGAGCCGAAGGCGCTGATCCTGGTGGACAGCGAGGGCAGCGAGCTGTTGCGCTACAGCCGCGAAGTCAAGAAAGACAGCCTTGTTGAGACCAGCGGCTAAGACATGTGGTCAGGAGGGGCGCTTCCTGACCCGCACTGCGCTTCGGTCAGGAGTTGCCGACGCTCGCGTTGCCTGACAGCTCGCTTCGAACTGTCATCAGGATCTGGCCCAGCTTGTTGAGACCGCGCCCATCCGGGCCACAGCCCCAATAGGCATCCATCGGCGCATTCTCGACCAGTCGTGCCTCCCCGGTGCTGAGAAGGAGCTGCCGGGGGGCCGCGTGGGTCTGGAATTTGCACCTAACAGCGGTAAGCATGATGTCATCCTTGACCTCTTCCCAATCCGTCCGCAGCGGTATGGCGCGTGTCATGCCAAGGGATTTGGCCGCCTTTGGCTTATGGCAGCGACGAATGCGTTCGCGGTGGTCGGCGTCATGAAACTTCATCGCCTGAAAGTAATGCTCCACCGTGCGCCACCATGCGCCGTCAAACGCCACACCATAGGGCGCAAAGTTTGAAAACTCCGCGTAAGGGTCTGTTTGGGCGTAAAAATAGATGGGTTCCGGGGGTAGGGACATCGGTATTGAGTATCTCACTACAGGGGCATAGCGCCAGCCAACGATGCGCTCGACGAGTGTGCACACTTGTGGCATCGGTTAGGCGATCTGATCCGAGCGTCCGGCTTGCCGACCGGAAAACAGGCAGCCGCCCAGAAATGTGCCCTCCAGCGCGTTGTAGCCGTGATAGCCGCCGCCCCCAAACCCTGCCGCTTCGCCCACCGCAAACAGGCCGGGCAGTGGCGCGCCGTCTGCGCCGATCATCTGGCTGTCCAGCGTGGTGTGCAAACCGCCCAGTGTTTTGCGGGTGAGGATACTGAGCCGCACCGCAATCAGTGGCCCGTTGGCGCGGTCCAGCAGGCGGTGCGGCTTGGCCGTGCGAATAAGCCGGTCGCCCCGGTAGTTGCGCGCCGCATGGATCGCCTGAATTTGACGGTCCTTGGCAAAGCCATTGTCGACCTGCGCATCCCGCGCTTCGATCTGCGCCCGGATATGCGCTTCATCCAGCGCCACATCGCCGATCTCATTCATGCCCCGCACCAGATCCGAGAGTGTTTCCGCCACCACAAAATCGGCGCCGTGTTTTTTGAACGCCTCTACCGGAGCAGGGGCCTTGCCGCCCGAAAACAGTCGCGCGCGCAGCACCTCGTCCCATTTGCCAGACGTGAGATCCGGGTTCTGCTCCGATCCCGACAGAGCGAATTCCTTCTGGATGATCTTCTGGCTCAGGATGAACCAACTGTAATCCTGCCCGCTCGCCAGGATCGCCTTCAGCGTACCCAGCGTGTCAAACCCCGGCAGCGCCGGGTCAGGGAGCCGGGTGCCGTGGGCATCAAACCACAGGGATGATGGGCCGGGCAGGATGCGGATGCCATGGTTGGGCCAGATCGGGTCCCAGTTCCTCAGCCCCTCGCAGTAGTGCCACATGCGATCACCATTGATGATATGGCCGCCTGCGGATTGCGCCACCTTCAGCATGCGCCCGTCCACATGTGCAGGCACGCCCGAAACCATGCGGCTGGGCGCGGGGCCGAGGCGTTCGGTGGGCCAGTTGGCGCGCACCATCTCCAGATTGCCGCCGATGCCGCCTGAGGCCACGATGAGCGAGGGGGCGTAAACCTCAAATTCGCCCACCTCCTGCCGGTTGGTTTGTGCGCCGATGGGGCTGGTGTCTTCGGCCAGCACCTCGCCCGAAACGCCCTTGATCTGGCCGCCCTGCTGGATGATGTGGCTGACCTGATGGCGAAAGCGCGCATCTATGCGACCAGCGGTCATATGCGCCTCAATGCGTCGGGCAAAGGGGGCCACGACGCCCGGCCCGGTGCCCCATGTGATGTGAAAACGCGGCACCGAGTTGCCATGCCCCTCGGCGCGACCATCGCCGCGCTCGGCCCAGCCCACCACGGGAAACCAGCGCAGGCCCAGACCGTGCAGCCACGGGCGCATGTCGCTGGCGGCGAACTCCAGATAGGCCTTGGCCCATTGCCGGGGGTAGTCGTCCTCTGGGCGGTCAAACTGTGCGCTCCCCGCCCAATCCCGCCGCGCCAGATCGAGACTGTCGCGAATGCCCATGCGGCGCTGCTCGGGCGCGTCGATCATGAAGAGCCCGCCAAGGCTCCAATGCGCCTGACCACCGAGGAAATGGGCAGGCTCCTGCTCCAGAAGGATCACCTGCTTGCCTCGGTCTGCCAGCTCATTTGCGGCCACCAGCCCCGCCAGCCCGGCTCCGATCACGATGACATCAGCGCTGTTGTCTCGATGCGCGGCGGCCATGGCGTTCCTCCCCGACTGGCAATGCCCTTGGGTCTGAGCCTAGGCGCAAGGGGCCGCGCCGCGCAATCCTTGCGTGTAGAGGTGCCGTGAGGGCACGCCAGTTCGGGCGCAGCGAGACAATGCGGACAAGCGGGGTTTTGCGCGGCGGGGGCTTGAGGTTTTGCGCCGCACCTTCGTGCGCCGCGGGGGGGCGGGGGCCGCGCCAAAGGCGCGGCCCCCGCCGGGCCCAACGCTTTTGGAGGTGGCTTTGCCGCATCTATAAAGGGGCGGGAGCCCCCCCCCCCCTCCCTTATATAACTTCCGTGTGTGGCTTCGATCAGAGCGGCCAGAAGAACAGGATTGCGGGGATCGACACGGCGATCACAAGGATCTCCAGCGGCAGCCCCATGCGCCAATAGTCGCCAAACCGATATCCCCCCGGCCCCAGCACCAGCGTGTTGTTCTTATGCCCGATGGGGGTCAGAAACGCCGCCGAGGCCGCCACGGCCACCGCCATCAGAAACGGATCGGGCGAGACATCCAGTGCGTTGGCCATGGAAATCCCCACCGGGGCCGCCACGATTGCCGTGGCCGTATTGTTGAGCACATCCGACAGCGTCATCGTCACCACCATCAACACCGTCAGGATCGCCCACGCGGGCATTCCCGCCGTCAGATCCACCAGCCCATTGGCCAAGAGTTCGGTGCCGCCGGATTTCTCCAGCGCCTGTCCCAGTGGGATCATCGACCCCAAAAGCACCACCACCGGCCATTCCACGTGGTCATAGATCTCTGCCACCGGCAGGATTTTCAACAACACATAGCCGATCGCCACCAGCCCCAGTGCAATCGGCAAATACACGAGCCCCACCGAGGCCGCCAGAACCGCCGCCGCAAAGAGACCAATGGCCCACCATGTCTTGTCATTTGCCGTCACCGAAAGGCCGCGCGCCGCAAGCGGCAGACAGCCCAGCCAGTCTGCCACCTCTGCGCCGCGATCACGTGGGCACAGGATCAGCAGAATGTCACCCGCGGCCACTTCGGTCTGGCGCAGGTGCTTTTTCAGCCGCTCACCCTGCCGGGCGATGCCCAACAGAACCGCGCTTTGCCGCCATGCCAGCCCCACGGCCTGGGCACTGCGGCCAGCAATGCGGGAATGTTCCGGCACCACTACCTCGATCAACTCCAGCCCATCGCCTGCGGCCTTGAGCTTTTCTTCGCGCGCCGCGTCCGAGAAATCGAGTTTCAGGGTGGTGCGGAACTCATCCAGCGCCTCGGGCGTGGCCTCCAGCACAATGGTATCGCCGGCCTGCAACAGCGCGCCCGAGGCGCGACCATAGCGGCGCTGGCCGCTCCGGATCAGTCCAAGAATGGCCACATCGGCTTTCTCGGCCTCGGTATCCAGACTGCCGAGCCGCTGGCCGATCAGCTCAGATTCTTCGGGCACTGTCAGTTCCGCCACATAGGGGGCAAGCTGGCTCTCGGTTGCGCCTGCCGCCCCAGAGCGGTCTGGGATCAGCCGCCAGCCCACCAGTGCCACAAAGGCCAGACCCGCCGCCGCCGCCGCAAGGCCGACGGGGGCAAAGTCAAACATCTTGAACGGCTCGCCCAATGTATCATGACGGATCGTGGCGATGATGATGTTGGGCGGCGTGCCGATCAGCGTCACCATACCGCCAAGGATGGTGGCAAAGGACAAGGGCATCAGGCTTTGCCCCGGCGCACGCCCCGCTTTGCGCGCGGTCTGAATATCCACCGGCATCAACAGCGCCAGCGCCGCCACATTATTCATAAACGCCGAGAGCACCGCACCCACGCTGCCCATCAAGGCAATATGCGCCCCAAGCGCGCGGCTCTGGTCCACCAGCGTGCGGGTGATCAGATGTACCGCACCGGATTTCACCAACCCTGCCGAGACCACAAGCACCAGTGCCACAACCAATGTGGCCGGATGACCAAAGCCCGCAAAGGCGTCTTCGGTTTTCACTAGCCCCAGCACCACCGCCACCATCAGCGCGGCAAACGCCACCAGATCATAGCGAAACCTGCCCCAGAGCAGGAGGCCAAAAACGGCGGCGAAAAGGCTGAAAAGCAGGGTCTGGTCCAATGTCATGCGGCCACTCTAGCTGCTGGCGTGGCGCTGACAAGGCGTTGAAATGAAATCCGCATCAATCGGCCCATGCCTGTCATCGCCACCGCGCGCAAGTCGCAGATTGAGCCTCTGGGTTTCTATCCTTTGCGGGATAAAACCCCTTGGCTCTGCGTGATCTCCGGATGGGTATTGCATCGCGATGGTTCCTCTGCCTGCCCGACCAGAACAGCAGAAAATCCACTAAAGACCAAGGCTTGGCGCAACAGACCCTGCCTTCTGAGCAATGCATCGCGCGTCAGCCTCATGCGGTCTGAGGGCCTCCCCTAAAAGCCCCGCCTTGAAAGCCTGTGCGCTCCGGGGCTATATGAGCGCCAGTTTCTGAAATCAAAACACAGGATGCACCATGGCAGGCCATTCCAAATGGGCAAACATCCAGCACCGTAAAGGTCGCCAGGATGCTGCGCGGTCCAAGCTCTTCTCCAAACTTTCCAAAGAAATCACCGTCGCCGCCAAGATGGGCGACCCGGATCCCGAGAAAAACCCGCGCCTGCGTCTTGCTGTCAAGGAAGCCAAGTCGAACTCGGTGCCCAAGGACGTGATCGACCGCGCCATCAAAAAGGCCACCGGCGGTGACGCGGAGAATTACGATGAGATCCGCTATGAAGGCTACGGCCCCAACGGTGTTGCGGTGATCGTCGAAACCATGACCGACAACAAGAACCGCACCGCCTCCACCGTGCGTTCGACGTTTTCCAAGAACGGCGGCAACCTTGGCGAGACGGGCTCCGTGGGGTTCATGTTCGAGCGCAAGGGCGAAGTTACCTACCCGGCTGAGGTGGGCGATGCCGACACCGTCATGATGGCCGCGATCGAGGCCGGTGCCGAGGATGTCGAAAGCTCCGAAGACGGTCACGTGATCTTTTGCGCCGACACGGACCTCAATGAGGTGTCCAACGCGCTTGAGGGGGAGTTGGGCGAATCCGAGAGCACCAAGCTGATCTGGAAGCCGACCACCACCACTGAACTGGATCTGGAAGGCATGCAGAAGCTGATGAAGCTGGTCGACGCGCTTGAAGATGACGATGACGTGCAACGCGTCACCACCAACTTCGAGGCCTCCGACGAGGTGATGGCGCAGCTCTGATCCGACTGGATCACGCGTAGGATGTGACGGCTCCGACTGCTTTGGTCGGGGCCGCTTTCGTTCTGTCTCTGGTCTACTGGTCCGAAGGCGATCTGATCCGCCTTGTCTGAGGTTTTGCGCTGCGCCTTGCGCATCGCGAGGGGGCGGGGGCCGCGCCTTTGGGGGTGGCTTCGCCACACCTCAAAAAGGGGCGGGAGCACCCCCCGTTTTTGGTTATCTAGCCTTGCGTGAATGAAAGATCGGGCGCGTTATGCGCGCGTCCTCTCAAACTCCTGTTCGATTACCTTGGTGCCCCATTGTGCGCCCGGCGCCTCATGAGTGAGGCAAAAGCCATGTTTTTCATAGAGGTGGCGCGCAGCATCCAGCCCTTTGAAGGTCCAGAGCTGCGTGGTGCGATACCCTTGGGTATCCACAAAATTCACCGCCTTTTCCATCAGCCTTCCGCCAATCCCGAGGCCCTGCGCCTTGGGGCTGACGATAAACCAGCGCAAATGGCAGGTGCCGTCCTCCAAATCCTGCCCATCAAGGGACACGGACCCCAAAAGCTCCTCCCCCTGATAAGCACAGAACACCGTATTCGCCGAGGACTCGATGCGGGAGATGAACTCAGACATCTCGCTTGCGACTTTGCGCTCAAACACCGCGCCAAACCCATAGTTTTGCGCATAATATGCAGCATGAAGCGCGCTCACCGTGCCGATGACACCGGGGCTGTAGCCCTGATGCCAGCGCACCTCTTGAACGATAGGTTGCTTTTGCGCTCCGGATGCCCGCAAGGCATCGGCGAGCAGTGACAGGCCAGCTTCGATTGTCTGTGCCTCTTTGGCGGAGGTTCTATCCAGTGCCGTGCGAAACTGCTGCCTGCCGAAGTGTTCCAGCTCACGTAGCAGATCGCGCCCTTTTGGTGTCAGTCTCAACCGGCGCGATCGTCTGTCAGCGGTATCGCATATCCCCTCAATCAACTGGTCGGACTCCAGCTTTTGCAGCAGGCGGCTGACCGAGGATTTCTCCAGATGCAACAGGGGTCCCAGCGCGCTGGCGGTCGCCACCGCGCCATAGCCAATTTCAAGGATCGTATGCACCGCCGAAGGTGAAAGATCCGTCCCGGCCAAACCCTTTTTCATAAAGCCAAGGTCGCGCACGATGTGACGGGCGGCCGCGCGCATTTTGTCGATACGGGAGGTGTCAGAGGGCTGATTCATGGTTGTATAATGCAACTAATTTGCTGAATTGCCAAACCCAACCCTCATGGACGGAGGCCTCTCATGTGTGGCCGCGTTAGGGGCGCAACACGCCTGCGGCGCGCAGCATAGGCTCATCCGGGTACCACATGCGGTTCGGCGGGATATCAAAAATCCGCGCGGCGAACTCTGGCTGCATACCCTGCGCGACAAAGCTGGCGCGATCCTTTTCCTGCGCGCGCTCAATGTCATAGCCGGGTAGGTTCACGTCCTCGGCCAATCCGTACCCGTGAAATCCAAGCCGCGCCTCCGGCGCGAGGCGACGTTGATGTCCTGCCATGAACAATAGGGTGCAGGCCGAACTGCACTCTCCCTGCACAAGGGTATCGAGCCCAGCCGCCGCGATCACTTGCGCCGCGCCGCGTGCCTCATAGATGTGGCCGCCGGGGCTGTTCAGGCGGATTTCATCAATGCCGGGGGAGAGGTCCAACATCTGAGAAAGCCGCGCCTTCAGCCCAAAGGTGATCTCGCCGTCAAAGGTGATGCTGCGGCCATCCGGACTGCGCGTCAGGGTATAGAGCGCCTCGCGCGCGCGCCGCATCTGTTCGCTATGCTGTTCTTCGGGCGGTGGGCGATGTGCAATCAACACCGTGTTCCACCAAAGGGTTGCACTGGAGAGGATCGCCAACAGGCAGAGCAGATAGCCGCCCCAGCTTAGGGCCATCGCGCCGGTGTCGCGAATATGGGCCTCGGCCGCGCTGTGATAGCGCGCGATCTGCCACAGCAAGAAAACCGCATCCCCCGCCACCAGCAGATAGGCTAACCAGACCGGCAGTTGCAGGCTCTGGTTCATGCTCCAAAACGCCGTCAGCAGCAGTACGCGCGGCACAATCAGCCGGACCCACACGCTATGGGCAAAGGACCCTTTGGGAGGACGCAACAACAGCATACTGCCAGCCTAGCAGCTGTCCGCACTCTGCGACCAGCCTAGCGATCCTGTCGCAACATATCTGCGGCAGCCGAACGGACCGCGCGGGTGATCTCGCGCAGGGCAGGGGCCATGATCCGGCTCACCTGCCAATAAAGCGGCGTATCCAGCTGGCTGCCCGGCACCGGTTCCACCAGATCTCCGCGCGCCAGATAGGGGCGTGCCAGAACCTCCGGGTTCATCCCCCAGCCCAGCCCGGCGGCCGCCGCATCCAGAAACGCCTGTGTGGAGGAGAGGTAATGCGCAGGCGGCACGATGCCCGGCGCAACATGGCGATCTAGCCAGCGATGTTGCAGCCGGTCCTTGGCGTTGAACACCATACAGGGCGCGCGGCGTGCCGCCTCTGCCGTCAGTCCCTCCGGGAACCACCGCGCCATATAGGCGGGGCTGGCCGTCGCCACATAAGACAGCCGCCCCAGTGCATGCACATCACAGCCGGTGACCGCGCGGGAGTCTGCGCTCACGGCGGCAGAGACCACCCCACGGCGCAGCCATTCCGTGCTGTGGTCCTGATCGTCGATCACCAGATCAAACAGCACATCATCCGCCGCGACCATTGCCTGCACAAACCATGTGGCGAGGCTGTCGGCATTGACCGCAACCTTCAGCCGCGCCGGTTTTTCGGTGGTCTCAAAAGACAGATCCCGGCTGAGGCGGCGCTCCAGCAGGGCGATATCCTCGGCATGTTTGGCAATGCGCAGCCCGGTTTCGGTGCCGGTGCAGGGGCTTGTGCGGTTCACCAGCGGCGTGCCCACCCGATCCTCCAGCGCCTTGATCCGCTGCGAGACCGCCGAGGGCGTCACGCCGAGCGTCGCCGCCGCGCCATCAAAGCTGCCAAGGTCAAGCACCGCGGAAAGCGCGACCAACTGGAGAGGATCATATCGCATTAGCAAGACTTAATTAAGGTCAGTATCTTTAATTTGATTACGCCTCAGCCCGGCTTTAGTCAAAGGCAACCGCCCTAGGGCGTCGCGCAATGACACAGAAGGACAGAGCCCGATGCAGCCCCTCTCGATGACCCCGGACATGCTGCCGACCCTGATGGCAGGCTTTGGCCTTGGCTTTAGCCTGATTCTTGCGATTGGGGCGCAGAACGCCTTTGTGCTGCGCCAAGGCATCCGGGGCCAGCATGTGCTGCCCATCGTGTTGACCTGCGCGTTTTCGGACGCGTTGCTGATCACTGCCGGGGTGGCGGGGTTTGGCACGCTCACCGCGGCGGTGCCGTGGTTCGAAACCGTGATGCGCCTTGGCGGCGTACTGTTTCTGACGTGGTACGGGCTGCGCGCGCTCCGGGCGGCGTGGACAGGGGGCGCAGCACTCAGGACCGAAGGGCAGGGCGTGCAGACCGCGCTCCTGCCTGCGGTGCTGACCTGTCTGGCGTTTACCTGGCTCAACCCGCATGTCTATCTTGATACGGTGGTGCTGCTTGGGGCGATCTCGGCGCAATACACACCGGCGTGGATCTTCGGCCTCGGTGCGGTCACGGCCTCTTTCGTGTTCTTCTTCACGCTGGGCTATGGTGCGCGGCTCTTGGCGCCTGTGTTTGCGCGGCCCCGCGCATGGCAGGTGCTGGACGCGATGATCGGCGTGGTGATGCTGGCGCTGGCGTTGAAACTCGCCCTGATGTGAGCGGGCGCGCAGGGTCTGTGCAAAACCAACAGGCTGTCAGAGCGGCCCCCGTGGCCTAGTTTAAAGGCAACGCGGCGAGGAAAGGACAGGCCCATGAGCTGGAACCCGACACTGGAACCAAAGTGCCCCGATGCAGGTAGCCTCGACAGTATCGAGACGCTGATCATCCCCCGCGCCCGCGACATCGGAGGGTTTGAGGTGCGCCGCGCCTTGCCCGCGCCCCGGCGTCAGATGGTGGGGCCCTTCATCTTTTTCGATCAGATGGGCCCGGCAGAGTTCATCACCGGTGGCGGCATCGATGTGCGCCCGCATCCGCACATCGGCCTTGGCACCGTCACCTATCTTTATCAGGGTGAGTTCGAACACCGCGACAGCCTCGGCACCCATCAGATGATCTACCCCGGCGAGGTCAACTGGATGGTCGCCGGCAATGGCGTCACCCATTCCGAGCGCACCTCTGAGGCCACCCGCAAGGGGCACAGCAGCCTCTTTGGCATCCAGACATGGATCGCGCTGTCCGAAGACAAGGAAGACATGACGCCGGTGTTTGAACACCACGGCAAAGAGGCGCTGCCGCACCTTTTGGGCGAGGGCAAGGACGTGCGGCTGATCCTTGGCTCTGCCTGGGGCGAGCGCGCGCCTGTGACCATGCTGTCAGAGACCTTCTATGCCGATGTCATTCTGGACGCCGGGGCCAAGTTGCCGATGCCGGATGATCATGAGGATCGCGGGCTTTATATCACCCGCGGCGCGGTCGAGATTGCAGGCCAGACCTTTGAGGCGGGGCAGATGATGGTGTTTCGCCCCGGCGATGCGATCACCGTGACGGCGGGGCCAGACGGCGCACGGTTGATGGCGCTGGGCGGCGAGACCATGGGCGGGCCGCGCCACATCTGGTGGAACTTCGTCGCCTCCTCCAAGGAAAAGATCGAAGAGGCCAAACAGGCCTGGGCACGCGGCGATTTCGCCAATAACCCGCGCTTTCACCTGCCGCCCGGCGATGATGCGGAATTTATCCCGTTACCAAATCGTTAGGGCCCCAAGCTGATGTGCCGGGTCAGGTTGATCCGGCCGAGAAAGGCGCTGTCGTGGCTCACCACGAGGAGCGCGCCGTCATAGTCCCGCAGCGCAGCTTCCAAGGCCTCAACCGCCTCCAGGTCGAGGTGGTTGGTCGGCTCGTCCAGCACCAATAGCTGCGGCGGCACCGGGCGGCCAAGGGTGCAGGCCAATCCCGCCCGCAATCGCTGCCCGCTGCTGAGTGTGCCCGCCACTTGCAGGCCGTCTTCGGCGCGAAACCGAAACCGCGCCAGTGCTGCGCGGGCCTCATTCAGGGTGGCTGCGGGGCTGAGACGCTGGAAGTTCTCCACCAGTGTCTCGGAGGCCTCCAGCAGGCTCACATGCTGATCCAATAGCACGGCACTTGCGTGGCGCTCCACAGATCCGGCGCGGGGTGCCAGCTGCCCGAGGATCACCGACACAAGCGTGGTCTTGCCGCAGCCATTGGGGCCGTGCAGCGCAATCCGTTCCGGCCCGGTGATCTCCAGCGACAGATCCCGCAGCACGTCGCGGGTGCCGTAGCCAGCAGTGATACTTAGCAGGGCTAGGATGCGCGTGCTGGGCTGCACGCCGGTTGCGGGGATGGCCATGCGGATCGGCTCAAGTATTTCGATACGGGCGCGGGCCTCCGCCAGAACCTCATCCGCCGCCGCCTGCCGTGCCTCGCGCAGCCGCACGCCTGCGCCTTTAGAGGCCTCGGCGCGCTCTTTTGCCTTGTCCATCAGGACTTTGGGCTGGCTTCCTGATGCACGCGCCGCCTTGCCCGCGCTGTCGCGCCGCGCCTTGCGCTCGGCGGCCTCCTGCGCGCGGCGGGCGGTGTCCTTGCGGGCTTTTTCGGCTTCGTTCAGATCATGATGCGCCGCCGCCAAGGCTGCGTCCTTCTCTGCCCGATAGTGGCTGTAGGGCCCACTATATCGGCTGGCCCCAAGCGGGCTCAGCTCCACGATGGCATCCATGTCGTCTAGCAATTCGCGATCATGGCTCACCACCAGTGCGGTGCCCCGCCAGTCGCGCAGAACCTGCCGCACCGTGGCGCGCCCTTCGGTGTCGAGGGTGTTGGTCGGCTCGTCCAGCAGCAGGATATCCGGGTCCTGAAACAGCAGCGCCGCCAGAGCAAGCCGGGTGCGTTGTCCGCCCGACAGCTGCGCCAGCGTGGCCTCCGGGCGCAGCGACAGGCCGCAGCGCTGCATGGCGGCCTCCATCCGGGCGGGCAGGGTCCAATCGGCCTCGGCCAGATCGGCGGCACTCGCGCAGCCCGCCTCAGCACGCGTCAGCCGCGCCAGACCGGAGGCCGCGCCAAACAGCTCTGCGACCGTGAGGTGATCCTGCGCGGCCACCTCCTGTCGCATCCAACCGACCGTGCCGGTGGTCACAATACGACCCGATGCAGGCGGCAGATCCCCCGCAATCAGACGCAGCAGCGTCGTCTTGCCGGTGCCATTGCGGCCAACAATTCCGGTGCGACCGGGGTGAAAACTGAGGGTGATGTCCGAGAGAACAGGTCGCGCGTCAGCGGCGGACCAATGCAGGCTGTCGAGACGGACGGAGGCGTTGGGAGAGGGCATGATAAAGAACCACGTGCAGCGACACAAACAGGGCGAGTGCGGCAAGGGTCTGGATCATGGATAGGGTCTTCCTCTGTTGCTCCTGCCAAGAAACATATGCGCCAGTACGCGAAAGGCAAGAGGTCTCGACAGGAACGATACGTCAGGCAAGACTGCGCGCATGCATTGCGTGCAGTGCCTTGGACACAGAAACCACCGGAGAAAGCAGAGACCCCCGATGCCCATGCCTTGGACATATCGACATTCTTCAAAAGAATTCAGCGCCTTCCTTGAGGATGTCAAAGAAGAGATGAGCCTTCAGTCCGACAATTCCGCCTATACGGCGGTGGAAGGCGTATTACTGGTGTTCCGTCGTCGGCTGACAGCGCAAGAAGGACTGGCCTTTGCGTCAGTGCTGCCAACAGTGCTGCGCGCGATCTTTGTCAAAGACTGGGATATCAGCCAGCCGCCGGTGCCCTTTGGCGACCGCGCCAGCCTGACCCGCGAAGCACAGGCCCTGCGCCCGCATCACAATCTGACGCCAGAAAATGCCATTGAGGCCACCGCCCGCGCCCTGCGCCGCTCGATCCGACAGCAGGATCTGGACCGGGTGCTGGCGCGCCTGCCGGAGGGGGCAGAGGCATTCTGGCACGTAGAGGTCAGCGATCCGCGCGAACTGGAGCAGCGCATCATCTGAGGATCTGCGTGCAGGGCACGGGCCGTGTACCCATAATGGCAGCGCAAAAAGAGGTACAATATTTCACAAGTGAAGGGTTGTCTTGCCCTCGCAATGGGTGTCTGCTTGCGCCCATGAGCGATGCAACCCTGACCAAAGAGATGGCAAGCCAGCCAGCTTCCAATCCCATGCGCGGCGTCTTCTGGATGCTGGTGACGGGGCTTAACTTCGTGGCGGTGACGGCGCTGGTGAAATACATGGGGCCGCGCATCCCTCCCGCCGAGAGCGCGTTTTTGCGCTATTTGCTGGGGTTGGTGTTCCTGATCCCGATGATCGGCTCGCTCAGGGCAGTGACCTGGACCCCGAAACTGCACGGTCTCTTTGCGTTGCGCGGCGGGGTACATGCGCTTGGGGTCATCATGTGGTTCTTTGCCATGACCCGCATTCCGCTGGCCGAGGTCACGGCGATGAACTACCTCTCGCCGGTCTATGTGACGCTGGGTGCTGCGATTTTTATGGGCGAAAAGCTGGCCTTTCGCCGCATCGCCGCGGTTGCGGTGGCGCTGTTGGGGGTGGTGGTGATCCTGCGGCCCGGGTTTCGCGAGGTCTCTCCCGGACATCTGGCGATGCTGGTCACAGGGTTTGCCTTCGGGATCTCTTATCTTTTGGCCAAGACCATGGTGGGGCGCACAAACCCAACTGTGGTGGTGGCGATGCTGTCGCTCTGGGTGACCGTTGCGCTGGCCCCCTTTGCCTTGGCCAATTGGGTGACGCCCACACTGTATGAACTCACGGTGCTCTTTGGGGTCGCTTGTTTCGCCACCGCAGGCCATTACACCATGACGCTGGCCTTCGCCTCGGCACCGCTGACGGTAACCCAGCCGGTGACCTTCCTGCAGTTGATCTGGGCCACGCTGCTAGGTGCATTGGCCTTTGGCGAAAGCGTCGATATCTGGGTGGTTCTGGGCGGCAGTATGATCCTTGCGGCTGTCACCTTCATCACCTGGCGCGAAGCCGTGCTGAAACGTCGCGCCATCACACCTGCGCCACATGCGGTGAAAACCTGACGCCAAAGCGCAGCATTTTACGCCAAAAACACCGGTGACACGGCGGGTTTGCAGAAACCAAACGTCATATCTTCGAAAAAGTTAACAACTTCCCGCACGCCGTGTCGTCAGCCCGTTACACTTCTGTCATAGATATCCGCGTCGAGATGTATGAAGTGTAGCGCTATGTCCTTGCCCGATCTTAGGCTTTTGTTGGTGCTGGCGATGTCGCTGGTGCTGCCGTCTGTGGCTCAGGCGGCGCTGGATCTGTGCAACGACACCAGCGATCCACAAAATGTCGCCATCGGATATAAGAGCGCTGACAGCTGGGTGTCCGAAGGCTGGTGGCAGGTCCCCGTCGGAGAATGCGCCGAGGTGGTGCCCGGCGTGCTGCCGCGCCGGTTTTATTACTTGCGGGTCGAAACCGAGGGCTGGGTCTTCACCGACGACAAGCTGGGGTTTTGCGTCGATGACGATGATTTCTCGATCAGTGGGGACGATTCCTGCGCCCGCCGAGGCTTTCGCCACGAGAATTTCGCACGCATAGACACCGGGCCGGAAACACCCGACTACAGCCATAGTCTGAGCCTCAATCTCAAACCCGCCGATCCCGACCGCGCGGCACGTATCGCAGCGCACCCTCAATTTGTCAGCGAGGCGGTGTTTCAGGGCTGTGAAACCGAGGTCGCGAGTTACTCCAGCTTTTGTACCTTCATCGGCACCGGACGGCGCTTCTTGGTCTATGATGACGGGCGCACCTCCAGCAAGCTCTGGCAACAAATGCAGGAGATCCCGCGCGGCCGCCGGGTCGAACTCTATGGCCAGCGCGAGGATCTCTTCGACACCACATCGGAACTGGTCCTCACCGCCCTGGTCGTGCAGCCCGAAAACCGATTTGACCGGCTCTTGGCAAGCCTGCAGGGACTGTGGCTCTCTACCATGGATCCCAACGACAGCTTCCGCGTCAGCGGCGCAGAGCGGATCAACTCCTATGCGGGCGCGGAAACCTCGGTGGAATATATCTCGTTGCAAGACAGCTGCGCCGACTACGATGGCGAAGGGGTGTTCCTCTATACGTGGGACAATAACGCAGGCACCAGCCTGTGCTATCAGATCACCCGTATCTCGGACGAAGAACTGGCTCTGACCTACCTGCCACGGGGCACTGAACTGGTTTATCGCCGCGAGGGCTGAGCCTCTCTTCTAACGCCAAATATCCCGGGGTCCGGGGCAGCGCCCCGGTCTGGCGCCTCAATCCTGACCCTGGCCTGAATCTAGCCTGACCCTGGCCTGACCCTAGGCGACCAATTCGCGCGAGGTGACCAGATCCACCACCCGATGCGCGGCGCGCCGTGCGGCTTGGGTATCCAGCGGCTGATCCGATTGGGCGGCCTGTAGCCAGACCCCATCCATATAGCTTTGCAGCGCCTGACGTGCGGTTTCCACCTGATCGGGGGCCACCAGCTGGCTCAGCTCGGCGACAAAATGGCTGCGCACACGGGCGCGGTTAATCCGATGGAGCCGCGCCAGACTGGTGGAGTAGGGGGCATTGGCCCAGAACTGCATCCAGATGCTGCATTGCGGCACCGTGTAAAGCGAATCTGCAAAGTTCGCATCCATCACCGCATAGAGCCGCTCCAGCGGCGATTGCGCCTGCGCGTAGCCTGCGACCATCGCGTCTCTGAGCTTGCGCAACAGATGTCGCATCGTGGCTTCCATCAACCCTTCTTTGGAGCCGAAATAATAGCTGATAGAGGCGGCAGAAGCCCCCGCTTCACGCGCGATTTCCGCCATGGTTACAGTGCCGTAGCCACGTTTGTGGACGGTGATGATAGTTGCTTCAATAAGCTCTTCGTTGCGGATGTCGCGAATGCGTTTACGTGCCATAAAATCAGAGTGCGCCAGTGGGGCAGAAGTTTCAATAATTGACCTCAAAAAACCAAAACTTGAATGGCCATTCAAAATTTGGTTAGATTGTTCAGGCGCAGGCCACTCAGCCGACGCCACTAATAATAATAACATCGACCGAAGCGGGCGCCAGAGGGTGCCCCTGCGACTTATTCACTGGGAGGTGAAAACGAATGACGTATTTGATCTCTGCAGGTATTCTGCTGGCCTTCGCGCTGGTGGCATTCTGCGTCATCAAGTGGTGGAATCTGGAGGTGGTCGGCGTGACGCCTGTACCGCTGTTCACATTTATCGCAATCCTGTTCACATCGGGCCTCGACGTGGGCCTTGTGATGTTCCCGCTGGCGTGGGACTTCCCGCTCTATGCGGATACAGCAACAGAGCCCGCTTACGGGTTCACCAACCCGCTGGCGCTGGAGTTCGGCTTCTGGGGCTTCTTGATCTGGGGCTTTTATTTCCTGACCACGTTCTACTTCTGCGTGATCGAACCGAAGGTCAAATTCTTCGAGATCCCGGTGGTCAAATGGATCAACAACATCGTCATTATCGGCACCTGTGCCTTTACCGGCGCATTGTTCCTGAACTATCTGCCCTATTACGCCATTTTCGTGGGCGACGGCGAGACGGTGATCCCGGCGTTTTATGCTGTGACCTTCCTCGTGGTGCTGTTTGCGGCGTTCTCCTCGACTGACATCAAATATGTGCGCATCCTGTCACTCAGCTCGACCGGGCTTTTCGCGCTGTTGATCCTCGGCATGTGGGCCTATTCCGGCATGGGGCTGGGCGAGTTCGCCTCAACCGCCTCCAACATCGGTGGCTACTTTGCCAATATCCACAAATTCGTGCTGCCGCTCACCGACTACCATGAATTCTACCTGTTCTGGTGGTTCGCATGGTCGATCATGATCGGTCAGTTCACCTCGCGCTTTGTGGGGGGCCTCAAGACATGGCAGGTGCTGGTCTCGCTTCTGGTGTTCCCGTCGATCCCGCTCGCGGTGTGGTTCTCGGTGCTTTACTACTATCACCTCAACGAGATCCCGACGACGCTGTTCATCAATATCTCCATGGTGGTTGTGGGCGTGATCTTTGTGATCAACTCCTTTGACTCGCTGATCCGCCTCTACACTGACAACCTCAACCTCAGCTCGCGCCGTCTGGGCCGCCCGGTCTATGTGATCGGCAATGCGGTGGTGCTTTTTGCACTGACCGTCGCCTTCCAGAGCCAGTGGCTGCAGATTGAATGGATCGGTGCCGTGGTGATCGGTCTCTACGTGGCCTGCCTGATCTATATCTTCGTCAACAAGCGCGAAGAGGTCATGGCGATTGAGGCCAGCCCGGAAGAAAACGACCTCGATTTCACCAAGATCGAAACCGTTCACTAAACCTCTGACATCGCAGCGTCCCCGGCCGGGGGCGCTGCACCGCCGACCCATCCACGACAGACGCCCGCGCGCCCGTCCTGCATGTGCCGGTCCCCGATTGAAACCGCACAGCTTCGCGCGCCACCTGTTGGCCGCGAAGGTCCATAAATCACGCCCCGCACCAGAGCGGGGCACCTCGAACACGAAAGAGGCGAAAGACATGACACATCCGGCTCAGCCCAAAGCCAGCCATTTTATCAATGGCGCCTATGTTGAAGATACCTCCGGCACCCCGATCCCGGTGATCTATGCCGCCACCGGTGAAGAGATCGCCACCGTCTATGCCGCCACCCCGGCCATTATCGAGCAGGCCCTGACCTCGGCGCAGGCCGCGCAAAAGGAATGGGCCAAGAAAACCGGCACCGAGCGGGGCCGCGTCCTGCGCCGCGCCGCTGAGATCATGCGCGAACGCAATCATGAGCTTTCGGTGCTGGAAACCTATGACACTGGCAAACCGCTGCAGGAAACGCTGGTCGCGGATGCCACCTCCGGCGCCGACGCGCTGGAGTATTTCGGCGGTCTGGCGGCAAGCCTCACCGGCGAGCATATCCCGCTGGGCGAGGATTGGGTCTATACCATCCGCGAACCGCTGGGCCTCTGTGTGGGCATCGGGGCGTGGAACTACCCGACCCAGATCGCCTGCTGGAAGGGCGCGCCTGCATTGGCCTGTGGCAATTCCATGGTTTTCAAACCCTCCGAAACCACGCCGCTCTGCGCGCTCAAGGTGGCCGAGATCCTGATCGAGGCGGGCGCGCCTGCGGGGCTTTATAATGTCATCCAAGGTATGGGCGAGGTTGGCGGTGCGCTTGTGACCGACCCGCGCGTCGACAAGGTCTCGCTCACCGGCTCTGTGCCCACTGGCAAAAAAGTCTACGCGGCTGCGGCTTCCGGCATGAAGCATGTGACCATGGAACTTGGCGGCAAATCTCCGATGATCGTCTTTGAAGACGCCGATATCGAGAGCGCCATCTCCGGTGCCATCAACGGTAACTTCTATTCCTCCGGTCAGGTGTGTTCGAACGGCACGCGGGTGTTTGTGCACAAGGACATTAAGGAGAAATTCCTCGCCCGTCTGGCCGAGCGTACGGCCACCGCCAAACTGGGCGACCCGATGGATGAGAGCGTGAACTTCGGCCCCATGGTCAGCGCACGTCAGATGGAGATCGTCCTTGGCTATATCGAGAAGGGCAAATCCGAGGGCGCGCGCCTGATCTGCGGCGGCGGACGCGCCGAGATGGAGGGTTACTACGTGCAGCCCACCGTCTTTGCCGATGTCACCGACGATATGGTGATTGCGCGCGAAGAGATCTTTGGCCCGGTCATGTGCGTGCTGGATTTCGACAGCGAAGAGGACGTGATTGCGCGCGCCAATGACACCGAGTTTGGCCTCTCTGCCGGGGTCTTCACCAAGGATTTCACCCGCGCCCACCGGGTGATCGGTCAGCTTGAGGCAGGCAGCTGCTTTATCAATTCCTACAATGACGCGCCGGTCGAGGCGCCCTTTGGCGGCGTCAAAGCCTCTGGTGTGGGGCGTGAAAACTCCAAGGAGGCGATCAAGCACTTCAGCCAGGTGAAGTCGGTCTATGTGCGCATGGGCGATTGCGAAGCAGCCTTCTGAGGTCTGCACCTAAACGATAGGGCGCGTCCTTTTGGACGACGCCCACCCACCCGC